>PDWI01000159.1_pt1 | contig 99073 bp, 85 predicted proteins | sample 1430891 | NCBI WGS metagenome assembly PDWI01 (sample SAMN01162508, study PRJNA174530) | Oral metagenome, whole genome shotgun sequencing project. | biome: Marine environment; feature: Marine mammal; material: Swab sample of the gingival sulcus; isolation source: swab sample of gingival sulcus... | reverse complement strand
AGTGACCAATGATGGGCTCAATGGATGATCGTCGTTTCATCCATTGCCGCATTCTTCGACTGGCTCGTTTTGGAATGCGACCAACGATATGCACTTGAGTCCCCTTTTTTATGCCATGCCCTCTATAACCTTGATCAATATAGGCATGCTCAGGAATGACATGAGTCAGTTCCTCGACTTGTTGGAGTGCATTCGCAATGTGTGTGTCCATCGTAAGGCTTGTGTATTTTGCCTTTAGCAATACATTTTACTTCTGGCTCATGGATGCGCTGTAGAGCTTATTACTATCATTTCGCTGTTGCTTTAAAAGTCGCTTTGCAAGTAAAAGTAAGTCGTTCATCTTTTGCGAAGGGTCATTTTCTTTTCGCTGAATGTCTCGTACGACGCGTCCTAGATAAGTTTTTAGCTTACGGGTTTGTTTTGCTGCGCGCTTCATTTGTCTAGCGGTTGCGTAGCGCCCTTGTATGATCAATGCTTTCTTCCCGACAAAGCGGTAACTCTGTCGTAGTCTGAAGCTGTTTTAAGAAATAAAATTACAAGGAACTGGGTAGAGTCAGGCATGAAAACTCCAGGTTGAAACAGGCCTTGGAAAAAGAACGTGGTAGATCCGAGCATTTTCGAAAAATAGCTAGAAATGAGGTGATTCCCATTCAGCTTCTTCCCATTCATCAACCTCAGGTAAATACAAAATAGTCATGATTAGCTTATGCTCAGGGTAACAAATAGATGAGTACTTTATTTCATGATAACCATTATCGTTTGAAAGCCACTCACTTGCACTACATTTGTCCCAAGAAGAAGGAAAATTTTTATCTCCAATGATTTCCTTTTTTTGTAAACTATACGGAAATTTATTTTTAGGTATAAAATATTTACAAGAAGGTGACTTTATAGGAGACCATACATCATCACCATATTGCATCATTAACACATATTCTTCCTTGGACAAACTAACAAGTCGTCGAGCAGTAGCTTGTAATGAGGCATCACACCTGCCTGCAATATCACTGATGAAATCCCAAGTTAGATCATTCCTATCTACTAAGGGTTTTACAAAATATTTAGGGAGTAATAGTGACGAGGCAAAAGTATTTGCCTCATTTTCATATATCTGTTTCGAACTTTTTCGCGTAGAAATATCTTTCTTAGTACAGCGGAAAGTTGTTTTTACTCCTGGAAATATATGCAAGACGACATGGCCTATTTCATGCATTGCAGTAAAGCGTTTTCTGGTGGGGAAATTAATGTTTGAGTTGACAATTATTCCAGCACCTTGACTATTTCCCATTGAAATACCTTCAAAACCTTTACTGGAAATGTCTTCTTCAGAATAGGAAATATAAAATTCTTCGTCTGATAAATAGTCACAAACAGCATTAATTTTTATAGGTATGTTGTCAAGTGCTTGAGCTATCTCTGCAGCCTCCTGTTGCCCTTTAATCATTCTTTACGACGGTCCTTTAATTGCCTAGCTAGATTTTTAATTATTGCTTGGTCTGGTTCATCTAAATCAGCAATATCTCCAAAATTCCTAAAAAAAACCTGTGCTTCCACATCAATTTCTTCACTTGTTTTATCAGCATTCCCTGTTAATTCATTAATGCTGGCTTTTAAAGCTTTAGCTAATTTTCTAATTACTATTAATGACGGGGTTCTATCTCCTTTTTCAATTAAACTAACGGCAGCAGGACTAATTTTTGCTTCCTTGGCAAGTTCTAATTGTGTAAAGCCTCGCAACTCACGCAGATTCTTTACTTTTTCTTTAATCGTATCCGAGTCCATTTTTTCTCTTAATTACAGTTGTAAACTATCATAAACACAGTTGTTGACAAGCAACATTATACTATGTTTAACTATAAATGTAATTATATATCATTACATTTGTAAATAGAAGGACTTATGAATAAGGACACAAAGAATTTTAAAGTACTTAGTATCGATGGTGGTGGTCTACGCGGTCTATATAGTGCGTCTTTCCTTCAAGGTTTGGCAAATTTAGCCTCCAATCGATTCAACACCAACATTGTTGATTTCGGAAAAGAATTTGACCTCATAGTTGGAACTAGTACAGGTGCTATTTTGGGATGCGGACTAGCTTATGGTATTCCATTGAGAGAGATAATAGACTTTTATATCAATGTTGGTAATAAGATTTTTCCACGTCCATTGCCAAAATCTAAGTTACAACTTTTATTACAAAATCGCAGAAAACTGAATCAACAGGGTGATAAAGCTTTAAAACAAGCATTGCAGGGTGCATTTGGTGATGAAACTTTGGCATCTATCTATGAGCGCAAAGAGATTGGAGTGGTAATACCTTCTTTAAACTTAACAACGCATAAATCTTGGGTATTTAAGACTCCGCATGACTCTACATCGAGTCATAGGGATGACGCATATTCGTTAGTAGATGTGTGTCTGGCAAGTAGCGCAGCGCCCGTTTACAGGTCACTGGCTGTCATTAAAAAGCCAGGTAAGTCTTCCACGAAGAATATGTTTGTTGACGGTGGTCTATGGGCTAACAATCCTATCCTAGTTGCTCTTATTGAAAGTTTGAGGATTGCTGATTCTAAACAGGATATTCAAATATTTTCACTGGGAACCTCTGCTGCACCTAATGGAAGTATGCATAATCCTGAAAAACCTCATTGGGGTTTAACGGAGTGGGGGTTTGGTTCCAAAGCTATTGAATTATCCATGGATGCTCAAACAGGAGTAGCTGAAGAAATGGCAAATATGTTGGCAAAAAACATTGACCGTAATATAAAAATTACCCGATTCCCAGAGCCATCTATCCCGAGAGAACATGCCAAATTACTTGGTTTAGATAATGCATCTAAACAAGCTTGTGACCTGCTCCAGCAATTGGCAGGTATGGCTATCGATCAAACCAATCAACTAATGGACTCCGAGCATTCAGACGGGCAATTAATTTCACAATTATTGGGCAAAAAAAACAACGCTCAAATTAATTAAACAGAGGAAAAGACTATGTACGACTTGAATAAAGAAATTGTTGAATTCCATAATACTGAGGTGTCACTTAATGCCAACCAACAATCCGATATGCGAAAATGCAGAGACGCAAATCGTAACAGGTTGAAAAAAGGACTTAAAGATAATGATGATCCTTCTGTAAAAAGGCATGTAGCTCAAGGCTCATACGCTATGCATACGATGATTCAAGATAAAAATAATGATTATGATATTGATGATGGGGCCGTCTTTGACAAGGAAGATTTGAAAGGGAAACAAGATGCCTATCTTACTTCTCTTGATGTCAGAAAAATGGTACGGGATGCTGTTGATGATGATTCTTTTAAAACTCCACCAGAAGTTAAAACCAACTGCGTCAGAGTACACTATGATGCAGGCTATCATGTAGATATACCGGTTTATAGAGAGCTAGAAGATGGTTCTCTGGAGCTTGCTAGCTCCTGCTGGAAAGGCAGTAGTCCTACTGAAGTTACGGAGTGGTATAACGAGGCCGTTATAAAGCAAAGCCCTGACACAACGAATGGTCGGCAGATGAGAAGAAATACAAAATTACTCAAAAGCTTTTCCAAAAGCCGTACAAGCTGGAAGAAAAAAGTTCCGAGTGGTTTGGTTATTTCAGTTCTGCTCGATGAAAAATATGTATCGGATTTAGAAAGGGATGATAAATCACTCTATGACACAATGGTAACCATTAGGGATCGCCTAAATTCTAGCTTACAGGTTTGTCATCCGGTAAGAGCAGCAGAAGAATTAACTAGTGGTTATGATGATGCCAAAACCAAATTTTTTAGGGAGAAACTGGATAAAGCAATCAGTGACTTAGAGGTTTTGTTTGACCCTGGCTGTACCCGGTTAGATGCTCTGCAAGCTTGGAATAAAGTGTTTGACCATCAGTTTTTCAAAGATTTGATTGAAGTGGAAAAAAAAGAGAAAGAAAAGCAAAACTTCAAAACCAAATCAACAGCTATCCCTACAGTCATAGCAACTAAGCCTTGGTTAAATGATAACTTTGATACTGAAAACATGGCTGAAATCCAGCAGTATTTTCCTGAATTAAAAATCAAGACTGATAAGGTCTGCGGGAAAATTGAGTTTTATGCGAAATATGCTCAAAACCATAGAAAACAATGGATCATTGAGTCTTGCGAATTGGAGAAGAACGATTGTGTTCATGGTAAGTATAAAATTGAAATAGCCTTAAATAGACCGGGCATTCCCCTGGTTTTTGAAACTGGTGGAAAGATTACGTCGCTTGCACACCGGCTTGGTAAAAAACTTACTGACTTTCATATCAACAATGATGGCAGCTGTTGTCTAGATTTTAGTTTAAATATTTCTCAAAATCTGACAGCAAGCCAATTTATATTAAACAAAGTATACCCTTTCTTTGTTTGGCAAGCTTATTACGAAAAATTTGAAGCACTTCCCCCCGTTGGTGAATACTCCCATGGTAAAGAAGTTATTGAAGAATTTTATAAAGACATTACAAGTTTGGGAAGGAATGATCTATGCACTTGTGGAAGTGGAAAAAAATTTAAAAAGTGTTGTTTGCAGTACTTTGGAGTACTTAAGGCGAAATTTGACGATTTTTGATTATAAATTTTAATCACCATAATAACACCACCGAACTCAGTACGATGAGGATAATGTATGACACACTAGATAGTTACCGTTCTTACCACCATAAACTGCTCTTAAATTACATGTTTAAATGTTTACCTAGCGTTATGTTACACTACATGTGTTCATACATGTTAAATAAGGTAATAGCATAAAGACACATTCTATTTATAAGCTGCTGCAAATTTGTTATGGGAATATCAATCATGTATGTATCCCCTTTGATTTATTTTTTAAAAATCAGGATAAAGGCTATTCACTATTTATCGGGGATACCTATATCCATCGAAACAATTATCTGTATATTTTTTAGCCCAATATTTACGTTTATCTTCAAGTAATTGAAACTCCCAAGCCTTGTAACCTCTTTTCATTCTACCTTCTATTTTTTTCTTCATTTTTTCATAATAGGCACATTGGCGAAGATTATTAATTTTCTTGTTGTTCTGTCTTACTTTTCTGGTTTGTACTTTCTGTCGAGGTAACTGACTGAATTTTATATTATTTGTTGGTTTATATTCTATTCTTGAAGAATTGGGTATTTGTCTGTATTTATAATTTTTTAATGAATTTTGAATATGTGTAATTTTTTTACTACCTTTCCATTTTATATAGTTTTTATCATCAAAATTATTTGATCTAGTTAGAGGCTTATCTTTTTCTCTAGTAGGACTTAAGCTACTCATTTTTTTATAAGCAACTTTGGACTGTCCTGATATACTGCCTTGTAAGCGCTGATTATCATAGAAGTTGCCATTTTCTAAATCTGGTAAATACCCTATAAAAAAGGACATTATTACAACTAAACTTATTGACGGTACGACTACCATTAGTAACTTTTCGAAAGAATTCACTTTTATACCTATACCCTGTTCTTTTTTTAAAGAGTATAGTATTTTTTGCATATTACTTTGCGCACCATTAGTCGTATGGTAACAATTAGATAACATTTATAAGAAATATGGTGTTATGGCTAATTTTAAAGAAAAATGCCACTAGATTATTACGTTGAGAGATTCTTCAAATACCACATTTTTAGCCATAGAATAGTTCTTTTTTAGAAGGCTTTTGATAAACGCTACCGAGCGTGTCAATTTCAAGGTGCACAGAAAGTGGTGTTTACACGGAGTAAATAAGCATTTCGAGCACCGTGCAACGCAGAAATTGGCTTGCGCAGGTGGGTTTGCAAAGCCTTCTTATAGTTAAAAATGAGTGAGACCCCTTAGTAAATGAAAGTATCAATAACAGAATGCACCCCCCTACTTTAAAGCACTTTTTTAAAAATAAGGGGATGCATTCTGATTTTCGTTTATTAAGGTTAGTTATTACCGCTTACTGATATTTTTATAACGACTTGTTTTTATTTGTTTTTTGCCAAGCGTTTCCATGTTTCAATGACCGTATCAGGGTTTAAAGAAACGCTATCAATACCTTTTTTCATTAACCATTCTGCTAAATCTGGATGGTCTGAAGGTCCTTGACCACAAATACCTACATATTTTCCTTGTTTCTTCGTTGCTTTAATCGCCATTTTAAGCATTTTCTTAACCGCTGGGTTACGCTCATCAAAGCTTTCTGCGACTAAACCTGAGTCTCGATCAAGCCCTAAAGTCAGTTGCGTCATGTCGTTAGAGCCAATAGAAAAGCCATCAAAATATTCAAGGAACTCTTTAGCTAATACAGCATTAGAGGGTAGTTCACACATCATAATATGGCGCAAACCATTTTCACCCCGACCCAGACCATTTTCAGTCAATAACTCGGTCACACTTTTGGCTTCTTTCAGCGTACGTACAAATGGAATCATCACTTCCACATTGGTAAGTCCCATCACATCACGTACATATTTAATGGCTTCACATTCCATGTCAAAACAAGAACGGAATGTTTCATCTATGTAACGTGCTGCTCCACGGAAACCAATCATTGGATTTTCTTCGTGTGGTTCGTAATCTGTACCACCAATCAAATTAGCGTATTCATTTGATTTAAAGTCTGACATTCGAAGAATGACTGGTTTGGGTGCAAATGCTGCTGCCAATGTTGAAACACCTTCAATGATTTTCTGTACAAAGAAATCACGAGGACTATCATAAGCAGCAATTTTTGGGCCTATAACTGCTTTAAGTTCCTCAGACTGTTGATCATATTCCAGTAAGGCACGTGGATGAATACCAATCATATTATTGATGATAAATTCCATACGTGCCAAACCAACACCATCATTAGGTAATTGGCAGAAATCAAAGGCACGCTCTGGGTTGCCGACATTCATCATTACTTTTAAATCAAGTTCTGGCATGCTGTTGACTTCAGTTTTAGTGACATCAAAATCTACAAGACCTTGATAGATATAGCCTGTATCACCCTCGGCACAGGAAACGGTTACATCAATACCCTCTTTGATGGTTTTAGTCGCATCGCCACAACCTACGGCAGCAGGCACACCAAGTTCACGCGCAATAATGGCCGCGTGACACGTTCGTCCACCACGATTTGTTACAATCGCGGAGGCGCGTTTCATAATAGGTTCCCAGTCTGGATCTGTCATATCCGTGACTAATACATCACCGGGCTGAATTTGATCCATATCATCCAGGCTCATGATAATTTTTGCTTTACCTGCCCCAATGCGAGAACCGATAGAACGACCTTCAGCGAGAATGGTGGCTGCATCTCTACTCGCACTATTCAGTGTAAATCTTTCGACAACATTGTTTGCCTGACTTTGTACGGTTTCAGGGCGTGCCTGAACGATATACAAACCACCGTCATTACCATCTAAAGCCCACTCAATGTCCATAGGGCGCTTATAGTGTTGTTCAATGGTTATTGCCTGACGTGCTAATTCTTCTACTTGAGCGTCTGTAATACAATATTGAGTTCGCTTGGATTCTTCTACATTGATGATTTTAACAGGTTCTTTGCCACCAATATCATAGACCATTTCTATTTTCTTACTGCCGAGTGTACGCCCAAGAACAGCGGGCTTTTTATTATTCAGATTCTTTTTGTACACGTAAAATTCATCAGGATTGACAGCGCCCTGCACGACCATTTCACCTAAGCCATAGCTACCCGTTATAAACACAACTTTGTCGCAACCCGACTCAGTATCAAGTGTAAACATAACGCCACTAGCAGCAATATCAGAACGTACCATCTTTTGAATGCCGGCAGATAATGCGACACCTGCATGGTCAAAATCTTGGTGAACACGGTATGAAATCGCGCGGTCAGTAAATAAAGAGGCAAATACTTTACGAATGGCTATTTTAATATCATCAATACCAGAAACATTTAAAAAAGTTTCTTGCTGGCCAGCAAATGAAGCATCAGGTAAATCTTCCGCTGTTGCCGATGAACGTACCGCCCATGAAACATCTTCACCGTATTGCTCAACTAATTTTGCATAGGCTTCATTTATATCTTTTTCCAGATCATCTTGTAATGGAATTTCCATAATCCAATCACGAATTTGTTTACCTGTTCTGGCAAGATCTTCAAGATTATCTGCATCCAGTTCATCAAGTAACGCATTGATTCTGTTACCCAAGTTTTCGTGTTCCAGAAACCCTCGATAGGCATCAGCAGTTGTTGCAAAACCACCTGGCACATTAACGCCTAAGTTACCAAGGTTTTGAATCATCTCTCCGAGAGAGGCATTTTTGCCTCCTACACGGTCTATATCATTTATACCAAGTTGATCTAACCAGATCACATTGTAGGTGTTCATTTATAATTAGTCCTTTAAATGTCCTTCGAGGGGTGTAATGTTACTTCTTTTTTATTGCCCTTAAATGTTTTAATAATTTGGGCAGCTAATTCTTCTATTGAGCGTTTTGTCACGTCCAAGGGTTCAAAGCCATATTTTTTATAGAGCACATTGGCTTTAGCAATTTCTTCTTTACAGGTTTCCAGTGATGAGTATTCACTGTTTGGTATTCTCTTTTCTCTAATTTGTTTGAGCCGTTTCGCTTTGATGGATGTTGCAAAAATCTTATGCTTATTATCCAGTAATACCTTAGGCAACTCATTTTTTTCAAAATCATCTTCTGTGATGGGGTAATTAGCGACCTTAATACCAAATTTTAATGCCAAATATAATGAGGTGGGTGTTTTTCCTGACCTTGAAACACCAATAATAATAATGTCTGCCTGACCGAGTGTTTTTAACACCATGGCATCATCATGTTTTAATGTGAAATTTAAGGCATCAATTCGTGCATCGTAACTCTTATTATTAATCATACCGTGACTTAAACCAGATTCACGGGTAGGTTCTGTATGCAAATCACGCCCTATTTTATCTAGAAAACTTTCAAATATCTCATAGTAGTGACAGTTGGCGGCGGCAAGAATATCGTTTATTCCAGTTTCTGGCATAGTCGCAAAAACCAATGGTTTAAACCCCTGAGTTTCAGCAACGTTATAGATTTCTTCTGCTAGTTCACGCGCTTTTTCTTCACTGTCAATAAATGAACGCTGATGATAGATAAATTCTATATGAGGAAATTGAGAGAGTAAGCTTTGTGCCATTGTTTCAGCAGTAATACCGGTACTTTCTGAGACAACAAACACAGATCGCTGACGACTATTGATCATTTTTTTCTCTATTGATAAGCATCAAATATAGGATAGTTTTTACTTTGAGAGGCGCATTATAAACTGATACGTAGCAAGAATATACACTCGAAATGTGAACGCTATAATGAGCAAAACATAGATAGGGGCATATCATCTGATTTTTTAAAGCTTCTATAGGTAATATTTTATTATTTAAATAATATGGTATATTCTTTCCTAATATAATAAAAACTAATGATTAGACATTTTAATTGTTTCAATGTTTAATATTCAAGATTTCGCTAAGAAGAGATATACATGACAACAATATACTATAAGCAAAACAGGCTTAAAAAATTACGTGCCTTCTGTCAGGTAGCAAAGCATGGCAGTGTAACAAAAGCTGCAGAAAAATTATTTGCCAGCCAGCCCACCGTATCCTTGCAAATTCAGGCCTTAGAAAGAGAAATGGAAGTGTCTTTGTTTGAGCGTAATGGCCCTCAAATTATGTTAACCGTTGAGGGAAAAATCCTTTACGACCTTGCCGAGCCTCTGGTACAAAATGTTGATCATCTCCATGAAACATTTAGCGCACATTGCGGCAACCTGAGTACGGGCGAGCTATCTATTGCCGCTGGCGAATCCACAATACTCTATGTACTTCCCGAGCCTGTACAAAAATTCACCAAAGAATACCCCGGCATTAAACTTCGTTTAGCGAATGAGACGGGGCGCGATGGCTTGGAAATGTTAAGAAATAATGACATAGATATTGCCATTGGTTCCATGCTGGAAATACCTGATGATATTGAATACAAACCCATTGTATCTTATAACCCTGTATTAATAGCCCCTAAAGATCACCCTTTATCCAAAGTAAGCAATCTCACACTTTCTGACATTAGTCCTTTTGGATTAATTTTACCACCACGTCATTTGAGTACGTGGCGTATTGTTAAAATGGTCTTTGCACAAAACAATACCAATTACAAAGTGAGTCTGGAAGCTGGCGGATGGGAAGTCATCAAACAATATGTAAAAATTGGCATGGGCGTGTCAATTGTTACTGATGTGTGTCTAACAGAAGATGATAGAAAAGAGCTGACCGTATTACCACTGGATAAATACTTCCCTAAGCGTAGTTACGGTATTGTGACACGTAAGGGTAAATTCTTGTCTACACCTGCAGAACGTTTTATTGATATTATGAACAACTGCTTCTCAGCGGCTGACCTGGAACAAAGCTAGTTATTTATCAAGCCACCCCCCTACTTTGGGGGTGTTTTTATTGGGGTATTTGCTAAAGTAAAAAAGAGCAACAAGATTAAAAAGAGTCACTTAGCCACTTTTTTATTAGTGATTAGAACTTATCGTGAATTAAAGGTCTTAACACCGAAAACCTGAATTCTGGAAGGCCACCCCCCTACTTTCGAGGCTTTTTTTATTCATTACTTATTTCTAAGTACTGCATTTTTTCACTATCAACTGTTCTTGTGGTTAACAATATCAGACTTTAAAATTTCACGGATTAAGCTAGGACCTTCGTAGATAAGTCCCGTATACACTTGAACCAAGTCTGCGCCTGCCTTTATCTTATCCTCTGCATCCTTTGCTGAGGCTATTCCACCAACACCAATAATGGGAATCTGCCCTTTCAGGTATTTATAAAATTCTGCAATAATTTTGGTTGATTGCTCTTTAACAGGTGCCCCACTCAAGCCCCCTGCTTCATCTGCATGAGGCAAGCCTTTTACCGCATCACGGGATAGTGTTGTATTGGTAGCAATCAAAGCATCCATATTATTGGATAAAATAGATTCAGCCACCGCTTTAACTTCTTTTTCAGTCAAGTCTGGTGCGACTTTAATCGCAACAGGCACATACTTTTTATATTCCAATGCTAATTTCATTTGTTCACTTTTAATCGCTGATAATAAACCATTCAACTCATCACCATATTGCAATGTTCTAAGTCCTGGCGTATTAGGCGATGAGATGTTTATCGTGATGTAATCAGCGTAAAAATAAGCCTGCCTTAAACCAATCAGATAATCTTTGGTGGCTTTATCAACGGAGGTATTGAGATTCTTACCAATATTAATACCCAAAATGCCTTTAAAGCCTCTACCTTTGGCTTTATTTACGTTTTCAATTAATTGATCAATGCCATCATTATTAAACCCCATTCTGTTGATAATGGCGTTTGCTTGCGAAATACGAAATATTCGTGGTTTATCATTGCCCGGTTGGGCTAATGGTGTGACTGTACCAATTTCAATAAAACCAAAACCCAAATTGGATAAGGCTGAAATATATTCGCCATTTTTATCCAGCCCTGCGGCTAAGCCCACTCTACTCGGAAACTCAATCCCCATCAGTTTGACAGGCTGTGTTCTTACGCTGGGCTTGAATAGACTCAGAAGGCCAAATTTATTCAATACGGATAAGATTGGTAGTGTTAAATCATGAGCCACTTCGGGTGAAAAAAGAAAAAGAAACTTTCGGATGAGCTTATACATGGAGTGCTGCTTTTATTTTGGGTAACGGCCCAAGTTTAAAGCAGTCCTATTCAGGATTAAAGTAATTCCGTGAGATGGTGGGTATTGAATCAGCCTAAATACTAAGATGAGTACTTAAACTTTATGTAATGAGATTACTGACAGCTTTGATCAACACCTAAAATATAGTTATCTTTAACTTTAATTTTAATTGCCGTTTCGCTACCTAAAAATCCTGTTATATCGTGATCAGATAAGACAGTAGAGGCATCCTGCAACATCGGTATGGATAAAGGCGTGTATGACCAATGCCATTTTTCTTCGTTGTAGCCATTAGGTCGCTGTTGATTTTTTGCCGTATAAGGTCGATAAAAACCGTATTTAGCTGCATGTTTAGTCATCCAGTTAAATAGGCGCAAACCCTCACCTGAATTAAACCATGCATTGTGGAATGCATTAATATCAATGTCAGTTCCCCAGTGGTGTCTTGAAGTGCCAGGCATTGAACTAAATTGCAAAATATTCAGGGCGCGTGCAGTGGCGTTTAAACCCGACCGACTTTTTGCTTTCCACTTTCTTTCCCAGATACGGCGCTGATAAGAAAAATTACGAGTCGCTGATTTGATCACTAAATTGATGCCTTGTTTTTTTGCTGCATCATGCATTTGACGAAAGGCATTCAATGCCTCTGTTCTTAAATAAAGTCCCTTACGACTTGCATATTTTTTAGGAATACGTGTAAAGGCAGGATGTTTAGCAGGCTCGAACCGACCCATTAAATAATCAACAATCTGCTTGTGTTCTCGTTGTTTCTCAGTGACGCTGCTAGTATCCGCGACACTATTCATATTTACCCCAAAAATCAGGCAGAAAAGGAGACTAAAACGGGAAATACTGTGACTCATTGATAAGTTCTACCATTACGCTAGATTTATGTTTACAGCCTAAATTTTCAGGTCTTCTAAATAAAGCTGATAAAGTTTGGGCTCCATAATTGAATTCACCGGCACATCAATTTTCTGCATGTCTTTGGCGAAAATCATCGCTGCCTGCATGGTTTGTTGATTAATATATCGAGTGTCTACAGTAAATTGAAAACTTTTAGGGAGAGAAGTTCCCACACTGGCTAAATTAAACCCCCAAATACCAAATGATGGAATGGTAACGTGATAGCTTAAGGTGTTATCAAAAACAGAATCCAAGGTTTTTTCAATTCCCCAGAAGGTTTTATGGGTGAAGTATGGTGATGAACTTTGAGACACAATCAGTCCCTGCTTCGACATACGCTTACGTATCATTCGGTAAAATTCACGTGAATACAGCTTATTGATTGCTTCATTATGCGGATCAGGCATATCAATAATGACTCTATCGTACAAAATCCCTGCCTGATTGATAAAGCTAAACGCATCATCATTAAAAACCGTGACTTTTTCGTGTTTAAAACTATCTTCGTTCAATTTGGTTAACATCGGTAAGGTCGAACTAATCCTGGTCATTTCTGGATCAATATCAACCAAATGAATCAATTCGACATCCTCATATTTGAGTACTTCACGGGTAGCCAAACCATCGCCTCCCCCAAGAATTAATACATTAGTGCGTTTACCTGCAATACTCATCAGTGGATGTACCAGTGATTCGTGGTAGCGGTATTCATCCCGTGATGAAAACTGAATATGGCCATCAATATACAGACGATGCTCTTTGTTTGACTCAGATTGAGTCACCACAATACGCTGATACGGTGTTTGTTTTTTATAAATAATCTGATCAAAATACAAATGCTTTTCAGCAAAACTACTGATTCGAGTACCGTATACGGTAAAGGCTGTAAGCATAAGGAATACAGCCACACTGATGGCGGTCATTAATCTGGGACGAGTCAAGTATTCACGGAAAAAATGGATATTAATCAAAGCGGTAATAATATTGACCAGACCAATCGCAAATGAAGATTTTAATAAACCCAAATGAGGCAATAGGAACAGGGGAAAGGCAACCGCCCCTATGAGTCCACCCACATAGTCCAGCGACATCACATTAGCGATAGAATCACGCATGCTTTGTTTCTTCGCTAAAATACCCGTGAGTATCGGTATCTCCATTCCCACTAAGGCACCAATAATAAAAATCAGCCCAAACATCACCACGTCATATAAAGCACGAACATAAGGAAAGGACATCAATAATAATAAGCTGCTGATACCACCAAAAAGGGAAATGGCAATTTCTACGCTGATAAAGTTCTGTATTGCATTGTCACCGAGTAATTTCGATAGATACGAACCAACCCCCATCGAAAACATGAATAAGCCAATCGTCAATGAAAACTGGTAAACACTGTTGCCCAATAAATAGCTGGAAACGGTACTGATGATGAGCTGATAGGCAATACCACACAGCGCTACAATTAAAATGGAAAACAGCAGTATAGCGGTTTGTTGTTTGGTGATTTTTGAGTAGATGTGCAAGATAGTAACCGTAGAAATGGTTGATTAGCTAACGGCTCTTTGATTAAGCCGATAATTCAGGAGTTTTTCTTTTCCAGAAAAGCAATATAGTTTAAGGCTTTAATAAGGAAAACCTTTAGCACCCCAAAATACAGCATGGTAAAAATGCAATATTGGGGGTGCTAAAGGTGTTTAAAACAATTTACTGTTTTTTAATTTACTTACCGCGTGAGTGACTTCCAGACCCTGCACGCGACCTGGCACTTGGTGCAGCTTTACGAGATGCAGCACGCTTTGTTGCACGTTTTGCCGCTGGATTCGCACCTGTAGCACGTTGGCGGCTTAACATATTACCAATCAACATACCCATTAAAAAGCCTGTTCCAGAAAAGCCTGTTTCACGTACTTCGTCTTGTGAAGAAGCAACTAAACGGCTGTTTTCAGAGTCTACTTCTAGTTTAAATAAATCTTCTTCACCTTCGTCCTGAATTTTATTGTTGTTTTTATCATTAAAACTCAATAATGAGCCATCTTTCTCTGGCTTCACGCCAATTGGACCGTTGTGGATAGGAGGTTGTACAGCGTTTAAGTCCTTTTCATAGGTCTTTGCAAATTTTTCCATGACATTGTTTTCATTTACATCAGTGCTTTCTTCAAACTTAGTCATCGAATTTGATGCCACGCCGAGTGCGCGATCCAAGTCGGCTGAGGCTGATTTTCCTTGGTCACAACCTGCTAATAACACAGTGCTACAAATAACCGTGGTTACTGTGAATGTTGTAAATTTTGATAGTTTCATCGTTTATCCTTCGTTTCTGTTTATTGCTGATTAGGCATAATTATTGGATGATTATCTAACAATTACAGCTAATGGTAAATGTGTTAAGTATTTGTATAGTTTCTAGAAATAATAGCAAAAGTGCTGTTCATCTAGGCCATCTTCAAAATAATCATCCAGGACGCCTGCATTATTAAAACCCGCCGCACGCATAATATCGGCCACACCAATGTAATTGGCGGGAAAGGACAGGAATACCGCTCTGCCATCATTTTGTTTAACATGCTCCAGCCCAATTTTAACATCATCAAGGGTTAAAGGTTCTTCCCCTTCATCTGTCCAGCCGAAGCTGTAGGCATCGTCTGTTTCTGCTATTTCGTATACCGCGTTGAATTTAACATGACGCTCCTCTAGGGGAGCAGTAATGGTATCAGGGGCTTTTTCTTTTAGGCGTAAACCTAAAATCATCTGCGATTCACCCTCATCGTAATAATCTTTATGCGTAATTTCCAGTTTGAATCCCATTGATTGATATAGGTGTAGTGCTGCGGCATAGATAGCACCATCTTCATCATCAACATAATCGCTAACTTTCACAAAGAGCTTTCTGCCACCGATTGCTTTTAGGTGTGAAATCAAATCGCCCAGCATCTTGCGTCCATAGCCCTGATTTACATAATCTTCATCAATATAAGTCCAAGATAACCAGTGAGTCTGATCGCAGGCTGGTGGCGTTATATAGCCAGTAACACCAATGACTTTACCATCTTGCTCTAAAACATACTGATCCATAATGCCGCCAACTTCCTGATAGCTGGCGATTGCTTCTTCTGCATCATCCTCTTCATGCGCTTCGATGATATTAAAAACGGCATCAATATCGGAACTTTGCATTGCTCTTAAATAGTTAAAAGCACCGGTATTTTCTGTTGAATCCTGCATAGCTAGTTTTTTAACTCAGTTTGATTAGATACGTCACTCATTCTGCCACGCAAGTGTTCAGTGACTTCGATATTATCTGTATTAAACGCTTTAGCAAAAACATCGATGGTTTTTTTCGGCTCGGTATCGCCACACATAAAGACATCCAGCGCGGCATAGTCACGCTCTGGCCATGTGTGAATGCTGATATGTGATTCAGCCAATACAGCCACACCCGACACGCCACCATTGGGTGTAAAGTGGTGCAAATGAATATGTAATAAGGTCGCACCACTCACATCAACGGCATCACGTAATGCGAGTTCTATATGCTGTAAATCATCCAATTGCGAAGCATTCCAGCAGTCGAGTAGTAAATGTGTACCAGCAAAATCATAGCCATCACGTTTATTAAATAAATCCTGAGTTTTTTCAGAATCTATGTGGGTTGGCCAGGCAGATATTTTAGCGAGATTTTTTATCATAGCGGTAGAGTATAACGCGAGTTTCTATCTGAGGTCATTTATTTATCCACCCCCCTACTTTTAGCCTGTTTTTTTATACTGCAAAGATTTTTTCTTCTATCTAAAAGGTCTTTTCTAATAAGTCATTCGATAATACGCTATGTAAAACATAGATTAAATACATCGGCAATGTAGTAACAAAAAAAACTGCCCCTAAGTAGGGGGGTGGGTTATGACTAAAAACCCAGTGAAAACAATCATAAAAACTACTGATTAGACTATATGTTTGATTAAACCAATACTGGAAATAACAATAAGTGCCGTACCCAAAACACGATGAAACATGGGGCTGTCTGTATGCATAAAATAATCATGCACACGTAAACCTATAACGTGCCCTATTGCCACAAAGGGTATCAGAATCAAACTAAACTGCCATTGTAGTTCAACACCATAAATCACAAAGGCAATCATTTTAAAGGCAACCAGAATAATCCAGAGTACAGACAGTGTTTCACGTAATTGAATTTTATCTACATAACGTGCGACAACCGCAACAATCAATGGCGCACCTGTGAGTGACGTTCCACTAATGTACCCACCTAATGAGAGCAATGCTACATCTACTGCTTTCGATTGACTGCGTATTGTGTAGTTGAATAACCATGTCATGCCGTAAAATAAAGTGATACTAAATACGATAACGATCAACCAATAATTTGGCAGGCTCAAAAGACCAATAAGCCCCAATATCTTTGGAAGAATAATGATCGACATGGACTTAGCCACCATTGGCCAATTGACATTTTTTATTCGGGTCGCTACGGTAAAACTAGTAAAAAGAAGCAAGTGTGTGCCAATAATAGGCAGAAAAACCAAAGGCTTATCATCAACTAATAACAATAAAGGTAAGCCTAGCGCAGCACCTCCAAAACCTATTCCTGTTCTAACAAAACCTGTCCAAACAAAAATTGCAGCAATAGCTACCATTTGCAATGCGGTCAAATCGTTATGCAATACGTTATTTAATGCATCCATTTCTGGAATACCTTTGGGTTTCTACTTATCTCATTGAATTTAGGTAGCCATGATTGGAATATCCAGTAACTTACCTTCACCAATTTTTGCTGCGGCTTGATACGATTCAATTTCATTGAAATTTAAGTAGCGGTAAATATCTGCGGACATTGTATCTATTTGTTCTGCATATTCCATATACTCCTCAGTGGTAGGGATTCTGCCAATGAGCGCAGCTACAGCCGCGAGTTCAGCTGAGCTAAGGTATACATTTGCACCATCACCTAAACGATTCGGGAAGTTACGTGTTGAGGTGGAGACTACCGTCGAGCCCGCTTGAACGCGTGCCTGATTTCCCATACATAATGAACAGCCTGGCATTTCTGTACGTGCTCCTGCCGTACCAAAAATATTGAAATAGCCTTCTTCCATAAGCTGGTGTTCATCCATCTTGGTTGGTGGTGCAATCCACATACGAGTAGGTACGGTCTTACCCGCTTTTTGTAATAGTTTACCCGCTGCACGGAAATGACCGATATTCGTCATACATGACCCCAAAAAGACTTCATCAATCTTTGTTCCTGCAACCTCTGACAGAGTTTTCACATCATCAGGATCATTCGGACAGGCCAAGATCGGCTCTTTGATTTCAGACATATTGATTTCAAATACTGCCGCATATTCAGCATCAGGATCTGCTTCCATCAGTTCTGGGTTTGCTAACCATTCTTCCATCTTATCGATACGACGACCAATGGTACGAACATCTCCGTAGCCTTCAGAAATCATCCACTTCAACATGACGATATTTGACTTGATGTATTCAGCAACAGATTCTTCACCCAATTTAATGGTACAGCCTGCTGCTGAACGCTCTGCCGATGCATCTGATAATTCAAATGCTTGTTCAACTTTAAGATCAGGTAAACCTTCAATTTCCAGTACACGGCCACTGAAAACATTCTTTTTACCTTCCTTTTCAACTGTTAAGTCACCCGTCTTGATTGCAGCTAAAGGTATGGCATTAACCATGTCGCGTAATGTGATACCTGGTTGCATCTCACCGGTAAAACGCACCAGGACAGATTCCGGCATATCCAATGGCATAACCCCTGTTGCCGCAGCAAAGGCAACTAAACCTGAGCCTGCCGGGAATGATATACCTAATGGGAAACGTGTATGTGAATCACCACCTGTACCCACTGTATCAGGGAGTAGCATACGGTTTAACCATGAGTGAATAATACCGTCACCTGCACGTAATGAAACACCGCCACGATTCATAATAAAATCAGGCAGGTTATGTTGCGTATCAATATCTACCGGCTTGGGATAAGCCGCTGTATGACAGAATGACTGCATGGTTAAATCTGCCGAGAAACCTAAGCAGGCAAGGTCTTTTAGCTCATCGCGTGTCATTGGGCCTGTGGTATCTTGAGAACCAACGGTTGTCATTTTCGGCTCACAATATTGCTCAGGTCGAACGCCTTCAACACCGCACGCTTTACCTACCATTTTCTGGGCTAATGTATACCCTTTAGTTGATGATTCTGGCTCATCAGGTTTAGCAAAGACATCAGAAGGTCCTAAGCCTAACGCTTCTCTCGCACGTGCTGTTAAACCACGACCAATGATAAGTGGAATACGTCCATTTGCACGTACTTCATCGGCCAATACCGGTGTATTTAGTTCAAATTCAGCAATAACGTCATCAGTACCCGAGCGTTTAACAACACCTTCATAAGGATAAACGTCAACAACATCGCCCATTTCCATTTTTGAAACATCCATTTCGATAGGTAATGCACCTGAATCTTCCATGGTGTTAAAGAAGATAGGGGCAATCTTATTACCGAAACAATACCCTCCTTCTCTTTTATTTGGGATATAAGGGATATCATCCCCCATCGTCCAGAGTACTGAATTTGTCGCTGATTTACGTGATGAGCCTGTACCCACAACATCACCCACATAAGCAACAGGATGACCTTTCTTCTTTAGCTCTTCAATTACTTCTAATGGATTATCGACAAAGTTGGGGCGTGGCATTTTTAACATGGCCAATGCATGCAATGGAATATCAGGACGTGACCAAGCATCAGGTGCTGGAGATAAATCATCTGTATTTGTCTCACCAGGTACTTTAAACACGGTAACAGTGACTTTTTCAGCAAGTTTGGGTTTGGATGTAAACCACTCTGCATCCGCCCAAGACTGCATGATTTGTTTGGCGTAATCATTACCTGCATCTGCCAAATCTTTAACATCATAAAAGGCATCAAACATAAGTAATGTTTTTGATAATGCCTCAGCTGCCACTGGTGCAAGCTTGTCATTACTCAACGTATCAATTAAAGGCTTAATGTTATAACCACCTAACATTGTGCCTAATAACTCTACTGCTCTGAGGTCATCAATTAACGGAGAACTTGCCTCCCCCGTAGTGAGTGCTGCTAAAAAGCCCGCTTTAACATACGCTGCCTGATCCACACCCGCGGGAACACGATGAGTGATAAGCTCTAATAACTCATCCTCTGTCCCTCTTTCTGGTTTTTTAAGTAGTTCAACTAAGTCAGCGGTTTGTTCCGCATTTAGTGGTAAAGGTGGAAGCCCTTGCTCCGCACGTTCTGCAATATGTTGGTGGTAAGCGCTTAGCACAATAAATTTCCTCAAAACTTGAAAAATAGAAGATAATCATTATCTATAGGGGCATATCTAGCAAGTATAAGTTTTAAATCATGGGTATTAAACGAATGAAATGTGTTATAAGAAATTTTCCTAAACAGGGAATAGCAATAAATCTTTTACTTATGCTTGCATTGGCTTGTCTTGTTATTGGTGTTTCAGCACCTTTATTAACGCTAGAGAAGATGTATTTTTTTGAAAACACTATTTCTTTACTTTCCACTATAAAAGGGCTTTTTTTACAAAAGGAATGGTTCTTATTTTATGTCATCGCAATCTTTAGCTTATGTATACCTACAATAAAAATTGCAAGTCTACTACTCATTACAAACCTGCAATTTGAAAAAGGGAGTTTTTTAGATAAAACACTCCAAATGATCGAAACTTTTGGCAAATGGTCGATGCTTGATGTGTTTGTGGTCGCACTTTTATTGGTTTCAGTAAAACTAGGCGTTTTAGCCAAAGTCGAGGTGCATTATGGTTTATACGTTTTCGCTGTATCGGTCTTGTTGACTATGGGAATTAGTTTTTGGATTCATAAACTATCAAAGTAAGTGGCTAATATAAAAGAGTCACTCATCAATCTCCTATGCCACTTATCAATTAATATTCTGTCTTAATCAGAATACTATTCATTCAAATCTAACAATAGCGATATAAAGAGCGCGTGTAGTTATCTATCTATACAAGTTGTGTGTTGCTGATATGATGCATACATTGCCAATGTTTATTATCCCTAGATTGATCTTTTGCAAAAGATAAAAGGGTATTTATACTGAATATTGGATTCGTTATCAAAGGATTGATGTTTATGAAGAAAAGTACAAATAAGTTTTACATTTTGCTCGCTGCAATAGCGACTTCTTTGTGGTTTCTGGGTAGTTGGTGGCATTATAGTTGCAATATAAAGAACACGTGTGGCTCTGATGCTAAAAATACGCTGGCTGCTGATAATCAATCTAAAACTACACCTAATCATAATATTTCATCAAATCAAGTAATAGACACCGACTTAGACGGCCTTAGTGATGAGGAAGAAAAGACCTTAGGGACTGACCCCCTACTTTCAGACTCAGATGATGATGGTATTCCTGATAATAAAGAAATTGGATCATCCCTAAAAACGCCTTTAGATACAGATTCAGATGGCATTATTGATGCACTGGATGACGATGATGATAATGATGGCATCCAAACCGCAATTGAAGAAAAAATTGGTACCAGTGCATTGCATCAAGATACCGATAATGATGGCATCAGTGATTTTAAAGAGATAGGTAAAAACACTGAACAACCACAAGATACAGACGGTGATGGAATCATTGATGCATTGGATACTGATGACGATGATGACTCAATCAGCACGAGAAATGAACTTTTACTAGGGACAAATTATCTACTATTAGACAGTGATGGTGATGGGCTGTCTGACGCTCAAGAAGTTGGCAAGAATTTAGATGCACCGATCGATACTGATAACGATGGCATTATTGATGCCATTGACACAGAGGAAGAAACGGATCAAGACAATGATGGTTTAAGTGACTCCCTCGAAGCCAAACTCAATACAAATCCTAAAAAAGCAGACTCTGATAATGACGGGATAAGTGATGCCGATGAAATAGGTGGAAATATAGATGCCCCCCTCGATTCTGATAACGATGGCATTATCGATGCAATCGACGCAATTGATGATACCGATTCAGACAATGACACTATCAGCGATGTCATTGAAAAACGCTTAGGTAGCGACCCTTCTAAGGCAGATTCAGACGGCGATGGCATCAATGATAATGAAGAAATTGGTAAAAATATCAACACACCATTAGATACAGATTTAGATGGTATTTTAAATATCATTGATGAAGATGACGATAATGACGAATTAAGCACCCGCTATGAAATTGAAATTGGGACAAATCCCCTATCTAATGATAGTGACAACGATGGTTTAAAAGATAATATCGAAGTAAGAAACCTTCAAAACAATGAGTTACAAAATACTGATTCTGATAAATTGATTAACCCTGTAGACCCTGATGATGATAATGATGGCATACCAACTTATCAGGAAATAGCCTATGGAACAGACCCAAGAAAAGCTGATTCAGACGGAGATGGAAAGTCAGATGGTGAAGAATATGGGAGTAATTTTAATAAGCCACTAGATTCCGATAATAACGGAATAATTGATGCCTTACAGAATGATGGGAACAATAATACGGTTAACGTAGCAGTTTCTACCCCGCCTAAATCAGATTCAGGCACAGATGCAAACAAAATCACGCAGACGAATACGACAAAAGAAACCGTAGTTAAACCAAAAACAGACTTAAACGCGTTAAATTTAGAATTTATAAATACAAAGAATACAACAGGCATAAAGTCAGCTCGGCTTTACTTCCCGTTTTACTCAGCAGAGCCTGTCTATACTGAAGAAGCAATGAAATACTTTGATGACGTTGCTGCATGGATGGCTAAAGATCCTGAGAACACTGTTACATTAATAGGTCATACAGACAATATTGGATCCAAAAAAGCCAATTTGGCTCTTGGAATCAAACGAGTCATGGTTATTCGTGAGTTACTTCTCGATAAGGGAGCTCCCATCACGCAAATAGATGTGATGTCTCGTGGTGAATCCCAACCAATAAAAGATAACAATACGGAACAAGGACGCTTGATGAATAGGCGTGTAGAGGTTGTTCCATTGCAAACTCAAAAGCACTAAATATTTATTAAAATTTATATCACAGTGAGATACCAGCTTTAAATTATTTGTTCAATATAACTATTGTACAAAAACCTCACTCTATAGTTAAAAAGTACTAAGGAAGTAATTATGTTTAACAATGATGTAACCCAAAGTTATAACAATCAAGATGCCACCGGTGAAATATTAATTATGTTACTCGGCGCTTTTTTATTTGGCTGTTTAATGTGTTGGTTATTAAGAAAACTATTCAGTGAAAGTGATAGTAGCCAAGGTATATCTTCAACCCATTTGCATTCTGAAAGTCATGCACAATCAGAGGTAACATCTAATGTCAGGGACTCCAACCATTCAACACAAATGGCTGATAAAGCTCACACTGTAAAAAGTAATAAGGATAAACCTTATTCAACCCCTCGCATAGATGATCTAACCAAAATAACCGGTATTACTCCCAAAGTACAAAGCACCTTAAAGCATGAAGGCATACATTCTTATACTGATTTAAGAGATATTGGAAGGCATTCTTTGCAATATCTTCAAGATAAACTTGTCGATGCAAATACAAATAAAAAAGAAATAGAAACATGGCCACATCAGGCAAGTCTGGCTGCAAAAGGAGATTGGAATAAGCTAAAGGACTATCAAGCATTTGTTTCTCAGTCACAAAAAACACCTTCAGCCGTTGAAAAAACCTCCACATCTAATAGCTCTGATGATTTAACCGTTATCGAAGGTATTGATCCTAAAATTAAAGAGATATTACATTCAAAAGGAATCAATACATTTCAACAATTAAGTAATTCCGATACTGAGTTACTTAAACGCTACCTTGTTGAAGCTGATAGTCACCTTAGTAAACATGAAACTGAGTCTTGGCCTCATCAAGCAGCTATGGCTGAAAAAGGACAGTGGGAAGAACTACAAATTTATCAAGATTTTATGCATGCTGAAACCTCCGTAGCCTCAGATGATCTTCACTCCCCACAGAGTAACCTTGAAGATAATATCAGTGACAATGAATTAAATGATTACGATGATCTTAAAAAAATTGAAGGCATAGGTCCTAAAATTGAGGAGCTATTAAATAAAAATGGTATTTACACTTTTAGCCAACTACACAACTCCAAACAAGATCGCTTGCAGGGTATTCTTAACGAGGCAGGTAATCCATTTAATAAACATAATCCTGAAACTTGGTCATACCAAGCTGGAATGGCACACAATAATGATTGGAAAGGGTTAATTGATTATCAAAAATCACTGCAAAATATAAATGAAAATAGCTCATCAGTTAAGACTACAGATGATCTAAAAAAGATCGAAGGAATTGGCCCTAAAATACAAGCCTTATTAGGAAAGGCTGGCATACATACCTTTAAAGATTTGTCTGAACAAAAAAGAGACGACTTAAAGAAATTGTTAGATGCGGGTGGTCCACAATATAGAGTTCATGAACCAGAAAGCTGGCCTCAACAAGCCAAGCTAGCGAATGAAGGAAAATGGGAAGATTTACAAAAATTGCAGGATGCCTTAATTGGTGGACGCAGCAATAAGTAACAACCACTTATCCTCAATATTATAGCGTTTACTGGTTTAATCAGGATACTAATACGGATCAGGTGGTTTTAAAATTATTCATAATAAATGTGGCGTATATTCATCATTTTAGAAGTGTAATTCCTAAGATGAAAAAAGAACTCTATTCACATTTTATCTACTTAAGTAATTTTTTTAAAACCACCGAATTAAAAATATCTACCAATGATAATTTAGAGGTCAATGAAATATCTGCTTTAGGTAGCGTTCATTACAAGATTGATTTAACTGATGCGTACCTGAAGATTAAGGACACACAGCAAAAAAAATATAACGGTCTATTAATTTCACTACTCCTTTTAGCAGCAGGAATTACCCCTGTCATACAATTTTCACTGACAAATCACTCCTTAATCTTTCCTCTGTTAAGTTGTTCTCTCATATTAAGCAGTGCCCTACTTTTACTTCTAAAAACCAAAGCTAAGAAAGTCTGCTCACTTTATAAGTCCTCGAATAACCAATTCATCTACAAATTCTGCTTAGATATGAAGTCATCTAACAGTGATAACATCAATAAGTTTATTCATGAGCTAACAAGGAGAATATCCAAAGACAATACCTTGGAAAGTGTCGTAGAGACGACTTCTCAAAACAGCACTGAGGATCAATACAATCATCTCATGTATAATCTGGAGTGCCTGTATAATGCTGCTGTTATAGACGACATAACATTCGATAAAATAGATGCTCGTATCAACGAAAAACTATACCCAAAAGAAAATAGAGAAACGCAATACCTTGCAGAAGTTATCTATTTGCACAAGAATCTGTCCTAAACTTCCTTAATAGAAGGCTTTGTAAAACCACCTGTGCGAGCCAATTTCCGCGGTGAGCAGTGCTCAAAATACACATTTACTCTGCATAAACTCCGCTTTCTGTGCGCTGTGCGCCTTGAAATTGACACGCTAGGTAGGTTTATCAAAGCCTTCTTATGCTTACAACACATATCTTCAGGGTATTACCAGCGCACTCCAACAATATCTTAGATGTACCTCAATTCAGCTCTTTTTACTACAGAATTTTAAGCAAAACTAAAGAATTAAAAGGCTTACTTTGGTATTAGTCGCGTGTTATAATCCGCCGCTTTTAGGGTAGTCGATTTAAAAGTCACTCTTTTTATTGCTGAGTGAATGATGATTTGGCTACTTTTTTTAACCTAATCTACCCTGATATATTATATAAATATACTTTGTAGGTACTTATCTGGAACTTAGGAAATATGTCTCTGAATGCAGAAACAAAAGCGAAAATCATTGCTGAATATCGCTTGTCAGACACTGACACCGGGTCTTCGGAGGTGCAAATTGCGCTTTTAACCGCAAATATTAAGCATCTTACGGAACACTTCAAAATTCACAAGCACGATCATCATTCACGTCGTGGTCTATTGAGAATGGTTAACTCTCGCCGTAGCTTGCTTGATTATTTAAAGAGAAAAGATTCAGCTCGTTATCAAGACCTTATTAAACGTCTCGGTATACGTCGCTAAACGAGTTTTAAACACCGCATTCGTGCGGTGTTTTTATTTCAGTGCTATGACTTAAGGCTGTTTACAAAAATTAATATCACTTTTTTATTATGTTAATTTTTATAAACATCCTTCATAGCACTTAAACCACAAAAAACACTTAAAACAAAAGAAATACAAAGGAACACAAAATATGTTTGATGTTGTAACAACAACTTTCCCCTTCGGTGAACATACAGTTGAATTAGAAACAGGTGAAATCGCCCGCCAAGCTCATGCTGCTGTTAAAGTTGATATGGATGGAACGGTAGTATTCGTATCGGTTGTTGGAAGAAAAGAAGCAAAACCTGGACAAGATTTCTTCCCACTAACCGTTAACTATCAAGAAAAAACGTATGCCGCAGGTAAAATACCTGGTGGATTCTTCCGCCGTGAAGGTCGCCCAAGTGAAGGGGAAACACTACTTGCTCGTTTAATTGATCGTCCTATTCGTCCCCTATTCCCTGACGGATACATGAATGAAGTTCAAGTAATCATTACCGTTATATCATTAAACCCGGATGTTTTACCTGATATCCCTGCAATGCTTGGTACATCTGCTGCACTAGCAGCTTCGGGCATTCCTTTTGCTGGCCCTATTGGTGCTGCACAAGTTGGCTATAAAGATGGAGAATACATCTTAAATCCTAGTGTTGCTCAACTAGAAGAATCAGACCTGGACCTTATAGTTGCAGGTACTGAGCATGCTGTATTAATGGTTGAATCAGAAGCTAAAGAGCTTTCAGAAGAAGTCATGTTAGGTGCAGTTGTCTTTGGACACGAGCAAATGCAGTCTGCTATTTCTGCCATTAAAGAATTTGCAGCTGAAGTTGGTAATGAAACATGGGAATGGACAGCGGCAGAAAAAGATACAGCACTTGCCAAGTCTGTTGCAGATATTTGTGAAGCCGACCTTAAAGATGCTTTTTCAACAGCGGATAAAATGGAGCGCCAAGACAAAATTGCCGCAACGAAAACTAAATTAATTGACGCACTTGCTACAGATGAAGAAGACGCACCAAGCGAAAGCGACATTAGCAATGCATTCAAAGACCTTGAGAAAAGCATTGTACGTAGTCGCATCATCGCAGGTGAGCCACGCATCGATGGGCGTGATAGCACTACTGTTCGTGGTATCAAATCACGCGTAGGCATACTACCTCGTACACACGGTTCTGCACTATTTACTCGTGGCGAGACGCAAGCATTAGTAGTAACAACACTTGGAACAACGCGTGATGCTCAAATTGTTGATGCACTCCAAGGCTCTTACAAAGATGCATTCATGCTGCACTACAACTTCCCTCCTTACTCTGTTGGTGAGACAGGTCGTACAGGTAGCCCAGGGCGTCGTGAAATTGGTCATGGCCGTTTAGCCAAGCGTGGTGTTCTTGCCGTTATGCCAGATCAGGAAACCTTCCCCTACACAATCCGAGTAGTTTCAGAAATTACAGAATCTAATGGTTCAAGCTCAATGGCCTCTGTATGTGGTACTTCACTCTCTTTAATGGATGCTGGTGTACCAATTAAAGCACCTGTTGCTGGTATCGCAATGGGTCTTGTTAAAGAAGGTGAGAAATTTACCGTATTAACAGACATCCTAGGTGATGAAGATCACTTAGGTGATATGGACTTTAAAGTGGCGGGTACTAAAGACGGTATCAATGCACTGCAAATGGATATCAAAATTGATGGTATCACTCAAGAAATCATGAAGATTGCATTAGATCAGGCTCAAACTGCGCGTTTACATATTCTTGATGAAATGAACAAAGTTATTGAGAAATCTCGTGATGATATTTCTGACTTTGCCCCACGCTATGTAACGATGAAAATCAACCCTGATAAAATTCGTGAAGTCATTGGTAAAGGTGGTGAAACTATCCGTGGTATTACAGAGCAAACCGGTGCTCAGGTTGATATAGACGACACTGGTGCAATTAAAATCTCTGCTGTTGACGGATTAGCGGCTAATGCTGCAAAGAAAATTATTGAAGACATCACAGCAGAAGCTGAGGTAGGCACGGTCTACACGGGTAAAGTTGCAAAAATCATGGAATTTGGTGCTTTTGTAACAATTTTACCAGGCAAAGATGGTCTTGTTCATATTTCGCAGATCAGTAATGATCGTGTTGAAAAAGTCAGTAATCACCTAAAAGAAGGAGACGAAGTACGCGTTAAATTACTTGAAATCGACCGTCAAGGTCGTATCCGCCTAAGTATGAAAGAAGTAGATGACGAGTAATTCAACAAATAGATAGTACCTCCTTGGGTGTAATTAATATTGCACTCAACAATAAAGGCTCCTTATGGAGCCTTTATTGTAACCTACGCCTATACATCAATTAAATACGCAAACTCGCACTTACAAAAAATCCTTAGTAAAGGTTTATTGAGTTCTACAAGCTAATCAAGATATGATCACGCCATGCATACCTATTCCAAGCTAACATATTACTTTGAAAAAGTTCAATTTAATTATCAAAACCTATCAAACCGCCTAACACAGTGGTTTTTTTTATGCTTAATCGGATTTGGCCTCCTTCTGCTATGTTCTTGCAGTTCTGGACAAACAAACTATCCTAACAGCTCTCCAATAACACTATCACCCAAGCATATAGACACTCAATTTATGCAATTAACACTCAAGGGGAGTATTGTATTCAAATCTACTACCTTTAACGGCATTCCAATTCAGGAGCTTTCTGGAATCACTTGGGATAATGATGAAAAAATCCTCTATGCCGTATCAGATGAAGGCTATTTCTATCACCTAAAACTCTCAATCAATAACAATCAACTAGATGGTTTAAACGTTGTATATGCAAGCAAGCTTAGCGACCGCACAGGCAAGCCTTTAAAAGGAAAGTACAGAGATGCTGAAGGTCTTTCTGCACTCAATGCCAATAATGGCAAACGGGGCGATACGCAATTACTCATCGCATTCGAAAACAAACCCAGAATTGAACTATTCTCTACCCAAGGGAAGAAAATTCTAGCCATTAAAACACCAAAGAAACTCAGTAAAAAAAGTAAATTCAGACACAAGAACAAAGCACTGGAAAGTGTAAGCTATCACCCCAAATACGGCATTATTACTGCCGCAGAATACCCCATCAAAAAATATAAAAAAACAACCCAAACACTGTTTTCCAATACAGGAAAAGAGTGGCATTTTGAACGCTCGAAAGCCACAAATAGCGCCATTACAGGCCTTGAAGTTTTAGCAAATGGTGATGTACTTGTGCTCGAACGAGCATACAAAAACCCAGTAACCCCCGTTGTTATTAACCTTAGGCGTTTACACCTTGATCAATGCACCAAAGACAAACAATGCAAAACAGAAACAATTGCCAGATTTAATGCCTCAGATGGTTGGGTCGTAGATAACTTTGAAGGCTTGGCACACTACAAAGGCAATCAATATCTGATGGTCTCTGACGACAACAACAATATCTTTCAAAAAACCATACTTGTTTTATTTGAAATCAGTAATAATAAAGTGGCAACAAAAAAGAAAGAAAACCATAAAATTGATAAAAAGATAAAGCGAACTCCTAGCCATACAAATAACTCAAGCCTATGAATACTAAAACCCTAGGGCATTTAAGCTCCCTTGAAGCCTCAGAACTCTTACAAGACAACCCTGAAGCAAAGCTCATAGACATAAGAACCTCTATGGAGTTTCTTTTCATCGGGCACCCTAAAGACAGTATCCACGTTGCCTGGATGGACGATCCAGACTGGGAAATTAACCCAAATTTCTATAAAGAAATTAATCAAATTCAAAAAGCCAGTACAAACAATAACGCCCCTATTATCTTAATTTGTAGAAGTGGAAATCGCTCTGAAAAAGCAGGCCTAGAACTCATAGAAGCAGGAATGAAAAACATCTACCACGTCACTGACGGATTTGAAGGTGACCTTGATGATAACAGTCAACGCGGCACATTGAATGGCTGGCGTTTCAATGGCTTGCCTTGGGAACAATGCTAATCATCTATCTCTAGTACATTCGCATTCAAGCAATAAGCGTTTATGCACAAACAATACAATCTGCATTCTTAGGAACCGTAATTTTTTGCCACTCCATACTCAAGGCATCAAACAACAGCAATTTACCATTAACACGCTCCCCTTCCCCTATGAGTATAAGAATCGCCTGAAGTGCTTGCATTGTCCCGATAACGCCCACAACGGGAGATAAAACCCCTTCCAGTGCACACGTCTCAGTATTTTCAAAATCAGGCTTATACAAACACTGATAACACGGCCCGGAAGAACCCGGAATATAACTGGTAATTTGCCCTTCCATACGGATTGCAGCTCCTGAAACCAAAGGCCTCAATTGCTTTACACACGCCCTATTAAGCTCAAACCGAGTCGGAAAATTATCCGAACAATCTAAAACCAGATCGGCTTGTTGAATATAAGCCTCTAATTCATCACCATCTAACTGCCAATCCAAAGCCTTTACCACACAATCTGGATTCAACTCAGCAATAGTACGCTTTGCAGAAACAGTCTTTAACTCACCAATATCCTGAACTCGGTGAATAATTTGACGCTGTAAATTAGAATCCTCAACAATGTCAAAATCACTAATAATTAATCGCCCTACCCCTGCCGCTGCCAAATACATGGCAGCCGGCGAACCCAAACCACCCATGCCAATAATCAACACCGTTGCATCCAATAATTTTTTCTGCCCCAACTCCCCGATTTTATTCAAACGAATCTGTCGAGCGTAACGGCTTTTCTCTTGATTATTCATAATACGGCATAAACGTTAAACTAAGGTCAAATCACATTTACGAAAGCCCAATAGCACTAATTTAAGCTTTGATAAAACGGCACAGTATAATCTATTCACTTCGTAGAAAATAGCAACCACTCACACAACGGATTTAGTCCTGGCTTAAAAAGTAATAAACAAAATGGCACTTAATTTAAGAAAAATAAAAAAGCATCAAATGATTCAGTTTCAATTAAGCAGTAATCCGTAAAATAAACCCCGACTTCAGATAAACAGCCACAGATTGAATAATAATAATATGGTTGGGCTAACAAAAATAATAATATAATGTGGAGTCAAAATCCCGCCCGACTGAGAAAACTCTCAGTTGGGTATTTTTTAAAATAAAAAGTTTTTTCTACTTGCGTAATTTCTAAAGCTTTAATAGAATGCACCGCGTTGCCGCAATAGCTCAGTTGGTAGAGCAACTGACTTGTAATCAGTAGGTCCCGAGTTCGACTCTTGGTTGCGGCACCATATACACAAAGCCCTGTAATATTTCTCATTACAGGGCTTTTTTGTTTTTAAGAATAAAATAAAAGAAGGCTTCGATACACGTAAATGCGCATTTTAAGCACCGCACAACACAGAAATTGGCTCGTGCAAGTGGTTTTCAAAGCCCTCTAACAGACTAATTTAGAAACAGATTTAATGAGAGATTTAAATAATCCACCCCCCTACTTAGGGGCAGTTTTTTAAGCATTGTAATAAAACAGTAAAAAACTGCCTATAAGTCGGGGGGTGGCTTTGCATTCTGTTGCCTCCCAATAAATATTTAACTCTGTTTTATTTAGTGATACCCGCAAACTATTGTTAAAAATACTAAAAACTACCCAGCCTCGCTGTCCAAATCATTATTCATTATTCTGTTTTTTGGGTAATGGCTTGATTTTGACGATTTAATATTGAATACCCTAATTATCCATACGTTTTAACCCGCCAAAAACATTATGTATGTATTAAAATGAAGGGTATTAAAAGACAAAAAGTCGTTTTAACGGACTTGTTCACCTTAGCTACTCCTCACATTTTGTCTCAGTTTAAAGCGCTCGAAAACAAAACGTTTGACCAGACAAATTGCCGACCATAAAGAAATACGAGCATTCAATTATGATGCTACAATTTGCAAAACAATCACAGTACCAACCCGAAACCAAAACACAACGGTGAATAGATGAAACAACCGGATATCATTCAGGCCATCCTCAAAGATAGCAATTACGATCTTGCTCTGTTTTCAGTGGATGAAATTGAATTTTTGCGCAAAGATGTTTTTACCAAAATAACCCGGGGCAAAGAAACTCCTTATGTAAAGTGCATTATTCGGGAAAAAGACATTCAGCTTAAACCAGAAGAGATTGTTCGTCAGCTTTATGCGGCGCGACTGATCAATGAATATGGTTATCCCAAGAAACGATTAGCTTTTGAATATTCAGTCAATTTTGGCAGGGAAAAGAAAAGTGCCGATATTGTCATTTTCGATAAAGACCGCTCCGATACCGCTTATATTGTTGTTGAGCTAAAAAAGCCAAAACTCAAAGACGGTAAAAATCAGCTGCGTTCCTACTGTAATGCCACAGGTGCACCTATCGGTGTATGGACGAATGGCGAGCAAATCTCCCATTATCACCGCAAAGACCCCAATTACTTTGAAGACATCACTGATATTCCCAAGGCAAATCAAAGCCTCAAAGATATTCTTAGTGAACGCTTTACGCTGAAAGACCTCATTAGCAAAGATAAAATTGCCAATGAGCGTAAATCGCTAAAGGACATCATTCTGGAAATGGAAGATGAAGTCTTAGCCAATGCTGGTGTCGATGTATTCGAGGAAGTCTTCAAGCTCATATTCACTAAATTGTATGACGAGTTTCAAAGTAAAAAAGACAAGGCCAATATTGAATTCTACCTTGATCAAAACATGGACGATGATGAACGCGGTGATTACGAAAAACTAAAAACAACGCTCGAAGGATTGAACGATAAAAAATTCCGCGTCATGGAGTTTAGAAATACAGGACAAACCGACACCGAACTGAAAAACAAAATACAAACGCTGTTCAATGATGCCAAAAGCCAGTGGACGGGGGTATTCCCCGAAGGATCAGAATTCGAGCTATCCGATAGTCACCTATCCGTGTGTGTCTCCAGTTTGCAGGATGTTAAACTGTTTAACTCCAATCTGTTGGTTGTTGATGAAGCTTTTGAATATCTGGTCAACAAATCCGCCAAAGGTGAAAAAGGCCAATACTTTACCCCGCGGCATGTGATTGACATGTGTGTACAAATGCTCAACCCCAAGCGTGGTGAATACATGATTGATACCGCCTCGGGTAGTTGCGGTTTTCCTGTGCATACCATCTTCAAGCTCACGGGGCATCTATTTACCAATGCCGAAATCCCTGATGAAGACAAACGGCACGTACTCAAAGTTTTTGGTATTGACTTTGACGAAAAAACCGTTCGCGTGGCACGCACTCTTAACCTGATAGCGGGTGATGGTGAAACCAACGTATTACACCTGAACACTCTGGACTTTGATCGTTGGAAAGATAAAACAGAAAAAGACAAAAAATGGATCAATACCTATGGTAAAGGTTTTGATCGACTGGAAAAGCTCAGAGCCGAAAAAAACCAGGATAAACAGTTTAACTTCGATATTCTTATGGCAAACCCACCGTTTGCTGGAGACATTAAAGAAAGCCGCATCCTGCACCAGTATGAACTGGGGTTTAAAGCCAATGGCAAGGCACAAACCAAAGTCGGACGCGATATTCTGTTTATTGAACGCAATCTGGATTTCATCAAGCCCGGTGGACGCATGGCGATTGTGTTGCCGCAGGGTCGGTTCAATAACACATCCGATAAACATATACGAGAGTTTATCGCCCAGCATGGCCGTATTCTGGCAGTGGTGGGATTGCACGGCAACACCTTTAAACCTCATACCGGCACCAAAACCAGCGTATTGTTTGTACAAAAATGGCACGATGAGCTTTGCCCCAAAGTCGATGATTACCCCATCTTTTTTGCTGTTTCAGAGAAAGGCGGCAAAGACAACTCAGGCGATTATATCTATGTCAAAAATGATAATGGGCAATACAAGCTGGATAAAAACGGACACTTGATTGTTGACCATGATTTACATAATCATGACGGAGAATTGCCCGATGGGATAGCTGAAGCGTTTATTGAATGGGCGAAGAGTGAAAAGTTGTCTTTTTGGTCGGAGGGTTAAGGATGCAGGTTTCCACTATAAACTATAAAAAATTAAACCCTGAATTCAGAATTGATGCTGAATACTACAGAAAAGAAATACTAGATAGGCTTTCTGTATTAGATAGACACAATAAAGAAAATCTGAGCAAATTAGCCGAATTTATTATTGGCCCCTTCGGTTCGACAGTTAAAGTAGAGCAATATGTAGATAAATCAGAATATAGATATATAAGAAATAAAGATATCAACGATTTCGTGATAAAAGATGTTGACCCTGCACTAATACCGCAGGAGGTTTATGACTCATTATCCCAGTTTCATATCAAAAAAAATGATTTGTTAATAACAGTTGTTGGAACGCTTGGGAAAGTGGCTATTGCAAAAGAGAAGGATACTAAATCTATATTTAGTTGCAAAAGTACAATTATCAGGTCAAAAGACATCAACCCTTTTTATCTCCTTGCTTATTTAAACACTGAAACAGGAAACCTTTTTTCCCTCAGGGGAAAGCGAGGTGCAATACAGGAAGGGCTAAATCTATCTGACCTTAAAGAAATTCAAGTATATGTTCCTTCTAATACTTTTCAGGAACAAATTGAAAAAACTATAAAAACATCATTTACAAAAAATGAAATATCAGAATTAACATTCAAAAAGGCTGAAATTATTCTCCTCTCTGAACTAGGTATGACAAGCTGGCAACCCAAACACCAGCTCACCTTTATAAAAAAATACTCCGACACCCAACAAGCCAAACGTATCGACGCAGAATACTACCAGCCAAAATACGATGAAATTATCAGTGCCATCAAAAATTATTCAGGTAGTTGGGATAGCTTGGATAACCTGGTTGATATAAAAAAATGTATTGAAGTAGGCAGTGGCGAGTATTTGGATGAAGGTGTGCCATTTGTACGGGTAAGCAATATCAGTCCATTTGAAATTACGGAAGAAAAATACGTATCAGAAGCACTTTATGGCGAACTTACACCAGAAGAAGCAGGTACTCCGTTTGTAAAATCTAAAAACCATCAGCCCCAGCAGGGAGAGATACTATTCAGCAAGGATGGAACACCAGGTATTGCTCATTATCTAAAAGCGCCTCCACCCAAAATGATTCCCTCTGGCGGCATTCTTAGACTGAAAAGCAAAACGGATAAGATAAACAATGAATATTTAACACTGGTACTTAATTCAGTGCTTACCCAAGAGCAAGTAAATCGTGATGTAGGCGGGTCAATCATCCTGCACTGGCGGCCTGACCAAGTAAAGCAAACGGTGGTTCCTATTTTGTCTGAGGAAAAACAGTTCGAAATCCAGCAAAAAGTCAGCGAATCTTTTAATCTTCGAAAACAATCCAAGCAATTACTTGAAAGTGCCAAAAAAGCGGTAGAAATGGCGATTGAGCAGGATGAGCAAACAGCCATCGATTGGCTAAAAGTACAAACCAAATCTATTGGAGTGAATGATGCCAGCGGATTATAAAAAAGAGTGGATAGAAAAATCCGCTATTGATTATTTTTCACCGTTTATCTCGCTCTGGTTGGCCTGCAATTCTTGGTATATGTCGCATTATTCCGACTTGAACGACAACCACGCTGGTAATAAAATCGCTTCAGACAGGGATTTTATCAACAAGCTAAAAGAAGACACAAGCGGCAGAAACCATCTTTACACAAAATTTGCTGATCTAATTGAGGAACCAGGAAAAGCGGGTATTTCCTTTAGAACTGACATCGAGTTATTGCACTATTCTCTCGATAGAGCAAATTTACAGCCTGAAAGAATCAAAAGTTGTTCATTTCAAAGTGCAGTTGTGGATTACAACAACAAGGATAACCCGATAAACCTCATCAAAAAGCCAACAATCAACCAAGATGGCTCAGTCCGTGCTCATGACAAAGCCGATGTAATCAAACTCGATCAGATATTTATTACTAGCAATAAGCAGCACTGTTTTGCCGGGCTATTGGAAATTATCTATCAAGTTAGAAATATGCTGGTACACGGCAAGCTTAACCCCGATAAAGACGAACACGACGTTGTGAAATATTGCTACCGTATTTTATGGGAATTGATGAGTTGAAAAATTACAGATATAACATGGCAGGATTGAAACAAAGGTTTAACTACTCATTATTTTTGAGGGTACTACGGTACAAAGTATAGTTTTAGCTGTTTTTTATTGCTCAGAAAATAATGTATTCACTCTGTTTTAGCTGGTTTTCATCTAAACGGCGTAGAAATAACAAAAAGGTAAATTGTTCAATGACCGTTAGTGGATTACTGATGCCACCCGTCCAAAAGGTTTCCCATATTTTATCGACCTGACTTTTTAGCTCACCTGTTATCATGCTGCGTTTCCCCTATGATCATTTTGCCTGCAATATTACTACAGGTTTTGGTTGGTTTTTACTATTATCTTATCAGCGGTTTGTTAGAATTTTTATTAGTGCTTTGTTATTGATTCATAAAGGGTTCTTATTGTCTATGCCTTTTATAGTGACTCAGCTAGTGACCAAGCTACCCCCCTACTTTGAGGCATTTTTTTGGGTAGAGTAAAAAAACAGACAGAGCGAAAACAGGTAGCGTAAAAAAACGCCTATAAGTCGGGGGGTGGCTTCCCCGTTATCTATTGCAAATCTTGTACTGTCAATTATGTACTCTAGACTATGTGCTGATAAGCCGATGAATGACTTCCAGCCCTTTTCTCAGGGTTGCTTCATCTTTGGCGTAGTTGATGCGAATACATTCGTGTTTGTGTGTCCAGTCATCATCAATGCCAATAAAAAAGTTGTGTCCGGGGATGATATAAACATCTTCACGTTTTAGTCGTGTGTAAAGTTCCTCTCCGGTGATGCCCATGTCTTTAAACCAAAGCCACATAAAGAATGCACCTTCCAGTTTATGCAAATAAACTGGCTGATCGGCGAAGATTTCATTGAATAAGCGTACAGCGGTAGCGGCTTTGTCTTGGTAAAAAGGTTTAATCACAGTGTCGCACAGGGTGAGTAATTCTTTGTCTTTAATCACTCGGGTCAATAAGGTTGGACCAATTCCGTTTGGTGCGAGTACCATAATGCCACTGATTCTTCCCAGTGCTTTGATGATGTCATGGTTGGCAATGACAATGCCGGTTCTTAAATTGGGTAAACCCAGCTTTGATAAGGACATGCACAGTATGGTATTACTATTCCAGGTGAGTTTGGCATCGGTATAGATAGCCCCAGGGAATGGATGGCCGTAAGCATTATCCACAATTAACGGGATGTGGTAGTACTGGGCGAGTTTGTCGAGATGTGCTAATTCATCATCGGTAATTACATTGCCTGTTGGATTGGTGGGACGAGAAACGCAAATAGCACCGATACTGTCGTGTTCTTCTGCTAAGGTTTGCTCTAATGCGGGAAAGTCAATTTCGTATTTAAATTGCTTGTGTAGTGTTTCATCCGTTGAGCCATCTTCAAAAAGATGAATGCTGGGCTTTATCGAGATGAACATATCATCTGTTAAACCCTGATCGGCATATCCTACATATTCAGGCGCGAGTGGAAACAGAATCTGGCGTTTGCTGCCATCCGTCATTTCACCGGCAAGTAGGTTAAATAGATTAAAAAAGCTGCTCTGGCTGCCATTGCTTAGGGCGATATTGTCTACATCCAGCCCCCAGCCATAGTGGTCATTAAGCATTTCTGCCAGTGCTTCACGAAAGTTATCATAACCTAGTGGACCATCATATAAGCCCAGCATGGCATCTACTTTAGGGCTGTTAATCAGTGCTTGCAGCTCTTGTATAAAGCATTTGTTGGATTCTGCGATTAACGCAGGATTACCACCGCCGAGCATAACAATATCAGGGTTGCCACTGTTATTGGCTGTGCCTAGGTCTTCCATTAACTGAGTAATGCCGGTAGCTTGGGTAAATTTATTGCCGAATTTGGATAGTTTCATCAGAGTATTGGATACGTTTCGTTAGAGATTAAAAAATGGGTGTTTATTTCAAGGGTACAAAGACCAAGTATAACGCTTGTGGGAAAGACTGTGATAGTTAATTTCTTGAGGGCTTTATAGGCACATTATGCACATTACATTGTGCGCATAGTGCGTTTGTATTCCCACCCCCCACCTTTGGGGCAGTTTTTTTTATGTTTTTGCTGACTGATACACTGATTTGATCGCTAATGATTAATCGTCAATGGCGTGATCGTCAATCGCCAGTCATCGCCCACCGCGCGAATATCATTGATTTTTAAGTCTATTTTGTCTGTCATTTTATCCAGACCGGGGAGCTTTAATAGCCCACGCGCATTGTCTCCCATCAAGGTTGGCGCGATATAAAGTACTATTTCATCCACCAGATTTTGTTGCAACAATGCACCGCACAAGGTTGCGCCTGCTTCAACGTGTATTTCATTGATTTGCCGTTTGGCTAGGTCACGCAGAACAGCATTTAAATCCAAGCCGTCAGAATCAGGATGTTTATTGATAAAGGACACACTGGTATTTGCAGACTGGATACGGTCTATTTTCTGTGTCTTGTTATTGTTTTTCTCTGCTATTTCAGATGCCAACTCCGTACTGGCATAAATATGTGTTTTACCTTCGATGCCCAGTATTTTTGCCTTCGGCTCGATAGATAATTGTGAATCTAAAACAACACGCAATGGCTGGCGTATTGGCTTCTGAATACCCAATTCGGCAGCTGTTAATCTCACGTTTAAGGATGGGTCATCGTCTCTTACTGTGCCTGAGCCTGTGAGTATGGCATCGGCTTTGGCACGTAGGTATTGCACGTCATTCCTTGCAGCACTGCCCGTTATCCACTGGCTTTCACCCGAAGCCATGGCTGTGCGACCATCGAGACTCATCGCCAGTTTCACCCTAAGCCAAGGTAGCCCTGTTTCCATGCGTTTAATGAAACCGGGGTTTAATGCTCTTGCCTGTTCTTCTAGAATACCCACGCTCACATCAATATTGGCATCTTTAAGGCGTTGTATACCGCGTCCAGCAACCTCTGGGTTTGGGTCTTGCATGGCGATCACGACACGCCCTACTTTTTCTTTAATCAGGGCATTCGCGCAAGGGGGTGTTTTTCCCGTATGAGAGCAAGGTTCTAATGTGACATACGCGGTTGAGTCTTGCAGTGATGTCTTGGCAGATACCTTGGTAGATGCTTTGACAGCCCCGATTGCATTCACTTCTGCGTGTCCCTGCCCTGCATATTGATGATAGCCTTCACCGATTATTTCACCGTTTTTAACGATAACACACCCCACTCGTGGATTAGGATGCGTTGTATATTGCCCTTTTTTTGCAAGCTGAATAGCACGAGCCATAAAACGCTGATCTTGTGCTAGCGTGTGCTGTTGTGGTGTATTGTGCTGAGTAGTCATAAAAATATCGTAAGCATCATTATTTGAAAAAACTAGCTATCAAATAGCTTCTTCTGACGTTTTTTTAATTCAGGATCAGGGGACTTTTCAAGACCTTCGATGGCTTCAATAAATTCACCAATATCATTAAAGTCACGATAGACAGAGGCAAAACGAATATATGCCACATCGTCCAGCTTACGTAATGCTTCCATGACTAATTCGCCAATCACGCTGGTGGTTAATTCGGTTTTATCGGGTAAGCCTTCACGCGCGAGAATGCGCTTTTGAATATCCTTCACCGCACGGTCGATAGATTTCGCATCGACAGGACGTTTTTGCGTTGCCCGCATCAGTCCTGCGCGAAGTTTGTGCTCATTAAATGCCTGTTTTTCACCGTCTGACTTTGTTACCTTCGGCATCGTGAAAACAGCCATTTCATAGGTACTGAAACGCTCATTGCAGGCAGTACACTCCCTGCGACGGCGCACTTGATCGCCCTCGCTGACAAGACGAGAATCAACTACGCGAGTATCATCATGTCCACAGAAAGGGCAATGCATAGATTAAGCCCTACTTGTAAACGGGTAAACGCTGACAGATTTCAGTCACTTTGCCACGTACCTCTTCAATCACGCTGGTATCGTTTTCGTCTTTCATGATGGATTCCAATACGTCACAAATCCAATGGGCAAGCTGTGAACAATCGTCTTCCTTAAAACCACGTGTAGTGATAGCAGGAGAACCAATACGTAAACCACTGGTTACAAACGGAGATTGTGGATCATTCGGTACAGAGTTTTTGTTAACGGTAATGTGGGCATTACCTAATGCCGCATCCGCTACTTTACCGGTTAGCCCCTTGTCGATGAGATCAAGCAGGAACAGGTGGTTCTCAGTACCGCCAGAAACGATATTGAAACCGCGCCCCATAAAGGTTTTAGCCATTGCCTGTGCATTCACCACAACCTGTTTTTGGTATTCTGCAAATTCTGGCTCTAACGCTTCTTTAAAAGCGACCGCTTTAGCTGCGATTGCGTGCATTAACGGACCACCCTGCGTACCCGGAAAAACCAAAGAGTTTAGCTTCTTTTGTACGTCTTCATTTGCTTTCGCAAGAATGATACCTCCACGTGGACCACGTAAGGTTTTATGTGTGGTAGAGGTTGTGACATCGGCTATTTGTACTGGCGATGGGTAAACACCCGCAGCAACCAAACCTGCAACGTGTGCCATATCAACAAATAAGTACGCGCCGACTTCATCTGCGATGTCACGGAATTTCTGCCAATCAATCACTTGTGAATAGGCAGAGAATCCCGCAATAATCATCTTCGGCTTATTTTCACGTGCTAATGCAGCAACTTCTTCATAATCAATAATGCCATTTTCATCAATACCATACTGAACAGCATTGTAAACTTTACCAGAGAAGCTGACATGAGAACCGTGTGTTAAATGACCGCCGTGTGCCAATGACATACCTAAAACGGTATCGCCCGGCTCTAATAGCGCCATATAAACAGCAAGGTTGGCAGAAGAACCAGAATGTGGCTGTACGTTGGCGTAATCTGCCCCAAATAATGCTTTTACACGATCAATCGCTAATTGCTCTGCAATATCTACGTACTCACAACCACCATAATAACGCTTGCCGGGATAACCTTCTGCATATTTGTTTGTCAGCACAGAACCCTGGGCTTCCATCACGCGAGGGCTGGTGTAATTTTCAGAAGCAATCAACTCAATGTGATCTTCCTGTCGTTGTACTTCAGCGGCAATTGCACTGGCAAGTTCAGGGTCGTAACTTGCGATTGTCATGTCTTTTGAAAACATTGCTAGATGCTCCAGATTAGTTCGTAAAAGATTGACATGATAACGTAAAAAGTTAAAAGAGGTAGTCCTATAACGACATATTTTTATCATCCTAGGCTTATCTTTATTGGCCTGTCATCGACCAGTACAAGCCAGCACACATAGCATAATAAGCAGTACAACAAACAGTAGAATAAGAAGCGTCAGTGCTTCCCGTCACACACAATAAACGATAGTATCCTGCCTTAAATACAGTGCCTACAGTAAGCGCTTATCTCTTTTTACAAAATGAGTCTTTTACCCATGGAAACCGTTTCTATCTTGGTCGATGTACAAAACGTCTATTACACTTGCAAGCAAGCTTTTGCGTGTCACTTTGATTACAACGCATTTTGGGCACACGCAACGCATAATAGAAAGGTTGTGAAGGCTGTCGCCTATGCTATTGAAAGTAAAGATGAAAAACAAAAGCAGTTTCAAAATATTCTCAGGGCCATCGGTTTTGAGGTAAAACTGAAACCCTATATTCAACGAGCAGACGGCTCAGCAAAAGGTGATTGGGATGTAGGCATTACGCTGGATGCCATGGAATATGCAGAATATAGCGATACCCTTATTTTAGTGTCAGGAGATGGTGACTTTGATTTACTCGCAACAACACTACGTAGCAAAAAAAAGACAAACGTTGTGGTGTACGGTGTGGAGCAATTAACCGCTGCGTCTTTAATGAATGCCGCGAATCAGTTTATTCCCATTCATTCAACATTGTTATTAACCCCAAACCGCTAAAGTAAAATAAAAAAGTCACCCCCCTACTTTGAGGCATTTTTTATGACTTGTATCAGTAGTACGGTAAAAACCAATACATAGAGACCTTGCACGAAGGATATAATGGATAAAAATTAGGTGGGCAAATTTTCACTTATCTCTATTTGAATAGATATAATGAGCGCCCCATAGTAGGGATAACTCTGCGTGATATGTACTAGAAGGCTTTCATGCAGCACGCTCTCAAGACGTTATGTTGAAACCATTAAAATTGAGTGATGAACTCCATACATGAATAATGAAAAACGCTATGAGATATTCAGGCGCTTCCGCGAAGCGAACCCTCATCCTACCACTGAACTTGAATTTAACAATGCTTTTGAATTATTGGTGGCAGTCGTACTATCTGCCCAAGCAACGGACGTAAGTGTTAATAAAGCGACAGCCAAATTATACCCCGTAGCAAATACACCTGAAGCCATTTATGCGCTGGGTGAGGACGGCTTAAAGCAATACATTAAAACCATTGGCTTATATAATAGCAAAGCCAAAAACGTGATTGCTGCCTGCAAGATGCTGATTGAACAACACAATTCCACTGTACCTGACGATAGAGAGGCTTTGGAAGCATTACCCGGTGTTGGACGAAAAACGGCTAATGTGGTTCTGAATACAGCTTTTGGACACCCTACCATGGCAGTCGATACGCATATTTTTCGTGTAGCCAATCGAACCGGTATTGCCAAGGGTAAAAATGTCGTTGAAGTAGAAAAAAAGCTGCTACGCTTCGTTCCTAAAGAATTTCTAATCGATGCACACCATTGGTTAATTTTACATGGGCGCTATATCTGTGTTGCGAGAAAACCAAGATGTACGGCCTGTTTAATAAGTGATTTATGTGATTATAAAGAGAAAATTATATGAGTAATGCCCCTTCACCCCATAACTACCGTGTCGCTATTTTAGATGAAACCACATTTAATCCGGGAGATCTGGATTTGGCGATGTTGCTCGAAGTTGCTAACCAGTGTCAATGTTACCCAAATACTCAAGCAGAACAACGACTGGAACGCCTTAAAGACATTGATGTGGCGATTGCCAATAAAGTCGTTTTTGATCGTGAATTATTAGTACAATGCCCTGATCTAAAAGCAATTTTGCTAACAGCAACTGGTATGGATAATGTTGACCTTGATGCCTGTGAAGAAATGGGTATCGACGTTTACAATGTAACAAACTATGGCACACCGTCTGTTTCACAGCATGTCTTGACTTTAATTCTGGCATTATCAACCTCATTAAACCCTTACCAAACCATGACACGTGATGGCGGTTGGTCAAAAAGCGAACACTTTAGTTGTTTGCAATATCCTATCCGTGAATTAGCAGGAAAAACCATCGGTTTGGTGGGCTATGGAACACTGGCTCAAGGTGTTGAACGCATCGCCAGAGCGTTTGATATGAATGTCTTAATTGCCGCACGCCCAGGTTCTGATACTGTACCTGATGGCCGTCTATTACTGGATGATTTATTACCCTTAGTCGATGTACTTAGCTTGCATTGCCCCCTCACCCCAGAAACCAATAAACTGATTAACCGTGAAGCATTAGAAAAAATGAAATCAGACGCTATTTTGATTAACACCGCACGAGGTGCTGTGGTTGATAATGCAGAATTGGCGCAAGCACTTAGAGAGGGCATCATTGCTGGAGCGGGCATTGATGTACTCGAGCAAGAACCACCACCGGCGGATCATCCTTTATTAGCGCCTGATATTCCTAATTTAATTGTCACCCCGCATGTGGCGTGGGCTGCGATTGAATCAAGACAGCGTGTTGTTAATAAGACCACTCAAAACCTTAGGGATTGGCTATCTAAACAACAGCCAGAAGAAAATAATGATGATGATAGAGACCATGAAAACTAATTCCAAAGTAAGCCTTTATATTTTTTGTCTCATCAGCTTATTGGCATTTAATGGTTGTTCTGGCTTTTCTAATACAGCATCAAGTAACGCCACCAAGCCAGTCGCAACAACGGTTACAAATACGCTCAATGTTGAACAAAAAATAGAGAATGGCGTTGTACTTGCAGTAAAAGCGGTCAACGTGCCAGCAGAGCCTATTCAATCATACGGCAATGTGGGCGTCGTATTAAACTCAGGCGGAAGCTCTGGCATTCAAGGTTCTGTTGATTTAAAAACAATCGGGACGCTTTACCGTAACCTCACTAAAAATAGAGCAGCACAAGAAATCATCGTGAAAAAAGAAACGGGGGAAACCGTCGCCATTACGCAATCAAGAAAAGACGTATTCAAGGTAGGCGAACGTGTCAAGATACTCAAAAGAGGCACTAAAGCTGTCGTTGTTCATTAATCAGTTTCAATTAATCGAAACGAGTATCACGTAAACCAATAAAAGCCACCCCCCTACTTATGGGCATTTATTTAAAAAGTGGCTATAAGTAGGGGGGTGGCTTAGCGTATCAATTTCAAGGCGTACAATGCATAAAAACGCACAGAAAACGGAGTTTGCACGTACTTGCAACGCCTCCAGATTAATTAGACTACGAATTAGCTTTTATTAATACGATATTCCGCAGAACATGCGTGAGCAACTAAACCTTCTCCATGTGCGAGTGTAGAGGCTATTTTACCCAGCTCAGATGCACCATCAGCGGAACAAGCAATCAGCGAGGAACGTTTCTGGAAATCATAAACACCCAAAGGCGAGGAGAAACGTGCGGTACGTGAAGTCGGTAATACATGATTTGGTCCCGCGCAATAATCACCCAAGGCTTCCGCAGTATAACGTCCCATGAAAATTGCCCCGGCATGACGCACCTGTTTGGCAACTTCTTCTGCATTTTCAACGGAAAGCTCCAAGTGTTCTGGCGCAATATAGTTGGCAATCTCTATTGCCTCATCCATATCTTTGACTTTAATTAGCGCACCACGACCTTGTAAAGACTCACGAATAATATCCGCTCGTGGCATTTCTTTAATCAGCTTTTCAATACTTTGTTGCACACTTTCGATAAAGTCAGCATCTGGAGAAACCAGAATCGACTGTGCATTTTCATCATGCTCTGCTTGAGAGAATAAATCCATTGCAATCCAGTCAGGGTTTGTTTGGCCATCACACACCACCAAAATCTCTGATGGACCTGCAATCATATCTATACCGACAGTGCCAAACACCATGCGCTTTGCAGTCGCCACGTAGATGTTTCCTGGTCCAACAATTTTATCAACCTGTGGTACGGTTTCTGTTCCGTATGCCAAGGCAGCGACAGCCTGAGCACCCCCAATTGAGAAAACGCGATCGACATTGGAAATTGCTGCGGCAGCAAATACCAACTCATTAACCTCACCATCCGGCGTAGGCACAACCATAATCAATTCTGGCACACCTGCAACCTTGGCAGGAATTGCATTCATAAGAACAGATGATGGATACGCTGCCTTTCCGCCAGGAACGTAAAGACCGACTTTATCTAAAGCGCTTACCTGCTGGCCAAGTACAGTGCCATCCGCTTCGGTATAAGTCCAAGATTCCATGATTTGGTATTCTGCATAGTTCTTGATACGTGCAGCGGCCTTTTCCAATGCCTCTCTTTGTTCTACCGTTATATTTTCCAGTGCTTCCTGCAAGCGTGACTGGGGAATTTCTAACTCAGCAAATGTACTTGCCTGCATACGATCAAAGTTATTGGTGTATTCAATAACGGCTTTATCACCGTTAGTTCTTACATCCTTCAGGATTCCATTAACCGTTGCGAAAACATCATGATCCGACTCGCTGTCCCATGCCAAACGTTTATCAAGCTTTTTCCAGAAATCAATCTCGTTTGTGTTTAATCGTTGGATATCCATACTATTTCTTCTATGTTTACTTTTTAGTCACTGTAGTAAGTGACTCTGTGACTGACTATACCATACGTCGCTTAGCAACTGCTGCTGCTAACTCATGTAATACGTCTTCGGTTGTTTCCCAATTGATACACGCATCGGTAATGCTTTGACCATAGGTTAACTCTTCAAGTTTCTTCCCTTCACCATTCTGATTTCCTTCAACCAGATGACTTTCAATCATAACACCACAGATTCCCTGCTCGCCACGACCAATCTGACCGGCAATATTATGGGCAACTTTAGGCTGATTTTTAAAGTCTTTATTACTGTTTGCATGACTAAAATCAACCATAAGTTTTTTACTTAAACCCGCATTCTCTAATTGTTCTAATGCTTCTGCGACACTTACTTCATCATAATTGGGGCGACGTCCACCACGTAAAATAATATGACAGTCATCATTTCCTTTCGTGGTAAAAATAGCGGAATGCCCTGCTTTATTCAATGACATAAAATGATGTGAATGCGAAGCCGATTTAATTGCATTAATGGCAATATCTAAATTACCGTATGTGCCATTTTTAAATCCAATAGGACAAGACATGCCAGATGCTAATTCACGGTGACCTTGTGATTCTGTCGTACGTGCGCCAATCGCTCCCCATGAAATCAAATCTGCAACATATTGTGGAGAGATTAAATCAAGGTATTCGGTTGCAGTTGGCATGCCCTGTTCTGCAAGGTCTTTTAATAAACTCCGTGCAACACGTAAGCCTTTATTGATGCTAAATGTACCTGTTAAGTCTGGATCATTGATTAAGCCTTTCCAACCCACACTGGTGCGTGGCTTTTCAAAATAGACACGCATAATGATGTGTAAATCATCACTGAGTTCTTCACGTATTTTTGCCAGTTTCCCTGCATATTCTAATGCCGCTTTGGTGTCATGTATTGAGCAGGGACCTACGACAACAAGTAAACGATCATCTTTATCATGTAAAATATCATGAGTCATATTACGCGCTGTCACCACCGTTTCTGCTGCTTTTTCTGTGAGTGGGAAATCTTTTAATAAGGTTGCTGGAGAATGGACTTCTCTTTCACCTAAAATACGTAAGTCATCGGTTTGGTATTTAGTTTCTGTAGCGCTCATAGTGATAGTTTCATCTAATAATGGGTATGTGTTTTAGTTTGGACCTTCGTATAAATGCCAGTCTCGCGAGTCAGTGCAGGCTAAAATTCATGGTCCTGATATCGTATTAATTAACTGCTTTTTCAAGATGCTTAAGTAAGGCACTCAATTTTTGGTATTTGGTTTTCATTGACGCTGTATTCACAACGATGCGAGAACTAATATCTGCCATGTGCTCCAAAGGCACTAAACCATTGGCTTTTAATGTATTACCTGTATCAACCACATCAACAATAATATCCGCTAGACCAACGATGGGTGCAAGCTCCATAGAACCATATAGCTTGATCAATTCAATTTGACGACCTTGCTCTGCAAAATAATTTCTGGTGCAGTTGACAAATTTGGTCGCTACTTTTAGCTGGCCTTCAGGTAATGGCCTATCTGCAAAACCTGCGGTCATTAATTTGCATTGTGCTATTTTTAAATCGAGCATTTCATACAAGCCTTCGCCGCCATGCTCCATCAGTACGTCTTTTCCTGTTACACCTAAATCGGCAGCACCATACTGCACATAAACAGGCACATCGGTTGCTCTGATAATCACCAGTTTCACATCATCATGATTGGTATCTAAAATCAGTTTACGGCTTGTTTCTGGATTATCCAGTGCCTGTATACCCGCCGCTTCTAAAAGAGGCATGGTCTCTTTAAAAATACGACCTTTAGATAGTGCTATTGTTAATGATTCTTTCATGAGATGACTGATATATCTATATTTAAGATCTTTGCATAATAGAAAAGATCGCTATTTAAATGAAGGTACGGCGTTTTCTAGCTACGTTTAATTTTTGCACCTATGTTCGTTAGCTTTTCTTCAATTTTTTCATAACCACGATCTGTATGGTAAATACGATCAATAATTGTAATACCTTTAGCTGCTAAACCTGCGAGGATTAAACAAGCAGAAGCACGCAGGTCTGTTGCCATCACTGGAGCACCTCTTAATGATGGCATACCAGCAACAATTGCGGTATTACCTTCCAAACGGATATTAGCGCCCATTCGCATAAGCTCGGCAACGTGCATCATACGGTTTTCAAAAATAGTTTCTACCACTACGCCAATGCCTTCTGAAACACAATTCATTGCCATAAATTGTGCTTGCATATCGGTAGGAAATGCGGGATGGGGTTCTGTGCGAATATCCACTGCTTTGAGTTTACGACCACGCATATCAAGCTCAACCCAGTCTTTGCCCACCTCAACACTTGCACCACATTCTCTGAACTTTTGTAACACTGCATCCAGTGTTTCTGGTGCAGCATTCAGACATTTTACTTTACCACCCGTAATGGCTGCTGCCGCAAGATAAGTACCCGTTTCAATTCTATCGGGTAAGACTGAATAGTCGATGCCTTTTAATTTCTTTACCCCCGTTACCGTGATGGTGTTCGTACCTGCTCCAGAAATTTTCGCACCCATTGCAATTAAACAATTCGCAAGGTCTACCACTTCTGGCTCACGTGCGGCATTTTCAAGGATGGTCGTGCCTTCTGCAAATACCGCAGCCATAAGTAAGTTTTCTGTACCCGTAACGGTTACAGCTTCCATAACAATGGTGGCACCCGTCAATTTATCTGCTTTGGCACGGATAAAACCTTCATCTACGGTAATCTCAACCCCCATAGCTTCCAGACCCGTTAAATGGATATTCACTGGGCGACTACCAATGGCACAACCACCAGGTAAAGAAACTTCCGCATAACCGTATTTTGCCACAAGCGGCCCCAGCACAAGAATAGAAGCACGCATAGTGCGCACAAGCTCATAAGGGGCGATTTGATTTATAATGGTTGATGTATCAGTGGTGATAGTGTTGTCTTCATCTATTGTGACTGTAACACCCATACCCTCAATCAATGAGGCCAGTGTTGCCACATCTTTTAAACGAGGAACGTTGCGAATAGTCATTTTTCCATCCGCTAATAATGCTGCTGCCTGTAATGGCAAAACAGCGTTCTTTGCGCCAGAAATTACAACTTCACCTTCTAACGGTGTACCACCTTCAATCTGGAAAACCTGCATGACCACTCAGTCCTAAAAGCAAAAGACACATGATAACGAATAATGGTCATTAAATGCACCTTTAATCCATGAAAATAAAGGAATAAGGCATTAAAAGGGGGTATTAAATATTGCTAAAATTAAATACTAAGTATTAATGACTATTGTTTCTGCGAATGACTCAGCAGTGATACTTTAAAATACGTCTTTGAGACGGTAAGTTTCAATCAAGGACTTAGCCTGATCGGGAAGATTACTAATAGAGAACTGCCTATTATTCTGATCACACATTCTTTTCCATTCAATCAATAAGGCGATGCCCGCGCTATCAATACGTGTCACCTCTGCACAATCAAAATTAATATTGCTGTCGCTTGTTTTAAAATGATTTTTTACTGCAAGCATACTTTGTTGAATAATTGAAGATGCGTTTGAGTAAACCAAAGCACCTGCTATTTTAAAACCATTGCTGTTAGCCACCATATTAAATGGCAAGCTTTCAGTTATTGTATTTTTTTGATTATTCACAGTCTCTATTATTTACTCAGTTAAGCTTCATGACTTAAATTGCTAATGACCACTTTTTTCTATTCTAGCAATTAATGACTCTAAACCCTTTGCACTCACTTCACGAGTAAAGTTTGTACGGAAATTGGTGATTAAATTAATACCCGCAACTTCTACATTGTACGCTTTCCAAATACCAGAAACCTTGCGTACACTGTAATCCGCTTTAACCGGAGCAGCACCTTTTGGGGTGACAATGGTGCGAACAATGACATAGCCCGGTTTACTATTGGATACAGAGTTTGCTCCTCTAATACTTGCTCCTTTGTATTTGAGCATTGATTTTGCATAGCTTTTCACTAACATACCACGGAAAGCCCGAATAAACCGTTGACGCTGCTGTGGTGTCGCTACTCTCCAATATTTGCCCAGTGTTAATTTAGACATTGCTTCAAAATCTATTAATGGCAAGACTTCTTTATGTACCATGGCATTTAAGGCATGAATATTATTCCTGTATTGAGCATCATTTTTCTCCAACAAGGCAACAATATTACTTGTCACTTCAACCACTTTTTTCTCAGCTGCAGCGACATCCGCAGGTTTTGCCCAAGCTGAGCCGGTAAAAACCATGAACAGTAATAATAATAGACTCTGTTTACTGTGTTTTTTTATTCTTGTTATACATTGCTTAGCAATTGAATAAATCATTAAGTCTTCCCCATTTAAATAAAATATGATATTTCTTAGTTTCCTAAGAGAATCAAAAGTTCATCAATTTCTTTTTAATTATTTTTTGAGTTATTCCTTAAATTACAAAAAGTTATACACCTTACTTAGTCGTAAGACTAACCAACACTTTTCCTATAATTTCTTCCAGCACCACAGCAGATTGTGTTAGTTGAATAACACTGCCCTCTTTTAGCAAAGCATCCTCTGCACCGGGTTCCAGAGAAATATATTGCTCCCCCAATAAACCCGCCGTATAAATGCTTGCTTGCGTATCTTCTGGCAAATAATCATATTCAGGATCAATCGCCATCACGACTGTCGCTCTAAATGATTGTCTATCGTAGGATATTCCTGTGACACGTCCCACCGTCACACCTGATAAAGTTACCTTGGCTTTGGACTTTAAGCCGCCAACATTGTCAAACTTTGCCGTAATATTAAATCCTTTTTCAGCATTGAAACTGGATAAATTACTCACATTCATTGCCAATGCAAAAAGTGCCAATGCACCCAATACAAATAAAATACCGACTGTAATTTCAGCCGTTCTTGAAGAACCCATAATAAAACCTATTGTTAAACATTCTTAAGTAATGTTATTTAAAAGTTAGAAAACATTAATGCAGTAAGGACAAAGTCCAATGCTAATACGGCCAATGCCGAATAAACCACGGAATTAGTGGTTGCTTTACTGACACCTTCAGAAGTAGGCATCGCATTATACCCCTGAAATACGGCAATCCACGTCACGACAAAGGCAAAAGCAATGCTCTTGATAATGCCGTTAACAATATCATGCCTAAATTCAACTTTACTTTGCATTTGTGCCCAAAAAGACCCTTCATCAACCCCTAGCCACACACTGCCTACGAGATAGCCTGAGTAGATACCGACTGCCATAAAGATAATGGTCAAAACAGGCAGAGTCAGTAAACCTGCAAAAAAACGGGGAGCAACGATTCGTCTAACAGGATCAACCGCCATCATTTCCATACTGGCAAGTTGCTCTGTTGCTTTCATTAAACCGATCTCTGCGGTTAAGGCTGAACCTGCGCGACCAGAAAATAATAAGGCACTTAAGACTGGCCCTAATTCGCGAATTAAGGACAGTGATACCAATAAGCCTAATGATTCTTCCGCACCAAAGTCTACCAATGTGATATAACCCAGGAGGCTCATTACCATTCCTACGAATATCGCAGAAAAAATAATAATCAGCATCGAAAGCACACCCACTGAATACAGCTCGCGCACAAAAATTTTAGGTCTAAGTAAAACGTCTTTTAAACCCAGTAATACATTAAATAAGAACAGCGTTGCCTTTCCAAGACTGGAAAGTGTATTAATAACAGTTGCCCCAATTTTTTGCAGATAATCCAACATCAGGAGTCACCTCCTAATAAGTCCTGCGTGTAATCATCCGCAGGATAATGGAATGGCATAGGCCCATCAGGCTTACCATTCACAAATTGTTGTACAAATTCAGAGTCTGAACGCATTAATTCTTCGGGAGAGCCCGAGGCAACTATTTCACCTTCTGACAAGATACACACATGATCTGCAATTGAAAATGTCTCACTAATATCATGTGACACAATCACGCTGGTTAATCCTAATGATTCATTTAACTCTTTAATGAGTGTCACAATCGTACCTAATGTCACCGGATCCAGACCTGTAAACGGCTCATCATACATCATTAGAAAAGGATCTAGCACGATTGCTCTCGCCATTGCAATACGGCGCTTCATACCACCCGAAAGTTCCGCAGGCATTAAGTCACGCGCACCTCGTAGACCAACTAATTCAAGTTTCATTAATACCAAATCACGTATCATTGATTCAGTAAATTTATAATGCTCACGAATGGGAAAGGCTATATTTTCAAAGACATTTAAGTCCGTCAGTAAAGCCCCTGACTGAAACAACATACCCATGCCTCTACGCGCTTTGTAGAGTTGCTCTCTATTCAGTTTTGGGATTTCTTTACCCGCAAACTGTACGCTACCACTGTCAGGGCGTAATTGACCGCCAATCAAACGCAGCAGGGTTGTTTTACCCGTGCCGCTTGGTCCCATAATGGCGGTAATTTTACCTTTAGGAATTTCCAGACTGACACCCGAGTATATTTCACGGCTTGGATTCCATGAAAAATGTACATCTCGAATACTAATCAATGACTCTGACACAGTGTTCGCCTGCCTTTAGCTGTCTAGGTTTATGCTAAATAAATAGCCTTATAAATTTTTGTGCATAATACGGATATTTATGATTCTTTACCAGAACCTGGCAGGATAAGCACAATATGGATCAATGATAGCCATTAAAGCGATTGATTACCATTGATTAACCCACCCCCCTACTTATAGCCGTTTTTTTCAATAAGTAAGTACCCATGCACGTAACAAATAGCAACCTACATACTATTAATCGGTATAAAAATACATCACTTTCGATGCTTTAAAATAGCTTCAACACCGGGCTTATTTTTAAAGATTTCCTCTTCAGTCAACCCCTGTAATTCATGTGGAAATACAAGCCACTCATCCGTTTCATATAAAAAATAATCTGGTACACGATCTGTTTTATTATTATTGGGCTTATACCAAGGGGTTGCGGTACGAATATCTTTTGGTGTATTACGTCTGGATTTTCTATGTAATGTATCAATAATTGCCTGAATACTGCTTCCAGAATCAAACACATCATCCACCAGTAACAACTGATCTTCGTAGTTGATGTTCTGAATAATATAATCTAGGCCATGCACTTTGACTTTTTTATTCTGCTTGCCGATACCGTAATAAGAAGAAGTGCGTATTGCAATATGATCAGAAGGTGAACCTAAATACTCCAGTATTTCTTGTACCGCAATTCCCACTGGTGTTCCACCCCGCCAGACACCAACGATGAAGTCTGGTCTAAAGCCACTATCGAAGATTTGTGCGCCTAGTTTGTAGGAGTCTAATAACAGATCACCCGCAGAAATATAATATTTACTCATGAAAATTTACTCATTTTAAAAGCTAACGGTTATGACCAGTTACATGCCATAACGCATTGGAGACAGATTGAATTAAACAATGGAGGGAATCATAAAATAAGAAAGTCTAAATAGCGATAGATTGAAGCTGATTAAGCCTTTTTATATCCCGATGTTTTGCAAAGCCTTCCAAGATACGGTTTTGTAACTATTTAATGACTGATAATTAACTGTGAAACAACAAAATAATGAATAAATTGCAGACACACCAAGGCATAGATCCCAGCCACAATATCGTCAAGCATAATACCTAAACCCCCTTCAACCTTTTTATCTAACATTGAAATGGGCCACGGCTTCCATATATCAAACAGACGAAACAAGGCAAAACCGATAATAATCCATAACCAACCCTCAGGGGCAGCAATCATCGTTACAAAAAAACCAGCAAACTCATCCCAAACAATACCCGAATGATCATGCACACCAAGTAACTGAGAAGACTTGTGACAAATCCAAATACCTGCAACACATACCACTGCCAGAATAAACAAATAAACAGGAAGGGGTTGAGTTTGTAGTAATAGATGATAAAGAGGTACCGCCATCAGCGTACCAAACGTTCCCGGAGCAAAAGGCGCTAGACCACTGCCAAAACCAAAAGCCAAGAAATGTATCGGATTTGTCATTACCTTACGGTTTAAATCGGGTATTTTGGGGTTCTTACTCGTCATGTTTGCTCTCTTGATTTTTGCTACCCGCAACCCTGCTGTTGTCACTTCTGTTGTTTGTGTTGTTTTCAGCAAAATGGTTATAGCCATTTCCTTGTAAACTCACACCTTGAGGGTCTGTAATCATCCCAACATCCTGATGCTCACTTCCAATATGGGAAACAATTTCACCAATCAGGGTGATTGGTGTGGATAGCTGTTCAGATACTGCTTGAATAAATGCATCACAATCACGTTTCGGCACTGTAAACAGTAATTCATAATCATCGCCACCATGTAATGCGTAATGGATTGCCTTGTCCCCTGCCAATTTTTTCATACTCTCTGACAGAGGAAGTTTAGCAGGGTCAATGACAGCAGACACCTGAGCTTTTTTTAAAATATGCCCCACGTCTTGCAATAAACCATCAGAAATATCAATACAGGCAGTTGCAAAGCCCTTGATAATCTCGGCCTCTTTTAGCCTTGCTGTTGGGTAATTTAATCTGGCTTCACAATAAGCATTGTCTGTTTCTGTGAATGTATCTGCACCCTTATCTCGATCTTGAATAGATGCCAGACCTACAGCCGCATCACCTAGTGTTCCGCTGACAAATAATTGATCACCCGGATTTGCGCCACTGCGTAATAATGCTTGATTATTTTCTACCGTCCCCATTACTTGAATGCTGATTGAAAGTGGGCCACGTGTGGTATCGCCACCGACTAAAGCGACTGAGGTTTCTTTTGCCAATGCTTTTAAGCTTGCACTAAAGTCTCCCAACCAGGCATGATCAAGCTCTGGCAGTGTTAATGCCAAAGTAAACCATTTAGCCTTGGCGCCCATCGCCGCTAAATCACTCAAATTAACCGTCAGTGCTTTATGCGCGATAGCTGCGGGAGGCGTCTGCTCAGGGAAATGTACGCCCGCTATCAGCGTATCAATGGAGGTTACGAATTGTTGCTTATTGTCTAATTGCAGGACAGCGGCATCATCACCGACACCGATTATTACACCGTCTGCATCACGACCATTGTCTGATACGCTATCCCAACGGAAATAAGTGTCTATAAGGTCAAATTCACCCAAGGATTAACATTCCTTTTCACGATGTTTTGTTCCCAGCTTATCTAGCACACCATTAATAAACTTATGCGCCTGATCTGCACCAAACTTTTTGGTCAAATTGACTGACTCATTCACAATGACTTTATAAGGCACTTCTGGATGTTTGAGCATTTCACAGGTTGCGATACGCAAAGCGGCCTTTTCGATTTGGTCGAGGTGATCTGCTTTTCTATCAAGGAAAGGGGTAAACTCGGCATCTAGTTTTTCACTCTGATTCATGATGTATTGAACCAGAGACTGGAAATAAGCCATATCTGCTTTACGCATATCTTTGGACAGGTCTTTATCTTCCTGTAAGCCTAAATAAATATCCTCGTAAGAATTTTCTGTCATCTGCCATTGATACACAGCAATAAGGGCTAATTTCCGTGCTACACGGCGCTCAGAAATATATCGGTTTTTCTTATCAACAGGCATTATTACAACTTCATTTATGATTTAAAAGATACATCAGAGTAAGAATCATCTCACCCTGATAACAACACACTTAATTTTTTAGATTCGCTTTTTAGCTAATTATACACGCTAGCATACGATGTGAATGCTATGCGCAATCTTTGTATTACTTGTTGAAGTGCTTCAACAAAGAAGTCATTTCAATTGCAGTCACCGCCGCTTCTGCGCCTTTGTTACCTGCTTTTGTACCCGCACGCTCAATTGCTTGCTCGATAGAGTCTGTTGTCAAAATACCATTAATAATAGGTAATCCTGTATCCAGTGCAATGGTTGCCAAACCTTTAGCGGATGCATCTGCCACAATATCAAAATGTGGAGTACTTCCACGAATCACTGCACCTAAGGCAATCACCGATTCGTATTTTCCGCTATTTGCCATTGCTTGTACTATGACTGGTAACTCAAATGCACCAGGTACACGTACGATTTCAATATCTTTATCTGCCACACCGTGACGCTGTAAGGTATCAACCGCGCCTTCCACCAAACTTTCGACGATAAACGAGTTAAAGCGAGCAACCGCAATACCAAATTTTGCTTTCCCGGGGTTAAACTCACCTGCAAACTCTTTAATTGAACTCATATTCTTTCTTCCTATTTTATGCTTAGCTATTTATTTCTAGCAGACTTATCTTGTAGAAGGGCTTTACAACACCACCTGCGCGAGACAATTTCTACATTGCGCGGTGCTCGAAAACCCTTCTTGTATTTAGCCCCCACTCATACGGTCATAATTAAAAAAATGCCTATAAGTAGGGGGGTGGCTTTATTTTATTTATGCATGCTTTCATTCTACACAAAATAAAAATGTATTTTAATCACTATGCAAAATGCGTATTACTCAGACACATACTCGACAATTTCAAGACCAAACCCTGCCAGTCCATGAAAATGCTTGGGTGCACTCATCACACGCATTTTGGTTACACCTACATCACTTAAAATCTGCGCACCGATACCAAATGTTTTTAATGCCGTAGGTAATGACTCGTCATACTCCGCTTGTTTTTCATGGTTGACGTCAATTTCTCTTAGACGATCAAGGAAATTTCCAGAACCCGTCCCATGAAGGATGACAATAACCCCCTGCCCTTCATGTTCCATAATACGCATCACATCGCGTAACGGCCATGAACAGCCTTCTTCTTGTAGAGACAACATATCACATAAGGTATCTTCTACATGCACACGCACCAATACAGGCTCGCTTTCTGTTACTTCACCTTTTACCAGTGCCAGATGTGTGCGTTGACTTGCCTCATCCCTATAAGCAATGACTTTAAACTTACCAAACTCCGTATTTAACTCAGCTTCGTGTTTACGTACGATGGTTTTTTCATTTTGCACACGGTAACGAATTAAATCTTCGATTGTGCCAATTTTAATACCGTGTTTCTTTGAGATTTTAAATAAATCATCACGACGCGCCATGCTGCCGTCTTCATTTAAAATTTCGACAATAGCGGCAGCTGGCTCAAATCCTGCTAATCTGGCTAAATCACAACCCGCTTCTGTATGTCCCGCACGTGTTAATACGCCACCCGGTTGTGCCATTAAAGGAAAGATATGCCCTGGTTGCACAATACTTTTACTGGTTGCATCGGGGGCTACCGCAGCACGAATTGTTAATGCGCGGTCGTACGCTGAAATACCTGTGGTCACACCTTCAGCCGCTTCAATAGATACCGTAAAATTTGTGCTGAATTCTTCATTATTCTCAGCGACCATTAAAGGCAATGCAAGCTGTTTACAGCGTTCAACCGTGATGGGCATACAGACTAAACCTCGTCCATAGGTTGCCATAAAGTTGATATCTTCTGTTCTCACTTTAGAAGCAGCCATCAAGAAATCACCTTCGTTCTCACGATCTTCATCATCAACGATAATGACCATTTTGCCCTCAGCAAGGTCTTCAATTATTTCTTCTATGCTATTAAAATTCATATCATTACTTTCATGAGGTAAAACCGTTCTCGGCTAAGTATGCTTCTGTGATTGTTGATGCTTGTGTGTCGCCATCACTCAGTGAACCACCTTGTAACAAACGCTCTAGGTAACGGGCAATAATATCCACTTCCAAATTGATTTTTGTTCCCGTCTGATAAGTGCTAATCACGGTTTCTTGCAAGGTATGTGGCACAATATTAATCTCAAAGTGCACACCATCTACGCGGTTTACGGTAAGACTAACACCGTCTATTGTAACAGAACCCTTAGCCGCAATATAACGTGCCAAATCATCGGGTGCTTTAATCCGAAAATGCTCTGAGCGTCCATCGTTACGTCGTGATTCCACTTCACCTAGACCATCCACATGGCCACTAACGATATGCCCACCCAAACGGGTTTGTAGAGATAATGCCTTTTCAAGATTAACAGGTGAACCTTTTGCCAGATTACCCAGCGAGGTTAGAGAAAGTGTTTCTCTGGAAACATCAGCAGTAAAACTATTTTCAGTCATTGCGACTACTGTTAAACACACACCATTAACGGCAATGCTATCGCCTAATTCAACATCTGCCATGTTTAATTTTCCAGTATTCACCAACAAAGAGGCATCGCCCCCTTTTAACTGAAGTGCTGAAATTGTACCGATTGATTGAATAATGCCTGTAAACATGTATTTTTTTTCTACAACAATAGAGTTAAAAATCGCGCCTAAATGCGAGGGTGGAGTATTATCACCTAGCTAGATTAAGATAGAAAGCCCGAGAATTGACTATTTACTGATAGAAGTCATTAAAATACGTCAACTTGGCTAAAGGGTATGATTGAAAGAAGCTAGAGAAGGCTTACAAACGATAAACACTACTTCACTTTTTTGAAAAGATGCGGTGCTAATTTACGGTTATATTGCCAACCATATCGACCGGGTTTTTGCCCTAGTTTTGGAGGCTGATAAACGGCTTTAACCCTTTTCTTGCCATAATCAGGATTCAATACTGCGTATATTTTCAGTACATTTTTCACATATTGCCGGGTTTCTTTATAAGGAGGAACCCCCTTGTACCGATCAACAGCGCCCTCGCCTGCATTATAGGCTGCAATTGATTTCTTCATATCCCCATTGTACCGATCAAGCAGAAATTTGAGGTATTTCACACCTGCACGAATATTTTGTTGGGGGTCATAACTGTCTGTTACCCCAAAACGGTCTGCCGTATCTGGAATTAATTGCATTAAACCTTGAGCTCCAGCCGATGACAACGCCTTCCTTTTAAAACAGGACTCAGCCGTAATCACCGATTTGACCAGATTAATATCAACCTTATACTTTTTTGTGTACTTACTGATATGCCTATCGTATTGATCCGCTTTTGCATGCACCTGTTTAGCATTCCAGCTTAGGCAATTACTGGGAAAATCTAAGGTTGATGGTGCTTTTACTGCCTTTTTTTTATTCTTGCGCGGTGTTTTTTTAGCTGCACGTTGAATAGCAATCGTATTATCACGCGATAAATTCAACATTGCCAATTTCATATTTTTATCTACAGCAGGAAGCTGTGTGGAAGCAGCACCCACAGCAGGAAGTACACTAAAACCTGCGAGCATCAAAATGAATAATGGTTTGTTATAATTTAAAGACATGGCTTAAAAATAGGCAATAACTTGCTTTATCTCGGTTAAGTAAATGGCATGAGAACATCCAGATTATAAATCCCACACCTCTTAGTATACGCTATCAATAAAAAGTTCGTTTATCGAGACTAACACCTACAATTAAAGTGAGGAAAAAAGCTCACTTATTCAACAATCCCATTCGATAACCTTACTTGACAACTATATTCGACAGTAAAGATTCGACAATAAAGCAAAAAAAACATACAAGCCCTTACTCAAAACTGCCTATTTCAGACAATACCGAGGTCGCATAACAACCCGCAGGTAACATAAACGACAATCTAACAGCTCGGTTCGGTGTATCGGTAACAATTGCCTGATGTTTATTTATCTCAGTATGATCAAGATTTGCTACTGGCTCATGACACGACTCAGTGCGAACTTCATCTAATTGAATGTCATCATCACATAGTGAATCCATAAATGAATAATGCAAATCTTCAACACTTAAGCGCATCGCCCGACGCTCCTGCTTTAAGCCATTTTTTTCAAGCCCTTTACACAGGCTATTAAAGTTATCTGCTATTTTACTCTCCAATGCCAGCATTTCACCCTGAGAAGCTAAGCGTCCGCGTCCCCACAAAGCAGCAGTAGGATGCAAATCATGCTCTGCTACGCGCTGGATAATGTCATCATTCAACGCCTCATAAAAACACGATTTAGAGCCATTTAACATAAACACATCACCCTCAATCGCCTGATTCCAGTTACCTGCATCAACACGCGCGGAAAGAATATGATTAAATAACCACGAACGTGCAGCAGATAAATACATACTGCGTTTAGCGCGATCTTTTATCTTAAATTCACCAGCAAACCACTTCTCTGCCCTTTCGATATTAAAATTATTATGTCCAAAGCGCTGTGCCCCAAAGTAATTCGGCACACCTTGTCGTTTAATACGCTCAATAGTCTCCTCAAGTTCGGACTCATCGCCTTTAAAATGACGCAATATCAAAGTAAATGTATTACCAATCAATGCCCCACGCCTAAGTTTTTTATCGTGGCGCTTCTCTGCCAAAACCTCTACCGATTCTGGCAATGCTGCCTGCCAATCGGGCGCTTCTCGTCCCGGCATTTGCACACTAAACCACTGTGTTGTCACCGCATTACGGTCTTTTAAACCAGCGTAACTTACTTCCCGACGCGGTACACCCGCCACCTTCGCCAACAGTCCACCTACCCAATCAGTGTTCTCACCCGTTTTTTTAATATGCAACCACACATGCTCACCGACTCCAGAAGGCGAAAATTGCTGAATCTCATCCACCTGAAAATCAGATGCCTTGCTACGAATACGCCCTGATAGCGTGCTATTTTCATTCACCTTAGTGAAAGCTATTTTATCTAAATCACTCATGAGCAAGAGTATAAAGCGAGATGCTTGGTTTTTAATAATAAATTAGAAAACTCATTCAATAATCCGGTAAACCCACCCCCCTACTTATAGGCAGTTTTTTAATGCTATCTTAATTCTGTCCTATTTCAGGATTAGCATTACGTTTACGTAAACATAATGCTATAATTTCGTTTGTGACATGAGCTGTCATTGAGTCGTCGTTGAGAGTATTGACCTTTTAGAAAAGCACTTCTTATGTAAAGGGAGTCCTTGTCAGTCATTATTAAACGTCGTAATTTTTCCTGAGAATAATAAATAGTGTGCTGTAAAACACAATATCCAAGCCTTTAGAGTAACGATTTATGAGTAAATCTTCTTTTTTTGAGCCACAAACCATTGCCCTGCATACAGGCTACCAGCCTGAATCAGAACACGGTAGTCGTGCGGTTCCTATCTACCAAACCAGCAGTTATGCCTTTCAAGGTGTTTCACAGGGTGCAGCCTTGTTTAATATGGAGCAAGGTGGTCACATTTACAGCCGTATGACTAACCCGACGGTTGCGGTATTAGAACAACGCTTGGCAGCACTGGAGGGTGGAGTTGCTTGTGTTTGTACCGCTTCTGGCATGAGTGCGCTTTTCACCACATTTGCCAGTCTTTGTTCTGCGGGTGATCATATTGTGTCGGCAGCACAAATCTACGGCTCTACTGCCACCCTACTTGGCCACAGTCTGAAACGCTTTGGTATTGAAACCAGCTTTATTGATGTGAATGACCATGAAGCAATTAAAAATGTCGTACAGGAAAACACCAAATTACTGTTCTGTGAAACCATTGGTAATCCAAGCCTTGATATTGCTGATATTCCCAAACTCGCCGGCATTGCCAAGGCATGCCATTTACCGCTTGTGGTCGATGCCACATTCTCTACTCCAGCATTGCAAAACCCTATTTCACAAGGGGCAAATGTTGTTATCCACTCTTTAACCAAATGGATTGGAGGCAGTGGTAATTCTATGGGAGGTGCAATTATTGATGGAGGTAATTTCCAATGGCGTGATGCAGATAATAAACGCCAGTTCCCTACCATTTGCGACCCCTACGAACCTTTTCATGGTATCAATTTTTATGAAGAATTTGGCCCAAGTGCTTTATCCATGCGGATTCGTGCCGAAGCCATGCGTGACTTTGGTGCGGCATTAAGCCCACAAAATGCCTTTTATTTATTACAGGGATTAGAAAGTCTGTCATTACGTATGCCTAAGCATGTAGAAAATGCGGAAAAACTTGCACAGTGGTTGCAGGATAACGAAGCCGTTAGCTGGGTAAATCATCCTAGTCTTGAAAGTCACCCTAATCAAGACCTTGCAAAAACTTTGCTACCTAAGGGCGCAGGTTCAGTGCTCAGTTTTGGGATTAAGGGCGGACGATCCGCTGGTATAACCTTTATGGATGCATTACAGCTAGCCACTAATCTGGCAAATGTGGGGGATTCTCGCACACTGGTCCTTCACCCTGCCTCCACCACTCATTCGAGAATGGATGCAGAGGCGATGAAAGCAGCGGGCATCAGTGAAGAACTCATTCGTGTATCTGTGGGTATCGAATCCTTACGTGATATTAAAGCCGATTTCTCGCGTGGTTTAAAAGCCGCACAAAAAGTCGAAGCTATGGCTCAAGGGGAATAAACATGGAGCTAATACTCAATAATGAATCCGTTTATCTAGCCACAGGTGGACGAGAATTTGATCCAGACTTACCCACCATCGTTTTTCTTCATGGTAGCGGACTCGACCATAGAAGCTGGGTATTACAAACACGCTGGTTTGCCTTTCATGGCTATAATGTGATTGCTCCTGACTTTCCGGGGCATAGCCTCTCGCAAGGAATAGCCTTAAACAACATCGAAGATATGGCCGAATGGCTTTGGCAACTACTGGATGAAATGAAAGTCAAAACATGCCATTTAGTCGGTCATTCACAAGGTGGCTTGGTGGCATTAGAAGCCGCCGCCAGCAGACCAGATCGTATTCGTGCTGTCAGTTTTATTGGCTGTGCCGCTGCTATCCCCGTGAATGAACACTTGCTCGCACTTGCAGCAAGCGATCAAGCTGCTGCTGTCGATGCCATGTTGACGTGGGGTTTTGGTGAGGCCTATCAATTCGGGCATTCTCATGTACCGGGACAAGCACCCATCGGCATTGGCTGGCAAATCATGTGTAACAATCCATTACACGCCGACTTATTAGCTTGTCAAACATACACTAATGGTGAAAAGGCAGCCAAACAAATCACTGCACCCGCACAACTGATTTTGGCAAAAAATGACCGGATGACTCCCATCAAAATGGGGCAAAGCTTACGCTCTCAACTACCCAATGTCAGCACCCAAATCGCATTAGAAAACGTTGGTCACATGATTCCCATCGAGGCACCTGAACACTGTTTGGCTGAGCTTCGACGTTTTATTACTGCAATCAAGTAACAACAATCTAGGTAAGTACGCTAAACAGGATATATCAAAAAAATGAGAACATTTAAAAAAGTAGCCGTTATAGGCGCAGGTACAATGGGTGCAGGCATTGCAGGACAAGTAGCAAATGCAGGTATCGAAGTTTTACTATTAGATTTACCCAGTGAAGGTGATGATGTTAATGCCATTGCAAGAAAGGGATTAGATCGTATCAGTAACCCAAGTAACTCTGGTCTTATCGATGACACCGTGGCGGAGCGTATCGAGTTAGGTAATATTCGGGATGATTTGCAGCGTGTATCCGAATGTGACTGGATTGCAGAAGCCGTCGTTGAACGGCTGAATATCAAACACGCGTTATACCGTGACCTTGCACCGTACATGCAAGCCGACGCGATACTCACCTCAAATACTTCAACCATTCCAATTAGATTATTAACTGAAGGTATGACGGATGATTTAAAACAGCGTTTTGCCATAACCCACTTTTTCAATCCTGTGCGTTTCATGCGCTTATTGGAGTTAGTAAGTGGGGAAGCAACCAACCCAGAAATTATGCAACGACTTGAGAACTTTGCTGAAGAAAAACTAGGTAAAGGTGTCGTTAACTGTTCAGATACCCCAGGCTTTCTAGCAAACCGTGTTGGTTGTTACGCCATTCAATTTGCTCTACACGAAGCAGTGAAACGCAATATACAACCACACATTGCCGATGCCCTATTCGGTCGCCCAATGGGAATGCCAAAAACAGGGGTTTTTGGGCTTTATGATTTAATTGGTATCGACTTAATGTCTGACGTTGCCAAAAGTCTGGAAAGTATTCTCCCAGAAAATGATGCCTTCCATGCCGTTGCTCAACCTCTTCCCTTTATGATTAATATGATTGCCAATGGTCAAACAGGCAATAAAGGCGGTAAGGGGTTTTATTTGCAATCCAAATCAGGGGAAAAACAAGTCTTAGACTTCAACACCTGTGACTATCAGAATTTTGCCAGACCCACTATAGAAATCGCACAACGCGCCGAGCAACAAGGCGTAAAATGCCTGATAGGTGATCGTAGCGAATACGGCGAATATGCGTGGTCAGTCTTATCTCACACCTTAGTCTATGCCGCCTCTTTAATTCCAGAAGTAGGCAACGATCCTGCGGCGATTGATGATGCGATGAAACTAGGCTACAACTGGCTATCGGGCCCATTTGAATTAATAGATGATATTGGTGCCGATTATTTAGTACAGCGATTACGCGATGAAGGTCGTACTGTGCCACCGTTTCTTCTACAGACCCAATCAGACACTACCAACCCCCATTTTTATAGGGTGGCTGGTGATCACTACCAGCGCCGCTTCTGGCAAGATACTTTTTCTGATACACCCTCAACGACCGGCACTCATAGTAACAATACAGATCAGAAAATTTGGCACACCATCAATCACGGTGAGGGTATCAATCGTTTCATGGAAACCCGTCACACCCTTAGCCCAATAAATAGCAATGCTTCTGCAAGTTGGTTTGCCTATCAAGACGTTGCCTTGGTTGAGTTTCATACCAAAGCAAATGCACTTGATGGTGACTCCATGGCAATACTGAATGATGCCTTGGATAATGTACACACCAAAAACCTAAAAGGGCTGATAGTGCATAACGATGCACAGCATTTCTCTTGTGGGGTAAACCTTGAAAAAGTCCGCGAATACGTTAATGCAGACAATTATCAGGGGCTTGATGATTTCTTAGTCCAGTTTCAGCAAACCGTACACAAAATGGCGGTTGCTGATTTTCCTGTGGTAGTTGCAACTCCAGGCATGTCAATTGGTGGAGGCTTTGAAGTAGTATTGCACGCACAACACGTTATCGCGCACGCCAACTCCGTTATGGGATTGGTAGAAAGTCTGGTAGGCTTAATTCCCAGCGGTGGTGGTTGTAAAGAACTCCTGTATCGCTGGATCGATAAACTCAATCTCAGCCCCCAAAATATTGATCAAGCCGCATGGAAAGCATTTAAGCTCATTGGCTATGGCCGCACTGCCAGCTCCCCCGTCATCGCCAAACAATTCGCGATGTTACGCGACAGTGATACTTTTCTGATGAATCGTGACCGTTTACTACCGTCTGCCTTGGCTTATATTCACGCGGGTACTAAAGCCACACACTACCCACGTCCTGCCCTAAACATGCCCGGCAAAACCGTCTATCACGCCATGGAAAAATGGCTCGACGAAGGTCATGCCAAAGGACTATTCACTCCTCACGATACCGTTGTTGGACGTGCTGTTGCGACTATCTTAACAGGCGGTGCAGAGATTGATGCAGGAACAGTCTGGTCAGAACAAGACTTGTACGATGCCGAACGCCGTGCTTTTTTAAGCTTAGCAAAAACCGATGCCACGCAAGCCCGAATCAATAGCATGCTGGACTTGGGGCAAACACTTAGAAATTAATGAGTATTTTTCACTTAAAAGGTCACATTGCATGACAAAAGAACCCGCAAAAATAGCAGTAGATGACTTTAACACAATATTGCGTGAAGAATTACCGTGGGCAGTCGATACCGGCATGACCTTAGAAAGCATCCACAACGGCTCTGCTACAATGAAACTACCCTACCATCATCGCTCTACACGACCCGGCGGAAGTATTTCAGGTCCGCACATAATGATGCTTGCAGACGCCTGCATGTACGCCGTCGTATTAAGCATGATAGGAAGCGTAAAACTAGCAGTCACCACGAATTTTAATATCAACTTTCTAAGAAAACCCACAGAAAGCGACCTAATCGCCGAAGGTAGCATCATCAAACTAGGTAAACGCCTAGCAATCTTGGAAGTCAGTGTCTACGCAGGTGAAAAAAACCAACTTATAGCACACGCAACTGGAACATACTCAATTCCACCTCTAGCATCAGTAGAAGAAAGTTAGTTAGAATCGTACTAGAGAAGCGTTAGCCACCCCCCTACTTAGAGGCATTTTTTGTGAATAGCGTTGGTAAAGCATTTGATATGCTTAGTCTTTTTATTTCATTCGTAATAGGTAACGTTTTCAAAACTATGCCCCATACTTAAAAAAATACAATTTAGTAGAGAGTTCAGCCAGTACAGCGTACAGAAAGAAAAATGCTGAAACAATTAAGTTAAATGGCTTCAGATAGTAAGTATTAGTGGAATAAGTATCGTATAAAATAACCGTTATGCTTTGATACCATTAAGGCGTTTAGAAGGCTTTACAAAACCACTTGCGTGAGCCAATTTTTGGGGGCGTAGTTTAGTTGGTTTAGTGTTTACCCATAAAAAAAGCCCAAACGATGTTGGGCTTTTAAATTTAAAAATTATTAGCGTCTTAATTGTATGATATTAATTCTTTTCTTGATCAACGATTTTGTTTTCTGTGATCCAAGGCATCATAGAGCGTAACTTTGCTCCAACTACTTCGATTCCATGCTCTGCATTTTTACGGCGGTAGCCTGACATTGATGGGTAGTTAGATGCACCTTCTGCAATGAATTGCTTCGCATACTCACCTGTTTGGATGTTGTGAAGCGCTTGTTTCATTGCCGCACGTGATTCATCATTGATAACTTGAGGGCCTGTTACGTACTCACCGTACTCAGCATTATTTGAGATTGAGTAGTTCATGTTCGCGATTCCGCCTTCGAACATAAGATCAACAATTAGCTTTAGCTCATGAAGACACTCAAAGTATGCCATTTCTGGTTCATAGCCTGCATCTACTAATGTTTCGAAGCCTGCTTTAACAAGCTCTACTGCACCACCACAAAGCACTGCTTGCTCACCAAATAAGTCTGTTTCACATTCGTCACGGAAAGTGGTTTCGATGATACCTGTACGACCTCCACCTACACCTGATGCATAAGATAATGCGATGTCTTTTGCTTTTCCTGAGGCGTCTTGCTCAACAGCGATTAAATCTGGAACACCGCCACCACGAACAAACTCAGAACGCACTGTGTGTCCTGGTGCTTTTGGTGCAATCATGATGACATCCAAGTCTTTACGTGGCACAACTTGATTGAATAGAACAGCAAAACCATGGGCAAAGGCCAACACCGCACCCTGCTTGATGTTTGGCTCAATTTCATCACGATAAAGCTCAGACTGGAATTCATCAGGAGTCAAAATCATTACCACATCAGCTTCGGCTACAGCCGTTGGTACGTCAGCAGTTTTTAGGCCGTAACCTTCTGCTTTTGCAATTGATGAAGAACCAGGACGTAGACCAACTGTTACATCAACACCAGAATCTTTAAGGTTAGCCGCATGTGCATGACCTTGAGAGCCAAAACCAATGATGGCTACTTTCAAGCCTTGAATAATGGAAAGATCACAGTCTTTATCGTAATAAATATTCATTTTTAAATTTCCTTAAGCTAAATTATTTTAATTGCTAACTAGATTAATTATGACTAATTTAAATAGTTATGTTCTTCATCTGAAATAGTTCTATAGCAAAACTGCTAATCACTACACTGTTAAAGAGGCACTTCCACGTGGAATACCCATCGCTCCAGATCGTACGACTTCTATAATTCTATGTACTTTCATTGAATCCAAAAAGCCATCCAGCTTTTGTGGATTGCCCGTAATTTCGATGGTATACATTTGATTACTTACGTCGATAATACGCCCACGGAAGATATCAGACAGACGTTTTATTGATTCACACGTATCAAATTCAATGGCGACGACTTTAACAAACATCATTTCGCGTTCGATGTGAGAATAATCAGACAGGTCCATCACTTTTACAACATCTATCAGTTTATTCAACTGTTTTACAATTTGTTCAACGGATGCTGTATTACCTTTGGTGACTAGCGTCATTCTTGATAGTGTAGGATCATCTGTTGCTGAAACCGTTAAAGATTCTATATTGTATCCACGTTGAGAGAATAAACCCGATACACGAGATAATGCACCTGTTTCATTTTCCATTAATATTGAAATTATATGTCTCATATTATTACAACCGATTCTGTTTGTTCACACATTTATTTCTTAGCATCATCAATAGCATCCTGCTTACACAAATACATTTCATTGTGCCCATAACCCGCTGGAATCATTGGATAAACATTACCCTGCCCTTCAATAACGAAGTCGAGGAAATACAAACGCTTAGTGTCTTCAATCGCTTCTCTTAAAGCCCCTTCAACGTCTGCTGGCTTTTCAATACGAATACCGACATGACCGTAAGACTCTGCAAGTTTTACAAAGTCAGGCAATGATTGGTTATAGGTCATGGCATAACGTTCTTCGTAGAAGAATTCCTGCCATTGACGCACCATACCCAAATAACCATTATTGAGGTTGATGATATTTAACGGTAATCCATATTGTTTACACGTACCCAGCTCTTGAATACACATCTGGATACTGCCATCACCGGTAATACATGAAACAACTTCATCCGGATTCGCCAGTTGAATTCCCATCGCCGCAGGTAAACCGAAGCCCATTGTACCTAAGCCACCTGAGTTTACCCAACGGTTGGGTTTATTAAATCTGTAGTATTGAGCGGCAAACATTTGATGCTGACCAACATCTGATGCCACAAATGCATCGCCATTGGTTACTTCCCAAAGTTTTTCAATAACGTACTGTGCCTTAATTGTCTCATCATTTTGCTCATACGCTAAACAATTGAGGTCTTGCCATGATTTAATCTGTTTCCACCATGCATCATAAGCTGATTTATCAGGATGAATCGCATGTTCTTTCATCATGTCAGACAGGCTTTGTAATACCTGCTTTATATCACCCACAATAGGGTTGTGTGCTTTGACATTTTTAGAAATTGTTGCTGGATCAATATCTATATGAATGACTTTCGCATTAGGTGAAAACTTGTTTAAATCTCCTGTAACACGATCATCAAAACGCGCACCCACTGCAATAATAAGGTCTGCATGATGCATGGCACGATTTGCTTCTACCGTACCGTGCATACCTAACATGCCGATGAATTGTTTGTCGTTAGATGGATACGTACCCAAACCCATTAGAGTATTGGTTACAGGAAAGTTAAATGCCTGACCAAATTCCGTTAATTCTTTAGATGCTTTGGATGATACGACACCGCCACCTGCGTACAAAACAGGCTGTTTGGATTCAGCTATCATTTGTAAGGCTTTTTTGATCTGCTTCTTATTGCCCTTAATCGTCGGCTGATAAGAGCGCATTTTAAGGTCATTCGGGTATTCGAATACGATTGTTTCTTTACCATTTGTCAGATCTTTTGGTATATCAACCAAAACAGGTCCTGGACGCCCCGTTGTAGCAAGATAAAAGGCCTTACGCATGGTTGGAGCAATATCTTCAATTGATGTAACCAAGAAGTTATGCTTAACACAAGGGCGAGTGATACCTACAATATCAATTTCCTGAAAGGAGTCATTACCAATAAGGTCACGTGGCACTTGTCCGGTAATCACAATTAAAGGGACAGAATCCATATAAGCATCAGCAATACCTGTGACGGCATTGGTCGCCCCTGGCCCCGATGTGACAATACAGACACCTGGCTTATCAGTAGATTTAGCATAACCTTCGGCGGCATGGGTCGCGCCTTGCTCATGACGGGTTAAGATGTGTTTAATATCACCTCTTGCTTCTGCTTTATAAAGAGCATCGTAGAGGAATAAAACAGCACCGCCTGGATAACCAAATATGGTATCAACGTTTTCCGCTTTTAGACATTCTATAAATATCTCAGCGCCTGATAATTTCACGTAAAACTCCTGCCTTTTTTTACAACGAACTAAAGTCCGACATAGTAATATGAAAACTGTACTCTATCCAGTCAAATATAACGCGTTTGGCGGTATTTAAACCCTTTTGGAAGAGTATGTTTATCTCTCTATTAATCAGAAGGCTTTGCAAAACCACCTCGCGAGCCAATTTATGCGTTGCGCGGTGCTCGAAATGCGCATTTACTCCGTGTAAATGCTATTTTCTGTGCGCCGTGCGCCTTGAAACTGACACGCTCGGTAGAGTTTTTATCAAAGCCTTCTCATACGCATTAGTACAGCAGCGCATTCTAACATTAATCATTAACAAATGAACGTCAGGTACAAACTACATCGGTGTGTAAGCTCACTTAAGTGACGCATTCAAAATGATACCCACCCCCCTACTTTCAGGCTATTTTTTTAGGATAAGTGTCTTTTTTGAGTAGCACAAATACAAAAAAGGCCACACTACTGTGCGGCCTTTCGAAGAAATTAGCATCTTTACCTATAACTAATGACTTAATATATGGTGGCTATACCGAGATTCGAACTTGGGACCCCATCATTATGAGTGATGTGCTCTAACCAGCTGAGCTATATAGCCAAAACTGTCCTGCCATTCGGCAAAATCAAGGTGCGTTAATATAGTGATTGTAATACCTCGTGTCAACTACTCAAACACGATTATTCTTTCTCTAACGAAGATAAATATATCAGACAGTAGCAGACGTACGAGTTAAAACATTTTATAATTGCTCGGCTACACTCCATCAATAGATAAAAATAGACACTATAATTATGAGTCATCACAGTTTTGATCCGGTCGCATTTAGAAATTTACCTGAAATTCACCGCTCACTTATCCAACTCCTTGCGATTATCTATGCTCCTGTTGCAGCCACACCATTTGCAAGTTGCGCACATAGACTCGGCATTGATGATCCTGACAGTAATGACAGCTATACATTACACACCTTACGTCGAGTACTTGTCGAACTGATTCATGATCATTGGGTAGAAGGCAATCAGGGTAAGTATATGGTGCCCAGTGACATTCGAGATGACGTTTTGTTAAGCACGATAGAGGATGGTGTCTTTGATACTTACGCCGATCAGGTTTTACAATCTTTCTCTGCAACTGAATCATTTGGCCGTGTTTTGTGGCAAAGTGTTGAACACGGTATCTCTCATGCCAGAATTTACCTATTCCAAGGTAAAACAGAAAAACTTGATCACACTTTAACGTTATTGTTTGAACGTTACCAATACCGTGAATCAGAACTCATTAATCCAGGGTTTTATCCCTCTACTTTTGGATCACCTGCTAATCCAAAATTACTGGCAGTTCTTACTGATCAGATGTTTGGTAAGGTGTTTATTGAGCTTGCAGATTACAGTCTAGATTTTCTCTATAAGCAATCAGATTTATGGGAACTACTGGAACAAAGACAGCACAATATCAATATTTCAGGTAATTTTGCCTTCGATCTATTAATCCTAAAAGCTAAATACAGCATACTTTCGGGTAAGGATGAGTTATTCCCTGAATTACCCTCAGCAATAGGCACCACATCCACCTCAATACTGAGAAATGAAGATGGAAAAATCTATGATGACCGTCATGTATTCTGGCATTTGGCCAATGCTGCCAAACAACTGATTCATGGCAATAGTGAGAGTGCTATTCAAGCCTATGATAACGCGACAACTATTTATCGTGATATTTATTCGAAACGCAAGAATGCCCTGGTAATTTTCGGCAATGAATTAGAAAAGTTTTACCTGCTTGCGTTAATTACCTCAGGTGATAAACAGCACCTTATTACTGCACAAAGAATATTCAAGCAATTAGATCTGGATATTGATCACCAAATACTCAACGCTTATGCTGATACTGCTGTTTCTGGTATTTTCAACTTTAATACATCCTTAAAAGAACTGGAAACAGGCACCTACAGTGTATTGTTTTATGCACTCATTAAATATTGGTTGGGTCAACAGCTTTCTGACGGTATTCAAGATATTCTTGAAGCAAAATACAACCGTGCCAATAACGGCCAATACCTCTGGTTAAAGGCAGAATACGCGCACGCACTTGGCTTATTCGCAGACACCGCTGAAGATAAAAAAAACTATCAGCTTGAAGCAGAAAAACTTCACCAGCAATTAAAGACATCAACACTCTTCAATCTTGTTAAGCCACAAGCAGAATGGGAACGTGCCTTAAATGCAATGAATCAACTTGTCAGCACAGACAAACCTAGCAATGCTACTGATAATGAAGAACGTATTGTCTGGATGTTAGATATAGATAAGTACAATGAATATTCTCTGACTCCCAAATTACAAAAACGAACCACTGCGGGTGGCTGGACTAAAGGGCGCAATATTGCCTTAAAACGCCTAAAGAAAGAAAAACACGAATTGCCCGCATTAAGCAAGCAAGACCTTGATCTTGTTTCTTCTATTATTGAACAACCAGATTATGATAGTTACTATCATCGTGGCCCACAATTTTTACTGGATCTAAACAGTGCTTGGCCAAAGCTAGTTGGCCACCCAAATCTTTACTGGAATAGCGCACGTAATACGCCGATTGAACTATCACAGGGTGAATTTGAATTACTGGTCAGCGAAGAAGGCGAAAATTTACGCATAAGCTTTTACCCTGCATTCGATAATGCTCAGGAAGATAGCCAGTACCTTATTGTTAAAGAAACACCCACACGCCTGTGTATTTACCCAAAAAATGAACAGGTGATGCGTCTGAGTGAAATTATTTCTAATGGTATTGTCATACCACGAGAAGCAGAAAAAGACTTACGTGAAACACTTGGCACATTAGCACCCATGATAAGTATTCAATCTGACCTCGAAGGAATAGTAGATGCAGAAGAGAAAGCCCCTGATTCTCGTATTCATGCAAATTTATTACCTTATGGTGATGGCCTAAGAGCAACCTTGCGCGTAAAACCATTTGGTGAGTTTGGTGCTTATTTCCCTCCAGGGCATGGTCGTGCAAAGCTTTCTATTGAGCATGAAGGTCATCGTTATCAAACCACCCGTGATCTAAAGAAGGAAAAGGAATTACTCGATTCGCTATTGCAACATTGCAGCATACTCGGCGAAGAAGATGAGTTTAATGATGAATACTTACTGGATGAGCCACAAGACTGTCTGGAATTACTAGAACAACTTCACAAAGAAGCCGCGACCGATGAAGAGGGTAAAGAGGCGAATGTCATTATTGCTTGGCCAGAAGGCGAAGTGATGCGTATTGCTTCTTACTTTGATACGAATAATTTACGCCTTAGCATTAATAAAAGTGGGGATTGGTTTAGCCTGGAAGGTAGCGTTAGCACAGACCCCAATCTTATTGTTTCACTCAAGCAATTACTGAATCTATCAGCAAATAATAAAGGACGTTTTCTAAAAATGGAAGACGGACAATACCTGTCTCTGACTCATCAATTTAGAAAGAAACTAGATTCTATCCATCGCTATGCAGAACTGGATGGTGATGGTGCAAAAATTAGTGGATTAGCCTCTTTAGCACTGGAAGACCTCACCGATATGGTTGGTGAACTGACTGTTGATGAGGCGTGGGAAAAGCATATTCGCAATATTGAGGAGCTGGATAACTACCACCCTCAAGTACCATCAACCTTACAAACAGAATTACGTGAATATCAGGAAGATGGTTTTAAGTGGATGAGCCGACTAGCCAAATGGGGTGTCGGTGCCTGTTTGGCTGATGATATGGGCCTCGGAAAAACAGTACAGACCCTGAGTATTCTATTAGAACGTGCTCGTTTAGGACCTGTATTAGTAGTAGCGCCAACCTCTGTAAGTAATAACTGGGAGTCTGAGATTCAGAAATTTGCGCCTACATTGAAACCTCATTTTTATCGTGAAGGCTGTCGTAAAACCTTGCTTGATAATGCAACAGCATTTGACGTTATTATCGCAAGTTACGGTCTATTACAACAAGACGCAGAAGACTTTATCGAAAAGAAATGGGCAACCATTGTCTTAGATGAGGCTCAAGCAATAAAGAACATCAACGCAAAACGAACTAAAACTGCACATAAGTTACAGGGTGATTTTAAACTTATTACAACGGGTACGCCGATTGAAAATCACCTTGGTGAGCTATGGAGTATTTTCAGGTTCTTAAACCCTGGGTTATTAGGTTCGCAACAACAATTTATGCGACATTACATCGGCCCGATTGAAAAAGATAATGATGCGGATGCACGCAATCATCTAAAAAAACTCATTCAACCATTTATATTACGTCGCACAAAAACACAAGTACTTGATGAATTACCACCAAAAACAGAAATTACTGTTGAAATACCCTTGTCTGAAGGTGAACGTAGCTTGTATGAAGCCGTTCGTAGTAGCGCACTTGAAAACCTTGCTCAAGATAAAGGTAAACAACAAGGCGGTGATCACCTTAAGGTACTCGCAGCAATCACCAAGCTTCGTTTAGCCAGTTGTCATCCCAAGCTAGTCATGGGTGATTCGACCTTATCCAGCAGCAAACTTGAACGCTTTGGTGAGTTACTAGAAGAACTCATCGAAAATCACCACAAGGCGCTGGTCTTTAGCCAGTTTGTTAAATACCTGGCGCTCATTCGTGAATACCTTGATGAACGCGGTATTAAATATCAGTACCTGGATGGAAGCACACCTGTTTCTCAAAGAAAGGCTCGTGTCGATGCGTTTCAAAATGGCGAAGGGGAATTATTCCTTATTAGCTTAAAAGCGGGCGGGTCAGGCTTGAACTTAACTGCGGCTGATTATGTTATTCATATGGACCCTTGGTGGAACCCAGCAGTAGAAAATCAGGCATCGGATCGCGCACACCGTATTGGCCAGACTCGCCCTGTCACGATCTACCGTTTGGTTGCTGAAAACACCATTGAACAAAAGATTGTTAAATTACACCAGCACAAAAGAGATTTGGCTGAAAGTCTGTTAGAAGGTTCAGATATGAGTGGCTCTATGAGTGCTGATCAAATGCTAGAACTCATGCGTGAAAACTAAGACCATAAAATATAGCTAAATAATTTGTACTAACACACTAAATATTAGAAGGCTTTGATAAACCTACCGAGCGTGTCAATTTCAAGGCGCACGGCGCACAGGAAGCGGAGTTTACACGGAGTAAATGAGCATTTCGAGCACCGCGCAACACAGAAATTGGCTCGCGCAGGTGGTTTTGCAAAGCCTTCTATTAAGGTTTTTATAAAAAACCACTACACCCTGATAGAATAAATCGACCAAGATATAGTGGCAAAATACTAAAAAGAAGACTATTGCGAGTTTTCATTTAGTAAGCCGCACTATATACACAAATATTTAATCCACAAGGTAGAATTTCCTACCTTGATAGATTAAAATTATAGACTACATTAATTATTTTCTATAGGGCATCAGGTGAGTTTTGACAATTTCCCCAGTTTTAGTGAAAACAGGTACTTTGTACAGCACCTGCACGATACTGAAGCACTGCCTGATAAATTTTCCTTACTAGAGAAAGAAGCAGTGAAGTGTGGCTTCGATGCGGCGCTGTATACGTTCATACCCAAGTTGACCCAACTATCAGATACAATAAACCCCGTTATTCAATACTCAACCTCTTACAGCTCAAGAATGCTCGATTATAAGGAGCAGAATGAGATTAAAAATGACTTTACCGTCAAATTATTAACAAAAGGTCACACAACCGTTATTGACTGGTGGGAACAGGCCGAGCACCTGCCACTCACAAACAAAGAGAAACAAGTAAACCGAAGAAGTAAAGCACATGGCGTTGCAAAAGGTATAACGTTCCCCACCTTAAACAGTGATATGGGAATCGCCTACATGAGTGTCGTTAGCTTCAATAAGGCCTATGCCAATAAACCTATAGCGATAAAAACATTAAATTACCTAAAAAAATGTGCAAGCCAGTATCATAATCACGTTATGACACATCAAGGCGCAAGATATAACTTTATCGCCCCTATTTTAAACACATTTACACCTAAAAAAGTCATGCTTATTAAATACATTATTTCGGGCAAGCCGATCAATAGTATCTCGGAGCATGAAAATATCAGTACTCGCTATGCAGAGAAACTATTAATTGAAATTCGGAAACAGTTTGGCAATATTTCTACCAATGAATTGATTTACTTCCTAGGTCTTTTGAACATACCAGAGAATATATAACTAACGATTTTGCACAAACGTTATAGATGTAGGAAGCTGTAAACATACAAAACTAGACACTTAAAAAATACCCCAAAGTGGGGGGGTGCCTTTACGTATAACGCTGCATTCGTAAACACAAGTTCTTATTCCCAAACGATGCCCGCCTCGAGAAAGCGAGGCTGACACCCTCCACAATAGCCTACTTTTAGGGGCTTTTAATTAAATTCAGGAAACTTATTTACCTGCGCCTCAATCATTCCCGCATAAATACTATCGTTATCACCCTCATAAACCATTGCTGAAGATAATTTACTTGCGAGAATAGCGTATTTCACCTTTTCAGGTAATTTGCTTATTCTGCTTCTAAACGCTTTATTTTTACCAATTAAATGTGGCATATGTAATAGCATGGCATTTTGAAAGGCTTCCCGATTGCTTAGCTCAGGATTATTCGAAAAGTAACTGAAGATTCTGGCATAATGTTCATTGATCTCTCGACTAATATCATTCGATATATCTGTATAAGGGATAGTTCCATTGCTTTGTGCAGCACGCTCCAAAATCAATGTCGCTTCTTTTTCTGCCATTTCATTCAACTTGGCAATTACATCTTTTACATACTCATCTTTATTCGCTAAAAACTCCTCTTCGCTCAACATGAGGTTTGCAATAATTTCGTAAGACGATGAAATAACCCCACATTTATTTGCCGAAGCATCACGTATGATGACCGTACCCAGTCGTTGCAATTCTAAACGTGCAATAGGTGTGATGAAGGAGTTTGCCCCTTCTACGATTACCTTCGCACTCGGCCCACCTTGTGAATTCAAATAATTCTGGTAATTATCTTTATCGATAGTCTCAGGACGCCCACCCGCAGGTATGAATAAATCTGCCTCAACAGTAAATGCTAAGCTATTAAATTCTTTATAGAATTTATCCGTTGATACCCACAGCTCTTCCAAGCCTTTTTCAGTCATGACAACTTTCTTATAGAGTTCCAACATCCCTTCTTTACGTCTTTGGTTACGATAAAGCAAAAAGCCACCAAGATGTAATGAATGAGGATCAAAATCCTCAAGATCAGATTGCAGCACAACTTTTCCCAGGGCATTGGTATCCAAACCCGCAGGATCATATAAAGCACCCGAACCATCAATAATGAGTTTTATTTTTACCTTAGGACAACGCTCCATCAATAATCGCATACCGTTACCTGCAACATCACCGTTTGGACCTCCAGTAAATTTCACAGAGAAGGCGTCTTTATGCATATCAATGCCTAACGACTTCATGGTAACTTCAGCAAAACGAATAACACCAATAGATGTCACCCCATAATCTTTATGATTAATGCCAACTTGCTTACTCGACATAACGCCAGGGCCAAGCAGATAACCTCTTTTCACTGATTGTTTAGCAATAAGCTCGATCATAACATCGTGCATATTCTCATCTGGGCCCAGTTCAATAGGCTCATCTTCTGCATAGTAATCAATAACTTTTGGATTTTTTGCCACACCCTTTTCAGTGACAAATAAATCAAAAAAGGCATTGATGAAGGCAAGTTGCAGTTTATAAAGATGATGACGGTTAGATTCTGCATTGCTATTACTACCAGCACGCAATACAGCCACCATTTTTGAGCCACCTTCATAAATATCTTTATTTTTAAGGTGTTGTGTATGCGCTAATACATAGTTTTCTTTAAACATTGTATTTGCACTAGTGATGTAATTATCACGTCCTTGGGTAATAATTGTTCGCCACCCTCCTCTGGCAATATCAGAGAACCCTATGTGATAGGCAATACCATTTCTACTATAGAAAAAAGTCACACGGTAAGGTCTATCAGCAGGTAAATCTTCGGTAAATGATTCCCCCAGTTCCTCTAAATACTCTGGAGATAATCGAAATGATAGAGCATGCTTTTGCTGAACAAAGAAATTAGTCTTCAGGGTATTTCGAATAAAGGATAAGCCACAACTAAAAACGGTTCTGCGGAAATCATCAAGGAATTTACGCCCTGAATTGAGCTCTTTTATTGCTTGGGTAGTGGTTGCGAGCTTGTCTGCATAAACTGTTTCACGATCAACCTGTTTTGGATCAAAACGTGCATAAAACAAATCAACTAATTGGGTAGTAATTTCAGGATGATTATGGAAAGAACGACGAATTCCCTCTAAAGAGAAGCTATCTGGATGATTATGTGCCAGATTGGTATGACAAAAACTAATCATGGCATCTACCATACTGGCATCAGTGCCTGACATAATGCCCTCTCGCACCAATACTTTATAACTACGAGAACGTGAGGTGAGAATTTGTGTATTATAGATTTCTCTTTGTAGGGTTAAATAAAGCTCACTGTCTTTTGCCAGTATGGAGCTATCTCGTGGACACACATAAAAAGTAGAAAGAAAATAAGGGTGAATGCCATTGCTCAAAGTCAAGCTATACGAGCGTCTAAGAGAAATATTTAAACGATTAAAGACCTCCAGTATCTGTGCCAAATAACCACGAGATGGCGGATTAGAAATACCAAAAAGAATACGATACTCGCGCTCATCTCCCTCGCCTCCAAGGCTTTCCAAATCCAGATGTAGGCCATCATTAATATCCGTTTGAGCGTATAAACTAACAAGGCGTGCAACCCTTGCCGGAGGCGACACACGCACATACTCCGGACTATTAGCCAAAATGATTTTTAGGTACAATTCAATATCGATCTGAGCACAATCTTTAGATCTTTTATCCAGCTCATCTTTCACCACTTTTAACAAAGAAGCATCTACTGTCATGGTCTCAAGGATGTCATTCACTTCACTTTCTGATTTGGCAGAAAAATCAAAACGCAACGCCTCCAAACCATGATTAACACCCATTATTTCATTACGAGAAGTAGTTACCTCCGCGTAAGAAATGTTCTTTTCAGGCATCTCTAGCAGTGTTTTATACAACGACCCTCTGGCATTTATCTGAGCCAGCATAGCCAGCTCTGGCTTATCCACAAGCAATAGGCGCTTATGGTATCCCATATTATGTAGACTCATCGTCAACAATGACAAAGCCTCAACTTCAGCCTGATTAAAAACAAAGAAAAGCGGGTGCATCTCTTTCTTTAACCATGCCAAATTTTTATCCGCTTGTTGTACCTCATTTGAGATATCACTCTGAATTAACTGAGTGACGGAATCGCTGTTATCTTGAAAATTCATATACTTTTGAACCTTAGTCATTTTAAATAATAATATTTAAAACACCATATAGGCTTCACGTAACAAAAAGGCAAACTAAAATTGCATATTTATTTGATTTTAATTATTAAGAGACCTTTGCACAAAGACTATGGAAAGAAAAAATGAGTGTACTTTTAGGAGAAAGTGGGGAAATCCAAACCATTTTTATTCATCATCTCTCTTTGTGCAAAGGACTTCCTTTATTTTTCAATAGAAACATTGATAATCCTAACAATTAGTCAGGGCATATATTGAATCCATCAACTACACTTTACTCCCTCGTGAATCACCTGGCTCACACACTTAACCGTAAACAAATGTAGAGTACGACAAGACAACTAACTATGGCACATATAAATACACTCTTATTGATTCTTCTTGCCGCTATCTGGGGCAGCTCATTTATATTTATGCGTGCCAGTGTCGAATCCTTTGGACCCATTGGATTAATCTCCGTGCGTATCATTGTCGCAGCTTTATGTATGCTGGTATTTCTTCTTAAACGAAAAAGATTTAGAGAATTTCTCAATAACTGGAAAATTTTGCTAATTATTGGGCTATTAAATTCAGCCATCCCATTTATCTGTCTAGCCTATGCAAGTTTAAATCTTACCGGTGGCACAGTGTCTATTTTAAATGCAATGACTCCCATTTTTACCGCTTGGATTACCCATATCTGGTTTCACGACAAAATGACAAAATTACAATCTCTGGGAATGCTTCTTAGTATTTTTGGACTGATTTTTCTCGCTTGGGATAAAGTCAGCTTCAGTCTTGCAAGCTGGTTACCCATATTAGCAGGGGTTACTGCCACAATGTCATACGGCATTGCCACCAACTTAATGAAAAAGCACCTCTCCAATGTCTCCATTATAACGGCAACCTCGGGGAGCTTATTCTTTTCCGCAGTATTTATGAGCATCTTACTGGTATTCAATATGCCAGATATACAGAATATCCCATCAAGACACTGGCTATATGGAATTATTCTTGGTGCTTTATGTACCGCAGTCGCCTATATGATTTACTTTAATTTAGTAAAAACCATTGGCACAATGAAAACAGCCAGTGTCACTTTTTTAATTCCAATCTTTTCCTTTATTTGGGGCTATCTGCTACTTGGAGAAAAAGTTACACTAAGAATGTGGATTGCCACCGCAATTATTCTTTGTGGCATGAGCCTTGTAATGGGATTAATCAAAAAGAGACGGCTTTGATAAACCGACCGGGCATGTCAATTTCAAAACACACAGCGCACAGAAAGCTGAGTTTACACAGAGTAAATGAGCATTTCGAGCACCGCGTAACACAGAAATTGGCTCGTACAGGTGGTTTTGCAAAGCCTTCAAAGAAAACCAATCAATCATTGATGATTAATTTCAGGTTAATAGCGATATGCTACAATTCAGCCTCACATACGATAACAAAACAATTAAGGAATAGCATGAAAATACCTGCACTACTTTTATCAATAACCGCTGCACTCACTCTCTCTGCCTGCTCAACACAACAAGTTGTTAGTAATACAATTTCTGTTGCCAAACTACCGGTAAAAGCCGCAGGTGTCGTTGCAGGAAAAACAGGCAGTGTTGTTGGCGGAACGGTTGGTGGGATGGTTGCTGGCAGAGTAGGTGCAAGAATTGGCAGTGCCGTAGGCAACACAGCAGCTAAAAAAGCAACCTCTTTTTAAACAATTACCCACCCCCCTACTTTGGGGGCTTTTTATTCTGTCAATTCGGGCTACGATTACTTGGTGTGTCGTTTTAGCATTATAAATGCTAATGGAAGGCTTTGATAAACCTATCGAGCGTGTCAATTTCAAGGCGCACGGCGCACAGAAAGCGGAGTTTACACAGAGTAAATGCGCATTTTGAGCACCGCGCAACGCAGAAATTGGCTCGCGTAGGTGGTTTTGCAAAGCCTTCAAATGCACTGTCTCTACATGCAATGACTCTAAGTCATTTTCTCTAAATAAGACATCACTTCGTTAAAGCTTCCCTGAAAGTCTATTCTATGTTTTTTATTAGCACTTTGGTAATCGTACATGGGGTCGTAATAGTCGACCAAGAGTGATTTAACGATGGGAGTAAAACCTTCTACTGAACCTGTTTTATTTCTTCGTGCGATAGCATGTTGCATTTGTTGAAGGGCTGCTTCATAGCGTACACCACCCAAACGTTTTTTGATTTTTCCCAGGCTATCCAGCAAGTGTTCTGAGAGTTTTTCTGCACCGCGTGTTTCACCGTAGACTTCATTAAAGGATTTTTGTGTATCTAGGATGTATTCTTCGATACTAACTTTATTTCTGTCTTCTTGAGAGACTTCCAGCATGACCAGTTTTGATGTTTGCATGGCCTCATACAATGCTTGGGGAATACCTAATGAGCCAACATTTCGTGCTTCATCTTCTATTACTAAACATCGGTGCCCTGCGGCTTCTGCTTTGAGTAGTTGTACGGCGAGTGCATTTTCAAAATTAATTTGGGTGGGTTGTGGTGTCGCCGTTGGGCCGAATGCCGATCCCCTATGATTTGCCAGTCCTTCTAAATCAATACTATTGGGTAATTGCTTTAATAATCTGGTTTTACCAGAGCCGGTTCGCCCCCCTAATACAATTAGGGGAATGTCTTGACTAATGCGCTCAATACTTTCTAGCAGAAAGGTTCGCATTGCTTTGTATCCACCTGCGACACGAGGATAACTATCAGGTTTATTGGTATCGTTTAAACTATCTACCAGCCATTGTTGTGCGATTTGTGAGCGTAAGCCTCCACGAAAGCAATATAAGGCACCCCCCGGGTTTTGGGCGAAAAAAGCTGTCCATTTTTGTGTTCTGCTTGCCCGTTCTTCTGGAGTCAGCAATTCTGCGCCAAGTAAAATCGCGGAATCTTGCCCTTGTTCTTTATAACGAATGCCTACGGCTTTACGCTCGGCATCATTCATTAACGGAATATTCACTGCAGTGGGAAATGCCCCGTGTTTAAATTCCACAGGGGCGCGTACATCCAATAAGGGAACATCATTAACAAAGAGATCCCTTAGCGTATTGATACTCGGTAAATTCCCTTTGGGCAACCCCTCTAGCACGACATTATTCATGGATTTCTATCATGGCTTCAGCATTCTTTTCAGTTAAATAACCAATTGCCTCTAATGACATACCTGCTTTTTTAATCACTGAAAAAAAGGAGGCTTCATCGTTTTCATCAACAGCAATTAATAAGCCACCGCTGGTTTGAGGGTCACAAATAATGGACTGTTGTGTGGCTGTCATTGTATTCAAGCACTCGCCATAACTCTCAAAGTTTCTTTGCGCACCACCCGGCGAACAGCCTTGATGAAGGTATTCAATGACGTGAGGCAGTAACGGTAGGTGACTGTAATGAATGACAGCATTCAGGCCACTGCCCTCGCAAACTTCACGTAAATGTCCCCCTAAACCAAACCCTGTTACATCGGTTAGTGCAGTCACACAATCGAGCTGTGCAAGTTTTTCGCCAATGCTGTTTAGCTGGCACATTACGTCAGGTGCAAGGTGCGCGTGTTCTTTTTTAATGAGCTTTTTCTTTTGTGCCGTTGATAAAATCCCCACACCTAGAGGCTTGGTTAAATACAGTTTATTGCCCGCTTTTGCTGTCGAATTCTGTTTCACTTGATCACTGGCCACAGTACCCGTAACTGCCAGCCCAAAAATAGGCTCTGGCGCATCGATACTATGCCCCCCAGCGAGTGATATTCCTGCCTCTTTACATACCTGACGCCCTCCTTCTATGACTAGCTTGCCGACCTCGGCAGGTAGCTTATCTAATGGCCAGCCAAAAATAGCGATTGCCATAATAGGCTTTCCACCCATGGCGTAAATATCACTAATGGCATTGGTTGCCGCGATTCTACCGAAGGTATAAGGGTCATCCACAATTGGCATAAAGAAGTCTGTTGTACTGATGATTGCAGTGCCGTTGCCTAAATCATACACCGCAGCATCATCCCGCGTGTGGTTACCGACTAATAGTGATTCATCCACGATTGATGGAATCTGGCTTTGTAGCATCACATCCAGAACAGCAGGAGCAATTTTACAACCACAGCCGGAACCGTGACTGTATTCTGTCATTTTAACCTCGCCGATGTTGGACTGAGGACTATTCACTTGTGAGGTATTTGATTGGGAGTTTTTCATAAAAATTGTATAACGAGACCTTTACATACACGAAAGAATGCTGAAATTGAAATACGGCTACTGACCCTTTTTAGATGAAAACCCAGGAGTCAAAGCCCTTGTTTAAAACACTTAAGCCGTTTAACCCGCTACGCATTTGTTAGCTCTGTACTTATTCGCTGATGCGTAAAAATAAACTGACTTAAAAAAACATGGTCGGATTATACTCCCATTTATACTAAGATGAATCCATCATTCTATTTAAGTAACCTTTAAATAGGAATTTATAGCCTTATGATTGCAAGACAATTAAAATTTTACTTAATCATTAAACCAACAGATAGAACCTATTGACTATGCCTACATTACTCATAACAGGTGCCAATCGCGGTATTGGACTCGAACTTTGTAAACAATATATCAAGGAAGGATGGCGTGTTTTTGCAACGTGTCGGACTCCTGAACGTGCAAAAGAATTAAACGCACTCGCAGCCAAAAATAAAGAGTTGCTCAGCATCCATGCACTCGAAGTTAGCGATGAACAACAAATATCCAGGCTGCAAAAAGCACTTAAAAATGTCCCCATAGATGTTCTACTAAACAATGCAGGCGTTTACGGCAATGGTGCAACAGAATTTGGAAAAACAGATAAGGCCGCATGGAATGAAGCGGTGGCTGTCAACCTACTTGCCCCAATGAAAATGATGGAACACTTTGTTGATAATGTTGCCAAAAGTGAGAAGAAAATTATTGCCAGTATCAGCAGTAAAATGGGAAGCATCGCGGATAATTCATCGGGGGGTTCTTATGCCTATCGCGCCACTAAAGCAGCCTTAAATGCCATTATGGTAAGTGCCGCACATGATCTTAAACACCTTGATATTACCGCTTTGATTCTACACCCCGGTTGGGTACGCACGGAAATGGGTGGTCCAAACGGTGAAATCTCTGCTGAAGAATCTGCGACTTTATTAAGACAGACCCTTTCACGTTGCACACTTAAAGATAGTGGCTGTTTTTTTGATATTGATGGTTCGATAATCCCGTGGTAAAAAATCCTTACCCATACGTTCCGCTAAACTTAGGTCACTAAAATTCCATGCAAAAAACTATGTCAAAACCTGCACAAAAAGAGAAAGTCATTGTTGGTATGTCTGGTGGCGTAGATTCGTCTGTTGCCGCCCTGCTCCTTTTGCAACAGGGGTATGAGGTTGAAGGCCTGTTTATGAAAAACTGGGAGGAGGATGATTCAGAAGAATACTGCTCAGCCACAGTGGATCATGCAGATGCCAGATCAGTCTGTGACAAGCTGGGAATTAAGTTACATGCTGTTAATTTTGCCACTGAATACTGGGACAATGTATTTGAATATTTTCTTGATGAGTACCGTTCAGGGCGCACACCTAACCCCGATATTATGTGCAATAAAGAAATCAAGTTTAAGGCTTTTTTGGATTTTGCCCTTGATCTGGGTGCTGATTATATTGCCACTGGACACTATGCTCGTGTGGATAAAAGTGGCTCTCAAATAAAAATGCTCAAGGGTATGGATAATAATAAAGACCAAACCTATTTTCTTTATACCTTACAGCAACATCAATTGAACAAAACACTCTTTCCTGTGGGTGAACTGGAAAAATCAAAGGTACGTGAATTAGCCAGGCAAGCTGGATTCGATACTGCCGATAAAAAAGACAGTACGGGTATTTGCTTTATTGGTGAGCGCAAGTTTACTGAATTTTTACAGCGTTTTCTTCCTGCTCAGCCGGGAAAAATAGTGACTCCTGAAGGTGAAATTATTGGTGATCATCAAGGGTTGATGTATTACACATTAGGACAACGACAAGGTTTGGGTATTGGTGGTTTAAAAACAGCCTCAGAAGCCCCTTGGTTTGTCGTAGATAAAGACCTTGAAAACAACCAATTGATTGCTGCTCAGGGACATAATCATGAGCGTTTACTCAAACAGCAACTGAAAGCCTCTCAGCTACACTGGGTCAGTGGAAAAGCCCCCAGTGAAACCTTTCAGTGCAAGGCTAAAATTCGCTACCGACAGGAAGAACAACCCTGTACCGTCATTATTGATGGTGAAGACAAGAATAAATGCGTTGTCTGCTTTGAAGAAAAACAGCGTGCAATAACCCCTGGACAATCAATCGTTTTTTATGATGAAACTGTCTGTTTAGGTGGTGGTATTATTGACGAGGTTAAAACACACTGTGATTAATCACTCAACAAACGACTATTAGAAGACTTTGATAAACCTACCGAACGTGTCAATTTCAAGGCGCACAGAAAGCAGCGTTTACACAGAGTAAATAAGCATTTCGAGCACCGCGCAACGCAGAAATTGGCTTGTGCAGGTGGTTTTGCAAAGCCTTCTATTACAACCCGTAAATTTAATGCGTATAATCAAGCGTAGATAAAAATAGGTAATTTAATCCGTGGAATCAAATATAAAAAATAGGGCTATCGCCTTAGCCGCCCTCTTTCAGTCCGTTGATGGCGTTTCTCAAATCGCTAACACAGGAAAAGTAGACGATACCTTATTCAATACCTGTCTCAATAGTGTTCTCACTGAGAATGCAAATACCGCAGAAGAATTATATGGCAGTCTGGATAACTTAAAGACAGGCCTAAGCGCCATGATTTATCAATTAGGCTCGGGGCAAATGACCCCCGATGGCAAAGCAAAAGATATGGAAGCTACCCGCTATGCTTTAGGCTTGTTGCACCTTGAGAAGAAATTAAACAATAACCCTGAAATATTTCAACAACTTCTGAGAGGGATAGAAGATACCCAGAAAAAATTAGAGTTTTTTGATCTTGAGCATGAAAATATTACGGCTTCACTGGCTGAAATTTATACCAATACCGTAAGTAAAATTGGCCCCAAGATTATGGTCAAAGGTGAACAATCCCACTTAGCCAACCCAGCTAACGCCTCCAAAATTAGAGCGCTATTACTCTCTGGTATTCGAGCAGCATTATTATGGCGACAGGCTGGAGGTAATCGCTGGAAGTTATTGATTGAACGGGGAAAGTTACAGAAACAGGCTGAAAATCTTTTAACGGGACTCTCTTAAAAAATAAGTAGTTTTTTCTTATAGAAAGCTTAGTGAACTGCTTGAAAACACAAAGAATCTTATAACGATAACACGTAGTTAAATACTAAAAAGCCACCCCCCACCTTTGAGGCACTTTTTTTGCAGAGAATAAGAAAAAGTGCCCCAAAGGTGGGGGGTGGCTATATCAATCAGATAGATTTCTTTTAAGCAATATTTGAATCAGGGAAGGCGCCTTTTCTTTTTTCCATAAACTCAAGCAATGCTTCATCAATGGCTGGATCCAATGGCGGTAGTTCGTATTCATTTAATTGCTTTTTATAATACGCATTAGCTCGTTGTACTAAATCAAGCTCTCCGTCTTCTTTCCACTGCTCAAAACTATTATTGTCGTTAATCGGGGAGCGATAGAACGCTTCACGAAAGTTAGCTTGAGTATGCGCACAACCAAGAAAATGCTGACCGGGTCCAACTTCTTCAATCGCATCCATGGCTTGACCATTTTCACTCAGGTCTACACCTTTTGCATAGGTTGCAAGCATTCCCGCCTGATCACAATCCATAATGAATTTTTCATAACCCATTACCAGACCACCTTCCATCCAACCTGCGGTATGTAAAACAAAATTTACACCCGCATTGATTGCTGGCCAAAGTGAATTTGATGACTCATAACCTGCCTGTGCATCGGCAACTTTAGAGCCACAGAATCCTCCCCCAGAACGAAATGGCACACCTAATCGACGCGCTAAAGAAGCCATGACATTTAAGACTAATGCAGGCTCAGGTGTACCAAATGTAGGCGCACCGGAAGCCATCGACATGGAGCTGGCAAATGTACCAAAAATAACAGGTGCGCCTGGGCTAACAAGTTGTGCAAATGCCATACCTGCCAGTGCTTCTGCCAGTGCTTGTGCGGATGTTCCTGCAACGGTAACGGGCGACATTGCACCTGCAAGAATAAAAGGAGAGATAATACACGCCTGATTATTTTTAGCATAAACTTTAAGTGCCGCGAGCATGGTATCGTCAAATGACATGGGGGAATTGGCATTAATCAAGCTAGTGGTAATTGTTTTAGGTTTACCTGTAACTTCATCAAGATAACTATCCCCAAAGAGGATTTTGCACATATCAACCGTATCTTGTGCACGTTCACCCGCTGTGACCGAGCCCATGAATGGCTTGTCCGAATACTTCATATGAGTATAAATCATATCGAAGTGACGTTTGTTTACGGGTAAATCCACTGGCTCGCAGACTGTTCCACCTGAATGATGCAGATGCGGCGTCATATAAGCTAATTTAACAAAGTTACGGAAGTCTTCAATCGTCGCGTAGCGTCTGCCTTCATCTAAATTACGTACAAAAGGGCTTCCGTAAGAAGGGACAAGAATGGTGTGTTTACCCCCTATTTCAACACTTTTCGCAGGATTTCGTGCATGTTGCGTATATTGACTGGGTGCATTATCTTGAATCAGTTTACGACACATACCCTGAGGGAAACGGACTCGTTCACCGTCTACCGACGCACCCGCTTGTTTCCAGATTTCCAGTGCTTCAGGATCATCCTTGAAATCAATTCCGGTTTCTTCCAGAATTTTATCGGCATTGGCTTCAATAAGAGACAAACCTTCGTCTCCCAATACTTCATATTCTGGTATTTTTCGAGTGATATAGGCTGGTGCAGTAACTGGAGTAGCGGCTTCTCCCCCACCTCTTGAACGACGATTACGGCGACTGCGACTTGGATTAGGCATAGTATTTACACTCTTAAGTTATTATTTACACATTGGCACATTCTCTAATGAGCCTATTAAAATAAAAAGTAGCTACGCAACGTGAGGACATACTCACGCCACGTACCTGATTCTAGTACACAATTTTATTTAGAATCTACTTGAAATATTTGCAGAAAGCGTATGGCGAGAAAAAATGAGCGTGATTCTCCAGCTTTTTCTAAAAACAAAGGTAATAGCAAGGCTAGTGACCGATTTTTTAGAACAAAGCGAAGGAACTCAAGCCATTTTTATCCATCATATCTTTTCATGCAAAGGGCTCAGCTTATAATGAACTGATTTCAAATAATAAGCCACCCCCCTACTTATCGCCTTTTTTTTAACAAAAAAAGGGGCTATCAATTGATAGCCCAACCACTAAATCTTAACTAAGATACTATTTAACTTGGGAATGAGAACATTACCCCTTCACGTACACCACTTGACGGCCAACGCTGTGTAATTGTTTTACGGCGCGTATAAAACCTGACTGAGTCTGGACCATAAGCGTACAGATCTCCAAATAATGAACGTTTCCAACCACCAAAGCTATGGTAAGAAACAGGTACTGGTAACGGTACATTAATACCGACCATTCCCACTTGAATATTATCTGAGAAATAACGTGCTGCCGCACCATCACGAGTGAAAATACAGGTACCATTACCGTATTCGTGATTGTTAATTAACTGCATCGCTTCTTCCATGGTTTCAACGCGGATGACCTGAAGTACAGGACCAAAGATTTCATTTTTGTAGCTATCCATCTCTGTAGTGACATTGTCAATCAAGGTAGCTCCCACAAAGAAGCCATTTTCGTAACCTTTCACACTAGGTTTACGTCCATCGACCACAACCGTTGCCCCATCTTCTTCTGCACTGTCAATATAGCCAACCACTCTTTCTTGGCTTTCACGGGTAATCAGTGGACCAAAGTCATTATCCTTTTCCCTAGCTTCACCGACCTTTAATGGCTGCATACCAATCACCATTTTTTCAATTAATGCATCTGCGGCAGCATCACCCACTGCAACGGCAACTGACAGTGCCATACAACGCTCTCCTGATGAACCAAATGCTGCTCCCAGTAGTTGATTTACAGCATTATCCATATCAGCATCGGGCATCACGATGGCGTGATTCTTTGCACCACCCAGTGCCTGACAACGCTTGCCATTGGCAGTAGCGGTTGTATAAATGTACTCTGCAATATTAGTAGAACCAACAAAGCTAACTGCTTGAACACGCTTATCATTTAATAGAGTATCCACCGCTTCTTTATCACCATTAACCACATTCATAACGCCATCGGGAAGACCGGCTTCTTTAAGTAATTGAGCAATAAATAGTGCTGATGAGGGATCTCTTTCGGAAGGCTTCAATACAAAGGTATTACCACAGGCAATGGCCATGGGGTACATCCATAGTGGTACCATAGCTGGGAAGTTGAATGGTGTGATACCTGCAACAACCCCTAGTGGTTGAAATTCACTCCACGAATCAATGTCAGGGCCTACATTTTTACTGTGCTCACCTTTTAAAAATTCACCTGCACCACAGGCGTATTCAATCACTTCGATACCACGTTGTAATTCACCTGCTGCATCGTGACAAATTTTACCGTGCTCATCACCAACCAACTCACAAATTTTATCTGCATTCTGTTCTAACAAGGCTTTGAATTTGAACATCACCGCAGAACGCTTTCCAACCGGAGTGTTTCTCCATCCTGGAAACGCAGCTTGTGCCGCAGCAATTGCTTCTTCTACTGTAGCTTTTGATGCCAATGCAACCTGTTTAGTTACTTCACCCGTCGCTGGATTAAAGACATCCTGAGTACGTGCATCATCCTGAATTGTTTTACCGTTAATTAAGTGTCCAATAATTGTCATATTTTCTATCCTGTATCATTTTTTAATCTTAAACTATTAAAACCTTAGACGCTTAAATTAAGGCATTAAAGATCACTGTGAAATAGTTTGTTCTAAAGTCTAGTCCAATTCTCTAATTGATTCACCAATGGCGTTAATCAGACTATCAATCTCTTCTTTTTCTACCGTAAATGGTAAACCTAACTGGATAAGGTCACCTCCATACCTAACATAATAGCCTTTCTCCCAACATTTCATTGCTATTTGATATGGGCGCAACATAGGCTCTCCCGGGGCGCTCTCAATCGTGATTCCCGCAGCTAACCCATAATTACGAATATCATACACATACTGCGTGCCTTTTAGGCTGTGTATACTTTCTTCAAAATAGGGGGAGATTGACTTTACACGGGACACTAATTGCTCATTCTCTAAAATATCCAGTGCTGCCAGACCCGCTGCACAAGCAACAGGATGACCTGAATAGGTGTAACCGTGAGGGAGTTCCAGTGCATATTCTGGCCCACCATTTTTCATAAATACGTCATAAATATCTTTTCTGGTAATCATTGCTCCCAGTGGCACGGTACCATTTGTGAGCTGTTTGGCAGTGGTCATTAAATCGGGTGTTACCCCAAATTCTTCCGCGCCGGTGTTTGATCCCATACGACCAAAGCCTGTAATCACTTCGTCAAATATCAATAAAATATTGTGTGTACTACACACTTCACGCAGGCGCTTTAAATAATCTACGGGTGGGGGAATAACACCTGCTGAGCCTGCCACTGGCTCAACAATAACGGCAGCAATATTTGAAGCATCATACAGAGCAATTATTTCTTCCAGCTCATTAATTAATTCTGCCCCTGATTCTGGCATACCTTTACTAAATAGATTCTCCGGTAGCATGGTATGTTGCATGTGGCTGGTTTCTAATGCCTGACCAAACAGTGCCTTATTCGCACCAATACCCCCAACACTAATGCCACCCCAGTTAACACCATGATAGCCTTTGACGCGCCCGATAAAACGAGTCTTACTCGCTAAACCCATTTTGCGCCAATAAGCGCGTGCAACTTTTAGTGCAGTGTCTACCGATTCTGATCCTGAGTTAGTGAAAAACACTCGATCCAGCCCATCGGGCATAAAATCTGTGATTCTATGTGCAAACTCAAAAGCTTTAGGATGACCAAATTGAAATGCGGGAGAATAATCCAGTTGACTGATTTGTTTGCTTACCGCTTCTGTGATTTCAGGACGGCTATGCCCTGCCCCACACGTCCATAAACCCGACAAACTATCAAATATCTTACGGCCTTCTGCATCGGTATAGTATTTACCTTCAGCAGAAACAATCATGCGTGGGTTTTTCTTAAATTCCCGGTTTCCCGTATAGGGCATCCAATAACTGTCTAATTGCTCTTGCGAAAGATTACAACTCGCCAGCACTTCACTTTTATTTTGCATACATACCCCTGATAATTAAGACGGCGATATTCATACCGAGAATGATTGTAACTAAATTTAACCTAACCATTATGGACTGATAATTAAGTTATTAATATCAAAATATATTAAACTTAGTTTAACTATTTACTTAACTTAAACTATTTTAACGAATACATTACGTAAATAGCTTTTAATTAGTTGGACTATTTACCTACTGCAAAAATCATTACCCATAGCTTCTATATACACGGTACTTTTTCTCATATGACCTCTCAGGAATCTAAAAAAAATCTGCTCCCACATAAGATTGGTGACACACATATTCGGCTGTTACGCATTTATAAAACAGTGATTGAGTCAGGCGGATTTGCCTCTGCAGAAATTGAATTGAATATCAGTCGACCTGCAATTAGTCTGGCAATTTCTGAGCTAGAATCCCTGCTTGGTATGCGACTTTGCCATCGTGGTCGTGCAGGATTTTCAGTGACGGATGAAGGTGAAGTTGTCTATCAAGCATCACTGCAATTACTTGGTAGCCTTGAAACATTTAAGTCACAAGTCAATGCAATTAATCGAGAATTAAAAGGTGAATTCAATATTGGTATCACTGATAATTTAGTGACGATTCCTCAAATGCATATCAGTCGTGCATTAATGGCATTAAAAAACCGTGGGCCTGAGGTTATTATCAATATTCGCATGATTCCACCAAAAGATATTGAAACAGCGGTAATTGATGGACAACTGCATATCGGTGTAGTCCCTGATTTGCGTACCCTTTCTGGCTTAAATTACCTGCCGTTATATAAAGAGAAGTCATTACTCTACTGTGGCAAACAACACCCTTTATTTTCTAGTGATCATACAAAGTTAAGTGCGGAACAACTTGCAAAGTATGATGCCGTACTGCCCGCCTATCCTCAAGTTGCAGAAATTAAACGACAACAGAAAAAACTTAACGCTACAGCGACATCAACCGACCGTGAAGGCATCGCCTTCCTAATACTCACTGGATGTTACATCGGCTTCTTACCTACCCATTTTGCCGAACGCTGGGTTAAAGAGGGTTTACTTGTCGCCATCCAGCCCGCACAGAATCATTTCATCACACATTATTCTGCAATCGTTCGTAAAGGAGCAAGAACAAATATTATTTTAGAAAGCTATTTAAAAGAACTAAATACTACCTTAAAAGAGACTCACCAATAAAAGGATCTACCTCATGTCAGCACTTTTTTCTGAACTTAAAATCAAGGATATAATATTCCGTAACCGCATTGGGGTTTCCCCCATGTGCCAATATTCATCAAATCACGGTGTTGCAAATGACTGGCATTTAGTACAGCTTGGATCACGTGCAGTTGGTGGTGCAGGGCTTATTATAGCTGAAGCCACTGCCGTTACCCCAGATGGCCGTATCACCCCCAAATGTGCTGGTTTATGGAATGATCAACAAATCGAGCCACTATTACGCATCAATCGGTTTGTGAAAGAACATGGAGCAGTCATTGGTGTTCAAATTGGACATTCAGGCCGTAAAGGTTCTGCTGCAGTTCCTTGGGATGGCGGCGCACACTTAGCTACTGATGAAGGTGGCTGGGAAATGATTGCGCCAACCAATCAAGCCTTTGATCAAGATGGCACACGCCTGATGAGAGCGCCTCATCAAATGACACTGGCACAGATAAAACATATCCAGAATGCCTTCGTAGAAAGTGCCAAACGTGCCTTAACAGCAGGGTACCAATTACTGGAAATTCACGGTGCACACGGTTATTTATTGCACAGCTTTTTCACTCCACTGGTAAACACACGTGATGATGAATATGGAGGAGACCTCAAAGGTCGTGCAAGGATGATGCTGGAAACTGTCGACGCAGTCAGAGCTGTATGGCCTGAAAATTTGCCTTTAGCAGTACGCTTATCCAGTGTCGATTGGATTGATGGCGGGTTGACCATTGAAGATACAATTCAAATGGCAAAATGGCTGAAAGACCGCGGTGTCGATATCGTCGATTGTTCAGGTGGTGGCGCAACCCCTGAAGCCAGAGCATCTATAGGAGAACGGACAGAGAATCAACCCGCATTAGCCGGACAACTTCGTAAACAAGCAGACATTATGACAATGGCAGTGGGAGCAATTACAGAAGCAAAACAAGCTGAAAAAATTATTGCTAGTGGTCAAGCTGATATCACACTAATAGCAAGAAAAAGTCTCCTAGATCCTTATTGGCCAATACACGCTGCCAGCGAATTGGATGTAGCAACTAAAGCATTAATGCCTATCCAAAATGGCTTCTTCGTAGGAAGCTAACTATAAAGTCTGAATATAGACACTCACATAAATATAAAGAAACATTTGTATGTACAAAAAATAGAGCGAGAGAAAAATGAACGATATTTTTATAGTGACTAAAATAATCGCTTGGATTGTTGCTTTTTATTATTTTTTTATTCAAGTATTTGTGTGGCTTATAAGGCCGGCAATAGGAGTTAAGCCTAATTTTTTAGCTGATAATGCAAGCATGATTATTGTATTTGGTTTTTTAATGACGTATAAATCAAAAAAAATAGGAGGGATAATTATTGTTATTGGTGGGTTGGCAATAGCAACAGCTGGTCTGTATGCAGGAATTTCTGTGAATAGAGTTGAGAAGGTTCTTGAGCATTCTTTTTTATTTCTTCCTGCATTAATTTCGGGCATTGCATTTATTTTCTGCAAAGGCAAGTAGTAAAAGAACTATACCCACTGAAAGCCAAGAAATGCCTTGTTGCAACAAACGACCCTAAACAATTATAGACTTGTAAACCCCCATTTTACACTTGATATCATTAGTGTTAGCAAACTAAGAAATTAAACCATGAAAAAGCACACCAAGTTACTGAGGTGGATTATCTTTATAATTCTAAGCACTTCTTTATTATTTATTCCGTTATTCTTGCAGTTTAATTCCAGTTTAGAATCAAGATACCATAGATTAGGTGATGGCTTAGCTTTACGAACACTTAATTACATAACCAACTATCAACAAATACAAGAACTAAAACTACCTAGCAATAATATTTATAACATTCATTTCAATTCACCAATTAATGGATATATTGCTTTTTATCAGTTAAGAAAAACAGCTTTAAACTTACCTCTGATGGTAAAAGCATTGAAAAATATTGTGATAAACTTTTTCCTCCTTTGCCTCTGGATTTAAAAACCCCAGTGATGGAGCAGTTCTACTATTTAGATAAACAAGGAAGAATTACCCATGATAGTAATGGAACTCCTATGCAGAAAACACCTGAAGCTGTACAACAAAATCAAGATCGTAGGTATTGCTTTCAAGAATACAAGTATGGAAATATCCACTTATTAGTTAAAAATCAGGATAACAAAGTACTATTTGATCATAAAATTAACAAATTTGAAGGTCAGTCTGTAAAAGTAAAAGAAAATCAGAAACTCTCTATAACAATTAAAACAAAAATTCCAAAAAATACTATTGTGGCTCCTATGCATACATATAATATTTATATTAAATTGCAAAAACAAAAAAATTTGATTCTAATAGTAAAAGGTTTGAAAGAGGCTTTTATCTAAATCAAAGTCTATAATTCGTGGGATGAGCAAAATTATCAAATGGATATTATTGAGAATATAAAATTGAGTACTTCTTATATTGAATATAAAAAAAATGGTTTTTGGGTTAACGATATAATTTTGATCGAACTATCTCAAAAACTAATTAAAGATGGTCTACCAGATTGGTTTCCTGAGTTTATTAAAAAGTATTATCATGGGCTATCAATAGATGATATCGGTTCTGGTTGTATCACCCTTTGGCTTGATGAGCTTTTAGTAGATAATAGTCATGCGAAATGGTACAAACAGAAAATTAAAAAAACATCATTGGAAAGTAAAAATGCTGAAGAATTTAAGGCTAACTTATTGAAGCTATTGAGAGACTAAACAGCGGCACCTCATTCATAATTTTTGTATGAAAATCAATGAAATTCCGCAAGTCACCCCCCTACTTTGAGACACTTTTTTAAATACACTGCAAGCTACTTTAAACCACCAAAAAATCAGACAACCACAATTCTATAACTCATTGAGCAATCTGCTAGTGTGAGTAAATAACGTATTTATCCTATTTTCAGTGATTAATCCGCTAAAACTTAAAAAGTTGAAGCCACCTCCCCACTTATAGGTACTTTTTTGAATTTGGATAGAACCTCAGTTATTTATTTGAGTTATCTCTTAAAAAGATGAGTGTTTTTTTATGATCACTTTTCTTAAGTTTCAATCTAAATTAAGAAAAAGTATGCAGTAAATATTACGTTTGTTACAGCCAACTTTTTTAAAACAAGACCTTATGGTATTACTTAGAGGTGATCCCCCGTACGTTGAAAGTATTAATACCTATCAAATGAGGCTGCTATAAAAGCTAACGGAATAGTAGCGATGTAAAATTAACCTTAATAACAAATCCTTCGATAAGTTTGAACCGTAGATGAAGAAAGAGGTATTTTTGTTGGAGCATCTCTTAATGATATCGGGTGTTATTATACTGTAAGTTAACTTGCAGAAAGAAGATGCAAAAAAATTATTAACATATACAATCAAATCCCTCAACAAATCATTTCACTCACTGGTGAACTTTGCATTAGCTGTAAAAATGAAACACGAAGATATCTATAATTTATCTATGAAATTCAGCCCTCCTAAGGTTAATCTAAGGAAGGCTCAAATTATTGATGATTACGGGGATGAATCTTATGCACAACTGCTGGTAAACCATAAAAAACCAGATGATGTAAAAAGAGAAGAATTTGACTATTATGGTTGGGTGTACTCGTTTGTGGAGCCAGAAGACCTATTATTTTATCTATATGCAATTGTTATTGAATACAGCAAAGACAAAGAAATTGACTGCATAGACTCTTTTATGTACTCAATAAATAGGGAGTTACCTAAATTACAAGAAAAGCTCACCAATGATGACAAAGTGACCTTAGAAAACGCTTTTAAAACAATCTGGAATCTAAGTGGTGATGATTATGTGGGTTTTTCCCAATGCAAAAACATACAAGAATTAATAGGTATTTCAATAGAAATATAACAGCTAATAAGACACTCATTTGCACCACACAACAGCTATAACATTATGCGAAAAATCTAATGGAAAAAATCATGACAATCGATATTGATCAATTAACAGAGGAAGAGCTGGTTGAGCTAAACTACAGAATTGTCGAGCGGCTTAAATTTCTTGAGTCTTTTCATACACACAATGAAATGATGCAATTTTCACCGGGTGAGCAGGTAACTTTTGAACCGCTCGGCAAAAATCGTCAAATCGGCACTTTGGTCAAATTCAATAAAAAAACAGTTAGGGTCATTACTGAATCAGGACAAAGATGGAATGTTTCACCTCACTTGTTGAGTAAAATAAAAAAGGTAAAACCACAACAAGCCAAGAAAGATAAAGTGGTTAAATTGCGTAAGTCAAAGTAAATCTATAACAAGTTATTCAGGTACATTTGTGATTTGAATAGGACTTTGTTTTAAAGGGGGTGCTGGCTATTTTTTACTGACTGATAACATTATGCGTGCGATTTTTATACCTATTACTATTTACCCAGAGAGTCTCTAAATAACTGGATTTTAATCAATATCTTAGATGGGTTTTGGGACAAGTTGGCAATAACTCAAATACATGACTGAGATTCTAGCCCAATTCAAAAACTGCCTATAAGATACGGGGATGGCTTTAGATAAATTTCATTGAAATCACCCTATTCTTAATCCCTTTAAGTACTAAAAGGCTTTGATAAACCTACTGAGCGTGTCAATTTTAAGACGCACAGAAAGCAGAGTTTACACGGAATAAATGAGCATTTTGAGTATCACGCAACGCAGAAATCAGCCCGCACGGGTGGTTTTGCAAAGTCTTCTACTAAAAATGGGGTATACCTGAAGATACTGATCAAACAGGCATTACCATTTGATACCCGCATATTTTTTCACCAGTGGTTCCCAGAAATCCACCACCTCACCAATCGTTAAATCCTGACGGCGGTTGAATGCCCCTCTGACTTCTAAAAGTGTATTCTGTGGCGTGATCTGTTTGAACACCACCGCAAAGACAAAGTGACCACCCGGCCGCGGCTGGATGGTATTAATCCATGCTGCCCAGTTTTCACCTGTAGCAATTGGTAACGTTAGCCCTTGCTGCCAATCGACACTAAAGGTTTCCATCAATTCTGCCGGATCAGCATCCTGTAAGTCTTTTCGTAGTGGTAAAAATTCACCATACCCCGAACTCGCTTGCAGATTTTTGCTAATCTGGTCAATCATGGATTGGCCAAATTTTATGGCATTGTTGTCTGATGAATAGTAGATCTCGAAAATAAGCGTGCTGGCCTCGGCTGCCACCATCATCGGTTTTTCTTGGAGTACTTTTGTGTCTTCATCGACGGCAAGGTACAGGTAGTGGCGCTCTTCGCGTGCTGGGTCATCGCCGATGAGTGCGTTGGCATCAACCCGTTTCGATGCTGGCGTATCGGCAGGGAGATTCAGCACAATGGCCAACTGCAACTCATCAATTCTCGGCTTTCCTGCTAGGCCTTTTGCAGCTGTGTTTTTCTTGTCAGGTAGTTGTCTGATTGGCCACAGTTCGTCTGCTTGCATCATTGGCCACAGCCCATTGTCGGGCGAGGTCAACCGGATACAATACATGATCGGCAAAACTACTGTCATCGATGCCGAATACGCGCACCATTAAAGCAACTTCCCACGCCCACCAGCCCGAGTAGCTCGGTTTGATGAACTTCTCGGTGTCGAGGTCGGCATTGGATTTTGCGCCTTCGAGGCCACCAACGCCACCCAACATTGCCAGCCCCTTCAACTTGCTGATTAGTACTGCCCAGCGATCAAGGTACTTCTCAATCAGCTTGACACGCTGCTCTGGCGTAGCATCAATCAGTTTGTCTAGCTCACCGAAAATTTTTGGCTGGGCAGCACTTTTTGCGATAACACGATTTGGTTGGTACTGGCGCAAAATTAAATCAACCAACCGGTCTTCGCCTGCTTTGGCAAACACGGGGGAAAGTTTTTGCATGGTGTCGATGTCCAGGTCGAGACAGACGCAGTAGGCAAGAAAAACGTAGGCCTCGTAAGCACCGCAAGCATTTTTACCAACATGCGTCAGGTATTCCCAGCCCCCCGCCCTTTTCGGGTGTTTAGCAAGCTCTGCCTGGAAAAACAGACTATTCTGTATGGCCGGCATCAGGGATTGCTCCCGAATCCGGTCGAGACTATCGCCGCGTGAATAGAAATAACATATGGAGTCCAGAAACACCCCAACGCCGCGATCAAACAACGATAACAGTGGTGCGCCATCAGGCCGCCTTTCACAAGCCATTTTGTAGAGCTCGTGGGAGCGCTCGATGGAACGATACTTCTCAAGCGAAGTATCCATCTTGTTCCAGTATTCGAGCGGTTTGCGTGTGTCTCTTAATTTGTTTACAAGTTCCGGTTCTTTATGCGCTTGCTGAAACCAGTGGATGAGTTTTCCCAGAAATCCTTTTGCAGGTATCTGATTTTCAACAGGTGTTTTGTCAGCAGGGAGTTTATCAGTAATTGCCTGCGTAACCGGAGGCCTGTTAGCTTTGACCCTGTGTCGATAACGGGCGAGGTCAACCGGATACAATACATGATCGGCAAAACTACTGTCATCGATGCCGAATACGCGCACCATTAAAGCAACTTCCCACGC
>PDWI01000156.1_pt1 | contig 99106 bp, 87 predicted proteins | sample 1430891 | NCBI WGS metagenome assembly PDWI01 (sample SAMN01162508, study PRJNA174530) | Oral metagenome, whole genome shotgun sequencing project. | biome: Marine environment; feature: Marine mammal; material: Swab sample of the gingival sulcus; isolation source: swab sample of gingival sulcus... | reverse complement strand
CTGGATGACGTGACAGCCCTGAAAAAGGAAAATGCAGCCGAAGCCCACAGCTCAGGTCTGGAACTTGAGGCGAGAATGCGTCTGGCACGCGGACTGACGGTTTTTTTCAATGCCGGATATATGTTTGACTATGAATTTGACGAGTTTATGACGGCCAATGCCGGGCAGATTATTGATCTGAAGGGGAATCTTCTGCCAAAAACCAATGAATATACTGTGAATACCGGTTTTATCTATCGCCACTCCAGCGGAATATTTGCCGCTGCAGACGTGAGCTTTATGGGGCCAAAATACTTTACCCACTTAAACGAGATGGAGCAGGACGCCTACACTCTGCTCAATGCCAAGGTGGGATATGAGGCCCAGAACTGGTATGTCACCTTGTTCGGCCGAAATATGGTGGATGAAAAGCATATCATGTCCACCTTTGGCCGGGCAAAAATGGCTGCTGAACCATTGGTTGGCGGGATTCAGGCAAGTTTTTATTTTTAAGAGCGTATTCATTGAACATCATTCTGGTTGCGGGCATGTCTGGTAGACAAGAAAAACCCAGGCGGCCCATGACCGTAATTATAGCCCCAAAGACCAATTATCCAATAATGAAATGACCCAAATGGTTAGCTAAGAGGGATTTCAGGATATTTGAGGTCTGCACCTGCTTTTTCTCCAGATCTGTTTTTCCAGAAAAACTGAGTAATTGTTATTTTACTGTTTTCTAAGTTATTCCAGTTCACGCAGACAGCCCATGTTATTTCCTTTTACATAATACTTTTATATCATTCCAGGTGATATAAAGAGCCGGAATGAGAAAAAGGGTTATAACCGTTGAAAAAAGAATTCCGTATGCAAGTGATACTGCCATGGGAATAAGGAATTGTGCCTGAAGGCTTTTTTCCATAAGCATTGGAAGAAGACCAAAAAAAGTTGTAAGAGAAGTCAGCATAATTGGACGAAATCTTCTTACTCCAGCAGATGAGACAGCATCTTCGACATTATCTCCAGCATCTGTTCTCTGATTTATGTAGTCTACCATGACAAGGGAATCATTCACCACTACCCCTGAAAGGGCGATTATTCCGCAAAGGGACAAAATACTTACAGGAATTCCCATGAAAAGATGTCCCAGAACAGCCCCTACAATACCAAAGGGTATGGCTGTCATGATTATAAATGGTTTTACATAAGATTTTAAAGGAACAGCCATCATTGCAAATATTGCAAACAAGGCTAAAATTCCCCATTTTTTAAGGCTTTTCAGGGTGTCATTTTCTTCTTCGGATTCTCCGGCAATTTTAATGGTAATGCCCTTGTACCTTTTTTCTAGGTCTGCAAAAAGATTTTTTGAAATTTTTTTAGTAATCATACTGGGAGAGGCAATGTTTTTGTCAACATCTGCAAGAACATATATAACCCTTTTTCTGTCTGTTCTTACTATTTCAGCAGGCCCTTTGCCAATTTCAATATTTACAACAGATGTTATGGGTACAGCCTTGCCTTTGCTGGTTCTTATCCACATGGATTCAAGATCGGCAATGCTTTTTCTTTCTTTTTCAGGATAACGTACAAAAACTTCAACTTCCTCAGGCCCACGCTGAATTTTTTGAACTTTTTCACCATAAAAAGCCTGTCGAACCTGTTTGGCAACCTGAAAAAGAGAGATTCCCATTGATTCTGATTCAGGTTTTATTGAAAGTTTTATTTCTGTTTTGCTGTCCGAACTGGTATCTTTTATATCGGAGACCCCCTCATATCCTGCAAGTGCTTTTTTCAGTTCTTCTGCTGTAAGAGAAAGATCTGCAAAGGATTTTCCACTGATTTTAAAATTTATGGGAGAGCTTTTTGATTCATTGATTTTTCTTGTGTATTGTAAAGACTTTACTCCTGGAATATCAAGTACCTGTCTGGTTTCTTTTCTCAATTCATTTACCACCTCAGAAGCAGATACCTTCCTTGAATCAGTGGAGCTCAGCTCAATAAAAAAACCCGCTTTTTTATCAGCTTCAGAATAAGACACAAAGTTTTTAACAGGATTTTTTTCTTCGCCCCTGTCTCTAAATTTTTTATTTACCCTGGCTGCTGCCTTTTCTATTTCCCCTACAGCTGAAAGCATAACCTCTTTAGGCGTTCCTCCGGTGATTTCAAGATCTGCCTGAATTATATCTGATTCGATCTGTGGAGAAAAAACAAACCTTACTATCCCGGTTTGTACACATGCTATTGTAAGAATGAATATTCCAATAAATGCCGAAATAGTAGCATATCTGTAGTTAATGCAGATTTTAAGAAACGGGGCATAGATTTTATCCAGAAAGGCTGCAAGTCCATTGGATACAGCTGACTGAAGTTTTTCTAAAAAATTTTTTTTGCTGTCATTTTCTTGAGCAGAAAGATTTACCAGATGGGCAGGGAGAATCAGTTTTGACTCAATAAGTGAAAAAACAAGGCATAAAATCACAACAAAACCTATGCCCGACCACATTTTGCCGTTTACTCCGGGCATTGTTAGAGTTGGAATAAAGGCTGCTACAGTTGTAAGAACTCCAAATGTTGCAGGCGTTGCAACAGCCTTTGCGCCTTTTATAACAGAATCTGTTCCAGGCCCTTCCTGATATATTGTTTCATGGATACTTTCCCCGATTACAATTGCATCGTCTACAATAATTCCAAGCACAAGAATAAAACCGTAGAGAGTCAGCATATTTATACTGGCATCAATAAAAGGAAGAGGCATAAGCCATAATGCTCCAAGAAAGCTTACAGGAATTCCCAGCATTACAAAAAAAGCAATTTTTATTCTCAAAAAAAGGGCAAGGGATATAAATACAAGAACAGAGCCCATTGCCATATTTTTTATCATAAGATTCAGTCTGTCTTTTAAATATACAGAATTATCTGCCATGATAACGGAAGAGACCCCACCGGGAAGAAGTTTTTTGTTTTTTTCAACAAATTTCCTGACAGCTTTTGCAACAGATAATGTACTTTCATTGCCTGTTCTGAAAACCCTTAGACCTACGGCATTTTTCCCATTATATCTTAAAAACCGGTCGTCTTCAGTAAATCCGTCTTTAACCTCTGCCACATCTTTTAGTCTTACAATGGTTCCGTCAGATTTTGTAATAATGGCAAGTTTTTCAAAATCACGGCCTGTTTTTGCTTTTCCTTCAGATCTTAAAAGGATATGTTCTCCTTTTGTTTTTATACTTCCTCCCGGGAGATCAACCGAGCCCGATGCCACAGCACTCACAATCTCATCAAAGGTAAGAGAATATTTTTTAAGAGAGTTTTCCGATACATTTATTGAAATCTCAAAGGGCCTTGTGCCAATAATATCTACCTGACTTATCCCCTTTTCGGACAAAAGATCTTCTCTTACCTGCCTTGCAAATATTTTCATGCTCCCATCATCAAGATCTCCTGACAAAATCAGCCATAAAACTTTAATTTTTATTATAATTTCTGATACTACAGGCCGTTCTGTCTCTCCAGGAAAGGATTTTATTGAATCTACTCTCGATTTTACCTTATCAAGAAGTTTGCTCATATCTGTTTCTGTTTTTGCCTTTACATAAATATTGGCAAACCCTTCATGGGCTGAGGCCTTTATTTCTTTTATTCCTTCAAGTCCCTGGAGCGCATCTTCAACTTTTTTTACTACACCTTCTTCAACGTCTGCCGGGGATGCACCGGGATATGCAACCTGAATGGATATTTTTCCTGTTTCAAGCTCCGGGAAAGTCTCCTTTTTTATCTGTAATGCAGTTACAATTCCCGCAAGTATGAAAAAAAGCATGAGAAGATTTGCTGCAACAGGATTTTTTGCAAACCAGGCGATAATACTGTTTGACTCATTATTATTTGCTATCTTTTTCATTGATCCTCACAATTGTACCCTCCACAGGAAACTCCAGCCTGGACACAACTATTTTGTCATTTTCATTAAGATTACCCGATACGAGAACCCGGTCTTTGAATCGTTTTAAAACCTTTATTTTTTCAAAAGATATTTTGCTGCTTTTATCTACTTTTATAATTTTGTTGTCATTCAGCAGTGCAGATTCGGGTATGAATACGCTGGTTTCAATTTTTTTCCCCGGTATTTTTACTTCAACAAAATCACCTATTTTTAATACAGGCCAGCTGTGTTTCATTGAATAGGGATCATTTATTCTGATAACGAGATGCTGAAACCTTGTTTCAGGATCTGCTTCTCCCTCAATTCTTGATATATAGCCGTCTCTTTTGAAGACTGAGCCGTTTACATGAGATATAACCTCTACCTTTTTTGTTTTGCCCAGAATAACTCCAGGAGGTGGAATATCCAGGAAACCTGAATCTTCAGAAGACATGGAAAGCCTTATTTCAGCAGTATCTGTATTATATATTTCAAAAAGGGTCGCTCCTGATGTCACAAAGGTTCCAACTGATATAGGCCTGGATGCCACCATACAATCAAAGGGTGCTTTTATTATTGTTTTCTCAAGATTTCTTTCAGATTTCTGAAGCTGTGATTTTGCAGCCTCAAGTGATGATAAAGCCTGTTCTATCTGTGGTTTTCTAAGAGCAAGCTCTGTGGGAGTTCCCTGACCAAGTTCCTTCCAGTCTTCAAGGGCCTGTCTGGCAAGTTCTTTTTCCCTTGCAACCTCAAGTTTTACCTTTGAAAGAGCTGCCCTTGACTGAACAAGCTCGTCTTTGTAATCTCTGTCATCTATTTGTAACATCTCTTCATCTTTTTTAAAGAAACCTCCCTGAACAAGTTTTTTTGAGACAGAAATGATTTTTCCTCTGACTTCTGAAGAGATTTTTGTTTTATATAATGGAGAAAGATTTCCTGTAAGCCTGATTTCAAAAGGTTTATCATAAAATTTTACTGTGTAGACTTCTACAACTGGAATAGTTTTTATTTCTGGAGGCAATTCCTTTGGCTTTTTTTTAAGACTGCCTAAAACAAAATATCCGGTAATAGTAAGGCCAATAAAAAAAAAGGGTAAGAGCCATTTTATTTTTCTGTTTTTTGAAGGATTTGCGTTATTTTTTTCTATTTTCATTTAATTATATCCTGTTTTCAATATTTCATATCCTGATTTTTGAGCCCGCCTCCCAAGGCAAGATAAAGATCTATCCTGTTACGAAGCCTTATTGCAGATATGGAAATAAGTTTTTTTTGTGCCTGGATAAGAGATCTTCTGGAATCCAGAACGGCCATAATTTGAGAATTTCCAGCAAGATAGGAGTCCCAGGCCTTATCAAGAGAAGCTTTTGCTTCGGTTACAATATCTTTTATAATTTTTTCTCTGTTTGCAAGTACAGATTCTGCATCTATTGCTGTTTCAACCTCATGGAATGCTTTTAGAACTGTTTTCTGGTAATTAAGCCACAGCTCTTTTGCAGCCGAAGAATTTTTTTTAATATCTTCCCTTAATTTTCCTCCCTGAAAAATGGGCATCAACAGACCGCTGCCAATATTCCATGAAATATAATTGGCATTTAAAAGATTTTTCAGCTCACTGCTTGAAGTACCTGCTCCACTTGTAAGTGTGATTGAGGGAAAGAGGGCTTTTTCCGAAGCAGTTGTTCTGAAATCAGCTGAAATTAATCTGTTTTTTGCTGCCACGATATCAGGTCTTCTTTTTAAAAGGTCTGAAGGTATGCCTTTTGGAACAGATTTTTTAAGTACAGGAAGTTTTTTGGGAAGCTTCATTTCATGGAAAGGGTATTCACCCATTAATACCTTTAAAATTCTCACTGACTCTGAATAATTCCTTTTTTGTTCCATACAGGCATCTTGTGCGGAAAGTTTTTCAGCTCTTATAAGCCTTATGTCCATTGCTGCGGAAAGGCCGGAACGAAATCTTTTTGTTATAATATCTTCACTTTTTTTAAAGGATTTCAATACTTTTTCTGAAAATTTCACAAGAAGTTTTGCCTCTATTGCAGAAAACCATGCCTTTGCTGTCATGGCTCCATAAGAAAGCCTTGCACTTTCATAATCTGATTGTGCAGCCAGAACCTCTGAAAATTGAGATTTTTTTAAAGCGCCAAGCCTTCCCCATAAATCAATTTCCCAGGAAATATCAAAATTTAATCCGGCTTTGTTTGCGGTTTTGCGCAAGGGTTTTTTGTTAATTTCAGAAACAATGCCTGATCTTGAAAAACGAACATCTCCTGAGACTTTGGGAACAAGGGAAGAGTCTGTAATTTTTAAAACACTTCTTGCATAGTTTATCCTTTCTGCAGAAATAAGCAGATCAGGATTTGACTCCAGGGTTTTTTTGACAACAAATTCAAGCTGGTCATCATTAAAATCATCAAGCCATCCTTCAGTATTGAATTTTTTTTGTAAATCAGATGAAGATTCCCATTTTTCAGGGATATCAAAATCAAGCTCCTTGTTTTGATATTGTAAACCTTTTGCACATCCTGAAACAAAACATATTGTAAAAACGGATATGATAAGTATGGGTTTCAATAATTTTTTCGGCATATTTTATTCCATAAATTTATACATTTGTCCTATGGATTTTTTATAATACAGAGCTAACCGTATTTCTCATAAAAAAAGTCACAAATGTTGTATAATTCTAGTTATTTCAAAATGATAACCAACACAACAAAGGTGACCTTATAAAAAAATAGTGTACAAGAAAAAAAGATAAGTTTCAAGTCTTGGATCTAAATCCAACGCTATTCTATCACCCGACGTGCTTTGCGTCTCAAACCCTGCATCTGAGATTGCCTCAAAATTTGAGTATCACTCCTGCCAGCTATGCACTCACAGGCTGTCTGCTGCTATTGCGAGAAATTGAAAAACAAACAGCAATACGAAGGTCTTTTACCGGGAGTTTTTCTGAAGTGATCTTGCTAAACATTGTTTACAAATGCTATTGTCTGTTTTAAGGTGAGAAATAAATTTGAAGAATATGATAACTTGAAAAAAGGAGACTTGAAATGGAAAAATTTTTGGAATTTTTAAAAAAGAGAAGAAGCATAAGAAAATTTGAAGATAAAGAAGTTTCTGATGAAATTATAAATAATCTCCTTGAGTCAGTAAGATGGTCTCAATCATGGGCAAATACCCAATGCTGGGAAATAGTACTTGTTAGAGACAAGGGAAAAAGGCAACAGATTCAGGATGCCTTTTTTGGAAAAAATCCAGCTATAAAAGCAATTATTGCAGCCCCCCTTCTTTTTGCTTTCTGTGCAAAGAAAAAATTATCGGGATACTATAGCGGAAAGGCTCCTACTGTACTTGGTGACTGGTTTATGTATGATCTTGGAATAGCTACACAAAGTTTTTGTCTGTGTGCTGCTTCCATGGGGCTTGGCTCTGTTGTTGCTGGAATGTTTGAGCATGAAAAAGTGGGTGAAATACTAGAACTTCCTGAAAATATTCAGCCTGTTTCTCTTATACCAGTGGGATATCCGGCTCAAAGTCCAAAGCCTCCTTCAAGAAAGGAGATTTCATCTTTTACAAGTATAGATACATATGGAAACAGAATATAACAAATTTTGGAATGTAAGAGATCTGAGAAATTTTATCCGGAACTCTTACATTTTCTGAAAATGTCTTATTTCAAAAAGTTGAAGTTTGTGAATAAATTTGCTCATTTCTTCTTCGGATTTTCTTTCAAGTCTTCCCAAAACACACCCTGCAAAAAAATATTTTTCATTAAATTTTTTATTTATCCGAACAACTTTCAAACTTGTAAGAAATTTTTTAAATTCAGGTGATTTATCAGTCTCTCCAGGTTCTTTCATTATTATACCAATTTTTCCTGTATTTCCAACTTTAATTGAGAGAAGTGGATTTTTATTTTTATCAGCAGTTTTTGGAATTAAAATGCCAATTCCTGTTAGTGAAACATCGAAAATCCTGAAGTGTTTTCCTGAAATAAATTCCTGATTACCAAAAAGAATTTTTGCAACAAGAGAATAAACATTGTTAGGCTTTATCCTGAAAGCGGTTCTTATATTAACTTCTTCAACTTTTTCCTGATACCTGATTTTAATTGAAGGCAGGACAGTCTTATTGTTTATTTTGTAATTATCTATGAACTCAATAAGCTCACATTTAACCCCTAATCTGACTTTTTCATTTTTGGGTAATTGATCAACCTTTGTTATATGTATTGTTTTATAAGAAAAAGATTTATTTAAAGGCGGAGTGGGCTGGGAAATTATGAGTTCTTTTTTTTTATCGTCAGAATCAAAAATAATAGAACTCATTGACAAAGGGGATAAGGATTCAAGATTAAAAACTATTTCGATACCTTTTCCCGGAGTAAAAATATTTTCTGCTTTGTTTCCCATAATTAATATTATGATATTTATTGTTTGCAAATAGAAATTTTTAGCACATTAAGAGAGCTTTATCAAAAAATAAAAATAAATATACTATAGATAATCTTTTAAAATAAAGTTAAAGAGATTTTAAACCTGTTGCTTTTTTTATTTTTTTAAGAAAAGTAGCAGCTTCTTTTCTTGCTCTTTCAGCACCTTTTTGCAAAGTGTCCTCCACAATTTTTGGATTTTCAAGAAGATACATGTATTTTTCTCTTGGCTTTTTAAGGTGATTGTTCAGTAAATCAAAAAGGATAGATTTCATTTCACCCCAGCCAATACCCTTTTCATATTTCAGTTTTATTTCATTTATATCATTTTCATCTGCAAAAGCAGAGTATATTTCAAATAGAGTACAGTCATTATAATCTTTGGGGGCTTCAGGTGGCAAAGAATTTGTTTTTATCTTATTTATAAACTTTCTTAATTTTTTTTCAGGAGCAAAAAGAGGAATTGTATTATTATAACTTTTACTCATTTTTCTTCCATCAAGACCTTTTAAAACTGCCCCATTATCATCAATCTGTTCTTTTGGCAGAGTAAAAAGTTCTTCATATATATGGTTGAATCTCAAGGCTATATCTCTTGCCATTTCAAGATGCTGAATCTGATCTTTCCCTACAGGTACTATATCTGCATTAAACATCAAAATATCTGCTGCCATAAGGACTGGATAGCTGAAAAGGCCCATTGTTATTGACTTATCTGGATCTTTCGACTTTTTTTCAATATTTTCTGCAACAGAAGCTTTATAAGCATGGGCTCTGTTCATAAGACCTTTTGCTGTAATACAGCTCAATATCCATGCAAGTTGTGGTATTTCTGGAATATCTGACTGCCTGTAAAAAACAGATTTGTCTGTATCAAGACCCATTGCCATCCATGTTGCTGCAACTTCAAGGCTTGAAGTGTGAACCTCTTTTGGGTTATGATTTTTAATCAGAGCGTGGAGATCAGCAAGAAAATAATAGGATTTATTGCTCTCGGATTTACTTGCCTCTATGGCAGGCCTGATTGCTCCGACATAGTTGCCTATATGTGGAGTACCTGTTGTGGTTATTCCTGTAAGAACTCTTGTTTTTGTCATTTTTTACAGTTCCGTGTTTAGTAGTTTTTAAAGATAAAGAATTTACAGATATCTTCTGGCAAAGTCAATTTCATCTTTCAGAGATTCAAGGTTTCCGTCAATTTTTGAAAGTAGAACAGAATTTAAAATTTCTCCAAATAAAGGTCCCCGTTTAAATCCAAGTTCTATTAAGTGAGCCCCTTTTATTTTTGGCTTAATTTTTATTATTTCAGTAAAATATCTTACTATATAATTTTTTACGGCCTCATCTTTTGTTATTGCCATAAGATATAAAATTGTTTCTGTTTTTAAGGGATAAAGCTTTTCGTATATTTCACTGTTTTTTATATTTTTTTGCTGTTTAAACCATTTTTTTAAAAGCTTGGCATCATTGTGTTCTTTTGTGAAAAGGATTTTCTTTTTTGGCGGAAGACAAAATTTTGTACAAATTTCTTCTGCAGTTTCCTGTGTGCAATTATGAATAATTCCGTGGAAAAAAATTTCCCATTTTTCAATTTTTGCAGTCATTTGATTCAGAGTGAACCAGTTTATTACCTTTTGAGAAGAAAGTATTATTTCAATATTGATTTTTGTAAACCAAAATTTTTTATTTATTGCCTTAAAAAGATTTAATTCTTCTATTCTTTCAAGAGCTGGAACCGGATTTTCTTCCATGAGAATATATTTAAATTCTGTAAAAACCCTTGGGCCGCTCAGTCTTTTAAAAAATTCCATATCAATAGCATTTTTTATAAGCTTTTCGGTAAATTTTCCTGTCTTAAACCCAAATCTTTTTTCAAAGCGTATTGCCCTGAATATTCTTGTAGGATCTTCAACAAAGGAAAGATTGTGAATTATTCTTATAACCTTGTCTTTTAAATCCTTTTGAGCGAAAAAATAATCTATAAGAAGTCCGAATTTTTTTTTGTTAAGCTGTACAGCCAGTGTGTTTATTGTGAAATCTCTTCTGTAAAGGTCAAGTTTCAATGAACTCATTTCAACTTCAGGAAGGGCAGCAGGAGATGAATAAATTTCAGTTCTTGCTGTTGCCACATCTATTTTTAAATCATCAGAAAGAGTTATTACAGCAGTTTTAAATCTGGCAAATGAATTTAACTTTGCATTGAGAGAAAGAGAAAGGGCTTTTGAAAATTCTATACCATCTCCTTCAACAACAAGATCTATATCAAATTCTGATTTCTTTATAAAAAGGAAAATATCTCTTACACAGCCTCCTACCAGAAAAACATTTAAACCTGTTTTATCTGCTGTTTCTCCTATTTGAAGCAAAAGATCATAAATTTTTCCAGGCAGTCTTTTTTTTAAAAGATTTGCTATATTTTTTACACCCGGGTTAATAGTTTCAAGTTTTTTATCAGTGATAAAAGGACTTTCCCTGAAATCTGATATAATATGGTTTAAAAGATCAGTTCTTGTAAGAACTCCTGAAAGAACTCCTTTATCATTTTTTACAGGAAGAATTCTCTGCCGGTTTTCAATTATTTTTTTCTGAATTTCAGAAATTGAAGCATTTTCTGATACATCCATGAAATCTGAATTCATGTACTCTTTTACAGGGACATGGATAATATTGTGATATTTTGCTTTTTCAATAACCTGCCTTGAAATTATACCTTTTATATCTTTATTTTTATCAACTACAAGCAAGGCATTTATATTATATTTTGTAAGTATATCGGAAGCCGTTTCTATTGAATCCCCAGGATCAACAATTATCGGGGGTGAGGACATAAGATCTTTTGCATTTACATTACATTTTAAATAGTTACGAATTTCAAACAGAAGCCTGTCCTGCATCTGTGCAAGTGTTAACCCGTTTATAACCGCAGAGCCTGAAAAAAAATGTCCTTCTCCTCCAAAAACACTCATTATTTTTTCTATATTGATTTCTTCTGAATTGCTTTTTCCTTTTAAAAAAATTTTCCCATCCATCCTTATAAGAACAAACAGGGCATCAGAAGCTTCCATTTTGTTTAGTTTATGGACAAGAAAAGTCGTATCTGGTAAATAAGAATTACTTGATACAGATGAAACAATAACATTCAAGTTGTTCATTCTGTAATTTTTTGAACTTTTAACCATATCATTTAATAATGTAAGCTGTTCAGGTGACATATCTCTTGATAAAATACTTGATATTGTTAAAGTATCAGCCCCCATATCCTTTAATAATCCGGCAATTTTAAAATCATTTCCTGTTGTTGAATTTAAAGTAAAAAAATCGGTATTTTCATAAATACCAAGACTTAGGATTGTTGCTTCTTCTGGAGAAATTGGAATATCTTTTTTGATAAGAATATCTGCCATGATTGTTGCTGTTGCACCGGCTTTCTTATGTATATCAATATTTCCTTTTATATCAGACACGGTTTTTTCGTGGTAATCGTAAATATCAACAGGGAAATTATTTTTTTTAATAATTTCTTGTAAATCTCCCAGCAGTGTTTTTTTTCTTGTGCCCACAAGAACAAGACGGTTTATGTGGTAATTTTTTATTTCATTTAAGAAAATTATGTTAAAAAGATGCTTTGAAGATTTCAAAAAAAAATGGTTCAGTATTTTGTCCCCTTCATCATGAAATGCTATTTTTGAACAGGGATATATTTTTTGTGCGGCAAGCATTGAAGCAAGAACATCAAAATTTATATCAATACGGCTGGCTATTAAAGTTATACTCTGTTTTTCCAAAAAATTCTCTTGAATTATAATAAACAATATCTGTTTTTTTATGTGATAAAATTTCATACTAATTCACAATGGTCAAGCTAGTTTTTTTTGTAAACTCAAAATAAAAAAGAAACACGCAGAGTATAATTGCCATAAATAAAAATATATGGTAATTAAATAAAGGTTTAAGTGCTGCTTGTCAGTCAAAAAGTACTGATATTGTTTTTTTAAAGCTTATTGGCCTAAACTTAATAAGAATTTAATTCAAGGAGTTGGAAATGCCTTTATATGTCTGGAAAGGGAAAAACAGAAAAAATAGAACCATAAAAGGTGAAATGGAAGCATTAAATGTTGAAGCAGTACGTTCAAGACTGCTTAAACAAAGAATAAATCCAAAGAGCATCAAACCAAAACCAAAGGACATTTTTGAAAATGTGGCTTTTCTGCAGCCAAAAGTTCAGACAAAAGATGTAATAATTTTCTGTCGGCAATTTTCTACTATGATAGATGCTGGAGTACCTATTGTTCAATGTTTGGAGATTCTTTATTCCCAGGAGGAAAATCCTACTTTCAAAAAAGTTTTGCTGGACATAAAAGATTCTGTTGAAGGCGGAGAAACCCTTGCCCATGCAATGGCAAAGCATTCTAAAGTTTTTGATAAGCTTTTTACAAATATGGTTGCAGCAGGAGAAGCAGGCGGTATTCTTGGCGATATTTTAAGAAGAGTTTCTGCCTATATGGAAAAGGCCGCCAAGTTAAAGGGTCAGGTAAAAGGAGCAATGACATATCCTATTGCAACTATTATAATTGCTGTAATTGTTGTTGCAGTTATTCTTGTTTATGTTATCCCTGTTTTTCAAAAAATGTTTTCTGAAATGGGACAGGTTCTTCCTTCTGCTACACAATTTGTTATAAATCTAAGTGATTTTGTTCAAGATTATATCTGGCATATCATGGGAGTAATCTTTATTTCCATTTTCTTTTTCAAATGGGTCTACAAAACAGAAAAAGGACGGTATTATATTGATGATTTTTTTCTCAAAATGCCTGTGGTAGGAATTCTTATCAGAAAAGTTGCTGTTGCGAATTTTACAAGAACAATGGGGACTATGCTGGCATCTGGAGTTTCTATTTTGGAGGCTCTTAATATTGTTGCAAAAACATCTGGAAATGCGATTATTGAAGAGTCTGTTTTCGATGTAAAGGATGCCATTGCTGAAGGAAGGACAATGGCAGAGCCTCTTATTGAGAGTGGAGTATTTCCTACAATGGTATGTTCCATGATTTCTGTAGGTGAACAGACAGGAGCACTTGAAAGTATGCTTGAAAAGATTGCCGATTTTTATGAGGAAGAAGTTGACCAGGCAGTTGAAAACCTTACTTCTCTTATAGAACCTTTTATGCTTGTTTTTCTGGGAGTTGTAGTTGGTGGTCTTGTTATCTCAATGTATCTTCCGGTATTTAAAATGGCAGGTGGTATTTCATAAAAATTCAAAAGAGAATACTTTGGAGATTATAAACCAAAACGATTTTTTAGAGGAAAATATAGGCTGGCGTCTGAAATGGCTGATGTTTTACCGGCTTATATTTTCCATTTTAATCATTTCAGGTATTTATTTTTTTTATATTGGAGATTCTCAGGCTATTGTAAGCCTTCAGGTAATGGGTCTTTATATTTTCTCCGGTATTATTATAGTTCTATCCCTTTTGTATGCCTTTATCTTTAAGTTTGTTTCCAATAAAGCACTTTTTTCAATAATTCAAATAATTGTTGATACCTTTCTGGTAACTTTTCTTATTTATTTAACAGGTGTATATAATAGTGTTTTTCAATTTTTTTACCTTATCATTATTATTTATTCATGTTCACTTCTTTTCGGGCCAAAACCCTTGTGGATAGCTTTACTTGTAAGTATTCAGTATTCACTTCTTTCAGTGCTTAAATATTTTGGCATGATTAAATTACTTTTTCCTGTAATTAATACTTTGGGGCTATCAGGAGCAGGTCTTTTTTTTCAGGTTTCTTTTTTTGTTCTTGCATCTTTTTCTGTTGCCTGGCTTGCAAGTTTGTTATCTGGTCAGGCCAGACAATATCTCTTGAAAATGAATCAATATGTACAAAAGGTTGAAAGGCTCGCCCATGCAGGAGAGGTGGCCGCCGGATTTGCCCATGAAATAAAAAATCCAATGGCATCTTTGCAGGGTTCAATTCAGCTTCTTGTTTCAGATGTAAAAAAAAACCGAAAGGAAGATGTTGAGAAACTTAGTAAAATTATTTTAAGAGAATCTGTCCGGCTTGATAACCTTATTAATGATTTTCTGTATTTTGCCCGTCCATGCGAAGGAAATATCAAAGAAGTCAAACCTGTAAATGAGATTAAAGAAATTTTGAAAATTTTCAGGCATGATAAACGTATAAATAGTTCTTTTGATATTAAAACTGTATTTCAGACAAAATCTTTAATTGAAATAGATTCTGATCATTTCAGACAGATTATATGGAATTTACTTGTAAATGCTCTTGATGCCTCTGAAAATTCTTCTGAAATTCTAATAGAAGTGTATGAAAAAAGAGGAAAGGTTTTTATTGTTGTTGAAGATTTTGGCAAAGGTATTCTCCCTGAAATTTATGATAAAATACTTGACCCTTTTTTTTCAACAAAAAAGCAGGGTACAGGTCTTGGCCTTTCTATTGTTGCAAGACTTGTTAAGCAGTATAATGGTATAATTGAAATAGAAAATAAATTGAACAACAGCGGGGTTAGAGTTGCAATCTGCTTTAACTCAAAATAGTTTTTTTATTAATTGCTGGCAGATTTAAAGGATATTTTCTTATGAGAAATAGCCGGCCTTTCCTTGACGTCCAATTTTAAATGAGCTATTAAACCTGATTGGCTATAAATTAATCCGGTTTTATTATGGTGAAAATAATGAATGAAAAGAAAGATATTCTTCTCCAGAGAAGAGAAAAAAATAAGGCTCTTGCAGACTCAGGTGTTAATCTTTACCCAAATGGTATAGAAGTAAAAAATAATATCAATGATATCAGGCATATTATTGACAATGAACCTGAAAAACTTGGAGAAGATGGTGAAATATTTAATATTGCCGGCAGGATGATGGCAATAAATAAATTTGGAAAATCTTCCTTTATAAGAATTAAAGATGGAACAGGACAAATACTTCAGGCATACCTGGCTAAAAATCGTCTTGGCGATGAATCTTACAATATTTTTAAGCAGTTGGATATTGGCGATATTGTAAGCGTTACAGGACCTCTTTTTCAGACTAAAACAGGAGAATGGACAATTTATACAAATGATTTTGTTCTTGTTTCAAAAGCTGTGAGACCTCTTCCTGAAAAATTTCATGGGCTTAGAGACCCTGAGAAAAGATATAGAAGGCGCTATGTTGATCTGATAATGAATGAGGAGGTAAGAGGTATTTTTATAAAACGCGGAAAAATTATTCAGAATATCCGTAATTTTTTAAGTTCAAGATCTTTTTTTGAAGTTGAAACACCAATGATGCAGCCTGTTGCAGGAGGAGCTGAAGCTGCTCCCTTTGAAACTTATCATAATGCTCTTGATATGAAACTTTATTTAAGAATTGCGCCTGAACTGTATTTGAAAAGACTGGTTGTTGGGGGTTTTGACAGGGTTTTTGAAATTAACAGAAATTTCAGGAATGAAGGTGTTTCCACAAGGCATAATCCTGAATTTACAATGGTAGAATTTTATCAGGCATATGCAACATATAAAGATCTTATGGAACTCACCGAAGAATTGTTTTGTCAGATTGCAGATAATGTTGCAGACTCAAGAATTATCGAATATCAGGGTTCAAAGATTTCTTTTGAAAAACCATGGAAAAGAATTTCTCTTATAGATGCGGTTTGTGATTTTGCTGGAATGGATAAATCAATTATTGATGACAGGGAAGCTCTCCTTAATTTTGCACAAGAAAAAGGGGTCACAATAACCAAAAAAGAAAAGGCTGGAAAAATTGTAACCAAACTTTTTGAATCTCTTGTCGAGCCAAAGCTTATCCAGCCTGTTTTTATAACAGATTATCCTGTGGAAGTTTCTCCTCTTTCAAGAAGAAACGATGAACAGCCTGAGATTACAGAGAGGTTTGAACTTTTTATCGGTGGAAGAGAAATAGCAAATGGTTTTTCAGAGCTTAATGATCCTGATGACCAGCGGGATAGATTTCTTGCCCAGGTAAAAAAAAGGGATGAAGGTGATATTGAGGCACATATGATGGACTCTGATTATATAGAGGCGCTGGAATATGGAATGCCTCCAACTGCCGGCGAAGGTATTGGAATTGACCGTCTGGTTATGCTTTTTACAAATGTGTCTTCCATCAGGGAAGTAATACTTTTTCCCCATATGAGACCATCTCGAGAAGATTAGATCTGGATTTATTATTATGTTTAAAACCGGTTTTGGATTTGAATTATCCATTGCTTTGAAATATCTGGGGGCTAAAAGAAAACAGGGAACTATCTCTCTTGTTGGTTTTTTGTCTGTTGCCGGTGTTTCTTTAGGCGTTATGGCTCTTGTTGTTGTGATTGCCGTCATGTCCGGTGCAGAAAATGATCTTCGAAGAAGAATTCTTGGGATGGAACCACATCTTATTTTAAATTCTGCAAAAGGTCCTTTCTCAGATTATAATTCAATCTGTAACAAAATTGAGAAGATTGACAATGTTTCAGATGCTCTTCCCTATCTTTCAGGAAGAGTTATGCTAAGATCAAGATGGGGTATGACTGGAGCTGTTATAAGAGGTATTAATCTGGATTCAAAAAGACAAACAGTCAGAGGTCTTTCTCAGGGGAAAATGAGAAATTTACTCTTATCAGAAAACTCCTCTACAAGAAATATAATTCCAGGTAGTGGGGTTGCTGCTGCACTTGGTGTTGAAAGAGGAGAAAAACTTTATGTTCTTACCCCTGACTGGACTATTTCTCCTGTTGGAGTTCTTCCACAGATGACAGAGTTTACAGTTATAGAGACTTTTCAAAGCGGTCTTCATGACTATGATAATACTGTTACATACATGAAAATGGAAGATCTCCAAAATATTATGGGAATGAATTCAAGTGTTACAGGAATAGGTGTATATATAGATGATATTTTTAAAGCAGATGAAACCGCCGGAAAAATCAGGTCCGCTTTTGGCAGCCGGTTCTGGGTTAGAACATGGACTGAGATAAACCAGTCTCTTTTTTCTGCATTAAAGCTTGAAAAAGCTGCTATGTTTATTATTCTTACACTTATTATTCTTGTTGCAGCTTTTAATATTGCAAGCACTCTTATTTTGCTTGTGATGGAAAAAACAAAAGAAATTGCTATAATGAAAACAATGGGTGCGACAAAAAGGAGAATAAAAAGAATATTTGTTATTCAGGGAACAATAATAGGAAGCCTTGGAACTTTTACAGGAGTTTGTCTGGGGGTTGTTACATGCAAAATTTTGAGTAAATATCAGTTTATAAAACTTCCCGACGCATATCCTTTCACGACTTTACCTGTTGATCTCCAGTTTACAGATGTTTTGATTATTGCCATAAGTGCAGTATTTATGTGTTTTTTGTCAACTCTTTATCCTGCAACACAGGCAGCATCACTAGACCCTGTTGAAGGAATCAGATATGGCGAATGAAAATTATATTGTGATGGAAAATATTTCAAAAACTTATATAGCAGGAAATGATGAGCTGAAGATTCTTGAAAATGTCAATCTTAAGATGGAGAAAGGTGAAAAACTTGCTGTAACAGGAGCTTCAGGAATAGGTAAATCCACTCTTTTACATATTTTCGGCGGTCTTGACAGGCCAGACAGCGGAAAAATTTTTATAGAGGGAGAAGATCTTTACTCTTTAAATGATGAAAAAATTGCTGAAATAAGAAACAGAAAAATTGGATTTATGTTTCAGTTTCATCATCTTTTACCAGAATTTAATGCTTTGGAAAACGTTATGATGCCGGTTCTTATTAACGGTATTGATAGAAAAAAAGCTTTAAATAAAGCTAAAGAGCTTTTAGAAAAGGTTGGGCTTTCAGAGAGGTTAAAACATAAGGTTACTGAACTTTCAGGGGGTGAACAGCAAAGGGTCGCTCTTGCAAGGGCTCTTGTAATGGATCCTGTTGTTTTTCTTGCGGATGAACCGACTGGTAATCTTGACAGAAAAAACAGCTTTGAAGTTCATAATCTGCTTGAAGAATTAAACAGGGAATTTGGGATGACAATGGTTGTTGTTACTCACAACATGGAATTGGCATCACTTATGGATAAACAGGTAACATTAAAGGAAGGTTCTCTTGTATCGGTTTAGTGTTATTTTTATGATATTTTTTATTGTTGGCTTGGCTGGGTTTCCTTTTCAGTCTTTCAGTGCTGAAAAAAAGGTATTGACTTTTGATTTTGAAATAGACGGTGCAGATACATATAACTACCTTGGCGGTGAGATCCCTTTGTTGATAGGTAATGAAATAAAAAAAGCAGGTGGAAAGATTTTTCCTTTAGCAGATGATTTCAAATATTTTTCCAATGAAAAACTTTTTAAAAAGGCAGAAGCTGAAAAAGCAAGTTCTTTTATAAAGGGCAGATTTTCTGTTATGGGAGAAAACAGTTTTATGCTTGAAGCAGAACTTGGTCTTGTACAAGGCAAAGAAGTACTTACTTTTTCAAGTGAATTTAAAGGTATAGAAAATCTTTTTTCAGAGGTAAACAAAATCAGTGAAAAAATCTGCGATAGCCTTTTTGCCAAGGTTAGGGTGGTTGATATAGAAATAATAGGCAATGAAAGAATTGAAGATGTTGCCATAAAAAGATTTATAAATACCAAAAAAGGCACCTCGTATGCCGAAAGCGACCTTTCACAGGACCTTGATAATATTTATAATATGGGCTATTTTGGAGATATAAGAGTTTCCAGGGAAAAGGTTGAAGGCGGAGTCAAAATTATCTTTTACGTCAAGGAAAAACCTACGATAAAAGAAATTTATATCCGTGGAAACAAAGCTTATGATAATGAAAAAATTAAAAAAAATATAACTCTCAAAAGCGGTTCAATTCTTAATATATTTGAAGTTAAAAAAGATATAGAGGCCATAAAGGAACTTTACAGGGAAAAAAATTATCATCAGTGTGAAGTCAGTTATGAGTTAAAACCCTTGTCTCATAACAGGGTTGATATCACTTTTATAATTTCTGAGGGTGAAAAAACTTATATTAAAACGATTTTGTTTAAAGGGAACAAGGCTTATGATTCAAAAACTCTTCTTAAAAAAATTAAAAGTTCGGAAAAAGGTTTCTGGTCATGGCTGACAGGCTCTGGAGAGTACAAGAAAGATCAGATAGAGCAGGACTCTGCAAGACTCATGGCTTTTTATCACACAACAGGTTATGCAGAAGCAAGAGTTTCCGAACCGGAAATAATATCAGAAGGCAACAGTGTCAAAATTATTTTTAAAATTTTTGAAGGAGATAAATTCTTTTTCGGCAGAATAAATGTTGATGGCGATCTTCTTTTCGACAAAAAAGTAATGAAAGATCTTTTAAAAACTAAATCGGGAAAGGTTTACAACAGACAGATTATCCAAGAGGATGTGATTGCTATAAGAGATCTCTATGCTGACTCGGGATATGCCAATGCAGGAGTTATTCCTCAGTTAAAAAAAAGTGATTCTAAAAACAAGCTTGATATAACTTTTAATATTCAAAAAAAGAATAAGGTTTATATTGATAAAATTATTATAAGCGGGAATGATAAAACACGGGATAAAGTTTTAAGAAGAGAGTTCCCGATAAAAGAACAATCTCTTTACAGCAAAGCAAGACTCCAGAGAGGTATAAGAAATTTATACAGGATGGATTATTTTAAAACCGTAAATATGGAAGTTCTGCCTTCAGGTAAAAAGGATAAAGTTGACATTTATGTAAACGTTGAGGAAAAATCAACAGGTATGTTCACATTTGGTGCTGGTTATTCAAGTGTGGATCATTTGTTTGGATCAATTTCAGTAACCCAGAGAAATTTTTTTGGTAAAGGTCAAACCCTTAACCTTAAAGGAGAATTTTCAAAAAAAACAACAAGATACACTTTTAGTTTTACAGAACCATGGGTTTTTGACATGCCTCTGTCTGCAGGATTTGATGTTTATAACTGGGAAAGAGCTTATGATTATTATAATAAAAAAAGTACTGGAGGAGCTGTAAGATTCAGTTATCCAATATTTGATTATACAAGACTTTACTGGTCATATACTTATGAGATTGCAACAATAGACGAAATAGAAACAACAGATTTAAGTATTCTGGAGTTATACGGAGATAATATCGAGAGTTCTGTGGGTATGTCCATAAGGTATGACTCAAGAGACAGGATCTTTAACCCCACAGAAGGTATGAAGCACAGCTTTTCTGTAGAACATGCAGGTGGAGGCATACTTGGGGGAGATTATGCTTATACAAAATATATAGGAGAAATGGGAATTTATTTTCCTGTTTTCTGGGATTTTGTGTTTTTTATTCATGGAAAGGCCGGTTATGTGCATAAAAATTCAGGAGGGATTCTTCCTGATTATGAAAAATTTTATCTTGGAGGTATGAATTCAGTAAGAGGATATGACTGGCAGGGGATTTATGTTCTTACTGAAGACGGAAACGATGTTGGAGGAGAAAAATTTCTTCAGGGAAATCTTGAGCTTCTTTTCCCTCTTGTAAAAACAGCAGGGCTTATGGGCGTACTTTTTTATGATGCTGGTAATGTTTTTTCAAAAAACGAAAACTATAGTCTTGACGATTTAAGAAAATCATGGGGCTACGGGATAAGGTGGTTTTCTCCCATGGGGCCTATAAGACTTGAATATGGAAGAATGCTTGATCCAGATGAAAATGAAAAAGAAAACGGACGATGGGAATTTACAATGGGTCAGGCTTTTTAATAAAAAATATTTGGAGGAAAACAATGGAAAAACTTTTTAAAACATTATTTATTTCATTTTTTATAATATCTTTTTTTACAGTATCATCGGTAATTGCTGCTGATGTTGCCAAAATTGGAGTTTTTGATTATCAAAGATTTATAGAAAATTCCAAGGCAGGTCAAAAAATCAGAAAAAAGCTGACTGATAAGAAAAATGAATTTGAATCAAAATTGAAGAAAAAAGCAGGAGAAATCGAAAAGCTTAGAGAACAGCTTTCAAAAGAAGCAATTGTAATGTCTCCTGAAAAGCAGGAAGAGAAAAAAAGAGAGTATAGAATCAAGATTAATGATTACAAGGCATTGGAAAACAGCTATACAAAAGAGATTAAAACCATAGAGTTTCAGGAAACAAAAAAATTGCTTGGACAGCTTAAAGAGCTCATTGATAAAATTGGTAAAGATGAAAACTTCCTTATGATTGTTCATGAAAAGGCTGTTTTATATTATCCAAACCAACTTGATATAACAGATCGTATTATAAAAAAGCATAATAAAAAGTTTGGAAAAAATGGTTAAATCTTTCACTCTGGAAGAACTCGCCAATACAGTAAATGGTATTGTGGAAGGTGATAAAACTTTTGTTATAAAAGGTATTGCTGCCTTTGATAAAGGAGGCAGCAATGATATATGCCTTGCCATGACACCTGAGTATATCAGCAAAATACCTGAATCGAAATCAAAAGCTTTTATAGTATCTGATTCCTGCGGAATTAAAAATGTCAACTTTATTATCCATCCTAATCCTCATGCTGCCTTTGCCAGAATTCTTTCAATTTTTCATCCCATCAATGTAAAAAAAAAAACAGCTGATTTACAATCAGCAGGTAAAAATTTCAAGGCAGATGAGTCTGTTTATGTTGGGCCTGGTGTTTTTTTAGGGGATGATGTTTCTCTTGGAAAAAATGTGGCTGTATATCCGGGATGTGTAATAGATGATAATGTTTCAATTGGAGATGATTCAATAATATACGGGAATGTCTCCATATACAAAGATACATCTATAGGAAACAGGGTTATTATACACTCAGGCTCTGTTATTGGTTCTGATGGTTTTGGTTTTGCTTCTGAAAATGGCAAATGGATAAAAATAAATCATATTGGCAAAGTAATAATTGAAGATGATGTTGAAATAGGAGCCTCAAACACCATAGACAAGGGTACTTTTGGAAATACTATTGTTGGTAAGGGTGTAAAAACTGATAATCAGGTGCATATAGCCCACAATGTTGAAATTGGTGAAAACACCCTGCTTATTGCCCAGTCTGGTATTGCAGGCAGCACTAAAATAGGCAAAAATTGTATTGTTGCTGGAAAGGCCGGTATTTCGGGACATCTTGAAATAGGTGATAATGTCATTATTGGTCCCATGTCTGGAATTACATCAAATATCAAATCGGGTTCAATTATTTCTGGCCTTCCTCAAATGCCTCACAGGGCATGGCTTAAAATTCAGGGTATTATTTCAAGGCTTCCTGAAATGAGAAAAAAAATATCGGTTTTGGAAAGAAAATTGAAAAATTTAGAGAACAGTACTGATGAATGACAAATATATGCTTGGGATAGATGAGCTCCTGAAAAAAATGGTACACAGATACCCTTTTCTAATGATTGACAGAATTCTTGAGATGGAAAAAGGAAAAACCATAAAAGCCTTAAAGAATGTAACAATCAATGAGCCTTTTTTTCAGGGACATTTTCCTGGAAAACCTGTAATGCCTGGAGTAATGATAACAGAAGCAATGGCTCAGGCAGGGGTTGTTCTTCTTTATTTTTCTCTGGAAGATAGAAAAAATGATTTTTTCTATCTTGGAGGCATGGATAATGTAAGGTTCAGAAAGGCTGTAAAGCCTGGAGATCAATTAATTATTGAAATGAAGCTTGTAAAACAAAGGTCAATGGTTTGTGTTGTAAAAGGTAAATGTTTTGTAGATGGTTCTGTTGCAGTTGAAGGAGAGTTCCTTGCTGTGGCGGAGAAAGGGAAATAATGTCTGTTCATCCTACAGCTATAGTATCACCTGACGCCTTTATTGATAAAGATGTAGAGATTGGAGCATACTCAATTATTAACGGAAACGTAACTATCGGAAAAGGCTGCAGGATAGGTAATCATTCCATAATTCATGAATATGTTAAAATTGATTCAAATTGTCAAATTTATCCGTATGCATCCGTTGGAGCTATTCCACAGGATCTTAAATTTAACGGTGAAGAATCATGGCTTAAAATAGGTGAAAATACAATTATAAGAGAGTTTGCGACTTTAAACAGAGGAACTGAGTCCGGTGGGGGAATAACTGAAATAGGTGAAGATAATTTTTTAATGGCATATACCCATGTAGCTCATGACTGTAAAACAGGTAAAGGTGTTATAATGTCAAATAATGCTACACTTGCAGGTCATGTAAGTGTTGGAGATTATGCTATTTTAGGCGGACTTGTTGCAATTCACCAGTTTGTAAACATTGGAGAGTATGCCTATATAGGCGGAAAATCTGCTGTTATAAAGGATATCCCTCCATATGTAAGAGCCTCTGGAGACAGGGCATCTCTTTATGGACTTAATATGGTTGGCCTGCAGCGTAAAGGGTTTGATGAAAAAACCTGTTTGAATCTTAAACGGGCTTATAGAATAATGTTTCGGCTTGATTTTACAGTGAAACAGGCTGTGGAAAGAATAAAGGCAGAAGTTGAAATGATCCCTGAAGTTTCCAAATTCCTGTCTTTTATAGAAAATTCTGACAGAGGAATTACAAGGTAGAAAAATATTTTGAATAAAGTTGGGCTTATTTCAGGGAACGGCATGTTCCCTTTAATTTTTGCAAAAAAACTTGTAAGCACAGGAACAGATGTTTATATCTGTGCATTCAAGGGTGAAACAGATGCGAAAATCAAGAAATATGCAAAAGAGATAAACTGGATTCATGTTGGTCAGATAAAAAAAATAATTAAATTTTTCAGGAATAATAATATTGATAAAGCTGTAATGCTTGGTGGGATTAGAAAAACCAGGCTTTTTTTTGATGTCAGACCTGATTCACTTGCCATAAGGGCGTTAGCAGGTCTTAAAAATACCCATGATGACAATGTGTTGAGAATGTTTGCATCTTTACTTGAAAAAAATGGGATAAAGATTGTGCCTTCTTCTGATTTTATGCCTGAACTCCTTGCACCGTATGGAATATGGACAAAGAAAAAACCATCTGATGACAAGATGAAAGATATTTTTCTTGGGTTCAATACAGCAAGAAAAATTGGTGAACTTGATATTGGGCAGACAATAGTTGTCTGCGGAGGAAGCATTGTTGCAGTTGAAGCAGTTGAGGGAACTGATGCAGCTATGAAAAGGGGGGGGGAGCTTGCAAACAGGGAAGGGGTTGTTGTAAAAGTCTCAAAACCTTTTCAGGATATAAGATTTGACCTTCCTTCAATAGGCCCTGATACTATATACACTATGAAAGAGTCTGGGCTTTCTGTTCTTGCAGTTGAAGCAGGCAGAACCAATGTTCTTGACTATGAAAAGGTTGTAAGCCTTGCCAATGAATTTAAAATGGTGGTTATGGCAGTTGATGATTCTTTTTTCGGTGAAAAAAGTTCTGATATCTGAAGAAACATATAATTAAAAAAATATTTTAGTAAAAGAAGCCGAATTTGTAATAAAAATTATATAAAAAAAACTTTTTTTTATGATAAAAAATTTAAAAAATATGAAACCAAGACATAAAGAAATTCTTGGATATATTAAAAGCATGCGAAAACATCTTTTTATGGCAATAGTATGTATGCTGCTGGTTTCTTTTACCACTGCCGCCACAGCATATATTATAAAATATGTTGTTAATGATATCTTTATTGATAAAAATATACTTATGCTTAAAATTGTTCCTCTAGTTATTTTTATTATATATTTTTTAAGGGGAATAGGGCTTTATGGTCAGGATTATTTTTTAAATTATCTTGGTCAGGTCATAATAAAAAAAATAAGGGATAAACTTTATTCAAAAATTCAGGATCTTCCTGTTTCATTTTTTGAAGGAGAAAAAACTGGCGAGCTTATGTCCCGCCTTTCAAATGATATAAATATTATTAAAAATATGGTCTCAACTACAATAACATCTTCTTTAAGAGATTCTTTTACAATATGTTTACTTATAATAGTTATTTTTATAAAAATATGGTCTCTTGCATTATTTGCTATTATTGTTCTTCCCGCAGCCTTTTATCCCATAGTATATTTTGGACGTAAAGTCAGAAAAATATCAACAGGTTGTCAGGAAGCCATGGCAGATATGAATTCATTTGCACATGAAACCTTTGTCGGAGCAAAAATTATAAAAGCTTTTTCAAGGGAAGATTACGAAAAAAAGAGATTTTACAAAAAGACATCATATATTTTTAAAATAGAAATAAAAAATGCTGTTGTTCAGGCATTGTCTTCACCTGTAATGGAATTTCTTGCCGGAGTAGGTATTGCCTTTATAGTCTGGTATGGCGGTTTGAATGTTATTGCAGGGAAATATACGGCTGGTGATTTTATGTCTTTTATCGCTGCTGTAATTATGCTCTATGATCCTGTAAAAAAGATGTCTAAATTAAACAATGCTGTTCAACAAGGTCTTTCTGCAGTTGACAGGGTATATGATATAATAGAGATAAAATCAGAACTTGAAGAGTCAAAAAATCCTGTCTTTATTGAAAGAAAACCCCATGAGGTTGTTTTTGAAAATATCTGGTTCAGATATTGTGAAGAAAATGACTATTGCCTCAAAAATATCAATTTCAAAGTAAATCCGGGTGAAGTTGCAGCTCTTGTGGGAATGAGCGGAGGAGGAAAGACTACCCTTGTAAATCTTATACCCAGATTTTTTGATGCAACCAAAGGTTCTATTTTTATTGACAATACAGATATAAGAAATATTTCCATTGAAAATTTAAGATCACAGGTTGCCTTTGTAACACAGGAGCCAATTCTTTTTAACGATACCATATACAATAATATTGCCTATGGCAAAAATAAATCTTGTCAGGAAGATGTTGTTGCAGCAGCAAAATCTGCTTATGCATATGATTTTATAAAGGAGTTTCCAGAAGGATTTGATACAAATATTGGTGAATTTGGTAACAGACTTTCAGGAGGTCAGAAGCAAAGGATATGCATTGCAAGGGCTATATTAAAAAATGCTCCTATTCTTGTTCTTGATGAAGCAACTTCTGCTCTTGATACAAATGCTGAAAAAATTGTTCAAAAAGCTCTTGAAAATCTTATGCAGGGAAGAACGACATTTATGATAGCTCACAGATTATCAACAATAACTCATGCAGATAAAATAATTGTTATTGAAGATGGTCTTATCAAGGAATCAGGATCTCATTTTGAACTTGTAAAAAATGACGGGCCATATAAAAAACTTTATGACCTTCAATTTGTTGAGTCTCCTCAGTAAAAAAATATAATAAGGCTTAATATTTTTCTAATATTTCATCATATATTTTTTTAAAATCATCTGAAAAAAGAACAAAAAAAACCATATCCGGCATATCATTTTCCAAAAGAAAATTAATAACTGTTTCTATAGCTGTTTTTGCGGCTTTTTTAATTGGATATCCATAAACACCGCAGCTTATTGCCGGGAAAGCAATGGAGTTCATTTTGTTTTGCGAGGCTATTTCAAGTGAATTTTTATAACAGTTTTTTAATAAAATTGAATCTTGAGGACTATTACTGAAAACAGGTCCTGGAGTATGAATTATATAATCTGCATTTTCAATATTATAGGCTTTTGTAAGCCTTGCTTCACCGGTTGGACATCCGCCAATTTTTTTGCATTCACTTAAAAGTTCAGGCCCTGCTGCCCTGTGAATTGCTCCATCGACTCCGCCCCCGCCAAGTAAAGAAGTGTTTGCTGCATTTACTATGGCAGATACATTAATTTTTGTAATATCTGCTGATATTATTTTTATCCTGTCTTTTATCATGGGGTATCATCTTTCAATCTTGATTTCTTTTGTTTTATTATTTTTAAAATTTAAAAGAGTTATTTCTTTTTTACATTCACCTTTTATATCAAAAGAAGTATTTCCTGTAACTCCGTGGAAAAAAGGAGTTTCAACAAGAGAGTTTCTTATTGATTCAGGAGAGGGTACACCTGCATTCATGGCTGCTGAAAATACAAACATTGCACTATCATAAATTATTGCCTGAATAAATCCGGGTTTTTCTTCAAAAACAGCCTCATATGATTGTGTGAATCTTTTAGCCGCTGGTTTTATACTTTCATTATAAAATAATGTAGTGAAAATGGCTTCTTTTATATAACCTTCGCTGTAATCACTAAGCTCACTGCTTTGCCACAGGTTAGGGCCCAGGTAAAGAATATCTGTGACATCAAAATATGCAAGCTGGGGAGCTATACTTCCTGCTTTTGCAGAGCCGTCAGGAATGAAGATCGCTTGAAAGTCAATAACTGGTTCAATTTCTTTTTCCTCTTCAGAAGGTATTTCAATGTTTTGTCCGGGTGAAATTTCTGAGTCTATCTCCATTTCTTCGTAAGAGATATTTTCATTATTTTCTTCATTTTCTTCTTCAATTTTTCTGAGCTCTTTATAGTAAAGACCAGTGAGTTTTTTTATTGATTTTGAAAAATCAGAAGCATCAGGGTCGTATGACTCCACCCCTGTTATGGTACAATTATGTATATCCACGGCATCCCAAAAAGCATTCATGAAATTTTTCCCATATGACTCTTTAGGGTATAAAACAGCAAAGCTTTCTTTTTTTAAAATATTTTTTGCATAGCCTACAAGAGCCATTGCCTGCATGGACGGTGTAACAAAATTTCTAAAAACAAAAGTCCTGTCTTTGGTTATATCGGGTTTATGTGTCATTATCATTATGGGGATTTTATATTTTTCAGCGACTTCTGCGGCTGTATTTCCGGTATGAAAAGGCCCTATAATTACTGAAACTTTTTTTTCTGCAAGATTTAAAGCCGCTTTTTCAGAACCTGACTCCAAAGAGTTATTATCTTCAATAAAAAGCTTTATTTCAATCTCAGGGTTTGAAGCATTAAAATTTGAAACTGCAAGCTGGATAGCTTTCATTCCCATTTCTCCAAAGGTTTGAAATTGACCTGAAAGTGGGAGAATGCACCCTATTTTCCATTTATTCCTTGAAAGAATATTTTCAAGCTCAATTTTGGCTTCCTCTGCAGTTTCAGTATATGGATATTCGTTTATTATATCATTCAAAATTTTTGCTGCTTCCTTGAACTTTTTTTCTCTAAGAAGTAAAACAGCAAAATATTTTTTCATTAATGCAACAGCATCCTGATTTTTAAAAAGAGACTCTGCCTTTAAAAGCTGCTTTTTATTAAAAACTGATGCAGCTTTGGAAATAAAAGGCCTTATATTCTGATATTTATCAGGGTCAATTTCAATTATTCTTTTACATATCTCAATGGCTTCATAGGGCTTATTATTGTATAAAAGAGCCTTTATTTTTATATAAAGGATTCTTGTCCTGTCATAATCTGAAATGTGCTTTGAAAGAAAATCTTCAGCAATTTTTAAGGCTGAATCATATTTTCCCTCATCAATGAAAATATTTCCAGCCCTTATAACAGCTTCCTGAGCAGCAGCAGAATCTGGATATTTTTTTATTATATCAAGATATATATCAAGAGCAGCTTTTTTATTTTCAAGTTCTGAAATAAGTCCCGATTTAAGATATGCTTCAGGGAGAAGAGAGGATTCAGGATGTTTATCAATAAATATTTTATATAAAATTTTTGCTTTTTCATAATTTTTACTTGTAAAGGCTTGTTCAGCAGCTTCAAAGCTTTTTCTGCCTTCTTTCAATATTGTTTTGTCTATACTTTCTTTTTTTATTGAAGTACATGATGATAAGATAAAAATTAATGTAAAACATATAAATAAAATTTTGTTTGGCATATCCCTACCTTTGTTCTATAATTTTTAACATAATTCAAATTTTATTAATTTTTTATTATTCAGGAGAGCATTATGCAATACTTTAAATTTTTTTTTGCATTATTTATATCATCATCATTTATAATTTGCCATGATTCCAATGCAGAATTTTATAATTATACAGATGATTATGGAATTATTCATTATACTGATGACTACTCGAAAATACCTGAAAAATATAAAAAAAAGATAACAAGAAATGAAGAAATAAAAACATCTGTCCAGAAATTAAATGATGAATCACAAGAGTTTGAAAAAAAAATAAAAAACAGCTCTTCTGAAAAAGTTAAAAAACTCAGGCTTAAAAAAAAGAAACTGGATGAAAGAAAAGATAAAATCAAGATTTTATTTGAGGATATAGAAAAAACAAGAAAAGAACTTGATAAAAGCAGAAAGGCTGTAAAAACAAAAGCCGATGCAGATAAATATAATATGGAAGTTAAAAAATTTAAAAAAAGAGTGGATTTATATGAAAAAGAAGTGGAAAATTTGAATAAAGATGTGGAAAAATTTAATATTGAAATTAAGAATAGATTTTAATTGTTTAATGATGCCATTTTGCTCCCTGATTTATTTGATTTTTATAAATTTGACTGTAAAGGTAAACTCTTAAAATATAAATTTTATTGATTTTCGTGAGCAAGATCAAACTTTATTATATTTACTGGTAAAAACGACTCCAGGCTGCTTTACTGCACCCGGTTTTTTTATTTAAAATTTAAAAATAGCAGGAGATATTTTTATGAAAAAGATTTATTTTTTTGTTTTTATTATGTTTATTTTCCCTTCAATTTTGTTTGCAGGTCAAGTCTGTGATTTTGAAAATTTTCAAATGGGAGACAATGAAAATTTCAAATCTACAACTGAAAAAAGTTTCAAAAGCGGAAATTATACTTTTTCATATTCAGGAAATATGAGTGAATATGGATTTTACTGGAACGGGTTTTCCTATTCAACCTGGAGAGATGTTACCACAAAGGGTTATACAAATCAGTACAGTGCTATAACAAAATTTGGTTATGATAAAAGCGATACTTATTGTATAGCCTATCCAAATCAGACAGATACTATAACCCTTGATAAAGAAGAAGAAATTTCAGGATTTTATATTACCAATACTACATATGCATATCTTTCAATGAAGGAAGGGGATGAGTTCGCGAAAAGATTTGGTGGAGATTCAGGAAATGAGCCTGATTTTTTCAAACTTATTATAACTGGTTATGACTCGGATGGGGATAAAACCGGTGAAAAGGAATTCTTTCTTGCTGATTTCAGATTTGCAGAGAACTCAAAAGATTATATAGTTTCTGAATGGGAGTGGGTGGATCTTTCAGATTTGGGGAAAGTTAAACAACTTAAGTTCAGCTTTAAGTCCAGTGATGTTGGTGATTTTGGAATGAATACTCCTGCATATTTTGCAATGGATGATTTCAATGGCACACCTCCATCGGATGGTTCCAGTGGAACCATTTCATGTTTTATTTCTGCGGCCAGTGAAAACATAAGAGGGGCTTTGTTTATAATTTCAGCTTTCATTGTTATTGCAGGAATATTATTAAAAAGAGAGCCGGATGAGGAATAAAAGGCTTTTTTATTGTTTTTTTCTTTTGCTTATACCTTTTTTATGTATTGCAGAAGAAAAAAGCTATTACCTTGATAAAATAGTTGTAAAAGATACTTTTCCGGTTAAAAGCACATTTTACTCGGGTTTCAATACAATTATTACAAGGGAGGATATAGACAGATCAAAAGCTTTAACTCTTTTTGAACTTCTGGAGATGGAAAGCGCCATCTCATTGAGATCCAATACCGGAAGCGACCGTTTTACAAGTATTGATCTGAGAGGAATGGGAGAAACCTCTTCTTCTAATGTTGTTGTTGTCCTTGATGGTATTGTTTTAAATCAAATTGACATGTCTGGTCAGGGATTAAATGATATCTCTCTTGAAATTATAGATTCCATAGAAATCATAAGAGGCAGCGGAGCTGTAATGCATGGAGGAGGCGCTGTTTCTGGAGTTATTGTTATAAAAACTATTGTTCCTCAAAAAAATCATTTTCTGTTTGATTTTAACATTGGCTCCTATGGTAAAAGTGAAAAATCTGCCTTAATTACCCATAAGAGCAAGATACAATCTGTTTCTGTTAATGCTTTGTTAAATAAAAACCATGGATATAGAAAAAATTCATTCTACAACAAAGGTTGTGTTGATATTGCATATAACAATAAATGGATTGATTCCTTTAATTTTGGATTTAAAGGAAAAATTTTGCGGGATGAATATGGTTTGCCCGGAGGAATTTCCCTTTCTTATTTAAAGGACAAAAATATAAGAAAAAAAAGTTTTTTCAGTAATGACAATGGAGATACTTCAAAAGAAGAATATCTTGTTTTTGCAGAAAAGGATTTTAATAAAGCGGGAAAAATAAATTTTACAAGATCTTATTTTTTTAAAGAAAATGAATATTTACTTGGATATTCTCCTTTGATTGGCAAAAATGAACAAATAAATAGAATTTCTATTGTATCAAAAGATTTAAAAATTGCTTATTTGAACAAATTTGGATTTTTGTTTTTAAATTCAGGATTTGACTGGCTTTTTGATGATTATGTGAGAAGATCTGAAAATCAGTCTTTAAGAATAAACGGCCAGATAGAATCAAAGGATTTTTTTGTGGAATCCGGGATTAAAAAAAATGTTTATAAACTAAACGCAGGATTCAGATTTTCAGATTCATCAGCCAGATTCAGGGAAGATTTACTTGAAGATGAAAAGGCTTATGCTGGAGAAGTTATAAGAACAAGATATTCAAATACAGCATATGAAGCCGGATTTACTTATTATTTCGAGCCAGTTGATTTTTTCTGTCTGGTTTCACGAACCTATAGAATACCTAATATTGATGAGCTGGGATTTTCATCTGGAAAAATAAAAAAACAGACTTCTCTAAATTATGAAGCTGGTATGCGTTACAATTCAGGCTCTTCTTTAAAATCGGAAATTTCATTTTTTAACCTGGTTACAAAAAATGAAATTTATTATGGAGAAGATCAAAAAGGTCATAAAATTAACAGAAATTATGAAGGAAATACTTTAAGAAGAGGAATCAATGCTGATATCAAATTAATTTTGATGGAAAAAATCTTTTTAAAGTTTTCAGGTTCTTTTATTTGCGCTGAATTTGAAGATACAGGATTTGAAATTCCACTTGTTTCAGAAAAAGAATTTGCAATATATGCAGAATATGAAATTTTTAATGCTTTGTTCTTATCAGGGCAGTTTCTTTATAATTCCAAAAAAAGGCAGGGTGGAGATCTGAAAAAAGAACGGGCAATAATTCCATCTTATAATATCTTCAACTTTGGTATAAGTTATAAAACAAATCATTATACCTTTTATTTTAAAGTAAAAAATCTTTTTAATGAACTTTATACAACAGCATGTTATGAAAATTTGTGTTACCCCATGGATGAACAAAGTTTTACTTTTGGATTAAAAATGGAATTTTAATGAATAAAAAATTTATAATTTATATTTTTATTGTATTTTTTTGTATTTCTCAATTTTCTAATGATTTATCAGCTTTTGATCCTGCCGCAGGTGAAAAAGGCTCAAAAGCTATATCGAAGGATCATAAATCAATTATTCAATGGGCATCAGGATATATAAACTATATTCCGGGAGAAGATGTTGATTCAATATGGAAAACTCCTGAAAAAGCACTTGGTAAAGCAGAGGGTAACAGCCATGATATAGTCTGTCTTGGAAGAGAAGGTGAAATAACCCTTTTATTCAATAAAAGTATAAAAAATAATACAGGGCTTGATTTTGCAGTTTTTGAAAATTCTTTTTCTGATAATTTTCTCGAACTTGCAAAAATTTATGTATCAACGGATGGAATCCATTTCGTCTGTTTTAGAGGTGAATCTCTTACAAAAAAACCTGTTAGTTCTTTTGGGAATGTAAATCCTGAAAATATTTATAATTTTGCAGGTAAATACAGGCAGGGTTTTGGAACAGGTTTTGATCTTGAAGAGCTGAAAGATGAGCCATTGGTAAAATCAGGTAAAGTTAATATTGACAATATTAATTATATAAAAGTTGTTGATATAAAAGGGGACGGTTCTTTCAAGGATTCTAAAGGAAATCCTGTTTATGATCCTTTCCCCACAAGGGGCAGTAGTGGTTTTGACCTTGATGGAATTTGTGTACTTTCAGGTGTTGTTTTTGGTGATTTATCTGATAAAGAGGAAAATAACTCTTCCCCCAAAAAAGAAACAGGTCCTGGATTTGGAAATGAATCAGGATGTTTTATCAATTCAGTTTTTTAAAATCTTAGATTTGTTATTCCACAATGAAAAAAGGGTTTCCAAGGTCTTTTTTGTTATATGTCAATTCTCTGTTTTTACCCCATTCCCTAACTTTAAGGCCTGCTCCATTGCATATTGAATGGGCTGCAGCAGTATCCCACTCCATGGTTGGGCCTGGTCTTGGATAAACATGAGCTTTACCCTCAGATATTTTACAGAATTTAAGAGAGCTGCCTGCTTCAATAAAATTAATTTTTCCATGAAGTTTTTTTTGTTTATCAATAAATTTTTCAAGCTCTTTATTTTGATGTGATCTGCTTGCAATTATAGTATAAATTTCAGGTTTTTCATCTGAATTAATTTTAACAGATTTTTTTATTATATTTTCAATATTTAAATTTTTTATATTATCCTCATTATCTGCATAAAATTTAAATGATGAATTATTATAAGAATAATATAAAATTTTAAGAACAGGAAGATATACAACCCCGCATATGGGTAAATTTTTATTGATAAGAGCTATATTTACAGTAAATTCTCCATTTTTTTTAATAAACTCCTTTGTTCCGTCCAAAGGATCAACAAGAAAAAAATACTCCCATTTTTTTCTTGTTTCATAATCAATTAAACTGCCTTCTTCACTTAAAACAGGTAAATTAAGGTTTTTCAGCTCTTCTTCTATGACCAGGCTGGCTTTTTTATCAGCTATTGTAACAGGTGAGTCATCAGCTTTTTTTTCAATGAAAAGGGCGGCTTTATCTTTGACATATATCTTCATGATTTCATTACCGCCTGAAATGGCAGCTTTTACCATTACCTGAATATATTTTTTTAAATTCAATATAATCCTTTATTCTAAAAATAAATTTCTGTTTTTTTTAAGTTTTAACTTTTATACATAGTTAATTGAAATTTTCCAGAAAATTATAAAAAAACCCTGCAAAATATGCAGGGCTTTTTGGAAGAAATTTTTTAAATAAAATTATTTAAATACAGATCAGCATGTCCAGGGAATACTTAACTTAAAACATGGAGTTACCCCAAAAATTTTTTGCATCTTTTTTCTTAAATTTGTGATGTCAAATTTATCAGGAGAATTAATTTCCTTTAGCTTTTGTTTGATAAGACCAAGGCTGTAATATTTTGTATTAATTATAATCGAATACATTATAATGCCCCCTTTTTTATAAAATTATGTTGATTTAATATAAGAAATGCAAATTTTGATCCAGAATAATTAAACAATATCTTAAATTAATTGTGTTTAATTTTTTATCAATAAAAGCAGTATGTTACAAAGCAGGTGCCTGTGAAATAATTCTAGGATTATAAATTTTAAAAATTTTTAATGAAAGGTATGTACATTATATGTGCTGCAGATTTCATAAAATGTACCTTATTTGGATTTTTTATCCCATTCCTTGATGTATTTATTTACTGTACGCCTGTCAAGGCTGGTTTTTTTTGCAACTTCTTCAAAAGTTCCATATCTTTCATAAAGAATTTTACAATATCCTTTTACAAGATCTTTTGCAGAGAGAGTGCCGCTGTGGAGGTGATTACTAATTTTTGAGGGAGAAGATATTTCACAAAGAGTATCTCCTTTATAATCTTTTTTTATAATCACACTTCTTATACATTGTTCAAGTTCCCTTACATTTCCGGGCCATAGATATTGTTTCCCTAATTTTTTATCAATTGTTTTATTTACCATATCAGCAAGTTCAGGTGATGGCCTGCCAAGCATTCTTTCAATGAGAAAGTTAATAAGATCTGTTAATTCTCCAGCATATGACTGTATTCTTTCGTAAAGAGTGGGTACAACTATTATATCAGAACATAACCTGTAATATAAATCATCTCTGAATTTTCCTTCCTTTCTAAGATTATCCAGAGAAAGATTTGTCGCAGCTATTACACGTCCGTAAAATCTTTCTTTTTCATAACTTCCAACAGGATAAAAAATTCTGTCCTGCAGTACCTGTAAGAGTTTTACCTGAACAGGAATTGAAATATCTCCTGTTTCATCAAGAAAAATGGCACCATAGGGAGAACACCTTTTAAATACTCCTGAATAATTGTCAAAAGCTCCTGTGAAAGCTCCTTTCTTATGACCGAAAAGTTCTGATTCTATTAAGGTTTGAGGAAATTGTGACAGGTTTATGGATATAAAGGAAGATGTAAAGCTTTCTTTAAATTTTAATTTTTTCATGTCAAAAGGTATATATCCTGACCTTCCTATTGCAGAAGCAGCAGCCCCTTTTCCAGTACCTGTATCTCCAAGAATAAGAGTTGAAAAGTCCTCCATCTTTTTTTTAAGGTATTTTTTATAAATATCTATATTATGGGTGAAAACATTTTCCCAAAGACTTTTTCTCAGACTTTTCATCACAGGGCTTTTGCCTATAATACTTTTTTTTATAAAGAAAAAAGCTCTTCTCAACTGAAAAGCTTCTTCAAAACAGTTTTTAATGGAGGCTTGAGAAAACCCCCATTTTTCAAGTTCAGTTTTTGCTTTTGCTGCAAATTCAAGTCTGAGATTTTTTTTATCTTCGTGAATCTGTTTATATATAAAATCATCAAAGTCTTTTTTATATCGGTAGAAAAGATAAAACAAAACCAGCAGCTCAACAAGTTTTCTATCTTCATCTTGAACGCTGTAAATATTTTTTATTCCTTTTTTTTCAAGCTCCGCCACTTTGGAGGTAACAGTTTTAATAAGCCCCGCTGTTGTTTTGTCACCAGATTCTGAAGAAGATATTCCTGTTATCATTATATCAAGAGATCTCCTTTCTTCGCTGAAAGGATTTTCAAGAGCCGCTTTTTTAATTACAGACAGAAAATTTTTATCACTGGCTGAAAGTTTTATTTTTTTCGGCATATTTTCCCCAGTTTTTTGTAAGTTTTGTTTTGAGTCTGATTAAGTATTTGCAGAGCAAAAAAATTTAAATTTTAATTATAATTATTAAAGTGAATTTTTTTGTTTTTAACAATAGAAAATTTACTCTGAATTATTTTTAAATTCTGCTGATCTTATAATATTTACATGAAAGAGTTTGTAAATATTATAGATAAAGTTCTTTTAAGTTGCAATGCAATAAAAAAAATGCAATTCTATAATATAAATATATTGATATATGATCAATATTTATTAAAGGAGAAAACAAAAAAAATTAATATACTCAAATAATTAAAGGAGATATTATGTTTGATAATTTTGTAAAACAATCATCGGATCTTACAGATTTTAATGAATATCTGGTTGACAGTTTTCAGAGATCCATTCTTTATGCTGATATAATAAGAAAAAGAGGGAATATATACTTTGAACATCTTGCACAAGGTCAGCCTCCTGTTCTTGTTTTTGAATATGATCTTATTGCTGATGGAAGAAAATTTGAAAGGCCTGTTAACTATTGTCTTGTAAAAATCAGGAACAGAAAAAACAGCAGTGATGATCAGAATCAGGAAAAAGTAGTAGAGGAAAACCCGTCTGCACGACCTATAGTTATTATAGATCCAAGAGCAGGTCATGGACCAGGAATAGGCGGTTCAAAAAAAGATTCTGAAATAGGACTTGCCCTTGATCAGGGACATCCTGTCTACTTTGTTATGTTTTTTACAGATCCTGAAGAAGGTCAGACAATTGCCGACATACAAAAGGCTGAAATAAAATTTATTGAGAAGGTGAGAGAATTGCATCCTGATGCAGAAAAACCTGTTGTTATAGGTAATTGTCAAGGCGGTTGGGCAGGAGCTCTGGTTGCAGCAGCACGCCCGGATATTTGCGGCCCTCTTGTTTTAAACGGTTCGCCCCTTTCGTACTGGGGAGGGGTTGAAGGCTCAAATCCCATGAGATATAAAGGAGGTCTTCTTGGGGGAGTATGGGTCAATTCTTTTCTTAGTGATCTTGGGAACGGCTTTTTTGATGGTGCCAATCTTGTCATGAATATGGAAAATCTTAATCCTGCAAATACTTTCTGGAAAAAATATTATCATGTATATGAAAATGTTGACACAGAAGAAAAAAGATTTCTTGATTTTGAAAAATGGTGGGGCGGCTTTTTCATGATGACCAAGGATGAAATTCATTTTATAGTTGACAGCCTTTTTGTTGGAAACAGATTTGAAAGGGGCAAATTAAAACTTGGTGATGGCGATTATCTGGATATAAAAAATATTACAGATCCTGTTTTTGTTTTTGCTTCAGGAGGAGATAATATTACCCCTCCGCAGCAGGCTTTGAACTGGATTCCAAAAGTATATAAAAGCACTGATGAAATAAAAAGAAATAATCAGGTTATTGTTTATATGCTTCATAAGGATATAGGGCATCTTGGTATTTTTGTTTCAGGTAAAGTTGCAAAAAAAGAGCATAAGGAAATTCTTGAAACGGTTGAACTTATTTCTTTTCTTTCCCCAGGTCTTTACGAAATGAAAATTGAGGAGAAAAATAATGAAGGGGATAATTCAAAAGATCCTTTTAAAGTAAATTTTGTGGAAAGAGAGATAGAAAATATTATTGAACTTGATGATGGCTTTGAAGATGAAGCAGGATTTCTGCCTGTAGCTACTGTTTCTTCTACTCTTGATAAATATTACAATGCATATATAAGTCCTTTTGTAAGTTTATTAAGTAATGAAAAGACTGCTGCAATGATTAAACAAATGCATCCATTAAGAACTCAAAGATATCTTTTTTCAGATATGAACCCTTTTATGATGCCTGTAAAAATTATGTCAAAATATGTAAAAAATAACAGACAAAAAGTTTCAAATACAAATTCCTTTAGAAAAATGGAAAAAAATATGTCAAATCTTATTGAAGAATCTCTTGATATGTTTAGAGATATAAGGGATTTAAAAGGCGAGTCTGTTTTTATAAATTTATATGATAATCCTTTTATTCAATTTTTTTATAGGGATTATTTCAGGGAAAATATTCTTGGAGATAAAAAGAAAGTCAAAGAAAAAACTTCTGATATTGAAGATGCAAAACTTATGGCTAAAATTGATAAAGGCGGGTTTGTAGAAGGAGTTATAAGAATAATGATTGCAATGGCAAGTGCTGATCAGATAATTGATAAATCAGAATTTATCCTTGTTCAAAAAATAGTTCAAAGTCATCCCAAACTAAAAGGATTGAAAGCTAAAGAATTGAGAAGAATTGCCCGCGAACAATCAAGATTGCTTCAACTGGATAGAGAAAAAGCTCTTTCATCCCTTGTAAGGCTTATACATTATAAAAAAGACAGAAAAGAAGCCTTGAAGATTGCTGAAAATATAGCATTATCAGACTCTGTTCTGGATGAAAATGAAAAAAATCTTATAGAGAGAATAAAGGTGATTATGAAAATTTAAATTAATTATACTTTTAAGATCAAAAATGTGTAGAGGAATGCCCTCTTTATATAACTTTACATTCATATGAACATCATATATACTTTATAACCGTTGTTTTTTTGACAAAGTTTAATGAATGGGAATTGATAATGAGGCAAAAGTTTTTTTATACTTTAAAATCAAAACTTATTCTATTTTCATTACTTGCCGTTACTATTTCTGTCTCTCTTGCAAGTATTACCTCTATAAAATTTTTTACAGATAAAATAAAAAAAATTATAATATCCAGTATATATTCTAATGTTGAAGATTTGCAAAGTTTTGTTGATTCTTATAGAGAGCATCTTGATTATAATCTTAAAACTATTGCCTCTGAAAAAAAACTAAAAAAAATTATAGTTAAAGGTGACAAATCTGCCCTTCATAATTTTTTAAATCAAAAAATAAATTTTTTCCCGCTTGATTATCTTTTTTGTATAGATAATGACGGCAGACTTATTAATTATGTTGGAAAAGGATCAATAAATCCAGTTTATACACCTGGATATATCAGTAAAAGTAAAGATATTTATCTAACGAGTCGTAAGGTTTACACTCTCCCTCAAAACAAAAACTTTACCGGCAGTTTTTTTATGGAAGGAATCTTTCCTGTTTTTATGGGAGATAAAAAAATAGCCAGTCTTGTAGGGGGTATTGATTTTTCCACTAATAAGAGACTTCTTAATTCTATTTATCATTATTTTCCTGAAAGCATGTGTTACTTTTTAATAAACGGAAGAGTAAAATTACATATAGGTAATAAAAAAGAACTTGTTGGTAAATTCGATCAACTGATTAATTTTGCTGAAACCATTGGGAAAAAGCAGTTAATAAAATTTGGGGATAAAAAATTTATAATTATACAAAGCAAATTTTGTAAAAAAATTATATCATCTGATTGCAAAATTCTTATTGCTTTTGATTTTACTGAAATTGAAAATATGATTTTTTTTATATCAAAAAGAATTGGAATGATTTCGTTGGTTTTTTTATTGATATCAGTTCTTTTCACTTTGAATTTCTCAAAGAAAATAACAACACCAGTAAAAAATGTAGTAGAAGGAATGCATGCTGCAGCAATGGGTAATTTTGAGTATAAGGTTTTAAATCATAGCAGAAAGGATGAGCTTGGAAAACTTATTTCAGGATTTAATTATATGTCTGAAACTCTTTACATATGGGAAAAAGAACTACAGCTAGAAAAAAAAAAAGCAATTGAAAGCAGTATGCTGAAAACTGAATTTCTGGCAAATATGAGCCATGAAATCAGAACCCCAATGAATGGAATAATTGGAATGGCATCATTGATGTTTGATACAGAAATGAGTGAAGAGCAGAAAGGATATGCTGAAATTATAAAAAATAGTGCTGAATCATTACTTGAACTGGTTAATGATGTTCTTGATTTTTCGAAGATAGAAGCTGCCAAACTTGAACTTGAAATTATAGATTTTAATTTACGCAACATACTTGAAGAGGTGAGTGATCTTATTTCTTTCCGGGCAGAAGAGAAAAAACTTGATTTTGTATATATGTGTGAGCCTGATGTTCCTTTATTTCTTACAGGAGATCCAGGAAGATTGCGGCAAATAATTGTAAACCTTGCTTCAAATGCAATAAAATTTACTGATACGGGAGAAGTTAGTATAAAAGTCTGTAAAGAAAAACTTGATCACAAAAGAGTAAAACTTAAATTTATTATCAAAGATACAGGTACAGGCATTTCTAAAAACAAACATGAAGAACTTTTCAATCCTTTTGTACAGGGAGACGGGTCAATAACACGTCAATATGGAGGAACAGGCCTTGGTCTTGCAATATCAAAGCAGCTTACTGAAATGATGGACGGTGAAATCGGATTTTCAAGCAATGAAGGTGAGGGATCTGTTTTCTGGTTTACATCTGTTTTTAAGCTGGGTAAAAAAACAGATTTTTCTGAATCTTATGTTTCCCCTGACAAAAAAATTAAAGATCTTAAAATTATGGTGATAGAAGAACATCAAATGAACAACAAACATATAAAGAGTATGTTGGAAATGTGGGGATGTTATTGCCAGACTGCCTTTAGCGGGAGTGAGGGGGTTAAAAAGCTTCTGGATGGAATTTTTTCAGAAAATCCATATGATATTTTGATTTTAAATTACAGACTTTCTGGAATAGACGGGAGGCGTCTTGCAAATATTTTAAGGGCTGATTCAAGGTTTTCAGATTTAAAAATTGTTTGTATGTCTTTTATGAGGGATAAAAAATTTTTTGTTGAATCAGAAAAAATATTTAATTCTTTTTTGCCAAAACCTGTAAAGCAGTCACAGCTTTTTAATTGTATTGCTAATCTAAACGGTGAGATTGGTCTTGATATGGGGAACCAGTCTTATGAAAATAATTCAATAAATTTTGACTCTGATAAATTTGAAAAATACAGAGTTCTGGTTGTTGAAGATAATATAACAAACCAGAAAGTTGCATTAAGTATACTTTCAAAAATAGGCATTAATGGAGAAGCTGTTGCAAATGGGAAAGAAGCTTTAAGAATATATAAACATATTCCATTTGATCTTATTTTAATGGATGTTCATATGCCTGAAATGGATGGGATTGAGGCCACTAAAATTATAAGGAAAAATGAAGAGACTTTTTTTTATGGGGATAGAGCAGGAAGAGTACCAATAATAGCAATGACTGCAGATGTTTTAAAAGGTTATGATGATAAATGTTTTTCTGCCGGCATGGATGATTATGTTTCCAAACCGGTCAATCCTAAAATTCTTGCCATAAAAATTTTTAAATGGCTTAAAGTTTCAAAAGAAAATTTGGAACAGACAGAAGATGAAAAAAATAAAAAACTGGCTTATTTTAATTATGAAAGTCTCATTGAGCGCCTCATGGGCGATGCTGATGATGTAAAGGAGCTTATAACAATATTCAAGGACACCATAAAAAATGATATAAACAGGCTTAATGATTCAATCAATAAAAAAGATTTCAATGATATTAAAAAATTTGCCCATTCTATAAAGGGTGCTGCCGGTAATATGTGTGCAGAAATTTTAAGCATGAAGTCTGGAGAAATTCAAAAATTTGCAGAGGAAATGAATTTTGATAAGCTCTCTGAATCTTTTAAAAATTTTAATGATATATACAATTCTACAATAGAAGAGATGGTTAAATTTATTGATCAGGCCACCTGATCTTTTTTTCTTTCCTGAACTTTTTTTTGTTTTTACTCCATGATATTTTTTGAGGTTCATCCTGAATATATAAATTAAAGATATCCTTGGCCGAAGGTGAGAAGCTTCCATGAACAGTTTCTTTTTTCTCTCTTTTTTTGTTCTTATCCTTGATTTGCTCGGTAATTTTTTCTATGGAAGGACCTTTAAGCGATTCTTTAGGAAGAAAATCTGAAAGATAAAGTTCATCTCCATATTTTTCAAAAATTACTTTTTTTTGCACACAGATTTTGGTGCTTACATGTATAATTAAAGGGTCATTATCTATTCTTTTACCAATAACAGCAGCTCTTTTTTTATCAGATGACAAAAGAACTTTTTTTTCTTTATAATAAATTCCTTTTTCAAAGATATGAGGCCAGGCTTTTCTTCTTATTCCAAGATAAAGTTCCCCTGGTATAAGAGATGTTTTTTCAGGAAATAAAATTTTACTGAAATTTACAGCTCTTATTTTATTTTCCTTGATTTCAACCAGTGGCTTTGAACTGATGGATATATAAGAATTAATATTTCCTTTGTTAATCCAGCGCAGATCTTTTGTTTCATGGACAGCTTTCAGCAGCTCTTTTATACTTATATATCCTTCCTTATCAGGAACAAGTGCAAATTCAAAGGGTCTTAGTGCCAGAATGTATTCAAGTATATGACCAATTTTATCGTTTTTGTTTTTTGCCATTTTTAAAATTTTTCAAAAATTAAATCTTTCAAATTTGAATATAATTATTTAGGATAGTTTCTGTTTTAATTCAAGAACAGTTTTTTTAAATTATAATGAAAGGTTTTTTATATGTTTTTTCACGAATCAGAAAAATTATTTGAAAAGGCAAAAAAAATAATACCCGGAGGTGTTAACAGTCCTGTAAGGGCATGCAGATCAGTTGATAAAAATCCTTTGTTTATTCAAAAAGGGTCAGGCCCAAGGATTTTTGACGTTGATGGGAATTCTTACATAGACTATGTAGGCTCCTGGGGCCCTCTTATCCTTGGCCATTGCGCTCCTCTTGTAAATAGTGAGATTATAGAAGTTCTAAAAAGAGGCACAAGTTTTGGCGCTCCTGTTGACCTTGAAATTGAGCTTGCTGAGCTTGTTGTGGAAATGGTCCCTTCTGTTGACATGGTAAGAATGGTTAATTCAGGAACCGAAGCTGCAATGAGTGCAGTAAGACTTGCAAGAGGATATACAAAAAGGGACATGGTCGTAAAGTTTGACGGCTGTTATCATGGACATTCTGACATACTGCTTGTGGATGCAGGCTCAGGTGTTGCCACTCTTAATATACCCGGAAGTCCGGGTATTCCTGCTGATGTAACTGCCAACACATTATCTGTTCCATATAATGATATTGAAAAATTTGAAGATATAATGGACAGGTATAATGAAAAAATTGCATGTGTTATAGTTGAACCTGTTGCAGGTAATATGGGCTGTGTTCTCCCAAAACCAGATTTTTTAAATGCTTTAAGGGACAAAACAAGTCAGTATGGTGCTGTTCTTATATTTGATGAGGTTATGACAGGGTTCAGGGTTGATAAATCATGTGCCCAGGGATATTTTAATATATCACCTGATCTTTCATGTTTTGGTAAAATTATAGGGGGAGGATTACCAGTTGGAGCCTTTGGGGGTAAAAGAGAAATAATGGAACACCTTGCTCCAGTTGGAAGCGTATATCAGGCAGGAACTCTTTCGGGAAATCCTGTTGCAATGACTGCTGGAATAGCTGCCTTAAAGCAGCTTAAAGAGGATTCTTTTTATAAAACCCTTGCAATTAAAACAGAGACCCTTGCAAATGGGATAAAAAAGGCGGCTGTTGATGCCGGTATTAAAATTTTTGTAAGTCATATATGCGGAATGTTTGGAGTTTTTTTTACAGAAAATCCTGTATATAATTTTGAGGATGCAAAAACATCAGACCTTGACCTTTTTTCCAGATATTACTCTGAAATGCTTGAAAAGGGTATTTATCTTGCTCCTTCACAATTTGAAACAGGTTTTGTTTCAGCATCACACACAGATGAAGATATACAGGCAACAATTGAAGCAGCTTCACATGTTTTTAATAAACTAAAGTCTGGAAATTAATCTGGAGGGAAGTTTTGACTGATATTGATTTGAACTTTGTACCTGAAAATTTAAAAAAAATTCATCTTGTTTCTGCCTGCGGGACTGCCATGGGAGCTTTATGTGTAATGCTTAAACTTCAAGGATATGAAATTACAGCTTCTGACTCGGCAATTTATCCACCCATGAGTAGTTTTCTTGAAAATAACGGGATAGAAATATTTGAATATTCTAAAGAAAATATCAAATCCGATATTGATCTTGTTGTAATAGGTAATGCTGTAACAGCAGCAAATCCTGAAGCTGCTGCCGTGATGGAAAAGAAAAAAAATTATATATCAATGCCCCAGGCTTTGAATTATTTTTTTGCAAAAGATAAAAAAATAATAATGGTATGTGGAACCCACGGTAAAACTACAACAACAGGTATTATTTCATGGATACTTGAATATGCAGGATTGGAACCTTCTTTTTTTATAGGAGGCATTCACAAAAATTTTAATTCGGGGTTCAAAATAGGGGACGGTAATTATTTTGTAATCGAAGGAGATGAATATGATACTGCTTTTTTTGACAAAGGTTCAAAATTTCTTCATTTCAAACCCTCTTTTCTGGCACTTACAGGAATAGAGTATGATCATGCAGATATATTCAATGATATTGAAGAGATAAAAAAATCATTTTCAAAACTTCTTATAAACAATGCTTCCAGGTCAAAGGTTTATGCCTTTGATTCTTCCCCTGTTTTAAAAGATGTTATAAATTTCTGTAATATAAATGAAAAAACAAATTTTTATGGTAAAAAAACATCCAGTAATTTTTTTTATGAAAAAAACGAAGGAGCAGGGATTAATCAGAATTATCTTTTTTTTGCAAACAGTCAGAAAACAAAAATTGAGCTTCCCATGACCGGAGAGCATAATATCTTTAATTCAATGGCTGCAATAACTGTTTGTCTTGATGTTGGTATTGAAATGGATACTATACAAAAGGCTCTTAAAAGTTATAAGGGAATGAAAAGAAGACAGGAATTACGTGGAGAGGTAAAGGGAATAAAGGTTTTTGATGATTTTGCCCATCATCCTACTGAAGTTTGCTACACTATAAAAGGAATAAAAAAAGGGTATTCCCCCAAAAGACTTATCGCCGTTTTTGAGCCTGGAACAAATACCAGTATGAGAAATATTTTTCAAAAAGATTATGAAAAATCTTTTGAGGGTTCTGATTTTGTATGTATAAAAAAACCTGATAAAATTAATAAAGTAATTAAAGAGCTTAGATTCTCCCATGAAAATCTTAAAAAAGGACTTGAAAAAAAAGGGATTAATTCAGAAGTCTTTAACACCACAGAAGAAATTCTTGACTATTTGGTTGATGAGCTTAAAGAGGGTGATCTTGTCCTTGTAATGTCAAATAAAGGCTTTGACAATATTCATGATAAGCTTCTTTCCCTTTTGGGGGAAAAATTTGGGGTTTGACGATATCGTCATCATCTTTTATTTAAAATTTTTTTGTTCTAAGAGCAATTATTCCTGCAATAATAATTATTATACCCCCTGACAGCGTCATTATATCAAAACTTTCATCAAGGTATAAAACACCAATTAATGATGCAAAAAAAATTGTTGTGTATGTAAAAGGGCCTACTTGTGCAGATGGGGCAAGAGAATAACCTTTTGTAACAAAAAACTGTCCTGAAAAACCTGTAAAACCCAATAAAACAATTAAAATAAATTCAGATGGAGAAGGATTCTGCCATGAAAAAATTGCTGGGAAAAAAGAAATAAGAGTTGCTATCAAGGTATAATAAAAGATTATTCTCATAGAAGGTTCATCATCTGACATTTTCCGTATGCTTACCATGGCAATGGAAGCTGACATGGCAGCAATTATACCAAAAATTCCAGCAGGATTGAAAATTTCACTCCCGGGTTTAAGTATCATTATAATCCCTGCAAAACCTAAGATGGATGCTGCTGCAAATTTTTTATAAAGAGGTTCTCCCAGCCAGAAATAAGCTACAAAAGGTATAAAAAAAGGGCTTGTATATGAAAGCATAACGGCTTCAGCAAGATTTAATTTTGAGAGAGTATAAAAATACATATACATTGCGCAAAGCCCTGAAACACTTCTTGTAATGTGCAGATTCAAATTTTTTGTTTTAAGATTTTCTATATTTTTATATCTAAGGCACCATGGAAGAAAGATCAGTAAAACAAATAAATTTCTTAAAAATACAACCATCTGATTATTGAGTTCCACTGAAAGTTTTTTTATCAAAGTTCCCATAATGGAAAACATCAACCCGGCTATTGTTATTGCCAGTGCACCTTTTACAGGTTTATTCTGCATATTTTATCCTGACTTTATAAAGTAGTGTGCAGCACATAATTGTAAAAGTCTAATCTCCTATATTTGAAACTTTGTAAAGATTAAAGATTTCTTTAAAGAAAGATATTGACAAACAAAGAAAACTAACATAACAAAAGTCGTGTTTTTAAACTGCGGGAATAACTCAGAGGTAGAGTGCAACCTTGCCAAGGTTGAAGTCGCGGGTTCAAATCCCGTTTCCCGCTCCATGGCGGCATAGCCAAGTGGTAAGGCAGAGGCCTGCAAAGCCTTTATTCCTCAGTTCGAATCTGAGTGCCGCCTCCAAATTTAAGCCTCCATTGAAAAAAAAGTTTACCTCCTAACCACAATTTTTTTTAAAAATCTAAACTTTTTATATTTCTCATAATTTTTCAAAATTATATTAAAGTTAGCTTGCTTTAAATATTTTTTTATGATTAAGTGCTTGATTAATTAATTTATAATATATAAAAATAATTTTTCTAAACAGATTTTGTAGAAAATTGGAATCAGATACTTTAATGTCAAAAATATCAAGGTCTAATGCCGGCCCCTGGTTTATAGGTTTCTTTCTTTTTGTTGTTATTTCGTATAGCTTTATTGTTTTTTTTAATATAAAGGGACTTTTTATATGCCTTAATGACATTGAGGAAATTGGATCTGATATCAGAAAGAATTATTCCTTTATAAAAATTTCCCATGACCATAAAAAAATTGAATCCATTAAAAAATATTTTGATAGACAGATTGCAAAATACAAATATATTAACGTTATTTATCTTCTAATAGAAGATGCAAATGACAATATTTTACAAATTGTCCCTGAAAATTTAGATATAAGTACTTTTAAGTCTTATACCAGAACAAAGTCTACATCATATAATCTAAATACATTTGGTTATCAGCTTGATTACCCTGTAATTATTGATGAAAACAAATATGTTTCACTACATATCCGTGGGAATGTAATAAATTTTTTTAATCAGGCTTATATGATTGAAATATATTTCGGAACAACCCTTGTTTTTCTTTTTTTTACAGGTTTTTACATTTACAGACAATCTTTAACAACTAAAAAGATAATTTTAAACCGTCTGGAGACAGAAAAAATTTTGGCCGAGAAATTAAGAATAGACGGAATAATCTCAAGATTTGCAAGATCTGCATTGTTATCAAGTTCCATTGATGAAGCTTCTGTTTATGCAAGTGAAGCAATCAGGCAGCTTATAGGAGGAGAATATATCTTTGCAGGATATATTGATGAAAAAAATGGTTCTTTAAATATCATATTAAATAATTCCATAAATAAAGAGATTCTTAGCGAAAGAGGATTTCGGAAAAAAATTAATGATTTTTATGGAATCTGGGGGAAAGCACTTCATTCAGGAGAAAGTTTTTATATTAATTCGTTAAATGGTGAGGATGCAAGACTTCCCGGGCGAAACAGCGATTATATGGCGAAATCTGCTCTGGTTGTACCTGCTTTAGTAAAAGGTAAATCTGTAGGTATTGTTTTATCTGCTGACAGGAAATCTGGTTTTTCCAAATCAGACGAAAAATCTCTTAAAAGAATTGCTGAGATATATGCTGTCTGCATACAGAAAGAAATCGCATTAATGAAAGTAAAGGAAAGAGAAAGACAATTTAGACTTTTATTTAAAACAAACCCTGATGCTGTTATTATAACTTCGCTGGATGATGATGTAATTGTAGATGTAAATGATGGATTTTTAAACCTTACAGGATATAAGTCTCAAGATATAAAAAGTAAGAAAACATCAGAAATTTCTTTATGGAATGATTTTAAAGACAGAGCAAAAATGCTTTCCTCTGTTGAAGAAGAAGGAAAAATAGTAATTTATGAAACAAAGTTTAAATTTAATAACCGAAAATCTCTGACTGTTCTTGTCTCAGCCTCAAAAATTTATCTTAATGGAAAGCCTCATCTTTTTTCAGTTGTAAGGGAAATTGAAAAACTTAAACAGATTGAAAATGAATTGCGGACAGAACGTGAGTTCTTTTCAAAGGTTCTTCATACAAGCCCTTCAGGAATAATGGCTGTAGATGGTGAAAATCTTAGGATTTTACATGTAAACCAAAGAATCTCTGAGATTATGGGCCTTGAAAGGGAAGAAATTCAAGGAAAGTTTTTTTATGATGAAATTTGGGATATAAGGGATTTTAATTTAAATAAGATAAAGAAATCCAGTTATATCTCAAATCTGTGGGAAAAGAAAAAAGAGACTTTTACCAAAGTTGAATATGCTGTGATGGGTGGAGCTGGAAAAAGAATATATCTATCATTGAATGCAACACCGATAATTGACCAGTATGGTAATCTTTCCATGTTTGTAATATCCATGGAGGATGTCTCTCAGAAAGTATTGTCAGAGAAAACTCTCCGTGAGATTGAAGAAAGACTTGATTCTGTCATAGACAGCCTTCCTGTAATTTTAATGGCAGTAAGCAAAAAAGGTATAATTACTATTTGCAGAGGGATGGGGCTTAAGCCCTTTGGAATAAAGCCTGATTCCGTTGTTGGGCAGTCTTTATACCGTTATTTCAACAAAGAACATCAGATTATAGAGATTCTAAATGAAGGATTGAAATACTATAGGCCTTTTACAAAAGTTATAAAATATAAAAAAAGATTTTTTCAGGTTACAGTTTCTCCAACTATTGATAATAAGGGCGCTGTTTCAGGAATAAGTTGTGTTGCCTCGGATATATCAAGTAAAGTTAAAATGGAAGAAGAGCAGGCCATTTTATCTGCAGCTGTTGAACATGCCACAGAGAGTGTAATTATTACTGATAGATATGGCAAGATTATATATGTTAATCCTGCTTTTGAAGCCGTATCAGGTTTTTTAAAGGATGAGGCTGTAGGTCAAAATCCAAATATTCTTAAGAGTGGTTTTCATGATGATTATTTTTATAAGGATTTATGGACTTCTATTCAAAAAGGTAAGGTCTGGAATGGTTATTTGACTAACAAGGCAAAAGATGGTTCCTATTTTGAAGAGGAAGCTTCTATTTCTCCTGTTTTTAACAGAACAGGTACAATTCAGTATTTTGTTGCAGTAAAAAGAGACGTTACCCAGGAAAGAAAAATGGAATTACAGCTTAGAAAAGCACAGAAAATGGAAGCAATTGGAACTCTTGCCGGAGGAATAGCGCATGATTTCAACAATATTTTATTCCCCATAATTGGTTTTACAGAACTTCTGGCCTGTAATATAAAAGATGAAAACAGAAGATATATTGACAATATATTATCAGCTGCTTACAGGGCAAAAGATCTTATTCATCAAATTTTGACTTTCAGCAGACAGAATGAAGAAACAAAAAAACCTGTTAAAATTCACGTTATAGTAAAGGAAGCTTTAAAGCTTTTAAGAGCGTCAATTCCTTCAATAATTGATATAAGGTATGAATTTGATAAATCTGATTCTCCAGTAATGGCGGATCCAGTAAAGATACACCAGATTATAATGAATCTTGGAACAAATGCATATCACTCAATGGAAAAAAGTGGTGGTATCCTTAGCATTTCTTTAAAGCAAGTAGATATTAATGAGGAAAATCTTCAGGAAAGTTTTATAATTAAGAATACATTTGAAAAATATATAAAACTTACAATTAAAGATACAGGAGAAGGTATTGATAATGACATAGTGGATAAAATTTTTGATCCTTATTTTACTACAAAGCCACAGGGTAAAGGAACCGGACTCGGGCTTTCAACTGTCCATGGAATTGTTCAATCCTGCGATGGATATATTAATGTACAAAGCCAAAAAGGCAAGGGTTCGGCTTTTAATATTTATCTGCCGGCAATATCTGAAAACAATGGCCTTTTAAATGATTATATTGAAGAAATTGCGCCGTCTGGTACGGAACATATACTCATTGTTGATGACGAGCAGCTTATTGTTGAAGTTATAGAAGACATTCTTAATGGTCTTGGCTATAAAACAACAGTAACTACAAGCAGTGTTGATGCTTTGAAATTATTTAGGACAAGATCTGATGAATTTGACCTGATGGTTACAGACCTTACTATGCCTAATATGAAAGGGACAGAACTTGCAGAAGAAATTCATAAGATAAAACCAGATTTCCCAATTATAATATGTTCTGGTTTCAGTGAGATTGAAACAAGAAACAAAACCAAAAATACAGGAATTTCTTCTTTTATAATGAAGCCTGTTTTAAAAAAGGAACTTGCAGAAGCTGTAAGAAAAAGTATTGATGAGAAAAATAAAAAAAATTAGATTAACAATTTAATTTTTTCAATAATATTGCTTGGTTTTTCTGATTTTTTATCTAAAAACTTTTTGGTTTCCTCTTTTGTTGAATCTATCAATTTTTTTAATTCAGCGGCAATTTTTTTACACTCCTGCTCTATAAACTTATCTGCTGTTTCAGGATTAACTTTGAATTGAACATAAATATCATTTAATTTTGTAATTATTGCATTTATTTCTTTTTTTACTGAAGCATCAAGCTTTTTTAAATATAAAAATTTTTTTTGGGTAATTTTTTTTTGTTCAGGATATTCTTTTTCCAATGCCTTTATTTTTTCTATTTCATCTCTGATTTTCTGAAGTTCATAATCTGCTTCTTTAAGACTGATATTTATGTCAGGGCTTTTTTCAGAGAAAAAAAGATCTGTTTTTATAGGAATATCAAAAAATTCAGAATTAACTGGTTTGTAGTCATCTTTAAAATAATAAATATATGCAAAGAGTCCTGACACTGAAAAAACAACAAGTAAAAAAATAATAAATAAGATTTTTTTCCATCTTTTTTTGGGTGGATTTGTTTTTTCTTTTTTAGCCATATTCCTGTTCAGTCTTTCTTCTTGTTGTGTTATTAATTTTATATTAAAAAGCAATTAATATGTTTTACTTAATTCTTATCGGCTTAATTATCAAAAATATGAGTAAATATGCAGCTTAAAATAAATGAAATTTTTTATTCTATACAAGGTGAAGGTCTTGATGCAGGAAGGCCATGTGTAATGGTAAGACTTGCAGGGTGCAATCTCAGATGCAGCTATTGCGACACTGAATATGCTTTTTATGAGGGTTTTTTTATGAGCCTTGATGAAATAATTGAAAAAATAACACAATTTAATTGCAATATGGTCGAAATTACAGGAGGAGAACCTCTATATCAGAAAAACACAGTTTTTCTGATAAAAAAGCTTCTTGATTTGGGTTTTTATACCCTTGTTGAAACAAATGGCTCTTATGATTTAAGCCTTATTGATAAAAGATGCATAAATATTATGGATGTTAAAACCCCGTCAAGTAAAATGTCAGAAAAGAATTTAAGTTCAAATTTTTATGAACTTAAAAAAAATGATCAGCTAAAATTTGTTGTTTCAGACAGGCTTGATTTTGACTTTGGTATTAATTTAATAAAAGATAAAAATTTATATGAGAAATGTAAAAATATAATTTTTTCACCGGTTTTAAATGTTCTTCATCCAAAAAAACTTGCACAGTGGGTTTTGGAGAGTCAAATGGATATAAGGATGCAGGTTCAGCTTCATAAAATAATATGGCCTGAAGATATGAGAGGAGTTTAGTATATGGGGAAAAAAAAGGCTGTTCTTTTACTTAGTGGAGGAATAGATTCTTCAACATGCGGTGCTATTGCAACAGCTCTTGGTTTTGAAGTGTATGCCATTTCTTTTAATTATGGTCAAAGACATGTTATTGAGCTTGAGGCGGCAGAAAAAGTTGTAAAATTTCTTGGTATAAAGGAGCACAAGTATATAAAATCAGACCTTTCTGCTATTGGAGGCTCGGCTCTTACAGATAATAATATAGAAGTGCCTGATTTCAAAGAGGGTAAAAATTCAATCCCGTCAACTTATGTGCCTTCAAGAAATATTATTTTTTTGTCATACGCAGTTTCCTATGCCGAGGTTATAGGAGCAGGGGATATTTTCACTGGAGTAACTGCTGTAGATTACAGCGGATACCCAGATTGCAGACCTGATTTTATAAAAACTTTCAATAATGCGGTAAATCTTGGTACAAAAAGAGGTATTGGAGGAAAGCCTTTTAAAATACATACCCCTCTTATAGAGCTTTCCAAAAAAGATATAATAATAAAAGGAATCAACCTGGGTTTTGATTATGGACTTACCCATAGCTGCTATAATCCTGATATAAATGGTATTGTCTGCGGGAAATGTGACAGTTGTATATTAAGAAAAAAGGGCTTTGAAGAAGCTGGAGTGGACGATCCTGCTTTAAAAATTTAAATATTATTCTATTTTTCAATGGAGGAAAATGTGAAAGAATTTATACCTGGAGTTGATCCTGATATTGATGCAGTTTATGCAATTTTTTTTATAGAAAATCATCTGAATCATTCCATTTACAACAAAGATGTTGCCTCCCCGGAGCAGGTAGAATTTATGGTTTATATGAAATATGAAAAAACATATTATTATCCATGTACTGATAATATGTTTGAAACCATTATATTAAAAAACAAAAATCCTGAACTCGAAAAAAAGTATGATGAGGTAAAGACCAGGATTATGAAACTTGTAGATAATTTTATTTTTGATGATTACAAAAAAAAATATTTAAAATCTCTTCTGAAAATAAAATTTATCCATGAAACAAAAGAAAATATGATGATTCCTTCACGAATTGAAAAAAGACTTTTCAGAATATTTATAAATCAATCGGGAATAATTGACCCCTTTCTTGAAATAAAAAGAAAAAAAAATAAAAAAGTTAAGCTTTTTCTTGAATCAGATGAATTTAAAAAAGCAATAGACAATATTGATATTAAACTTGAAAATAAAGATATTAATTCATTGTCTGATATCAGAAGAAGACTTGAGTATATAGAACTCAGGCGTTTTATTTCTCTTATAGGTGAAGAGGACATATTTGATTTTGAAAATAAAGACATAAATAAACTTTTAGAATGCTTTAATAAAGAAATTTTTGGAAATGGTGTTAAAGAATTTTTTTCCTTTCTTGGAATCAAGGGGGGCGGTTCCATTATAGAGAAGAGATGCAAAAAAAAAATAATGTGGATTGCTGATGAAGCAGGTGAAGTTATTATAGATATAAGAATAGTAAATTATCTTGCATCTATTGGTCATAAAATTTTTCTGGTTTTCAAGGAAATGCCTATTTATTCAAAGGTTGATATTACAGATGCCGATGAAGATCTCGTTTTAAATGAAGAACTTGCCAATGCAGAATTTATATATGACAGGGAAATATCAAAAAATAAGATAATATCATTTCTTCAAAAGGAAAAAAATGTTCTTGTGATTTCTGACGGGACTCAGGAAAATTTAAATTTACTGCTTGCCTCAACTACTTTTGCAAGAGCTTTTAAAGAATCTGACGCCATAATTTCAAGGGGTCTGGATCAGAAGAGAAGACTTTTTGATACTCATTTTTTATTTACAAGACCTGTTTTTAATATATCCAGTGATAAAAACCGCTCTGTTGTAATAGATGTGAAGCACGCACATCCTGAAGTTATAAGGTTTTCAAGGGAAGATCTGGAAAAAAGGGCTTTTGAAATTATTGAAAAAATGAAATCAAAAAGGGAATCAGGTTCAGCAATAATGTTTTACAGTGGAATAATAGGCTCTATTCCAGGAAAAATTGAGGAAGCAACAGAAATTATGACCACATTTGTAAATTATTTAAAAGAGAGTTTTGAAAATACTTTTATTATAAATCCTTCAAAATATTATGAGCCCGGAATGGATGCAGATGATCTAATGTATATGTGGGAAATTGTCCAGAGAAGCGGATATATTGATATATGGAGATTCCAGACATATGAAGATATTCTTTATTCTTTCAGATTATTAAATAAAAAGGTCCCCCCTGAATGGGTAGGCAAGGATTCCACTTATAGTACCGGGTGTACAAAGGAAATGGATATAGCCATTGATGTTCTTGAATCAAATCCTGAAATGCAGTTAATAGGGCCTCCTCCTGAAAAATTTATGAGAAGGCGTGATTACGGGGTTGGAAAAATGTATGACAGAACATTGTCAGAATAGTTTTTTTTAATTATCAGTTTTTAATCAATTTCATTCAGAAATAAAACTTAAAAATATGAAACAAAAAATTTTACATATAGATACTGATACACAATGGAGAGGAGGGCAGCAGCAGGCCTTTTATCTTTATGAAGGGCTTACTGGAATGGGATATAATTCCTCTTTTGTATGTCAGCCTGATTCTTTACTTGCAAAAAAAATTTTGGCTTCAGGTCTTGATTTTATACCTATGCGTATAAGGGGTGAACTTGATTTTATTGCCGGTAAAAAGATTGCAGGGATTTGTGGGAAATATGGATATAATATAGTGCATCTACATGATGCTCATGCAATGTCAACGGGTATATGGGCAAGTTTTTTTAACAGAAAATTAAAGCTTATAGGAGTAAGAAGAGTTAATTATCATATAAAAAAAAATTTTTTCAGCAGGTACAAGTATCAATCAAAACGTATGACAAAAATTGTGGCTATATCTCAGGAAATAAAACGCATTTTAACAGAGGATAAAATAGACCCAAAAAAAATATCCCTTATTAAAAGCGGAATAGATATAAAAAAATATGGAAATATAAAAAAAAGTGCTTTTTTGATAAAAAAATACAACCTCCCTGAAAATGCTTTTGTTATAGGAACTGTAGCATCTTTGACTGCTGATAAGGATTATCCTTCTTTGCTTCAAGCTGCAAAAAAAATTATTTGTAAGCATAAAAATATTTATTTTTTTGCAGTTGGAGGAGATGGCCCTGAAAAAGACAAAATATTTAAAATAAGAAAAGAACTTGGTCTTGGTGAAAGATTTATTTTTACAGGTTTCAGAACTGATGTAGGAAATTACCTTAAAAATTTTGATATTTTTGTTTTATCTTCCAAAACAGAAGGACTTGGAACATCTGTAATGGATGCCATGGCAGCAGGGCTTCCATGCGTATGCTGTAAAAGCGGCGGAATCCCTGAACTTATTGATGACAGAATAGATGGGCTTCTTGTTGAAAAACAAAATCCAGGCCTTCTTGCAGAAACAATTCTTGATCTCTATGATGATGAAGAATACAGAAAAGAAATTGCCTTTAAAGCACTTAAAAAATCACCTGAATTTTCAATTAAAAAAACAATAGAAAAGAATATAGAGCTTTATGAAAAGATTATTTATTAAAATATTTTTTTTAATTTGTATTTCAGGATGCAGTGCTAAATATATTGGTGTTGAAAAAAAATCATATGCAAATATAATGATTGATATATATAAAAAAGATCTTTCAAGTATAAATTTTGTAAGAAAGGGCAGTTGTCCAATGTATCCCAGCTGCTCAGCTTTTGCAGAAGAAGCCTTTACAAGGTTTAATTTTTTCAAGGCTTTTGTAATAAGTTCGGAACGGCTTGTAAGATGCGGAAGAGATTCCACAAAGAAGCTTAATCTTATTAAAGTAAATAACCAGCTTAAATATTTCGACCCTTTACCGGAGAAAAAAAAATGAAGAAAATTATAATGGTATTTTTTATATTTCTATTAATAAAACAAAATGTTTATGCAGAAAAACTTCTTGTTTATGTAAGCATTCTGCCCCAAAAATATTTTGCAGAAAAAATAATGAAGGACAGAGCAGAAGTAAAACTAATGGTTTTACCTGGACATAGCCCGGCATTATACAATCCCAATCCAGGGCAGATGAGCGGTCTTTCCAGGGCACAAATATATTTTTCAATAGGTGTACCTTTTGAAAAAAGGTGGCTTCCAAAGATTAAAACCAATTTTAAAAATATTTCCGTAGTTGATTCATCAAAGGGCATTTTAAAAAGAACCCCTGATCAAAATTTTTTGGGAAATAATAAATATGCGCACAATCATAATGATAAGCATGGTTTTTACGACCCTCATATCTGGATGTCGCCTTTAAATGGTGTAAAAATAGCAAGAAATATGATGGAATCTGCAATAAAAGAAGATCCAGACAATGCAGATTATTATCTGAAAAATTATAAACTTTTTGCAGACAGTGCTTTAAAACTTGATTTTGAACTCTTTGAACAAACAAAAAATATAAAAAACAGAAATATAATGGTTTTTCACCCGGCATTTGGTTATTTTATGAGTGATTATGGACTTAATCAGATCCCAGTTGAGATGGAAGGTAAAGAACCCACATCAAAGCATATGGGAGAAATTTTTAAATTTGCAAAGAAAAATAATATAAAAATATTGCTTGTTCAGCCCCAATTTCCTTCATCCAGTACAAAAATGATGGAAAATATTTTAAAGCTCAAGGTGTACCGTGCTGATCCTCTTGCCTATGAATGGGATAAAAATCTCATAAAAATAGCAAAGATTATTCAATAGTCATCATATTTTTTATTAAAAAATTTTAAATATTTTTCATAAATTCTATAGGCAGCGGTTTTTGAAAAACCTCTTTGGGAAATGGAGCTGAAAAAACTTTGTATTCTTTTTTGGGGAGAGTCTTTTTTTTCAAGTTTATACTTGATTTTTAAAAAGAATTTTTCAGCATTTACAAATTCTTCATCAGATTCTGAATATAATGTAATAAGATTTTCAACAAGATCAGCATCTATTTTTTTCATCAGCAGATCAGATTTTATTTTAATGGGTCCATATAGTTTTTTTTTCTGATAATTAAAGAAATTTTCAGCAAATTTTTTATCATTTATATAGTCAAACTCAACACATTTTAATATTACCAGATTAATATGTTCTGTTCTAAAGCCCTGTTTTTTAAGCTTCATTTCAAGCTCGAAGCTGCTAAGATCTCTTTTCCCCAAAAAAGACAGGGCTTTTGAAAAACAACTTTCATAAGAACTTGTAACATTTTTATTTTTATGCTGATGCAAGATATTCCTTTATAGCCTCTCCTATGGAAATCCATGTTTTTTTTCTTTTTTCGTCATCTGTTTCAAGCAGGGTTATCCTGAATCCTTTTTTTGGACAGCAAAAACCTGTAAGGGGAACAACGCAAATACCTTTTGAGCCTAAAAGATAGTATACAAATCTTTTATCTACTTCAACTCCACGCACAAGTTTTTCTATAAATGCCTTTGCCTCAGGATTATCAATTGAAAGAGTTTGTCTGTCATTTAGAACATCATCTTCAAAAAGAACTGTCATATAAAATGCTCCTTTTGCAGGGAGAACTTTTATGCCTTTGTATTTTTTAAGAATTTCCCATGCCTCAACAGCTCTTCTTTCAAATTCTTTTGATCTTTCAAAAAGATGTTTTTCATATCTTTCATCACCCATAATCCTTGGTATGGAATATTGAGGAAGGCTTGTGGAACAGACTTCAAGCATTTTTGCATCTTTTATGGTTTTTACATATTTTGCAAAAGTAGGGCGGGTATCCTGATTATACACTTCAATCCATCCGCATCTTGCCCCGGGCCAGGGGTATTCTTTGGAAATTCCACGCATTGAAATACCAGGAACTTCTCCAATGACATCACAAAGCTGGCATGTATCTTCAGGGTTATAAACTATATTGGCATAAATTTCATCGGCTATAATAAAAAGATCATATTTTCTTGCAATATCAACTATGGTTTCCAGATAAGCTCTGGGGTAAACAGCTCCTGTTGGATTATCAGGGTTGATTATAAGAATTCCTGCAATGGAATCATTATATTTTATTTTCTTTGCCATCTCATCAAGATCAGGCATCCAGTTATTATCAGGATCTAATGAATATGTGAGATGTTCATATCCTGAATGTGCGGCTTCAGCAGATGAATGGGTTGAATATGCCGGAGATGGGCCTATAACCCTTGCTTCTCTTTTTAGAAAACCAAATATTTTGCTTACAGCATCCCCAAGACCGTTAAAAAAAAGAATATCATCTGGAGATACCTTATATCCTTTTCTTATGTTTGTTCTGTCTGCAAGGAATTGTCTTGTTTCAGGGATTCCTGCCGTTGCGACATAACCGTATGTTTTATCTTCATTTACAAGCTCTGTAATAATATCCTTGATCCATTGAGGCAGTTTTTCGCCTTTTGCCATTGGATCTCCAATATTTTCCCAGGTAATATCTACACCCATTTTGTTTAATTTATATCCAACTTCAACAATTTCCCTAATTTCATAAGTAAGTTGCCCTGAACCAACATGAACTATATCTCTTCTCATTTTCCTACACCTGGAACCTTTAATTATTATATAGATTAAATAAAACAAGGGCTCTTCCAGAGGGAAGAACCCCGTATATCTGCTTTTAAAGTCTGAAACCAGCTAAAAAAAATAACAGCCGTACTTAAAAAAGTAAAGTTTTTTAGTCTGAATTTTCATTTGCGGCAGCATCTATAACTTTTTGTGATATATCTGGCGGAACCTGCTCATAGTGTGAAAACTCAAGATTAAAAGTTCCTTTACCACCAGTCATTGATCTTAATTCAGGAGAATATTTCTGAACTTCTGCAAGTGGTATTTCTGCTTTTACAGAACTTTTTTTACCTTGGGAATCCATGCCCTGTACTCTTCCTCTCCTTGAATTGAGATCTCCCATTATATCACCCATATTTTCTTCAGGTGCTATTACTTCTATTTTCATTATAGGTTCAAGAAGAACAGGGGAAGCCTGTGCCATTGCAGCTTTATAAGCAAGAGAGCCTGCAACTTTAAATGCCTGCTCTGATGAATCAACAGAATGGTATGAACCATCATCAACTATTGCCTTGAAATCCACACATGGATATCCTGCAAGAACACCTTTATCTTTGGCTTCAACTATACCTTTTTCAACAGCAGGTATATATTGTTTTGGAATAACACCACCGACAATTTTATCTTCAAAAACAAAACCTGAACCTTTTGGAAGGGGTTCAAAACTAACCCAGCAGTCTCCATATTGACCATGGCCGCCTGATTGCTTCTTGTGTTTTCCCTGAACTCTTATACTCTTTGTAATGGTTTCCTTGTATGGTATTTTTGGAGTCTTTAAAGTTGCTCCAACCTTAAATTTCCTTTTGAGTTTGGCAATAGTTGTTTCTATGTGGAGAGCTCCTGAACCGGATAAAATCATTTCTCTTGTTTCATCATTTCTTTCAAGTGTAAGAGCAGGGTCTTCATCTATCAGTTTTGCAAGGGCTGTAAAGACTTTATCCTCTTCTCCTTTTTCCTCGGCAGCCACTGCAAAGGAAATCACAGGATTTTTTGCCTTTATCTGCTCTATAATAACCGGATTATCAGGGTCAGAAAGAGTATCGCCTGTTTTTGTTTTTTTAAGTTTTGAAACAGCTACAATATCTCCTGCTTCTGCTTCATTAACAGCTTTCTGCGATTTTCCCTCAAGGACATAAAGTTGATTATATCTTTCTTTTTCATCTTTTTCAACATTAAGTAAAGTTCCATCTTTGCCAAGTTTTCCTGAAACTATTTTAAAAATATTAAGCATTCCTGCATAAGGATCCAGAATTGTCTTAAAAACATAAGCTGCAAAAGGGCTTTCAGGATCAACCTTTATTTCAACATCTTCACCGTCACTGTTTTTTGCGATTACAGGAGCCGTTTCAAGAGTAGAGGGGGCAACATCAACAATAAAATTCAAAAGCGGCTCTGCTCCTGCACCTGTTATGGCAGTACCAAAAAAAGCCGGAGCAAAAATTCTTTCTTTAAAAGATTTTTTAAGACCCTCAATAATTTCTTCATCACTTAATTCTTCACCCTCAAGATATTTTTCTATAAGCTCATCATCTGATTCAGCTATATTTTCTATTAAAGCCATTCTTTCTGTTTCAACATCATCGGCAATATCAGAAGGTATATCTATTGCTTTTTGATTGCCTTTTTCATCATATTCATAGGCTTTATTGGAAATAAGATCCACATAGCCTTTAAGAATGAAATTCTCTATTATGGGAAATTGAACAGCAGAGGCTTTTATTCCACATTGTTCTTCAAAATTTTCCAAAATACCTGTATAATCAACATTTTCCTTATCAAGCTTATTTATGAAAACCGCACATGGTTTATTAAACTTCTCTGCAAGCTCCATTGATTCTTCTGTTTTTATCCTGATACCATCTACCGCATCAACAAGTGCAATAATAGACTCTACGGCCTGAAAACATGGAGTGGCGTCTTCAAAAAAATTCAAATCACCAGGTGTATCCATCAGCATAATATTATGCTTTTTCCATGGTAAGTTGTGAAAACCTGTTGAAATACTTGAACCTCTTGATATTTCTTCAGGTTCAAAGTCCATTATTGTGTTACCTTCTTCAACTTTACCTATTCTTGAAGTAATACCCGCCTTGAAAAGAATCTGTTCAGCCAGGGTAGTTTTACCGGCGCCGGCATGTCCTGCCAACGCCACATTTCTTTTCCTTTTGCTAGTTTCTGACATTTAGTTTCCTCCTTAATGGTAACAAGATAAAATATATGCTGTACTAAAATCTAATACTAATTATTTTGACCGGGTTTGAATGTCAACTGTATAATATATTCCTGATTTCCTTTTGGCCCCTTTATTGGAGATTTTACAAGGCTTTCACGATATAAATCAAAGGAATAAAAAAATTCAGTCAACTCATTTATTATTCTTTCATGTATCTTTATATCTTTTACGACACCTCCCTTGTCCACCTCTTTTTTACCTGCTTCAAATTGAGGTTTAATAAGTGCAAAAACTGTTGAACCGTATCTTAAAAACTTTAAAGCCGCAGGAATTACAATTTTTAAGGATATAAAAGATGTATCGCAGACTATAATATCAAGTTTTTCGCCAATTTTTTCAAACTCCAGTTTTCTTATATTTGTTCTTTCAAAAAGTATTACCCTTTTGTCATTTCTCAATTTCCACGCAAGCTGGCCATAACCTACATCAACGGCAAAAACTTTTTTGACATTATTCTGGAGCAGATAATCTGTAAAACCGCCTGTTGAGGCACCTATATCCATACAAACAAGCCCGTTTACATTGAAACCTGTTTTTTCAACAGCCTCTTTAAGTTTTAAGGCTCCACGGCTGACATATGGAAGGTCCTTTTTTTTAAGCCTGAGAACAATATCATCTGGCAGACTCATTCCGGGCTTTATATTGGAGTACCCATCAATAACAACATTTCCAGCCATTATTATTGACTTTGCACGCTCACGGCTCTGGACAAGACCTCTTTCAACTAAAATCTGGTCAAGCCTTTTTTTATTTTTTTTCATTTATAATCTTTAATGCTTCCCAGTAAATCCCGTTTTCGTCAAGTCCGTATTTTCTTCTGAGCTCTTCCTGGGAACCCTGAACAGCAAATTTATCTGGAATTCCAATTCTTTTTATATAAAGATTTTCTACAAAATTATCTGCCATAAGCTCACATACTGCCGAAGAAAAACCTCCCTTTAAAGCATTTTCCTCAACAACAAGGAGTTTTTTTATTTTAACTGCTTTTTCAATTATCATTTCCCCGTCAAGGGGCTTTACAAAACGTGCGTCAACAAGACATGGGCTGAAACCTTCCTTTCTGAGCATATGACAAGCTTTAGCAGCAGGGTCAACCATGCTTCCTGCGGCAAGGATAAAAATATCTTGTCCATCATATATAAGTCTTGATTTACCGATTTCTAAAACTTCTGCATCTTTATAACTTATAAAAGTTTCGGATGCTGATTCTCCTCTTGGGTATCTTATTGCAGCAGGGCCATTCATTTTTTCAGCAGTTTTAAGCATTGAAACAAGTTCATCTCCTGATGATGGCGCCATTATTACAAGATTTGGAACACTCCTTAAATAACTTAAATCGAAGCATCCGTGGTGAGTAGGGCCGTCTTCACCAACAAGACCGCCTCTGTCTATTGCAAAAATAACATGATGGCTGTCAAGGCATACATCATGAATAAGCTGGTCATAGGCCCTTTGCAGAAAAGTGGAGTATATTGCCACAAAGGGAATAAAACCTTCTGTTGACATTCCTGCTGCAAAAGTTACTGCATGCTGTTCTGCTATTCCAACGTCAAAAAATCTCTCAGGAAAATTTTTATGGAAATCACTGAGACCTGTTCCTTCTGGCATGGCAGCAGTTATTGCTGTAACCTTGTCATTTTCTTTTGCCATATCGCATAAGGTTTTACCAAAAATTTTTGTGTATGCAGGAAATGTTTTTTTATTGCTGTTTTCAGGAGAGCGTGGGGCTACACCATGAAATTTTGTGGGGTTAGCTTCTGCCGGCTTATATCCTTTTCCTTTTTTGGTTGAAACATGCAGCAAAACAGGTTCATTAATATTTTTTATATTATTTAAAATATTTATGAGGTGGCTTAGATTATGCCCATCAATAGGGCCAAAATAATCAAAATTGAAAGCTTCAAAAATCATTCCCGGAGTAATAAGGGTTTTAAAAGATTCTTCACTTCTTTTTGCTATTTTATAAACATCATCTCCTATTTTTGGAAGAGATTTTAATAAGTCACCAAACTCCTTTCTAAGTTCCTGAAAATATTTACCCGATAATTTTCTGCTTAAAAAAGATGATAAGGCTCCCACATTAGGGGAAATTGACATTTCGTTATCATTTAAAATAACTATAAGCCTTTTTTTTGAGTCTCCTGCATGATTCAATGCCTCATATGCCATGCCAGCAGTCATTGAACCGTCACCAATAACAGCTATTACATTTGATTTATCATGTTTAAGACATTTTGCCGCAGATATTCCAAGACCTGCTGAAACAGATGTGGAACTATGTCCCACTGTAAAGGCATCATGAATACTTTCGCTTTTATGTGGAAAACCTGATATCCCGTTAAATTTTCTCAGTGTATCAAATTTTTCGTATCTTCCTGTTAAAAGTTTATGTGCATATGCCTGATGCCCCACATCCCAGATTATTTTATCTGATGGTGAATCAAAAACATAGTGCAGAGCAATTGCAAGTTCAACAGCTCCAAGGCTTGAAGCCAGATGCCCCCCGTTTTCAAGAGTTATTTCAATAATTTTTTTCCTTATCTCTGAACAAAGAGTATCAAGACTTTCAAGGGACAAGCCTTTAATCTGTCCTGGAGAGTTTATTTTATTTAATACAGTCAATATTTTTCTCCCTTATTTATTTCTGTTTAATATATAAGAAGATACTGCCTTTAAAGCATCTGCATTATCTCCAAAGATTTCAAGAGATTTTATTGCTTTACCAACAAGAATTGAAGCATATTCCTTTGATTTTTCAAGGCCCATTAGTCCCGGATATGTAGCTTTATTTTTCAAAGCATCCGAACCTTTTGCCTTACCCATTATTTCAGGGTCGCCTGTTACATTCAATATATCATCTGTTACCTGAAAGGCCAGCCCTGTAAACCTTCCATAGTCGTCCAAAAGATTCAAAAGCTCATCATCTGCACCTGCAATCAATCCTCCAGACTTTAATGAAGCCCTTATAAGAGCACCGGTTTTTTCCAGATGAATTTTTTTAAGCTCATCAAGAGAAATATCTGAAGATTCAGCTTCAATATCTTTCATCTGACCAGCAATCATGCCGTTGTCACCTGATGCATCTGAAATAACTTTTATTATTTTTATTGCAATATAAGGATCAATATTTTGCATTGACAAAACTTCAAAGGCCTTGTTAAGGAGTGCGTCTCCTGCAAGAATTGCAGTAGCTTCATCAAATTTTTTATGGCATGTAAGCTGACCTCTTCTTAATTCGTCATCATCCATAGCCGGCAGATCGTCATGGATAAGAGAATAGGCATGAATCATTTCTATTGCACAGGCACAATCAATACTCAGGTTTTCTAAACTTCCGCAGGCTTCCTCAGCTGCAAGACATAATACAGGCCTGAGTCTTTTGCCTCCAGACAAAAGAGAATATTTCATAGCCTTTTTAAGGCTTTTTGACTGGCCTCCGCTTTCAATAAGTTCAAAAAGCCTTTTATCAACCAGTTCTTTTTTATTTTTGAGATAAGTCTTAAGATTAAATTTATTTTTCATATACTGATTTATTCATTAAAATTTTCCTCGTGAATTTCTCCAGAAATATCTTTTTTAAGAATTTTTATTTTTTGTTCAGCCTCATCAAGTTTTTCACGGCAAAATTTTGATAATTTAATTCCCTCCTCATATTTTTTCACACATGCTTCAAGAGTTAATTCATCATTTTCAAGGGATTCAACAATTTTATCAAGTTTTTCCAAAGCATCTTCAAAACTTTTTTTAGCCATATTGCAAGTCCTTAGTATATTTTATTTACTGTACATAAAATTTTTCCATCAGATAGAATAATTTCAAGCTTATCATCTTTTTTTACATCTTTTTTAACAGATCTTAAAATTTTTTTTGAATCATCTTTTCTGACAATTGAATAACCTCTTCCAAGTATATTGTAAGGTCCAAGTTCAAAAAGTGCAGAAAACTTATTTTCAAATTCAAAAAATTTTTTTTCAAGTTTATTTTCAAAATTTTTAAACAGATTTTTTTCATGGGAATCAAGATTTTTTAAACAGGATTCTTTTATTGACTGAAGCTTTTTAAGTTTAAAATTTCTGGAAATCCTATCAAAATTTTTAAGTTTTGAATCTAAAACCCTTAGCATTCTTCTTTCCATTTTTGAAATAAGTTCATCTAAAAAAATTTTTGAATTTAAAATTTCTTTTTCAGGATCGCGAAGCCTTTTTTTAAGAGATAAAACATCTTCTTTCATTGAGTTCAACAATAAAAGACTGGTTCTTTCAAGCCTTTCTTCATAAAAATCAAGCTCTTTTAAAAGAGCTGCTTTATCAGGGACTGAATATTGGGCAGCAGCAGTTGGAGTAGGGGCTCTTAAATCAGAAACAAAATCAGCTATTGTAAAATCTGTTTCATGGCCAATCCCTGTTATTACTGGTATTTCACTATTGTAAACAGCAATTGCAAGAGCCTCATCATTAAAGCCTGACAAATCTTCAAAAGAACCGCCTCCACGTGCAAGTATTATAATATCACTATTGGAATTTTTATTTATATATTCAAGAGCCTCAATAATTTCCAGAGGTGAATTTTCACCTTGAACACTCACTGGATAAATCTGAATTTTTGATATTTTAAACCTTTTTGAAAGAGTTTTCAGTATATCTCTTATAGCTGCACCTGTTGGTGAAGTTATAATACTTATCTGTTCAGGGAAAAAAGGAATCTTTTTTTTATTTTTATCATCAAAATACCCAAGTTTTTTAAACTTTTCCTTTGTCTGCTCAAATTGAAGCTGAAGACTGCCGATTCCTTTTGGTTCCATATACTCAAATATAATCTGATATGAACCTCTTGGGGGATATAGAGATATTCTCCCGAAACCAACTATTTCAAGACCGTTTTCAGGAATAAATTTTAAATTAATCTGTTGATTTTTAAAAATAACAGCATTTATTATTGATTTGGAATCTTTTAGTGAAAAATAAAAATGACCTGAAGAAGGACTTGAAAAATTTGAAATTTCACCAGTTATCCAGATAAACGAAAAACTTGATTCAATAGCCTCAGATATTTTTTCAGTAATTTGTGAAACTGTGTATATTTGTTTTGTTTCAGATTTGAAAACCAAACCGGGCTCCTGATTTTAATTGGAATTTGAAGATATTTATCATATATTATTATATATTTTTTTCAAGTACAAGATTTAAAGTCCGATAATATATATTATGTAAACTTTTATCAGACAAGACTGAAAAGCTGGTATTTTATAACATAAAGACAGGTAATGCGAGCTTGATTTCATATTCTTAAAAAAATTGATTTAAACGAGTTTATTTTTTATTTTACTTGCTTTTGCAAAAATTTAATTTATTTTATTAAGAGTTAAGAAAATTATTAATTCATGTAATAAAAATTTTTGGAGGTAACAATGGATAGAGTTTCTTTTCAGGAAACTTCACAAATTAAGGTTAATGGTTTTATAAGAAGCGTTTACAACTGGATGGCCGCAGGACTTGGTGTAACTGCTGTTTTTGCATACATTTTTTCCAGAATAATAATATTACCGGTGCCTGTATTTTTTGTTGCTGTTATCGCAGAACTTGGAATGGTCTTTTATCTCAGTGCAAGAATAAACAAGCTCCAGGCCTCTACAGCAACTGCTCTTTTCATGATCTATTCGGCTTTAAACGGACTTACTTTATCCTGGATTGTGTCAGCATATACGCCAACTTCAGTTTTTGCAGCCTTTCTTATCTGCTCAGGTACTTTTGCTGCTACAAGTATCTATGGAATGATTACCAGGAAAGATCTTACAGGCCTTGGGAATTTTATGATGATGGGGCTTTTCGGAATAATAATTGCCTCTCTTGTTAATATTTTTTTTCGCAGCTCTGCAATTTTCTGGATGGTAAACTATATTGGCGTTATAATTTTTGTAGGTCTTACAGCATATGATACACAGAAAATCAAGGAAATGGCCCTGTCACAGCCAGCTGGACTTGATAACTCAACTATAAGAAAAGGTGCAATTCTAGGCGCATTAAATCTTTATCTTGATTTTATAAATCTTTTTATTCTTCTTCTAAGAATAGTTGGAGACAGAGATTAAAAAATTAGATTTTCAAATTTATAAGCCTTCATTTTTTTAAAATGGAGGCTTTTTTTAAAAATCTACTATAAAATCAATTGATAAAGACTTTGGTATTCCCGCTTTTTTAAATTTTTTTTCAAGCTTTTTAAAAATTTCTTCCCTGTAAATCCTGTTTTCAACATTTGCAGCCCTTATTCCTCCATATATATTTCCAGAATAAAAACCCGTAAAAATGCCTGCTAACAAAACTCCCGCAATATTCATATCATTTTCAAAAGCTTCATATGCCGCACCTGCAAGCAGAGAATTTATAAAAAAAGAAAATGCTGCATCCTTGTATCTGTTGCAATACAAGTACCCTCCTCCTGGAATAACAGAATAAATACCTGCAAGAACAGGAGATTTTATTGTTTTATCAAAAAGTTTTATGTTCTCTGAGAAATCTTCATTGAAATATTTTTCCCTAAATTCCTTGTTTAGTCCGGATATTTCCTTCACAGCCTTCTCTATCTTACCAAATCTTAAATAAAGCCAGATTTTTTCATACAATGCAAATTGAGAAAGGTCTGAATATGGACTTATTTTGTTCAAATTTGATAATTCAATCATTGCCAGTCCAGGCTCTTTTAATTCAAGATATGAATTTACAAGTATTAAGTATGATGGGAATTTAAACTTTTGGTCGCAATTTTCAGAGATTTTCTTAAAAATTACTACAGCCTCATCAAACCTTTTTGTGTAATACCGGCAAAGTCCAGACCTGAACAATGCAGTACATGAATGTTTTTCAACAAGAAAAGCATCATAAAATATTTCTGCTTTATAGTAATCCTGATTTTTAAAGAAAGAATCCGCCCTTTCAAGGAGATTCTGGTTGAAATTATTTTCTGAAAAGACATTTTGTGGGAAAATTGCAAAAATTAAAAAAAAGATTATTTTACGCATTGGTAACTCTTAAAACTTCTTCTATTGTTGTTTCTCCATTAAGAATTTTGTTAATTCCATCCTGTCTTAAGGTTGTCATTCCTTTTCTTATGGCTTCCTGCTGAATAAGATTTGAATCCTGGGTTTTTAATATGAGATTTTGAATTTCGCTGTCCATAATCATTATTTCATATATACTCATTCTGCCTTTATAGCCTGTGTTCACACATTCACTGCATCCACTGGATTTGAAAATTTTTTTGCCTTTAAGGAGATTTCCAATCATTCCAAGTGATTTAATCTCTGCTTCATCTGGAATATATTCTTTTTTGCAATCAGGACAGAGAACTCTTACAAGTCTTTGAGCTATAACAGTTTTTACTGCTGAAGATATCAGATATTTTTCTATTCCAATATCTGAAAGTCTTGTTATTGCACTTGCCGAATCATTTGTATGAAGAGTAGAAAAAACAAGGTGTCCGGTAAGGGCTGATTGAACAGCAATTTCAGCAGTTTCCTGGTCTCTTATTTCACCTACAAGAATTACATCGGGATCCTGCCTTACAATAGACCTCAAGCCTTTGGCAAAGGTAAGGCCAATTTTTCTGTTCACCTGTATCTGCCCTATTCCCTTTATCTGGTATTCAACAGGATCTTCTATTGTTATTATATTTATATCAGGGAGGTTTATTTCTGACAAAACAGCATAAAGAGTAGTTGTTTTACCGCTTCCTGTAGGACCGGTAACAAGAATAATGCCATTTGGAAGTCTTATAAGATTGTTTATAATTTCAAGAATATTTTGAGACATTCCAAGTTCTGAAAGTTTTAAAAGTCCGCCGGTTTTGTTTAAAAGTCTCATTACAACCCTTTCTCCAAATCCGGTGGGTATTGTGGAAACTCTTATATCTATCTGCTGGTTTCCTATTTTTACTTCTATTCTGCCATCCTGAGGCAGTCTTTTTTCGGCAATATTTAATTTTGCCATGACTTTTATTCTTGAAATAATAGCAGACTGCATCCAGCCCGGAGGTGAATACATTTCATATAAAACACCATCTACACGATATCTTATATGAAATTTATCCTGATACGGCTCAATATGAATGTCTGAAGCATTAACTTTTACCGCCTTTGAGATTATATGGTTTACAAACCTTATTATAGGTGCAGAAGCAGTATCATCCAGCAAATCAGTTGTTTCTTCAATTTCACTTATTATATCTTCTGCATTTTCTTCAACATCCTGTACTATTTCATCGGCTGATGCTGATTCAATCTGATCATAGGCAGAATTTATAAAGGAAATTATTTCATTTTTAGGAGCAAGTACAATTTCATAATCTGATATTTTGGCAGCCTGGGCAAAATCATCTGCTTCATTGAAAAAAAAAGGATCATTTAAAGCTATTTGAGCAGTCCTGTGGTTTTTATATATCAAAGGGGCAATAAAAAATTTTTTAAGATAATTAATTGAGGCAGAAGATGTGAACGTAAAATCATATTCATCTTCTGGGATCTTTGAAAGATAATTCATATGGGAAATATTTGAAAGAACTTCAAGCAATATAAGTTCAGAAATATTTCCCTGCTTTGATAAATGGTCTACAATTCCTGACATTTCAAGGTTGTCTGGAAAAATATCAGCTATTTTTTCAGGCTCCAATCCTGATTTTAAAGCTATTTCATGGATCAATTTTCCCTTTAAATCATTCATAAAGAGGAATTTCCCTGGTATTATTTTTCATTGAATCTTTAATAATTTTTTTTATTTTATCTTTTTTTATTTTAAACAATTTTTTATCATCTTCCTTATTCTTTATTACATGGGGAGTTATAAAAACATACATATTTGTTTTATCTCTTGAATTCCCATGATTTTTAAAAAGATAGCCAACAACAGGTATTTCTCCAAAACATGGAACCTTGTTGTCTGATTCGCTGAAAGATTCATCAATAAGTCCGCCGAGAACAACTGTACTTCCATCTTTTACAACAACAGTTGTTTCAATATCTCTTTTAAGGGTGGTTGGGAGTTCTCCAAGAGAGCCTGCTGTGGACTCAAGCCTTGAAACCCCTTGAAAGATTTTGAGTTTCACATAGCCGTCCTGATTTATCTGGGGAGTTATTTCAAGCCTTACACCCACATCCTTATACTCAAAATTATTATATTGATTATCACCTGTTGATGATTTTATAAGATATGGGATATTTTTCCCCACATTTATTTTTGCTGTTTCATTATCAAGAGTCTTCAACTGGGGATTGGATATTATATTCACATTTTTATCATTTTTGTATGCATTAAATACTGCACCAAGATTTGGAAAGACTACCCCTCCTATATTAAGGGCTTCAGTCATTACTCCAAGGGAAAAACCACTTGGGAACAACCCTTTTGATATTTGACCGGTAGTGGCATAGGGCGCAAGTTTATTTCCTGAAAAGCCACCTCCATAGGCACCTTTTGTGTTTTTTATATCTTCTTCATAACCGATTGCCCATTCAGCGCCAATTCCAAGATCATTGTTTATATTCATTTCAATTATAAGACATTCCAGATAAACCATTGGTCTGTTTATATCCAGTTTTTTTATAAGGCTTTCAATAATATCATAATCATTTTTACCGGCTTTTATAATAAGAGTATTTGTCGCCTTATCAGCTGCTATATACAAATTCCCGGAAATTATAGGAGCAGATTTTTGATTTTTATTGTTAGATTGTGTTTTCTGACCTGATACCAGGTCCTGTAAAATTTTTGCAAGACTTTCTGCATCTGAATTTTCAAGGTAGTATACATGGAATCTTTCATCAGCCTTTGGTTTTTCCTTGTCTAGATAGTCTACTATTTCCTTTATTCTTTCTATATCCTGCTTACCGGCAACAGCTATAAGAGTGTTTGTTCTTTTATCAGGGATAAATCGAACATTATTTACTGTAATTTTTTCTCCGGGCCTGCGTGTATCCGGAAAAATCTGTTTAAGTGTCTTTGACAGTTCCTCAGCATCTGCTTTATCAAGATTTATTATAGTAATCTCCCTGCCTGTTTCCTTTATGTCGATGGCATCTATGATTTTAAGCAATCTTTTTATATTGGACTGATAATCAGTTATAATTATCATGGAACTTTCCTTATATGCCATTACAGCACTTTTCTTGGATACAATAGGAGATATAAGCCTTTGAATATTTTTAGGGTCAGCGTATTTAAGAGGTATAATCTGGGTAATGAGTTTATCTTCCTCTGCATTTGTTTTTCTTCCCTCTATTGTTTCCATATTTTTGGTTCTTGCCTCAAAAGTGGAAATTATTTTTATTACCTCTCCAGACGGGACAGCCGAAAAACCATAAACATCAAGCACAGATTCAAAAACCTTATATGCATCTTCAGGAGAAATTTTTCCGGGAGATAAAACAGTTACCTTCCCTTTTACCCTGTTATCAATAACAAAATTCTTTTTTGTTACCTCGCTTATAAATTTTACAAAAACCTTAATATCAACATTGTCAAAATCTATTGAAACTTTTTCTTCAGCTCTGAGTCCTGATGTAAATGTAAAAAAAACAAGAGTTGATATAATACAAATAATAATAATCTTACCCGGGTTTTTAAAACTCATGAGGTCATACCTTTTATTCTTATATTGTTAATTGCCAATATTGTATTCTATTGTCTGTTCACTGCCGTTTCTTCTTATCTGAATTGAAATACTGTCTGCATTTCTAAGCCCGTGATAAAGGCCGATTGCATCAGATACTGTCTTGATTTTATTCCCGTTTGCTCCAATAAGAATATCTCCATTTTGAAGCCCCATTTTTTTAAAAAGAGAATATGGTCTGATATAATCTATGGTCAGGCCATCAGGACTGCCGTTTCTAAAATGAGGTTTTACTCTGGCCTGCCGCATAAGGCTGTTAATATTATTAAGAGATTTATCTATAAATTTTCTGGAAATCTGATAATTGTTTTCATTTCTTTTCTGTATTGATGAATCAACTCTTTTATAATATTCATCTTTCTGTCCTTTTTCCATTTCAAGATCCAGAATTTCGTCCTTACCGTTTCTTGTAAGAACGACTTTTTGTCTTAAAATTTTTTTAATAACAGCATCTTTTATTTTATCATCTTCCCTGTACAAATTCTGATTTCTTGAAATCTGGATAACAGCATAATTGGATTTAAATCCAACAACCGTTCCAATAAGCTTTAATTTAAGCCTTGTTTTATCAAGATTTTCAATATCAATGTCCAGTTTATTATCATTTTTTGATTCAAGAGTGCCAAAAAGATTTTTTTTGTAGATACTTGAATATTTTTCTATGGAATTAATATCTCTTTTATTTTCCAGTTTCTTTTTAACTGAACCCGGAAAATTTGCATGATTTTTGTTCTGCTCTATTTCAACAGGTATATCAGGAAAGATATAATGATAAAAAATACCTGTTCCTGAAAAAACAATTATAGATATCATCAAAAGATTAAAAGCAGTAAAAATAAGTTTCATGTTTTTAACTGAACCCTGCCGCAGGTTTTGATATCATACCCTTTATTGAATATGACAATTGCTTTTTGTTTTTTATTACAGGTAGCAGCATTGATAATATTTCACTGCCCCTGTTTTTTCCAAAAAATAAAATATCCGGGATAATTTTACCTTTTATATTAATTTCTGATCTTTCAAAGGGTTTTTTAAGATTTAAATGCCCTGAAAAGTCTGCAATACCTGCTTTTGCTCTTACAAGAGAATCTTTTATTTCAATTTTTTTACCATTTATATCCCCTTTTAATTCGATTCTGCTGATTTGAAAGTCTTTTAAAGGAAATAAAGTTGCCGGAGATAAAAAATTAAAATTTACAAGATCTATAAATGAAGTAAATTCTCCATTATTTTCTTTTACACTTCCTTTTATTTTACCTGAAATAATTCCTTCTGCAAGGCTGCCATGAGCCAGGTATTTCTTGACACCTTTTAAATTTAGATCCTTGAAGGTTAAATCATATTTAAAATTTAATATTGATTTTAAGCTTGAAGAGCTTAATTTAGCCATTAAAATGCCGTCGAAACCATTAATTTTTAAATCAGCAGAAAAATTTCCAATCAAAAAGGAAAATAATTGGGGCTTGATATCTATTTTATCAAAATTGATGTTTTTTATATTCCCATAGTCCACAGAGGGTTTTATAACAACAAATCTTAAAGGAAATTCAAGTTTTAATTCATCACAATAAAAATTAATCCCATATCTGTTTTTTAAATAGGAAGACAAAAAATAAGCCCCTTTTTTTTCGGGAAAAAGAAAATGCAGGGATAAAAAAACAAGAAAAACAATATAAACTATATATGAAGATATTTTAAGTGCTTTCTTAAACATTTTTATTTATTGTTTCTGTCTGTATGGTTGAACTTATAGTTCCTGATTTATCACTTCTTGATATTTTTAAAGCTTTTATTCTTATTTTTTCAGAACCTGATTCTATTGAAAATATAAAAGAAACAAGGTCTTTCATGTTTATATTGGAAATTTTTATCTCAACCTTTTCAATTGTATAATTTTCATAAGATTCAGTTGAAGGCTTCATATAATCAACTTTATCTTTTATGCCGGTCTTTCTTGTAAGGGCATCCAGAAAAGAAAATATATTTATATTTTTTTTTGAATAAGTAAAACTTTTTTCCAGATTTCCAGTAATTTTTTTATACTGTTCTCCCAAAGCAATAATTTCAGTGGATTGATAAACATTGAATTTTATCTGAACTTCGAGATCTTTTTTATAATTATAAACAGGAACTGCAATAAAATTTATCAATACAAAGAAAAAAACAAAAGTTAAACCTGCTATTAATATATTTCTTTCACGAGTTTCAAGATTTTCAAAGAAATCTTTCAATTTATTCATCAAGTTTAATCTCCAGTCTGAATCTTATTTTTCCTGAATTATCAGTGGTTGCCATGGAAATTTCTACAGAATTTATCATTTTATTTTCAGAAAGTCTGTTTTTTACCGAATCTATAACATCATATCCGTCTGCTGTGCCTGAAAGACTTGAAGAGAGAGGAAAAATAGAAATTGAGTCAAGCTCTACCCTGTCTTCAGGAATTTTTGACATAATTGTGTTTAAAACATCTATCTTTTTAAACTTTGAATATTTATTATCTGTATTTTTATTGTTTTTCTGTGCTGTAAGAATTTCAATTTTTGCCTGATCAATAACTGAACCTGTTATTTTTCTGATACCTGGAAAATTTTCATTTAAAACTGAAAAAAGATATTTTCTGGTTCTGTTTTTTTCTTTTTCAAGAGATTTAAATTCATTATAGGTAAAAAACGTCAGCATAAAAAATGCTGTCAAAAAAATTAAAGAAGAAATTATAATGTTTGATTTATAAGCATTTCCGAATTTTTTTAACCCAAGACTCTTTTTTCTGAAAATACAGGACTCTGAAAAAGAAAGTTCATAGGCAAAAAGAAGTATGGAAATATCAAGGTCACAATCTTTTATTTTAACAAGTTTTTTAAAGCTTTCCAAATCAAATAATTCAGACTCAAATAAAGAATTATCTTTAATTTTATCAAAAATGATTTCCCTTGAATCAAAGGAATCAATAACAATAATTTTTTTTGGATTAAAATCAGTTTTTACAGACAAGGCTGTGTAGTTGAACAATAGCCTTAAGGCAGAATATATTTTTTTTATATCATCTGTTTTATTAAAGTTTATTCTTCTTGAACTTAAAATATTTGAGGGGCTCATTGAAAATATTGTCAGATAATCGCTATTTTCTCTGCATAAAATAATTGAGTCTTCTTTGATATATGAAAGCCTTGCAAGTGATGCGGCCTGATAAAAGACAAAGGGAACAAAGCCAAGTGGTTCAATCTTGTTTTCAGAAAGATTTTTTGAATTCAAATCAAGTAAGGAATCTTTTATACCTATACATAATGCCTTGGAAGAATTCATTCCAGACTGATTTTTTATTTGAGTAAAAACAAAACTTCGTTTTTCATTTTTTTCAGGGAAAAATGGCTCAAGTTCAAAATCTATGACCTTTTCAATTTTTTTTCTGCTTTTAAAAGGAAAATCATGATTTCTGAAAGAACATGAGTCAATTAAATGATATGCATTTATTTTCCCATGAATCTTTTCAAAATCTGATTTGGTAAAAGACTCTGTATAAAAAACACCATTTAAAAAACCTGTTTTGTAAATTAAAAATTTATTGTTTTCAGATTTTATGGAGCTTGTAAAATATTTTGACATTTTTTTCTTAAATCTGGTTAGATTCCCATTTTAAAATTTTAATATCCCACTTCCCTGATTTATTTTTAACCCTTTTGACGATACATTCAATACTTATTTTCATATCTTCATCACTGGCTGATGATTCAATAATAAATATATCAGAAGATGTTGTCAGAATTGATTCATCAAACGGAATATTTTCACATCCAGGGCATTTTTTATACCATTTACCTGTAAGATCATACAAATATTTTCCTTCGGATTTTTCTTCCCTGAAATTACAGATTTCTTCAGCCATAGGATAAAAGGAGCTGTCCTTTATAAGGGCTGCCACAATTTCAACAGGAGCCGTGTTAATGTTTATTTTACCTGAATAATTAAAACTTCTTCCACTTCTTGTTACATCACCATCAACAGTAAAATATCTTTGGGCAATACCAGAATTATAAACTTTATTCCATACTTTTTCTGTCATGCCCTTTATAAGACTAAGCTCTTCTATACTTTTAACAGGACCGTTTCTGGGGAGAGTTTTTTTATTTGATTCATAATAGATTGTTTCTGCTCCACTCAAACCTGTAACAGTATCCCCGTCATTATAATCAAGCCAGTCTAAAAGCGGATTAATAAGATCGTAGGGATTTTGTATAAGCTCAGGATACTCAATTCTCATACCATCAAGAAACCGTTCCCATAATTTTACCTGATTGAGATTCTTTTTATTAGGAAATGAAACAAGAGCATTCACCTGAATTTTCGAAAGAACATCGGTTATTTTAATTTTTAGTTCATTGTCAGCATAACCCAGATTATTCAGATATTTTTTTATTTTTGTTTCATCTGACCACAATTCCTGAACAGAATCTGTTTTTGAAAATTTCCTGTCATTTATAAGAATCCTTTCTGCAATAAAAATACCAGCTTCCGCTCTGTTATAAAGAATGAAACCTGATTTTAAACCAGAACTTTCCATAACAACAGTTCTTACACTGTGATTTACATTTAAAGCCCATCCTGCAAGCAGTGTAACCATTATTAGAGTTGTTATCAGAGCTATCCCTTTTTCACTAAAAAAAAGTTTACTTTTTAGGTTTTCTATAAACAGGAATTTTAATTTCTGTTTCAATTTTTTCTGTTTCATCATAAATTTTGATTTCCAATTGAATCTTTACAATATAAGGCGTTGAATATTGATATTCTTCTTCATCAGAGTCCCAAAACTCATATTCATTTTCATCCTTATCATAAAAATAAAACTTGAAAGATTTAATGTTCCTGCAAAGTTTATATGATTTTTCTTCTTTTATTTCTTCTTTTTCAGGATAGGGATAAATAAAATCCCCCCTGTATAAAATATTTTCTTTCACATAATAAAATATATTAACAGGCGATCTGTGATTATCACCAAAACCAAGATGTGAATATGAAGTAAAATCCAGCCTGGAATTTTTTTCTCCACCATCAAAATCACTTTCTGCTCTGAAAAAATATTTTGATTTAAATCCAATTTCATTGGATTCTTTATATAATGGTCTGGTTTCACAATAAAAATTAACAATATCATCATGTATTCGGGAAATAGCTGATCTTGCCTCGGACACAAGCTTTATCTTTTCTTCAATCTTTTCCCTTGCTTTAAAAATGCTTTTATATGAAAAAAAAAGGGTTGTCATAACTATACCAAAAATCATTACTGCCATAAGAATTTCAAGAAGAGTAAACCCTTTATTATTACTAATTTTTTTCATCAGTATAAAAAAAAGTGTTGTAGTTTCTGCCATTTTCCATGGAAATTATAACCTTTACTTTTCTGAACTTTATATTTTTAATTTCCGGTGAAGCTTCATCAGTATAATCATTTATATTTACTTCAATTTCACTTGTAGTCCATTTAAAATCAGGATAATTTTCAAAAGTACCCTGATCATTTAAATTTACATCATTACCATATTTTTTTTCTGTTATTATTTCCTCTGCCAGCAAAGGAGCTTTCAAATAAAAATCTGTTGCAATAATCATTGAAACAGATTGAATATGAAGTTTAAAAACAGCAGTTATTACAAGAGCCAGAACACTTAGAGCAACCATCACTTCAAGAAAGGTAAATCCATTTTTAAAACTGTCACACTTCATTAAAAACCGTCTTCTGAAAGATTAAGATTTGAATATATATCAGGATTTGGCAAAAAAGGGTGCACAACAATAGATTGCACTTTAAGGTTTGATCTGTTTTGTAAAACCAGAATAAAAGGATCATTATAACCTTTTTTATAAAATCTTATATATGATTCTTCCATAGATAAAAAATCAGCCCCCGGTCTTTTTACTCCCTTTATGTCAATGTCTTTTAAACTTTTTGGAGGGTTATTTCCTCCCGGTCCTGCAACCTTAAAAATATCTTTTTGTGGATCAATAACAAGAAAAATATCCTGTTTTTTAATTAAAGCATTATTTCTCAATTCCTTTAAAAGAGATATAAATGACATAATGGATTTTTTTGATTTGTCTTCATCAAGAAAACTTCCCATTTTCGGAATGGCAAACCCCATTAAAAGAGAAATAATAACAACAACAACAATTATTTCCATCAAAGTGAAACCCTTATCAAAAGATTTCATTCCCTACTCAATCTCCCATGATTTTATATCTGCATTTTCATTTTCCCCTCCGGGCATTTTATCTGCTCCGTAAGAAACAATATCATAAGCACCGTGAAGACCTGGAGAAAGATATATATATGGATTACCCCAGGGATCTTTTGGTATGGATTTTTTTTCCAGATACCCCCCTTCTCTCCATTTACCAGAACTTCCAGATTCAGGAGGGTTAACAAGGGCTTCAAGACCCTGCTCAGTTGTCGGATAATTGTTATTATCCAGTTTATAAAGTTTTAAAGCCGTTTCAATGGCCTGAATATCTACTTTTGCCTTTACTATTTTTGCATCATCTGTTCTTCCAACTATTTTTGGGACTACAAAAGTTGCAAGAAGACCCAGAATAATAACAACAACCATAATTTCTATAAGTGTAAATCCCAGATTGTTTTTTAATACATTCAATTAAAACCTCCACTCGTTTTTAACATTATTTAATTTATCCAGATGCTCAAAAGTTTAATTCTTCAGGATAAAGCATTTACCATTTTAATCAATAAAAATAAAGTTCCTCTGCACTGTAATTTTCTTGCTTCTCTTAAAAAAACAGATTTGAAAAATTTTTATAAAGTATAAAGGATTACATGATTTATATTGCTTTATTAGTTTTTATAAATTAAAAGTTTTATTTTTCATACATTAAATGGAGTCAATATGAAAGAGAGAACTCTTGGAATGATAAAGCCCGATGTGATAATGCAAAATGTAAGCGGCGAAATTATAAAAATGATAGAAGAAAATGGAATAACAATCAAAAATCTTAAAAAAACCAGAATGACTAAAAAGACCGCCGAGGCTTTTTATGAAATTCATAAGGACAAATCTTTTTTTGATTCTCTTGTTGAGTTTATGATTTCAGGTCCTGTTATCCCAATGATTCTTGAAGGTGAGAATGTTATAAAAAACTACAGAAAACTTATGGGTGCAACTGATTACAGAAAAGCTGAAGAAAATACAATCAGAAAAAAATTTGGAACTGCTATGGAAAAAAATGCAGTGCATGGTTCTGATTCACCAGAAAATGCGGATAAAGAAATTTCCTTCTTTTTTTCAAAAGAGGAACAGCTTTTAATTTAGGTTTTTTTGTAAAATTCAGGTAATAAAAAATGAGTTTAAATAAGGATAATATAAGTATTGTTCTTGTACGCCCCAAATATTCTTCAAATATAGGTTCCTGTGCCAGGGCAATGAAAAATACAGGATTTAAAAATCTTGTAATAATTGATCCTTTAGATTATGACCACAAAACTGCCTTAAAACTTTCAACCCATGAAGCCGGGGATATTCTTGAAAATGCAGTCTTTTGTAAAGACCTTGATCTTGCATTGAAGGATTTTTCATTTTGTGTTGGAACAAGCGCAAGACTTGGAAGAAAAAGAAAACTTATAATTTCAACTCCTGAAAAGGCAAATGAACAAATCGCCTCGGCATCACTTAAAAACAAGACAGCAATATTGTTCGGGCCGGAAAATAAAGGGCTTCAAAATGAAGATATCAAAAGATGTCAACTTCTTATACACATACCGACATCTGGTTTTTCTTCTCTCAACCTTTCCCAGGCTGTTATGATAATTACATATGAACTAAGCAAGATAACACAAAGTTCTGAAGAAGAATATACACCTGTACTTGCAACAAAATTCCAACTGGATAAAATGTATAATCACCTTAAAAACATACTCATAAAAATAGATTTCATTAATCCTGAGAATCCAGATCACTGGCTTGACAATTTCAGAATTTTTTTTTCAAGACAAAAAATGCGTGCAAAGGATGTCAATATTTTAAGGGGAGTGCTAAGGCAGATAGACTGGTATGGCAGGCATATGTATGAAAAAGGTAAAAATGACAAAAGTCAATAAATTTCCCATCTTCCCTTATTATAATATTTATATAAAACAGGATTATTTTTTGTATTAATCCTTATATCCTTTTTATCTATTCCTTCAAAAACATCTTTGCCGAAAACAAGGGATGCATTCAGAATTTCATTGTTTAAAAATCTTGTCTGAATACCGGAAAAATTTATTTTTTCAAATTTTTTCTGAAGATTTCCTTCATTAACAGCTCCGCAGATAAAGCCCCAGTCTCCCATTGTAGGGATTCCCTGATGATATTTAACGGTTTCAAAACCAGCAGACTGAATGGTTTTTTCAATGGAAAGAAAAACTCTTGGTGTAAAATAAGGGCTTGATGCCTGGGTTACAAAAATTCCCCCTTTTGAAAGTGATTTTTTGACCATCTCATAAAAATGTCTGCTGTACAGGTGCATAAGATCCATTGTGTCAGGGTCAGGGAAATCTATAATTATAACATCATAAAATTTTTCTGAATCTTCAAGATATTTAAGACCGTCACTATTTATTATATTGATTTTTTCTGAATTCATGCTGCCCTTGTTTATCGCTGTCAATACAGGATGAGTTTTTGCAAGTTCTGTCATTTTCGGGTCAAGATCCACAAGATCAATTTTTTTTATATTCTTATATTTTAACACTTCTCTTGCTGCAAGGCCGTCTCCTCCACCAAGGATTAAAACATTTTCACAATTATAAAAACAGTTAACTGCAGGATGAACAAGAGATTCATGGTATCTTTGTTCATCATAGGTTGAAAACTGCTCCTGACCGTTAAGATAAAGCCAGTAATTATTTTTCCATTGGGTTATAACAATTTTCTGGAATTTGGTCTGTTCCTGATAAATTATTTTGTCAGTGTATTTTTTTTGTTCACTGTACATGATTACATTTTTGGCGCTCAAAAAAATAATTACAAGAATAATTAAGGCACCAAATACAGATGAAACAATGATTTTTTTAAACTTTAACAGGTTGAAATAACCAGTTATTAACATCAAAGCAACAATGAGATTTATGGAACCAAGAACTGCAGGGGTATAGGTTAGACCAAAATAAGGAAGAGCAATAAATACAAAAAAAATCCCTCCAAGCAAAGCTCCATAATAATCTTTTTCCATTACAGAAGAAATATTTACCCTGAGACTTGTATAATTATCATTTATTCTTGTTACAAGTGGTATCTCCATTCCTATAAGAGCACCGATAAACATGGAATGGATATAAATTACAATAGAAGTTGAAGACGATGTTACATGTGCGGCAACGGAATATGAAACAATTGCAGAAAGAGCACATAAAACAGAAAGCAGACATTCTGCCATGAGAAAATAATCAAATAAAGAGTCTTTAAGATATCTGCTCGCCCTGCTTCCAATCCCCATTGCAAAAAGCATAAGGCTCATTATCATTGTCCATTGAAAAACTGAGTTTCCAAGAAGATAGGTGGCAAGTGTAGATAAAACATATTCTGCAACTATACCTGCACAGCCTGTTATAAATACTGCAGTCTGGAGAAAAAACGGGTTCATACACACCAGCAGACAGCAAGTGCTGCTGCAATATAAGATACAGCTTCAATATATGCTGCACCGATATTAGGATTGTCCTGCCCGGCTATTTCCTTTGAAAGACTCTCTGATGGAAGAAGAACCCTGTCTGTAATTATTCTCACAAGAGGAAGAAGAATAAGACCTAAAACAGCATAACGGACATATTGGCTAATATTGTAACTCCATGAATAAAAATCTCCTTCTGCAGCAATTCCTATAATCAGACCTGTTGCAATAAGGAATCCTCCAAAACTTATTCCTGCGGCAGCATTATCTTTCTCTATTTCTTCATGAATATCATAGGGAGTGATAAAATTATATAATATACCTGCAATTATCAAAATTATCTGGCCAATCAGCCAGAATCCTGCTGCAGTTATAATATCTCCGCCTTCTCCGGTGACAGAGCCATAAAGAAGAAAACCTGAGGCTATGCAGATTGCAAAAGTAACAGCTCCTGTTCCCTGATTTTGATCCCTTATCAGTTCTTCGCTGATTTTAAATTTATAAAGGATAATTTTATCGCAGATAAACCATGATAAATTTAAAAGAATAATTGAAAGAGTCCCATAAATTATTATATCCAGAAAATCAGAGATTATTCCCTCTGAAGGGCCGGCAACAGCCCCCCCGATTGAAATTGCAAGTCCAAGATAATATCCTGATACAGCAAGAGCAAGTGCAGGATTATCTTTTTTTACAAGCTCCTCAACAAGGTTATACTCCCTGTGCAATTTGTCATTAACAACTTTTCCCACAAAAAAAAGCAGATAAAAGGATGCAAGTAAAATTAAAGAATTGATTATTATATCCATAAATATCCCCTGTTCTATTTTTTTCTCTAATGAAATGAAACAACTATTTACCGATTCTTCCTGCCTTGCCTCTGAAACTGGAAGTTCTTGTACGCCCTACTTTGCTTTTAAGATTATTTTTAAATTTTTTAGAAAAATTTGTTTCTCTTGACTTTCTTCGTTGATAGAAGGAAGGATTATTTTGTCTTGAAACCCGTCCTTTTGTACCGTAGTCGTTATTAGCACCATAGTAAACCATATTTCGCCTGGAAAAATCCCTGTAGTTGTCATAGTCATATCTTCTTACAGGTCTGTACCATCCGCCCATAAGATTTTTGAACATTGCGTATTTACCGTAAAACGACCAGAAACTGCTGCCAGAAGAATCAGTTTTCCACTGACCGTATCTTGAATCACCAACATATTGATATCCTGGGGGAGTAACTTCAGAGCTGAGCTTACCATCCTTTTTATTAACCAGAGCCATTCCAAGAAAGCCTGAATTAAGACGGTAATAATTTTCAGGAACCTTGAACCATGGAGTTACATGGGCATCCTCAGGAGTTACAACCCTGTATTTGTGATAATATGTTGTAGAAAAAGTCCCTTCCTCTTTCATATCTTCAAGTAAAATTGTATAGGTTTCCAGATTTTTAAGATTTTTTTCTATTTTTTCAATGGGAAGTTCACTTTTTGAACCGCATGAATTTAAAATAAAACATGTAAAGGTTAAAATAAATAAATTCTTAAATATTTTCATGTGACTTATCCAAACTTTACTTAGGTTATAATTGAAAATTTTTTATAATCATACCATAAAAATAAAAAATTTCCCATTAATAATTTTTGTTAGTTTTTAAAAAATCTGAATAAAAATTAAGTGCAAAGTCATTTTCCTTTTTATTTTCTTCAAGATTAAACTATCTAAAAAGTTTTGAGATCCAAACAAAACTTTATTTTTAAAAACTACCAGAACCATTTTTTTCTTCCAAGCAAATCATGATAATATATTTCCTGTCTCGGCTGAATATATACTTTAACATCAGCTCTTGCTATTCCCTTGCTGTATGTAATTTTTTCAACAGCAGCCCCCCTTAAATATGCATTTGCAATAGTTTTTACCTGATCTTCAGTAAGTTTTCCGTTATTTGCTTTTGAATTAGCCTGAACAATCATACCGCCGAGACGTTCTGCTATTTTTCTGTATGCATCAAGAACAGCTGCTCTTTCAGCCGTATATTTCTGTTCAGCAGGAGAACCTTCTTCACTTGGCATTCCTATGCCTGTTTCTTTTACAAGTATTTTTCTTTTAACCTCTTCCGGTTCTAACCCTGCGACAAGATTTTCATGTATATTTACAAACTCATATTCTTTCAAAACCTGATAATCTGTAGCACATCCAAAAAAAAAGACAATAAATACAGAAAAGTAAATTTTCCTGAACATTGAAGCCACCTCCAGTTATTTATAATGATAAAAGCTAATTCGGTTTATCAAAAAAATAACTTTAGCTGAAATATACTTTGCAGGCAAGTGCATATTTTTGAAAGAAAAATTTATAAATATCAAATAAAAAGTAAAAATAAGGCTTGAAAACTGCATAAAATTAGTTTAATATATTTTTTAAGTATTTTAGAAATTTTTCCAATATCTTGAAAAACCATATAAGACTGTAGTAAAAAACAGTCACCCCACAAAAAAATACCCCGTAAAAAAACCCCGGCGGTTTTTAAATAAACCGCCTTAAACCTCCTCTTTTATATTTTTATTGATTAAATTTTGTTTCTGGATTAAAAGATTCTTGAAAGAAGGTATTTAATTTTTTCCTAATTAAATTTTTAAAATAAACAATTTTTAATATGTCCTGAGAGGAGCAGTATGTCATTATCTGTTTACATGACAAGACAATTAGGAGAACAATCCATATCCCTTATAAAAAATCTTGGTAAATTTTTTATATTTTTTCTTGCCGGAATATTAAATTTTTTCAAATGGCCAATTAAGATTCTGAAACTTGTAAACCAGATATACTTCATTGGAATAAAATCTGTTCTTATTGTATGCTTGACAGCTCTTTTCACAGGTATGGTTTTAGGTCTTCAGGGCTATTATACCCTTGTAAATTTTGGTTCAGAGGGTTTTCTTGGAACAGCAGTTGCTCTTACAATAATAAGAGAGCTTGGACCTGTTATGACAGCAATAATGATTGTTGCAAGAGCCGGGTCAGCAATGACTGCTGAAATAGGCATAATGAGGATCTCTGAACAGATAGATGCTCTTGTAACAATGAATATAAACCCTGTCAGATTTATTTTCAGTCCAAGGCTTTGGGCAGGGATAATAAGTTTTCCTATTCTGACTGCAATTTTTGATATTATAGGTATATTGGGAGGCTATATAACAGGCTCTCTTCTCCTTGACCTTAACTCTGGAATATATTTTTCACGTGTTGAATCAAGTGTTTCCATGAATGATATAACAGGAGGTTTTACAAAATCTCTTATATTCGGTCTGCTTGTTGTTACAATATGTTGCTATAAAGGATATTACACCCATCTCCAGAAAAAAGTATCAGGATCAAAAGGCGTAAGCTATGCAACCACATCTGCAGTTGTTCAGTCCTGTGTATGGATACTTGTATTTGATTATGTTATTACTTCTTTTTTACTATAAAGGCAGTTATGAGTACAATCACAGAGATACCAGTTGAACTGGAAACAATTTATAAAAGCTTCAACAATATAAATGTTCTCAGAGGAGTCAGCCTGAAGATACAAAAAGGCATGATTACAGCAATAATAGGCAAAAGCGGTGAAGGGAAAAGTGTGCTTCTCAAGCATATTATCGGGCTTTTAAAACCTGACAGTGGGAATATCTATTTCAATGGAAAACCTGTGGGGAAAATGTCTGCAAAGGAACTCAAGTTTTTCAGAAAAAAAATAAGTTATATGTTTCAGGGAAATGCATTGTTTGATTCAATGACTGTTTTTGAAAATATTGCACTGCCTCTTGTCGAAAATAATGAGAAAAAAGATCTGATTAAAGAGCTTGTAGAAAAAAGAATAACCCAGCTTGAGCTTGAAGGCTCTGAAAACAAGTATCCTTCTGAACTTTCAGGAGGAATGCAGAAAAGAGCAGCTCTTGCAAGAGCTCTTGTAAATGAACCGGAAATAGTTCTCTTTGACGAACCAACAACAGGTCTTGATCCCATAAGAAAAAATTCTGTTCATAAGATGATTTCTGACTATCAGAAACAATTTGGTTTTACCGCAGTTATTGTAAGTCATGAAATTCCTGAAGTTTTTGAATTCTCAGATATAATAATGATGCTTGATAAGGGACAGATTGTTTTTACAGGAACAAAAGAAGATATAAAAAATACTGAAAACCAATATTTAAAAAATTTTATAGAAGGCAGATTTCAATAATCTGTATTTACTTTTTTCGGAGGATACAATGAGAAAAAGCACTCTTGAAACAGCAGTAGGCATCTTTGTAATTGCGGGACTTTTATGTATTGGATATCTAACTGTAAAACTTGGAAAAATGGAACTTCTAGGAACCAATTATTATAATCTTAAAGCCAATTTCAGAACTGTATCAGGTCTTAAACAAGGAGCAAATATTGAAATTGCAGGGGTTAAAGTTGGAAGTGTTGAAAATATATATCTTGATAAAGAAACACAGACTGCCATGGCTGTTTTGAAAATAGACAAGAATGTAAAACTTTCCAAAGATGTAATTGCCTCTATTAAAACATCAGGTCTTATAGGAGATAAATATATTCAGCTTTCACCAGGAGGCGACCCTGATATTTTAACAGAAGGTGAAGTTATTGAAGAAACGCAATCACCCGTTGATTTTGAAGAACTTATAAGTAAGTATATTTTTGGTTCTGTAGAAAATAAAAAAAACGAATCGGAGGATTTTCTTAAATGATAAAAAAAATAACGCTAATAATAATTATTATTGTTTTTTTAAGCATTTCTGCAATGGCACAAACCCCTATGGAAGCAATAAAACAGCCGACTGATAAAATAGTTGAAATATTAAAAGATAAAAAATATGCTGATCTTTCGTCTGATTTGAAAGAGCAGCAATGGAATGAAATATGGAATGTAGTGAAAAACTCTTTTGAATTCAATATTATTTCCAGACTGGCTGCTGGGAAATACTGGAAAAGTTTCAGCGATGGTGAAAAAAAGAAATTCATTGATCTTTTTTCAAGATTGCTAGCAAATACATATATAGATAAGGTTCAGGAAAATTTTAAAAATCAGACTATTACATATGTTAACCAAAAAATAAAAGATAAAAAATATGCTGAAGTTCTGGTAAAAATTCCCCTTGATAATAAACCGGTTCCCATAATATACAAACTCCTTAAAAAAAAAAACTGGCTTATATATGATGTCAGGATAGAAGGAATGAGCATGATAAAAAATTATAGAAGTCAGTTTGACGAATATCTTTTCAAAAAAAGCCCTGGAGAACTTATTGATGCCCTGACAAAAAAACTGGACTTTTTGGCAAAAAAAAGGAAATCATAAAATAAAAAATGAAGCATTTTTTTTTCGTAATTTTAACTTTTACTATATTTATAAATTTTTTTGCATCATATGCCAGAGCTGATGATAAAAAAGCTTCTTTACCATCTGAAAATGATTTGCTTATTCATGAACTGGAAGCAGATTTTAATACAGGGGAAAAAGACGAATCTTTTTTAAGCGATGATGAGCTTCTTAAAGATAAGAATTTAAAGAATCAAGAAATATTTGATCCTTTGGAGCCTCTTAACAGAGGAATTTTTTATTTTAATGATAAGGTTTATACTTATATTTTTACACCTGTTTCAAATGGATATAAAAAAGTAACACCAAAATTTGCAAGAACAGGAATCCGTAATTTTTTCAAAAATCTTGGAGCGCCCCTTAGAATAATAAACAATCTTCTACAGGGAAAAATGAGAAATGCCGGTGCTGAAACAGGCAGTTTTTTTGTAAATACTTTTCTTGGTTTTTTTGGACTTTTTGACTCTGCAAAAACAATAAAAGCCCTAAATATAAATGATCAGGAGGATTTGGGGCAGACTTTCGGGAAATGGGGAATAGGCCCGGGGCCTTATCTTGTTCTACCATTCCTTGGTCCATCAAATTTAAGGGATGCCATAGGTTACGCAGGCGGTTTTTATGCCGACAACTGGATGATGCTGGAAGCTTTTTCTTCAAAAGAAAAATCTATCATGAAGGGAACAGACGCCATTAACAGCATACCTGGTACAATGGATATGTACAATACCCTTAAAGATTCTGCTATTGATCCATATACAGCTCTAAGAGACGGATATAACCAGTTAAGAAATTCTAAAATCAAAAAATAAATTTTTGAAAAAAAGTATTTTAATCCGTCATATCTTGTCTATTGTATTTAGACAAATTGAAAAACTTTATCAAAAGTCTAAAACGCAGGGATTTCAACTTCAAGTTCTTTTTCTGTTTCAGAGGATTCAACTTCTGAATCAAGCTTATTGAAAGCTTTTTTCGATTTTTTAACCTCTATCTTTTCTCTTAACAATGAAATTCTCTCTTTTTGGTAATCTATCAGTTCTTTCTTTGACAAAACAGCTGAACCAAAGGTTATTTCATCTTTTTGTTTTCTAAAAAGCCCTTTTTCCACTCCTTTTTGTTGTTTTATACGCTCTATTTTTATATGTCTTTTTACAAAAAGAGGAAGGTTGGCATCTTTTTTAAACTGATTTACAAGTTTTTTTTCAAGCGGGTCATTTATATTTCTGAATTTTTCATAAATTATTGTCTCGATAATATTTTGTATTTTCTTTTCCATTTTTGATTGGAGGTCTGATTTTAGAGGTTCTATTGTTTCAATACCTCCATTCTTAAATGCAAAAACATAAATATATTTTGAATTACTTTCTTCATAAAACCATGATGGAGCATTATCTATCTGTATTTTATCAATAGATTGAACGCCCATATTAAATAAAAGACCAGTAAGAGCTGTAACAAGCTTTATTGCAATCGCTTCAAGCATTCTCTCCCCCCTTTTTCAGTTTTTTATATTATAAAAGATCCCTTTAAAAAAACAAGATCACCTTTTATGAGCTCCTTCAGGAAACCTTCTCATAATGATTGAAATTACTTCCTCAGCACTGGATTCTATTGGCTTATTACTTACATTTATCATTGTAAATCTGTGTTTTCTATAAGATTTTCTTATAGATTCAACTTCCTTAAAGACACCTGATGCAGAAGAATAATCCATGCCTGTATCAAGACCCAGCTTGCTTCTTCTTATCCGCCTGTGGGACATGAGCTGTTCAGGGTCAATAAAAAGAGCAACAACTCTTTTTTTATCGGCTTTCAAAAGATCATCTATAAAAGGTATTCCATTAACAACAGGTACATTTGCAACCTTCCAGCCCTGAAATGCCAGATACATACTTAAAGGGGTCTTGCCAGACCTTGATACTCCTACAAGAATAATCTCTGCCTTATCAAGGTCATGTGGATTTACTCCATCATCGTGTGATACTGCAAATTCAATGGCATTTATCCTGTTCATATCAACCTGATTAAATTTTCTGAATCTTCCTGGTTCACAAAGAGGTTTGCATTTAAGTTTTTCTGACAAGGTGTCAAGAATTGAACCCATGCCGTCAATGGTAGTAATATTTTTATCTTTTGCATATTTCTCAAGATATTTTCTTATTTCTTCCGAAACAATGGTATGAAAAATAAGGGCTTTTTCTTTTACAGCCTCTTCAACAGCTTTTTCAACCTGATCAATCTTTTTTACATGGGAAATTTTTTTTAATCTGCACCTGAAATCAGGGAACTGTACCAATGCTGATTTAACAAGCTGTTCACCATTTATTCCTTCTCCGCAGGAAAGCACGTATATCGAGAGGCCCTGTTTTCTTGTAGTGGGCATATTGTTCATATTTTTTCCTTTTTCTTTATTGAATATTTCAAAAGAATTGTTCCCTTATCTATTTTATCAATAGTTTTCAGCTCAAGCTCAGTATTAATACTTGAATTAAAAACAGATAATCCACTTCCAAAAAGAACAGGAGAAACAGTAAATATTATTTCATCAATCAAATCTTTATCGTAAAAAAGCTTGTTTGTACAGGCTCCTCCAGCAAGCACAGCTTTTTTAAAACCCTTATTTTCCAAATCCTTAACCATAAATTCAGGATTTCCTGAAAAAAAAAAAATATCTTTATCTTCAATATTTTCTTTGTTTTCTCCCATCACTACATTCAGTCTGCCTTTTAATTTTTCATCCAGAGTTTGATAAGTATTAAGACCCATAATCACAACCCCTGCTTCCATGGTGAAATCCCTGAAAAATTTTTTATCCCCGTCAGATGACCAGTCAACAGGATCAAAATTATTTTTTGCAATAAATCCATCTGCTGTAAGAGCCATTAAAAGTGTTATTTTAATTTTTCTTTTGCCTGTAATTTTTTTCATATTCTTTAATGACCTCTGACAATGGATATTTATTTATAAGCTCGCTTGCAAGCTCCTTTGCAGTGAGCCTGTCATTGATGTCATCTTCAATCATTCCCTCCAGCATAATTGTAACAAGCTGAATTTTAGCACTTTTATAACGTATTGCTTCATCAAGTGATTTTATATCAGATTCTTCAGGGAAAAAACTGCAATTATCAAAATTTATACCTGCTTTTTCCAAAACATTTTCTCTTTCAGGGATAGGAATTTTTAAAAAGTAATTTATTATATAATCCGGGAAATTTTTAAGATTGTTTTCCATTGGTGTTTCCATTTTCTGGTCTTAATTTTGCATATATTTTATACCATTAGTAAAACATAAAAGGCTTAAAAATGAAATATTTTAAAAATTTATTCTTTTTTATACCAGTATTTTTTCTATTCTTGCTTTCAGGCTGTCAAGAATCTGCTACAGATTCATACAAAAAAACATCTGAGCACTCAACCTCAAAATTAATTGGCAGCAAAGGAGGTAAAGTAATTTTATCCAGCAATGATATAATTGCAAGTGCAGAAATTTCCCCGGAGAGTATTTTTACACCTGAAAAAATTGTTATTTCAGTAAAAGAATCAATCCCCGCTCCCCTTCCTGAAAATTATACTGAAATTGGAGATTGTATAAATTTCGCACCTGAAGGAATTATTTTTCAGAAAAAAGCTGTACTGGGTATTCCTTTTAAGTCTTCTTCTGATTTTAAAAAAAACAGGGTAAAGGTTAAATACTATGACCCAATAGCTGATAAATGGACAAATATTATTGTTAAAAATATAGATATGAATAACGGCATAGTATATTTTGAAACAAATCATTTTTCAAACTACATTGCAGCAATAAAGAAGAAAGAGGGGGCAATTATTCAAGAGAATGAACTTCAAGAAAATGAATACTTTACAGGTGAAAACCAATATAATTTTACAAGCAGCGGAACAAAAAAAATTGTTGAGAAAGGATGTATAAACAGAAAAAATCTTCCCTGTGGGACTCCATGGCATATGACCATGTTTGCTCATCCTAAAAAAAAAGAACTGGTACATATAATTGACAGGGATTATACTCTGAATTATCTGACAGGATATCCTTCAGAATTGTCAGAAGACGGAACATATCTCACCTTCAATGCAAAAGAGATTTTTCCAAAAGTTAAAGAATCCGGAGATGCAAGATTATGGGACTGGGAATGTGAATTTGTACTTGAACTTACAAAACTTGAAAATTATAAGGTATATTCTGATAGTGATCCTGATTTTATTCAAAATGAACTTGATGAAAAAATTTATGCAGAAATAACTGCAATAGACGAAAATAATGTTATGATCTCCTGGAAAATAAATATTTTCCAGGAGATAAAACCCGGGAGCTCTATGTCAATAAGATTTGAAGCAAGGTATAAACCAGATGATTAATTATAAAAAAGACAAAAAAAAGTTAATAATCTATTATATCATTATTCCTTTTCTGATTATATTAACTGTTACAGGATCTTTAATATATCATAATTATTATAAGAAAAAATTTAAATTCAAAGGTCTTGGAGAAATTTACCAAAAAAAAAACAGGCAGTTCAAACTCTTTGCTGAAAGAAAACTCACACTTGATAACAAAGGAAATCCTGAAAAAAAAGATATCAAAAATCTTCCCTCATACAAGGCAAGGTTTTCAACAAATCTTAATGACGGTGCATATTTATCAATATCTCTTGATTTCAGATTTGAAAATTCAGAAGGCGTAAAGGAAATACGTGAAAAATGGGAAAGAATATCCTTTGCATCAGAAATAGCTTTATCAGTATATTCAGGTAAAGAACTTGACAATGAAGGTAAAAATGAAGTTCTAATTATAATTGAAAATCAAATCAGAAAGAGAATTCGTTCAAAAATTGAATACATCTATATTGACAAGTTTGAGCTGAGAAAGTAACCCCCCTTTATAACTTTTTACTTGACCCCAAGAGTTATTAGACGTATTTCAGTTTTTTTATACTAAAGAAACCAGAGTATTAATTTATGAGCCTCCAAAAAAAACTGAAAATATGCATAATCAGTTACAGAAGTAACCCGCACTCAGGCGGACAAGGTGTATATGTCAGAAATATTGCAAGAGAGCTTGCAGACCTTGGACACCATGTAGATGTTCTTGCAGGACCTCCGGATCCTTTACTTGAAGGTAAGGCAAATTTAATCCCTGTTAAAACCCTTGATCTTTATAATCCTGAAGATCTGTTCAGACTTCCAACGGCAAATGAATTATCAAGCCCTGTAAACCTTATGGAATGGCTGGGAGTAAGCACAATGGGTTACCCTGAACCCTTTACTTTTGGATTCAGAGCATACAATTACCTTAAAAATTGTCATAAAAAATATGATATAATCCACGATAACCAGTCTTTGTCATACGGAATATGGGCAATAGGAAGAAAGATACCAACTATTGCAACTATTCATCATCCAATGACAGTGGACAGGAATCTTGCTGTTTCAAGTGTGAAATCTCCCTGGAAAAAATTTAAATATCACAGATGGTATTCTTTTATAGGAATGCAGAAAAGGGTTGCAAGAAGACTTCCAAAACTTATTACTGTTTCGGACTTTTCAAAAAACCATATTGCTTCTGAATACAAAATAGACAAAAAAAAATTTGTTGTTGTTCCAAATGGAATAAATCTTGATCTTTTCCATCCTCTGGAAGATATAAAACGTGATCCAGATACCCTTATATGCACAAACAGTGCGGATACTCCATTAAAAGGACTTTATTATCTTTTGCGTGCTGTACATATAATTTCCCAAAAAAGAAAAATCAAACTTAAAGTTGTTGGAACCCCAAAGGAGAACGGCCGTATTGAAAGGCTTATAAAAAAGCTTGATCTTTCAAAAACAGTAATTTTTACAGGCAGACTCTCACATGAAGAGTTTGTATATGAGTATGCAAAATCTGCTATTGCTGTTGTACCTTCATTATATGAGGGTTTCGGTCTGCCTGTGGGTGAAGCAATGGCAACAAAAACCCCTGTAATTTCAACATCAGGTGGTGCTTTGCCCGAAGTTGCAGGAGATGCTTCCCTTATAGTTCCTGCGGGTGATGCAGATTCTCTTGCTAAGGCAATATCGGCTCTACTTGACAATCCAGAGAAAAGAAAAGAACTTGGAGAGGCAGGATATAAAAGGGTTCATTCCCAATTTACATGGAAACAGGCTGCATTAAAAACCGCAGAAGCTTATCAGGAGGTAATCCGTGATTACAGTTGATTTTAAATATTTACCTCTGAAAAAGGGATACAGGGTTCTCGACATTGGCAGCGGACCGGGCAGACATACTGCAGCAGTATATGGTCAGGAAAATGTTATGGCAGTTGGTGCTGATTTAAATTATCAGGATCTTCTTCTTGCAAAAGACCGGCTTGAATATCATGATAAACTTGGTTTTTCCGGTGGAGGAACATGGGATCTTATTACTTCTGATATAACAGAACTGCCCTTTAAAGACGGTGCTTTTGATGTTGTAATCTGCTCTGAAGTAATGGAGCATATTCCCGAAGATGACAAAGCTGCCAATGAAATTTTAAGGGTCTTAAAAAAAGGGGGGCAGCTTGCCATAAGCGTTCCAAGAATGTGGCCTGAAAAAATCTGCTGGATGCTTTCAGATGAATATTTCAATGCAAATCAGGGTCATGTGAGAATATATAGAAAAAGCACAATAAAAAATATCTTTACAGAAAAAGGATGCTCTTTTAAAAGATATCATTTTGCCCACAGCCTCCATTCTCCATACTGGTGGCTGAAATGCCTTGCAGGCCCTACACGTGAAGACAGCAAGGCTGTAAATTTATACAAAAGATTTCTTGAATGGGATATAATAGAAAAACCTTTTCTTACACAATTTCTTGATAGAATTTTAAATCCTGTTTGCGGCAAAAGCATTGTTTTATATTTTAAAAAAAGATAACTTATGAAATTTGACAAAAAATTTATCAGAGAAAAAATAACTTCATATATTGACTCCTATAATAACTCTGACTTGAGTGAAATGGAAAAATTTTTAGATGATGACATCATCTACAAAAATATTGTTGACGATGATGTAAATATAACTACAAAAGGAAAAAATGCTTTTCTTGAACTCAATAAAAAATCTTTTTCACTTTTTACAGAAAAAGAAAAAGAAATAATTACTATTTTTATTGAAAAGAAAAAAATAATTGCTGAAATTTTTTTTCATGGTGTTCTGGCAAAAGATTTAAATAAAGATGTTCTTAAAGGAGATAAAGTAAGGATTGAAACTAATACAGAATTTACTTTTTCAGATAAATCCGGTTTGATTATTGAAATTACAGATTACAGCAGTTAAAAATTTTTCAATCCAAGGTTTTATTAATAAGCGGTAAATAAAAATATGGGAAAAAAAATACTTCTGGCTTTATTTTGCACAATTTTTATACCTTCATGGTTGAATGCAGCTGTTAAAATAAACATTTCACCTGAAAAAATTGAATTAAATCAGGGAGAAACTCTTTTTTTTAATATTTACTATTACAATAATTCCCCTGAAAAGCTTGTTATTAATATAAAAAACACACTGGAATCATTTTTAAAATCTGACGATAATTTTTTTACCACAGATTCAAAACTTGTTTCTCAAATAAACAAAAAACAACTTATAATAGAAAAAGGGCAATTCAGAAAATTAAAATATAAGCTTATTCTTCCCTTTTCACTTCAGGGAATGGTCAAAATAAAATTTCCAAAATACAAAAATAAAAATTTCTATATTTTTGTTTCAACATCTAAAAACTACACTAAAAGATCATACAAAACCATTGATGCAATTATACATATGTATCAGCCATACATGAAAAATCTTACATCATACAAGCCAATTTATTTTCTTGCAGGAACAGATTTATCAAAAAGCAAGTTCCAGCTAAGCTTCAAATACAGATTTATAGATCAGGGTACCGAAGCCTGGGACAAACTGTTCTGGCTGAGAGGAATACACCTTGGATATACCCAGACATCCTTCTGGGATCTTGAAAGTGAATCCATACCTTTCAAAGACAGCAGTTACAAACCTGAATTTTTTTATCTTTCTCCCAATATAAGTACACCAACCCACAAAGACTTTAAAATTTTTCTTCAGTCAGGACTGCAGCATGAGTCAAATGGGCGGGGTGGTGAAAAATCAAAAAGCACAAATTTTTTATATTTTAAGCCTATTTTTTTATTTTTCCCTGATAAACTTCCCTATGGTTTTCTTTTTTCACCAAAAATATTTTCCTATATAAAAAATGAAAAATCTACAAACAAGGATCTGTATAAATACCGTGGATATTTTGAACTCCAGACTTCAATTGGGAAAGCTGACAGTTTTCTGATTGAATCATATTTTTACTGGGGTAAAAAAGGAGGCTCAATAAGTGTGGATTATTTTTATCCAATTCATAAATTCTTTAAAAATATCAATTTCTTTTTACAGGTTCAATATTCCAATGTTCTGGCAGAGTCCTTGATTGATTATAAAAAACGAAACGAATCCATAAGATTTGGGATTGCCATTGTAAGATAAAATTTAGTCTCCTGTTTTTATAAGCTGTACAAAGCAAAGGGAAACCATGCTTAAAAAGGCACCTGCAATAAAAGGAATTCTATAATCTATCATCCAGAGCATGCCTCCCATTGCAGGAAGAAAAACTGCTGCAATATGATTTATAGTAAAACTTACTCCCATACTTGGCGCTATATCCTTTGGGTCTGCAATTTTTTGAAAAAAAGTTCTTATTCCAATGGCAAAATTATAAAAAATATGATCCATAATATACAAAAAGCCAACCATGGTTTTATTTTCTGCAAAGGCATAAGCCGTAAATATAAAAATAAGAGAAAAATATTCAACTGACAGCACTTTTCTTTCACCAAATTTTACAATTGCACGCCCTATGTATGGGCTTAAAAAATAATTTACAATATTATTCAAAATAAATAAAAATGCTATTTCCTGTACTGAAAAATCAAATTTTTTCACAAGAAGAAATACTGCAAAAGCAATAAATATCTGTCTTCTGGCTCCTGCAAGAAAAGTTAAAATATAAAAGAGAAAATATTTCTTTCTAAAAATCATTTTATTGTGCTGAACAACAAGATCTTTTCTCCCTGGATTTTGAGAAAAACCCCATAATGCTGCCCCGATTGTAAAAATACCTACACTCATATAAATAGAAAAATAGTGAAAAAAAGGAGATACTATTAAAAGAAGAATTCCTATAAAAATATTTGAAGCCGCAGAAATACTTTTTAGTCTGCCAAAAACAACAGGAGAGTCCTCCTTGCTGAAATATTGGAGTGTAAGTGATTGATTCGTAGTTTCAAAATAGTGAAATCCAAAACTCATTACAAGAGTTGTAAAAATAAGACCTGTGAATGAAGGGAAAAAACCTACAATAGAGATACCAAGCCCAAGAACAAGTACAGATAAGGCTGAAAGTCTGTATTCCTTTATAAAATAAAGAAAATATACTGCAAACAATGCCAGAAAACCCGGAATTTCCCTTACAGACTGAATAATTCCTATTTCCCTGCCTGAAATACCTGCTTCATGTACAGCAAAATTATCAAAAAGAATCCTCCATGCCTGGAGCCCCATTGTTGAAACAGCTGCCATAATCATTAAAAAAACATACATGCGGGAGCTTTTTTTATATATAGAATCTTTTATCGTCATAATGCCTTTCTTTAAATCCAAACATCTAAAAAATCAATAAAAATAACTGTACAGGAATATTAAACTGGATTAAAAAAAAATAGTTTATTTATGTTTTAAAAAATTACAGTATATAAAACTGATGGAACCCTTTATCATGGAAAAAGATTACTCAAACTGGTATGTAATTCAGACTTTATCAGGAAATGAAGAAAAACTGGTTTCATATATAAATCATCTTGCAAAAGAACAATTTCAATTATACCTTCCTTTAAAAAAAATGATTTACAGAATAAAAGGTAATCATGTAATCACAACCAAACCCTTGTTTGCAGGCTATATTTTTATATATAAAGAAGTGGAAAAACTTGAAAGAATAATTGCTCAAAAAACAAAGCCACCCTTTTTTTTTAAAATATTAAAATCCGAACAAAAATATCTCAGGGTTCACGATTATGAGATGAAGTATATCTTTGATATGACAGGAAACAAAGGTATTGTGGAATTGTCAGAGGCAAAAATTAAATTAGGTGATATTGTCAAAATAACCAAAGGCCCGCTGAAAGACCTTGATGCAAAAATCTTATTTATAAATAAAAGAAAAAACAAAGCAAAAGTACAGATAAATTTTTTAAATAATATTGTAGATGTAAGCCTTGGTATTGATTTTATATAATTACTGGCTGCAAAAACATTTAAAAAATATATTTATTTTCAAGTAAATAAAATACTTGAACCCTTGAAACTAAATAACAATTAATTATTTAATTTCCATTTACTTTATTATATAGTTTCCAGACCGATAAATAAATGTATGAATTTCCCAAAGATTTTAAAAACTTTTTAAAACTGAATTGTAATTATGAAAAAAATATATAATCGTCTGAAATTAAAATCTCTTTTTTCAAATTCAGGAAGTTTTGCCTATACAGGCAAATGGATATGCGGATTTTTTCTAATCGGTATTGTTGCAGGACTTGGAGCTGTTTTGTTTGAATATATGTGTGGACTGGGTTCACATTTTTTTATGGATTACCTTGCAGGCTATAATCCTCCTGCACCTTCAGGTGAATATTCACATTTCCATACAACAGGCCGCCCTTTTAATAAATGGATACTTCTTTTTTTACCGGCAATAGGTGGATTAATAAGCGGATTTATTGTCTATACTTTCGCTCCTGAAGCAGAAGGACACGGAACAGATTCAGCCATAGATGCCTACCACAACAAGGGTGGAATGATAAGGGCAAGAGTTCCCATAGTAAAAACAATAGCTTCAACAATTACTCTTACATCAGGAGGGTCAGGCGGAAGAGAAGGACCTATTGCCCAGATAGGAGCTGGTTTTGGCTCTTTTCTTGCCACCAGACTCAACCTTACAGACAGGGAAAGACGAATAATGATGGCAGCAGGCATAGGAGCAGGAGTAGGAGCTATTTTCAGAGCACCACTTGCAGGAGCTCTTTTTGCCGCAGAAGTTTTATATCAGGATCCTGAATTTGAATCAGAGGTTATTATTCCCGCAGGAATTGCATCTGTTACAGGATATTGTATTTTCTGCATTCTTTTTGGCTGGGGTTCTCTGTTTGACTCATCTCAGTTTACATTTACAAATCCAGTATCCCTTATTTTTTATTCAATACTTGCCGTTGTTCTTGTTCTTTTTGCAAAAATGTATTGCGATGTTTTTTATAAAGTAACAGACCTTTTTAAAAAACTGCCTGTAATTCCACATCTAAGACCTGCAATAGGAGGACTTGTAACTGGAATTATAGGTTTTTTCTTTCCATACACTCTTGGTTTTGGATACGGCTTTGTTCAGGAAGCAATGTTTCTTGAAAGATCAATAACTTTTCTTCTTATTCTTGCTGTAGGGAAAATTTTTACAACTGCCTTTTCAATAGGTTCCGGCGGGTCAGGCGGAGTTTTTGGTCCTTCTGTTGTAATAGGCGGTGCTGTTGGCGGGGCAGCAGGTCTTGTATTCAATATTTTTTTCCCTAATATAATAACAGAGCCAGGTGCCTTTGTAGTAGTTGGCATGGCTGGTTTTTTTACTGCTGTTTCAAATACCCCTATTTCAACTATCATATTTGTTTCTGAAATGACAAACTCATATCATCTTCTTTTACCAAGCCTGCTTGTTTGTGCACTTTGTCATGTCTTTTCAAATAATGTAACAATATATAGAAAACAGGTAAAAAGACGGGTTGACTCTCCTGCCCATCAGGGAGAATTTATGATAGATGTTCTCCAGTCAATAAAAGTAAAGGATCTGATGCATCTTCTGAAACAAATTGATTATGTAAATCAGGATATGAATTTTTTAAATTTCAAAAAATTTTTTTCAAAAACAAGGCAGCATTATTTTCCTGTAATGGACAAAAATAAAAGACTTGTAGGTATTTTTTCAAGCACTGATATAAGAGGTGTTCTTTTCTCACCTGATATAGAGTCCCTTATTGTTATGAAAGATATTGCAACAACAGATATTGTTGTAACAACAGCAGAAGAAGATCTCCATACTGTGCTTGTCAAACTTACACAAAAAAATATTGAAAGTCTTCCTGTTGTTGATTCAAATGATAAAGGAATTCTTCTTGGCATGCTTAACAGAAGAGAGGTAATTTCATTTTATAACAGTCAGGTCAAACAGCTCAAAGATAATAAAGAAAAGGCAGTTTATATGTAATAAACCGCCTTTTCTTAACCCAAGTTCAGCAAAATATTCCCAATAATGAGTAAAAAAGCATTTTTTTGTACATATCAAAAAAAATAAAGCGTGTATTTTTAATAAGATAATAAAAAAACTTTTTTGGAAATTTCTCTGTAGTGCCATACGATTTAAAAAAGTTCTTGCCTTATTGATATAAATATATTATGATAACTCTATTATGTTTATT
>PDWI01000514.1_pt1 | contig 99698 bp, 81 predicted proteins | sample 1430891 | NCBI WGS metagenome assembly PDWI01 (sample SAMN01162508, study PRJNA174530) | Oral metagenome, whole genome shotgun sequencing project. | biome: Marine environment; feature: Marine mammal; material: Swab sample of the gingival sulcus; isolation source: swab sample of gingival sulcus... | reverse complement strand
CCAAGCCCTCAAAACAAATGCTATACTTACCAACACAACACCAAAGATGAAAGAGAAAAGAGGATGGATCATGCTTATGCTCATGAGAAGTCAGAAAAACTAATACTTCTTTTCTTATAAATAACCCCCTCTAAGAACGGGGGTTATTTTTTTATTTTCTCTTGCATTTTTCATTATTATAGGCTATTATATGAATATAATTACTTTTTATATTCAAAATTATGAAATACTCGACAGAAAGAGGTGATGTTGTGACTCATATGAATATTCTAAAACAAACTTTGATAGAGAAGCTCAGAAAAAAAATAAGTGCTTCAGTGCTGAGTATGGTTCTTTCGAGTCCAATACGATGTCGAAAGAGAATTACGACTGTGGAATGAATAGAAAATATACCAGATAGTCAAGCTATTTTTGCACCGACTCACTTGAGTGATCAGGATATGCTTTTGGCTGGACACAGTATAAATAAACAAAATCGCTCTTTTTCTATGGTGAGTCAAGCGACAAATTTCGAACCATTTTTTATGCGGACAATAATGGAACTCTCTGGGAAGGATCGATTTTTGCCAATTTCGAACAGAAAAACAAAAAATAAGATTCAATGATCTGAATGGGTATATGGAATAAATCCAGAAGATTTTCAAGGATTTTTTCAAGCCATGGAAATGTGAAATGATATTATTATTGCTGGACATCGACCAGTACAAGATGGAAAATTTCCTAAAAAAGCATGATTGTGAGCTATTATTATGGCCTACGCTACGGGGGAACCACTTATTCCAGTGGTGATTGATAGTAAAGTAAAAATGCAAACAAAGGTGAAGTATTTGCCAGAAATAGAACTCGAAAGTTTGACAAGTCAAGAACGAGAAATTTTTAATAAGTGGATAGGAAAGTCAAATTCTCACAAATGAAGTTTTATAAATAAAAAACAAATCCTTGAATGAGTTTTCGCAAAAATGCGAAAAGATGCAGAAAAATTGATGAACGCCTATAAGAAGGAACTTCCAAATGTACTGGAAATAAGTAAATAAGCTCTTTTCTGATTTAAAATTGTAGAAGGGCAGCCTTTTTCAACTTCTTTCTTCAACCTTGCAAGTATAAGAATTAATATGTATAATTATTTTTTGTAAGAGAAAAATCTCAAAAAAATGCTCTCACACCACAATACACAAAATGTGCAAATGTTTTGTGTATTTTTCTTTGATTTTATCTACAAAAAAGCTATACTGTACTTCATCAATCCTTATCGTACTATTTTTATGCAAAAAAAGATATCTTCATTTTCTTTTTCTCGAATACAAAAATATCTTTCTGGACTCTTGATTCTCACACTTTTTTTTACTCAAACGGTCCAAGTAAATTGGTTCGATAAGACAAATGCGGGAGTTGGAGCTTATAGAGATATTGTTTCTATTATTGTCGATTCTCAGACCTACAATGCACTTGAAGGAGATATCAAGAATTATGCAAAAAATATCCAAACATATCTCGGTCAGACACGAACGGCTATTGTTGTTGTTGATGAAAATACACTGTCATCTGTTATAGCTACAAAAAATGAATCACTCTACTATGAAGGCGAGAGTGATTATAGTGGTCCGTCACAACTTGTTGGTACGGTTCTTATTGGAAATGTTACGATTCCTATGGTCGAAAAAGAGTGAAATTTTTCCCCAAGTTTGTATCCATATGTTGATTTCAAAGAAAAGGTTTTTGTCTATGATGAAACGAGTCGTACCTATAAAAAAACAAATAATAGTTCGATTGAGATGCCAGAAATCTGGCACTGAGTTATCAATCCAGCGGTTGGGCGAGAGTGGAAATGAAGTGATGATATTGAGAAGATTCGCGGATTTCTCTCAAAGACAAATCTCTTTTATACGAAGCAAAATCGTTTTGCTGATGCCACGACAGAACCAAGGGTATTTTATTATGATGGATTTACCGAAACTCGAAGCGTTGATGCTCGAAGTCTCTACCAATATGGGCTCTATATTAAGAATCTAGAAAACCTTGCCTATAATCGATACTCGAAATATCTGCTTAGTGATATCAATAATGCTCTCAAAATGTTTGATATGTCATGAGAGGAGAGTTATGATGAACTTGTGCAGCGGGTTATTGCAACAAATACAGGTGAGTCAACGCCTTCAAATGAGGCATTTCGTCAGGCACTGGCTGGAATATCTGGTCAGAGTGTTCTTTCTGATGAAAGTTTCAAAAATGTACCAGATATTCAGACCATCAATCATATTAATGAATTTTTGAAACCATTTAATAAAATTTTTAATAAAAAGGTCCTCTGAGATGAGCTCAAAGCAATCTACAACGCTGGAAGATATACATCGGGAACGACTGTACGAGCCGATATTGGCTCATTTACGGTTACCGTGATGGACAAGGTAGCTCAAGATACGCTTCGAGCGACCAATAATGCCCTTGAAAATTCTATTGAACAGGCGATAAAAGATGCAAATATTATTCGTCCCGTGATGATACTGGATTCTTATGATTATCAGAGAAATAAAAAGTGAGATGAGCCCTCATCATATACGCCAAATTTCCCAGTACCAAATACTCCTCTGTCTCTTGGAGATGTGCTGGATAAAGAACCAAATAAACACAAGTATGTCTATGAAAATTACTACTTTGGTGAACTGGCAAAAAATATTGATACTGCTACTGGTTGTACCATTGCTCGCGGATGATATTCGGGACAAGTCTTGGAATTTGGGAAAGAAATCCTTGTTGAGGCAAATTCAGCTTTTAATGTCCATGATGCCAAACCACAATTGGCTCTATTGCAAGCAGATAATGAAGAGTTGCGAGAAAAAACGGGAAGAAGAATATCGTGTTATCGAACCTGACAAGGACAAATGCCAGTGAAAATACAGTCTTACTGGTGAGGAAATAGTGTTCTTCGAATTGCCAATCCAAATCTCTCGCCAAGTCAAGGATTCAATCCTACTTTTCTCATGCCAGATCCTACCACTTTTACAGGTTTTACGGCTCCTATCTACACGCTTCAATGAATGCGGGAAACTGATAGACTTCCAAAGGCTGACCTCAACGCCTGTATAAAAAGTACCTATTGATATCTGCTTCGAAAGCCAGATCTTATGATTCTCAAGTGTACGAAATGAAGTGGAGACCATGAGCAGCAAATCACAATCAAGAGTGCCTATCCAAAAGAGTGGAACAGAGGCAGAGAGTGCTGAAAATGAAGAAGTACCACAAACGATCCAAGGTATACCTGTACATCGGTTGATCTCGAATCAGCTCCGTTGCCAGCACTTTTCCCAGAGGAATATGATAGATACAAAAATACAACCGAACCCTGTCTTGAAGGATCTATTTTTATTGATGGTTCACAGCTAGTTTCTTCGACAAAAAATCCGCTTTGTGTCAAAAAAAGGAGAACAGGATGAGGATGATGAGAATGAGGAGATGTGACTACAATTGATAATACCATATATAGAAACCTCTACTATCATACGCTCTCGTGATATCTCAAACATGAATCTCCAACACAAATTGAACTTCAAGAGGCTGCCAGAAGCGGAGTGACTCCAAATCTGGCTATTGATATTGTACGAAGTTTTGAGTTTCAAACCCCAAAAGGCAATGTTGTATCTATTGAGTATCCAAATTTTTTCCGAGCAAATGTAAATACTCCACAGGAAGTTCGAGACTATCTGCGGCAGGAGTCCCAAAGGCAGTGGGATGCTATTTTGGCTCAGGAGCAGGCAACAACCCTATCTCCTCTTGACCAGATAGTCAATACAACCGTTTTTGGAATCAATCCACTTTCGAGCGGTTTTGATTGGAATGACTATATTTCTGATGAGGATATTGTGAAGCTTTTGCAAGCAAAAAAATGGATTCATCCAGATGTCACAAAGAAATACAAAGAAGCCGTTGAAACTATGCTTTCATACAGTCACCAGTATCCTCGTTGACAGAGAAGTGAAGAAGAAAATCCTCCAAAAATCACCACAGATAATTCAGGAGAGTATGAGATTGCCTACCTTGGACTGACTCCATTTACTCCCGATGCTGTTGATGGTGTGGCAGGATTTTCGGCTGGTCAGCAGGCCTACAATATTGCTCGCCAAAAAATTCATGCTATCAATATTACTGATCAAGAAGAAAAAGACACAGGTAAACCAACAAATGAATGTGGTCCACCAGATGGAGTGATTATCTGGAAATGGCCAGCAGCCATCATGTGCTGGATACGAAATATGTTTCCAATAAAAGTCATTTCTGGAAAGTGTAGTGCCAAGACAATTTGAGCTGATAAATTCGGAAAAGAACCCAATAATATTACCGGACTTTCACCAGAAGAACAAAGGCAGGAAATACAATCAGCGACACTTGTTTCACACCTTCCACGAGAAGTACTCTCATATCAAGATTCTCTCTCAATTGCTGCTGGACTTGAAACCCAAACAGGATCCCTCATTTTACCAACTGGTACGGTGGCAGAGATTTCTCTTCTTTGACTTTCATCTGATGGAAATGATGTGCTTGCAAACTCAGGGCAGTATATCTCTATTTCTCCTACGAGTCAAGAAGTACAGTGATGAAATGCACAGTTTATTGTCAGTTCGAGAGGAAAACCATCTGTGGCAACACTGCAAATTACCTATACAATACCAGTTTGAGATGAAAATATCAGAGTACAATGAGAGCCATTTACTATCACTGTCAGTGATAGATATCTCCAAGTTTCTCTTTCTCAATGAGGAAAACCAACCTACGCTATCAAATCGGATGAATTCTCTCCAGCCGTTCTTTCTGCTGGATTGGTTTCACAGGATAATACTACTACGAGTATACCAGTAAATACCTTTACAGTTTCTCTCTATGATGATATAACAGGAGAGTTTATCTCATCTTGATCTACTTCTAATGGGGAATTTATACTCCCAGAGAGTATACAAAAACAGTCAGGATCGTATCGAGCAGAAATCCTCGGTGCTCAAAAAGAATATGGCTCACTGACATTTAGTGTCATGGCAGGAGGTTTTGCAAAGATTGATATTCAATCAATTTCTACTGCTGTGATTGGCGAAGAGACACTTCCAGTACGAATTCGCCTTTTCGATGCCAATGATAATATCATAGAGCCTCATCTTTATAGTGTGCAGGTATCGGTTGAGTGAGGAAATATTGTTTTGGCAGGAGGGGAGAAAAAAGACTCGATTGAAATTGATGTGATCCGAGGATTTGTTGATCTCAATATAGAAGCTGATAACAGTGGAAACCCTGTCAAAATTACTGTCAGTGTCGATGGAAAAACCGCCTCAAAAGAAATTACATCACATCGAGAGGCTCAGGTTCAGTTCATACAAGCAGAAACACCAAAAGCTGGGTGAAGTCCAGTTCTCACAAAAATACAAATCGTCGATGATACATGAAATCCGATAAATGGGTTTAATTCTGTTCTTTCGGCCTCATTTCCACAGTGATGATGACGATTCGAAAAAGAGGTTATACCAATTCGAGATGGTATTTCCGATCCATTTAATTATCTCCCAGGAACCCAAGCATGAGATATTTCAGCTTTACTGTCTATTCCTTGATATGGTACATTTGAGGCTCTTTTGAGTGTAGCAGCCTGAGATGCTATGTATGTTGAGCATACAACGCTCGATAATACTATTGAGTTGAGCTTACGAGATCGATATGGAAACATTGCCACACAGCAAACGATGAATGGAACTCTCAAATACAATGGCGAAAATGAAACAGCTATTACATTTGAAAATGGAATATATCAAGTGCCACGGAGGTCTTGATATTACCAGGTTCGTGTTCCAGAACTTGAAAATGTATCAATAGAAATTGCTGAGGCAAGCGGTGTGTGTTGACCACTTCCAGAAAACCCAACACAAGAGCAGATTGATCAAAAAGAATCTTGTAGGGTTTCTGGTATACCGATGTATAGTATGTATGTTCCAAGTACAAGCCAAACAAAGTTTGATTTTCTTCCAGATTATAATGCTCGCTATACTATTCTCGCTGGTGACTCATTTTTGCGAGAATGAGAAGATATTCTCTATGATTCTGATCCAAATGATTCTCAGAGTCTTGCAGTGACGACACTGCTTGATTCTCCATTTGCAACCCAAACACTTTTTAATGTTCTTCCGTGAGGTGGAAATGTACTTGGGAACTCGAGTGATACTGCACTCTCATCTTCGATTCAAATTGAGAATTGATATCCAGTTCTCACTGTACTTGATGAAGTCGATAATACTGTATTAGCAAAGGTATCATATCGTTTATGAAATGCTCAGTTTTTCACAGACTGTCAAGAGGTTTCCCATTGTAGTCAAGAAACATGAGATTTTATTGCTATTTCAAAAAGTGATCACGACGATATAGAGATGAAACCTCAGTGAAATACTCTCGTTTTTGCATATAGATGAAAGCCAGTTGCCTCAATAGGATCAGATGGTTCTTTTGCATCAAATGGAGTTCTTTCGTTGAATCAAGTTCCGTATTCATCTGCAAATGGCCTACATGTCTATCTTGATTATGGATGAATTACCTTAGGAGAAATTCTCTATCATGCTGATGAGTCAAAAAGTATTGTACTTGGTTCAGGTCCACAATCATGACATATTGTCCTCGATGCAAAAAAAGGAAAAACCCTCCCGTTTTCACAGCAGTCTTTTGCCAATGGAAGAAATGGATATAAAATCGTAGAAAAACAAAAAAATAAGTACGATATCGATTCAAATAAACTTGGCCCTGATGGAATTACCAGCATTGGAGAGCTTTCAGAGTCGCCAAATATTGGATGGAAAGATGATAATACGATGATGCTTTCATATGCAGCTTGAGATACTGTCTGAGAAGCTACATATCGATATCATACGTATATGATGGTAAATATGTGAGATCCAGTAGCTCATGTCCAAAATGGACGCACAGGAACACAAATCGATGGCATCGATAGAACGGTGGGAACGCAAATCGGATCAACATCACATCGGTCAAATATTACCAAGGCTCTTCACAGAGATATGAATAATGACCAACTTGAAGATGTTGTTGTGGTGTATGCTGATGGTTATATTGAACTACTACTTAATTTCTGAAATCGATTTCGATCCAGAGATATGCTTGCCTATATTCCACCGCGAGGGAAGAATATTGTAGAGCTTTGAGATTTTTCAGGTGATCAGTATGCTGATATTATAGCAGTTGGACATTCAGGTTTTCTCGAATTTTGGGATAATGCACAAAGAAAATTTATAAAAACTGATATTACCGTCAATGGTGCCACCCCTCCAACAAACATCACTCAGCTCAAAGTATATGATATGGATAATGATGGAAGGGACGATATTGTGTATTTGACGTCTTTATGAAAACTTGCCGTGCTCTATGGAACCTCTCAAACAGGGGTTTTTGATGAGGTTGTTCTTGATAATACACTTGGTATTTCACTTTCTCCTGAGTTATTTACAGATGGATGAGCCCTTTATAGTCCATATATACAGCAAATAGCCGGAACACTGTGAACAGAACCATTAGAAAATATAGAAGCCAACGATACTATTATAAAATCTCTTATTTATTATCAGTATACCCTTCCAAGACAGCAGGGTGATGGAGAGAATGTGACACAGGAGGTACATACTCAGGAAACGCTTAGTGGAGTTATTACTCAGACGATTACGACAACACAGATTGATAATAATTATAAACCAGAACAAAAAACATTTATGCGAAGTGCATATTTGACAGGAGTTGGTTTATTTGCTGAGAAAAAATACCAATCTCAAAATACAGTGATACAAGCTGATGAAACCGTGGAAGTAGCCATTACAATTACCAATAATACGACGCAAAATATAGAAGATATCGAATACCTCGATAGTATTCCTCGTATTTTTGATACGAGAGAAACTTCAAACTATACAGTTTCTCTGGCTTGAAGGGCAGCTGTTGAAAAAGAATTTTATCCACTGCACTCTGGTGAGTATGATGCTCTCTTTGAAGTAGGTACTCTTGCACCGGGGCAAAAAGCGGTTATTCGTTATACTGTTAAGATGCTTCCAGCCAGTTATGGCGAAATGCTGGTTGATGATTTTGAGCGGTCAACTCCTGGTGCTGACTCGTACGGAGATGTTGCCTTCAAAACAGATACAACGTGTGGCGGAGATATGCTTCTCTATCTTTCGACAGCTGCTCGCTCATACACGAAGACAACCAATAATCAAAATATTTTTGAACCAGAATTTCCAGAAGGAGTTCAAGACGCCCTTGCAGATGCAAATGGAAATGGAATTCCTGATAGTGTCGAGTGAAATACCCAGACGACCACTCTTTGACAGTGACAAAGTGTTAATGAACTTACTGCTGAATCGAGAAATTCTCTTGAAGAACAATATGATTCTATTGCTCATCAACCAGAAGCAGAAGATGATAATTTAATTCAATTTAATGAAAATGGCACTCTGAGCTTTAGTATCGATTTCAATCCAGATTTTGAGCAAAAGGTAGAACAGATGGCAGAAGATTTCTTCAATGGTCTTGCCTGCGGATTTGGTGGTGGATCGTGTATGAGTTTTCCACTTAACTGGGCGCCATTGGCTCCATGATCAGATCCAGTTGCGTTTGGGATTCCGATTTGAGATTGACTGCGGGTTGATGAATGACTTCCAATATTTTCTGCTTTAACTTGGCAGCAGGCCTCATGTGGTCCTTCGCCTTGTTGTCTTCCAAGTGTGTATCCTGTCAGTGTACAGTGAGCAGGTGGAGGAATCTGTGGACCAACGTCTGCTGGTGGGTATCTTGGAACCTGGGATGCAACCAATACAGTTCGAGTTTTTGTCACTCCAACACTCACACTTGGTATGGGTCTAGCGGTTTGTTTTGGAGGACCAGCCAGTTCCATGGGGCAGGTTCCACCTCCTGGACTCTTTCCACTTATTCAGTCAGGAAACTGTATTGTCGTTGCCAAAGCGATGCCATTTTGTAAATGAGATGGATCATCTGAAGATGGTGATGTTTCGGATGTGATGGACAGTGATGATGTGTGGAATTCACAAAGTTGTGATATTCAAGTACGACCACAGTCAGATATTGAACAGACAAAAGAAGATATTAAAAATAGTGCTATTGACTATCTGCGATCACCAGAAGGTTTTGATTTTGCTGGATTTAATGCTCAGCTATCACAAGGCAATATCAGCTCTCTCAATAATAGCCGGCCACTTCTTCAAATTGGACCAGCTTCTGGTGGTGGGCAAGAAGTCATTGATATTTCTATTGATAGTAATACTGATATTGCTGATTTTGGAAGTATTGTTAACCTTAAAAATAAACGAATTGCCGGCTTCCCAGATTTTATTATGGACTGGATTGCGCGTCAAACCGAGGAAATTACCAATGCACTCTTTACTCCGCCAAATCTTACAATTATTCCACCAAAAGACCTCTGACAAAACGCAAAAGTAGACAGTACTTACAAGGATTTCTGGTCTGACTTATGAACTGCATATTCCAAATCAAGCTTTGATGATCTCAAACAAAGAATGTGATCTGCTTATGGCGAAGGAGCTGGGCTTGGGAATAGTTCTCTTATCGGAACACCAGACTCCTGGCTTGGTCAGCAGTATGCTGATATCCTGAAAGGTTGAGTATCGTCAGTTGATGGTGGAGTCAAAAAAATCTCATGAGGACTCAATGCAGTACAAGAAGCCTACAAGTTCCTTGGAAACCTTCCATTTATCAAGATTACTCAGGTCAGCGTTCCAATTAATATTCCTTGGGTGCTTCCAAGTGAACTCGATCAATATGAGCAGTCAATTGATGATTATATGGATGAATTAAGCAGAGCCGGAGCGAATTGGTGTGTAACTGATCCAACACCAGAGTGTCTGGCAGCAAAAGCAAAACTCAATTCTTCTGCTCTTCGAGCTGCATGGCAGGCAAATAAAGCTCGAATTCAAGAGTATCGACAGTTCCCAGAAAAACTCAAAAAATACCTCAATTGGAAAGAGAAGTATCTCTATCAGCTTATGTGTAATGTCGAAGCAATTCAGCGAATGATTATCGGATGGCTTAAAGATAATGGAATTCGCTTCCAGAAATGGGCAGAGCTTTTTGTTCTCTTGAAGGCAATAGCAGAAACGTGGCAGCCACTTCTCGATATATTTGCCAATACCAGTGCTCGTTGTGGAGTGTGCCGAAATGAGCGCTACAATCTGCAATACTGGAAATTCAAACTTATCTCTATTCTCATACCAAAAGTACCAGTGATTCAATTCCCACGATGGCCAGATATTATTCTTGACCTCTCTGATATACGACTTGGTATTAGTATTGTTGTACCAGAATTTAAGTTCCGTATTTCACCAATACGACTTCCTCGCCTTCCAAGTCTTTCGCTTCCAGATGCGCCAAATGGATCACTTACACTTCCGCGACTTCCTGTGCTTCCAAAACTTCCAACACTCCCAGATCTTCCAAATCTTCCGGACCTTCCGCTTGTTGATCTCCCAGATCTTCCACCGCCACCAAAACTCCCAAAGATCTTTTGAGCGGTCAAAGTTGTTGTCAATATTATGAAGCTGATTTCTAAACTCTATTGTTACTACCAAAATACAGCGCTTGTGCCAGAGTGGAATGCTGGTGATGTAATTGCACAGAGAACAGAGCGACAGGGAACGCTTCCAATTGATTTCCTTGATATTGCCTATCCAACTTTCAAGATTCCTGGTCTCAAAGCAATTCGAGTGGCAACACATGTCAATTTTGAGCTCAAGGCTGACTTCCTTGCCGAGATGGCTCGTACTGCGGTCAAGCCTATAAATGCAATGAGTAGCGACTTCCAGCGAGGAATTCCAAATACGATTGGTTCTGATGTTTCTGTCGAAAGTCCGATTCCTGATATTCATATCAAACCAGATGGTATCAATGACGCTGTTGATGAGGTTCAGTGAGAGATCGACGATGCCCAAGGCGAAGCGCAGGATGCATCAAATGATGCTGAGCAATGAGCACAAGATACTGTTGATGAGGCAACAAGATCAGCTTTCTTGAAGCAGATACATACCCTTACAGGTTCACTCTCAAATCTTGGTACACAGTACAGTGATGTCGATGAATTTGCCCTCTTCTTCAAGTCGCAACTTACAGCGGCATGACTTCATAATGAGCGAATAGCTCTTGAAAGAGATATGCAGTCTACTGTGAAAAAAGTCAGCCGTATTCAAAATGATATGATCGCACAGAACAACAAGAAATTTGAACATATCAAAAACTTTATTGAAACAAGTCAAGAGGATATTGCTATTGGAAATAATATCATCAAGGCGCTGCGATGAGAAAAGGATATGAATGAGATCCTTGCTGTTCATTCTGATACGTATATGTTTGCTTCTCATGGACAAGACAAAACTCGAGCATACAACACTATCAATCGACAGCTCAAAAGCCTTTCTCATACAAATACAATACGTCTTGCAACTGATAGGGAACTTCAAAATGCAACAAAAAATATCGCATCTCGATATGAGAATATCGTAGCTCAAAATACCCCAACAGTCTCTCACACTACCAGCAATTCAACTCAGCCAATAGCTCAAAGCTATAATCCAAAATTCAAAGGAATCTACATCTTGACTCCAATTCAAAAGAAACAAACTCGACTCTTTGATTACACAGACAAGGTCAACAAAAAAACAAAAGTTTCGGTGCTGGATATAGATAATGATGGAGATAATGATTTCTTATTTACGCTTGATAATAGAGTGTATGTGAAATATAATTATACAAATACTCCACAGGGTATACCAGTTGATACGAGTTCTTCCGTTTCTTCTTTGGATGAAAATTCTCAGTCTCCATTTATCCCAAATTATTTTGATCAAAATTTCTCAACTCCGTCACAGCTCAATATTTCCTTTGAACCTGCTGATCCAGATGCTCTCCAATGGAGAATGGAATTTTATGATCACTATCTTGATTGGTTTGGAGAAAAAGATGGTGGAGTGCAGGGAAACAAAATGACAGTTGACCTGTTTGTCCAAGAGTCACCAGGAGCTTCAAACTTTAATGAAGGTGTTGCCAGTACGCCAGTAGATCGATCGCTTGATGCTTGATTTGACAACCCAGACTTTACTCTTAAATGACCAAATATTACTTTTATTACTGGTGCTATTAATCTCTCTCTTTCGAGTGAACGAGCGATATACACAGGAAAAAGAGATGTAGAAGCCGAGGTCAATGGCGAGCCAATGACACTTGAAAAGCATACAAAATATTCATTTGAAAATACGGTAGAAATTCAAGCGTCTCAAGGTCCGCTCTTCATTATCTGAGAGGCTCAATCTTATAAGATTTATAAGGGATCAGATGATTTAGAAGGACTTCCAATCCTCCCATGAATGCAGCTTATTTCACAGAATTCTGTCAGTATTCAAAATCATAGATCCAACAATCCAATTGCAATCCCAAGTGATGGATATTATATCTCGAAATCGCTTGGTAGCAAAAGTGATTCATATAGCTTTACAATCGACTATCCAAATGGATACTACTATGCACGACTTCATAATCTCTCAGACACACCAAAAGATCGCGCAGGTATTGTATTGCTTTCTCCAAATGAAGCCAGCGATAGAACGCCACCTGTCGTGGCTCTTGACGAAGCACAGCGAATTCCAGTCTATACAACGAAAACAATTGATCTTAAAGATGTAATTACTGAGCTCAGTAATTACAGCATTTCTATTGACAGTGACATTTCTACAGATGGTGATGGTGACGGAATTGCTGATAATGACTTTGGAAATGGTGATGGAGCGAGCATCTCATCTGATTTCAATCTTACTCTTGGTGCGTTTGATGCTCCTGGAACCAGGGAAATGTTGCTTCGAGTGGTTGATGCGTATGGAAGTGAGACAAAAATACCACTTTCTGTTGAGATTTATACGCCAATTCCACACATCACCCATGCGACTTTTGAGGGGGCTCTTACGGGTGCTTTGGATGAAGCTGTGGAAGGAGAACCAGTTCACATTTTCCGATTCCGATCTCCTGAGCAGCCAGTCTTTGTAAGTCCTGATGCTAGTATGACGGACGTGGAGGGAGTATTTACACGAACTGCCCAGAGCACATCGCCAGAAACCATCACGCTTACAGCCAGTGGACAGACTTTCACGCTTTCACCGTATGGAGCGATCCAAAATCTTCCAGCTGAGTTGACATCATCTGTGATCCCAGCCACTGCTTCCAAGCCAATGACATTCCAGGTTGTCAGAAGAAGTGATTCTAGCCTTGTTTATGAGCAGACTCTGACACTTCCAGAGAGTGCAAAAATCATAGATACCTCCCAGAATCCTGATACGGGATCAGGGCTTCTCGTCACAACAGCAGGACAGTACAGGAGTATTTTTGCTGAACTTTCTGATCCAAATATTCCAAATGGTATGTATATCACTGATGATTCAAGTAATCCAATCCTTGCTCTTGCGAAAGATGGAAATATTTACACGCTTGATGATGAAGTCACACTCTCTCTTGCCAGTGAAGATGATTATATCAAAATTATCGCGACAAAAGACGGACAAGAAATTGCAACTTTTGTCTATAAAATAGACTTTTACTATACGAAATAATAGATTTGTTTTCTCTTTTGTATGCAGATAACGTCTCACTTCCTATGAATAGAGCTTGAAGCTCAGTACTTCTGTGATCTTTTTGTCGAAGTTTTTGCTTATGTCAAAAAGCATAGTATTGAATCGGCAGTTTCTTTTCAAAATCCACTTTCTCCTCATATTACTTTGTACTATTTAAAAAAAGATGAAAGTGATGCCGATATACAAGAAATAAAAGAATATATCGCGACCTTTGATCTTCATTCACCTCTGTACGTTTCAGGATTGAATTATTTTTTGCGTCCAGAATCCAAGACATATATCCTCTATTTTACGATTCAGACGGATATACCATTACAAGAGTACCGCGAGAGATTACATCACAGGTATCAGAGAAATCAAGTCGAAGACAATACGTACCCATTTTCTGCTCATATGACTTTTTTGAGAATACGGGATTCTGGTATATTTGAAGCACACAGAGAAAATATTGAAAAAATCATACACAGGAAATTACAATCACTTTGAACGGTTGATGTCAATACTGGTCGTATGTATGTGTACGCAGTTAATTCTCATTTCAAAGAAGAAATTCAGATAAAACTCTAAAAAAGAGCTCTCAAAAAATCAGTTTGACAGAGGAGTATTTGCTTTTCTGGAATATTTGTTTGCTTTTCTGTCTTCTTTTTGTATAATCCTAAAACCTATTTATTCTCTTCTAAAAATCTACACGTATGCTTCCACGAGTGACTCTCATCGGTCGTCCAAATGTTGGGAAATCCAGCATTTTTAATGCTCTTTCAAAACATAAAATTGCCATCATTTCTGATACAGAAAACACAACTCGTGATATTCTCGAATACCATGTCGATGATATTCAGGAGGAAGTTTCTTATATTCTCTGTGACAGTGGTGGTATTGTTGAAGCAAAAGATGAGGAACTTTTGACTGATGTTCGACAGCTTACACAAAAAGCCATTGAAAGCTCAGACGTGATTCTTCTTGTAGTTGAGTACAATCGTATGACGCAGTGGGATGAGACAATTATACAGATGCTGCGAAAGTCAGGAAAACAGGTTATTGTTGTTGCTAATAAGGCCGATAATCGAAAACGAGATATTGAAGCATATGAAAATTTTGAAGTTGGACTTGGTCCTGTGATTCCAGTTTCTGCGGTGCAAAATCGGGGTTTTCGAATCCTCAAAGATGAGATTGCAAAAATCCTCAAAAAAGAAGGATACGGATTTCAAGAAAGCGATGTCAAAGGGGATATCCTAAAAATCGCCCTTATTGGTCGACCAAATGTCGGGAAGTCTTCTCTTATCAATGCGATTTCTGGAAAATGAGTTTCGCTGGTACAGGATGAATCTGGAACCACGCGAGATGCTATTGATACAATTATTGAATTTGAATGAGAAAAAATTTGTATGATTGATACCGCTGGAATCCGTCGATCTGGAAAAATCGGCAAGGCGAATATCGAGAGCTGGAGCGTGATTCGTTCAGAGCGAGCGATTGCACGAGCTGATGTGGTGGCTATTGTTATCGATGCGTTTGAGGGCGTAACCCATCAAGATGAGCATCTTGTTTGAGAGGCGATTAAAGCTCAGAAGGGAATTATTCTTGTTTTTAATAAATGGGACAAGGTTCTTGCCAAACCTGATATCGATGGTGATACTATTTTGAATAGATATATGCAATACCTCTCAAATAAATTTGATTTTATTTCATATGCACCTGTTGTGTTTTCATCAGCGATCAATGGAAAACGAATTGACCTGATTCTCCAACATGCACAAAAAATCAAAAAAGAGCGAAATAAACGAGTGAAAACAGGAATTTTTAATAAATTTCTCGAACAAATTGTCTATGAGCATGCCCCAACTGGAAATAAGAAATCTCATAAACCAAAGGTATTTTATGGTTCGCAGGTCGAGGTAAATCCTCCTCGTTTTGTTATCTCTGTCAATAACGCTGACCATTTTCATTTTTCATACAAACGGTATATCGAAAATCAAATCCGAGAGGTGTTTTGATTTGAGGGAACGCCGATAGATATCGAGCTCAAAAGCCGAAAAAGTATGTTTAAATCAAAGGAAAAGGGAGGAAGTATGGAAGATCATTTTGGAGCTTAATTTCTTTAAAAAATTCATTTACATATATGTTTAAAATATTTTTTACCATTCTTTGTCTTTTGTTTTCAGCATTCTATGTTGGGATTTCTCTGGTGCTTCGAGATGCTAGTTTTCTCTTTTGGATTTTTTTATTCCTTTTCGTGTACAGTCTGTCTCAAGTGACGGGGTGGATATTTACGAAGAAATTTTCTTTCCAGAAAATACTTACTTCTTCCTTTGCTTGGACCCTTGGAGTCTATACTTTTATAGGATTCATACTTTTCATACTTGTTGTTTTTTGATTCCATCAGAGCTATTTTTCACCAGCGAAACTGTCAAATATAACAATCTCAAACGGAAAGCAGGATGTACAATTCTTGCAGATGTCGCACATTGCAACGCCATGATTTTATACACAAAAAAAAGAGCAAATACGAGAGCTTGTCAAAAAAGACTATCATTTTTTGCTTGAATGAGTCAAGCCTGGAAGCCAAGAAAGTGTCCAGCAGTTCAATAAATATATGGGAATGAAATTTGATGAACGCCTCTATCCAGGAATAGCAAAATTTCTGCATATGGCGGCGCAAGCAGACAATCTCTATGAAGAAATCCCAGAAAGCCATGCCCATTTTACTGATATGAGTCTTGATACTCTTGTTTCCCAGCTCAAAGAAAAAAACGTCAAGGAAGCACAAAATCCATTTGATATGCACAGTTTCGTAGAACAAATGCAATCTGCTTCCAATGAATACGAAAAAGACTTTAATCGATTTATCATTATCAGCACTCTCAATTTTACTCTAAAAAATCAAGATATTCTCTTAAAATCGTCACTGCAAGATGAAAATTATGAATTTATAAAAACAATACTTGACGGACGAAATACGCCAATTATTGATTATATTGTACAAAATACTGACAAAAACATTGCTATTTTGTATGGTGCACTTCATTTTGATTGAGTTTTTTCTGGACTCAAAGCCCATGATCCAAAATGGAGTATCAAACAAATACACTCATACACACCATATTTTGAAGCGGATTATCCAAAAAAATTGTTACAAAATTTGCTTTCTTGGCAACTTTTCATATACTCTATACTCGCATTTTTAATTCTCTATTTTTTACAAAAGTATGTCAAAAAAATCTGACAAACAAAACAAACAACAACTTCCAAAAATCCCACCAAATACTAAGGTAAAAGTGATACAAATTACACCAAAGAGTATTTTTACATTCTTGATTATAGCACTTCTTGCATGGATTGTATATTCAAGTTGGGCGAATCGGTATGCAGAATCTGTAGAATACAACGACAAAGCTTGACTCAATCAGATTGTCGACAATTATAAATCTGGCAGTTATGAATCGATCGAAATCACTGGTCGTGAAATTCAAGCAAAAAAACCAATAACAGAAACGGTCGTAAATGGGAATTTGAAAAAATCTCGCATTATTGATCGCACTCGTATTCCTGTGTGAGTTGATATTGCTCGACTTGGTATTCCAACAGAAGGAAACAAGACGATAGTGACAGTACCAGATACAAATGTATCTGATGCTATCTGGGGCTTTGTGCCAACGCTTTTGGGTACACTACTTCTTATTTTCTTATTTATATTCCTGATCGGACGACTTGGAGGTGGAGGTGGTATGGGATGACCAATGGCATTTATTAAATCTCGAGCGAAGGTCTATGATCCAGAAGCTGATGAGAAAGTGACTTTTGCTGATGTAGCTGGATCAGAAGAGGAAAAAGCTGATCTCGAAGAAGTTGTCGATTTCTTAAAAAATCCTGGAAAATACAAAAAATTGGGAGCAAAAATCCCACGAGGAATTCTCCTTCAAGGTCCTCCAGGAACCGGTAAAACCTTGCTTGCAAGGGCTGTTGCTGGTGAATCAAATGTTCCATTTTTCTCAATTTCTGGTTCAGAATTTGTGGAGATGTTTGTGGGTGTTGGTGCGAGCCGTGTTCGAGACCTTTTCAAGGAAGCGCGAGAAAAGGCGCCATCTATTATCTTTATCGATGAAATCGATGCGATTGGAAAACGTCGATCGCCTGGTGTTGGTGGTGGACACGATGAGCGAGAGCAGACACTCAATCAGATCCTCACAGAGATGGATGGGTTTGATAATGATACAAATGTGATCGTTATGTCAGCAACAAACCGAGCTGATGTCCTTGATAAAGCCCTTCTTCGACCAGGACGTTTTGATAGAAAAGTGACAATCAATTTGCCAACACTGGAAGATAGAAAAAAAATTCTCGAAGTTCATGCAAAAAATAAACCATTTTCAAAGGATGTCAATTGGGATAAAGTCGCTGGAATTACTGTTGGTTTTTCTGGGGCTGAACTTGGAAATCTTCTCAATGAAGCTGCTATCTTGACAGGAAAAAGAAACAAAAAAAATATCGATCAGGAAGCGATTCAAAACTCGATTGAAAAAGTTGTGATGGGAAATCAGAAAAAATCGCTGCGAATGACGGATCATGAAAAATGGCTTACAGCCGTTCATGAAGTTGGACATGCTATTGTCGGAAAAATGCTTCCACATACCGATCCAGTACACAAAATTTCTATTTTACCACGAGGTGGCGCTGGTGGTGTGACTTGGTTTCTTCCAGAAAAAGATCGTACCTACACCTCAAAAGCTAAATATATTGACGAGCTTGCGACTCTCTATGGTGGACGTGTTTCAGAAGAGATATTCTTTTGAAATGATTATATCACAACAGGAGCCTCAAATGATATAGAGCGAGCAACTGATATTGCACGTGCTATGGTGATGAAATTTGGTTTTGATGCTGACCTCGGGGCAGAAAACTACGCAGCCGATGACGCAGAAGGTAATTTCCTCGGAAGCAGTAATCAAGAGCGTGCCATCTCAGATGAAACTCGAAAACTTATTGACGAAAAAGTACGAACTCGCCTCAAAGATGCCTATAAAACAGCATCACAAATCCTAAAAAAATATCATGATTTACAAGAGACAATAGCAAAAAGGCTCTTAGAAGTAGAAGAAATGGATCAAGAGGAATTCGATGCTTACTTTGTCGATATTGAAGGAGTACCAGAGAAAGTTATTAAATAAAATATAACTTGAGTTTGATATTATCAGATATAAAATTTCTTTTTATAAATCTTATTTATACTCCATACTGTATAAATAGCAATGAAAAATTGTAAAAAAAATTGAGTTTTTTACATTCTTTTGTATAATAAATGTATACTTAATTCCTAATCATTTTTGTTTATGAGGAAGTTTTTTTCATGAATTGCTCTTTTGAGTGTATTATTTTCAGTAATGTCATTTCAGTGACTTTATGCTATTGGCCCAGTTGTTAATTTTGACGCGAATGGGATTTCTGATTGTCCGTTTCCGAATTGAAATGGTGCTACAGGAGCTGGGACATGTGGTGGTGGATATATTGCACCGCATGGATCCGGTAAATATCGTGAGGATATTTACTGGCTTGATTGGGGAAGATGAAAGGGTCAGAACCTTCAAAATGGGGATTATTCATTATTTAAAACTCCTTCTGGAACTATATATAAGATAACGATTCAAGATTTAAATCAGTTATCATGATCATATTGGTTAAAGGCTTTAAATTCAGATGATTGGGGTGGAAACAATTTCCCGTATGCATATCGTTGGCATCCTACCATAACACATAATGCACCGAATACTCCTATTATTTCTTTGAGAACAAGACATAATGGGATGGAGTTTAAAGTGATTGTAGAAGTTTTCGAGCAAGCCGCTGATGGCTCGCTTGATAAGGTTTCTGATTATGGAAATATTGTTGTTGCCGGAACGGAATCATTGTACAATAATCAGGAAAGATATTCTTTGGAAGCTTCAATGGATTGATATGATACTATCATTGGTGGTCAGACCGTTCATAAAGATCCTCAATTAGGTGTTATTGAGTCTTATATCAATGGTAATAATTTTAGTAACCTGCAAACAAAAGCTATCGTTTCAGAAAAAAATGAGGCCAAGCCATCAGATGGTGGAGTGTCTCATTTGTATAGAAAAATGGTTGTAGAGAATTCATGAGTATGAGATAGTAGGTGAGACTTGATGGTTGCTGCTCTGGGAGTTCATGAAATATATGCTTCGGTGAGTACTGAGCGTGGTGGGCAACATTTTGCTATTTGACTTGTTGATTTTGTCGATTGGTGAGATTTACCTTTGTCATATGAAGGGCCACTTGATGTCTCTGGCATGCAACATCCAGCCAGCCACCTTTCTACTCCAGTACTCAAAGGATGAATGGTTTCAGTGGGAACAGCTACGAGCCCTGAAAATAATTATTTTATCTGATCTTTAGGAAAAAATGAGTTTACGAGCCCTTCATGAGCTTCTATTGGTAAAGAAATATGAACACTAAAAAGACCAGATTTGGTACTCGGTAGTATTCTCGATTTTGAAAAAGATTCGAATCCAACAAATGATGCTATGGGTGATGATACTGATAATTTGGATGATGAAGATGGAGCTTCTACAATCATTACATGATGTTCTGGAAGTGTGAGTGTATCTAAGGATATACTAGACACAGCATATCTTCATTATTGGCTTGATTGGAACGAAAATGGTCAATTTGATGCCAATGAATACCATTCTACATTTGTTTCTCATACAGGAACAGAAGTTGCCTATTTTCCTCTCGATGGACTCTATGATCAAAATGTCCTCAAATCAACTCCAGAGGTTGATACTCGTTTTATGAGATTTAGACTTTCTTTGAATCAAAATTTAGAGTATTATGGTCTTGATAGTGACGGAGAGGTGGAGGACAACAGAGTTTCTTTTCTCTATCCTCGTGTTAAAACAGGAAGTTTGCAAAATTCATGTAGCGATCCTACTGCTCCAGTAGAGTTTATAGATTTACCAGAGACAGGTTGGAAAATTACAGGAAGCGGTTTTATAGCTCAAGACTGTATAGATGTATGATGAAATTTTAATAGCGGAAAGTGTGAAGTATCAGGAAATTCTACAGGAAAGACACTCAATCTTCCTGTTGGTTCATATGATTTTGAAATTGGTTCTTTTGATGGTATTGCACCAGAAAATTGTAAAATTACACTTGATGAAACCGTCGAAGTACAAAATGGGTGTGATCCAGGAATTCAATTAGAAAAAACACATGAAGCTCTCATAGATACCAATGGAGACGGTGTTGTATGAGGAAGTGGAGACTCCGTAACGTATGTATTCAATGTAACAAATACAGGAAATGTGGATTTACATGATATATCTATATCTGATCCACTTCCTAATCTCGGCACTATTTCTCCTGCAATTATACCCCTATTGCCGGTAGATGGGACAGGATCCTTTCAAGCCAGTTATACCGTTACCCAAGCAGACATTGATGCAGGAACTATAGAAAATACGGCAGTAGCAAGTGCCAAAGACCTCAAAGCAGTGCAATACAACTGGAAAAACTGGGAACTCCGAATGACGAGAACAACAATGGAACAAGAGGAGAGAAAGATGAAACCATCACGTATACCTTTACGGTTACCAACACTGGTTCTGTCACCCTCACAGGTGTCACCATTACCGACACGAAACTTGGACTTACAGAGGCTCCTTGTACTGACACGCTGGCTCCAGGAGAAACCAAGACCTGTACGACTACTGGAAGCTACACCGTCACCCAAGCAGACATCGATACTGAGGATACTTCAGACTCTGCTAATCCGAATGACCAGGGAGGAGATGATGATCCAACCATCACCCTTGTCCCTCAAAGCAGTGCAATACAACTGGAAAAAACCTATAAACCTCTTACGGATACAAATGGAGATGGTACTGTATGATCAATCTGAGATCAAATTGAGTATGTATTTACTGTAAAAAATACTGGTACAATTACTGTGAATTCTGTGAAAATCAATGATCCACTTCCAAATCTTGGAACTGTTTCTCCTGAAAATATCACCCTCTTAGCAGGAGACACAGCAGTATTCACTGCCAAATATACTATTTCACAAAATGATGTTGAGAATGGTGCAGTCAATAATACTGCAAAAGCAACAGGAATATCTTCAGTATGAACACAAATTCAAAGTAACACTTCATCAGTTCGAGTCGGTGTTAATAGAATATTTATAACTTGATGATGAGGATGATACACTCCACCAAGTGATCCAGTTGATCCTCCAGATAACCCAATAGGACCAAATCCTGAAAAAGAACCAACTCCTGAAAAACCAAAAAAACCAAAAAAACCGACCATACTCTTCCCAGATCCAAAACCAGAAGTTAAAGATCTTTTCAAAAAATATCCAAGCATCCTTCCACAAACAGGAATCCCAATAGATTGGAATAAACGATTTAGACGGGCTCATGCAGTCTCTAGCTACTATCTTGATGATGTCACGATAGAACTTCCTCACTGGTCACACTTCAAATTAGCTGGATCAACTAACCCAAATCTCTCGTACTGGCTTCAATCAGTGGTAAAAAGAGATAGAAATGAATCAATGTATATTGTTCTTCCAACACAATGACTTGTTGTACCTGTACATAGCGTCCCTGTAGATGCTCCAGAATCTCAACGATTCCTCAATGGAAGTAATGAAAATTTCTGGAAATACCTTATCAATGGTGCCATAGAACTCCCAGGAACAACTACTAACGACTATGGTCAACCAGGAAATAAAGTTATTTCTGGACACAGTTCCTTCTTCAAAAAATCGAGAACACGATACAAGACACACTTCCAAAGAATTATAGAAATGGATCCAGGTCAACAAATATGGATTTATAAAAAGCAGCCAGATAATACTTATAAACGCTATATTTATAAAGTGTATAAGAGTTACAATGCTTCAAAATATCATACTGAAATTCTTCATTCAACAGAAGAGAGCATCCTTACACTCTTTACTTGTACTCCGATTTGATGAGCAAGATGAAGGTGGGTTGTAAGAGCAAAACTTGTAGAGTAATTATTTTACAATAAAAAATAGTCTTCCTTGAAGGGGAGGCTGTTTTTTTAAAAATAGTGTGATACTATTTCGGAAGTATGAAAAGTATGAAACTCTAAAAACTATCTATTTTTCTCTGTAAATCCCCAGCATGTTCATTTCGAATTTGACCTATAACATTAAGAATATCATCTGGAGATTCTACATGTACAAGCTGACTTCGATAGGATTTGACCCCAGGAAAATTTCGCAAATATTGCACGAGGTGCTTTCGTGCTTCCATCATACCTCTTCGCTCTTTCCATTTCCAGAGAAGCTCTCAATGAGTTGTCATGGTATCGAGGACTTCTGCAAGTGTTGGGATATATTTTCAAGGTAAAAAGCACCAAGGATTCCCAAAACTGGCTCTACCAATCATAAAACCATCAAGTGGCTTGTCATCTGGGTTAGGTGAGAGAATTTTTTGCATTCCATCATCATAATCTGATACATCACCATTTCCAATGACAGGGATTTTGAGTGCTTGTTTGAGTTTGTAAATGCCAGTAAAATCAGCTTCACCACCAAAGGCTTGTTTGTATGTGCGTCAATGGACAGTAATCAGGGAAGCACCCGCATTTTCGAGTCCTTTACAAAAGTCAATAAGTGGCTCATCATTGTCCCAGCCAAGTCGAGTCTTGACAGAGACAGGAATATCCACAGCTTTAACCATTTCTTCTACAATTTTGAAGGCCGTCTCTCGTTGTATCATCAGTGATGACCCATGTCCAGATTTGACAACTTTTCGTGCTGGACATCACATATTTATGTCGATTCCGTCAACACCAGAGTCTTCAATAATTTTTGCAGCTTCTGCAAATTTAATTGGGTCTTTTCCAAAAATCTGGATAATCAGTGGTGATTCTATTTTGCTGTGCTTGAGAGCGGTTTCTTGAAGTCTTTTTGAGTGAGTAAGTCCATCGGCACTAAAAAATTCACTAAATACCACCGTATTTGGTGCGATTTTCTTCACGATTTGTCGGTAGGGACTATCAGTATAGCCATCCATTGGTGCCAGAGCAGCAATGGGTCATTTTGTAGTGAGGTCTTGCCAGAGATTTTTTTTCATAGACTGTATTTAATAAAAAAATTGTTAGAAGTCAAGTTAATTTTTATTTTTCTTTCGCTTTTTTTCAGAAAATGTGCTACACTATATATATAACTTTTATTCTCTCCTTTTATGTCTACTTCGTCTCTTGCTGTCGCTCCGAAAAAAAAGGACAGTATACGAAAAAAACTCAAAAAAACGTACGAAATTCCTGAAAAAACTCGTGCGATTATTGTATCGAATCTGACTGATACAAATATAAATCACTTTTTACAGGAGGCTTGTGAGGCTTTGGACTGTACTTTTCTCTCCAAAATTCCACAAGACCTCATTGGTGGCGCAGATGCTATTTTACTCTCTGGTGATGAATCAGTTGATTTTTTACGAGATTTTCTTGCTTCTGGCGTGGTTCCAATTCTTCCGAAAAAAAGTGAGATTGCGTCGTATTTTGAGTCATTTAATCCGATGAAATTTACCGGAAATGCTTTTCTCTATAAGAAAAACAATTCATTTCTTATTTTTGAAAAAATTTGCGGCTTTCTCGAAAACCGTAAGTATCCAGGGGACAAAAAAATACTGACGAAAAATATACGAGCCACAAGAGTTTAGAATGGTAGAGCATTCTTGATACTGCCAGCAAAAATATTTGCTGGTTTTTTATATTTTTTTCTTTTTGAGAAATGCAATTTGTTCTTCTCGTGTGATGGTTTCAAGTGGGATTTTTTCTTTATTTTCCTCCATTCTATCTTGATAGAGGAGTCCATTGATATGATCGAATTCATGCTGAATAATTCGAGCAGAAAGCCCAACCAAATCAAGAGAATACTTTTTTTGCCCAATATCCTGAAATTCTATCGTCAGAGATTTCCATCGTTTGACAGTCCCAGCTTCTCATGGCAGCGAAAGACATCACTCTTCGTCTTCTAGGATATCTGTCCCATGAATTGTGACAACAGGATTGATCATGATGAGGACTCGAAAATCCGTATCACTGTAGTCATCCATCAGCGCAGCGACAAAAATCCTCTTATTGACCCCAACTTGTGGTGCAGCCAGTCCAACAGCACGGTTTTTTGGATTTTTGACGTATTTGAGCATAGCATTTGCAAAATTTTTGTACTCGGCAAATTCGTGTGGTTTGACTTCTTGGGATAAAGTCCGCAGTATCTTGTTGCCTGTGCCGATTTCGAGTTGAAGTTTTTTCATAAAAAAGAACAAAAAGGAAAAAAAGTAAAAATTTCATTTGAATAGTAATCATTTTTTCGTAAAATTCAAGAGTTATAATTTATTTTTATGATAAAAAAGATATTACGAAAGATCGTTCCACTTCGAAGTCCCTTTCGAGTGACCTATCACTATATACGTGGAGTTATTGCGTATTGGATTTCTGGTAATCCAGCAAAAGATATGATTGTGATCGGTGTAACGGGAACAAAAGGAAAAACAACAACGTGCAGTCTTATTCTCGATGGACTTGAAGCTGCTGGGCATACGGTTGCACTTTTTTCGACTTCGACTGTTTCGATTGCGGGTCAAAGACAAGAAAATAATACCAAGATGACCTCAGCTGATCCATTTAAAATGTGGAAATTTATCAGAAAAGCAAAATCAGCAGGCTGCACGTATCTTATCGTCGAAACCTCGAGTCATGCGCTCTACTTTCATAGGGTACACGGTCTTCACTACGACGGGGCAGTTCTTACAAATATTTCACATGATCATCTTGATCTTCATGGCACTATGGAGAACTATGTCAACACAAAACTTCTTTTATTCAAGCGACTCTATCAGTATGGAATTCATAAATGAGTTCGAAAAATTGGTGTTGTCAATGTCGATTCACCCTATGCCGATGTTTTCACTTCAAAAGATATTGTATTTGATAATCTCTACACTGTTGGACTTGGGAAAAATGCTCAAATCTGAGCACAGAATATCGTCTCTCATATGGGATCGCTTGATTTTGATGTAGTGATGCCATCAGATCGGTTTCATCTTTCGACTCGTCTCTATGGAGAGTTCAATGTCTATAATATACTGTGTGCGGTTTCAGTTCTTATGAGTCAGCATGTTAGCATTGATATTATCAAAAAAGTTGTCTCTGAATTTGATACTGTTCCAGGACGATTTGAAGAGGTGAAAAATAATCGATGAGTTCGAATTTTTGTTGACTATGCTCATACGCAGGAATCTCTGAAAAATGTGATAGAAACCGTCAAAAAAATAGAGGGAACCAATCGAGTATTTGTGGTTTTTGGAGCGACAGGAGATAGAGATACAAGCAAACGACCGCTTATGTGAAAGGTTGTCGATGAGCTTGCCGATGTATGTATTGTCACGGATGATGACACGTATACGGAGGACTCTCTTAAGATTATTCGAGAAATTGTCGAGGGAATTGACCGAAAAGAGGGAAAAAACTTTTGGATTATCCCATCTCGAGCTGATGCTATTCGTACTGCACTTCTTATGCTCAAGAAAAATGATGCGCTTATTGTCGCTGGAAAAGGATCAGAGAGTGTTCAGGTAACACAAGATGGACCAATTCCTTGGAATGATAAGAAAGCTATCCAAGAAACTCTTTCTGAAATTGACCGATTTATTATTCCAAACCTTTAAAAAAATTTTTCTCATATGACTCATTTTGTTTTTATTCTTTGTGCCCTTATTTTTTCTTTTGTTATCACACTTTTTATTATGCCATATGGCATACGACTCTTAGTTTCTCTGCGGTGTGGTAAAAATATTCGCAGTCAATGATTGGTATGAAAGGCCGAGGAATTTTATCGTGGTTATGATGGTTATTATTTCTCTGCTTGCTCAGATTTTTTCACAGTATACGCTTGAACACTATGGTTTTGGTTTTCAAAACAGTCTTTGGAGTCGGAGCGAGACCTATTTAGTTATTTTTACGCTTGTAGCTGTCGGATTGATAGGACTCGTTGATGACTATTTAAATATTCGTGAAATTGGCCGCACAAAAGGACTTTCTGCTCGTGTGAAGATGGTACTTCTTATACTTTTTTCATTGGTATGAGCCTATTGGTTTTATGTAAAACTTGGGTATTCAAGTGTACATCTTCCTTTCTTTGGAGATATCAATATTAGCATATTTTACGTGGTATTATTTGTCTTTGTGATTATTTCGGCTGCCAATAGTGTAAATCTAACTGACTGACTTGATGGACTGGCTGGTGGACTTCTCCTGTTTCAATATTTGGCATATTGAGGTATTACTTATATGCAAGGAATGTATATTTTATCAGCCTTTTGTATGATTATTGCTGGAACCTTGATGGCGTTTTTGTGGTTCAATGTGCATCCTGCACAGGTATTTATGGGTGATGTTTGATCGCTTTCCCTGGGAGCAACAAGAAAATGCGAAAAGGAAAAAAAGTGTTTCGTATTGCTCCATTTCATCATCATCTTGAAGCCATTGGATGGAGTGAAGAAACCATTGTAATGCGACTCTGGCTGCTTGGAATGGTATCAGCTGTGATTGGTATTATTTTGGCGGTTATGAGAATGTATTAGTGTATCATTTTTGTATACAGTTCTTCCTCGTTTTTGAGAGAAAATCATTGTTTATTTCCTCGATTATACTTATTTTCTTAATTTTTAGTTTTCCCTTATTTAAGGGATTTTTTTGTATGTATTGTTTGGGTAAAGACAAAAAACTGCTAAAAAGTTTTGCAATCCGCGAAACTCTTGTTATAATAGGGCTGTCCTTTATTTTTTAACCCTTTCGTTTTATGAAAAAACAGGACTTTATTAAAGCAGTTGCAGCAAAAGCTGGACTTAGCCAAGACGCTGTAACAAAAGCACTTACTGCTATGATTGATGTTGTAACAGGTGAGCTTAAAAAAGACGGTGAAGTTAATGTCACTGGATTTGGAGCTTGGAAAGTATCTCACCGAGCGGCTCGAAACGGAGTCAATCCAAAAACTGGTGAAAAAATCCGAATTGGTGCTACAAAAACTCCAGTTTTCCGAGCTGGTAAAACTCTTAAAGAAGGAATTCAATAGAATCTTTTCTTTTTCTTGAAAAAAACTTTCCGAAAGGGAAGTTTTTTTATTTGCTTTTTTGAGAAAAATATGATATCATAAGAGTGAGTATCAAATTTCTCATTATGAAACACATTTCTCTTGCTCATATGAGTTATGATGAAGCGATGGAATCTTTTCGCCGAATCATACGAAATGATAGTTGGGTACAATGTATTATTGACTTTCCGGCTGATTTTTCTATGTCAAAAATTATTCGTGATATGATAGGAGAGTTATTTGATCATTATTCTATATCAAAAAAATGGCGATGAAGGTTTATCCTTATTATCGATGAACTTATTAATAATTCGATAGAACATGGAAGTAAAAAATGAGATGAAAATACCTGTAAGATAGAGGCGTGAAACAATAAAGAAGGACATTTTTTTATTAGATTTGAAGTGCATGATACTGGCAATGGTACCTGAGATTGCAGTGAGGCTCAAAACAATGTTGATAAAGCAAAAAAAGAAGCTGAAAAGAATAAAAAACTCTATATGAATAAGCGATGAAGATGACTTTTCTTGATCACAAAGAAACTTGTTGATTCTCTTGATTTTAGTAAGAGTGAGAAATGATGAATGGCTGTAAAAATCGAGAAAACTATTTATGATACATAGGTTTTCCTAAAAATACCTTGAATATTTTTGAGAAATATATATAATATGAGGCATGGATATATTTTTTTATTATGCTCCCATTTCATAAAATTTATAGTTGGCTTTTTAAGTCGTTTTCAATTCATTCTGAAATTTCTTTGATTGATCGTATTACTGATATGGGATATCGGCATATTATGCTCATCAAACGTTCGTGGATTTTCATTCTTTTTGTTTTGTGGATGCCGTTACTTGTTTTTTTGATGGGTATGATGAGTGTTTGGTTTGCAGCCAGTAGTATTGAGCTTGCATCGATTAAGTTCACCATTATTATAGGAAATATTTTGATGGGCTGAATCTTGATTTTTTCATCGTTTTTCTATATTCGATATTTCCGGAGAATACATGGAACGCCGACTATCTATACTGATATGGAGAAAGTCAAGAACCAGGTCAATCAGTGAGATATATACTTTATCAATTTTTTTAATTGGTCTCTTACCAATCAACTGGTTCTCACTATCTTATTTTTTTTAGAGCTTTCGCTTGTTTTTGCCTTTCGTCAAGATCTTACCGAACATTTTTGGCTTTTAATTCTTGATTCTGTTGTTATTGTGATCGAGTTTGTTTTGCTTGGTCGATACAGAAAAAAGATGATAGATCTTGAGATGGACTACAATATTGTTATTCCATGAAAAATATTTTTTATCAATCAAACTGGTGTTCTCTCTGATACTCAAACCCTTGATAGCGATAAAATTAAGACTGTGCGAGCTCAGTTTCCAGGAAAAATAGCAAGTTTTTTTAATTATGGAAATATTGATATTCTTACGGAAGGGGATACGGCTATGATGGGAGTGATGAAAATGAATTTCATTACCGATCCAAATAATGTTGTTTCAAAAATTCAAAAACTTCTTGTGATGCGTGAAGAGAATCTCCTCAAGAAACAGTGAAAAGCGGTATCTTCTCAACTATCCCAGCAGAAAAAACCTCGTGTAAAAGGAGAAAAATTTTCTCGTGTATCACACTCTCAAAGGAATGGATCGTCTCGTCATGCACTTGATACAAGGGAAAAAATCAGAGATGTGTTGCGGTAGGCTTTTGCAGCTCAAAAGAGTCTGATAAAAAAGTATGAGTATTTTTTCACTCATACTTTTTTCTATGTATATATTCAAAATACTATTATCCCTGTTTTTGTCTTTGTCTCTTTCGTTGTGCGGTATTGTTGCTTTTTTTTGGTGGATTTTTTTTATCATAATCGATTCCATATCGAAATCGAGTTTTTCGTTTGGCATGAAAATCACTATAAAATATCTTGATCACCCCAGCAATTGGGATAGCGACAATAATACCGAGGATACCACCAATGGCTCCACCAAAAAGCATAATGACAAATACAAAGAGCGGTGATATATCAAGGTTTCGACTCATGATAAGTGGTACGAAGATATTTCCCTCAAGTTGCTGGATAATCAGATACAAAATAAGGATGACAAGTGCTGCATCCCAGCTGGTTCCGATACCAATGATGAGAGCAGGGACAAGGGCAAGGATAGGTCCAATGTAGGGAATAAATTCCATAATACCACTAATAATAGCAAGACTCATCACACTCTCTATTCCAAATCAAAATATCCAATTGATAAGAGTCAGTCAGAGGTAGGTCATGGTGAATATTGTCAATGAAAGGAGCATGGTTGCTTTGATCCAAGAATTACATACTTTTTGCATTTGAGTAAAATGCCTTTTGAGATAGAGTCATCCATCTTTTGGAAGTATGTCGAGAAAAAGAATTGCAATATTTTTTCTCTCTAGTACCATAAAAAAACTGGCAATACCGATAAATACAATTTGAGTGAGAGCTCAACCCACACTTCAGATAATACTCACACTTCCGGCTGTAACATGAGAAACTTGCGATGTAAGAAAGCTTTGAATACTGTTGGAGTTTTCTTGAATAAATTTAAGGATATTTCCTATATTTTCTGGTTGGATAATATGAGAAATCGTTTGCTCAATATAGGGATGAAGATGAAAACCAGCAATTCCCTCATTTTGATATACGGTTTGCGCGCTTTGTGCCCATTGTGTGATGGCGGTAATTCCTTTTGAAATGTATGTGATAATAATTGGAAGGAGTGTTCATACGGTAATAATAAAAATTATTAAGAGAACACAGTAAACAAAAATAATCGTGAGCCATTCTGGAATTTTATACTTCTTCCACTTTTCGACGAGAGGGACGATAAGAAAGGTAATAAATCCTGCAATGACAAGAAGAGAAATAATTCAACGAGAAATGTAGAATATATATCCAAGCACAAGAAATCACAGGAGGATACCTATTTTTTTACTCCAGTTGATAAGCTCGCTATTCATAGCAAAACAATATTAAAAAATAAACAACAGCTTAAGTATATCAAAAAAAGAATTATTTGCAATAAAAGTCTCAAAAAATTGAGACTTTTATAAAAGTATGAAAAGTATGAAATTATGAATTTTGTCCAATAGTGTTTCCAAGTTCCATCATTGGTTGGTAGACACCAATAGCAATAAATGCGATAATAGCACCCATCAGAACCATAATAATTGGCTCTACAAGAGTTTGGATTTTGTTGATTGAAAGGTCGACCTCTTCATCATAAAATTCAGCAATTTTAATAACAGTATTTTCAACTTGCGCCGTGTCTTCACCGACTCGAAGCATAGCGACAAGTAAGTCTGGGAAGAGAGGATCACTATCAAGAGACTCTGCCATCTTCATACCACTTTTAACATCTTCACGAAGGAGAAGAATTCTTTGCCTATACACTTCGTTTCCAACGGCATCAGAGGTGATTCGTATCGACTCAATAACCGAGACACCACTTCCAATAAGATTCGAAAAGACTCGAGCAAATCGTGAGAGAATAACCTTTCGAATAATTCCTCCAAATGCTGGGATATTGATAAGAATTTTATCAAAATGGTACTTTCCATTTTTTGATCGTCTCCAGACCGCTACAAACATATAAAATATAAAAATTCCTATCAAAATAATAATCCAATAGCTTGCTAAGAACCGAGATATTTTGAGAATAAGTTGCGTGGTTCATGGAAGCTTTTCCTCTTCTCAGAAGAAAGTAACGAGTGTTGGTACCACCTTGATTAAGAGAATGGAAACGACTCCTATCATACCAATAACAAGAACAATAGGGTAGGTCATCGCTCATTTGACCTTTCGATTGATTGATTCTATTTTTTCTGTTTGATCAGCAATTTGCAGAAGTGACTCATTGAGTCGCCCTGTTTTTTCACCAGCTTCTACTATTGAACATTCTGCGTCAGTAAAGTTTCCATAATACGATCGAAGCGCCTCATTCATCATATATCCGGATTGAATACGATCGATCATAAAATCATAAAATTTTTGCATGTTTGGGACTTTTTCCTGTCGACGAAGTGCAGAAAGTCCTTTTAAGACAGTCATACTTGCATTGACCATTGTCGCCATCGATCGAAAGAATATAACCTTTTCTCGTAGGGAAATAGCTCCTGTTTTTCGTACAATTCCGATCAAATATTGGAGGGTCGATTCTTTTTTTACGATTTTTTCCTTTCATTCTACATCAAGAATGACGATGTTTTGTGAATTTTGTGTTTGAGGCATAGTATCTGAGAGAAAATAAATAAAAATTATTCGACGATATTTGTTTTGGCAGCTGAATATACTTCTTCAAGAGAAGTCAGTCACTGAAGGGCCTTGATGATACCATCTTGTTCCAGAGAAACCATTCCATCTTTGATAGCGACATCATTGATGATAGTGGCGCTCGCTCAGTCAATAATCATCTTCTTGATATTTGGGGTAATTTCGAGGATTTCATAGACACCAACTCGTCCTTTGTACCCAATTTTATCACACTGATCACAACCAACTGGTTCATAGAAGGTTGGGTTTTGTATGACTTCACTTGGAATTCGGGAGATGAGTTCTTGTTTTGTTGTTTGCTTGATGGCTCGTTGTACCGTCTTCTTTCTTTCTGCCGGAAGTTTGTTCATTGGGATCGCCTTTTTACAGTGAGGACACAGTTTTCGTACGAGTCGTTGTGCGATAATCGCATTGACTGTTGCTGGCAGGAGAAATGATGGTGTTCCCATATTGAGCATACGAGTGATGGTTTCAGCGGCTGAATTGGTATGGATGGTAGAAACCACGAGATGACCGGTAAGAGCGGCTTCGATGGCAATATTGATAGTATCGTGGTCACGAATCTCACCGACCATAATAATATCAGGATCCTGACGGAGGGCAGTACGAAGGCCATTTGCAAAGGTATATCCAATATCAGGGAAGACCTGTGATTGGTTGAGTCCATCAATTTGGTTTTCCACTGGATCTTCGAGGGTCATGATATTGACATTTGGTTTGTTGAGTTTTGAAAGACAAGAATAGAGTGTTGTTGATTTACCACTTCCTGTTGGTCCACTGGTGAGGATAATTCCATTTGGAAGATTAATGGCTCGTTCAAGAATATCTCTATTATTTCATTCAACACCCAGAGCATCGAGGGGTGGAATTTTTTTACTTTTATCAACAATACGCATCACTATTTTTTCTCCGTGTACGGTAGGAAGGGTAGAGACACGAAGATCAAGTCATTTATTTTCAATGGTTGTAGAGAGTCGTCCATCCTGTGGAATACGAGCTTCATCAATCTTAAGATTTGACATGATTTTGAATCGAGCAATAATCTGCTGATGGAGAAATGGCTGGTATTCGAGAATTTCCCGCAACTCACCATCAACTCGGTATCGAATACGTACAATATGAGTCAAAGGCTCTACATGGATATCCGAACTTCCAATTTCGACCGCACCAATAATAATAAGATCACAGATCCGGGCAATATTTTCACCCTTATACATGAGTTGTTTGAGGATTTCAATCGATGAGGACATAGAAAAGGTATTAGCAAATTAAGAAAAAGATTTATTTTTTTGGTATATTAACTTCTGTTTTGAGGGATTTTTTTGCATTTATAAGTATTTGAAATACGGTGGTAAATTCATCATTAAATGTTCGTAGTGTTTGTATTTGTTCGGCAAGTTGACTGATAGTACTGGTGCTTGTAGTTTTTCCAATTTTTCCACTTTGTGCCATTCTCAAAAATTCACTGTATTTTGCATCAAATGCTCCGAGTTTTTCTTGTGTTGATTGATCACATGGAATTTTTTCTTTTTCACAAAGCTCAATAAGACTGGTTACTTCTTTTTTGAGTTTCTGTTTTCGGAGCTTGACTTCATTTGCGAGGAAGAGAGCATCACTGTGAGATGAACCTCGAACATAAAATCGTAAAATAATAGTTCCTGCGTTTTCAAATTCCTTAGTTTTATCAGTATCAATATTGATTTCATTATTGAGAGTAAGTGATTCTACTGTTACGAGTGGGTTACTCATCACAGCTGGAACTTCATCGATAGATGTGATAACCCTTCCTGTTTGAGTGAGGATTTCTGTATTTCCAAATTTGTAAATAGAATCAAGAAAATCATAAATATTTTTGTTTGTTCCTTCAAATTGAAGGCTGATGTCTATAAAACCGATATTTCCCATTGGAGAGTTTTTCGTATCTTTTGCGTAGGTTACTTTTTCGATAGAGATTGGAGAATCACTTTTTACATTGTATTTTGAAAGAAGTTCATTTTCTATGAATGTGACATAATCCTTCAGTGAGGTATGTTTTTCATCTATGATCTTTCAGGCAGGAGAAAGTGTTGGAATAATACTATTCATTTTTGCCTTGATGATTTGAAGTTTTTTCATATCTTCATCACTATTTTTGAGCTCTTCATTGAGCCAGTCAAGATACTTTTTTTGCGGTCCATTTTTCTTGATAACCTGTGTAACAGCTTTTTTATTATTTTTTACAAGAATATGGAAATCTTGCTTTCTTACATTTTTTTGTGTCAAAGAGAGTATTTTTTCTGTAGAAATTCCATTTTCATATGTGTCTTCATAGGTATGAATACTCTCATTTGTCTCTTGAGTTTTTTTATTAATTGTTTCCAATTTTGGCAAAATATAGAGAATAAGAGCCAATACAGAGACCATAATCAAGAAGATATGTCCGACAAGTGCATACGTCAGTCGCTCTTTAAGAGCTGTTGCATTTTTATTATTTGTTGGCATAATAATTAGTTTTTAGGAGTAAAAGGAATATATTTGACCGCGATTGGAAGACTGGTACGAGTAGCATATCAGAAGAATTCATCATCTGAACTTCCTGGTATATATTCTTCAGTTGTAAGGGTCGTTGGCGGGTGAGTGAGTATAAATTGCGATCGATTCGTATCAGCAAGGAACTCTGTAAATTTAAGCGCTTCGATTCGTGCTGAATTCAGAGGACTATCATCTCACATATTCATTCCATACACATTACACTGAGTTGAAAGTGTGTCACCATCTTTTATATTAATTCCAGTACAAACAATATGTTTCTTTCCAGAGTTTTGAGAATATTCTGTCATTTCTTTGAACTTTTGGATAATAGCATTGATATCAGATTTGTTTTTAAAAGTATTGACAACAAACTTTTTTTCAGGAGAAGTATCGAGAAGGTTTTCTGAAACTTTGACAGGAATATAAAAAGAAAGCACATCCACAATAGCAGCATCTTGTTTTTTGTTTTTTTCTTTGTACTCTTTTTGTACCATATCCACTGTTTTACAATCAAAATCTGTATCCCAGTTAGATTTTAATCAACTATTGAGGTATCCACAAAAAATTGGAAAATTTTCTGCAAAATCATTTGTTTCTTGTCATTTAATAAGAACATGAACTAGGGCTCAAATAGTCAGAAGTGCTACTATTGGAGTGATAAAAGCAAAAATCTGTGTCAAAAATTCCAAAAGTGTTTTTGACTTTCTTTGTCAAACAGTGATTTTCCCATCTTTTCCTTTTTGAAAAAAATTACTATACAAAGCCTCTTTTTTATCTTTTTTATCGGTTCATTTAAGAAAGTTTGTGTTTTTTGTAATAATTTTTTCCGTTGATGGTTTGACTTCAGATTTTTTGGCATCTTTTTTGAAGGCGCCTGTAATTTTTGAAATCATATTTCATCACGGTGTTACATTTGTATTTGGTGCCGCTCATTTTTCGGCAGCATTTTTTGCAGAAACAGGAGTTTTTTGCTCTTTTTGAGGAGTTGGTTTACTCGGTTTCTGATTTGAAAGAGGAGTCATAAGAAAAAAATAAGTTCTCTTACAGAGTAGCACATATTTGAAATATATGCAAATCTTTTTTTAAAAAAATACTTGCAAATTGCAAAAAAATACTTGCAAAAATATTTTTCAAAGGCAAATCCTCCCTTTGGCTGAAGTTAGAGCAGATTTTCAGAGACCTTTTTTCCCCATTTTGATTTGGAGAGCCGAGCATCGCTACAAAACACTTGTAAATCTGGATTTGCAAGTCGTGCATTTCCGACCAATGTATTGATACGAGCGATGACAAGAGGAATGCTGTATCCATCGAAATTGTTTTGCATTGTTTTTGTTTTCACGAGAAAATATGGATCGCTTGGCGGATCAAATGGGACTTTTGCGATAAACAGGGCTCATGCATGTTTCCAGAGTTCACTCTTGTCTCGCCAGCTCTCTATAAGTCCTACAAGCACAGCTGAGGAAGCCTGTTGAAAGTTGTAGAGCATTTTTTCTTTTCATCCTGATATTCCTTGGACAAGAAATTCATGGTCACAAAAAGAAGAGAGTTCCTCATGTATTTCTCTTATATGGCGAAGGCTGGTTGTGAGGATAACGGTTTTTTTAGCGGTGACTTTTTTGTACGATGCCTGGGTGACAATCTTTTCTGGGTGTGTATATGTTTTGACGGCATGGGCATGATAGGTATTTTTGATAAAATCATTTCCAGAAGGATTCTCTCGAGTATAATCCATATATTCTCCAGGACTCTCTTGTAAGAGAGTATTGAGATGACTCGATATATATTGGACCGCAGTATTTTCATTTCGAATTGATATGATGGCATATATATCTTTTTTGAGAAAAAGATGATACTGACAGAGAGTACGAATGGACGCAGTAATATATGCCTGCGCCGCGCTCTCTCGGACGGAGTCTGTTTGAAAATTTTGATTCCACTCTTTGCTTGTTTCCCAAAGTTTTTTTGTCCAGAGGACAAGGGAAGTAGAGTGTTTTCACCAGAGTGTTTCTTGATCGATTACATAGGTTTCACCAAAATTTCATGGGGGAAATGGATCTGGTCCACTTGGGCGCTGTACGCTTTGTAAGTAGAGAGATTCCATAATTTGAAGGTATTCTTTTATTTTTGTAATACAGGGACAAACAGTGAGTGTTTCTATTTTTTTGAAGAGAATCCCAAAAGAAACTCGCTTTGAAAAGGCCTGTCGAAGGATTCATTCGAGAAGAGTGGCGTCTTTGTAGATGAGATCACTGTATACTTGCTTGTCTTGAGCAAAAGTATGCGCTGTGACAAGAGTGATTTGGGTGTGATGACTGTTTTGTATTTTTTGATGATATTCACTGCAATCTTCATCTTCTTTCATACAAAATATTGGGAGAAGTTCATATTCTTCTCAGTAGGCTCGAAAACCATCGAGGTTTTCTGTTTGTTTTTGTTCTCGCCAGAAAATAAGTCTTGCAATAAGGATTGCCATCTTTCGACTGTATTTTCATTTTCAGTCAAGGACTTCTTTGAGTGTTGGAAGTGATATATATGAGCTCTTGCTTGGAATGTAGGTATTTGATATACTGTATGTGTCCAGTCTTTCTTGTATATTTTTGGCTTCATCTCTATTTCGAACAATGAGGGTAGATTTTCATTTTGATGTGAAGAATTTTTTTTCTTCTTTTTCGCAAGGGGAGAAAATATTGTAAGTATGAAAAGTATGATTTTTCAGAAATTGAGTGTTTTCTCATTTTTCTTGTCTTTTTTGCTCTCCCTCCTCAAGTGTAAATGAAGGATTTGTATCAAGGATATTTTCTGTAATTTCTGCTATTTTTTTGAGGCAGGGATCGTCTGTAATTTTCATGACAGTATTCCAGATGATTTTTTCTCTTTGACTCCATTTTGTTATTTCTTCGAGCAATAAACAAAAGAGATCAACAGCAATCCAAGTATCAGTGAGCGCTCTATGCTCATCTCAGCGTTTTTTGATATTATAAAAGTCAGCGAGAAACCCGAGATTGAGACTTGATGCCTCGCTTGAGAGTATGCTTGCCAGCTCAAAAGTATCGAGAAAAAGAGTATCTTTCAAATCAAAGCCATGTGCTTCGAGAATAGCTTTGTCAAATAAAATATTGTGTCCAACAATCGGCAAGTCTCCGATAAAATTCCTGACTTTTTCCTGTACATTTTTCCATGTTTTTTTACCAGCCAGCATTTGTGGGAGTATTCCCGTAATCAGAGAAATCTCTTCGTCTATAGGCCGCTCTGGATCGATAAGCATGGTTCGCTCTTCTACATCTTGTACTTCAAATGTATTTCACTGTTTTACGAGTGAAAATTTGATTGCAGCAATCTCTATAATGGTATCGACTTTTGAGTCGAGTCCAGTGGTTTCAAGATCAAGAGCAACAAGTTTCATACACAAAAAATTATACTTTTCTTACTCTAAGAAAAAATAGAAAAAAAGCAATAAAAAATCCCTCCAAAGAGGAGGGAAAAAGAAAATATCTATTTATTTTGAAAGTTCAACGAGTGCTGTATCTTGGTTTTTGTAGGTTGGAATAATAGAAGTAATCCCAACAAGATCAAGCGTATCATGAACTTCTGGTGTGAGACTACAGAGGGCAAATTTTCATCCGCTGTCCTCACTTCTCTGAGCAATATCAGCAATATATCAGATAGATTTACTATTGAGATAGGATAGATTTTCAAGATTGAAAAGAATTTTTGCATCCGAAAAGTCTCCAATTGCTTCAATAATATTTGGAAAAGTGGTATCTACATTGGTTTCATCGAGTTCTCCGTCAAAAGAAAAAATCTTAACTCCAGTGTTTGTAGATGCTGTTTTTATTTCAAGATGAGTGAACATAACAACGTAATAAAAAATTATATCTCTCACAGTATAACAGATTTTTGTATTTTTTGCAAACTTTTCTTGCTTTTATTTTACAAATTCATACACTCTTTTTATCTTTTTAATTTTTACTATGAAGTATACGCAGATTTCTGAGGTTTCTGATGCTCATCTTTCGTTTTGGCAGTCTTCATATTGGAAACAAATTTTACTGGATTCAAATCAGGCAAAAGAAGTTTTTTATTTTGGAAATACTGGCTCAACATATTTTTTGGTAGAAATTCGAAGTATAGGATTTGGTCTGTTTGGAGCTTTTGTAAATGGTGTTTGAGCCCATCAGGTCTCTGATGATGTGGACACATGTATCTGCGAACTCAAAAAATACCTCAAAAAAAAGCGTATTGTTTTTTTGCAAATTGAACCCATTGATACGATCGATTCTCTCTCAAATGGAAAAAAGCCATATAAAAGCTTCCTAACTCCCTATACAAGATGCCTTGATCTTCGCCTCAGTGAAGATGAGCTTCTCTCTGGAATGCATCAGAAAGGCCGCTATAATATACGGCTGGCACAAAAGCGATGAGTAGAAGTGCGACCACTTGAAAAAAGTAAAGAAAATATTTCCCTCTTTTTTGACCTCTTACAAGAGACCACTCAGCGTGATGGTTTTGCCGGAAATAGCCAGTCATACTATGAGCATTTTCTCGAAATTTTATGAGAGGATGGCAGACTTTTTTGAGCTTTTTTTCAATGAGATATGATAGCAGCTGGGATTTTTGTATTTTTTAACCAGAGAGCTATTTATTATTATGGAGCTTCTTCAAGCAATCCGTTTGCTCGTCGGCAACAGGCTCCATACCTCCTTCAATGGACGGCCATCCAAGAAGCAAAAAAACAGAATTGTAGAACGTATGATTTCTTGGGTATTGCTAAGCCAGAGAATCCAAATGATCCACTCTCGGGAGTTTCCCAGTTCAAAGCAAAGTTTGGTGGTTTTGTCGAAACACTTCCAGCTAAATCTCTCTATCCAATCCTCCCATTTCGTTACGGATTACTTTGTTTTATAAGGAAAATTCGTCAAATCTTTCGATAAAAAAGAAATATTTTATAAATTTTCGTTACAACAGTACATAATAATCTCTTCTCGAATGACCTCTCCTATATCAATCGTCATATCTTTTTTGTTGATTGGCTTTATATCATCGGGGTCATTTTTTGTTGGTTTGAGTTTCCATATTCTTTCAAATGATTCAAGAGAAACGTCAGTTGTAATATTTTCGTATTTTACACGAGTATGAAGATCAGTAAAGTGACCCTCGATGCCATCATCAAGAGCAATGAGTTTTATGTGAAATGAGAGTTCTTTCTTGAAAATAAGATCGTCATAATATCCATCAAAAACATGACCAGAAAAAGAAAATACCTTGCTATCTCAGGTATAGCTGGCTAAAAGATCTCAGACAGGAAGAGTAAACATAGTGTATTATTGATCAACGGACAGAAGTGCATTTGAGAGATTCTGGATTGTGATTGGATGATCTGGATCAAGAGCCAGCGCTCGTCGCAAGAGAATAATTCCTTTATCAACGGATCCTTTCATGACGTATGACCAACCAAGGTTTCGCAGGATTTCAGGATTATTTGGAAATTGGAGATTTGCTTTTGAGAGAATTTTGATTGCTCCATCAAAATCTCATTTTTCGACGGCGATATATCCTTCGAGAAATATACCAGTACCAGATTCTGGATGAAGTTCTCGAGCGTATCCGATGACTTCTTCAGCTTTTTCTATGTTTCCTTGGTAGAGATAAATATCGGCAAGTTCTTCGTAGAGTCTATAGTCATCAGTATGTTGTTTGAGTCATACGAGCACAGTATCGAGGGCTTGTTTATGTTTGTTATTTTGTTTGAGAGTTTCGACGGTTTGTATGGTTTCTTCCACAGAAGGGTTATTTTTTTGTGTCATATTTTTTTCTGAATTAAAAAGAATATATACTTCTACTATTGTACTCTTTTTTTTAAAAAAGTAAATTTTTTTTAGAGTTTTGTTTGCTCGATATTATTTCTTTTGCGAGAAATCAAGACTGCAGGCTCATCCTGGACAGGCCGGTTTGTGCTCTGGTGTTTGGATATATCCTTTTGAAAGCAGCCATCCATATATTTTGCATCATACGCAGATACCAGCTGCTGACTCGAGCCACATAAAACTCAAGCACACGAGACAAATACTCATTGGAATCATACCAGTAATGCCTCATACGGCTGTTACTAGAAACATGGTCGTCGCCATAACAAGACCAATTCCCCAGGCGAACCGCTTTTGTATGGCTCATACATATTCTGGTTGTTGTTTTGAGACAATCCATCTTCCAATAATCGAAAACGGTGCGTATTGAGGTCAGAAAAAAACTGTTATAAAAAACTGTATCCAAAATGCTGCAAGAGTCGGATAGAGAAGGGTAAAGTTTTTTGTCGAAAAAACAATAAAAAATGTAATAAGCCCAAGAGTAAACATGATTCAGGCTGTTGCTCGAATTGCTCGCTCATTGATAACTCCGTAGGGAGCTGGTTTTCAGTGGATTTTGAGGTCAGGAATAACCTGTCAAATTTCTTTTTTGAAAAGAAAATCTGTAAAAAATTTCATATATAAAAAATTAAAAATATTATTTTTGGAGGAGTTTGAAAATATGCAAGATTTCTTGTTTTTGATTCTGCGTATTCTCGCAATTTTCTATAAAAGCGGTAAGAAGAGAGAGGTTGCTCGATTGTACCAGTCCTATGACTGATAGATTTTGATGAATAATATCAGTACATACTTCATCTTGTTCTATCATGGTGATGATTTTTTCGAGAGAGGTCTTTGCTTTTTTGAGTGAGACCAGAGATTTTTGTTTATTTGATTGCATATTGAAATAAAAAATACCATACGGGGAGGTATGGTATAAAAAAACAAAAATAAGTCAAATTTTTTATAAAGAAACTTATTTTTTCTCTCCTTCTTGCCAGTATTTTTCAACGAGTCCTTTCATAGATTTTCCCTCTTTTCCAGCCAGTGACCTCCCTTTTTCTTTGAGTGCAAGCTGTCCGCAAGCAGCATCGATATCATCTCACATTGTGTGTCGAATTGTTGAGGGAATCCCGCATGCTTCGAGGGTTTTTTGAAATTTTTTCATAAGAAGATTTGAAGTTGGCAAGTAACCATTTCCCATAATTCCTTCTCATGGATTGTAGGGAATAAAATTTACATGTGCCAGCCGACCTTTGAGAAGATCAGCAAGTTCATGAGCAAATTGAGGCTTATCGGTCACACCAGCAATCATAATATACTCATAAAAAATTCGTTTATTTGTTTTTTTCACGTATTCATCGAGGGCACTCATGAGTTCCTTGAGTGGATAGGTATGATCAACAGGCATGATTTTTCGGCGAGTTTCATCATTTGGAGCATGAAGAGATACGGCCAGTGAAACTTGAGGAAAGTCTTCGGCAAGTTTCTTGATTCATGGGACAATTCCACAGGTAGAAATAGTAATTCGTCGACTGGAGAGGTCAAGTTTTTTTTGATTGCTGGCAATGCGAATGGATTCTTTTATATTGTTATAGTTCAAAAAAGGTTCACCCATTCCCATGTAGACGATATTTCTGATTTTTTTTCCTTCTTTTTCAAGTAATTTGTTTGCCATCATGAGTTGCTCGATGATTTCATAAAATTCGAGATTTCGAAGGAGTCCAAGTTTTCAAGTTGCACAAAAAGTACAGGCCATAGGACAACCAGCTTGACAGCTTACACACAGTGTATTTCGTCCAGAGAGATGTCGCATGATGACACTTTCTATCATTTGCCCATCATAGGTTTTGAAGAGAAATTTCGTCGTCTGTCCATCATCACTTGTCGAAGTTGAGTGGGTGGAGAGTGATTCAAAAAAACAGTTTTTTTTCATGAGTTCTCGTACTTCTTTTGAGAGGGTAGTCATCGCATCAAAATCACAAATTCAGTTTTTATAGACTGCATTTTCGATCTGAGTATAGCGAAATTTCTTCTCGCCATTTTCCTCGAGAAGCGTTATAATTTTTTTTTCATCATGAATAGATATTTTGTCTTGTATATTCATTATACAAGCATTAGTATAGCAGCGGTCAAGAATCCGATGATACCACCAGCAAATGCTTCAAGCGGTGTATGTCCCATTGATTCATTGAGTATATCAGTTCTGTGAGGAGCCAGTTTATTGAGCCTTCTGGCATGAAGTCCAGATTGATATCGTACATTCATCGCATCATAGATGATGATGATAGAAAAGACAAGACAGACAGCAAAAAGATTGCTCCATACACTTTCTTTGATACCAATCATCGTAGTAAGGGCAACGACAAAAGTCGAGTGAGCACTTGGCATCCCTCCACTTCAAAGCATTCCAGCAATACTAAAACGCCCAGCGAGGGCATGAAATATTCACTTGAAAACGATAGCTGCTAGGAGTGCAATGACTGGGACAAGTACTGGATGTGTATAAAAAAATTCTTTCAAAGGAGAGAAATAAAAAATAAATTATTTTGCTGATTCGATGGTGTATTCTTCCTTTCCAGCTGGAGCTTGTACCTTGACTGTGGTGCCGATTTTCTTTCCCATAAGAGCTTTTCCCATAGGAGATTCGTTGCTGATTTTTTTCTCGAGAATATCAGCTTCTTGAGAACCGACAATTGTGTAGGTGTAGCTTTCGCCATCAGATTTCTTTTTGAGTGTGATTTTTGTACCGATATGAACATCACCTCGCTGTTTTTTGCTCGCATGCTCTGTATCTATAATTTCATAGTTTCCAGGTTTGAGCATGACTTCGAGCTCATCAATTCGAAGCTCGATTTGAGCCTGTTCATCACGAGCCGCTTGATACTCAGCATTTTCCGAGAGGTCACCGTATGAAATAGCTTCTTTGAGTTTAGCGGCGATTTCAACTCGCTTTTCCTCTTTGAGGTATTTGAGTTCTTCTTGGAGTTCTTTGAGTCCTTGAGAGGAGAGAATGATTTTTTCTTTTGCCATAAATAAAAAAAGTAAAATTTTAGAAAGTAATTATTTTGAGAGAATAAGTTTTTTGAATGTTGCAAATCGACTTTTTGGTATTGTAATCAGGAGAGTTTGTGTTTCTACTTGCATCACCAGTCGCGCGGTTGAGTCCGATTTTGGCGGATTGACGTAGAAACTTCTAAATGGAAAACTTTTTGTCTCATTTACGGTAAATACCTTATCATCGAGCGCTTTGAAATTTTTGAGAAATTCATTGTAGGGAAGCATAGAAGCGATGACAGTGATTCCAAATTTTGAATCCTCATAGCTTGTATAGGTAATATCCTTATCGAAAATTTTGAGTCAAAATATTCCCTTATTATCTAGTTTTTTGAGTGTAATGGTTGGCATAATTTTTGAGAGAAATTTTGCCGAGATAGGGACAATTTTTGCATCAATTTGCTCGGTAATCTGAGGAGCTTTTTGGGGTTCTTTTGGAGAAGCTCCAGGAGTTTCTTCTTGATGTACTCCTCTTGATTCGATGATAGCATCAAGTTTTTTTTCGAGATTTTCAAGTTTTTGTTCTGTTTTTGCTTGGTACTTAAGCGTCTCGAGTGTGATGACAGCATCAGCATTTGAATCTGTATTTTTTGTTCTTGGCTCAAGAAGAGAAGGGTTTTGATGTGTACTAAATTGATTTTTTACCGTATCTTTTTTTGCCAGCATCCAAGTGATACTGGTAATAAATGCCAGTGCTGCTACCAAGAGTGTAATAAGAGCAATACGCATAGATTTATAAAAAAGAAATTATTTTTTTTGGATAATACTGGTAAACTCGATTTCGACAGGAGTATCTCGTCCAAGGAGATTGACCATGATTTTTGCCATTCATTTATCGGTGTTGACTTCGACGACTTTTCCTTCACTTCATTCAAATGGTCCACTTTTTATTGTAGCAAATTCACCAACTTGAATATCGGTTTTGTACTCTTCGCTTTTTTCCGTGAGGACTCATTTCAGTTTTTCGAGCTCATCTCCGCTGACAGGCACAGGTACGGTACCAGCTCAGAGGAATCCAGTTACATTTGGGGTGTTTCGCACGATGTACCAGCTTTCGTTGGTTACAACCATTCGTACGAGAATATATCAAGGAAAAATATTTTTTTTGCGTTTTACTTTTTTTCCACCCGCTCGCACTGATATGCTATCATGCATTGGTACAAAAACCTCGAGGATATAGTCCTCAAGACCAAATGTTTCTCGACGTTGGAGAAGCGATTGACGTACGTTTTCTTCAGTACCAGATACAACTCGTATTACGTACCACTCACCTTGTTTTTTTGTATTGAAATCAAACATAGTAATTTAAAATAAAGACCCATAAAATTATTGACTGGTACCAGAAGTAGTCGTATCTTCGACTGTTGGAAGTACTTCAGGAGAAGTATCAAGGCGAAGTTCTGGCGTATTTCCTTTTGCTTCACCACTGGCTTGTATGCTTCCAGAGAGGATATTTTTGAGATTTTCGAGATCACCTCGAGTTGCATCCGTATTAGCATCATTTATGATGGTATTTTTTGGTCCTTGATAGGTGATGTTTCGTAGTTCTGACAGTCCTGTCGTGATGATGATACCAAGTATACTAAGGATGAGAGTCACAACAATAATTACTCCTATATTATAGTTCATATATTTTCGAGTTTCTTTTGGTGTTGGCCATACAACGTGTTCGAGCTCTCGAATAGCTTCTTTGAAAAATGTAAACATAGAAAAAAATAAATAATTTGTACAGATTATATTCAAAAATCTGTTTTCGTCAAAACCATTTTAAAATCCCCCGCAGGGGATTCTTGGAATGATGGAAGTCATTGTATAAAAAACTGGAAGAAAGTCAAATTTTTTTATGGAGCCAATGACGGGACTTGAACCCGTGACCTCACCCTTACCATGGGTGTGCTCTACCGGCTGAGCTACATTGGCAAAACTTGCCAGTATTGTATTTCTTTTTTCAAAAAAGCAAGTTTTTCTTAGGAAAATAGGGATAAGAATTGAGAAATTAGGATTATTCTCTTGGCGCACTCCTATGAAACTCCATCATATCCATTGTAGGCTGAGAGTATCGCCTCTATCATATCATAGACTTCATCGATGTCTTTTCCAGCGTCAACTCGGTAGACACGCTTACCGCGAGCTGCCCATTCGGTGATGAGGGGAAGGGTATTGTGATAGAAGCCAGCGATTCTTTTGAGGACCGCCTCTTCATTGTCATCATCTCGCTTGATGAGTTTGTTTCCAGTAAAAGGAGAAAATTCTCACTCAAAATCAGCCGGAAAACTGCGACCTGTGACTGGATCAACTCGGCGATTTGCCAGTCGCTTGATAGCCTCTTCTTTGTCGAGGTCCAAGAAAATTACAAAATATTCTGGAAATACTTTTTCCATCACATCGAGCTGAGAAAGAGTACGAGGGATTCCATCGAACACAATGGTTTTTTCAGAGTGATTTTTTGCATAGTGTCGGAGCATTGCTTCGATAATATCATCAGAGATAAGTTCTCATTTTTCGAGAGATTCTCTGACTTTTGGAGAGAGTTCTTCATCCATTTGTGAGAAGTCTCGTAATTTTTGACCCATCTCAAAAAAGTCATAATTTGGATTATGTTCTCGAATTTCTCGAGCCTGTGTTCCTTTTCCAGAACCTTGAATTCCAACGAGGATAATGTGCATAGTGTAATTTTTTTATGAAAGAATAGTTTCGATTTCAGCAAATATGCTGTCTATTGGTTTATCGGTATTGATATGATATACAGGGTGTCATTCTTTTTCCCATTCTTTGATGATCGGGATAGTATCTCGAATTGATATTTCAATTCTTTTTTTGAGGGCTTTTTTGGTGTCGTCGAGACGACGTATGAGTTTGTTTCCTGTCTTTGGATTGGTATCTCATATGAAATCGGCAGGGAAGGCTTCACCCGTTTCAGGATCAATTCTGCGTCCAAGGAGTCGATCCATTGCCTTTTCTTTGTCAAGTTCGAGATGAATCACTGTAAAATCTCAGAGTATTGGTTTGAGTGCTTTGTTTTGCTCTTGGTTTCGAATGGGTGAATCAAAGAGAAGTTTTTTGCCTTTATTTTTTTTGATAAAATTTTCTATAATTGATTGTAAATGACGGGACGAAACAAGGAAACCGGACTCCATAATACTCTTGATTTCTCGTCCTAGATCGGTCTCTTCTTTTGCTATCTCCCGAAGTTGTCTGCCTGTCTCGAACAAAACATATCAAAATTTTTCTACTATTTTTTGGGCTTGTGTTCCTTTTCCAGAACCCTGTATTCAGGCGATGACAAGATGTTTCGGTAGGTGGGACATTTTTTATGACAAAAAAAGAGAAAAACAAAAACTTCTCATGAAAATTTTTGGGTAATAAGCCGGATTCTGTATCTCAATACACATCTATCTAGGAATACTGTCACCAGTATTCTCAAGCAAGGTATACTCTATGGAAATTGCCTCGATCATATACTCCCAAGAGTACCATTCCTTTTGCATCAGAGAGGGTTTACCGCCGAGCGAATGCTCGATCCACCAGAGGTGGACTTTTCACCTTTGTCCCGAGGGATTGTATTGTCTCTGTGGCACTGTCCGTATCCTGCCGTTTCGATATATGACAGGACCAAAGCCGTTAGCTTTTCTCATTTCGAGGGGATGTCCAGACTTTCCTCATCCGCGTGTGGCGGACGCGTGTATTTTCCCAAAAATTTTTTAGAGCTTTGCAAGTATATTTCAAAATAAAAAAAAATCAATATCTTTTCTTTTTTTCTTTTTTGACATTTAAATAACTTTTTTGAATACAATTATTATACATAATTCTTATTTTTTTGCAATAGATATTTGATGACAGGTGTTGATTTATAGGCGGTATTTATTATACTAATGGGGATTATAATTTATCATGTATGAAATCTTTTTCTTTTTTCAAAACTGTATCAGCTGCATTGCTGATTGGACTGCCTCTTCTCGTGTTTGCAAATACACAGCTTTCTGCTGAGCAAATAGCAGAAAAACTTGAGAAACTTCTTGCCGAGTATAAGCAACAAGTTCTCTATCTCGAGGCAGAAAATAAAATGCTCAAGCAAATTCTCCAGGAGCAAAATGTAAAAATCCCACTTGAGCGCTGGGAAGCAATCAAAAAATTGCGATGATTGAATGATAAGAAAGTATCGGTATCAAATACAGTCAATCCGCCAGCGTTAGCCAAGGTGAGCCAATCATCTCTCTCGCTCAATTTCCAAGCACCTACATCGCATATTACAAATGCTCAACATCTTGGATTTATCAATCAAATTCACAAAGATTGGGAAAATATAAAACCATTTTACAAAATTCGTCAGCCGGCAGTAATTGGTGGGTATGAGTTTGTGAAGGGAAGTGACGATCATGTTTTTGTCGATATTCTCTACTATGGAAATACTCTTTCCGGTAGCTATGATGCCAAACTTCTTTATAAGTTTGATACATCGACATTCAAGCGAACGTTGGTTTGATTTTTTGAATTTGATCGTACAACATGATGGTATATCACACGACGGGGAAGTAATCCATTCTCTGGTGTAGAGCGTATTTTTGTCGCTGATCCATATCTGGTTCGTATGCCTATCATCTACTCTCTTCCAGAAAATGCAAATAATACCTCAGTCCAGACGACTGGCAGCGTATCTTCGGCAAAACCAAATGATACAAAACCAAATGATACGAAGCCAAATACAAACACTCAGAGTACAAATGGAAATGCAAGTGAAATTGCTGCTATCAAAGCCGACTACGACAATAACCGATATGTCAGTGTAATTCAGAAATCTGATAACTACCTCGCAAAATATGCTCCAAACTTCGAAGTTTTGAGTCTGCGATATCGAACCTACTTTATCATCACACAATACAGCAAGGCACTCTCTACGATTGATCAAATCAAGGCAAAATGATGGATGTCGAGCAAGGTTGCCTGTGATGCCTATGTGATTGCCAGTTATGCAAAAAATACAGCTCTTGCAAATGCTTACAAGAAGCAGGCTGGAAGCTCGTGCCGAGCTATCAACTAAGAATCCTCTTCATTTTCTTAATAAAAAAAGGATCCACTTTGGGTCCTTTTTAGTGCTTGTCAGATATTATGTTATAATATCTATATCTAGAATAGTTTCGAGTTCTTCTTTGAGTACTTTTGACAGTTTATTATTAAACAAATTCACATTTCGTACTCCACTTCATCTGAGCATCTTTGCAAATTCTATGATCTCATTTTTTGTCAGGTGCCTTCAGAGTTTATTCCAGTATAAATCCAGATATCGTATTCCACTTCATTCCAGAACTTTTGCAAAAGCTATCAGCCCATCCTTTCAGAGATATTCTCATAATTCATTAGATCCTAAGTTCAAGCTTCGTATTTCACTTCATCCCAGGGCCTTTGCAAAAGCTATCATGCCATCTTTTCAGAGGTATTCTCATAGCTCATTAGATCCTAAGTCCAAGCTTCGTACTCCACTTCATTTCAGAGTCTTTGCAAGTGTTATCATTCCATCTTTTCAGAGATATTTTCATAATTCATTTCAATCCAAATCCAAAACTCGTATCCCACTTCATTTCAAATTCTCTACAAACTCTATGATCCCATTTTTTCATACGTGCTTTCATAGTATACACCACTTTAAAATTAGGTGTGTTATTCCACTTCACTGTATCTTCTTCATATCCTCTTTGTACTTTTTTAGATTTTTGCCTTTGTCTTTGCTCATTTTACTTTGCATCCTATATTCTTTTTTTTGTTCTCATTTTTTGATCTTCATATTTTCAAAACAAGATCTGCCAAATACTCTTCTTGTATCCGTTTCTCTGCAAGTTCTTGTGTATTTTCTGGAAAGAGAGAAATAATCTTGAAATAGAGTTCTCAAACCTCACTTTGTTTTTTTCAAATCCTAAGCCATTTTCTCGAGCTATACAGGACTTTCTCTTGAAGTATTTTTTCAAACATCTCATCGCTTTGATGTAGTTTCTTTTCATAATCCCAGTAATTATAATGTATCTTTTTTCTCCTTTGATTTACTAAATCTTCCAATTTTCTCAAAAGATCTCTCATATTTTCTTGAGATTCAGAAAGTCACTCCATTGCCTGAGCTCACACCATTTCAATCACCCTTCAAACCTCTTGAGCAAGAGATTTCTGAGGTGATGGGTTCGTAGATGCGTGTTCTACAATTGGGTTCATAATTTTTTAAAATTCAAAATGTATATCTGGAAAGGTTTCGGTGAGTTCTTGTTGAGCTTCTTCTGGTATATTATTATCCCATAAGTTCAAATGCTGTATTTCACTTCATCTCAAGGCTGTTACAAATTCAATTATTTCATCTTTTTCAAGAAATTTTCATATTTCATTCAAAACAAGATTCAAGCTTCATATCCCACTTCATTTCAGCGCTTTTGCAAACTCCACCATTCCACTTTTTCATAAGTGCTCCCATAACGTATTATTGAATAAATTTAAACTTCGTATCCCACTTCACTTTAATACTCTTGCAAACTCCACCATTCCATCTACTCCAAGATATTTTCATAGTTCATTTCAAGCCAAAGATATATATTGTATTCCGATTCACTTTAGTGTTAGTACAAATTCTATTATCCCATCTTTTCATAGATATTCTCACAGTCCACGCCAAGTTCAATCCAAATGTGTTATTCCACTTCACTGTATTTTTTTCATACTCTCTTTACACTTTTTTAGATTTTTGTCTTTGTCTTTACTCATTTTACTTCGCATTTTATATTCTTTCTCTTGTTCTCATTTTTTGATTTCCATACTTTCAAACACCAAATCAGTTAAATAGTCTTCTCGTATCCGATCCTCTGCGAATTTTTTCATATCTTCCGGAAAGAGAGAAATTATTTCATCATATAAATTTTTTATTTCTGGAATGTTAAATATAATTTCTTGTAATGTTCTTTCAAAAATCTCATCACTTTGACAAAGTCTTTTCCTATAATCACTGTAATCGTAGTTTATCTTTTTTCTCCTCTGATTCACCAAATCCTCCAATTTTCCCAAAAGCTTCATCATATTCTCTTGAGATTCATGAACTCACTTCATTGCCTGAGTTCACACCATACCAACAACTTCTCAAGCTTTTCTTACAAGAGATTCTTGAGGTGATAATTTTATAGATGTGTGTCCTACAATTGTGTCCATAATTTTTTAATATCTAAAGTGTATATTTGGAATTTTTTTTTCGAGTACTTCGAGGGATTCTACTGATAACTTGTGATGTCATAATTTCAAACTCTTTATTCCACTTCATTCCAGAGCTTTTGCAAATCTTATCATCCCATATAATCCGGGATATTCTCATCATAATCCTAAACTTTTAATCTTACTTCATTCCAGAGCCTCTGCAAATTTTATCATACCATCTGTCCCAAGATATTCTCATAATTCATTGTTTCATATATCCAAATGTTGTATCCCACTTCATCCTAGAGCCTCTGCAAACTTCACCATTCCATCTACTCCAAGGTGTTTTCACAATTCATTATTCCATAAAATCAAACTTCGTATCTCACTTCATTTCAGTGCCCTCACAAATTCGACTATTCCATCGGTTCCAAGGTGTTCTCATAATTCATTCCGACTCAAATTTAAGGCTCGTATCCTACTTCGTTTCAATGCTCTTGCAAACTCTATCATTCCATCTGTCCCAAGATATTTTCATGATTTGTTATTCCATAAATTCAAACTTCTTATTTCACTTCATCGTATTTTGCGTATTTCTTCGATGTACTTTTCTAGATTTTCCTCTCTATCTCCACCTACTTGATTTTGTATTTTGTACTCTTCTCCTCATTCTAACTCGTCGCCCTCCATACTCTCAAAAACTAAATCCATTAAATATTCTTCTTGTATCCGTTTCTTTGCAAGCTTTTGTGCATCCTCTGGAAAGAGAGAAATAATCTTGAAATAGAGCTTTCAAATCTCACTTTGTTTTTTTCAAATCTTAAGCCATTTTTTCGAGTTATACAAGACTTTCTCTTGTAGTGTCTTTTCAAACGCTTCATCATTCTGACATAGCCTTCTTTCATAATCCCAGTAGTAGGTATAATCTATCTCTTTCCTCCTCTGATTCACCAAATCCTCCAATTTTCCCAAAAGCTCTGCCATATTCTCTTGAGACTGAGAAAGTCACTCCATCGCCTGAGTTCATACCATACCAATAATCTCTCAAACTTCATTCATAATTGCTGTATGAGGCAGTGGATTCATAGATGTGTGTTCTATAGCTGTGTTCATAGTTTTTAGAATTCAAAATGTATATTTGGAAAGGCTTCGATGAGTTCTTGTTGAAATTCTTCTGACAATTCATTACTCCACAAATTCAAACTTCGTAGTCCACTTCATCATAAAACTTTTGCAAATTCAAATATTTCGTTTTTCGTGAAATATTCTCATAGCTCGTTTCAGGCTAAAGATAAATACTGTATTCCACTTCACTTTAGAGCTCTTGTAAATCTCATCATCTCATCTTTTGTAAGATATTTTCACAATGCGTTATCTCACAAATTCAAACCTCGTACTCCGCTTCCGTGTAAAGTTTTTATTAATGCTATCATTCCATCTACCCCAAGATATTCTCATAATCTATTATGTACCAAATCCAAATATCGTATCCCCCTTCATTCTAGAATCTTCATAAGATCCACTATCCCATCTGTTCCAAGATATTTTCACAGGTCACACCAATCAAAAACTAGTTTTTTCATTTCATTTCATTGGATTTTTTTTATTTCGTTTTTGCACATTTTCAAGTTGTTTTTTTTAATTCCACTTGTATATCCATACATTTCATATACTTTAAATTGCCCTAATTCCTTATTTTCCATACTCTCAAAAACCAAATCAGCTAAATACTCTTCTTGTATCCGCTTCTCTGCAAGTTCTTGTGAATCTTCTGGAAACAAAGAGATAATCTCATCATACATATTCCTTATTTCTGAAATACTAAGTACTTTCTCTTGCAGTGTCTTTTCAAAAACTTCATTACTTTGACACAGTCTCTCTTCATAATCGGCATAATTATAATTTATTTTGTTTCTTTCCTTCGTTACTAAGTCCTCCAATCTCCCCAAAAGCTCTCTCATATTTTCTCGAGATTGAGAAAGTCACTCCATTGCCTTATTTCACACCATACCAATAATTCCTCAAACTTCCGCCATAATTGCTGTATGAGGTGGTGTATCTTCATGGAATGAATAGTTTGTAAGTGTCATAGAGTGCAATTTAAATATTTTCTTTCATATCTACAAAAAAGTTTTTGAACAGTGCTTTGATTTGACCAAGTATTTCATCTCTTGATTTGATGGATATTTGCTTGAGCTGAACGCTTCCATCAGGGAGGAAATTTGGTTCCCAGTTTCAGAGCTCTCACATTTTCTTTCGAGCTTCATACTCTTGTTGTGAGATATTGATATTTTGTATATTTCAGAGTATGATTCGTTTTATCGGGAGAGAATCGATGAGAGCATCATCTTGTAAGTGTTTTTTCATTACTTTTTTGATTGATTCGACTCCATTTTCAGAGACATCACTGTCAGCAATCTGCAGAATAATTGGTCTGCGTTTATGGTCTTTGATTTCTTGTGTGTATTCTGGGTCTTGTGAGAGTTGTGCATTGAATTCATGCGATATTTTCTCCCACGCCGTAGTGTCATTGGTTCCGCCATCAAGACTTATTAATTTTTCATTCATTTCTGCTATACGCACCTCATTGCTGCTGTTTTTGTGCTCAGAGTGATACGAAGAATACGGAGTTCCATCTCCGTAGAGCAAGAACTCAACTGGAATTGTATAATCTGGAATTCATAGTGTGTGATTGATATGTTGTTCGATATGCTTCATAGCGACAAAAAGCAGAGTTGATATGATATTGATCATTCCATCTTTTCCACGAAAAGAATTGGTTGATCCAGATATGTCGATGGCAAGTGTGAGATCTATTTTTTTGAGTGTTTCAGCAATTTTTTCTCTATAATTATACCTTTTGTAGAGTTTTTTGGTATCGATTTGTGACATGCTTGGATCCTGAGCGATGTAAGATCGTAGTTTTTGAGGATCGAGGGTTCATTTTTTTCCGCTGTATTCTTCTCGTATTTCTTTTCTTTCAAGCTTGGCAAGTTCCTTGATAAAAAATTCTACAATTTCTTTTATGTATTCATTGTATTTGTGAGAAATATGCTCAAATATATCTTTTCATACTTTTCATACTCCACTTCCATCAAATATAGAATCGACATCATATTGACTTTTTTCGACTTGTTTTTTGGCAAGTTCTTCTTGTTCTTTTTTATTTTCTTCTTTATCAACTTCTTCCAAGAATTTTATTTTCTCGTCTATATCTGGGCTCTCATGTACAGGTCCATTTCCAGATCATGCATCTTGAGGTTCCTTCTCTTGATTTTCATCTCATGGCTTATCATCTTCTCATTTTCCATTCTCTCATTTTCCCTTCTCTCATTCCCCGTTTTCTCATTTTCCATTCTTTCATTCTCCGTTTTCTCATTTTTTGTTGCTATCCTTGATATCTTTGGTCAAGAGATCCATAAGAATGAAGGACTTTTGGAGTGGAAGAAAAAGTGCTTTATATATTTCATATCGCATTCATGGCGATATATCAAGTTCATGCGAATTCTCTTTTCCACTTGAGAGAGTAAAGAGTCTGATAATATCAATAAGATTGATCGTTTTTTCATAAAATCGTCTGGTTGTATTTGTGTTTTTGATGCTCTGTGAGAGGAGATTTTCGAGTTGTTCATTGTCTTTTGCCTTTTCAAGTATTTCAATTATCTGCATATATTCTGGTTTGAGTTTTTGCACTCGTTTTGTATATTGAGGATTATTTTCAATTTCGTTGAAATATGCCTTCATCTGTCATACCTGTCTTTGTATCGATATTTTCCAGCTCGGTCGAGCTCGCCTGTGTTTATTTGAGAAGAGTATATTTTCTACTTTTTCTGGGAGCTTGATGCTTTGGCTCTTCACCATGAAACTTCGCAACAAGAAGTTGGGAAATGCCTGTGAAAGCTGCTTGCTTGAATAGTCTATTTCTCCCTTGTCATTGATTCGGTGTGTTCCATTGCCTTCTCATACATATTCAATTCCTCATTCTTTGCTTACTCTATAATCTCATCAGTTCTCTTCGTAAACATCAGCAAAAAGATTGTAGATATATACTCCTTGCATATATTCTCTCGAGATTTCTGCCTGTAGATTCATCTCCACTTCTGTATTGACGATGATATCATCGACACAATTGACGAGATCATGCATTTGATTTGCAATTGGTATATATTTATTTGCGTTTATCATGATTTTTTCTTTCTGAATATGTTTGAGAATTTGTATCATCGCTCATCTTTTTTTACTGTCTTTTTCGTGGAGCATATCTCGGAAGTGTGAAAGCTCGTGATAGATTCCCATTTTCAAATCTTCAAAACTGTACAAAAATGGATTTCATGGCTTATTTTGGGTGATATTTCTATGAAATACTTTTAAAAAACTCAGAGGAATGATGATATTTTTTGTATTTGGTTGAAATGCAAAAGTTGGTAAGTCTTTGTAGATAATATGTATCGGCGAATTGACTCACAAAAAATGTCTCATTGCTGATTTTTGTCCTTGTATCCAGGTATCAAAATACTCCAAAAAAGTATCAAATTCTTTTGGGATTTCTGTTTCGAACAGTGATGTTTGGTTGATAGTAGTCATAATGTTTTAAAAAATTAAAAGTCAAAATGTATTTCTGGAAAGGCTTCTAAGAGTTCTTGTTGAGTTTCTTCTTGTATTTGGTTCAATTCCAAATTCAATTTTTGTATTCAAATTCAATTCAATACCTTCACAAATTCGACTATTTCATCTGCTTCAAGATATTTGCATAACTTATTCCAACTCAAGTCAAGACCCTGTATTTTACTTCATCTTAGAGCCTCTGCAAATGCTATCATTCCATCTGCTTCAAGGTTTTTTCATAGTTCATTTCAACTCAAATCCAAGACTCGTATTTCGCTTCATTTTAGAGCATGTGCAAACGCTATCATTCCATCTTTTCATAAGTACCCTCATAACCTATTATTCCGCAAATTTACATTTCGTACTCCATTTTCATGTAAAGTTTCTATGAGTTCTATTATTCTTTCTGTTCCAAGATATCTTCATAACTCATTTCAGCTCAAATCCAATACTCGTATTTCGCTTCATTTTAGGGCTTTCACAAATCCTATGATTCCATTTGCTCCAAGATATTTTCATAATTCATTTCAGCCCAACTCTAAAGCTTGTATTTTACTTGGTCCCAGAACCTCTGCAAGTTCTATCATCCCATCTTTTTCAAGAAATTCTCATAATTCATTTCAGCTCAAGCTGAGAATTCGCACTTCACTTCATTTTAGAGCTCGTGTATATTCTACTATTCCATCTTTTCAGAGGATTTGTCATAATTTATTTCAATTCAGATCCAAAGCCCGTACTCTGCTTCATTTTAGAGCTTGTGCAGACTCCACCATTCCATCTTTTCAGAAAATTTGTCATAAATCATATCAACTCAAAACAAAAACTTGTATCTCACTTCATTTAAGATATTTTATAAGTTCTATTACGCCATCCTTTCAGAGATGCTTTCATAACTCATTTCATCTCAAAATTAAATGTCTTGCTCCTCTTGACTGCATTGCTTGTATTTTCTGCTTATACCTTTCTAAATTTTGTTTCTTATCTTTACTCTTTTGATTTTGTATAATAAGATTTTTAAATTCTCCCCATTCGATATTCTCCATGCTCTCAAAAACCAAATCAGTTAAATACTCTTTTTGTATCTTTTTTCCTGCTACTTCTCGATCACTCTCTTGAAAGAGGGAAATTATTTCATAATACAGTTCTTGTATTTCTGGAATACTGAGCACTTTCTCTTGCAGTGTCTTCTCAAAAACTTCATCACTTTGACAGAGCCTTTTTCTATAATCACGATGATCGTAGTTATAATTTATCTCTTTTCTTCTCTGACTCACCAAGTCCTCCAATTCTCGTAAAAGTGTGATAAATTTTTCTTGAGATTCAGGAATTCACTCCATCACCTGAGTTCATACTATACCAATAATCCCTCAAACTTCCGCCATAATTGCTGTATGAGGTGATGATTTTGTAGATGTGGGTACTGTAGCTGTTTTCATAGTGTTTTTAAAATCTAAAATGTATATTTGGAAACTTTTCTTGTATCTTTTTTTGTAATTTTTCTGACAGACCATTGTATCATATATTCAGATACTGTATCTCGCTTCATTCTAGTATTTTTATAAAAGCTATCATTTCATCTTCTTCTAGAAATTGTCACAATTTATTTCACATCAAATCTAAAACTCGTATTTCGTTTCATCGTAAAGCCTTCGCAAATGCTATCATTCCATCCTTTCAAAGATATTCTCATAATTGATTCCAACCCAATATTAATTCTCGTACTTTACTTCATTTCAATGCTTTTATGAACTCTATCATACCATCTACTTCAAGATATTCTCATAGCCCATTATCCCACAAATTTAAACTTTTTATTCCACTTCACCTCAATGCCTTTATAAATTCTATTGCTCCATCTTTCCCAAGGATTTCTCAGAGTTGATTATTTCATAGTTGATTATTTCATAGATTTAAGCTACGTACCCCACTTCATCTCAGCGCCTTTATAAATTTTATTACTCCATCTTTCCCAAGGATTTCTCAGAGTTGATTACTTCATAGATTTAATCTACGTACCCCACTTCATTTCAAATTTCTTGCAAATTTCAATATCTCATCTGCTTCGAAACATTTTAGTCATTCATAATCGTGTAAATTCAGAATCTTTATTCAGTTTCACTGTGCTCCCCTTATTTTGTCTTTAAGTTTTTTTAAGCTTTTCTCTTTTTTTCATGGCGTTATATATAGTTCTCATTTTTTTAATTCCTTATTTTTCATACTTTCGAAAACAAGATCAGCTAAATACTCTTCTTGCATCTTTTTTCCTGCTACTTCTCTATCATTTTCTTGGAAAAGGGAAGTGATCTTATAATACAAATTCCTTATTTCTGGAATACTGAGCACTTTCTCTTGAAGTGTCTTCTCAAAAAATATATCACTCTGACAAACTCTTGCTTCATAATCATCATAACCGTAATCATAATTTATCTCTTTTCTTCTCTGATTCACTACATCCTCCAATTCCCCCAAAAGCTCTGCCATATTTTCTCGAGATTCATGAATTCACTCCATCGCCTGAGTTCATACTATATTAATAATCCCTCAAACTTCCGCCATAATTGCCGTATGAGATGATGATTTTGTAGATGTGGGTACTGTACTTACGTTCATTTTAGTGTTTAATTATTAATATCTTTTACAAGATTCATAAAAGCATCTGCATCAAATTCTCATCAATCCTCAAATGTTTTAAAAATTTGTGTCATTTTGAGAAGAGCAGAGTAGAGAATATTGTATTTGCTTGTATCAATATTGTTTTCTCGTATTTCTGTACCCAGTTGTTTGAAAAATTGTGTCAGAAAGAAAAAATCTCCAAGATCAAATTCTCTTTCGTTTTGATTTACAAGCTCATCGAGGTTTTGTATTATTTCTTGGAGACTTTCTTCTGTGACTTCTATATTTTCATCGATCCAAGAAGAGTCCATTTCATCTTCATCTTGAGTCTCATTATCTTCTTGTTTTTGGTGTATATTTTCTATATTTTTCTCAAAAAAATCATCTCCCAAGTCCATAGAACCAAAATATGTTTTATACATATCCTGTTTTGTGATGGTTACTTTGTTTTCTATATCTGTTATGCTGATGGTATTTTCCTGTGTTTTGAGGTTTCGGATTTTTCGTTTTATATTATTGATACTTGCTTCTCTATTATCGGTAATCAGATCGCCAAAGAGTCCAAACTCTGAAAAAGCAAGCAAGAGAGCATACTGCTCATCTGTATTGGTCGTATGTTTCACAAATTCATTCCAGATATGGTACTCAATTGGGAGGGTATCATTTTTGAAACCAGCAATTACATGTGTGAGATTTCGCATTGAAAAAACCTTTCGAGTGATATGATCCTTGAGACTAAATGTGGAGTTCGCTCCAGAGAGCGGGATAACTTCATTTGAAAATGATCTTTGTATAAGAGAAATCGATTTTGAAAGACTTTTAAGAGTTTTAAAAAATTCTTTTTTTCCAATATATTTTCCTTCGAAATCTTTTTTCATAATCTCAAAACCATATTTTCCACTGTGATTGAGATTTTCTTTTCATCAAAACATCATCATCAGTACTATTCCATAGAGCTCATTGTCTTCGAGAAAATTGAGTGTGTAATCTTGGACACTCTCTATCTTATTTTCTTTGTGAGTTTCTATGATCTGGCGAGCATAGTTTTTTGCGTAAACTCGGAGTCGATTGTAGGTTGCTTCATCGAACTTGTATCGACCAGAGCTGTAAGTTTCAGCGTTTTTGTTTTGTTCGGGATCATTTCCTGTCAGAATGATACAAAATCATTTTTTGACTGTGATATCATCGAGAGCATTTGGGAGTTGGATTGTATCTCCAATATGCTTTGTGAGAGTATCATTGAGCGCCATAAGCACCTCTGGTCGTATGATATTGGTCTCATCAATAATACAGGCAATACCAAGTTTGGCAGCTTTGTACACTCCCATGAGATGATACTCGGTGATAAGTTTTTTATCGAGAAGATCTATATTCTGCAGTTCGTCTCATATTTTTTGGATCTCTTCCTGACTTTTTCCCAGATCCTCTGCTTTTTGTAAAACCAGTTGTTTGAATTGGTTTGTATATACTATTTTTTCTAGAAATTTTACTGCCTGTTGTTCTTGGGTTTCTTCTTTTCCATCGACAATATGAGTATCGGTATCGAGAAGTGATCTTGAGGTGACATTTTTTTCGAGAGTGAGGTCGCTGACTTCCATTTCTTTGTTTCCACTGACAAATACATACTCTGATTGCATATACTCTTTGACGAGAAACTTCGCGAGTTCTGTTTTACCACTTCCAGTGTCTCCTGTCATCAGTACAACCTCTCCATTTTTGAGATCTTTTATAATATCATTGATGAGTTCCATCTCTCTATAGCTCAGTACATATCATTTTTCTACCGATTGTTGGATCCGTTTGAAAAAATCATATTTCCACACAAGTGACTCGATCTCTGGATTGATTGTTTGAGAAGCATCTATATCGATTCAGAGAAATTGAGCAAGATCACTATCTATTTCTCACTCATCCCAAAATCCTATTTTTTCTTGCTCTTTTTTCTTTCGCAGACGAGAGAGTATAGTCCCTCGATAAAAATCAGCAACTTGTGAAAGTGGGTTTTGCTCTCCTGATATTGCTATACTCTGATTATTTTTTTGATGAATATTGGCATTGATCTCTCTGTATCTCATGATATCATGCATCACTTGTCCTACGCTTTGGCTGATTTGATGCACTTGATATTTCATATATGAATGAAGTCCATGTTCTTTGAAAAAATCAAACTTTTGTGCAGTTCATTTATAGTCGACTGTATGCCTTTCGAGCGCACTTTGGGTGAGGATTTGTTTCATCTGCTTTTCATCATTTCCCACTGCTTCAAAGACATCAAAAATTGTTTTGCCCTTATATTCATCTTGGACAAAAGGGAAGCCTTGATATTTTTGCCTCAGAAAGAAGAGTTCTTGCTTAAGGCTATCAAGCTCTCAAATTTCTGTATAAATTTCCGCCATAGAAAAAAATTATAAAATATATAAAATACTTGTCAATAATACAAATAATTTTAAAATTTGCAAGTTTTTTCTTGACTTTTTATTTTTTTAGTTATAATCTATATTGCACGCTTGAGAGAGTGTGTGTTTCATAAGCAGGGAGCTGAGATTCAGAATTTGATGCAGAGTACATTTAGTTTTTCTAATAGTATCTCTCTACTTGTAAGTGATGAGTAGAGTCATTGGTTCTGTCACCAAGGATGGTGGACCTAGGCGGAATCACTTAACGGGATGAACCGCCCATCCCCTTCAAATACCAGCCCTTCTCTTCAAATCAAAGAAGAAGGGCTTTTTTATATGTAACAATCATTGTGCAGTGGAGTATGAGTTGGAAATTCTATTTGAACACACCCCCTTAATCCCCCTCACTGAGGGGGAGAAATGCAATCATCGTATCAGTGGAGTTCAGTTGAAGACTCTATCAGAGTAGTATTGATTGAGGACTATATTCAGACACACCCCCTTAATCCCCTCACTGAGAGGGATAAATACAATTATTGTGTCAGTGGAGTATGAGCTGAAAATCTTATTTGAACACACCTGCTTAATCTCCTCACTAAGGGGAAAATACCTTTTCTTATCGAAGAGTTGAATTCTTTGATCTGCTTCCTACTCGGACAAAAGGTATCTTTAATTTTTATATTGACAAATATAAAAATAATTATATAGTATATTTAAGTACTTTTTTAAAAATTTCTTTTTATGTCAAATCCAAATCATGCTTGAGACTATCCTTCTTCTCTTCGGCTCAAAAATTTTGCTGTAGGACCGTATAAACCGAGTTATTTAGAAGAATTGTGGAATTCTTTTAATAAGAGATTGAACCAAATTCACAACTTGGAGTATCAAAATAACCCTGAATTTATCACCGAAACGATGCAACAAGCCTATGAGTATATCGTTCCGGTAATTGAGAAAAAATATATTTATTTCTTGTCTCGTATTGAGTGACTATGACACAATACAGATATGCAAATCAATCAAGATACTTCGTTTGGGGACTCTCTCGATGAGGAGACAAGAGAGCAGGCTCGTACGGCGCTCAAAAAAGAAGCAGCACAAGAGATCCAAAGTCTGTATATATGGTATACTCAGCAGTTCAAAGCATATGAGAATAATCCATTTTCACAAGGCCTCAAAGAAACCTGCAATTTGTATATAGAAATGCTCCAAGGAGTATAATACTCTATTTTTACTTTACTTTAGGTCCATAATTTATATACTTGAGAGTATATATTTACTCTTCATTTTTTTTCGTATGAAAAATATCTCTCTCTTTTTTGTTTTTGTGGTTGGTTTTTGGTGTCATCTTTTTGGAGCGAGTGCATTTTCATGAACCTTAGACGCTCCTACTCGATCTCATATTGATCCTCCATTTGTTGCGTTTATCGCAAAAGTTGATATGAGTGTTTCGTCAATTGATGCAAAAATCCAAACATTTGAAGCCTTGAGAACAAAAATCCGAGAAATCAAAAAATTCTATCACGGAGAGCGCTGGCTTATTATAGATTTTCTCGAGGCAAAGATACAACTCAAAATAGAGGAACTCAAAGCTAAAAAGCAATCAAGAGGGAATTCAAGATCTTGAAGAAATGATACTGTAAATGCTTCTGGAAATAGTACAGGAAATACAGGAACAGGGAATACCTGAACTTGAAGTACCTGAACCTGAACAACAGGAACTTGAAGCACTTGAACTTGAAGCACTTGAACTTGAAGCACTTGAACTTGAAGCACTTGAACTTGAAGCACTTGAACTTGAACAACATGAACCTGAACAACAGGAACTTGAACAACAGGCACAGGAAGTACCAGTGTTTCTCCTTTTTTGGAGAGAAACACTATCATCGTGAGAACCCCAGAAAACTTCGTACATAGATGGGCTGCACAAAACCATCTTGAGCTTTTTCGCGATAAATGAATCAAAACAATTATTTTGCTTGTAAAAAATGACGAAGATCTCGCTCATATGGATTCTGGAGAGTTGTTTTATAGTGGTACTCTTGCTCCTATTGCTCAGGACTATCAAACCTGGAATTTTGATGCACTTGAGTATACGATCGATTTTGCTCACAATAATGATATGAAGGTATATGCTTGGCTTCCTCAGTTTCATGATAAGGTCGTCATCAACAATAATCCAGCCAATCAAATGATGTATTTGAGCGGAACTGGTGTCGCTTTTTATAATCCAAATGGTGAATATTTTGCCAACCCTGTTTCGAGCACAGTTCAAGATCATCAGATTGCTATCATAGAAGAAGTGACGAGAAACTATGATATAGATGGACTTTTTATTGATTGGGTTCGATTTGATGGATATGCTATGGATATGAGTCAAGCAACTCGGGATAAATTTCAGGACTTCACCGGTATCGATGCTCTTACGATTGATTTTACGACTGATAATACCCAAAGACAGGCATGGAATAATTTCAGACAAGATGAGATTGCAACGTATATACATAGAGTTTCAGATTCTGTCAAAGCCATCAAACCAGATCTAGAGCTCTGAGCGTTTGTATTGCCAGTTGAGATGAAAGAAGTCGCCCAAAATCCAAGTAAATTTGAAGAATATCTCGACTATATTGGAGTGATGCTCTATAATGCGGACTGGTGATATCCAGAAGAGTGGATCTATACGACAGCAACACAGGATATCAAAAATGCTCTTACTGATGACTCAAAAATCCTCGCTGTTTTGGATATTCCGTCTTGTGAAAACGCTCAAATAACAGCAGAACTTGTAAATACAGGCGTACTTAACACAACATGTTTTTATTACTATGATTGGACCGAGCAAATTCTCGATAGAATCCTTCCATAGTTATGCCAGCGATCCTCGTATAATATATCGGTCCACTTCTTGAAGTTGGACCTTTTTTATGTCTCATATTTTTGTATTTTCTTCATCACATTTGAAATAGACTTCTTTGAAATTTCTTGTTCGCCCAAAAAACTCTCCATCTTTTTTCCCGGTGATGAGGACTTCCTCGACTTTCCCAAGCATTTTTTTATTTCTTTGTATGACACTCTCGAGAAGCTTATCATTGAGCGTATGCCACCTTTGGGCTTTTACTTGATCTGGAATATCATCTTCATAGATTTTGCTGGCAATGGTACCATTTCGTACGCTGTATCTGGCATTGAAGACAAAATCAAATTCACATTCGTCAAAAGCCTTGACGGTATCTGCAAACATCTCATCCGTTTCTCCAGAATATCCTACAATAATATCGGTAGAAATAGAAAAACTGGGATCTCTTTCTCTCAAATAGTCTACGATCTTCTTGAAGTCTGTATATTTGTGCCTTCGGTTCATTTTTTTGAGCATAGCGTCATTTCCTGATTGTAGGGCAAAATGCAGATAATTACAGGTTTTCTTGAGGTCAAAATGCGCATCTAAAATATCTTCGGTCATATCATGAGGATTGCTCGAAGTAAATCGAATTCTATCAAGCCCTTCTATTGTATCGAGTGCTTCGAGAAGTTTTCGAAATGGGGATTTTCAAATATTTTCGATATGCTCTCAAAATTCTTTCCAATTTTGAATCTTTGTTACATTTTCTATTTCTAAATCTGTATTCCAGGGCTGAGAAAAACAAAACACTTTTGCATTTGTATTTTGAACGTATCTTTGTAAATGATGAGGAGCGTCATCTATCACAATATCAAAATTATGTTTATTTGCTATTTCAGATTTATCATCTGAATTATTTTCTTCACCTGTGAAAAAATATCCCTTAAATGTATGTTTTCAAAAAATTTTCTCTAAAAAATGCTGCGTTTTTTCGATGACCTTTGAATCTCTTGTATCATTTTCTCTTGAAGAGATGATATAGAGATCGTGTTTTTTTCTGAGATTTTCGATAACTTCCTTTGCACCTTCAAACAGCGGACATGCTTGCGGATTTTCATAATTTTTGTACCAAAAATCAAAGAATTCTTGTTTTAAATTTTCGTTTTCAGCAGAGTCAGGAGATTGTATATCTTCATATTGTATATTTTTATTGTATTTCTTGTTATATTTTTTGAGAATTTCTAAGCTCCAAACCTGCTGTAGGGTATCATCAACGTCAATTCCTATTTTGAGTCTTGTATTCCAACAGCTTTTTTCTTCATTCCAGAGTTTTTTGTCTACAAATTGTTTTCCATAGGAATTGACATTTTGTCCCACAAGTGTGATTTCTTTGGCTCCGTTTTTGACCGCTTCCTTTGCTTCGGATACAATATCTTCAATTTCTCGAGAGTTTTCGTGTCCTCTGGTGTAGGGGACAATACAAAATGTGCAATAATTATCACAACCGGTTTGGATAATAATTGTGGCAGAATGTGGATTTTCTCGCAGTTGTTTTGCCTTGAGATAGTCATCGAACTTAGCATCATTTCCGATGCTTTTTCCATAAATATGAGAGAGGATTTTTGTCAAGAAGCTGACCTCTTCGATACGAAATACAAAATCGATATGCGGCGAACGAATAAACAGATTGTCATCATAATTGAGAAGATCACTTTGAGAAATTCGAGTGATTTGTTTTGCGCCTCACTTGATTCGAGAAACCTCGTCCTGCATCTTTTCTATATATTTTCGTGCCAGTCCAGACTTACGCACCATGCAACCCGTAATCCCAAAAAGTGGGATTGGAGTCCCATTTTGCTTGTGGTATTTTCGGATTTGTTGGATCATCCCAAAAACCCTGTCTTCTCACTTTTGGCGAACACTACAGGTATTGAGTATGATGATATCAGCCTTTGTCGGGTCGATCACTTTTCGCATACCAGCCGACATAAGGATCATATTTATCTTTTCACTGTCAGCATAATTCATCTGACAGCCAAATGTTTTTATGAAGTATTTTTTCATATTTTCTTAGAAGTTATCGTCGCCTATTCTGCTTTCTTCTGGTAATACTTGTCCCATATACTTACTTCATTTTCTTTTGTCATAGGTGTTTGTAACCGTTCAATCTATTTTTTCAAATGCAAATTGTCAAATCCTCATTCCAACATAGAGAGCCACTGGAAGTTCATTGATATTTGTCATTTCGAGCGTGATGGTCCCTTCAAATCCTGGATCTATAAACCCAGCAGTTGAATGGATAATGACTCCAAGTCTTCCTATGCTACTCCTTCATTCACATCGAGCGACCAAGTCATAGGGAATTTTTATTTTTTCGGCGGTAACTCCAAGTACGAAATCTCCAGGATGAAGTACAAATTTTTCTCATTTTTCAAGCTCAATTGTCTCTACATGTTCACTGTCAACTCAGCGTTTTGAATCTATCACAGTTTGTCTTGATTTTCTGTATATCTTGAAAGTTTTTCCCAGTCGAAAGTCCAAACTTGCTGGTCAAATTTGTTTCCCTGTGTCATATCACAGGAGAGATTCTATGAGAATATCTCAAGAATCAAGCCTTGCTTTGATCTTTGTATCTGAAAGTATCATAGGTATTGATGATAAGTGTTTAAAGTATGAAATTTACTTATTGCGAATACTTGCAATAAACGAAAGTCGGTACGACCGGTATTTTCTTGCGAGTAAAAAAGTTTTTTACATTACCGTGATACCGATTGTATCAAAAAAAGTTGATTTTGCAAATAAAAGTATGGGCAAAAAAGGTATACATATTCTCAAAAATAAATATTGAATTTTTTTTTCCAAATCATATAATGCTTGCATCAAATTCAAGAGAAAAATACAAATCATTTGTATTTAAGGCAAGAAACCAGAGTACATTTTTTATACAATAATTATTATTTTTTACAACATATGGTATCAGGTGAACAATTCGTTGCCATAGATATTGGTAGCTCAAAAATAAAAACTCTCATCGGTGAATGGGATGAACAAAAACAACTACGTATCCTCGGAGTCGGAGTCGCTGAGTCTCGATGAATCCGAAAAGGAAATATTCTTGATATGAAAGAATTCAAGAGTAATCTTGATACAGCTCTTGGAGAAGCTGAGAAAATGACAGGTGAACAAGTTTCGCAGGTATGTCTTGGTATCTCTGGACAGCATATCTCTGTCATCGAGCGAAGTAGCGTCGTGCCAGTTTCTGGTACTGAGGTAACTGAAGAGGATGTCAGTCGTGCTCTTGATATGGCACAAAGTGGCATTGATCTTTCAAACAAAACAGTTCTCAAGGTGATTCCAGAAAGTTTTGGTCTTGATCTCGAAAGTGGTATCAAAAATCCAGTTGGTATGAGTGGAAAAAAACTTGAAGTACGAGGTCATATTATTACGATGAGTAGTAATGTTCTCTCAAATATTCACAAGGGTGTCTATGATGTGGGAGTAGAAATCATTGACAGCTATCCAAATCTTATTGCTATTGGGGAAGCAACCCTCTCTCGTCGACAAAAAGAGCTTGGTGTGGTCGTAGTAGATATCGGATCAAGTGCAACCAATGTTGCTGTCTATGAAGAATGAGCGCTTATTTATGGAGGTGTGATTCCAATTGGTGGAGAACTTGTAACCAGTGATATTGCCCTTGGACTTCGAATTTCTATCGACACAGCTGAAAAAATAAAACTTGAATATGGAAATGTGGATTTTGATGAAGACAGTCCTGATGAAGAAATCGATCTTTCTGGAATTTCGAGTATTGATACGATCAGTATTAGCAAAAATTTTATGAATGAAATCATCAAGGCTCGATATGAAGAGATATTTCATCACATCGTGATGGAGCTCAAGAAAGTTGGCCGAGATGGACGGCTTCCAGAGGGAATTGTCCTTACTGGTGGTGGTGCAAAAGTGAACTGACTCTCAGAATTGGCTCGTACATATATGAGACTTCCAGCTAGCATAGGACTTCCAGATGCTATCGAGGGAATTACGGGTACTTCTATCGGTGATCCTATCTATACAGCAGTGGTAGGAAATCTCCTTTTGATCCAAAAATATGGCGCTCTCGGAGGAAGCTCATTTCGAGCAACATTCTCTTTCAAAAAAATCTTTCAATCTTTGAAAAATCTTATTAAAAAGATAATGCCATCGCAATAATCTTTTTCTCTCTTATTTTTAATTTTCTTATTTTTCTTTTATGTCTCAATCAAATCAAAGCGAAGACAGACTCAAACAGCTTCTCAAAAATAGCATGTCAAACTCAAAAAAACCGACTCTCAAAAATGCTGAATCAGAAACTTCATCTCCAGTAGAGGTCAATGTGGGAAATTATATTTCTCCTGTTGCCAATATCAAAGTCGTCGGTATCGGTGGTGGTGGAAACAACGCTGTCAATCGAATGATAGAATCTGGAATCGAAGGAATTGAGTTTATCGCGATCAATACAGACGCTCAAGCACTCTTTACTTCTAAAGCGTCGACTCGTATCAATATAGGGCGAGCAACAACTCGATGACTGGGAGCTGGAGCCAATCCAGATGTCGGAAAAAAAGCCGCTGAAGAATCAAGTGAAGAAATCAAAAACGCACTTACAGATGCTGATATGGTATTTATCACCTGCGGACTTGGAGGAGGAACTGGTACTGGTGCCGCTCCTGTGGTTGCAGAGATTGCCAAATCACTTGGATCACTTGTTGTCGGTGTAGTGACAAAACCATTTGCTTTCGAAGGAGCAAAAAGAACAAATCAAGCTGTCGAAGGATATGAATACCTCAAAGAAAAAGTTGATACACTTATCACAATTCCAAATGATAGAATTCTCTCTATTATTGATAAAAAAACACCACTTCTCGAGGCCTTCTCAGTTGCTGATGATATTCTCAAACAGGGTGTACAATGAGTCTCTGATCTCATCACTCGACCAGGACTGATCAATGTAGACTTTGCCGATGTACGATCAGTTATGGAAAATGCAGGATCAGCTCTTATGGGTATTGGATACGGAAGCGGAGAAAATAGAGCGACAGAGGCTGCCAGAGGAGCGATTGAATCACCACTTCTTGAGCTTTCTATTGATGGAGCAAAAGGACTTCTGCTCAATATCACTGGTGGAAATGATCTCTCGATGTTTGAGGTTGATGAAGCTTCTCGACTTATTACTGAGTCATGTGATCCAGAGGCAAGCATTATTTTTGGTACTTCTATCGATGAAGCATACACTGGTGAGATCAAAATCACGGTGATTGCAACTGGTTTCTCTGAGGAGACAAATGCAAAAATTGGAAGTATGAGCCGATGAGGATTTGGTCGAACTAATACAGTTGGAGGCAATACAAAACCAGCCGGTAACATGAGTCAGCCAGCTATCTTCCGACAATCTGCTATGGGAGGTGGATGAGCTCCAAAAGCGGCTCAAGAAGAACCAAAAGAAGACTATGAAGTTCCAGCCTTTCTACGAAACAAAATAGGAAAATAGACAATTATTTTTAACACAATCCCTTTCTTTTTTATAAGAGAAGGGGATTTTTTGTAAGCGGTTTTCGAACTCCATTTGCAAAATTGTTGCTTTTTTGTATACTTGTACGTATCATAATTTTTGCATATGGATTCTTTTGCAGATATATTAACTCGTGGATATACTTTTACTGGTAGGAGTATATATATCGGGGCTTCACAGTCCGACCAAAAAAATGCCAGTGATATTCCTATCCGTCTTCCACTCTCGACTTTGAATCGTCATGGACTTATTTCTGGAGCAACAGGAACAGGGAAGACCAAGACAATTCAGGGTTTTCTCGAATCACTTTCGAAAGAAGGGATTCCTTCTATAATGATGGATATGAAAGGAGATGTCTCTGGTATGGCATTTCCAGGGTCACCGCATCCCAAAATTGATGAACGCCTGTCACATATGAGTCAGCTTGATTGGAAGCCACAGGGTTTTCCGGTTGAGTTTTGGGGACTTCTTTGAGAGGGTGGATCGCAACTTCGAGCGACAGTATCTGAATTTTGACCACAGCTTTTCGCTCGTATGCTTGACCTCACAGAAGCTCAGCGATGAGCTTTGGTCCTTGTATTCTCATACTGTGATGACCACTCTCTCCTCCTCGTTGATCTCGATGATCTCAAAACTGTACTGAACTATCTTTCGGGAGAGTGAAAAAAAGAAATACAGGATACATATGGGAGTATATCAACAGCAACGGTTCGAGTTTTGATCCGAAAAATTTTAGAGCTTGAATCACAGGGGGCTCGTATTTTTTTTTGAGAGCGCTCACTTGATCTCTCAGATATGTTTCGTAGAAATACCCACTGAAAATGACAGGTCAATGTTGTACGACTTATGAAGTCAATACGATACCCAAAAATGTTTTCTACCTTTATGTTGTCGCTTCTTACAGAAATATACTATAGTTTTCCGGAAGTGTGAGATATTGAGAAACCAAAAGGTGTCATCGTTATCGATGAGGCACATCTTTTATTTCGAGATATTTCTTCTCGTCTTCTCGAAAATATCACATCTATCTTGAAATTGATTCGATCAAAATGAGTGGGAGTTTACTTTTGTACGCAGACTCCAACAGATATACCAGAGTCTGTTCTCTCGCAACTTGGACTCAAGATCCAGCATGCTCTGCGTGCTTTTACAGACAAAGATTATGAGATGATTCGAAAAATGGCGAAGAATTTTCCACGGACCAATTTTTATGATGTGCAAAAAGAAATGACCACGCTTGGGGTATGAGAAGCGCTGGTGACTTGACTGGATGAAAGTGGGAGGCCAACTCCGCTGGTTCGTACACTCATAGCACCACCAGAATCTCGTATGGAGAGTATTTCTGACTCAGAATTACAAACGAGCATCAAGCGTTCGCATCTTTTACACAAATACGAAAATACCCTCAATCCAGAGAGTGCTCATGAAGTTCTTTCAAAAAAAATTCAAGCCTATCAAGCCAAAGAGCAAGAAATCCAACAAGAAAAGGAAAGAAAAAAGAATCCAACACTCGGTGATACTCTTTTTAAAACAGCAACCAAATCAATTGGAACAGAGATGGCCCGCTCTCTTGGAAAGAAGATTGGCGGACGGCAAGCGGGGAGTATTGGAGCAAAAATTGCCAGATGAATTCTCGGTTCTATTTTTCGATAGGAGTTATTTGGGAAAGCGTATCGAGGAGAGTATGAATATCTTTTTGTTCGAGGAGAATATCTCATTTTTCTTCGTATTCTTTTGCATTAGAGTACTGGTGATTTTTGGCAGCACTTGGGAGTGGAATGATGATTTTTTTGATTCCAAAAACATCAAGCTCAGCAAGACTTGTAGCACTTCCGCGAGTGATGGCAAGGTCGGTATGAGAGAGCCAATGTGTCAGTGTATCTTGCTCCATCCAGTCGAAGATGTGCAGTAAATTTGCACCTATTTTTTTATTCTCAAATTCCTTTCGCATCGTTGTGTTGAGTTTTCCAAGAATGATACAGATTTCATATTTTTTAGCAAGAGAAGGGAGGTGTTCTGTGATTTCTTGAAAAATACTCCTCGCTCACTGACTTCCACACAGTACGAAGAGATGAGGTTTATCTGTTTTCCATGGATTTTGAGTCTCTTTTTGTTTTTCGAAAAATACAGGGTCAAGTATCTGTCATACAGAGTAGATATTTTTGCAGGAGAAATATTGTTTAGCTGATTCAAAACCGAGAAATACCGCCTCTGCAAATCGTGAGAGGACTTGATTTGATCGACCTGGAATCGTATCTGATTCATGAATATAGAGAGGAATCTTTGCTATCCATGCAGCAATACCAATAGCAAGGGCTCAGGGTCATCATTTTGAGAATACACATATATTTGTATCATTTTTCTTGATATTTTTAAGGATTCATATTGCCTGAAAAATACCCCAAAGCAGCACGAAAGGATATAGAAGTATTTTGAGCGATTTGGTTGTTGAGAGCTTGAGAGTAGAGACTTCAAAAAAATCAATATCTATACTCTTTGCAGTATTTTTTTCATTTGAATTTTTTCCTCCAATCCAAAAAAGTTTTTTTGATCACTTATACATACGTATGATGGATACTATAGGCTGTATATGTCATCAAGTTCATCATCATACAAATACTATGGTAGAGTATTTTTTTAGTGTTGTATGGAGTCTATTGTTTGGCATCTTATTCATCGTCAGTGAGCTTAGAGAGTATTTGGATATATTGTCCCCAGATTTCTTTCTCTGGGATCATGGTCAGTATTTTTTCTGGTTCATACCAACCGTATTCTATGATTTCTTCATCTTGTATCTGCTTGATATCCTCTGTCATTTCCATAAGAAATATATACTCGACATTTGTCTTGTTTGCAGTGATTTGGATCTCATAGATGCTGATAGGATGGGCAAGATTTTTGAGCTTATTTCATTTACGTATCAAGTCACCTGGATCAATATCAAAAAAACGAGCTTCTGATCCAGTTTCTTCTTTGATTTCTCGTATCATAGCATCATGCAGAGATTCTCAGGGTTCCCTGTGTCATCATGGAAGGGCAAAGGGGCTGTCTTTTCGGTGACGGACAAGGAGAATATCGCCATCTGTATTGAAGACAAATGCACGAACAACATCTTGTTTTTTCATTTTTTGGAAGTTTAGAAATTAAATACATTCATAAGAGCCATCTGGCAGGAGTTTTAAGTGTCCTTCTATTTCGAGGAGAGTCAACTCGCTCACGATACTTGAATGATCGAGGGTAACTTTTTTTGCAATACTATCAGGAGTATTATTGCCAAGTTGTACTTGTTCATAAATCTGTTTACTTTCCTTGCTCGCAAAAGAAATTTCTTTTTTTGTGACACTTTCATCTCCCTCTTTTCGAGCAATACCATATTCTTCGAGGATATCCGCTGCACATACGATAGGTTTGGCTTCTCATTTGATGATAATCTGGTTTGATCCAAGGCTTGTTTCTCGAAAAATATCTCATGGAACGACAAATACATCTTTGTTTTGTTCGAGAGCCAGACGAGCCGTGATGAGCGTCCCACTTTTTTTGGCTCATTCAGGGATGATGATGCCATCTGAGAGTCCAGCGACTAGTACATTTCGTATTGGAAAATGATAGGGAAGTGGCTCTGCCATAAGAGGAAATGGAGATATAAGGGCTCCACCACTCTCGAGAATAGAATCAAAGAGTTTGATATTTGATTGAGGATATGGGGAATCAACCCCACAACCAAAGACTGATATCGTATAGAGATGATGTTTGAGAGCGATTTGGTGCGCAATTGTGTCGATGCCATACGCTCAACCGCTGATAATCCCAATTGGATAACTTTCAAAATCTTTTGCAAGGAATTCGATCGCCCTTTTTCCATAGAGGCTATATTTCCTACTTCCGACGATTGCCAATTGTATGGGAAGTGATTTGAGCTTTCATCGTACATAGAGAAGGTAGGGATGTTTTGGAATTTGTCGAAGTCTTTCTGGATATTCGGGAGCATCTCGTGTAATAATGCTTATCTTTTTTTTGGTAAGGATAGATTCGATGTGCGCGATATCAATTTTCTTGAGCGTTTTGTAAATTTTTTCTTTTTTCTCCGTTGTAATGACAGCAGTATTCAATGAGACCTTTCCAACAAACCAATCATACACCTGTTCTGGACTGTATTTTTCCTGCGAAAAAAGTAAGGTCATTTCCCTGTGAGTACAGCCAGCCATGTGGATAAGAGCGAGAATGAGGCTATCGTTTTTTGGCATATCGATACTTAAAAAAATTATTGAGCGGTTGTTCTATGGATGCACTGGTATCAAGAAATAAAACAGTAATATCGTGTTTTTTATAGTATTGACGGTACTTTTCTTTTGCTTCCCTTCTCATGTTTTGATAGGTTTGTATTTTTTTTGTATCAAATACTTTTCCCTCAATCCATACATTTTTGTTTGGATTTTTTTCAAAAGGGTGCTCGACCTGAATAATGATAACATCATTGTGATGAGAAAGGACATGAATATCGCTTTCGAGCGCTTCGAGATTGCTTGAAATGAGGATGATGAGATGATTTTTTACTTTTGTTTTTAGGAGTGTTTGTATCTGTGATTGTATATTTCAAACGAAACTTTTGGAAGGGAATCGAGATTTTTGGGCTGACATTTCAAGCAGAGAGAGTGACTGTTGTTTCCACTGTGCACGTGAGGGGAGCGAGCGTGGAAATGAAAAAGTGTCTCAGATATTTTCATCAATACAAAATATTAATTGGAGTGATCGCTCGAAATCTCTTCGCTTGCTGATGATATGAATCGGATTTGTTGATCGTTTCCATACAATATTACGACTTTCATCATCAGGGGTGTATTTACGGAGGTCAGACCATTCATCGCCGACCGTTCCTCGCCTTGATTGGACTCAAGACAGGCCACGGGCAGCAACTTTATGTGATCGAAACAGTATCGTCATTATTGCACAAGGTAAAAACTTCCACGGGAATAGACTGTAGATTTATCTGGTGAGAGAATAGTAGGAAAGAGGATATCACATTCTCGTACAGGGCTTGATATCGAAAGTGTATTGTCGCATGGACACTGCTCACAAACAGCCCTTCATCTGACGATGCCAGTGTTTTTTGTTTTTCTCAGAAGACAGGCATTTGGAGTGTGTGTCTCTGGACATCATGCATTGTATCTTGGTCATGGTGTCTGCGGACATCTATCGTCAGTGTCAGGTGTTCCGTCTCAATCTCAGTCATCTCAGTCTCAGTCATCTCCATCTCAATCATCTCAGTCTCAATCTCAATCATCTCCATCTCCGTCATCATCTCAGTTTTCATCATCACATGTAACGCTTTCACCATAAAGCTGGCGAGTTCTACAGTTGTGATCGCCAGTATCGATGAGAGGACAGCCATTGTTTTTTTGTGTTCATCGTATTCTTGGACAGTCATCCTTATCATTTGGAACTCCATCATCATCGAAATCATCATCTTCAAGGACCCTTACAACGACTGCTGATTGTCCAGTTTTTCCATTTTTTGTGTCGGTGACAGTCACAGTGACGGTGTAGAGACCAGAATTTTTGTATTTATGTGTTTGAGTGATGACAGTATTACTATCAGTGATTTGGGCAATACTTCCATCATTATAGTCTATATATTTTTTTGTAGGATTTGGGGTTTGTGATATGGTAGTCGTAAATACAAAATTTGTGTCAGGCGTTCCTCGAAGAGGATCTCCATTGAGCAGGACTCAGAGGCCAGTGACTTCACCAGAAGATGGGATGATATTTACAGTTGTAGTGGCGGTCGAAACCGGTGTATTGGTACTTGGATCAATAAGTGTGACTTGAATATCAGAGGTACCACCGTTAAAATCGGCACACGAAATTTCTTTTTGCGTGAGTTTTTTTTGATCACCATTTCTATTTATAATACTCCACTCATATATCCAATCTCCTGGTTGAGAGGTAACAGGAGTTATCTTACAGGCTTCGCCCTCACCAAATTCTGTTTGTTGTACTGGTGTTCCATTTTGACTGATGACAATTTGAGAACTTATGGTATTCTCACCTTCATTTTGACTTGGATTACACTGTGTGAAGTCCAGTACTTTGGATGTCATAAGCGTAAACTCTCATCGAGATATTTTCTCATCTTGCCCGATTGAGTCATCATCTCTTTTTGTTATGAGTCCGAGTTCTATTGCTTTTTTTGCATACCCATACCAGTATGTTGATACGTCTGATATTGGGAAACTTCTGTCTGTATAGTTTTCATTGAGTGTATCATTCCAGAGTCCAGATCGCCGCAGAAGAATAGCTACAGCTTCTATTCTGGATATGGTATTTTCTGCACAAAATGGCACACTTGTATAGACTGTTCCATTCTCACAGCTGGCTTGTCCTCGTGCATCGAGTCCATATCCTTGGACAATATCCTTGTCATCAGCGTAGGCGATACAGTAGTAATATGGATTAGTTTTTGGAAGATCAATATATGGTGAGTTCATGTATTTTCGTATATCTTCTCCTGATGGCGTGGTACATTTTTTACATCCGACACCGACTACAAGCGATACAAAAAAGTCTCGTCTCATGGGAGCTTCTGGGTGAAACAAATTTGATTCATCACTTTTGAGAATTCCATTTGTATACAGGGCATTGACCGCATCATAATAGGGGCTTTGCCTTGGAATATCAGTAAAAGGATGATTGGCAAATGCCGAGAGCGTAAATCCGAAGAGGACAGCCAAACCAAGAAAAGTTTTTTGAAAAAAAGTCATAAGCAAAAAATTACATTTTATTTGGCATTTTAATCGCCAGAAGATCAAAGCAGGTTCGTAGGTTTTGAGTTGCCTGTCTAATCAGTCGTATTCTCAGAGATTTGAGGCTGTTATTTTTCTCGTCTTTTATTTTTGGAGTATGGACATAGAATCCGTTAAATACATTTGCAAGTTCATACGTATAACTGGCAATATGGTGCGGTTTATATTGAGAAAATGCTTTTTCGATTGCCTGTGGCATTTCTTCTATTTTTTGTAAGAGTGCGATATCATAGGGTGAAAGCTCTATCTGTGACGTATCAATTTCTTTTGTCTCGGTTTCTGATTCTATCATTTTTTTCCCACGGACATAGGCATACTGAATATAGGGTCCAGAATTTCCTTCGAAATTGAGGGCTTTATCCCAAGTGAAGACAATATTTCTTTCTCGGTCCTGCATCAAATAGGCGTATTTAATTGCTCCAATAGCAATTTCTCGTATATCAGTCTCACCCAACGCATCTTCTCCACTTTTTCCTTTTTCTTCGAGGAGCTTTTTGACTCGCACAAATCACTCTTCTACGAGGCTATCGAGTCGGATAATATTTCACTTTCGAGTACTCATTGCTCATTCTGGGAGGACAATAGCTCCATTGGCAGCATGAAAGAGTTCTACATTTTCTACGAGATCTTTCCATGCTTTTTTTGCAATCCAAAACGCCTGCCGAAAATGCAGCGACTGTCTGGCATCTACAAAATAGAGAATTTTATCTGGATTCCAGCCATTAGTGAGTCGGTATTTGATAGCTGCCAGATCACTGGTAAGGTAGAGATTGGTTCCATCTTTTTTCTGAAGAATGGTCGACGGCATTTTTGTGTCTTCTGGAAATACGACTCCTACACTTCCATCCTCGTTTTTGGTTGCAATTCATTTTTCTAAGAGCTCATCGACAATAGAGTGCATATCGTATTGAAGTGGTGGTTGTTTTCCGATGCGTGGCAGATCAATTCACTCATAAAAACTCTCTCCTACATCATAGTCTTGATGTATATGCATCATTCGAAGCATTTCTCCGGCGGTATGTATGGTTGCTTCCGTGAACCTTGCCCAGAGTGCTGTATATTCTGGATTTCCATTCGAGAGCTCTTTGAATGCATCTCGACACTGTTTTTGAATACTTTCATCCTTTTCGCAATCGCTATTTATCTTGATATAGACCTCGAGGAGGTGATCGATGGCATCTGTTTCGAGTTTTTCTTCACTTCCATATTTTCCAAAACCGACAATAAGTTTTCCAAAAAGTGAACCCCAATCTCAAAGGTGAGAATCACCAATGACTTTATACCCCAGATACCGCATTGTATTAATCATAGATTGACCGAGGAGGGGAGTACAAATATGTCCGATATGTGGCGGTTTTCCTACATTCATTCCGATATAATCCACGACAACTGTCTTATCCTTGTTTGTATCGGCTTGAGGCAAAAAATCTTTTTTGAGAAAGTCTTGTATAATTTGTTGCCAGGCTTTTTTTGAAAGGAAAAAGTTGATATACCCACCAGTGGCATTTATTTTTGTAAAAATTTCACTTTTTTCTTCCATTTTTTTGGCAAATTCGAGAGCGATTTCGTTTGGTGATTTTTTCAAAAGTTTTACCAGTGGAAAAATATTTACACAATATTCCCCAAGTTTTGGCTTTGGAGCTGGAGTAATCTCGATTTTAGTTTGTTTTGATGTATCAAAAGAATCAAAAATTTCTTGAAGAGAAGATTGAAAAGAGGACATAAAAATAAGTATCAATAGAGAATTATAAGTGATAAATATATGCGTGTTTTATCCACCTTATAGTAGCGAAAAAATGCGAAAAAGCAAGAAAAAGCGTCGCTTCTATAAAAAAACATTTGACAAGTATATGAAAGTATATATTAATTACTTAATTTTTTCTTTATGTGTATCATTTTTCAGGCCTTGTATGTCTCTTATGGACACTTTTTTGGTTTCTATATCTTCTCTATACTCCATTTTCCACCGGCCTCATCGATCATTTTCCATCATTTTTGAGTCAGCGTATCACGAATTGTATCAGCCGTATTCCAGTCTTTTGCTTTTTTTGCCTCGGCTCGCTTTTCAGCAAGCTCACGGATTTCTTCTGGGATTTCCTGTCCTGCTTCAAATAGAGAAAAATCAAAAAGAGCCAGCACACTATCAATATTTTTAAAAAAATCTTTGATAGCCTCGATTTCTTCCAGAGAATAGGAATTTGCATCCATGCCAGCATTGATGGTTTTTTGGAATTCAAAAATGACAGTGAGCGCTGTATTGCTGTCAAAATCATTTTCTAGATGCTTGACAAAATCCTGCATTGCTCATTGGAGCATATCTCTAAAATCTCGTGCAATTGTATGTCAAGCCGTCTCAAATCCTTTGTAGCGAGTTATTTTTTTGAAGGTTTCATCAAATCCTTGAATGGTTTTGATACCAGCCTCAAGGCGGTTTTGAGTGAAATTGAAATTATCTCGATATTTATTTTGAAGTGTCAACAGTCGAAATCCACGACAAACAAGCTCAGGAGAGAGATCTGCATTTTTCTCGATGATATCACGAAGCGTATAAAAATTGCCTGCACTTTTTGCCATTTTCTTGTTATCAACCAATAAATGTCCGCCGTGCATCCAGTATTTTGAAAACTGTTTTCCTGTGAAGGCTTCGGTTTGTGCTACTTCATTTTGATGATGAGGGAAAAGATTATCAATACCACCCATATGAATATCAATCTGCTCACCAAATATATGATAATTACAGGCGCTACACTCGATATGCCAACCGGGTCTTCCTTTTATTTTGACTGAAAATAGCGAACTTCAAGTTCAAATTTCCGCTTCCTCACTCGCCGTATGAGATTGTACGACTCATTTCGGTGCTCAATTTTCACTTGAATTTCATCTATTTTGAGTCAAAATTTTACTTTCATTTTCTTGTCATCCTAGTGTCCCCTTTTGTCATCCTGAACTTGTTTCGGGATTTCTTCCAAAAGAATTATCACACAGTCCTGCACTAGATTCCAGATCACAGTCCGGAATGACAGTTTTTGGAGTTTTTAACTGGTAATTTTCATCATTTACCTTCAAATCTATCTCCCAGAAATTCTCGCCATCTTTTTCTGGATTGTAGGCTTTCCAAAGGGCAAAATCTGCAATCTCATCTTTTTCATATTCATCATTATCAATTCGTATATTTGACTTCATGCCGCTCATATCGAGGTGAGCGAGTTCGCCATATGGCTTGTATTTTGCGACTCTATAATAGATGCTTCCATCATCGGCGATATAGGCATAGCCTTTGTCAAGAAGTCATTGAATAATAACCTGCATTTCTTCGATAAGAAGTGAGATTGGCTTGATGGTGTCAGCTCGACTTACATGAAGGGCATCAAGATCTTTGAGAAATTCTTTGCTGTATTTTTCAGTAAAATCTTTGAGATTTTCCCCTGACTTTTGGCTGTCGCGTATCGTTTTATCGTCGATATCAGTGATATTCATTCCAGTTTTCACCTTGTATCCCAAGAATCGCATGGTTCGTACCACCAAATCTTCAAAAAGATAGGCTCGTAGGTTTCCAATATGAGCAAAATTGTAGGGAGTTGGTCCACAATAGTAAATTTTTACAACATCTTGTCGCAGTGGTTTGAATGGTTCGATTTGACGAGAGAGTGTATTATAGAGATGAAGTGCCATAAATGTAGAATAATAAACATTCAAAGTATACAAAAAAATACCTATAAATCCAATTATATTTCCTCTTTTTATCGGTTTTTGCTTGAAAAAAGCATATATTTATATGTTTTTCTTCTATAGGAGAAAACGTTTTTTCCGCATTCTTTTGCTAAAAGATACATCTTTATCCACCAGAATATTTGACAAATATATTTTTTTATGTAAAAGTATTGACAAATTATAAAAATTATATTATAATATATCTGTTCTTTTTGTAAAGAGATATCTTTTATTCTTTAAATATAGTATGTATATGAATAAGAATCGTCAAAAAAAAGCATCTCAATGGTTTCAGGCAATTATCTCACTCGGTGTATTGTCTTGTATTTATATAGCAAAAGGATATTTCCCAAACGAAGTACCTTCTGCCCCACAGCCTCATACTCCACCTTTGGAGATTCAGCAAAATGCGTATTGGAATGGTGATACAACTGGATTTTCTTGGGTTAAAGCTGAAGCGATAGATACAGGAAAAAATATTTCTGCGTATCAGGAATTGCTCTATGATAAAGGAGGAATCAAAATATCCCTCTTTCGAGATATGAGCAGCGATCAGATTGAACAATTGATTCAATCAGAACTTCCACGATTTTATACACCAGAAGATCGTGGTACTCTTTTGATAGAATGAGATATTTCCTCACCGCAAATTGCTGATATCATTGCTCAGCTTCAGTCAACATAATCTCACCATTATTTTGCTTTTATTTCCTTTCTTACTATTTTTGTAGGGAAGGTTTTTTTTATTTTTCTCATATATTTTCTTGAAAAATATAGACTATCTGATATGCTTCAAGATGCGCAGCTGGTTCCAATTGTAGTATAGGAGTATGAGTATAAGTACCGAAATTGTGCAAGCTACATAGAGCCAAATTTCTGCTGTATTTGGAGTTATCAGGGGAAAGAGTATTCATTTTTCTGGAAGAATTTGCATCAAAAATGCTCAAAAAGATGAAAAACAAAGCCAAATACAAATTCATCCAAGTATTCATCAAATCGCAGTTAGAAGAATTGGCTCTCCAAGTGTGAGTATGTGGGTGCGAAATCATGACATCCCAAGTCGATGAATAAGTCTATAGATATGTCGTATTTCTCGAAGTAAACTCCCAAGTAAGAAAAGTATGATAGATCATACTATGGAAATAATAATACAAAATGCAACAAAAAATACTTGTTTGAGAATTGTGAGTTTTTCCCCATTTTCTCGTATAATATCCTGATCAAAATTTACTTTTAAGTGTTTGTATTCCTCTCGAATTTTTGGGATATCATCTAGGTTTTTCACGTAAGCGATGATCTTGTAGGGGTTTCCCAAAGAAAGCCCTATTTCAGACATGCTTCGTTCGACAATGTCTCTGTCAAGTACAATTCAAAATCATGGATAGTCAGGATGAATATTTGTAATTTTTGTATGTATTGGTGTTGCACTTTTTTTACCTTGAAGATTAAATATTTTTGACTTTCCGATAGTGACTGTGACGTCTTTTCCAATAATAAAATTTTTATCAATTTTTGGAAATAATGGGGAACTTCCAGCAAACTGCAGGTTATAGTATTCAAGCATTTTTTTTGAGATTCCAACACCATTTGAATCAAGCGTGTTTCCAGAGAGTGCAAAGACAGGAATATCGCTTTCAAGTCCAAATGAAAATACTGAAAAATCTCAAGTAACTGGATACTGAATAAGAGTAAATGTTTGAATATTTTCTAGTTTTGGATCATTTTCAATATGTTTGATGTCCTCATCTAAAAGTCCTCACCCTCATTTGGTAATCAGACTAAAGATATTTGATTCTCATACAATGCTTATCCTATGAGGATTGACAACCTGCACATTTGAATAGTATTGTACGGCTGATGAGATATTTTGATAAAGCCAGATTATCCCATATCAAAGCAGTAAAACAAGTATAATAACACATACAAAACTAAAACTTTTAATCTTGTGATTTTGTATTTGCCTGAATAGAAAGGTTATCGTTTTCATAAAAAGAAAGTAAAAAATCAAAGTGAATATCAGTCATATCTCGGTGACTTGAAATAAAAATAGTAGATTTTTGTTTCTGAGAATACTCAAGTATGATTTGTATAACTTTTCATACTAGGATATCATCAAGATGAGATCAGGGCTCATCGAGAATAAGTATTTTTGGTTTATGAATGAGGGCTCTTGCGAGGTTGACTCGTTCTCGTTGTCATGCAGAAATATTTCAAAGCTTACTTTCAGTGTATGGTGTAAGTCATAGGTCTTCGATCAGTGTAGAGTACCAGTTCATATCAATATCTTTATTCATACTTCTTGATGGCATCAAGATATTATCTTCGACGCTCATATTTTCAAAAAAATCAGGATCAACAAAAGCGTATCAAAAAAGTGAAAATCTTTGTTTATTGAGTTTTTTTGTTGGTGTTTTTCAAATACATATTTCTCAACTTTTCGGTAATAAAATACCTCATACTAACTCTAAAAAAGTAGTTTTTCCGCTTCCAGATGGTCAGTCAAGTTGGAGTATGCTGCCAGCAGGAATATCGAGAGAAATATTTTGTATAAGATCTTTTTTTGATTTTTTGTATCAAAAATATATATTTTTGATTGATATGTGAGGTGTTGTAGGATTCATTACTTCTTTTTTTGACAAATAAAATATTCTTCAAAACTTCTGTCTCGACAGGCTTTTGGTTTGAATCGAGAGAGCTTTTGAAATTCTTGCTTGAGAGGAGCGATAAGGTCTTGAACATCTTCTCATACAAATACTTTGAGCACGAGATGGGATTCTTTTTTGAGGAATTTTTTTGCCAGTTCGAGAATAGCAAGATTGAGTTCTACTGATCGGTATTGATCGACTCAGGTCATTCCAGTTGTTTTTGGAGCGATATCAGATGTGATCAGGTCGAACTGGTCTATGTCGAGAGTTTTAAAAAATGCTTCTATTTTTTCAAATTCAAATACATCTTCCTGTAAAAGGTGTATATTTGGAAAACCAAAATTTGGATCGATTTTCTGAATATCAATTCCAACAGCCTTTCATTTACTTCCTATGATCTTTGCAATAACCTGCAAAAAGCTTCCTGGAGCTGCTCCAACGTCAAGCACATTCATATTTGGCTTTATAAGTTTGTATTTTTCTTGGATTTCTAAAAGCTTGAAAGCACTGCGAGCTCGATATCACAGTTGGCGAGCTTTCTGGGAATAACTATCGTTGGCGCGAAATGGTTTTGGCATATGTTTTGACAAAAATAAAAAATAGAATATGATAGGCACGAAATTATCTTTTAATGTATTCTTTTTTTGTGAAAAATCAAATAAAAAATGGAACATATTTGCTGGTAGATTTAGAGATGACTGGATTAAACCCATTTCGAAATGGGGTTATTGAAGTTGGGGCGTTGGTAATGGATAATCGGTTTGATATTATTGGCGAGTTTTTTATGGATTTATGTCCGCCAGCAGATATCGTTATTGAGCCAGATGCTCTTGAATACAATGGTTTTACACTTGATAGAATTGCAGCGGGACGATCGTATGAAGAATTTTGCGAAGCATTTCAGGTTTTTATTGATTCTTATTTTTCTCTTGATCAAAATCCAATTATCGTTGGACAGTATGTAACGGCTGATATTTCATTTTTGCAGAGTATATTTTATCTTGCGGGCTATCCTCAGCTTTTTATGCGACTTGGAAATGATATTCTTGATACAAAATCAATTGCAAATGAACATAATGCTATTGCTCGATATTCTGGAAAACCAGTTACTTTTGAGAGCACAAGTCTTTCAAAGCCTTGATGACTTACAGATAGACTCAAGATTCGATGATATGAGGCTCATACGGCTCGATGAGATGTGATGGCAACTCGTGAAGTACTTATGAAGTTTTTACGTTTGGATACTCTTTCATAGCACATGAAGTATAAGACCCAATGGAATCTCGAAAAATATTTTTACTCTGGTTTTGATGATCCGGATTTTATAAGAGATCAAAATTTATGAAAGGAGAAGTTGAGAGAGTTTATAAAAAAGTATAAAAATATATTTCATACTTTTCATACTTCAGAAAAGATTATAGAATTTTATGATGAATATACGGATCTTATTTGTATACTTGAGAAGCCACTCTATTTTAGTTATTATAACTATAGTCAGGATATACATAATGCGGACAAAGTAAAAAAATATATCAAGCTTCAATCCGAATATGAAAAATATATAAAGAAACTTGATTTCATACAAGAAGCCTGGAAAAAAATAGGAAAGGAAACACTCGAATCACTTCTTCATAATCCGAAGATGCTTCCTTATAAAAATGATATTGCATCTATTATTGAGAATTTACCACATATTTGAAATGAAACCAAAGAAAAATCAGAGAGTATGAAAAATATGAATATAGAAAAAATACAAATGAAGTACCAGGAAATTAATAATTCAGATATTTTGCAGGAAGAGAAAAACAAAAAAATATCTACACTGTATCACAAGCTCTGTCTGTGCTGGAGTGACAAAATGAAACAGGGAAACTATGGAGATAACCCAATGGCACTTCGAAATAGACAAGAACAACTTCCTGATGATTTTGTCGATTTTTTTCTTTCGAAAGTTTGATACTATATTCCACAGTATCAGGATTTTTTACGGACATATACACCATCAAAAATCACTCAAAATTCTTATAATCTTCAGGAAACCATCCACACCTATCTTGATGTTGTCTCTGAAATTTCTCCTAATTGAGGAGCTCAATTACAAGATGTTTTTGTATGATCAAGAGCTGACTTGCTTCCAAAGTCAGATAAGTATCCATGAGCCTTTTCAAGCTATCGATACAGGAGTCCAGCTTTTGTTTCATTGCATTTTTGTGGCGATGTTTCGAGTGTTTTTACTTTTGCTCATGAGATGGGACATATACTTCATGGTACTCTTTCTCAGCAGCAAAAATCACCTGTATATTACAGTCCTTTTGTTCTTGCAGAGACAGCTGCAATCTTGAGTGAAATACTCTATTTTGATCGTCATCTCTCTCAAGATGAGAAAGCAAAAAATTATTTTATCAACTCTCTCTATACATCGATTTTTTATCAATTGCAAATTACTCTTTTTGAGAAAGAAGGTCATAAACTCTCAGATTTAGAAAAGTATGATTTTTCATACTTATGGAAAAAGATTTGAAATACAGTTTCTTGAGATTATTTTTCTTCATCTCAATGGGAAAATATTTCGCATATATTTCATACGCCATTTTACTGTTACTCGTATATTTTTGGCGCGATTGCTGCACTTTGACTATTTCTAGAATACAAAAACAAGAACATACAAATAAAAGATATAGTCGAATTTTATTCGTCTGGTGGTTCGTCTCGTCCTCTTGATTTACTGCGCAAGCATTCAATTGATTTATACGATGACACCCTATATGATAGAATTTTTACATATTTACAATCTCTCCATAAGTAACGTCATTTATAAAAAAAACTTCTCAATTTGAGAAGTTTTTTGAAGACTATTTGAGAAGTTTTCTTCTTTCTTTTTCAAGCCTATAGACAATATAATCAATATACTTTCAGAGAATATCTTGGGTCATCTTTGAGAGCTTTTTATTTCTTTGAATACTTTGTTTTTTGAGAATAAATGTTGTTTGTAAATTTTTGTAGGTTTTAATCCTGTCAACATTTTCGATTTTTTCTAGATTTTTTACCAGAGCTGTGATTATCTTATCGCCTTGAAGTTTATAGGCTTCAAGTATATAATTCTCAATTACTTCTGTTTTTGGCGAAGTTTGAGCAAAAGTTGTATGTGGTAGAGATACACAAATCCCCATACAACAAATAAAAATACCAAGAATGATACGAAATAAAATGTTCATAACTGGGAGTATAGATAAAACTTCAAAAAAATCAAGACATACTGTGTGATTTTTGTGTGAAGAAATTATATTATACATAATTTCTTTTTATTGTGCAATGTTTTCATTCGAAGGTACACCATGATACGAATGCATCACAAAAGAGAAGTATATTTCATCGTTGTTTTTTGGGCTCTGTTTCGAGCGTAATATCTTTTCCCTCGAGAAGCATTTGTTTTTGCTCAGGGGAAATATGAGCGTGTTCGAAGTGTGAGAAAAGCGTGTTGTAAGAAATGGAATCCTTTTTACTCATATTTTCAATACTTGTGCTCTCAGAGAGTTGTAAATCTCATGATGGAAGATGGAGAATGGTTCGCTGAAGCTGGGTAATGTATCCACCATTTACGCCAAAAAACGTCCCAATCTCAGGAGCAAGTGAACGAATATATCCGCCAGAAGAAATACGAAGTTGAATTGTGATTTCAAATTCTTTTTGGTCCAAAATTTTCACATCTTTGACATGTATTTTTCGGGTTGGGATATCAAAATCTTTTCACTTTCTCGCCAGTTCGTAGGCTCTTGCTCCATTGATATGGAGGGCACTATGTTTGGGTGGAACTTGCTCGGTAAGTGATTCGAGTTTTTTGATGAGGGTGCCTTGAGAAATATGTTTGTAGTTTGAGGTATCAATTGAAAGTACTGTGCTTCCTAGATCGAGGGTTTCACTTGTGCCATCAAGGCGCACTGTAAAAATATACGTCTTATCACATCCTTCGAGTGCGCGAATGAGCTTGGTACTTGTATCGGTCGCTATCAAAAGGAGTCCACTTGCCAGCGGATCAAGTGTACCAGTGTGTCCCATTTTTTTGGTGTTAAGTTTTTTTCGAAGGGAACGAATCACGTCAAAACTCGATATTCACTTTGGTTTGTTTATAAGAAAAAACATAGTTTATTTTTCAAGCTCAGGATACTCGGCATTCCTTTGGGTATCAAAAAATCGTGGATGATGAACCCATTTGAGGGTTCCAAGTTTTGGAAACTCACCATCCTTGAAGAGATCAAAATTTCAAAAATCAAGAAGAACTCGACCAATAATATCTTTTCGAGGAGCGAGGTGCATTTGGTTTCATGGAGTACATCGCTGAAAACAGTTTCGAGAGTCTGCCGAATTTTGTCGGTTATCTCCCATGACCCAATAGTGTCAGTCTGGGATGATAAATTCTTTTTGTGTTCCGACACTTGTTGGGAGAAAAGTAAATCATTTGCTATTAGCAGAAAGATATGGTTCACGAAGTTCAATAAATGATTGTGATTGAGTAGTTTTGATAGATACATTTCCATTTTCAAACCGAATTGTATCTCCTGGCATACCGATCACTCGTTTGATATAGTATTCTTTGCTTGTATCAATATGAGGAGTGATAACCACCACGTCTCAGCGAACTGGATCACCAATATGAAGTGGGATTTTTTTGATCATTTCAGCTCATTTCTGAAGCATGTTTTTTGAGCTTCCTGTCCCTATGAAATTATCAAAATGCGTATCAAAATTTAGATAAGAAAGTCGATTTACGAGAATGTATTCTCCATCATGATAGGCTGTCTCCATTGAGTCACCGGAAATACGAAATGGAGTGACCACAAAATAGCGAATCAAGATAACAATAATAAGGAGAATGACAAAATCTCTTAGAAACTTGATAAAATCCATAAAAGCTGAATTAGTTTCTTCCATTTCACGATTTTCTTGATAGGGTTTTTGACCTGACATAACTATATATTAAAAAATAAAATTAACCTTTTCCATGACAATTTTTGAATTTTTTTCCACTTCCACATGGACACTGAGCATTTTTTGGAACTGAGCTCATATCTATTTCTTTTGGAGTCTGATTGGTATTTTGGACTCGTATGACTCGTGTGCCATCTTCTTGTCTGCTATTTGAGTTTCTCGGCATATTTGGGAAAATATTTATATCTTCGGCTTCTTTGGGTTTTCCATGTGTTGCTACTGCTGTTTCAGTGTAGTCGCTTCGGAGTGCACTTTCGAGTTCTACGCTGTCAATTGCCTCAGATGGTTTTGCTGTTAGGAGTGCTTTGATTACTCGATATTCAAGATCATTGATAAGGCGGATAAAGCTTTCATAGGCTCGTTCTTTGTAGACGACAAGTGGATTCTTTTGAGCATATCATTCAAAGGCAACTTCTTCTCGAAGTCGAGCCATTTTATCAATGTGTTGCATCCACATTTCATCAATACTGGCAAGTGTCAATTGACGCTCAAAATCAGCAAATGTTTCTTCATTTCCAGTGTCTCGTAGTTTCTCAATTTTTCCAGCCAGGAGAGTTTTGATTCTCTCTGTCATTTTTTCTTGTGATGTTATATTCGCAAGGTCATCTCTGCCTATTTCTTCAGCTTCTGCAAAGTCATTTATTTCTTTGACAATATCAGTTATATATTCTGAATCAATTTCATTATGAATGTCATAGAGACTTGATACCATTGCTTGGATTTGATGTTCGAGCATTTCGAGAATTTCACTGTGAATATCTTTTCCACTTAGGATACGATTTCGTCGAGCATAGATGGCAAGTCGATGCTGATTGAGGACATCATCATACTCGAGGATATGCTTACGAATATCAAAATTTCTTCCTTCCACTTGTTTTTGAATGGTTTCAATGTTTCGAGTGAGCATTTTTGACTCTACAAGCGGATCATTTTCTGGATGAGATTCAAATCTTGCTAAAATAGAAAACAATTTATCCCCGCCAAAAATACGCATAATATCATCTTGTGGCGAAATCATAAACTGCGAAAGTCCTGGATCCCCTTGACGACCTGATCGTCCACGAAGCTGGTTGTCAATTCGTCGTGTTTCGTGCTTTTCTGTCCCGATAATAAAAAGTCAACCCAGTGGGTATTCTTGTTTCCCTCCTTTTCATTCTATGACTACACTTCCAGAGAGATTTCGAACTCGATCATCGATTTTGATATCAGTTCCACGACCAGCCATATTGGTAGCGATAGTAATCGATTTGTACTTACCAGCGGCTCCGACAATTTCGGCTTCCTTGCTGTCATGCTTTGCATTGAGGACATTGTGTGGAATATTTTTTTGCTCGAGCAGGTGAGAGAGGTATTCACTTTTGGCGACACTGACAGTACCAACGAGAACCGGTTGCCCTTTTTCATAGAGTTTCTCGATAAGATTTACAATATAGTGAAATTTTCCTTTTTCACTGCGAAAGAGGAGATCACCTCTATCTTGTCGTATAATAGGGCGATTTGTTGGTACACAGATCACCTCAAGATTATATATCTTATAAAATTCTTCTTCTTCTGTTTTGGCAGTACCGGTCATACCAGAGAGTTTTTTGTAGAGTCGGAAATAATTCTGGAAAGTCACTGAAGCCAGTGTTCGTGATTCTTCTTGAATCGTTGCATTTTCTTTTGCTTCGATCGCTTGGTGGAGACCATCTGAGTATCGTCGTCCTGGGAGGACTCGACCTGTATGCTCATCAATAATGAGAATTTCATCATTTCGAATTAGATAGTCTATATCTTTTTTGTAGACAGTTGAGGCCTTGAGCGCATTTTCAATATGATGAATATCATTGTAGTGTTGAGAAACATAGATATTGTCTACTCCAATAATTTTTTCAAGATTATTGATCCCTTCTTCGGTGAGAGTAGCGGTTTTTTGTTTTTCATCGATTTTGTAGTCTGTATTTTCTTTGAGCTTACGAGCAATGGCTGCAAACCGCATATATTGACTGGTTGGTTCAGCTGATGGAGCAGAAATAATAAGTGGTGTACGAGCTTCATCAACAAGGATACTATCAACCTCATCGATAATAGCATACCAGAGTTTCCCCATGACTTTATTCTCATTACTGACTGCCATATTATCTCGCAGATAATCAAAACCAAGTTCATTATTTGTTGCATAGACGATATTTCGGCTGTATGAGTGTTTTTTTTCTTCAAAACTCTGTCCATGAGAAATAACCCCAACATCAAGTCAGAGGGCATTGTAGATTATTCCCATTTCTTTGGCATCACGGCGAGCGAGGTAATCATTGACTGTTACGATGTGTACACTCTGTCCAACGAGGGCATTGAGGTAGGCAGCAATAGTCGCAACAAGGGTTTTTCCTTCTCAGGTTTTCATTTCGGCAATATTTCCATCATGAAGAGCGAGCGCTCCGAGAAGCTGCACATCATATGGAACCATATTCCATTCGTATTTGGTAGTAGAATCCAGGTCAAATGTTTTTCCATGAATAAGTTCACACGTTCGTCTGTGGAGAGCAAAAACCTGATGTTTAATTTCTTCAAGGATTTTTTTGATTTGTCTTCTTTCATCGTCATCGTCAATATCGAGTCCTTCGAATTTACTTTGAAATTCGTGTGTTTTGGCCTGAACTTGATCGAGGGTTGTAATCTCATTTCTATAATCCTCTTCTATCGATTTGTCTGACGGATCGCCAAAAATTTTTGTAATCAGTGAAAACATATATAAAATTAAATTGCCGACACAGTATATAGAAAAATTGTTTTTTTTCAAATGATTTATTACGAGAAACCAAAAAAGACCTCTTCATCAAGGTCTTTTTATTATACTTTCAAGTGCTCTTTATTCAAAAAACATTTCTACAACTTGTTTGTAGGCAAGTCGGTTTTTGATATCTTCATAGGTTGGATCACCTGGAACGAGTTTTTTCTCCAGTCGATCGATGACCTCAGACGAACCGTAGGCTTTGATAATAGTTGCAATTTCTGCTTTCATATCTTTTTCTGTTGGTTCGACCTTTTTGATTTTTCGGATTTGTGAGAGAATCAGTTCGGCTCGAAGTCGTCGCTCTGCTTCTGGTTTTACAACTTCTGTTTTGTAGGTTTCCTCATCCATTTTTACATGCTCGAGGTAGTTTTTGATATCCATACCCTGTTGTCGGATTTGCTCACTGTGCTCGAGAAAAACTTGATCAGTTTCTCTTTTGAGGAGAGCTGGACCGATTTCAAGTGTTGAGATTTTTTCGAGTTGTTTCATAAGTTCACCCTCATCTTTTTGTCTTGCCTGAGCTTGTTTTCTGTCAGTGATCTCTTGTTTGAGAATTTCTTTGAATCCTTCGAGATCAGTTTTTTCCCCTCGAAGCTGCTCAATAAATTCTGGTGTGAATTCTGGTGTGTGTGGTTTTTCGATTTTTTCGACGGTTGCTTCAAAGTATACTTTTCGCCCTTTAAAATCATCACTGTGATAGTCATCTGGAAAGGTAATATCAAAATCAACTTTGTCTCCAACTTTTGCACCGATAAGTTTCTCTTCAAAACCTGGAATAAATGATCCAGATCCGATGACAAGCGGATGACTTGGGACATAGGTTTCATTGATTGGCGCACCACCCTTTTTGTCGTATCCTTGAGCCGTGATTGTGGTTCGATCATTTTTTTCGATGGTTTCATTTGAAGTATCAGCTCCATCATCAGCTTTTTTACCAGCTTCATGGTAGTGTGTAAATCGAGTTTTGATCGCATCGAGCTCCTCTTCTATCTCTTTTTTTGTGACTCGGACACTTGATTTCTTGATTTTGATAGTATCGAGCTTTTTTTCATCGATTTTGACTTCTGGGAAGATTTCAACTTCAAAAACGACTTCAACTGGATTGATGCTTTTGATCTGAGTGATATTCCCAGGAGCAGCTGGGATAATTTTTTCTTTTGCGAGTGCTTTTGGATAGGCTTTTTCGATAACACTATCGAGAGTCTGTTGTTGGAGAGCTTCTTTTCCAAACTCACGCACGATGACTTTTTCTGGAATTTCTGCTCCTTTTTTGAATCCTTTTACTGATCATTTTTCTTGGACATCTTTGAGAACTTTTTTATAGGCTTTTTCGAATTCAGCTCATGACTCCTTGAGAGTTATTTCGATAAGGTAGGGTGATTTTTTTTCTGTAGAAACTTGCATAATATTAAAATAAGAATAAAAGTCCATAAAGTATATAAAAAATTCGACAAAATACAAATTTTTTTTATACTCTTTGAATATTTCTTGAAAAGAATGAATGAAAGGGGATAAAGATATTCTCAAATAGATTGAGGATGACGGAGGTAGGAGCAAATAAGAGCAAAAGAAAGATCCTGAAACAAGTTCAGGATGACAGGGACCGCAAAGACAAGAAATCCCCCGGCTCGCTTCACTCGCTTTTCCCCTTTACAAAGGGGGCTTGCGAAAAATCTCCTTATCTTCATGAATATCCCATTTCGCAAAGTGGGTTATAAAAAAATCTCTGCCCTCTACATTCTAAAATTCTAATTTCTAAAATCTCCCTTCTACAATCTATTCTCTATTTACTTCCTTCTATGAATACACAACTTCTTCTTCAAGACAGCAATGATTTTCTCGAGCGGCTTCACCGACTCAAAAAAGAAGATATTCTTCGTTTGCGAGAAGTCATACGAGATCATAATACCCTCTATCATGAAAAAGAGTCACCAATCATTTCTGATGAAGAGTATGATAAGCTATTTCATGCCCTTGCAAAACTCGAAGCTGATCATGGTATGCTTGATGAGAGTTCTCCGACGGCACAACTTGCAATTTTGACAAGTCAGCAATTTGAGAAGATCAGACATCGATATCCAATGATTTCGCTTGATAACACGTATAATACCGATGATATTCGCGATTTTGAGACGAGAATGCGAAATATCTTGAAGGAAAAGTCTCCAGAAGAATTTGAATATTATATCCAACCAAAGTATGATGGACTTGGGGTTGCTCTTATTTATAAATATGGAATACTGGATCTGGCTATTACTCGATGAAGCGGGATAGAAGGGGAAAATATAACGCTTTGAGCGAAAGAAATTGCAAATATTCCGAAAAAAATTGACGCTTTTGAGGATTATGAATATATAGAAGTGCGGTGAGAAGTTGTCATGCCAAACAATGTCTTCGAACAAGTCAATAAAAAACGAATGGAAGATGGCGAAAAACTTTTTGCCAATCCACGAAATGCCGCCTCTGGATCACTGCGACAGATCAATCCTCTCATCACACGAGAGCGAAAACTCGAGTTTTTTGCTTACTCACTTCCACAGGTCGAAAAAGACGAAGTATGAATAGTATGATTTGACATACCTTCATACAGTGATCTCGTATCAATGCTAAAAGAGTGGGGTTTTGATTGTGGAGAGTATGAGTTTTGAATTATTTCTGGAATTGATACACTCATAGAAATAATCGAAACAGAAATCAAGGATTATCTCGATGAATGAAAAAAACGATTTTATTATGATACTGATGGAATTGTATTGAAAATAAATAATATGAAGTTGTGGCATCTCCTTGGGCAAACGGCGCATCATCCTCGCTATTCTATCGCTTACAAGTTCCCAGCAAAACAAGTGCGATCCCGAGTGCTTTCGATAGAGCATTCTGTTGGGCGTACAGGAACAGTGACGCCAGTTGCCAATCTTGAACCCACACCAGTGACAGGAGTGATCGTACGACGAGCCACGCTTCATAATTATGATGAGCTTGCCAAAAAAGATGTTCGAATTGCAGATTATGTTTATATTTCAAGAGCTGGAGAAGTTATACCCGAGATTGTTAGCGTGATAGACAGTGTTCGAAGTTGAAATGAAAAGAAGGTTATCACACCAAAAAACTGTCCGATTTGTCAGACAGCTCTTCTCCAAAATGAAGGGAAAGTGGCTATTTATTGTCCAAATAAGCATTGTCCTGCGAAAGTGCAGGGTCAACTCGAGATGTTTGTTTCGAAGCAGGGTTTAAATATTGATGGACTTTGAGTCAAGCAAATAGAGTTATTTCTTGAAACCGAAATTATTGATGACTTTGCTTCGATTTTTGAGATTGAGCGATTTCGAGAAAAAATCCTCTCTTTTGAGGGGTACAAAGAAAAATCGGTAGAAAATCTCATACAGGCGGTGGAGGATGCTCGTCATACAACACTGGCTCGAATTTTCACAGCGATAGGAATCCCATGAGTTGGAAAAAAAACAGCACAAATTCTCGAAGAATATGTATACGAAAAAAATGGGTATCATCCTATTTCAGTCGATTTTTTGTGTCAAATAGATCCAGAAGAGCTCGAAAATATCAAAGATATAGGACCAGAAACGGCAAAAGGATTTACCTGGTTTTTTGAGGAGAATGCCGCGAGAATGAAATCTCTTTTTCAGAAACTTGATATACAAATCCCTGAAAAAAAACAACATCTCACAGAGACAAAACTCTCTGGAAAAACTTTTTGTGTGACAGGGAGTTTTGAGAATATGAGTCGCGATCAAATCCACGACTGGATAGAAAAAAATGGCGGACAAATTCGTACCAGTGTCAGTAGAGCACTTGACTATTTGGTGGTTGGTGAAAAGGCAGGAAGCAAGCAAAAAAAGGCTGAAGATTTAGGAGTTTCTTGTTTGTCGTTGGAAGCATTATTTGAGATGGGGACATAAAAAAATCCCTTATTTTACGAGAAAATAAGGGAAAAATAAATTCATATTTTTTTAAAACGGAATATCTTCTATGTTGATGTCCTCTTCTTTTTTTGGTTTACTTGAGCTTGATACTGCTTCAGCTGGAGCTGCTGCTGGAGCCGATCCGGTATTTTCTGGAGTTCCTGCTGGAGAGAGGAGTATGATATTGTCCGTTACGATTTCCGTTTTGTATCGCTTGACACCAGCCGTATCTTCCCAGTTTCGAGTTTTAAGATATCCTTCTACATAGACTTTTTTTCCTTTGTGCATATACTGTTCAGCTAAATCAGCATTCCATCGCCATGCGACACAATTGTGAAATTCGACATCTTCTTGAAATTCACCATTCGAGTCTTTCCATTTTCGATTTGTTGCGACAGAGAAAGTAGCAACCTTTTGACCATTTGGAGTTTCTCGAACCTCAGGATCTGCTGTGAGATTTCCGATAATTTGAACTTTGTTGAGTGAGCTAGCCATAAATAATAATAATTTAGAAAAATAAACACCTCTAAGTGTATGAAAAAAATCAAAACTTGCAAGTTTTTTTAGATAAAATGGTGTCCCCGACAAGGATCGAACTTGTGACTAAACCTTAGGAGGGTTTTGTTATTCCACTTAACTACGGGGACAGGAGCATTATTCAAACACTATTTATATTCTTGTGTTTGAGAGAGTTCTTTTTTGATTTTGGTTTGCTCCTCTGGAGAAGGAAAGGGGATAGTATTTCCACTGGCATCGTGCATATCTCCTTTTCAGATTTGAGGATTAGGATTTGGATTTATAGGAGCCTCTATCACCTCTCATGTTTGGGAAGAAGGTGGTTGGTTTGGTTTTTGTACTTGTGTTTTTTGTGTTTCTTGTGATGTATTGATTTTGGGTTGTTTGTTTTGATTTGTTCCAGTACAGGCTGAGAGCACAAAAACAAGAGCAAGAATGCTTGCGAATACTTTCATTGTAATACATATTAAAAATAAACACTCCCCATTGTATACAAAAAATCGGAAAATACAAGTAAAATCTCTTGTAAAATTGTAAAAAACTATTACTATACAGGGGTATTATTTAAGTTTTCTCTCTATGAAAAAACAGAGTTTTTTAAAAAAATCATTTTTTCTCTCTCTTTTGATTGCAGGAGTTTTGCTGGGTGTCGGAATCCTCTGGGCTTCAGTTACATTTACTCCTGATGGAGATACCCAGTGGTGGTGACCGAATACAATGCCTCCAGATGGAAACAGTATATCTGTGGGTCTGACAGATGATAGGTATGATATGGACTGTCCAGCAGAATGACCAGGATCCAATCCGACTTATACACCTCCTGGTGGTTCTATTTCGACTCCATGATCAGTTTCATCTTTCTTTTCATATTAATTTTTAATACTTTGTATTTATGAAAAAACTCCCTCTTCTTTTATTTGCGTTTTTCTCTGTACTTCTGGCTTGAACTTTTGATGTGCAGGCAAGTTGGAATGGCTGTACTCAAACGACTGGCACAGGTGCTGTATGACCATTTATTCGTCTTAATGGAATCAATAACCTTTGTGTCGTTCAGAAGATCAATATATTTGATGGAGTGACACTTGATAAATGTGCAGGACCCTTGCAAAATCATAATTCTTTAACAGATATTTCAGACAGCTATTGTTATACTTGTACATTGTGATGTAATGAATACGAACAACTCTGTGATTGATTTGATGCCTCATGATCGTGTACTTGATACCATGATGGAGATTGTATTGATGACGAGTATAATTGTATTTATCGTTGACCAGATTGACAATCGGTTCATGTTGGTGGAGATTTTACTCATCCAGCTATTATGAAATGGCAGCAGTGTACTGGAGAACTCAATCCAGATGGATCAGACTTTTTTGTACAACACAAAAAAACAGCAACCTATAAATGGGATGAAGAACTACCGACTTGTGATCCGGTTATGATGGGATATACAATGATACAAGGATCCCAGTGACAGTATTTAGATAACATTGATCTTGAGAATAAGCTCGACGATATTATTGCGAATGGAACAGGAGGTTCTATCATATATGCCAGTGGATGACTCTCGTATACTGGAGCTTGGACGTATTTAAATCTTGTTCCTCGATCACTGTGTAGTGATGATGATTCTGGTTGTACAAATACTGGAATTACTGTTCATATTGGCACCCTCCTTCAAAATAGACAAACAGAGTATTATATGTCGAGTCCATATACAGATGAGGTTGGTAATATGAGTACTGATGCATGTGAGGCCTATATCGATCCTCCAACAGACATTGAACGAAAGTGTAAGTATACCCTCAAAGAATCTGATATGAAACAGTTTTGTACCAAATTCAGCTCTCTTCTCTCAACGGCTGATAAGACGACCTGTCAATCAATCATTTCTCATATACAAAACAACACCTTTCCTTCAACAGATCTTTTACAAAGTATTCGTCTGTACTATTTTGTAATTGCAAAAAAAACAAACGCACCGAATATATCTTTTTTTGCTGACCCAGGGAATTGGACACCTAGCAATAAGGATGTCTATGATCAAGAAGTTAGAAATCTTTGAGCTCATATATTTCCAGGTGATCCGGATTTTGTCACAAAAATAAATACATTTCCGGTTTCTGGATATCCAGATATTACTGTGAGTCGAGATGCCAGTACTTGTAAGTACAAGCTCAAAGAAAATGAAACTGGAGATCATCAAGGTCCCCTTATCGACAAAATCAAGCCGGTTTCAGTCATAACAGATACTCCAACGCAAGATAACTATAATGCAACTCAGACTCTTTTGGATAATGAGAATAATCGTGTGCAGGCAGGAAGCTACTACGCTGGTGATGTTCACTTCAATTTTGAGTTGACTGATTCTGGATCAAGTCAATACAGCGGAAATCCATTTTCTCGTTGGGATGGATATGCTGGAGTTTCTGAGATAAAAGATTTTTCTATTGAAATCGAAAGAATACAAAACGCTCAATGATGAACTGTATCTGAAACGGTCTATGCAGGAGTTTTCACTGCTTCAGGTATAGAAATAGATAGTTTGATCAAATCAGGTAACAATCGGCTTCAGGCGCGTAAAATTCGTCAAGACAGGATTGATCTGCGTGCATCCAGTGGCACTATGGATTCTGTGCCTCATAAAATCAATTTGAATTGGACTGGAACCATCAAAAAAACAGGACTCTATCAAATCACTCTTCGAGTACAGGATAATGCTGGAAATATTCTCAGTCCAGAAAATAGTGATGATGCAAGGGTGCAATTTCGAATTGTGCCAGCGCTCAGTCCTCAGCCACATTGTACTGATCCAAGTGACTGTCCAGCACCGGTAAGTTGTCCTTCTGGCAACTGTCGTCAGCCTGTGTGTCCTACAGATGATATCTGTATTCCAACGGAAACAAAGGGAAATGCTCAGAGTTGTAATACATCAGGAACCTGTAAGCCTCGAACAGATCAATGAGTTGTCACGGTAGAAAATATTCCAGCACTTAATATTGATCGATTTGCTGATGCCAATGATAATTATGAGCTTCTCCTGACTTTCTATGATCGATATTACAATAAAATGAGTGAGAGGAAGATCAGGAGTATTTCTCAAACTGGAGCAACGATTTATCTCGATGCTGTGCAGGGAAGCTGACCATCATCAATACAAACTCGTATCAAAGATAATGGACTGAGTGGAGGCTATGTTTTTGGGAATGGAAAGACTGATCTTGAGGGTCGTATCAATACACAAGTATACTCATATACTCCATGAAAATTTGAAGTGCATTTCGCTGGGCGAACCTGTTTTTGGGATAATTTCTGAGTCAATGATTGTAGTCAAAAAGGTCCTCGTTATGATGCTACAGGTGAAAAAGATTTCCCAAGTAATTATAACAAAAAAGAATTCTATCATATCTTTACTGGATCGATACAACTCGATGAAGGTGTCGCCGATAACATAACACTTGGAGCGTTAAATAATATTTATCTCAAATATTTCCGAACACAGCCAAAAGAAGATTGGCCTCCAAACACTTCTCTCAGCCTTACAACATCCAACTTCACAGAGACTCTTATGCCAAAAGATACGGGTAAACTTTTCATTTCTTCAACTGGATCATATAACGGAAATACTTCAATTATAAACACTGTGCTTACATGAGCTCATAAAAGCCAATTTATCATAGAACAACAAGACACGCAAGAAAACTTCACAGTGAATGATCTTGATATTGATACATTTCCAATTGTGAAAGTCAATAATCTCAAATCAATTGATGGAAATAAGAAAACTCCTCGATACTGGCTTTCTCATGAAAAGAGATTTTATGGATCAGGTATTGAATACAATCAGTGAAAACTCGGCCGGATTTATGTAGGATGAACCAAGCAGACAAAAGGGAAAGATTGGTATGTCCTCGATAGAGCTAATTTTGTAGAAAGTAGTATCCCAACACAAGATTATAGAAACACTATTTACAAAAATATTGCCTTCTTACTTCGAAATAGAACTCCAAAAGTAAATCTCTCTGAATCATGAGCGATTGTTCATGGTATTGCCTATATTTCTGGTGATATTGTGATGACTGGATCAAACCTTCCAAATTCTACAAATCCATGGCACACACTTGTTGTAAAAAATGGAAATATCATGGTAGATACAGAGTTTCTTGGTGAGGGGACGACTCCACTCTCTTTGGTTGTCATCAAAGATGATCTTGGAGATGATACAAAAGGAAATTTCTATATTAAGCCATATGTACGTTATATCAATGCTAATATTTATACAGAGTGATCTGTTATCTCTGTTGATTCAAATGGGAACCGATTTACCAAGAGCGACCCATCACGAACAGCAGCGCTTCAAAATCAACTCGTCTTCCATGGAAGTCTTTTTTCTCGAAATACAATCTGATGAGCCGTTCGGTGAAATGATTCTACTGGATACTTGATTCCAGCAAATGGAACGACGATTGAAACATCAGGATTTTCTATTGGAACACTCTATCAGGCTGTAGAGTACGATCTCTCATTTTTGAGGATGAATAACAAATGATTTGATTTTCCTAAACCACAGGGAACGAAGAATTACAACAAATGACATGAAGAGTGAGTGGTAATTATTACCAATTTTGATGCGATGAGTCGCCCAAATAATATTTTTAGTACGAATTTACGATAGCATATTTTACCTGCGTGAGATGATATAAGTAAAATCTTTTGCAAAAAACGCTTAAATAGTGTATACTAAAAGTATAATTGTATTCATAATCCCTTTTTATTGTATGCGATGAATGCGTTCTCTACAGAGAAATCAACCAAAACCAAAATCTCGAAAACTCACAAAATATGAGCTTGATCAGTTTATTCGTGCTGTCGAAAATACAGGGCTTGAGGAATTTACTGATTTTATTCGTAAACCATGGAAGATGATATGGCCCAATTTTGTGGCTGGGATTTTTCGTGGACTTGGACTCTTGATTGGAGCGACTATTGTTATTACCCTTATTAGTTGGTCACTGACCAAGATTATAGACCTTCCTCTTATTGGAAAAGAACTTGAGCCTTACATTGAGAAAGTGCAAACAGAATTTAATAAATATAAAGAGGCGACTAATTACAAAAGTGATGTATATCGTATCCCTTTGTAAAGGGGAATGTTCGAAGGACAGGGGGATTTTGGTCTCTGTCATCCTGAACTCGTTTCAGGATCTCTTGGTTTCTGTGGTTTCTTCTTTCTCCGTCATCGCGAGGGCAGCGCGGCGATCTCTTTTCCCTGTCATCCTGAACTTGATTCAGGATCTTCCTCTTTTGTACCTTTTTCCCCGAATGGATTCCTGCCTGCGCAGGAATGACATATTATTGTTGCCTTTTCTCTTCCTTTCATCCCTGGCTTGACCAGGGATCCATGTTTCTGTGGTTTCTTCTTTCTCCGTCATCGCGAGCGAAGCGCGGCGATCTCTTCCGTTTTCATCATCACACAGATTGCCACGTCACTTCGTTCCTCGGGGTGACTTTTTCTGTCATCCTGAACTTGTTTCAGGATCTTCCTTGTGTTTTCTGCACTTCTTGTCAAACTGTCGTTTGGGCTATGAAAACCCTCAGACTTTCTCTTTTCTTTTGCGGACAAAAGAAACAAAATCCTTGGGAGAAATAAACTCGC
>PDWI01000152.1_pt1 | contig 99710 bp, 73 predicted proteins | sample 1430891 | NCBI WGS metagenome assembly PDWI01 (sample SAMN01162508, study PRJNA174530) | Oral metagenome, whole genome shotgun sequencing project. | biome: Marine environment; feature: Marine mammal; material: Swab sample of the gingival sulcus; isolation source: swab sample of gingival sulcus... | reverse complement strand
TTATATAACCGAAAAAATCAGGATGCGACCGAATCCGGTAATACGATCTGATCCGGATCCCCGAGTAAATACTTCTTTTTCGGATATTTTTAATCAGAAATTGGAGAGTAACCGGAATCTTACTTTTTCTGCTCATGCCGAGCAAAGATTAAATCAAAGGAATATTTATTTGAGCAAAAATGATTTCATGAAATTGGAAAATGCCGTTAATCAGCTTAATTCCAAGGGCGGAAAACAATCTTTAATAATGATGAATGATGTGTCTTATGTGGTAAACGTTCGCGGAAAGAAAGTTATTACAGCTATAGACTCAAATAATACGCAAGAAAAAATATTTACTGACATTGACAGTGCAATGATAATATAAATAGGGTCGGACCTCTTGAGGAAGCCCTGCGATAACGCCGAACGACGGAAGCGTTATCAATACTAATTCAAGGAGTTAAATTATGATGAATTCAATTTTTACCGGATTAAGCGGAGTAAATAATTCTCAAAAACAATTAGATGTTATTTCAAACAATATTGCCAATGTAAATACAACCGGATATAAATCGGCAAGAATCACTTTTGCCGATACTTTCAGCAAGAGACTTTCCGGGGGAAGAGGAGTTACCGGGAATTTCGGCGGAATAAATCCGACTCAAATAGGATTGGGAGCAAAAGTTTCAAGCATAGATCATAACTTTTCGCAGGGAACCATCGAACAAACCGGTATGATTACCGACGTGGCTTTAAGCGGAAGCGGATTTTTAATTGCAAGCGACGGAAACGGCACTTATTATTCCCGAGCCGGAGCTTTGCAGATTGATAATGACGGTAACTTATTGGCTCAGGGAGGAACGTATAAAATACAAGGACGTTTAGCTGATGCAAACGGAGTAATAGCTTCCACTACCTCGCTCGGAGACATAAAATTACCGTTTGGCGAAAAAAATCCTGCAAAATCCACCGACAGCGTAAGATTGCGTTGTAATTTGGATAAGGATGCTTCGTCGAGAGAAGAATGGAAGGCGGATGCCGCTCTGAAAACCAAAACAGGCGAAAAAATAAATGCAGCCATGGCAAATAATATTGATTTGAATGATATTGAAGGATTTAATTTAACTGCCGGTAAAATATTTGAAATCAAGGGTACTGATCGTAACGGTAATGATATAACTGCTTCTTTCATCTACGGAACGGACGGGCAAACTTTGGGAGAATTATTGAATAAAATAAACACGGTTTTCCAATCATCTTCTCCGGACGGAGCCGAAATCAGCATAGATGCAAACGGATTTTTGCGACTTAAAGCTAATTCTCTCGGGGAAGCAGATTTCAGCATTGCTTTAAATCCGCCGAGTCATGAAGAAGCCGTTTCTCAGGTTATGACTGCCAATACGGTATGGACAACAGGCGGAACCGCTCCTCCGACTCCGGCAAATATTAATACTCAATTAAATCAATTGGATCAAATTGGCGCTGCTTACGTTGTCGGCGACACTTTGGAAATTACCGGAGTAAATCCGGACGGAACAAATGTTTCCGAGACGTTTACTTTTACAACGGGAAACGAAACCGTGCAGGATTTGCTTACTTTTATCAATTCAAAATTTACGGGAGCAACTGCAAGTTTTGATTCAAGTTCCGGAAATATGCTGTTTACCGATAATATAGGAGGAGTTTCAAATACGAGTTTGGCTTTTGCGGACGGTGCTGCAAATACCGGTTCCGGTTTGAGCCAAAACTTCAATGTTACGACTGTCGGTTTGGATGAAACAAACGTTATTCTGCCTTCTATGGAAGAGAATATTGACGGATCAATAGGAAAACACAGTACTTCCATTCAGGTTTACGACAGTTTGGGAAAACAACATTCTCTCGAAATAGAATATACTCAGGACACTGATCCGAACTCAAATAAATGGGTATGGACGGCAAAAGTTGACGGCGGTTCTGTCAGTCCTTCCGCCGGAACATCCGGAACCGTTGAATTTAACGAAGACGGTTCTTTAAAAGAATTTAAATTTGATAACGGAGAATCCATTGTTTTTTCCGCTCCCGGAGCTCAGGAAGTTCGGATTGAATTGAATGCCGGAACTTCAAGCGCTTTTGACGGAATTACCCAATTGGCATCGCCCAGTACGAATATTGCCATAGAACAAAACGGGTATGCCATGGGAACCCTGACGGACATAGATATTGATGACTTCGGAGTTATCTCCGGAATGTATTCAAACGGACAAACCAAAAAATTAGCTCAAATTGCCATTGCAACCTTCGATAATGAAGGAGGGCTTATGAAAAGCGGAGAAAGTCTTTGGAAAGCTACTGAAGTAAGCGGAAATGCTTTTGTTCGTTGGAGCGGCAATAATTTTAATACCAAGATTAAATCAGGACATTTGGAAGCTTCAAACGTTAATTTGACCGACGAATTATCGAAAATGATTTTTGCTCAGCAGTCTATGAATGCCAACGCAAAGTCAATTTCAACGGCAAATGCCATGCTTTCCACTGTAATTAACCAAATTAAACGCGGTTAATAAAAATCTTCGGTAAGTTTTATGCTTACCCTCTTTTCGGGATAAAGCCCGTTTCGACGGGCTTCCCAATTTATTATGCTGCAATATGTTAAATGTTTTGCTTATTTTTTTATGCAATTTGTTTGATCGGTTTACGGCATTTTATTTTCAACACGGGTTGACTAAATATTTATTAGTTATATTTTGGTCATACCGTTTTCAAGTAAGGAGTAATGATGATTAAACTTACTAAAATTAACGGTAAGGAATTGTATATTAATTCCGACCTGATGGAGTTTCTTGAATCAACTCCTGATACAATCGTAACCTTAACTACCGGAAAAAAAATTTATGTTAAAGAATCTCCGGAAGATATTGTTACGAAAATAGTTAATTTTAAAGGTCGGATATTTGGTAATTTAAATTTTAATATCGGTCGTAAATAGAGAAAATTATGGATATAGCAACCTTACTGGGTATAGTTCTCGGAATTGTTCTTGTCTTCGGTCCAATCGTTATCAGCGGTCAGATAGGAGCTTTCATTGACGTAAACTCAATTTTGATTGTGGTGGGGGGAGCGTTGTCAGCCGTTATCACTTCATTGCCTCTGAATGAAGCTTTGGGAGTCGGAGCGGTTATGAAGAATGCTCTTTTCAGCAGCAACAAAGATCCCGTTGCGGTAATAGATACCTTGGTCGATTTGGGCGAAAAAGCTCGCAGGGAAGGAATTTTGGCGTTGGAGAGAGAAGTTAAAAATTTGGAGGACGAATTTTTGAAAAAAGCTATCCAACTTGCCGTTGACGGTAATGAAGTCGAGATTATAGAAAGTGTAATGGGTACGGAAGTAGAGTATTTGGAAGAACGTCATAAAAAAGGGATAGGTGTTTTTGAAGCCATGGGTTCGTATGCTCCCGCTTTCGGAATGCTCGGAACTTTGGTAGGTTTGGTCGGTATGCTGGCCAACCTTGATGATCCTTCCAATATCGGCGGACCTATGGCTACGGCTCTTATTACGACTTTTTACGGTTCGTTGGTTGCAAATGTTTTTTGTATTCCCGTAGCTGCCAAATTAAAAGTAAGATCGGCGGAAGAAGTTTTAATGAAAAATATGGTCTTAACCGGAATTTTATCAATTCAATCCGGAGATAATCCCAGAGTTTTGAGAGAAAAACTTGAGACTTATATACCTCCGAAAATAAGAAAGGGTTCATCCAAAAATTAGGTTGTGTTATGGCAAAGAAAAAGAAATGTCCCGAATGTCCGCCCGTCGGTGCTCCGGAATATATGCTTACTTACGGAGACATGATGACGTTGTTGGTTACTTTCTTCGTTTTGCTTATTTCTTTTTCATCTGTTCAGGAAAGTAAGTTTAATCAGGCAATGGGATCTCTTAAAGGAGCCATGGGCGTTTTAAGGACTGATGCCGGAGCTTTTATTTTGAAACAAAGGGTTCCCAAGTACAGCGAGGGCGCGGGGGCTCTTGAATACGAGTTGCAAAAAGTTTTGGAAGAAATAGAAAACATTACCGAAAAGCAGGGAACTCATGAAATGATTAATTTCACAAAATCAGAAGACAGAATTAATTTTAATATCAGCAATCCTATGCTTTTCGGATCGGGACAAGCCGTGTTAAGAAAAGATGCTTCAGGTCTCCTTGAAAAAATTTCTTCTATTCTTAAGCTTTTCCCTTACGAAATAAAGGTGGAAGGTCATACTGACAATATACCTATTCATACAGCGGCTTTCCCTTCCAATTGGGAATTATCTTCGGCAAGAGCTTTGGCTGTTGTCAGAAAGTTTGTCTCTTACGGAGTAAGTCCTGCCAGATTTCAGGCTATAGGTTACGGAGAATTTCGTCCTATTGCCACAAATGATACCAGTACCGGAAGAGCGATTAATCGGAGGGTTGAAATTTCGGTAAGTTTAAAACCGGAAAAAAACGGGTCATTGTTAAATGATTTCGAATATGAATTTTAACGGAGATATAAATGTTGAATAACAGCGGAAAAGCCAATATATTTATTATCATGGGAATTGTTGTCGCAAACTTGATTTTATCCTATTTATTGTTTACTTTTGTTATTGCCGAAAAAATGATTCCGGCATCACCTCAAGTTGAAGACATCGAAAAAGAAAGTTCATCGGAATCCGACAGTAAAGACAATAAAAAAGAGAAAGAAAAAGAAACTAAAAAGAAAAAATCCAAAAAATCAAAATCTAAGAAAAAGAAACCAAAGAAGAAAAAAGATAAAAAAGAATATGCCGAATCCGGAGAGGACAGTAATTTAAATCTTGAAGCAAAAGATTATTTTAAAGAGTTCTCTATTTTTAATTTGGAAGACATCGTGGTTAATCCTCAATCTGCTGACGGACATTTTTTAGTTGTAAAAATGGGATTTGAATATCATTTATCGGATAAAAAATTACCGGATGAGTTGAAAAATAAAGTTATTTTGATTACAGATAATATTTCCTTTTATCTTTCTTCTCAAAGTTTGGGCGATTTATCGAAAATACAATATCGATCCGTTTTGAAAGACGAAATCAAGAGTATGGTTAATCAGGTTTTGACGGAAGGCGAAATTACCAATGTGCTTTTCGCTCAATACATTATACAATAGATCGAGGACGTTATATGAGTAAACTGCTTACCCAAGAAGAAATTGATGCGCTTTTGTCTCAGGAATCGGCGGGCGATAAATCGCAACCCGGCAGCAATCCGGAGAAGGAAGTTCGTCTTTACGACTTCCGGCGTCCTGAGAGAGTAAATAAAGAACAAATAAAAGTTTTGCGTAATATTCACGAAAATTTTGCTCGGCTTCTTTCTACTTATTTGAGCAACACTCTGCGTACGATGATTGATGTCAAAAGCCCTGTAATAGATCAGGTCAGTTATCTTGAATTTACCATGTCTGCCGCAGATTTTACCAATATGTTCATTTTCGAAATAGATCAATTGGACGGACAGGCGTTACTGGATATTGACCCGGATTTTACCTTTTTTATTATAGACAGACTTTTCGGGGGAACCGGAAGAAATATAAGCAGGCGTTCCGAATCGATTACCACCATTATCGAAAACAGCGTTTTAAGGAATATAGCGGACAGAATATTAGTACACTTTCAGGAGGCTTGGGAACAGGTTGATCATTTAAATTGCCATATAAATAATTTTGAGACTAATCCTCAATTGGTAACCATTGCTCCGTCCAGCGAAACCATGTTGGTCTTAAATTTTCCGGTAATCGCCAAAAATTTCGAATTTACTATTTTATTGTGTTTTCCGTATTTCATGGTTGAACCTGTTTTGAAAAAACTGCTCAGTCAAAACTATATGACCTTATTGAAGAAAAAATCTACGGAAGAAGATGCTAAATCCATTCAACATATCATTGAACAGACAAAAGTTACTCTGGAAGTCGAGATCGGAAACATTGATATTACGGTGGAAGAATTTGTAGAATTGAGAGAAGGCATGATTTTGAAACTTGATAAACGGGTTGATGATTATTTGACGGGAATTGTTTCCGGAACCGGAAAGTTTTTGGGAGTTCCGGGACGACATCGCAACAAAACGGCATTTAAAATAGAATATTTGACTAATGACGAGGGAGAAATTATTCATGAATAACAGCATTGAAAAACTTATAACAGTATTTAATTCAAACGCAAACGGCGTTATATCGACGATTACCAATTCCGATATAAAATTTAATTTGGAATCAACCGAACAATTTAATTTCTCGCATATAGAAGAATCTATAGATATTCCTGCAATATCCCTTTTGATGAGTTTTTCCGGTGATCAGAATTTTCAGGTTAATTTTATCCTTTCCAAGAAATTGACGGCTTCTCTTGCCGATATGATGATGCTCGGAGACGGTAACGTCGAATATAATCCGGAAGAACATAATGACGGAATCAAAGAAATGTTTAATCAGGTGTTGGGGAGCATGGCTTCCGAACTGGACGGCGAGTCTGTTTCTTTAACAGGAAGCGTAACGCAAGCGGAATTAACGGATTTTGAAATCCAAAAGAGTTTTTTTGAAGGATGCATGATGTCTAAAATCAGTCTCAATTTAGGGGACGAATCACATTTCATGTTTTTCACTTTCGACAGTTTTGCCGAAACATCTATTGACAGTTTATTCGGCAGGTCTTCAAAATCAAATGACTTTGCTGAATCTGCAAGCGATATGGATATGTTGAGCAGAGCTTTGGGAAATGAAGAGCAAGGCATAGAGACTTCAGGAATCCCCGTTAACGAAACTCCGGTAAAAGTCAGAAAAGCTTCTCTCGGAGAATTGGAAGATTCTTCGCCGGTCGTAAAAAATCCGCATAATATAGAAATGCTTTTGGACATTAATCTTCCCATAACGGTTGAATTGGGAAGAAAAAATATGAAGATTAAAGATATTCTTGATTTAGGACAGGGTTCAGTGGTTGAATTGGATAAAACTGCCGGCGATTATGTAGAATTGATTGTTAACGGTAAAAAATTTGCCATCGGAGAAGTTATGGTGGCAGATGAAAACTATGCCGTCAGAATAGTTAATCTTATTTCTCGTTCGGAAAGGATAAAGAGTTTAGGAAAATGAAATTAAATTTATTTTGGGCAATACTTTTAAATGTAATCGGATTGAGCGCTGATCAATCCGATTCCGTGTTTATCGGATCCGGTGTTGTTAAGGATATTCCCGTTCCTTCCATGAAAATGTTTGCGTTTAAAACTTTGCTGGCATTGTTGTTGATTGCGGGTCTTTTATATTTGTTTGTCTTTATCTTGAAGAAAATTTCCGGTTACGGAACTTTGGGTAAAATCGGGAATGATTCGGGGCTGATTGATTTATTGCCTCTTGCCAATAAGCAAGGAATTTATGTCGTAAATATTTTGAATATTGTTTACGTTGTCGGTTTTTCTCAGGAGAACATTGTTCTTTTGGATAAAATTACCGATGAGGATACGGTTCGACTGCTCAAAATGAAAAAAGGCAAAGATAAACTGCCGGTAAAATTTGAAAAGCTTTTTAAAGGTAAACAAAATGAACGGAAAAATAATTAAAAGTTTGATATTTTGCGTTTTGGTTTTCGGGGCTGCGAGCTTACTTGATGCGCAGACAGTTTTGCCGAAATTTACTTTCGGAGTAGAAGAAGCTGCGCAACCCGAAGATGTTGCTGTTTCTTTGCAGATTTTATTTTTGATGACAATTTTGTCTGTTGCTCCGTCCATACTTATTTTAATGACATCTTTTACTCGTTTGACGATAGTTTTGGGAATGGTCAGAAAAGCGATAGGAACGCAAAGCGCTCCTTCTAATCAGATAATTGCTTCTTTGGCTTTATTTCTTACTTTTTTTATTATGATGCCGGTTTTTAAAGATATAAACGATAAAGCTCTGCAACCTTATTTAAGAGGGGAGCTTACGCATCAAGAAGCTTACGATAAAGGCGTGCGTCCTTTACGAGAGTTTATGCTGAGTCAAACAGGAGAAAAAGATTTGGCGCTCATGGTAAAGAATGCCAAAATGGACAAACCGGATAATGCTGATGATTTGCCTTTGCAGGTGATTGTGCCGGCTTTTGCTCTCAGTGAAATAAGAATCGCTTTTCAAATGGGATTTTTGATTTATCTGCCTTTTTTAATGATTGATATGATAATTGCCAGTATTTTGATGTCTATGGGTATGATGATGTTGCCGCCTGTCATGATTTCTGCTCCTTTTAAAATTTTGCTTTTTGTAATGGTTGACGGTTGGTATCTTGTTGTACGTTCTTTGGTGCAAAGTTTTTAAGGATATATTATGTCTCAGGAATTTATTATTGAAATAGCGGAAAGGACAATTTATTACACTGCCGTGATTTCTGCTCCTGTTTTGATAACGGGGCTGATTGTCGGTTTGTTTGTTTCTATTTTTCAGACAGTGAGCAATATAAGAGAAATGACGCTTACTTTTATTCCGAAAATTACGAGTGTCATGTTGGTTCTTTTGGTTGCTTTGCCTTGGATGATGAATAAATTTATTGAATATTTCAATTACCTGATGAATATAATGGCAGCGCTCAGATAATGTTTGAATTTTTTGGTATATCGCCTTACGAATTTCAGCATTTTTTGTTGATTTATTTAAGACTTTTTGCTTTATTTCAAACATTTCCGATATTTTCTTCAACCAATGTAAAAACGGAATATAAGGTTTTTGTTCCGTTTTATTTGGCTTTATTGCATAATTCTTACGTACCGTTTCCCGAATCTCTGCCTGTTTCTTTGCCTGTTTTGGGTTTTCTGGGAGCAAAAGAAGCAGCTGCCGGATTATCCATCGGTTTTGTCTCTGTTATCTTTATGCAGGGAGTAAGTTTTGCCGGAATGCTTGCTTCCAGAATGATGGGACTTTCCATGATGTCTATGCTTAATCCTCTTTCTGACGAAAATGTAAATGTTATAGGACAACTGAAATATTTTATCGCAGTCATGGTTATATTTTCTGTAAACGGTCATCATTTTTTATTGCAGACAATGTTGGACAGTTTTTATTATATTCCGGTAACCCAAGTAAGGTTTAGCGGAGAGGTTATAGAAGAGTTTATGTATATTTTGAGCAACATTTTTATTACGGGCATAAAGTTAAGCGCCCCTGTTTACGTAAGTTTGTTTATTGAAAGAGTTGTTTTGGCGCTTTTCTCGAAATTTACTCCTCAAATGAACGTTATGTTTGTTGCCATGCCTGCCGGTATTTTGCTGGGCTTTTATTTTTTAATGTTGTCGATGCCTTACTTTATTGAGGTTTTCGGCAAAGTTTTTATTGCTTATAAAGAGGATTTACTTACTTTTATCAGACTAATGGGAGCATGATATGAGAAATATGTTTTGGATAATATTGATTATTTTTTTAGCGCTGGTAATTTTTTTCAGGATAGGTTCTTTCCTTTTTGGATTGTTTTTGGTTATCATTTCTTACCTCATTAAATTTTGGTATATCACCGTCCCGATAATTTTTCTTTATCATTATCTTTCAAAAAAAGAAAGCAGGAATAAACCGCAGCATCACGGGAAAAGACAACAAAGAAACGGTAAAATTATTTTAGATTTGGATGAGTCGGATTACGAAGTTCTGGATGACGAAGAAGAGGAGAAATCTTAGAATGAAAGTTATTTTTTTTCTGCTTTTATTGATTTTTATCGTACTTAATATTTTTGACGTTATCTCAACTTACAGAGTAGTAAAACTCGGTTCTTTGCATAACGAAAGAAATTTAATTGCCAGATTTTTTATGAAAAAATTCGGGATTTTGAAAGGGATGCTGGCGCTTAAATCAACTTTACTCGTGATTGTACCGCTTATGATAACTTATTTTAATGAAGCAAAAAAAGAAATGATTGTAATTCTTGCGGTTGCGGATGCGGTTTATTTGCTGGCGGTGATTAATAATTTCAGAATAAATAAATATCAAAGAAAGCGATTAAGATTGAACGATTTTTGACGAAAATAAAGTAAAAAACGGAGAATAAATGAAGTTTGCGATTTTAGGAGCATTAATAATAATAATATTGAATTTATTGTTTGGAGATGCTTCCGTTTTGTCCGTTTTCGGTGATTATGCGACTGAACTTTTGATTTTCAAATGGGGTCTTATCGCAGGAAGTTCAATTTATGCCCTTTATATTTTGATTAATTTGCTTATTACTTATTTCCATTTTCAAGAATACCCGCCCGAAATGTTAATTTGCGACGAAGAAAACGAAGATGAAAGGAAAGAAAAGGATGATGAAAATGATGAATCAGCAACGGAAATACTGTAATGCCTTGGCGATTGAAACAGGATCTTCTTCCGGAAGCGTTGCCGTTATGAAAAACGGTAAATTATCGGCTTTGACTTTTTTGGACATAAATGTTACGCACTCCGAAAGACTGATGCCGGCAATTGATTTTGCCTTAAAAAACTGTCGCCTTTCCATCAAAGATATGGAAGCTGTTTATTTTGCCAACGGACCCGGTTCTTTTACCGGGATAAGAATCGGTTTGGCAACGGCGAAGGGTATCTGCAATGCTTTAAATATCCCTCTTATTCCGATCAATACGCTTATTCTTTCGGCTATGAACTGTCTTGCTTCTCAAAATAACGTTGCAGTTGTTCATGATGCTAAAATGGGAGAGTTGTACGCTGCCGTTTACGATAAAAATTTGAACGAAATAATCGCTCCGCATAATTGTTTGCCCCGTGATTTTGCCGAATTGCTGAAATTTGAAAAATTAACCTTCTGCGGTTCCGGATTCAGTCTTTATAAAGATGAACTTACCGAAAACGTAAAAGAGTGGAATGTTTTGCCGGAATTTTTAAATATTCCTCTTGCTTCCGGAGCTTTTTATGTAAAAAGCGAGTTTGCGATTGAACATACCGGAGAAGAATTGGAAAACCTGGAACCGTATTATTTGAGAAAATCACAAGCGGAGCTGGTTAAAGAAGAAAAAGAAAAAAACAAACAATAAATTTTATCGAACCCGGTGTTTTCGTTTTAACAAAATTATTTTTATTTATATGACATCTGCTCGTAAAATCGAATCAAGGAAAATCATTCATGTTGATATGGATGCTTTTTTTGCTTCGGTCGAAATAAGAGACAATCCCGCATTACGGGGGAAACCTGTTGTCGTGGGAGGAAAACCTGACGGCAGAGGTGTTGTTTCGACTTGTTCATACGAAGCCCGAAAATACGGGATTAGTTCTGCCATGCCTTGCTCTCTTGCTTACCGTTTGTGTCCCGATGCCGTTTTTTTACGTCCCCGTTTTGAGGTTTATCGGTCAATATCGATGACGGTTCGACAAATATTTTACGAATATACCGATTTGGTGGAACCTGTCGCATCTGATGAAGCTTATCTTGACGTAACCGAAAATAAATTCAATATTCCTTACGCCGTTACGATTGCCGGAGAAATAAGAAAAAAAATTTTTGAAAAAACCGGATTAACCGCTTCAGCCGGAGTCTCATACAATAAATTTTTGGCAAAAATTGCCTCAGACCTCAATAAACCGAACGGATTGACCGTTATTACTCCCGATAAAGCCGAATGTTTTCTTGATTCTTTGCCGATAGGAAAATTTCACGGAATAGGTAAAGTTACCGAAAAAAAAATGAATCGGATCGGGATAAAAAACGGAGCCGAATTACGCAGAAGAAGCGTTAAAGAATTGATTCGGCATTTCGGTAAAGCCGGGTATTACTATTATAATGCAGTAAGAGGAATAGACGAACGTAAAGTTATTGCATCTCGAGAAAGAAAATCCGTCGGCAAAGAAACTACTTTTTTGCATGATACCGATAATATGAACGTGTTTATTGAATTTTTGTCTGCGACTGCCGATAAAATTTCTCAAAAAATGAGAGAAAATAACATTAAAGGCAAGACCTTAACCGTTAAAATGAAATATGATAATTTTGAACAGGCAACTCGTTCTGTTACTCTTGATTACTGTTTTAACGAAGAAAAAATAATTTTTGACTGTGCTGTGTCGGTTTTTTCCGATTCTTATCAACGGAAAAGAAAATTACGACTTTTGGGATTAAGCATATCAAATTTATTATCTTCGGAAAAAGAATCTTCCGCTCAAATGATTTTGCCTTTTTTCTTAAATTACAGGAATAAATAATCCGATAAAAAGTCATGCTTGACAATTAGCATCGGTGAAGATGAATCGGTGTAAATTTTTATAAAATAGAATCCGTTATAATGTCTGATTAATCGAAAATAAAGGAAAATATCATGAATTTCAATGAAATAACGGCATTTTTGGCGAAAAATCCTCCTCTTTATCAGGCGGTAAAGATAATCTTTATTTTGCTTTCGTCTTTTTTGATATATTATGCGGGAAGAAAAATATTGATTAATATTCTGGGACTAGCGGTTTTGAAAAAAAAGCCGGAATGGGGAGTCATTCTTCTTAAAAACAGATTTTTTGCCAAAGTGTCAAGGTTGATTCCTCTGATCTTATTGTACAATTTCAGCTATTTATTTACCAAAGCTTTGATTTTTACCGACAGAGTCATTTTGTCTGCTGTTGTCGTATTAGGTTTGACAGCTTTGGATACTTTGCTCAGCAGCATTATCGAAATTTATCAAACTTACGAAATATCAAAATCGAAGCCTATAAAAGGTTATGTGCAGACCGTAAAAATTGCGGTTTATATCTTGGGAGCGATTACGGTTATTTCTTTTTTGACGGGAAAATCTCCTTTTCTTTTATTGAGCGGAATCGGAGCTATGACCGCAATAATTCTTTTAATTTTTAGAGACACTATTTTGTCTTTGGTGGCAAGCATTCAACTCAGCGGTAACGATATTTTGGAAATCGGAGACTGGATATCCATGCCGAAATATGACGCCGACGGAGATGTTATAGATATTGCTTTGCATACAGTAAAAGTTCAAAATTTCGATAAAACAGTTACAATGATCCCGACTCATAAATTTATAAGCGAATCCTTTAAGAATTGGAGAGGAATGTCGGAATGCGGAGGACGAAGGATTGCCAGATCATTAAAAATAGACTTGAACACGATTAGATTTTTGGATGATGAAGATCTGGAATCTTTAAAGAAAAATAAACTTATCGGAGATTTTATTGACGAGTTATTAAAAAATATTCGCCCGATTAAAGAAGAAAATGATAAATATACCCCTAAAAATATAACCAATATTACTCTTTTTCGAGAATACATTAACATGTTTCTTAAAAATAATCCCAAAATTCATAAAGGTTTGACCTTTTTGGTAAGAGAGCTGGAACCTTCTGAAAACGGAATACCGGTTCAAATTTATGTTTTTACCAATGATAATCGCTGGATTTATTATGAAAAAATTCAAGCTGATATTTTTGATCATATTTTGGCAATGATGAAAGAATTTGATTTGAAAATATTCCAAAATCCCAGCGGAAATGATTTTAAAATTTATCGGGATTAAGCGAATTCTATTTTATGACATTATTTATATTGATATATTGATTTTATTGTAAATTAAATATGAAGACAAATAAATTTTGACAAAATATAATCTATTATTTATGTTGTACATATATTTCTGTAATTTACTTTTCACAATTAAATAAAAAGGGAGATGTATATGCGTTTAATCAGACAGGCTGTCGTTTCAGGCTCTTTTTATCCCTCAAGTCCTGTTATTTTGCGTCAGCAAATCAGAGAATATTTTGATAAGACGGAAGTTGATGAATATTATGACGATGTTTTGGGAATTATTGTTCCTCACGGAAGTTATATTTTTTCCGGAGCTTGTGCGGCTCATGCTTATAAATCTTTGAAAAAATTTCATTTTGACACAGCTGTCATACTTGCTCCCAGACATAAGGAAGCATGTTTCAATTATTCTGTCGGAAATTTTGATGCTTATGCTACTCCTCTCGGTAAAATAAGGGTTAACAAGAAATTGGCGGATGAAATTTTAACGGATCCGCTGTTTGATTTTATTCCTCAAGCTCATAAAGCAGAGTATTCTTTGGAAGTACAGCTTCCTTTTATTCAGATGGTAAATCCGGAAGCAACGGTTTTGCCTGTTTTGACGGGTAATCAATCTCCTGAATATATGACTTATCTTTCCGAAAAATTAAGCAGTATCTATAAAAAAAGCGATGAAAAAATTTTGTTTGTCATCAGTACCGACCTTTCGCATTACAAAGATTCCGCAACTGTTGCAGAGACAGACAATAAATTATTGGAAACAATTAAAAAAGGAGATGTTACCGGATTATCAAGAGATTTGAGATCAAAAGCAGTTGAAGCGTGCGGCGGCGGAGGAATTGCCATGATGATGAAAACCGCTCAAAAATTTAATGCGAGATTTCGTTTGCTTGATTATCGACATTCCGGATTGGTCAGTAAAAAAGAGGATCTCATTACAGGATATTTTTCAGGAATATATTATAAATAGATAATTATTAATTGAAGAAATATATTTGGTGATTTGCCTGTTTTGCCTTAAAAAATTTTTTATCCTGACTTTGATTATTCAAAGAAAAAACGATTAAAATTTTATCGAAGAAGACAGGAGTTAACTTGAACAGCGCTGTTGATCCGAGTTCCTTTCTGCTCAATTTGAAACTGATTACAATTGCTGTGCGGAATTTTTTTTCGCAAGCATGCCGTAACTGCTGAATAATCGTATATCTTTGCATAAAAAGAGATATAGATATACATACATTTAAAGCCTGATCATTTTCCGATCAAGAACTAAAAAAATATTGACACGGATTTGTGCTATTTATTATTTGACTTCGTTCGTCGGCGGGAATAGCTCAGCTGGTAGAGCACTACCTTGCCAAGGTAGCTGTCGCGGGTTCGAGTCCCGTTTCCCGCTCCATTATTTCGGCGACATCGCCAAGTGGTAAGGCAAAGGTCTGCAAAATCTTTATCCCCGGTTCGAATCCGGGTGTCGCCTCCAAATTTTTTTATAATGCCGGAGTGGTGGAATTGGTAGACACAAGGGACTTAAAATCCCTCGCAATTTTATTGCGTGCCGGTTCAAGTCCGGCCTCTGGTACCATTATAGCCGATCGTTAAGGTCGGCATTTTGGATTATTTATTTTTCCTTGCGGGAATAGCTCAGCTGGTAGAGCACTACCTTGCCAAGGTAGCTGTCGCGGGTTCGAGTCCCGTTTCCCGCTCCATTTTTCAGCATTATAAAATATCTCCCTCTTGATATATTCAATTAAAAATCTTATGTTTTTGCGATTTTTTCAGTTATATCCGTTTTTGCTTTTAGAGATATTGATGATTCTGTAAAATTCGAGGAAGTCAGTCTGCAAAAATTTATCTGCCTGTCTAAAAAAGATCAATGTATGAATTAATATCTCTCAGTTTAATTGCGTCAAATTATTTTTATCCCTTTCTTCTGATAATAATATATTGTGTTTATGCTTTTTTTCTTTTTATAATAAGCAAAGATGAAATAACTTAATGCTCTGCATTTTTTGTACAAATTGAAAAACATTTTACGGATGCATTTTCTGATTTTTTTCAAATCTCCCGGGTAAATCCATTATTTTTTAGTCTTAATCTATTTTACTGAGATAAGTTTAGATCTCTTTAAGCAGTAAAAATAAAGGCAATAATAATTAATTCTGAACATAAGAAAAAAACTTTGAAATTAAGTTGACTTAAAAACCGTAAAAATAATCAATCCGCTAATCTGTCAAACCAGTCAGTTAAATTAATAGAAAGGAGATTATTATGCACGGTCAACCGACTAAGGAACAAGAAATAAAGTTACAAAACAACCTTGATAAAATAAAACATAAACTTATTGTGATCAGCGGTAAAGGCGGAGTAGGTAAAAGTACTGTGTCCGTAAATATTGCTTACGGTTTAGCTTTGTCCGGTATGACGGTTGGAATTTTAGATGTCGATATTCACGGACCGTCATTAGCAAAAATGTTAAATATAGAAGGTCAAAATCTTACCGTAAACGAAAACGGCAATCCTTCCCCTATTAAAGTTCATGAAAATCTCTATGCCGTTTCTCTTGCCTCTATGTTGCAGAGCGAAGATGAGCCGGTTATTTGGAGAGGTCCCATGAAAATGGGAGTAATTCGTCAATTTATGCAGGATATTGAATGGCCTGAACTTGATTTTTTGGTTGTTGACTGTCCTCCCGGAACCGGCGACGAACCTCTTTCAGCTGTCCAGATATTAAAAAACGTAGAGGGTTCGGTGGTTGTTACGACACCTCAGGATGTTGCTCTTTTGGATGTCCGAAAATCATTAAAATTTTCTCAGCAGTTAAATATTCCGGTACTGGGAATAATGGTAAACATGAACGGTTTCAAATGTCCTCATTGCAATGAATTAATAAATATTTTCGAGGGCGAAGGAGTCGAGAAAGCGTCAAAAGACTTTAACGCAGATATTTTGGGAAATATTCCGCTTGATAAAAATATTGTTGTCTCAGGCGATAAAGGACGACCTTACATTTTTGATTTTGCCAAGACAGAGGGCGGTAAAGTTTTTAATTCGGCAGTGCAAAAAATACTTAAAAAATTGAATATCTGAGTTTCTTAAACGGAGTGTAAAGCTCCGTTTTTTTTATTCCTCAAAAAACGCTGCTTATATGTTTTGCCGAAAGCAGACAGGATAACTAAAGACCGTAAAATAAAAATATCGTGTCGAAAATTTACAGTAATATTATTTATCAATTATTAATTACCGATAAAATTTTACAAATCATGTTCTATGCCGGTTAAATCCTGATATGAATCTTTTTCATTCATATTTAAACTCAGAGGAAATGACAAGCCGTAATTATTTTGACCGAATTTTTACGATTCAAGTTTATCTTATGAAATATGTTTAATTTTTATCTGCTGAACTTCTTCTGTTTATCCTGTTTTTATAAGAGTCTTCCTTAAAATATGTTACGAATATTCTTATAAAGATATTTTTGTGAAACAAACAGCAATTTTTGTATTGCTTTAATCAACTTCTTTCATCCTGTTATTATCGGCTGAAATCAAAGACTGCCGGAGCTTTTCGACAATAAAATTGAAAATTTTGCTTGCCTCCGATTGTTTGGATCATATTTTTATCTTTCGCCTTTTATAATGAAACACTTATTTCGGGCTAATGATAATTATCAGGAGGAAAAATGATAAAAATCAAATTGATGGTAAACGGAGAATTACTGAAGAAATTGGAATATTCCTCTCCCGTAACAATAAAGCAAATTACCGAAGAGCAAAATCTTGCCGAACTTAATATACTCGCCTGTAAAGTTTCCTTTCATTACAAACATCAAAATTATTTAATAGAATCTGATTGTAATCTTAATTGTCTTACGGTTGCCGGTCTTGCCGGTTTGTCCATTTATCAGGATACTCTTATATTTATAATGATGAAAGCTTTCTCTAATTTATATAATTATAACCCTGATTTAGTTGTTGAGCATTCTATCGGAGATGCGGTTTATTGCGAATTTTTCAAAGAAACAGAGACAAAAGAAGAAGTTGCCGTAAAATTAACGGAAGAAATGAGAAGAATTTGCGAAGCTGATTTGCCTATAGAAAGACTGGAAATTCCCATTCAGGAAGCGATAAATATTTTCGGTAAACAAAAGAGGGAAGACGTTATTTATAATTTGAAGACGTACAAAAATCCTAAAATAGGAATTTATAAATGCGGAGAATATTACGATTATTATATCAGACAATTGGCTGAAAGTACCGGTTATGCTTCAGTGTTTGAAGTTAAGCCTTATAACGGCGGAATTTTATTGCGTTTCCCTTTAAGAAAATCGGGAAAACTCAGTCCCGAGTTTAAAATATCGAAAAAGTTGTTCGATACAAATCAGGAATATGACAAGTGGCTTAATATTATGAAACTCCACAATGTCAGCACATTAAATCAATACGGAGAGACTAAGGAAATTCAGGAAATTATTCTTATGGAAGAAAGTTTGCAAGAAAAAAAAATAGCCGGTTTAGCCGATAAAATTCTTAACAACAAAGAATGTAAATTAATTCTTATTGCCGGTCCTTCTTCATCCGGTAAAACAACTTTTGCGAAGAGACTTTCCATTCAATTAAGAATAAATAACTTCGATACCATTATTTTAGGCATGGATGATTTCTTTTTGCCGAGAACCGAAACTCCGAGAAAGGCAAACGGAGAATTTGATTTTGAAAGCATAAAATCTATGGATTTGGAATATTTAAATTCCGCTCTGACCGAAATTTTATCCGGGAAAAGGGTTCAGTTGCCTAAATATGATTTTAAATCCGGAACTCAGCAACTGAGTAACGAGTTTGTAGAAATGAAGAACAACAGCGTTGTCATCATGGAAGGAATTCACGGAATAAACGATGCTCTTACTCCGGCAATACCGGCGGAAAATAAAATTAAAATTTACGTAAGCCCTCTTAATCAGCTTAACATTGATTATCACAACAGAATACCGACTACCGATTGTCGAAAAATAAGAAGAATCGTACGTGATTTTCAATACAGGGGGTATTCCGCCGAAGAAACTTTGGAGCGTTGGGAATCAATTAGAGAGGGAGAAGAACAAAATATTTTCCCGTTTCAGGAAAATGCCGATTTTATGTTCAACAGCTGCTTGACTTACGAGCTTGGAGTTCTGAAAAAATATGCTGTTCCCATTCTGCAAAAAGTTCCGACTTTTTCGTCTTCTTATGTTGAATCAAGAAGGCTGATCAGTCTTTTGGAACATTTTTCAGATATTCCCGATAATTGTGTTCCGTTTAATTCGATTTTAAGAGAGTTTACGAGCGACAGCGCTTTTGATTATTAAAAACGAGGTTTGAATGGGACAAATATTAACGTATAAATTTGATTATAAACAGGCTGATTTTAATTGGAGTGTTGCTGATTGCAAAAACTTCAAAAAGCTTTACGATTACCTTAAACCTAATTCCATTCTTCTGATAAACAGCGATAAATTGACTCATGACGGATTTCGTTTTTTGATTAACGCTAAATTGGTTTTCAATGATTTGCAAGCGGGGTTTAAAGGCAAAAAATTTCCTTGCCCCGGATTTTTTACGGATTTAAATAGAATAAATACGGAAGAATTTATTCAATCGGCGATAAGGCAAAAAAAAGAAATTACGGATAAAAGATTACTGCTTAAATCAGTGTCTCTTCTTAATAAAAAAAGTATTCTTAAAAACAATAATCTTTTGATTTTTGATATGGACGGCACTGTTTTAAAATCAGATGAATACAGTATCGAAGCAATTCATATTGCGATGAAAGATCTTTTCGAAGCTCACGGTTTTGAAGGAGAACCGGTTTCTTTGGAGAAAATTCATTCTTTTATCGGAGCTCCTCACGAGGAATTTTACAAAGGAATTTTACCGCCTGAGTTAAAAGAGTTCAGCGATGAACTTCATAAAAGAGTTTTTGTCTGCGAAGCTGATCTTCTTCCTGAAAAAGGAAAATGTTTTCCGACTGCTGAAGAAACATTAACGCAATTGAAAAATGCCGGATACAAAATGACAATGGCAAGCAATTGCTCTTATGATTATTTTCGAAAAGTTATCGATACTTTAAAACTGGAAAGATTTTTTGAAAATCCTCTTTGCATAGGACAGCGTCGGGGTAAAAGTAAAGCTGATCTTATAGAAGAACATAAAAAGTTCTTTAAGGCAAGAAAAGCCGTATTCTTCGGAGACCGAATCTATGATATTGAAGCCGGTCTGAATACGGATTGTTTTACGACAGGAGCCGAATTCGGCTACGGCAAAAGCAGCGAGCTTTATTATTCTCATTACAGATGCGAGAAATTTTCGGATTTGCTGAATGTTCTGGATTAAAATCAGAAAATAAAATATATTTTCAGTTTAACTTTACATTAAAATGCCGAAAATTCTTATGACTCGCTGCAGGAAATTAAGAAAACAAAATTGAATTATATTTTTAGGTTGATATTAACGGGATTCAATTGAAAAGGGAGAATCTTAAATGAAATCTTTTATGAACAGAAAAGCTTCTCATAACTATTATTTTATTGAAGATTTTGAAGCCGGAATAGTTTTGAAAGGCACGGAAATAAAATCTTTGCGAGCAGGTAAATTAAGCTTTAAGGACAGTTACGCCGTCATAAAAAAAGGCGAAGTCTGGCTGTTAAATCTCCATATCTCTCCTTATGACAAGGAAGCTCATTTTAATCATGAACCGGAACGAGAACGCAAGTTATTGCTTAATAAAAGAGAAATAAAAAAATTAACCAGAAAAGCAGAAGAACAAGGTATGACAATTGTTCCTAAATCCGTTTATATCAATGCAAAAGGACTGGCAAAAGTTAAAATTTCTCTCGCTAAAGGAAAACATAATTACGACAAGAGGGAAGTTTTGATGAAAAAAGATCAGCAACGCGATCTGGAAAGACGCATGAAATACAATTGAGGAAAATAAATGATTAAACCGGATTATAATAATTCCATTCTTAATTTGATAAATACGATTATTTATCTCGGAGGCGGTAAAAATAATTATTCTCTCTTTGACGAATATAAAAAATATAAAGACAAAAAAAATATAATTCTCTTTGTAATCGACGGTCTCGGTTTTCATTATTTGCAAAAACACGGGAAAAATTCGTTTTTGGCAGATAAATTGAGCAGAAAAATAACTTCTGTTTTTCCCTCTACTACAGCCTCGGCAATTACCACTTACGTATCCGGACTGCCGCCCGAGAAACACGGTTTGACAGGTTGGTTCATGTATCTTAAAGAATTGGGTTCAGTTGCCTTAACTCTTCCTTTTTGTCCTCGTTATAATTGGGAGCCTTATTCTAAATACGGGGTGAAAATTGAAGATGTTTACGATTTCACCAATGTTGCGTCTCAAATAAAAAGAAAATCTTACGCTGTTGTCGCCGAAAAATTGCGTGTATCGGATTACACCCGATTTTTGGCAAAATCCGCTGAAAGTCTCGGATATGAAAACTTGGATGATTATTTTAAACTTACGCAACAAGCTTTGTCGGATAACGAAAAACCTAAATTTATTTACTCTTATTGGTCTCTTTTGGATAAATTATGCCATATCAACGGTACCGATCATGAAGAAGTTCACAAGCATTTCAATGATATTGACAGAGGATTTGAAAAGTTTTTTGGCTCTATGCCTGAAGATACGGTTTGTTTTATTTCAGCAGATCACGGTCTTCTGGATTGTCGGGAGGAGAGTAAAATGCATATTGCCGAATTTCCGGAAATAAGAGACACTTTGGTTCTGCCTCTTTGCGGAGAAGCTCGCCATCCTTACTGCTATGTAAATCCGGGAGATACGGAAAAATTTCATTCTTTGGCAAAAGATAAATTAGGTGATATTTGCGAAGTTGTCTCGGCAGAAGATATGATTGAACAAAAGTTTTTCGGTTTCGGACATCCTGCCGATAAATTTAGACGCCGCATAGGTCATTTCAATCTTTTGATGAAAGAAGATTATGCTTTGTTTGACAACGTTCTCGGAGAGTCTCCTGTCAGATTTCCGGGACTTCACGGCGGTACAAGCAAAGAGGAGATGGAAGTGCCTCTTTGCGTTATGGAAAAATAATACCCTTTTTATTTGCCTTGATTTTTTGCGGGAATTCGGATGAACAGAGATAAATTGATTAAGAATATAAACAGATATCGACTCGGACAAAACCTTATTTTAATTTTAAGAACCGTAATTCTGATTTTCGTTATTTTTCTGCTCGGATTTGATATTTATTTTGCTCTTTCCGAAATTACGGCGAATTTGCCGGAAATTCAATTTCATTTTAGTCTTGCTTTTAAAGTCGGTCTTGCTCTATTTATTCTTTATTTTACGGTCAAAGAAAACAAAAAGTTATTGAATCTCAAAGACACTGCCCGTATTTTGGAAAAAACGGGAAATCATAAATATAACGCTTTGCTTAATTTAATTGAGTTGGATTCGGAAGACTTGCAAAATCCTTTTTTTAAGGAGAGAATAGAAAAGCAGGCGTTTGATTTTTGGGAGAACAATTCTTTTTATCATAATCTGAATCCGATCAAAGAAATTATCAAAATATCAATTGCGGTTTTATCGGCAAATATAATTGTTTTTTTTATTATCCCTCAAAAAACATCAGAGAAATTTAATCTTTTCATGTTGCGATCAATTCCTGAAGTTCATCATAAAACAGTGATAGACGTTATACCGGGAAATATTGAAATTCACCGAAATCAAAATGTAAATATCTCATTAACAGATCCGGAAGAAAATACGGAACATTTTATGAACTTCCGTTACGACAAGTTATGGCGAAAAGAATTGATGACCGATAATCGCAAGCAGTTTAAACATCTTGAAAATTCTCTGGAATATTTTGTGTCAAATGAATTTGCCTCTTCAGATACGTTTAAAATTACCGTTTACGAGAAGCCGGGCATAAAAAAAATTATTGCTGAAATATTTTTTCCGAAATATACAAAGCTGAAACCGGCAATTGATTCCGTTTCTTCCGGAAATATAAAAGTTTACAAAGGATCAACCGTGAATTGGGAAATTGAAGCCAACAATCCCGTAAAAGATGCCCGGATATTCTTTGACGATCAACGGGTTGCTGATTTGAAAAGGCTTTCAAAAACAAGATTTTCTTTTACCGAAAAAATAACCAAAACTCAAAAATACATGATTGCTTTAGAAGATCGTCTGAGAATGAAATCTGATCCTGTTTGGAAATCAATAGAAATTTTGGAAGACGTTAATCCGGAAATTGAACTTATTTCTCCGGGAAAAGATACGATTTTGACCAAAAATATGCTTACAGAATTAAAGATAACTGCTTTCGATGATTTCGGAGTTGAAAATTTAACCTTGCATTATTCTTTGAATTTGCTTGGACAAAGAAAAAAAGTCATTAAGGAAAAATTCGACAAAAAACTTATAAATATTGATTATATTTTTGATTTAAAGGAAGAATTTTTGCTGCCCGGAGATGAGGTTGAGTATTATCTTACTGTTGAAGATAATTCTCCCGAACATAAATCTGCTCAGACTCCCGTTTATAAATTTACGCTTCCTTCTGTGAGAGAAATTTTCGAAAAAATCGAAGATAAGCAGGATAAACAAAAGGATATAATGAAGGATGCTTTGGAAAAATCCGAAAAATTGGCTAAAGATTTCGATAAAAAGAAACGGGATATTGCCAAGAAAGACGAAATAACTCGGGAAGATAAGCTGGATATAAAAAAAATAGCGGATGCTCAGGAAGAAATGATGCAAAATATCCGAAAACAGACGGAAGACTTTGCAAAAATGACAGAGGAAATGCAAAATAATGAGGTTATATCCGAAGATATTATGAAAAAAATGGATAAAATACGGGAGCTGATGGAAGAAATTGACAGCGATCAAATAAGAGAAGCTCTTGAAAAAATGGAAAAATCTTTGGAGACAATGAAAAAAGAAGATATAAAAAAAGCAATGGAAAATTTTGAGTTTTCTTTGGAAGATTTCAGGCAAAAACTTAAACAAACGCTTGATATGCTTGAAAATATAAAAAAAGAACAAAATTTGCAAAAATCATCCGAAATGCTTGAAGAGATGATGAAAGAACAAAAATCTCTTCTCGATGCTCTCTCTGAAAATAATCCCGATAAGGATAAATTAAATCAACATCACGACAGAATGGATCAGGAAAATCGAGATTTGCAAGAACAAATGAAGAAAACTGAACAGGCTTTTGAAAAAGGCGATGAAGAAATGATGAAAAAAATCAAAGAAATCGCCGAAAAACTCAATGCCGAGAAAATGAAACAACAAATTCAACAAAGTAAAAAATCTGCTCAAAACGGTGATTTTGAAAAATCAAAACAAATCCAGCAGCAAATGAAACAATCCATGGAAGAAATATTGAAACAAATGCAGAAAATGCTGGATCAAATGCAATCCGGAGGAATGCAGCAAGCTGCTCGGAATATCAGAGAAGCAATTACCCGATTGATTTTATTGAGCAAAGAACAAAGGGCATCGGCGCAATCTTATTCCCAAGATCCTTATGCTATTTTACGAGATCAGCTTGCTTCTTACGAGGGACTCCGTCTCACCGTGCAAAAATTATTTAAAAATCCTATGATTTTTATGTCTCTTTCCCCTAAATTTACGCAAGATCTTAATTTTACTCAAAATTCTTACAGAGCAATGTTTACGGAAATAAACGATGCCAAAAAATCAAAAATCCCCGAGTTTCTTAAAAAAATTTCCTCCGGGTATAATCTTATGATTTACGATCTCATGCAGTCAAATTCTCCTGATTCTCAACAGGGAAGCGGAGGAATGCAACAGATGATGCAAATGATGCAGCAAACGGGACAACAGCAAATGTTAATGAATATGATCACGGAAGAAATTTTTAAACAAATGCAGAAAGGGAACCGATTGTCGCGGGAAGCCGGACAAAAATTACGGCAAATGGCGGAAGATGAACAGCGTTTGGCTGATAATCTTAAAAGAATGCTCCAAACATCGCCTCAAGCCCAAAAACAGGCAAATGCCTTACAGAGAATTATAGACGATCTGGAAGGAATAAGCCGAAAATTACGCTATAATCAAATAGATCAAAAACTGACAGATACTCAAAAAAGAATTTTATCGCGTCTTCTCGATGCTCAAAAATCAATCCATAAACGTGAATTTTCAAAAAAGCGCAAAGGCGAGTCGGGAGAAGATAAAGGCTGGGAAACGCCCGAAGATATTAAAATTAACTTTGAGAAAATGAAAAGAAAAGCCATGGAAAGTCAAAATATAAGAAATTTCTCGCCTGAATATCAAAAGTTAATACGCGAATATTATTACAGATTAAACAGATAGACCTTTTTTGAAATTCTGAACCGAGACTTTCTTATTTACCTGATCAGGAAATAAAAATACTGACTGAAATAAATTTAATTTTATAATTTACAAAAAAAGCGCAATGTCAAATTTTGTAAAAAAACAGCATATTTGCTTATAAAAAACAGTTGAGATAAATCGGATACTTAGTTTCGGATTAAAGCAGAGCAATAATATTATACTTTCAGGCATATCCGATTTACTTGATTGAAGAGGAAAATTAATGAAAGGAATATTCATTACTTTTGAAGGAATTGAAGGTTGCGGAAAATCAACCCAAGCAAAATTATTAAAAAAATATTTGGAAAACAATTCAAAAAAAGTCTTTTTGACGAGAGAACCGGGCGGTCCCGGAATATCTGAAAAAATCAGATCTTTGCTGCTTGATAAAAATTTGACGGAAATGTTGCCGGAAACAGAATTGCTTCTTTTTATGGCGAGCCGAGTTCAGCATACGGGCGAATGGATTATCCCTAAACTTAAAAAAGGAGAAATCGTTATTTCAGACCGTTATTCCGATTCTACTCTTGCTTATCAGGGCGGAGCCAGAAGAATTAATCAGGATATAATTAAAAAAATAAATGATTTTGCCTCTTACGGTTTAGTTCCGGATATTACTTTTTTAATAGATTTGCCGGCTGAAACAGGTTTGGGAAGAATCGTAAAATCGGATGCAGACAGACTGGAAAGCGAATCTATTGAATTTCATAAAAATGTGAGAAAAGAATTTTTATATGCAGCTAAATCAGCTCCGGAGCGTTTTGTTGTTATCGACGGTAAACAATCGGTTGAAGAAATTCACGATCGGATTGTCGAGTCTGTTAAAAATTATATTTAATTGTCTTTCCTTGCGGAAGATATTCAATCGCTAAATAAAAAAAACTTAATTATTGCAAAATAACGGTAACACTATGAAAAAAATATCTTTAATCTCTTTAGTCGCGCTTTCTGTGATCAGCTGCTTTGCCGAAGTAAATCTTGAAAAACAGGATTTCCTGATTAAAAGAACTTTGGGAGTTTTGAAATACGGACATTACTCCAAACTTAATTATAATGACGAGTTATCCAAAAGAACATACGATGCTTATTTGGAAAAACTTGATTTCAGAAAACAATTTTTTACCGAAGAAGATTTGGAAAAATTAAAAAAATACGAATATTTGCTTGATGATATGATGAAGTCGGACAATTTAAACGTCCCGGACTTTAATAAATACCGAAAAAGCCTCTCTGACGAATTTGAATTTTACAAACTTGCGGTTTCCCTTTATACCGAAAGAATAGAACAATATAAAAAATTTATCGACTCTTATTTGAATAAGCCTCTTAAATATTTTGAGAATGATTCTTTGGAATACGATTTGGAAAAAAGACCTTTCGTTAAAAATTATTCTGAATTGGAGTTGCGTTGGACTAAAATTTTGAAGTATCAGGTCGAAGTTCGTTATCTTGATTTGGTCGAAGAAAAAGCGGGAGCGGATTCAACCGGAAAAACTTATCGGGATGCCGATTCAAGTTTTGTTTATTTAAATGCAAGTAATTTGTATCCGGAAATTGAAAAAGAAGCCAGAGAAAAAGTTAAAAAAAATCAAGATCGTTGGATAAAGCGTTTGGAAAAACGAGATGAAGAAGATTATTTTTATCTTTTCCTTGATGCTTTAGTGAACAGTTATGATCCTCATTCTTCCTTTATGGCTCCTGAAGACAGAGATGATTTTGATATGAGAATGAGCGGTTCTCTTGAAGGGATAGGAGCAACTTTGAGCGAAGACGGAAGTTATATAAAAATTGTAGAAATTGTTCCCGGAAGCCCGTCTTGGAAATCAAAGGAATTAAATAAAGACGATTTGATTATAAAAGTTGCCCAGGGATCGGAAGAACCGGTTGATATTACTGATATGCCCCTGAAAGACACTGTTAAACTTATCAGAGGTCCTAAAGGATCGGAAGTAAGATTGACTATCAAAAAACCTGACGGAGAAATAAAAGTCGTTTCTTTAATCAGAGATAAAATAGTTTTGGCTGAAACTTTCGCCAAATCGGCAATTATCGAAAACGAAAATTTAAAAGAAAGATACGGTTATATTTATTTGCCTAAATTTTATCGCGAATTCAATCCGAAAAGCGGAGAAAGACGTACGGCAACGGCTGACGTGGAAAAAGCTTTGGTTGATATGGAAAAAGAAGGCATAGACGGAGTTATTCTTGATTTGAGAAACAACGGCGGCGGAGCTTTGATGGATGCCATTGGCATTGCGGGGCTTTTCTTTGACGAAGGACCTGTTGTTCAGGTTAACGATAAAATCAGACCGCCTGAAGTATTGAAAGACAGAGACAAGCGCATAGTTTGCGATAAACCTTTGGTTATCATCATAAACGAATACAGCGCTTCAGCTTCCGAAATTTTGGCTGCTGCTCTTCAGGATAATCAACGAGCTGTCATCATCGGTTCCAAGCATTCTTTCGGCAAAGGAACGGTGCAAAATCTTTTTGATTTTGACAGAAGAATGGGCAACAAAGTTAAAGATTTGGGACGCTTGGGAACTTTAAAATTCACTATTCAAAAATTTTATCGAATAAACGGAGAATCTACTCAATATAAAGGAGTGGAACCGGATATCGTATTCCCCAGCCGTTACGATAAAATAGAAGTCGGAGAGAGAAAGTTAAAATATTCTCTTCCTCATGACGTTATTCCCGGCACCTCATATTCATTAAACGGGATAGATAAAAATACTTTGGATTATTTGCGCAAAGAAAGTAAAAAGCGCATTGATGCAAATGTTTCTTTTGACGATGTTAAAGAACTGGGAAATTTTACTGCCCAAAGGCAAGAAGATTCGATTGTCAGCCTTTCTCTCGAAGAAGTTATTAAAGAGAGAAAAGATATCAGAGAGCGCAATAAAAAGTATAAAGAAGATTCTAAAGTAAAAGAATATTTGGATATTGTATATACAAATCGCGATAGAGATAAATTGACAGACGAAGAGAAAGACGAGCTTGATGACTGGAAAGAGAATCTTAAAAAGAATATTCAGATAGACGAAGCTGTTTTTATTCTTCATGATTTAAAGAACATTCAGTAAAGGAAAAATATGCGTAATTTTTATTCCCACGAAAAAATATTCTATTCTTTTATTGTATTATGGATGCTGATAGGAGCTGTTGTTCTTTATGCCGTAAACAATAATGAAGTTTATTCCGATTCTTCTTGGGGAAGAAATAAATATAATGACGGTGAGGTTTGCGATAAAAACGAAGACGAAGTTTATCTTGCAAAAGTAAGAACTTTGAACGAAATTTTAACCAAATTAAGAGATCATTACGTTGATGAACTTGATATGGAAGAATTATTGGATGCCGCCATTGACGGTGTTTTGTCTAAGGTTGATCCGCATACCGATTATTTTGATGAAGACGAACTTTGTCTTTTTATGTCTTCTGCTCAGGGAGAATTCGGCGGTTTAGGCATATCCATAGATAAAATAGATGATTATATTACCGTAATTTCTCCTATAGAAGGCACTCCCGCTTATAAAATGGGAATAATTGCCGGAGACAAACTTTCAAAGATAAACGGCGAAAGTATTGTCGGAGTCAGTATTGAGGAATCAATCAAAAAAATGAGAGGACCGGCGGGAAGCAAGATTGTTTTGACGGTGGAACGTCCCGGTATAGGAGAATTGGACTTTGAAATACAGCGAGACGTCATAAAGATAAAAAGCGTGCCTTACGCTTTTAAACTGGATAATGGAGCCGGTTATATCAGAATCAGACAATTTAATTCTCATACGGCAAAAGAGTTTGCAAAAGCTTTGGATGATCTGGAAAATAAAGGCATCAAAGGATTGATTATAGATCTTCGCTCTAATCCTGGAGGTTTGCTCAGTCAAGCCATAGATACTGTAAACGAATTTGTGGGAAAAGATAAATGCGTTGTTTTTACAAAAGGACGCTCGATTGAGGCAAATCAACAATATTACACAAAGTATGACCGCATAAGAGAAGATTATCCTGTTGTGGTTTTGATAAATGAAGCATCGGCAAGCGCATCAGAAATTTTTGCCGGTTCCATTCAAGATTGGGACAGAGGTTTACTGGTCGGGAAAACGTCATTCGGCAAAGGTTCGGTGCAAAATATTGAACAATTATATTCGGGCGGAATTAAGATTACCACTTCCAAGTATTATATTCATTCAGGTCGCTGTATTCACAAAGAATTAAACGACAAAATTTTGAGAGGAAAAGAGGTTTCGGAAAAAGAAAGAGAAATTATTGAGTCCGAAAATCATAAAAAAGAATATTTTACCGAAAACGGCAGAAAAGTTTTCGGCGGGGGAGGAGTAACTCCGGATGTAAAAGTCGAAAATGATTATCTTTCCGATTTGGGCATAAAAATAAATCAAAAAAATTTGTTTTTCAGTTATTCGGTTGATTATTTCCGGGATAACAAAGATAAGATCAATGAAGATTTTAAATTAAACGATTCATTGATTAATGATTTTTACGAATATCTTGCCGAAAACGGGATTAATTATTCCGAAACGGAAAAAGACAGCATAGCAGATTGGATTAAAATTAATCTTGAAGCGAGCATTATAGAAAAAAAATACGGTGAACTTGCCGGTTATAAAAAGAGGTTGGGAACCGATTTGCAATTTATTGCCGCCAAAAATTTATTTGAGAAATATAAAACTTTGGATGAAATGTTTAAATATGCCGAATCTTTGCAAAAAAAAGATGAAGAAAAACGGTAACTGTAATGAAAAAAAAACTTAAATCAATGAAAATTTGTACTGTCGATAACGACAAGTTTAACGTACAATTGATAAAGGCTCTTCTTCATGAAGCAGGATATAAAAACGTTAAGGGTTTTTATTCCGGCGAAGAAATGATTGCCGAGTTGGAAAAAGATCTTCCCGATTTAATTTTATCGGATATTATGATGCCGAAAATGAACGGTTACGAATTGTGCAGAATCATTAAAAAAAATTCTTTGTGGAAACATATACCGGTAATCATGATTACTGCAGCCACGAGAACTTCTCATGATTCGCTTAAACTCAGTTTTGATGCCGGGGCAATGGATTTTCTGAGCAAGCCCGTTGATAATATCGAGCTTACGGCAAGAGTAACATCCGCTTTAAAATCTGAGTATCAGAGAAAAGAACTGGAAAGAGCTTTGGAAGAAGTTAAACAATTGAAAGGTTTGTTGCCCATTTGCTCTTATTGCAAAAAAATTCGTACTGACGATAATTATTGGGACGATATAGAAAGCTATATTTGCACTCACTCCGAAGCGGAATTCTCACACAGTATTTGTCCGTCTTGTTATACAAAGTTCATTGTTCCTGAATTGGAGGCTGCTCGCAAAGAGCTGGAAAAATAATCTCAAATAAATAAAATCTTTATTTAATTAATACTCAAGCATATCGATAAAGCTTTCCAATCTCAAAATTGTGCGAGCATCTGTTTTATCCGGTTGATCTCCTTCTATGCTCAATACCGGTTTTTCTATGTATTTTTTCAAGAGAACCGCATCTATTTGGCGATGACAAAAAGCTTGCGTATAGTTTAAAATACCGTCTATTTTTCGTTTCTCTATGTTCAGATTTATGTCTTTCAGACGGTCGAATACCGAATAAGGATAAGTAAATTTAAGGTATTGGTCAACAATATCTTTTTCCAGGTAAGGCATGGCGAATTGACGTTGAATCTCATTGAAAACTATTTTTATGTCGCAATTTTCCAAAACATCGTACAAATCCGTAAAGATAGGAGGAACGCCGATAAATCCCATGCGTAAACTTTTATTGTCTGCCGGTCTTTCTTTTGCTTTGAGAAGCAATTCGTCGATTTTTTTTTCGTATTCAACCGGATCGCCGTTGAAATCGGAGGCGCAGACAAGATTAATGTGATTTTCTGCTCCCGTGATTTGCCCTGTTTCCCAAGTAAGCCGATCTGCTTCGATAAGTTTTTTTCTGATATTGTCCAGAAATGCTTTTGCTTCGTAAGTTTGTTTTGAAGTAACTCCGAAATGATATTCCAAACGTTCTATTTCTCTTTTCAAAAGATCTTTTTCTTTATTGTAGGGAAAAGAGAAAGAAAAAACGTCAATTCCTTTGTCTTTGAGAGTTGCCATTAAAGAATGGGTATTGGAACAATCTCCTCCGACAATTCCGATAACCGAATCAATTTCTGCTTGGGAAACGACTCCGTACATTCCTTTTATCCATGAGCAGACATTGCGCGGATAGCCGTCCAATTCGGCAATTTCTATTAATTTAAGCGAATCTCCGAGTACAAAAAGATTATTCATGTCCACGGGCGTATGACCGGCGGCAAATACGACTTCCACCGGAAAAGATGTCGTAAATCCTACTTTCATTTAATCTTCCAACATTTGTAAATATTCATCTTCAAGAATTTCAATTTTATTTTTTTGTTCATTTACGGCTTTCTCCGTTTCAAGAAGTTTTTTGTTTAAATCTTTTATTTTTTCCGAATCTGTATAATTCTCAGGTTTTGCAAGTTCCGAAGACAGATTTTCCGATTGATTTTTCAATTTTTCCAGAATCGTTTCCGCATTCTCCAATTCTTTTGTTTTTTTTTCTATGAGAATGGGATTTTTTTTGTTTGATTTTTGTTTAGAGAAGGTTTTCTCCGATTTTGCTTTATTCTGTTTTTTGTTTTCTTCGGCAAACAGTTCTTCGGGAGAAAGATAAGTCTCTTTCACTGTTTTATTATTGAAAAACCAAGTTTTGGTTGCCGTCTTTTTTATAAATTCTCGGTCGTGAGAAACGAATATAACTGTTCCCTTATAATCGGAAAGAGCATTTTCAAGGCTTTCCGAAGTTGCCAAATCCAAATGATTAGTGGGTTCGTCCAACAACAAAAGATTGGGAGCTTTTTGAATCAGAACGGCAAGATAAAGTTTGGCTCTTTCGCCGCCGCTTAAATTTTTTACCAAGCGATCAGGATAGTCGTTGCGAAACCCGAATTTTGCCAAATAAGACAATATGCTTCCCGAACTTGCTTGCAAAGAGAGTTGAAATACGGTGTCAAAAACGGTTAATTCCGGGTTTAAATTAATATGATGTTGATCGAAATATCCGATTTCCAATCCCGTTCCTCGATAAAACTTCCCTTCCGTAAAATTTTTTTCTCCTGCAAAAATTTTTAATAACGAAGTCTTTCCGCAACCGTTTTTACCTATTAAGGCAATTCTGTCTCCGCAGAAAACGTTAAGGTTTATGTTTTCTCCCAATTTTTTATTGCCAAAGCCGAAACCTGAATTTTCCATGCGGAAGATGTCGTTTCCGGAGCGTTTATTGTCCTTGAACTTTATTTTAGCTCTTTTTTCGACATTCGGTTTATCAACAGTATTAAGCTTTGCCAACATCTTTCTGCGCGATTCCGCTTGAGCGGTTTTTTGACTTCCGATATTTTTCCGAATAAAATTTTCCGTTTTCTTTATGAATTTTTCTTGGCGTTTAGCCATGCGTTCCAATTGTTCTCGCCTGGCAATGCTTTGTTGAACGTAATCGGAATAATTACCTTTATATACGGTTAGTTTTTTATTGGATATTTCAAAGATTTTATTAACGGTTTTATCCAAAAAAGTTCTGTCGTGCGAGATAATGCAATATGGTTTGTTTAGATTTTGCAGATGTTTTTCCAGCCAAAATATCATCTCAAAGTCTAAATGGTTTGTCGGCTCGTCAAGCAAAAGAAGATCGAAAGGCTGCAGGAGTACACAGGCAAGCTGAACTCTGGTTTTTTCGCCTCCGCTGAAAGATTCTGTTGTTTTAAACCACATTTCTTTGGGAAAATTTAAGCGGGTTAAAACTGATTCTGTCATGTTTTCGAAATTATAGCCGTCAATGAGGGAAAAACGTTCCTGACAATCGTGCAACCGTTTCATATTTCGAGATGAAGAATCCCGAGCAACTGCTTCTTCAGCTTTTTCCAACTCCTTTTTTGCCTGCAAAAATTCCTGATGAGAACTTAATACGAAGTCATATAGAGTTTGATTCTCATTAATTTGGGGATCTTGAGTCAATCCGGATATTTTTTTGTTTTTTGATAAATGAATAATACCTTTTGACGGTTCTGTTTTTCCCGAAATTATATTGAAAAGCGTTGTTTTTCCGCAACCGTTATAACCGATAATTCCTATTTTTGAGTTATTCTCAAGGGAAAAAGACAAGCCTTCCAAAACTGTATTTCCTCCGTAGGAATGAGATATGTTTTCGGCAGTCAATAAACTCATTGCATCCCCTTTCGAATCAGATAAATAAAGTTTGACGAAATCATTTACACCGGATATCAGCGTTTTTCGCTTTCTCTTTTTGCTCTAAGTTTATCGTAAATATACAAGGTTGCTTTTGCATAAGAATCACTGTGATTGTAGGATCTCACGGCGTTGAAGCGATTTTTGTAATCATCCATTTTCTCGGGTTTCAGACCGTTCTTTACCAAATAATTCGCAATACTGAAAATATTGTCTTCCACCGAATAAATATCGGTTTCTTCCGGAATACCGTTTTCATCGATAAAATAATGTTCCATTGAGGTCGGAATGAATTGTCCCCAGCCTGCGGCTCCCGCAAAAGATCCTATGAAGTAATCAGACGGCTTTTTTATTTTATTTGAGAATTTATAAAGCGCCGTTAATTCATTTGTTGCAAATCTTTCTCTTTTGGGAAGCAAGACATATTGACTCACCAAAGTCGAGAAAGTATAAAAATGTCCTCTCTGTCTTTTGGATGCAAAATTTGTTTCCATACCGAGAATTGCAACGACAATTTCATAATGAATCCCGAACTTATTTTCTGCGCGGAGAAGCGTTTTTTTATACTTTTTTATAAAATTATCGGCTAATTCCGCTTTTTTATCCACGGCAAAATATCTTAAATACCAGTCATGGGATTTTTTCCGGGTTGATACTTTCTTTTCCGGAGAAGTTTTGAAATATTTGGGAACGCTTGCGTAGATTTTAAAGACAGAATCCTGAATGTTTTCGTTAAACCATTTTTCGGGAACGCCTTTATCGATCAGTTTAATTTTTAATTCATTTATTTTATTTTCGTATTTTTTTTCAATCGCATTCAAATGCAAAGATACTGCAATTAAAATCGGCAAGATTATTTTTTTCATTTTACCTCCCGTATCCAAAGATTAAGACAGCCTCCATTTGTCAACCTGACATGATCGTCAAATTAAAAAATCATAAATTAAAGATCGTACAGAATACTTTACTGAACTTGCTCAAGTCTTTAAATTTGATAATAAATAATCTTCTTGACAGCATAAAGAGTTAAATAATGATTTCTCAAAAAAAATTAAAAGAGGTTACAATAATGAAAAAATTTTATTCTATTATGGCATTATTGATTGCATTTTTTGCTCTTAATGCTACTCAAACTTATGTTGTGGGGGAAGTCTTTTCCCGTAACGGCTGACCTTATTGTCCCGATGCCCTGGAAGGGTTGAAAAACTTGGAAGATGCCAACGAATATGTTGTTCCTTTAATATGGAAACAAGAAACCAGTCCCTCTTACGGACAACGTTTCGGCTTTTACGGCGGCGGCGGAGTTCCGCATGCTCAATTCCAAGGAGAGTCAAGCGTTGTAGGCGGCGGCATAAACATGCTTCCCTCTTATCAGCAAAAATATAATATTTATGTAAACAGAGATGCTCCCTGTACGATTGATATGGCTTTTGAAGCTAATTCTGCCGGGAATCTGGTCATAACGGCAGACGTAACAATGACTCAGGATTTCGAAGGAAATAACACCAAAATTGAATATCTTGTTACCGATAAATATTCTGATATGGTTTACGTTAATGTCGTTTATTTTGAGAAGGAATCTTTTAACTTAACGACTGCAGGCGAAACGCAACAATTTGTTCATGAAGTTACAGGATTGAATGACTTTGATGTACAAAATATAAGAGCAGCAGTTTTGATTCAGGATTTCGGCGGATCAAAAACCATTCATCAGGCAGCTGTGAGCGGATATACCGGAATGTATTCCAATTTCTCTGCTGACATTACAAGCGGTCCCGGCGTTTTAAACGTTAACTTTACTAACGGTTCATTGCCTGCGGATGGAATCGATTCTTACAGTTGGGATTTTGATAACGACGGAATAGAAGACAGCAATGAAGAAAATCCGAGTTGGTCTTTTACTGAAGAAGGTTCCTACAGCGTCAGATTAACCGTCAGTTCAGACGGAGAATCTCTTTCAGCTGTAAAAGAAAATTATATTACCGTTACCAATACGGAAAATATTTCCGGTAATGTTTCCGGCGTATGGACGCCCGAATACGGCATTTATCATATTGAAGACGATATTTCCGTTCAAGCAGGAAATGTTCTTATTATTGATGAAGGAACCGTGTTGGATATTGCTCCCGGGAAAAAAATAGAAGTACTGGGAAGATTGGCAATCAACGGTTCCTCCGACGCAAACGTAATTTTTTCTTCCGATCAAACTTGGAGCGGAATTAAAATCATGAGCTCGGCAAGTCAAAATGTCGTTAAGTATGCTGTTATTGAAAATGTTGCCGGCGCAGCAGCAATTAATGCATCCGGAAGCAATCTCATTATCAGAAATTGTCAAATCGTAAACAATAATTCAGGCGGAAAAGCTCCTCTTGACATGAGCGATTGCAATGACTTGGTCATCGAAGAGAATTTTATCGGTTTCAACAGCAGTAATATTTGCGGCGGAATCAGAATCTCAGGCGAAGAAGCCCTTGTGAAGAATAATATTATTGTCAATAACAGCGGTAACAACGGAGGAGCTTTGTTCGTGAAAGGCGGAGCAGAAGTTGATTTTATAAATAACACTGTCAGCGGCAACTCTTATTCGGTGGGAAATTTCGGTCAAATTACTGTCTTATCCTCAGAGCTTGATATAGTGAACAGCATTATCAGGGGAGAAGGCAATAAGATAATTGAGATTGCCGATGCGGTCATAAGCGTTTCTTATTCTGATGTTGAAGACGGTTATGAAGGAACAGGCAATATTGACGCTGATCCCATGTTTATTGCATCGGATAATTGGTTTGTTCAGCCGAACTCTCCCTGCGTTGATGCCGGTAATCCTGATCCTGCATACAATGATACCGAAAGCGAAGAAAATCCCGGTCAACCGGTTTTCCCGGGTCAGGGTACTTTGCGAGCAGACATAGGCGTAACTGTTTTCAATACCGATTATCAGACGGGAAATGAAGATTACGAACAAAATATCCCATTTGAAACATCATCAGTTTCAGCTTACCCGAATCCTTTCAACCCGACAACTTCAATTAAACTTACTCTCTCAAAAGAAGAAGAGAGAAACCCCGTAACGGTAGTTGTTTATAATGTCAAAGGTCAGGCAGTCAAAACATTGATAAACCGAGAGACAGTTAAAAATAATCACACAGTTGATTGGAACGGACAAGACTCTGATAACTCATCTGTTTCAAGCGGAGTTTATTTTGTCAGAATGTTTACGAGCAAGAATGTTGCAACTTCAAAAATAATCCTGATGAAATAGTTTACTGCAAATTATAAACGGAACATGTAATGTGTTCCGTTTTTTTTTGTTTAGATGAAATTTCGGTCTGTGATTATTCTTAAAAACTTTTATGCTTGCTGATTTTCAGACTGTATTATTTATTATCTTTGATTTTACCTTGAACAAATACGGATTTCTTTTCCTGAAAGCAAAGCAGTTATCTTTTTATAAATCGTTATAAAACAAAAAAACGCCCTTTTAACGGGGCGTTAAAAATATTGCCGTTTATGTTTTCAGCTCATTATTTGCAATGCTTTTTCCAGCCTTTCTTTTTCGAGAGCATAGCATATGCGGATGTGATTTTTTCCGTTTCTCCCGAATGCCGATCCGGGGATAAATGCCAATTTTTGAACCAGCATTTTTTTTACGAAATCTTCATCGTTTTGATTAACCTTGCACCAAAGATAGGGGAATGCGTTTGACGAGGTTATTTTAATAAAATCACTTTTACCTCGCAAAAAATCATTGATTATTTTATAGTTTTTTCCGAGTTTTTCTCTTATTTCAGCATTAATTTTTTCTCCTGTTTCGGAAAATAATAATTCTGCCGTTTTCTGAGAAATAACCGGGGCGCAAGTTACAATAAATTGATGTATTCTTATGAATTTTTCTGCTTCTGCATCAGGTACGGTAAACCAACCTATTCTCCAGCCTGCAAGCATCATTGATTTTGAAAAAGAGGAAATAACAAAAGCTCTTTCCGTAAAATCGTTGAAACTCGGAGGGCGGCTTTCTATATACAATTCCCTGTAAACTTCATCGGCGATTATGAAGCAATCGTATTTCTCGCAAAGGTCAGAGAATTTTTTCATTTCATTTTCAGAAAAGGATATTGAGAGAGGGTTTGAAGGATTGCATAAGATTATAAAGTCAATTCCCTTTTTCAGGATTTTCTCTATTTCCTCGAAATCGGGTCTGAAATTATTTTCTTCTCTTAGCGAAAAAGTTTGCGCCGTCCCCTTATTGAATTCAATCAAAGGTTTGTAAGCCAGAAAAGAAGGGTCGGCAATCAGGACTTTGGTTTTTTCGTCAATCAAAGCCGAACAGAGGGTAAACAATGCTTCTTGAGCTCCGCAGGTAACGCAAATATTTTCCGGAGGAATTTTATTTTCGTAATAATTCGATATCTTTTGGCGTAAAGAAATAAAGCCCTGATTGGGAGAGTATCCGGCAGATGAGCAAGATACGGCTTTCATTATTGTTTTTTCCAATAATTCCGGTTTTTCAAGTCTGATTTCTCCTATTCCCAAAGAAATTGTTCCGGGAGGAGCGAGAGCTGTTATTTCTCTTATCTTGGAAGGTTTTATAATATTTATTTTTTCTGAGGAACGCAAAATTCTACCTCAGTTCATCTTCCAGGATTACTGATAAATCTGATTTTTGGTCTCTGTATTTTATGATAATAGGACAATATACGGAAAAATCTTTATTTGATTTCAAAGGTCTGGTACCGGCAACAACTACCGCATTTTCGGGGATTTCCGTCGGCTTGCCGGGAGATTTTTCGAGATATTTTCCGGCGACTGCATCATAAATCGGCATTCCGCTCGTGATAATAACTCCTGCTGCGATAATTGCTCCTTCTTTTACGGTTACACCTTCGTAAATTCCGCTGTTTCCGCCCGCAAAAACATTATCCTCTATAATTACCGGTCTTGCTCCGACAGGTTCTAATACTCCTCCTATCATCGCTCCGGCGCTCAGGTGAACGTTTTTGCCTATTTGGGCGCAACTTCCGACCAAAGCATGAGAATCAATCATTGATCCCGAGTCAACGTAAGCTCCGGCATTTACGTACATGGGAGGCATCATGGTTACGCCCGGAGCGATATAAGCTCCGCTTCTTACCGATGAACCGCCGGGAACCATGCGGATTTTTGAGTCCGGGCTGAAATTACGTTCCGGATAGGTTGATTTATCGGTAAACTTTTTGGTTTCGCTTATTTTCATTTCGACAATTTTTCCGATTTTGAAGCCAAGCAAAATACCTTTTTTTACCCAAGCGTTTACTGTCCAGACACCATCTTTTTTTTCGGCGGCTCTTATTTCTCCTTTTTCCAGTTTTGCTTTGAATTTATCAAATATATCTAAATCTTCCCGAGTGTAATTGTTTGTTTCTCTATGGTATATTTCCAATATTTTTTCTTTCATTAAATCTCCCTTTTTATTGAAATTATTGTTTAATGACAAAAAAAAATAAAAACAATGAAAGGCAAATAATTATTTAAAAAAGTCTGCCTGCAAAACGACCGGGAATATTCAATAATTTGCCGATATTGACAAATTACGACAATAAAATGAAATGCCTCAAAATATTTTTTTTAATCTTTAACGCAGATTGTCGGATTTTTTTATTCGGCAATAGACAGGAATAACATGGAATTCATACATAAAAAAAAATACGGTCAAAATTTTCTGAAAGACCCGAATATATGTCGTAAAATAATTAAAGCGGCAAATTTATCGGAAGACGAAAAAGTTTGGGAAGTAGGTCCAGGAAAGGGAATTTTAACGCAAGAATTGCTGAAATGCGTTTCTGATTTGACTTGCTTTGAAATCGATCCGGAGCTTTATCCTTTTTTGGATGAAAAATTCGGAAACAAAATAAAACTCATAAAACAAGATGTTCTTAAATCTGACTGGAATGAGATTGCCGGCAAAAATAAAATAAAAATAGTTGCAAATTTACCTTATCAAATCACGTCTCCGTTTTTGTTTAAAGCGGCAGAGTTTTCTGAACGAACGGAATGTATCGTCGTGATGATTCAGAAAGAAGTCGCTGCCAGAATAAAAGCTCGCTCGGGAACCAAAGATTACGGGCTTCTTTCTTTGAAAATGCATTATTTTTTTGATGCGGAGTATTTGTTTACCGTGCCTCCTCATCTTTTTATTCCGCCTCCAAAAGTTAATTCTGCGGTTATAAAATTTTCTCCGAGAAAAAATAAACCGGTTATTGAAAGGGAGGAGTTTTTTTGGAAAATTGCGACATCGGCTTTCAGAAACAGACGCAAAATGTTGAGAAATAATCTGCGGTCGATTCTTGCTAAAGAGGAAATCGAAAAATTGGCTGAAACAGGTAAAATTGAACTGACAAGACGCGGGGAATCACTTGGTGAAGAAGAATTTATTCGGCTTTATTCTGATATTTGTCATATTGTCTCTTTACGCAGAAGTTGACTTTAACACGGAATTTAGGAAGTATCTTGGTCAAAAAGTTCTTTCTTCCGAAACAAATTACTATAAATTTATAAACAAAGACTGGTATCTCAACTTTTCGGCAGATTATCGCAGAGGAAAAAATTCTAATCCTGACAAAGAAGACAAGCATTCGATTGCGGTTTGGAGAATAGGAAGAAGGGTAAAAAATTTTTCATCCTCTTTTCTTTTAAAATACGATTATTACAATGAAAAAGGTTCTCCTTCCGAGCAGGAATATTACTATGAAAAAATGAAAAAAGCCGTCGGCTTGAATTTTATATATTCTGCTCCTTTTGACTTAGTTTTAAATTCCGAAACATTTTATTATTTTAATGAAGACAAATCTTCGGAAGTTTATTCCAACGAAATTGAAAGTCGAGGGTTTTCCAATAACACTCTTGTTAAGTTTCCTTATCTTTCGAATAACAAAGCTTTATTTTCTTCTTTGAATTTTTATTTTAAAAGACTTGATTTTGAAGACGCTTCCGGAATTTCTTATTTGTTTGATTCTTCTCTGATTTTTGATTCCGATTCTTTGCATTCAAAAATTAATACGGGACATCATGAAAGAAAAATATTCGAAAAGTATATGCAGACGGATATTCAAAAAAAGACGGATTTTATTTTTAAAGCAAACTATTATACGTCTTATTATTTAATTTTATGTGATTTTTTTGCTGATGTCTCTTATCTCAGAAATAAATTCGACAGTAAAATTAACGGTAATTTCCGAAACAAAAAATTTGAGTTCGGGGGAAAATTTACTTTGCCGATCAGTATTTTCAATACTTCTTTGGAGCTGATTCAGGATAATTCAGATTATGATTATACTGATGACAACAACGATTCCAAAGAAAAAAACCGGCATGTTAATGCTGAAATCGGATTCAGCAGGGCAAACAAAGATACCGTTTCCGTAAGACATGAGATGAGTCTTAAACAGACTGATTTGACCGATGCAACCAGCCGAACAGACAGGGATGTTTTGCGTAATAAGTTTACTTTAAAAGCAACTGATTTCATAAGAGACAATATTTTGCTCAGAACCATTTTCAGTCGAACGGAATCTGAATATGTCTATCTTTTTTCTGAGATGTCGGGCGAAAACAAAACTCGGGAATCTTATCTTTTATCGCCCGAGTTAATAATCTTCCCCGGTTTAAGATGGGTAATTAAACAGGAATACAGGTTGCAGACAGATTATGATCTTTATTCCGAAAATCAAGGTCGCAACGATCGTTTTTTCAGAAGGATAGAGGCGAAATACTCTGTCGGTTGGGATGAGTCTTTCGGCTTTGTAAACGGAGCCGGAATCCAATCTGTTTATCATCAGGAAATATTCGCTTATCCTAAAACTGTTATGCTCGGATACGAATTTCACGCCAATAACTCTGGCGAAAAAATTTCTGATATTTTTGAAACATCGGAAGAAAAAAAATACGGAATTATTTGGTTTGAGATATGGAAATCTTATAAAAACACGGAAATTTATTTTAATCCGAGGTTTTACTTTACCGAGAACAAGGAATTTCATTTAAATTCTTATGTCGAATATTTTTTTAATTATGTGTCTTCGGCAAAATTAACTCTTAACCCTATTTATGACAGATACGATAAAATAAGTTGGAAAATTTTCTTTAATTTTAATTATTCGTTTTAATTTTTATTTTGCTTTAAGAGAGTGTTCATGTTTAAATCAAAAGTTATAAAAGCTTCGGCGGGAACGGGAAAAACCTTTCGCCTGTCTTTAGAATATATAGGTATATTGTTGAAAATGAGGAGAGTTTCGGCAGAACCGGTTTTTAAAGATATTCTGGTTGTAACTTTTACCAGAAAAGCTACGGCAGAGATTCGAGAACGTATTTTTAACTATTTGGAAATATTGACGGATGAAACTCATGAAGGTCATAATAATCTGAAATCAGTCTTGGAAAGTTTTGACGGAATTAATTGCATAATCAATTCTGATTTGCAAAATTTGAAAGACGAATATAGCAAGATGCTTTTAAATAAACACATGGTTTCGATTAAAACGATTGACGGATTTATAAATTTTATCTTCCGAAATCTGGTTGCTCCGGCAAAACAAATTTTCGATTATGTAATCGACGATAACTCCGAAGACGAAATTTATCTTGAAATTTTGAACCGTATTCTCGGCAAAGAAGAGTATTTCAACAGTTTTGAAAAGATATTTTTGCAATTTATTCAGAAAGGACGATCTTTAGATAATTATATTGATTTGATTAAAAGTTTTATTTTGCGTCGTTACGTTATAAACGAAATTTTAAGGTATGGGAAAAAAGAAAAAGACGAATTAAATTATGACGATGAAATTGTTGATCTTCTTCTTGGAAAGTTTTATGATTTTTTGACTGAGATCCTTGGAAATGAGGACGATTTAAAAAAAATTTTGAAATCCGATATTGTAAAAGTTTTTGATATTGAAAATCTTACTCCGAATAAAGAAGAGCAAATCAAGAAGTGGAAACTCCGGCATTGTCTTGACAATTCAAAATGCAACATGTACAATATCAATGATATTGCCAAAAAAAATTTCCTGAAAAAAAATGAAAAATATGAAGCAGAATTATCGGTAATTGTTGATTTAATGCATTACTTTTTGCTGGAAAAAGTTCAAAAGGAACAGTCTTATTTAATTGATTCGGCAAAGTATGTTTATGAAATATACGATGAGATTAAAATGACGGGCAATTCTTTCTCGCACAATGATTTACTTTTTTATTCCTCGGAACTTATTTTGGATGAAAATAACCGATTTGTTGCGGAAAATGAAGTTACTAATTTATTTTATGAATATCTTGCCGGGAAGTTCAGATTTTGCCTGATAGACGAATTTCAGGACACCGGCATAAGTCAGTGGAAAATATTTTTGCCTGTCTTACGGGAAATAACAGGCGGAAAAGGGAAAAAAGACGACGGCAGTTTTGTGATTGTCGGGGACGATAAACAGGCTATTTACGGTTGGCGAGGAGGAGAAAAAGAACTTCTGAATTGCGTTGAACCGTTTTTCAGGCGTTTTACCGATAATATTGTCGCAGAATCGTTGAATACTAATTACAGATCAAGCGGAAATGTTATCGAGTTTGTGAACAAAACTTTTTCGTCTTTAAACGGTATTTCCGAAAAATTGGCAAAAAACGGTATTGAATGGAATTATATTAACGTAAAACCTCATTCGGATGACAAACAAGGATATTGCAAAGTTTTATTCGATAATTATTCGGATCGCAACAGCAATGAATGTAAATCAAAACAGGAAGCATTTGAGTCTTTTGTAAACAACGTTTTGCTGAAATCTTTTGAGCAAGGAATTTCTCCGTCTTCGTCAGTTGTGCTGGCTCGAACCAATAAAGATTTATCGAAAATCGGCGAAATCCTTAAAGAAAAAAATATCCCTTATGTCTTTGAATCTGTCGGCTCTATATTGGGACATCGTCTCGTCAAACCGTTTTTTTATCTTCTTAAATGGTTCAATTTCGGTAATATAACTGATTTGTTGTTTTTCTTTCGCTCTGAGGGATTCGGAATATCAAACTCTGATTTTTTCAAAATTACCGAACTTTACCGGGGATACGGGAGAGAGAAAAAAGCGAAGCCGGCAGACCGTCGCATATTGAGTTATATCATAGATTCCGATGTTGAATTTGATTGTGATTTAAAAGATTTTTTTTCCCGGATTGCTTCTCTTAACTTAAACGTTAGGATGAAAGAACTGGTTATTTCCGTATTTAGAATATTGGATTTTGAGAAAAAATTCAATATTTCTTCTGATTATAAAAATTTATTTAAATTTATCGGCATTGCTCATGATTTTGATGAATCCAAAGAACCGGGAAGTCGAAATATTCGGAATTTTTTGCGCTATTTGGTAAAGAATAAAGATGCCGAGTTTATGAAACCTGACGGTTTGCAATGTTCGGATAAACTTCAGCTTATGTCTGTTCATAAATCAAAAGGACTTGAATTTAAGACTGTATTTTTGTTTTTGAATTTCGGATCTTATTACGGAAATTCTTCTGTGCTTGCTTTTGAAGCTCTTACTGAGTACAAAGATTATTTTACGATGCTTGATTCCGCATTGCTGATACGTTCTTCTCATTTGACAAAGTTAAAAAAAATAAACGCTTCCAATATAGAAAATATTAAGCTGATTAAGGATATGACGGAGCTTAAATATAAAAAAGAACTTATCGGAGAAGTAAATAATCTTTATGTGGCATTGACCAGAGCAAAAACGAATTTAATAGTATATAATTTGGTAAACTCCAAAGACGGAGCCGAAAAAGTTGCTTCAAAATCCGATATTTATCAAACATCCAAGTATCTTTTTAAAGTTTATTGGGATACTTTTGCTGAGGATTTGCGCGAGAATTGTTTTGAAAAAGGTGAAATTATTCCGGAAAAAGAAGAAGAGCCGGTTGCAGAGAAAGAAGAAATTTACTCGGGATTTGAAGAATTGTTTAATCCTGAATCTTCCTTAAAATGCAGTGAAGAGGATGTTGAAAATGTGTATGCGGCTGAAGCTAAAGCAGGTGAACTTGTTCACGATTTTATGCAAATGATTTATTATTTTAAGCCTCCGGAAATCGAAGCCGCCGAAAGATATATATTGAAGAAATACGGATCCTGGTTTTCAGCCGAAACAATCAAAAAGATTATTGAAACCGTTTTGATGCAGGCAGAAAAATATACTGAGGTTTTTTCGGAAGATTGGGATCATATTTTTACGGAATATATTCTCTTTGATAAAGATAAAAAAGAATGTCGCATTGATCGTTTTTCCGTTAATTTTAAAGATAAAAAAATTTTAATTGTCGATTATAAAACAGGTTCCGTTTATGACGAGTCTCAACTTGATCATTATAAAAAAATTATCTCCGAGATGAATATGTATAAACATTTTCCGAAAGAAAATATTAAGGCATTTTTTCTGCGCTTCAATTTAAAAGATATTGAATTCTAAGTTTTGTCATGTCGTGATTTTTATAACTTATGTTTATTGTTTTTTCCCTTCCGTTTGGCTAAAAAAAATTAAATTTGCAAAATATATCGCTGCATTGCGGATTTTGAACATTCAGGCATCAGAACAGTCTCGGTCTGTATGCTTAATCCGATAAAAGCGTTATAAATAATTGTTTCCCAGAGAGTTTTCTTTTAAAATAATCCCTCTTTTTAGATTGAATTTTTACTTGAAAAAAATTGCTTTTAAAGAATTATTTTTTATGAATTCAGCTTTACAAAATATTTATTGCTCATTAAAAAAAAACTGAAAATAGTTTATTTATAAGTATTTAATGCAATTATCATGAAATTCTTTGACGAATTAACTGCTTCATGAGAAATAAGCCCTGAGAATAAAATATAAGGAATTTGGGAGGTTTAATGAGAAAAAACGGATGCAGGTTCGGAACACACCGCGTGATAGAACCTGAAAATGTACTGCCTCAGCCGGCAAGAAAGGTTGACAATGACATGAGCGAAATCAGAAACAATGAAATGAAGATTGATGTAATAAGATTGAATATAGATTCGGCATCTTTTCATCAAATTTACAATAAACTGAAAGCTCAGGGAGAAGAAGATCTTGAAAAAGCTTTTGCCGAACATGTAATCGAACTTACAGACAGAACCGGGAAACATAAAAACGAAGATACCGGCTCAGGCGGAATGCTTATCGGAACAGTGAAAGAAATAGGACCGGATTTTGAAATGAAGGAGAAAGTCAAAGTCGGCGATAAAGTTGCCACTTTGGTGTCTCTTTCTCTTACGCCGTTAAAAGTAAATAAAGTAAAAAAAGTATATTTAGACAGAGATCAGGTTGATATCGAAGGAGAAGCAATTTTATTCAGCTCCGGTATTTATGCCAAATTACCGGAAGATATGGATGAAAATCTTGCTCTTTCCGTTTTGGATGTTGCCGGTGCTCCCGCTCAAGTGGAAAGACTGGTTTCCCCGGGAGATAATGTCTTGATTTTGGGAGCAAACGGAAAATCCGGAGTACTTTGCAACGCTATAGCCAAAGAAAGAGCGGGCGTTTCCGGTAAAGTAATCGGTTTATGCATGTTGGAAAAAGAAAAAGAAGAATGCCTTGCTTCCGGTTGCGATGAAGCAATAGCCGGAGACGCAAGAGACGCTATCTCAGTCATGAAAGCGGTAAAAGAAAAGACCGACGGTAAAATGGCGGATGTAGTCATCAATTGCGTAAATGTTGAAGATACGGAAATGGCTTCCATTATGGCTTGCCGGGACAGAGGAAAAGTCTATTTCTTTTCAATGGCAACTTCATTTACGAAAGCAGCTCTCGGAGCGGAAGGCATAGGAGCCGATGTCGATATGATAATCGGAAACGGTTATGCTGCCAACCATGCTTTGATTTCTTTGGAATTGCTCAGACGTAATCCCTTTTTGATGAAATTATTCAAAGAAAGATACGCCGGATAATTCTCCGGAAACTTAGTTATTTTCAGGACGGAAAGACATTTTATCTTAATGCGCTTATTTTGTCTTTCCGCCTTATTTGAAAATAACGGAGAATTGAATTTTATATAAAAAACGATTTTTTCAAAGTAAATTCAGATTATGTTTTGATTAAAATGAAAAAACATTCAACTTTTAACCCCAAAATAAAAATAATGTTTATTTTAAGAGGAAATTATGGGAAAATTAGATAAATTAAAACAATCATGTACGCCGGAAGAATGGAATGACTGGCGGTGGCATATCAGAAACAGAATATCAAGCGCCGAAGAATTAAGAAAATATATAGATTTAACTCCTGAAGAAGAGAAAGTTTTTGAAAATAACAAGTTCTCGTTTCGTATGGCAATTACCCCTTATTACATGAGTCTTATCAACGAAAATAATCCTAATGATCCGGTAAGATTGCAGGCTATACCTAAGATATTTGAATCATACATAAACGAATCTGATATGACCGATCCGCTTCATGAAGATACAGATTCTCCTGTTCCGGGGCTTACGCATCGTTACCCTGACAGAGTTTTACTGCTTCTTACCGATCAATGCTCAATGTATTGTCGTCATTGTACAAGAAGAAGAACGGCAGGCGAAAGAGATGCTCCCATGCCGAAAAAACAGGTTGACGCTGCAATCGAATACATCAAAGCTCATCCTGAAGTTCGCGACGTTATTCTCAGCGGGGGAGATCCTCTTTGTTTATCGGACGAAAGAATAGATGAAGTTTTGTCTAAAGTTTCCGCAATTGAACATGTTGACATCATAAGAATAGGCTCCAGAACTCCGGTTGTATTGCCTCAAAGAATTACCGACAGCTTGATTAATGTTTTGAAGAAATATCCTCCTGTTTACGTGAATACTCATTTCAATCACGTAAACGAAATTTCGGAAGAGGCAAAAACGGCTGTTGCCAAATTGGTAAACAACGGTATCGTTGTCGGTAATCAAAGTGTTTTGCTTAAAGGCATAAACGATCATCCGAGAGTAATGAAAAACCTTGTTCATGAACTGGTTAAAAACAGAATCAGACCTTATTATATTTATCAATGCGACCTTTCCACCGGAATTTCTCATTTCAGAACTCCCGTATCTAGGGGAATCGAAATAATAGAATCTCTTCGGGGACATACTTCAGGACTTTGCGTTCCTACTTTTGTGGTTGATGCCCCGGGCGGCGGCGGAAAAATACCTGTTCAGCCTAATTATATTATCTCTAATGCTCCCGGCAGAGTTATTCTTCGCAATTACGAAGGATTTATCACAACTTATACGGAACCGTCTTTCGAAGAGAGAAAAGATGCCGATTACGAAGGACTTTGCGCCGATAACAGGCAATCAAATGAAGGCGTAATGAAATTACTTAACGGCGAACAAATTTCTTTCGGTCCCGAAACCAAAAGAAGTAAAAGACACTAAATGAATTTAACGTCTTTGCGTAAGTATTTCTCCGATAAAGAAGTGATCGCTTTTCTCGGTTTGTCCAAAAATGCCGGGAAAACCACATTTCTTAACTGGTTTTTGAAAAATACAAATTTGGAATCAGTCGGAATTTTTTCCACGGGCAGAGACGGAGAAGAATATGATTTGGTCGGCGGGCATGAAAAGCCGAAGGTTTTGATTCCTGCCGGCTCTTTTTACGTTACTTTTTCCGGTGAAGCTCAATTTCAATCTCCCTTTGTCGATATACTGAAAAAAACAAAGTTCAAAGCGGGCGGAAAAAATCTGTGGATTATTAAAGCTTTGCAGGATTTGGAGGGCGAAATTGCAGGACCGGCTTCTGTTGCGGAACAGGAAATTTTGGCAAAAGAGTTGTTGCATTCAGGTTGTAAACATGTTTTGATTGACGGAGCCTTGGACAGAAAGTCAATTGCTTTATCTTCTTTGGTGGATGATAATATTTTGGTTGCCGGAGCAACTTTCGGCTCTCAAGACGAGATCTTGGAGGAATTGGAATACAACATCGCTCTCGGAAAAATACCGACGAAAAAATTTTCTTTCAACTGCAAAAAAGTCATTGTTTTTAAAAATAGAACAGCCTTTGAGACCGATTGCGTTTCCATTCTCGGAAACGAAAAAAATTTGATAAAAGTCATAGATGATCATGAGGCTGATACGGTTTTTATTCCGGGAGCCTTAACTGCAAACAGTTTTAAAATTCTGAAAAATATTTTCCGCAATAAAATAAAATCTGTTATATTCCCTCATCCTCTTCATATTCAAATGAAGCTTAATCAACTTAATTCCTTAATAAAATACACAGATATTTTTACATTGGAAAAGTTTCCGATTCATACTGTTTCGGTCAACAGTTTTTCTGTCAGCGGAAATCATATAAATTGTGATGATCTGCGAAATCTTGCAAAGAAAAAATTTCCTGAAATGAGAGTGATTGACGTTACGGAAGCAGTGAAATAATAAATTAGAAAATGTAAAATGTTTTCGTAAAAAAATCAGAGAAAATTCAGGAATATTCTCTGATGACAGCTGAATAAAATTGCCGGACATATTTGTTTAACATTTGTAATTTACATGCCCCTTTTCAGTTAATCTTATTTATAAAAAAATAGGCTTGGAAAGAATCCAAGCCTTAATTTCCGTAAAAATTAACTTATTAAGAAGATTATTTAAGAAGAATCATTTTTTTCGTAACAGTTTTACCGGGAGTTTCTAATCTGTAATAATAAACGCCGCTATTCAGAGCTGAAGCATCAAAATCTATGTATTGAAGACCGGCATCCATTTTTCCGTCAACAAGTTCAGCTGCAACTTGACCTTTGGTGTTATAAACCGTAAGTTTTACGTTACCGCTCATATTGTTGTAAAATTTAATAGTTGTTTTCGGATTAAACGGATTCGGATAATTTTGGTAAAGCTGAACGCTTCCGGGAAATATTTCTTCTTCCGTTCCGGTATTGTTATCATAGCCGCCAACACTTACGCACCAAGATGTCTCAGGAAACCAGAGTTCCTCAAGACGACCCCAAGCTCCGTTATAATAAGCGTAGTTGTAGTGTCCGTACGGTGAATTTTGTTGACACGGATACCAGCTGTCATTGGTTGCAGGAATCATTACTTTTACGGCAAACCAGCCTTCAAGAACTTCATCCGTGTCAATATCGATTTGGTGATAGATAAATTCATTTATCGGTCCGTCTCCTGCAAAAGAGGCAACACCGGTTAAATCCCCGATTTGCTCATCAATAATATAATCATCTTGAAATTTAATGAAAGTCCAATTCAGATTTGCAGCGCAAGACTGTCTTAAGCCAAGTTCAATCTTAGTCGGATGAAATGTTTGACCTTCCGGAATTTCAAAAGCAATAGCCAAGCCGTATTCTTCGCCGGGATAACCTGCTGCGATAGTAGCCATTGCATCGTCAATATCAACATAACTGTACCAAACAGAATCTCTGTAACTGATTTGACCGAATAATCCGCTTGCAAAAAGAGTGAGCAAGATTAATATTACTGATTTTTTCATGATATTCTCCTTTTTAGTGGGTATTTTCCGAGAATCTTTAAAATTATTCCAATATCATCAGTCTGAAAACTATTTTTTGACCGATATATTCGAACAGTTTTTATGATTCAAGACTTTTAATATTGCAAGCACAATAAAGAATATGAACTAAATTGTCAACCAAAAAACATAAACTGAAATTCATATATTTTGGACGCTGCGACTATGTTTTTACGCTTCTTTATTATCCTTTTAACTTGTTTTGTCTTTGAGACCGAAAAATTATTATTTAATTATAACTTGCCTGAAAATGAAGGAATAACTCAATGATTTTTTTGTTTTAAGTCTGATTTTATTAAAGTCAAAAATAAAAATTCGTTTTTTATTGACACTGCATTATTGCTTTTTTACGTAGATTTTAAAATTAAATTTGATTTTGTTCAAGAATTAAGGAAACGGAGAAAAATATGGAAGAAAATCTAAAATCGGATGAACCGAGAAAGCTTTTTGATGAGTTTTCCGTTCCGAGTTACGAAGAGTGGCGAGCGGAAGTTGATCGGTTGCTGAAAGGCGCTCCTTACGACAAGATAATGCTTACGAAAACATACGAGCATATCACGCTTAATCCGATGTATCGCCGTCAGGATATTGAAGGAATGGAGCATCTCAAATCATTGCCGGGGACTTTTCCGTTTGTCAGAGGAAACGATGCAGCCGGATATTTCGGCAACATGTGGGATATTTCTCAGGAAATACCTCTGATTACGGCGAGAGAATTTAATGAAGCTTTATTATCCGAATTAAATCGAGGTCAAACGGCGGTAAATATCAAATTGGATAAACTGAGCCGCATAGGTTTGAACCCTTCTGAAGATAATAAAGAATTAATCGGAGAAGACGGAACGTCAATTTCTTCTTTGAAAGATCTTGAAACGGCTTTAAACGGAATTTTTGTTGAACATATTGCTCTTAACTTTAATGCTCAATTAAGCGGTTTTGCAATTTTTGCCATGTTAAAAGCTTATTTCAAAAAACATTCTTACGATATTTCGAGATTAAACGGATCTTTGGGAATGGATCCGCTCGGTTATCTTGCCGAAAACGGTTCTTTGCCGGAAGATATCGACACTTATTATAAACAAATTGCGGAAATGATTAAATGGGCAAAAGACAATTGTCCCGATTTCAGGATTTTAAAGATAAATACTCATTGTTATCATAATGCCGGCTCCGGAGCGGTTGAAGAAACGGCAGCAGGATTCAATACCGCTTTGGAATATATGCGAGAGTTATCAAAATACGGTGTGGAAATTGCCGATATAGCCAAATCTCTCCATTTCAGCGTGTCGATAGGCAGAATGTTCTTCATAGAAATTGCTAAACTCAGAGCCGGAAGAATGGTCTGGGCAAACATCATGAAAGAAATGACGGATGACGAAGAAGCTCAAAAAATGCGCGTATATGCCAGAACATCCGAATGGAATAAAACTAAATTCGACCCTTACGTAAATATGTTGAGAACGACTACCGAAGCTTTTTCGGCGGTAATAGGGGGAGTCGAAAACCTTCATGTCGGACCTTTTGACGAAGGTATCAGAATAAGCGACGAGTTTTCTCGAAGAATTTCTCGCAATACGCAAATTATTCTTCAGGAAGAATGTCATTTCGATCAATTGATTGATCCTGCCGGCGGTTCTTATTATATAGAATGGCTTACCGAAGCTTTAGCCGGAAAAATCTGGGATCAATTTGCTTTGACCGAAGATAACGGCGGTTTGATCGCTGAACTTAAAGACGGTAAAATTTTTGAAAGAATAAATCTTGTTTGGGAACAGCGTCTGCAAAACATGAACAAACGCAAAGACGTATTTATCGGAACCAATATGTATCCCAATCTTACGGAAGAAGCTTTGGATACCGAAAAAGCTGAAGCCGAAAAAGCAAAAGAACAAGTATTGAAAGAATTTAAGTTATCAAATAAAACCCATAAAATCGAAACTTCGGAAAAAACGGAAGAAGCTTTTGAAAACGGTTTGACAATCGGTGAAATCGAAAAAAACAAAACTGAAGATTTAACCGTTACGCCCATGCCGTTCAGAAGAGCAATGGATCATTTTGAAAAATTGAGACAAGCCGTCGAAAAAAGCGAAAGAAAGCCGACCGTTTATTTGGCAAACACGGGACGGGTAAATCAATACAAAGCAAGAGCGGATTTTTCGCAGGGATTTTTCCAGGTGGCTGCCTTTGACGTAATTTACGGAAAGAGTTTCCAAACTCCCGAAGAAAGCGCCGAAGCGGCATTGGAATCAAAAGCCGATATTGTCGTTATTTGCAATATCGACCCGAATTACCCGGAAATTGTTCCGCCTTTCGCCAAAAAAATCAAAGAAGAGAATCCCGAAATCATCCTTGTTTTGGCGGGTTATCCCAAAGCTCAAATAGAAGATCATAAAAAATCGGGAGTGGATGAATTTATCCATGTGAGAGCCAATAATTATCAAATGCTTAAAACATGGGCTGAAAAATTAGGAGCAGTATTATGAAAAAGTTCCCCGTATTTTCCGGAATTAAACCTGATTTTTCTTCCGACAAAAACTTAAAATATTGGCGAGAAGCGGCTCGTAAACAAGTAGCGGAAAATTTTGATGATTTACTTTGGGAAACAAACGAAAAAATCAACGTAAAACCTTTATACACCGCAAGCGACATGAAAAATCTGGAGCATACGGATTTTGTTGCCGGGATTGCTCCCAATCTCAGAGGTCCTTACGCCACCATGTACGTCATGCGACCTTGGACGGTTCGTCAATACGCAGGTTTTTCAACTGCTGAAGAGAGTAATGCTTTTTACAAAAGAAACATTGCCGCCGGTCAGAAAGGTCTTTCCGTGGCATTTGACCTGGCTACTCACAGGGGCTACGATTCCGATCATAAAAGAGTTGTGGGAGACGTGGGTAAAGCAGGTGTTGCCATAGATTCCATTTTGGACATGAAAATTCTTTTTGACGGTATTCCTTTAGATAAGATGTCCGTATCTATGACGATGAACGGAGCGGTTTTGCCGGTTATGGCGTTTTATATCGTTGCGGCTCAGGAACAGGGCGTAAAACTCGAACAACTTGCCGGCACCATTCAGAATGATATTCTCAAAGAATACATGGTGCGCAATACTTATATTTATCCTCCGGGACCGTCCATGAAAATTATTGCCGATATTTTTGAATATACAGCAAAAAATATGCCTAAGTTTAACAGTATCAGTATTTCCGGTTACCACATGCAGGAAGCTGGAGCAACTGCCGATTTGGAAATGGGTTATACCCTTGCCGACGGTCTGGATTATATCAGAACGGGTTTGAAAGCAGGCATAGACATTGATTCTTTTGCTCCTCGTCTTTCTTTTTTCTGGGCTATCGGAATGAATTATTTTATGGAAGTTGCCAAAATGAGGGCAGCCAGAATGATTTGGGCTAAAATGATTAAACAATTTAATCCCAAAAATCCCAAATCGCTTGCTCTCAGAACTCACTCTCAGACTTCCGGTTGGTCGCTTACCGAGCAGGATCCTTTCAATAACGTAACCAGAACTTGTATTGAAGCTATGGGAGCCGCTCTCGGACATACTCAATCTCTTCACACCAATGCTCTTGACGAAGCCATTGCGTTGCCGACGGACTTTTCGGCTCGTATCGCCCGTAATACTCAGCTTTATCTGCAAAGCGAAACTTCGATTTGCCGAACCGTTGACCCGTGGGGCGGTTCTTATTACGTAGAAGCTCTTACCAATGAACTTGTGCAAAGAGCATGGAGACACATAGAAGAAGTTGAAAAACTCGGCGGAATGGCAAAAGCTATCGAAACCGGTATGCCGAAAATGCGTATCGAAGAAGCTGCCGCCCGTCGTCAGGCAAAAATTGACTCTCGCAGGGAAACCATTGTCGGAGTGAATAAATATCGACTTGAAAAAGAAGACCCGATAGAAATTCTGGAAGTTGACAATACTTCGGTTCGTCTTTCTCAAATTAAACGTCTTGAACAATTAAAAGCCAATCGAGACAACAAAGCCGTTGCATCGATTCTGAACCGAATTACCAATTGCGCCGAATCGGGCGAAGGGAATCTTTTGGAATTGGCGGTGGAAGCTGCCCGAGCAAGAGCCAGTCTCGGAGAAATATCAGATGCCATGGAAAAAAAATTCGGAAGACATAAAGCCGTTATCAGATCCATTTCAGGAGTTTATTCCAGCGAATACGCCGAAAGCAAAGATGTGGACGAAGTCCGAAAAATGACCGATCTTTTTGAAGAAGAAGAAGGACGAAGACCTCGTATCATGATTGCCAAGATGGGACAGGACGGACACGACAGAGGCGCCAAAGTAGTGGCTACCGCTTACGCCGACATGGGATTTGACGTTGACGTAGGACCTCTTTTCCAAACACCGGAAGAAACCGCTAAAGATGCGGTTGAAAACGACGTTCACGTTATCGGAATGAGTTCTTTGGCGGCAGGTCATAAAACTCTTCTTCCTCAGTTGATAGAAGAATTGGAAAAACTGGGCAGAGGCGATATTATGGTTATCTGCGGCGGAGTTATTCCGGCTCAGGATTACGATTATCTTTACGAACACGGAGCAGCTGCCATTTTCGGTCCCGGTACGGTTTTACCGGTTGCCGCCAAGAAAATTATAGTTGAGTTGAACAAACGTTTAAAGGATTGATTAAACAGGTTAGAATAAATATTAAGAAGTCTGCTTCGGCAGACTTTTTTCTCATAAAAAACGGGAGGAACAATGCCGTTTACCTTTGAAAAAATAGAAGATACGGGATTAATTGTCGTAACGCCGAAATTTTTTTACGACGAAAGAGGATATTTTCTGGAAGCTTTCAAGAAAAGGGATTTTGCTGAAAACGGAATAAATTGCGAATTTGCGCAGGACAATGTTTCCAAATCAAAAAAAGGAGTTTTACGCGGACTGCACTATCAAAAAGCTCCTTATTCCCAAGACAAACTGGTTGCCTGTTTGGACGGAGAAATTATTGACATCGTTGTCGATATAAGACCCGAATCAAAATATTACAAACAGTATTTTAAATTTTCTCTTACCTCAAATGACCGGAAAATGCTCTATGTTCCCGGAGGTTTTGCCCACGGATTTTACACGATAAGCGATTATGCCGTAGTTATGTACAAGGCATCCGCTATTTATAATCCGCAAGCCGACAGCGGAATAATCTGGAATGATCCGGAACTTGCAATAGAATGGCCGGAAGGCGAAAAAATTATCTCTGAAAAAGATTTAAATTTACCGAAGTTAAGTGAATTATGATTTCATATATTGTTGCATTTGTCTGTTTGGCTTTGTCTTTTTATTTCAGTAAAGAAAAATCCGTTAAAGCTCTTAAAATTGCCCGGAATAAATTTCTTAAAGTTTTGCCTGCTTTTTTGTTGATGCTTATTTTTGTCTCTTTGGCAATCGGATTGCTTCCCGAAGAAGTTTACTCAAAATATTTAAGCAAAGAAAACGGTTGGACATCGTTTTTAAGCGGTCTCGGACTCGGAAGCATTACAATGATGCCGGGATTTATAGCTTTCCCTTTAAGCGGAATTCTGCTTTCAAAAGGAGTCTCATATACAACTTTATCGGTTTTCACAAGCAGTTTGATGATGGTCGGAGTATTGACTTTTCCCGTCGAAAAAAAATATTTGGGCTTTAAAGTTGCTTTTGTTCGCAATCTGATAAATGTTTTTGTTGCAATTATAATTGCTCTGATTACGGGATTTTTTTACGGAGAATTTTTATGAAATTAACCAAATTTCAAATTACGGTATTCACTCTTTATGCGGTATTTATGATATTTGCTTTATCATACGGCTCTGATTACGGAAAAGCAATCGGAAATCAATTTGTAACTTTCGGAATAAACCTGCTTAAAGTTTTGCCGCCTGCTTTTATCCTCATCGGATTATTTCAAGTTTGGGTTCCCCGAGAAACCATTACCAAACATTTGGGAAAAAATGCCGGGTTTAAAGGATACTTCTGGGCAATATTATTGGCAGCCTCAACCGTAGGAGGAATTTTGGTCGCTTTCCCCGCAGCAACGGTTTTATACAAGAAAGGCGCGGGCATGAAAACAATTCTTACTTATTTGGGAGCATCGGCTTCATGTCGGATTCCCATGACCATTTTTGAAATATCTTTTCTGGGAATTAAATTCAGCCTGATTCGTTTAGCGGTTTCTCTGCCTCTTATCATAATGACATCTTCTTTAATTACTTCTTTAATCTCCCCAATACATTTTGAAGAAAATCATCCGGAAAAAGAGAGTTGATTTTGAATTATTTTAATTCTAATATTGTTTTGTAAAATAGATTTGTCTCTTGTAGATTTTTTTTAAGCCATGATACATAATGATTTTGGTTATGTGCGTTTTACAGCTTTTATCGGCAGTATCGCAGATTACATTTATTTATTTTCATCTTTTTCCCAATACTCAACCCATCTGTCATAAGGATTATATTTTATAGAGTCATTTCTATTCCATTCAATTTCAATTTTTTTTGTAGACGGATGTTCAACTAATTTATTAATAGCCTGATTAGTAATTTCAACACCTCTTGGATTTGTACCTTTTTTAGGCAATTTAAAATAAAAATCTTTTCCTTCTTTTTTAAATAATTCCTGTTGTATTTCTTTATTTATAAGATAAATACCGCCTTTCTTATTCCAATTTATATGAACTAATAAAATATCACACCCGGGAGTATATTGGTTAATGAACGCCATTGATTTTTGAGCATCTACAGTCCAAATAAGTTTAACTCCGACAATTTTCTTATTTGTTACAGTTTTAATTGATATAGGCTCATCAAACACCATGACATCTGTTTCTTTTTGAGTAATAGGAATATCTGTTTTAACATGTTTATCACTAAACTTATAAATTAAAAGAGCTATAATTATTCTCTCTCTTGCAGATCCTATTTCCATTCCTAATTTACTGTCTCTGGAATTGTCAATTTCAGCTAATTGAAATAAATATGGAAGTTTATCTTTTATTTTTTTAATAATTTCTTCATTTCTAAAAAGTTCATATATTTTTTTAGTCATTATCTCTCCATATTTCTGATTAAAAACTTCTCAATGCTTTTGGCAATATGCCAAGCAAATACAGGGGGTACAGCATTACCGATTTGTTTATATGCGCTTGATGTAGAAGGGAAAAAAATAAACTCATCAGGGAATGATTGAATTCTTGCAGCTTCTCTTGCGGATAACCTTCTTTTTCCGTTCCAGTGAAATTCTATATTGCCATGATGTTCAGCTCTCATGGTCGGTCCGGGCTTGTTTTTTAAAACAACATTATTACCTTGACCTTTATTTTTTTTTGCTTTTGACCAAAAGTGATTATCAACACTTCCTTCTTCTTTGTTTTCTAAATCACATATAGCATCATTTAATGTAAGCCATTTATCTTCTTGCAAAAAACCATCTGGCAATTCAAATGGCGGTAAAATATCTTTTTCGGTGCCAACAATTAAAACTCGTTCCCTTTTTTGCGGTACTTCAAAATTTGCAGTTAACAGAAGTTTGTATGTTACATTGTATCCAAGATTTTCAAAATCATTAATAATTTGTTTTATTGCATCTCCATTATTAATCGTTAATAATCCTTTTACATTTTCAGCCAAGAATAATTTCGGCTTTGTTTCTTTAATTACTTTTGACATTGCTTGATATAATGTACCTCGTTTACTATCAAACCCTTTTCTTTTGCCGGCATGACTGAAATCCTGACACGGAAAACCGCCTAAAACAATATCTGTATCTAAAGGCATAGGCTCATCAAATAAATTTATATATTTATTTTCAAGCAAATCTCTAATATCAGCACAAACTATATTATGTCCAAAATTATTTCTATATGTCAAGCAAGCATTAGGATCAATATCATTCGCCCAAATAATTTCAAATTTGGTTTTAGAATATTCTTTATGAAGAAACTTAAAATTGCCTTTGAACCCTAAATCAAGCCCGCCACATCCTGTGAATAAAGATAAAACTTTATAATGCTTCATTTTTGTTATCCTTCCTAATTTTGTAATTCCATCATTTTTTCTGCCGATATTGCCTCTAACCGACAAAACGAGTGTAAAATCCGTGCTTTCTTTGCCGATAAACGAAGGGTGAAATTTTCATGTCGGGGAAAATCGGTAAGTATCGGGTTTGCCGTGCCGATCACCGTTGTGTTAATATTTATTTCCTTCAATTATATAATATTTAATCTTTTCTTTTATTTATGTGAATTTTTTTAATTTCATTCATAATTTTCCCTAAATTACTGATAACATTTTACAAACACAATTGCGTTTATTTCTTGCTTTACACATTATTAAAAATAATTAATAGGATTTTAATCTCATAAAGGTAATTTTTAGAAATATGTATATAAATTTACATTGTTTTTAAGTTTTTATGCCTTAATCTTTTCTTTTGGCGAGCATCTTTTTACCTTTTACCTGAAATACAATTTCTTGACCGCATAAATAATTACGCTGTAATCACTTTTTTTGATTTATATTTATGCTGTCATCTGTGATACAGAAAGAACAATCTTTTAAACATAATATGTTTGTCAAGCTGACTTTAATATTCTGAGTTAACGATTTTTATTGCAGTTCGGTATAGATAAAATCATCTTTTTTTTATTTTTAATTTGTTGTTCCAATAGGCATTAAAGGCAATAATCTTATCTTATGCAATTGTTGAAATTTTGATTAGGAGAAATTTATACAAAATATTTAAGTAAAGATAACGGTCAGAAAGTATTATTATCTTTGTTAACCGGTTTAAAGGTGATTTTTTTACGTATAAAATAAATTGGGCTATGTCATTAAAAGTTACTGTATGAAAAAAGTTTACAATCAGAATTAATCCGAATTTTTAATATTTTTAAGTTGACTTTTCTAAGAAAAAAAAGATTTCAGATTAATTCAATATTCCTTGAGAATAAATATTCTTTCTGATGTCTGTATTATGAAAGAAGTAACTCTGATTTCCAAAATTATTAACCCGACGGGCTTGTTTTTGTAACAAAATATTATAATAACAAGATAAGCAAAATTGAAATCTCAATATGCATCCGTCGTCTTAATAATAAAAATAAACTCAAAAAAACGGAGGAAAAATGAATTGTTCATATTACGGCAAAAAAGTAAATTACATGTTACTTTTTTTATTGGTTTTAACGGCAATTTTCAATTTGAATGCCGATCCGATTTATACGGAAGACTTTGAATCCGGAAACTTGGATAACTGGCATGTTGTAAACGGGGAAGAAACAAATCAATGGTATGTCGGACAAGCCGGAGCGGCAAACGGAAGCAACGGCGCTTTTATTTCGGAAGACGGGACAAATGCTTCTTATGACATTACAGAATCTTCAATTGTATTTATTTACCGAGATATAATGATCCCTGATGATGCCGTTTTACTTAACCTTTCATTTAATTGGAAAGGCGGAGGAGAAGCTACTGTCTATGACTGGGGACGAGTTTATTGGGCAACATCCGATATTACTCCGGAAGCCGGAACAGCGTTTTCTCCTGATTATGCAGTTACAGGATTTTTAAATGATCAGGAAACTTTTACTTCAATGAACATTCCTTTGGATTTAGAGGAAGGTCAAACCGCAATGCGTTTGATATTCGGCTGGAAAAATGACGGAAGCATGGGAACGGGAGATCCGTTTTGCATTGATGATATTAGCATAGATTATCAAAGCGAAAGCGATCCTCCTGTTGCAACTAATCTTGTTATGCCGGAAGACGGAGCCGAAGATGTTTTTAAATACGGTACTTTGGAATGGGAAGAAGCATCCGGAGCAACGGGTTATAAACTTTATTTCGGAACTGACGGAGAAGGCGTAACTTCTCCTTCTTCTTTAGTTGACGGTACAAATTTAGGAGATGTAACTACTTATCTCTTCAATGACTTGGAATGGGAAGAAACATATTATTGGCAGATTGTGCCGACAAACGAATACGGAGATGCGGTTGATTGCCCGATTTGGTCATTTACGGTTATTGAGAATCCTGTTATTGTTCCGCCCGCACTTGAAACATTTGATACCTATCTTCCCGTTAACTGGAGTGAAGCCAAAGGTTTATTGGCAAATCCGACCGAGTTTACTCAAGAAACTTCTTCTTGGGCGGCAGACGGATTCGGAAATGTCGGAACTTCCGGTTCGGCAAGAGTAAATATTTATTCCACTTTTATAAAAGAATGGCTGTTTTCTCCTTATTTTGATTTAGGCTCCGGAGAACAGCAATACAAATTAGAATTTGATATTGCGCTTACTCCTTATTCCGGAACCGATCAAACCGTTTTGGGTGAAGATGACAGATTTGTTTTATTGATTAAAACCGAAGACCAGACAACTTGGTCGGAAGAAAACATTGTTTTGGAATGGGACGAATCATCATATATTTCTCCGACCGGAAATCATCAAACGGTAGATTTATCCGATTATACCGGAATTGTTAAATTTGCTTTTTACGGAGAATCAACAGTTTCCGGAGGCGATATAAACGTTTATGTCGATAATGTTTCCGTAACGGAGCAGACGGATGAAGCGCAATTGGTAATTAATGAAAGCAGTGTGGAATTCCCTGCGACGGGAGTAGGCGGAACAAGTTATTTTAACCTTGAAATAACCAACAGCGGCGGTTCCGACTTAGTAATTTCCGACATAATCGTTGATAATCCTTTCAGTGTTGACTTTACGGAAGTCATCAGCCCGTCGGAATCCGAAGATGTGCTCATTTCTTTTTCTCCCGAAACAGCCGGAGATTTTACGGATACTTTAAGAATCGTAAGCAATAATTTAGGCGGTGATGTTTTAATACCGGTAAGCGGAACGGGTTATAATCCTTTGGAAGGCGATATTATTACAAATGCTTTTGAGATTAATTTTGACGGAACGGAATATACAGCTTCCGGAAATACCGATGAATATAACGACGATTATGATTTGCCTTATGCAGATTGTCAGGATGTTGTTTATAAACTTAATTTGGAAAGCGATTATGTTATGACGATTTCTTTGCTTGAATCTGAATTTGATACTAAGATTGCAATTTACGAAGATAATTCTGATGAACAGGGATGGGTGCCGGGATCGAATAATTATATCGCTTATAATGATGACTATTACGGCAGAAATATTTCCGGAAACAGAATAATTCCTAAAGAAGAAAAAAATAAAAACAGAGTTCTGCAATCAAAAATTCTTGATCTGCCTCTTCAGCAGGGTTCATATTTTATTATTGTTGACGGATACGGAAACAACGATAACGGACACGGTAACTATACTCTTGAAGTTACCGGAACAACAAGTTCTCTTGCATCTCTTTCCGGAACGGTTACCGATGTGAATACCGGTAATCCTGTAGAGGGAGCCAATGTCTCGGTTGTCGGTTTCTCAAATGCATTGACTGATATGAACGGTTATTACCAAATAAACTCAATCGTGCCGGGAAATTATTCCGTAACGATAACTTGCGGCGGTTATTATGATTATCAGTCTGAAGATTCATTGGCAATTGAGGGAGACGTCGTTCACGATGTTGCCCTGGAACCGCTTCTTTTATCTGTTGTTACGGGAACCGTTACTGATGCTGAGACAAACGAAGTTATTCCGGGAATTACGGTAAATTACGGCGGAAATAATGTTACTGTTACTGATGAAAACGGCGAATACCGTTATGATGCTCTTTTACAAGATTCCTATACGGTTACTGCTTACGGAACCGGTTATTTCGAATACGCTTCTCCGGAACAGATCGTTGTTGATCAGGATTCCGTAAATTACGATTTCCAGATGATTCCTCATCAATACGGAATCGTCAGCGGAACAGTTACGGATCAAGATAACGGAGAAACTGTCGAAGGAGCCAACGTATTTATAAACGGAGTTAAATACACAACCGATGAAAACGGTAATTATACCGTCGGAGAAATGATTTACGGAAATTATCAGGCATATTGCATGGGATTGAATTTTTATACTGATTATTCGGTTGATTCAATTAACGTTAATGCGGAAAATATAATTGTTAATTTCTCATTGCAGCCTCATCCGGATAACGGCGATACACCCGGAACGGCTACTCCGGTTTACGGCGAAGTTAACGGAACGGTTTATTCCGTTTTTGATCAAGATGATGTTGACTGGTTTGTTTTTTATGCAGATGCTGGAACAGAATTATCAATGTACACGGAACGTCATGAAATTTCTGATGTAGATACAAAGTTCTATTTTTACGGACCTCATTCTGCAGACGGTTCGGATATTGATCTTGATAGTCCGATTGCCGTTGATGATGATTCAAACAGTGATTTCCAGCCTCATATAGACTATCCTGTAACGGATGCCGGATGCTATTTCCTTAGAGTGGCAAGTTATAATAACAGTCCTTCGAATCGTTTAGCTTCTTACGGAGATTATAAATTATTTATAGAAGGCGATGTCTATTTTGCCAATTCTCCTCAAAACTTAACGGCTGAAGTTGTCGGATTTGACGTAAATCTGAGTTGGGATTCTCCGGAGATGAGAAATTCTTCTGTAAGAACAAGAAATTCCAGAGTTACTCAAAGAGACGTTACGGCTTATAAAATATTCCGGGACAATGCTGCTGCTCCTTTGGCAACAATTTCAGGCAATGAAACAACTTACTCTGATCAAGAAGTTCCGTCTGGAACTCATGTTTATTGGGTAACAGCTGTTCATAACGGTTCAGCCGAGTCAGAACCTTCAAATGAGCAAGAGGTTACAATTGAAGAAATGACGGCTCCTTACGGACTTGAGTTATCGACAAATCTTGATTCCGTATTCCTTGAATGGAATTTTGTCGAAGCGAATTCCGTACAACATACTTCTCGCAATGCAGTTATGGCGACCCGAGAAATCAGCGGATTCAAAATATACCGTAACGATACTTTCTTGGATTATTTGGAAGAGCCGGATGCAAGAACTTACACCGATACGGGATTGGAAGCCGGAAATTACGAATATTACTTAACTGCCGTTTATTATGATCAGTACGAATCATCTCCGTCAAATATTGAAGATATTGACGTTGAGGGAGCGGACGGAAAAGAAAATGACATTATTCCGTCAGTTACGGAGATAAAAGGAAATAACCCCAATCCGTTTAACCCGGAAACTCAAATAGAATTTTCTTTGAGCAGAAACGATAATGTCAAATTAATGATTTATAATGCTAAAGGTCAGCTTGTTAAGGTACTTGTTGACGAGTTTATGAAGGCAGGAAATCATTATGTTTCTTGGCAAGGAAGAGATTCCAAAAACAGAGAAGTCGCCAGCGGAATTTATTTCTGTTCCATGAAAACTTCAAATTACAAAAGTATCAAAAAAATGATGCTTATGAAATAAAAAACGGATAGAGTATTCTCAAATCCCCGTTTCCTGTTTCAGGGCGGGGATTTTTTTATTTTTACGGGATAAGCAACAAAAAGGAAGATATATTCTCTCGTTTCGGAACGGGAATTTAAACTTTTTCATCATTTCTTAAATATTGGTTAGTTTTTATGAAAGTTTACAATTCAATTCCTTTAAGAGCCGGTTAGAGTAAGCAACATGCCTGAAAAAAACAGGCAGATAAACATTGTGAATTTTAATTCTTCAAGAAGAATTTACGGCATAAATAATATTTGGAATTGCGGTCAATCCGGGTAAAATAATCGGATTTTTCTATAAATCAGGAGCTTTTTTATTTTTCGTCAGATAATGAATAATATAATAAACGGTTTAGACTGTAAAATATGCGAATAAATAAAAAAAACCGAGGAAACCCTCGGTTTAAAAAAATGGTGGGCGCTAAGGGACTTGAACCCCTGACCACCTGCTTGTAAGGCAGGCGCTCTCCCAACTGAGCTAAACGCCCTTTTTTATCTGTGGTCGGGGCGAGAGGATTCGAACCTCCGACACCCGGTTCCCAAAACCGGTGCGCTAACCGGACTGCGCTACGCCCCGCAAATATGTTTTATTTTATCAGTTAAAATGGTGGGCGCTAAGGGACTTGAACCCCTGACCACCTGCTTGTAAGGCAGGCGCTCTCCCAACTGAGCTAAACGCCCGATAAAATAAAATGTATCAAAGAAAATGGTGGGCGCTAAGGGACTTGAACCCCTGACCACCTGCTTGTAAGGCAGGCGCTCTCCCAACTGAGCTAAACGCCCGTTAACTTTGATATATTTGTCGGCTGAAAGCGATTTTTAATCATCGCCTCCGAATGAACGATACAAAGAAATGAAACAGCTGATTTTGAGTCAAGCCTTTTTTTGCATTTAATTTTTAAAACGTGGTTCCAAGCTGAATATGCGGTTCCCATGAATTTTTCTCAAGATTAAGAGCGTAATCAAATCCGATTAATCCCAGAGGAGATTGTATTCTTATGCCGACTCCGGTACCTTTTTTCATTTCCCAAAAGTTAAATTCGGAAAGGTGATTGTAACTGTTTCCCGAATCAAAGAAGATGAGACCGCTGAACTGGTCTGAACCTATAGGGAAAGCCAATTCGCTGGAAAAGATTATTTCTCGTTTACCGCCTCCGCTTTCGGGAGCAATTGATCTGTCTCTGTAGCCGCGTATTCCGTCTTGTCCTGTTCCGCCCAGATAAAATTTTTCTTCCGGAGGAACATCTTCGGAATTGCCGTATGCAGTTACGTAACCGAATCTCCATTTATTTCTTAGAATGAATTTCCAGAATGTTTTGGTGTACCATCGAACCTCGGAGATTTGTTTGAAATAATCAAAATCTCCGCCGAACAAACCGCCTCCCAGTTCGTAATACAATGTAAATTGTGAACCTGTGGTCGGAAAGAAAATATTATCTCGGCTGTCTCTGGTAAAGGTAAAAGAAACATGGCTGTTATATTGCCAATTCAGGCTGTCCAGCCTTGCCAAACCGGTTGTTATCTGGTCATCTTTATCCTGAATGGTATATTCTTTTGCGGAAAGATAATATCCGCCGATAACTTTTGCGTAATTTAACCAGCTTACATGATGCCCCAAACGAACACCGCCCCCGTTTGTAACAACTTCGTAATTGTAATCATTATATTTTCGGTGAGAACGATAAAGATTAAATCCGGCAAGTGTTTTGGTATCAAGAATATAGGGGTTGGTAAAATCCAGATCGAAATTTTGACTGCTTCCGCCGAATTCCCAATTTAACTTTGATCCCCAAGCATTACCGAAAAGATTATTGTGAGAAATACTGAAATTTCCGACAAATTTATCTTGGCTGTTGTAACCGATTCCTCCGTTGGCGCTTCCTGATGTTTTGTCGTTTACTCTTATCATAACGTCAATATCGCCGGTCGTGTTTATCGGTTCTATGTCGAGACCTATATCCGGTTCGAAAAATCCCATGTTGTAAATATTGCGCTGAGATTGCATGATTCTGGATCTTCTGTAGTAATCGCCGGGATGTATGGATAATTGTCTTCTTATTATTTTTTCTTTGGTTCTTCTGTTGCCTGATATGAAAATTTTTCTTACTCTGGCTCTGGTATTTTCAGTTATTTTAAGGTTTACGTTAACAATATTTGCTTCTTTAATCAATTCCTGATCGAATCTTGCGTAAATATAGCCTTCTTCATAATACATGAAAGAAACTTCTTGCAGGAATTTATTGTATTTGTCCATGTTAAAAACTTCGAGATCTTTAAATTTAAATTTTTCTTCAATAGATTCGGTTGTAAATCTGTTATTTCCTTCTGTCGTAACTTTTCCGAATCGGTATTGCATTCCTTCTATGAGATAAATGTCTATTCTTATGTCTTTTCCGTTCAGGATATTTACGTCGTAAGAAATCACGTTAGCGTCTATGTAACCTTTTTTGTTGTAATAAGCAACGATTTTCTGTAAGTCTTCTTCAAAAACTTTTTCTTCGAATTTTCCGGATCTGAACCATCCTGCTTTTTTGGTTTTAATTTTTCTTGCCAGTTTTTTAGATGAAATTTCCCGATTACCGTGGAAAATAACTTGTCGGACTCGGACTTTTTCGCCTTCTTTCACATTTACGACGACATCCGTCTGATTGTTGCCGATGTCTTCAGCTTCAAAAGTTATTGCGACATTATGATATTTTCTTTCTTTATATTTATTTTTTATTTTCTTTTCCGTTTCGGCTTTTAAAAACGGAGAAAAATAAGCTCCTTTTTTTAATTCTGTAATTTTTCTTAATGTTTTGTCTTTGAATTTATTGTTTCCTTTAAATTCAACTTTTCGGACAGTCGGATATTCTTTAACTTTAAATATAAGGGCAATTCCGGAATTTGACGGTTCTTCAAATACTTTTACGTCCGAAAAGACGCCGAGTTGGTACAATTTTTTTATGGATTCGCTTACTCTGTCTACAGTTCCTGTTTCGCCTATATGGAGAGTTAAAATATTTTTTATTAAATTTTTATCTATTCTTTGATTTCCTTCAATTCTAATATCAAAAATCACATCGCTTTGAGCAAATAATATTCTGCATGAAATTAGAAAAATAATCAGAACAAGCAGTCTTTTCTGCATGTTTTCCCCCGTCTATTAAATTAATCTGTTTCTTTTTAATTAAATTGTAAACGCTTTCATTTTGCTTACGTTACAAAATAACCGTAAGAGCTTGAAATATGAAAAATCAGTCAAGAATAAGTTGCGTATTTAATCTCAAATACGATAAATTTAGGCTTAACTTATTGATTAGAAAGAAAATAAGAAATAATAACAATTGTTGCCCGATAAATGTTCAGATATCCTTTGCAAGGGTATGAAAGACAAATACGGCTTAGGAATTGACAAGGTTAAGGCAAAAAAGAACATGACCCGGCTTATTAAGAAATTAATATTTCGTCATAAAATTATGATTTATCTTTTTGCCCGACTTGTTTTTTTATATCATGATAAAAACAAAATATTTTAAACGGGAGTTTAGTTTTTGAAGCGTTTTAAAATTTTTATTTTTCCTTTAACGATCCTTACCGCATTTATTTTGCTCAGTTATGTTTACGGCAATAAAAAACGTAAAATGTTTGTTTATTCCGTTCCGGAAGACAGAGCTTATTCCGCAGAGTTATTGCATAATTTGGACGCTTTGCAAAGTTTTTGCGAAGAGGAATCAATATCCGTTTATGTTTTGGAAGTAAAAAACAAGAGAGGTTTAAAACTGGTTCAGGGAGCCGAAGATAAAATGATTCCGCCGGGTCAGACGCCGGAATTCATAAAAAATACTTGTCGGGAATTTTTCAAATAATTTTAAATCTCCCGAATTTATTCTGATTAAATCAATTTTGAAATATTTTTTTGTTTCAGGTAAAGATATTAAGATTTTTTTTGCTGAAAATACGGTCTAACTGTTTATTTCGGAGGATTTCAAATGAAAACTTTTGAAAAAGTGATGCCTATTGTAAAGAAAACGAGACGCAATGCCGCGCTGGGATTATCGATTCTGCTTATCGTAAACTCTATTCAGCTGACTATTCCCAAGATAATTCAGCATATTTTTGACGGTTTCGGAAAGTCGGGTTATACGCATTGGGATGTGGCAAAAAGCAGTTTGTTGATTGCCGGACTGGCTTTGGCTATAGTTGCGTGTCGTTTTTTTTGGCGAATTTTAATTATCGGCGGATCTTGGCTTATTGATCGAGATTTGAGGGACTATTTTTACAAACATTTGATGTTGCTTCCTCAAAATTTCTTTAATAAATCCAAAACCGGCGATTTAATGGCTCATGCGACAAATGATATAAATGCGTTGAGAATGCTTTTCGGCATGGGTTTTATTGCGGCTGCCGACAGTTTATTTCTTACGGTCGCTTCCTTGATTTTCCTGATAAGCATTAATCTGAGACTTACTCTGCTGGTTATAATCCCTTTGCCGATATTGTCCGTATTCATTGCGGTGATGAGTAAAAAAATTCATCACAGATTTTTAAAAGTGCAAAACGCTTTCTCTTTTTTATCCGGTACGGTTCAGGAAAATATTTCCGGTATCAGAGTAGTGAAATCTTTTGCTCAGGAAGACAACGAACTGGAAAGAATGTCAAAAGCTTCTTTCGATTATCTTTTAAAGAATATCGATATGGTAAAAATAAACGGTTTATTTAATCCGGTAATGGGAGTTATTATTTCCGGCTGTATGGGATTTGTTTTGATTTTCGGAGGCAGGGCAGCTGTTCTCGGCAAAATAACCGTAGGCGAATACATTGCATTTTTTTCTTATTTGGGGATGATGATTTGGCCCATGATTGCCATCGGCTGGATAGTTGATCTTTATCAAAGAGGGACGGCATCATTAAAAAGATTGAATCGGATTTTTTTTGAAGATCCCGAAATAACCGATGAAAAAGCCGATTTTTCAATTAAGGAATTGTCAGGGAACATATCCGTTAAAAATCTTTCTTTTCGCTATAATGACGATTCTCCGCAAATATTTAAAAATATCTCTTTGGAAATCAAAAAAGGAGAAACGTTGGCAATTGCGGGAAGAACAGGTTGCGGAAAAACAAGTTTTATCGATTTATTGACCAGAATATACGAAGCGGAAGAAAACACTTTTTTCTTGGACGGACATGATTTGCGAACCGTTCCTTTGGATGTGCTCAGAAGCAACATTGTTACCGTGCCTCAAGATATTTTCCTTTTTTCGGATACGGTTTACGAAAATATAAAAACGGGTAATCCCGATGCTTCCGACAAAGATGCGGAAAGAGTGGCTAAAATTGCAAACGTTTATGATGATATTATTGAATTTTCGGATGGTTTCAATACCGTAATCGGAGAGAGAGGCGTTACTCTTTCCGGAGGTCAAAAGCAGAGAATTGCAATAGCGCGAGCTTTTTTGAGCGATCCGGAAATATTGATTTTGGATGATTCTCTTTCGGCGGTCGATACTAAGACGGAAAGCAATATTTTGGACAGATTAATTCAATTCAGAAAAAATAAAACAAATATTATAATTGCTCACCGAATTTCTTCCATTCAACATGCCGACAAAATAATAGTTTTGGAAGACGGAGTAATTTCCGAATCGGGAACTCATGAAGAATTGCTTAAAAACAACAAATTGTATAAGGATATTTTTGAAAAGCAGCAGCTGAAAGAAAAGCTGGAGGAAAATTGATGTCAAAAGAAAAAAAATACGGTTTGGAGCAAGACAACATTAATGGAAAAGTTTATGACGGAAAGATGATTATCAGGCTTATCGGTTATCTTAAACCCTATAAGTTTCATGTCTTTTTCGCTGCCCTCTTGCTTTTCATCCTGACAGGAATTGCTCTGGTTATGCCCTTGATTACGCAAACGGCAATAGATAAATTTATCGTTTCCGATATTTCTATAGTAAAGCTTTCGGACTCTGAATTAGCCGTATTTAAGAAAAAATACGGAAAGTTGAAGTTGGAAATATATGAAACAAAGAAAATAAATTACGTTTTAATCCCCAATAAAAAACGTTTTAAAATTGAGGACAAAGATTTTGAGTTATGGAAGAAAGACGGTAAAACGGTAAATGAACGTTATATTTTTATTGCAAACACGGAAGAAAACCGCAATCTTCTGAAAAATTTTGAGAGTTGCGCGCTTAACGACAAAAAATTGGCGGTGCCGGAACGAATTATCAGCGAAATAAATGAGAAAAAACTTCTTTCTCCCGAGCAAATAAGGACTTTGAGAGAATCATCTCTGCACGGAATATTGATCTTCGGAATTATTTATTTTGCTTTGATTATTTTACGCTTTATTGTTGAATACGCGCAAATTTATATTGTTAATTATGCTTCCCAGCGAGCCATGTACGATTTAAGAAGAGATTTATTCAAGCGCTTAAATCACATGCCCTGTTCTTTTTTCGATAAAAATCCCGTGGGAAGACTTGTTACGCGAGTAACAAACGACGTGAGAACTTTGGATGAAATGTTGGGTAACGGTTTTATCAGCATAGTTCAGGATTTGGGAATTTTATGCGGAATCATCGTCATTATGCTTGTTCTTAATTGGCGTTTGGCATTGGTTTCGTTCACTGTTATGCCGTTTGTCGGTTTGGCATTGTATTTTTTCAGAATAGAATCAAGAAAGGTTTATCGTTCGGTCAGAAAAAAATTGGCTGAATTGAATGCTCGTTTATCGGAAGATATTTCCGGAGTAAAAATTATCAGACTTTTCAATCAATACAACAATAGACTTAAAGACTACCGGAAAATCAATAAAGAATATTATGACTTATCTTTGAAACAATTGAAAATTATGGCAGTTTTTCGTCCTTTGATCAATGCTTTCAAATATTTTATTTTAGCTTTGATTCTTTGGTACGGCGGTGGAGAAGTTCTTAAAAATTATCTTTCTCTCGGGATGCTGATGGCGTTTATTCGTTATATTGAGCAGTTTTTTGAGCCTTTGAACAGAATCAGCGAAAGATTTAATGTTTTGCAAAGCGCGATGTCCGGAGCGGAAAGAATTTTTGATCTTATGGATAAACCTGTTGCCGATTATCATTTCGGCAAAACTTCCGACTCAAAACTGAAAGGCGATATAGAATTAAAAGACATTTGGCTGAGTTACGGACAGAATGAAGATTATCAGCTGAAAGGAATCAATCTTAAAATAAAAGCAGGCGAAAAAATTGCTTTGGTGGGGCATACCGGCTCGGGAAAGACTTCCGTCATAAATTTAATTTGCGGCATGTATCCTTTCCAAAAAGGCGATTTGTTGATTGACGGCAAAAGCATAAAAGATTATGATTTGAAAGATTTGAGAAGCAATATCGGAACGGTGCAACAGGAGGTTTTCCTTTTCAGCGGTACTGTCAGGGAGAATATTACGCTCGGCGATACTTCGATTACGGACGAAAAATTGGAAGAAATTGCCCGTTATGTCAATGTTCATAATTTTATTAATTCTCAAAAACAAAAATATGATGAACCGGTTATGGAAAGAGGCGCGACTTTTTCCGTAGGTCAACGTCAGCTTATTTCTTTTGCGAGGGTTTTGGCTTATGATCCGGCTGTTTTTGTTTTTGACGAAGCAACTTCCAATATCGATACCGAAACCGAGTTGCTGATTCAGGACGCAATCGAAAAGTTAATGAGAGGCCGAACTTCCGTAATTATTGCCCATAGACTTTCGACTATTAGAAATGCCGACAGAATTATTGTTTTGCACAAAGGAGAAATCGCCGAACAAGGTTCTCATAAGGAGCTTTTGGAAGCTAAAGGCAAGTATTACGATTTGTATCGTTTGCAATATAAACCGGCTTAAAAAGTTTAACGATTGTGTAGATTTTTCAATTTAAATATTGTGCTGCAGATGTTGCCTATAATATGAAAAATACAGTTTGACTTTCGTTTATTTTAATCTTTACAATTTTAAGACAATAAAATTTTATGTCGATTTTCAGTTAAGAAACATGTCGTTTCATAATCGGAGAAATTATAATAATGCCGATAAAATCATAAAAAGTCAACCGGTTAAGGAATATGAACCGGTCGGGAGGAAAAATGGAGTATCCCTTTAATAAAATAGAAAAAAAATGGCAAAAAATTTGGTATGAAAAAAAGATTTTCAGCGCCAAAAATAATGATAAAAAAGATAAATATTACGTATTGTCTATGTTTCCTTATCCGTCCGGAGCATTGCACATGGGACATGTATCCAACTATTCCATAGGGGATGCCGTTTCTCGTTTTAAACTTATGCAGGGATATAACGTCATGCAGCCGATGGGTTACGACGCTTTCGGAATGCCGGCGGAAAACTTTGCCATAAAACATAATTCTCATCCTAAAATAACGACAGAAAAAAATATTGAAATAATGCGCGAACAATTTAAAAGCATGGGCTTCGGTTTTGATCGGGAAAGAGAAGTATCGACTTGTCGTCCGAACTACTATAAATGGGGACAATGGCTTTTTAAAAAAATGTACGAAAAGGGATTAGCTTATAAAAAAGTCTCTTTTGTCAATTGGTGCGATGATTGTACCACGGTGCTTGCCAACGAACAAGTCGAAGACGGTCAATGCTGGCGTTGCGGAAGTTCGGTTCGCAAAAAAGAATTGGAACAATGGTTTTTTAAGATTACCGATTATGCGGAAGAATTATTGGATTTCTCCGGCGTAACGGACTGGCCGGATCGGGTAAAGACTATGCAGACTAATTGGATCGGGAAAAGTTTCGGAACAAAAATAGATTTTAAACTTGAAAATTCCGATAAATTAATCCCGGTTTTCACTACTCGCCCCGATACGATTTTCGGAGTAACTTTCATGGCGCTTGCCCCGGAACATCCGCTTGTATCCGAATGGTTAAAAAATGAAGCTGAAAATTCCGAATTTTTAAAATTTTGTCAAAAAGTAATGAACGAAGATCAAATTACCCGTTCTGCGGATGATACGACTAAAGAGGGATTTTTTACCGGCAGGTATTGCATAAATCCCGTAAACGGCGACAGAGTACAAATATGGGTTACCAATTATGTGCTTACCGATTACGGAACCGGAGCCGTTATGGCTGTTCCGGCTCATGATCAACGCGATTTTATGTTTGCCGAAAAATATGATATTCCGATGAAATTGGTTATTGATGATCCGAAAGAAAAAATTGATCTCGAAAAAATGACGGAAGCCTATGTCGATGCCGGAATTTTGGTTAATTCGGGAGATTTTGACGGTGAAAAAAGCAATGTCGCCAAAAATAAAATTTCTCAATGGATAGAAGACAATAATTTCGGAGAAAAAACAGTTAATTACAGACTTAGAGATTGGGGCGTTTCCAGACAAAGGTATTGGGGAAATCCCATTCCCGTCATAAATTGCGAAAAATGCGGAACCGTTTTGGTACCTGATGAAGATCTTCCTGTATTGCTGCCCGACAATGTCTCGGTGGGAAAAACAACTCAAAATCCTCTTTTAAGCGTAGAAGAATGGGTAAATGTTGCTTGCCCCGAATGCGGAGGAGAAGCTCGCAGAGAAACCGATACCATGGATACTTTTGTGGACAGTTCTTGGTATTTTGCCCGCTACACGGATGCTTTGAACAGCGAAAAAGCTTTTGAAAAAGAAAACGCCGACTACTGGCTTCCGGTTGATCAATATATCGGCGGAATAGAACATGCCTGCATGCATCTTCTTTACGCCAGATTTTTTCATAAGTTTATGCGTGACTGCGGCTTGGTTAATTCAGACGAACCTTTTGCCCGACTTCTTACCCAAGGCATGGTAACGAAAGACGGAGCAAAAATGTCGAAATCCAAAGGCAACGTGGTTGATCCTCAGCCTTATATAGACCGTTACGGAGCGGATACAATTCGTACTTTCATGCTTTTTGCGTCTCCGCCCGAAAAAGATGTGGAATGGAGCGACGACGGCGTAACCGGAGCTTTCAGATTTTTGAACAGAGTGTGGCGTTTGATTGACGAAAACAAAGATTTTATCATAAAAAACAATAAGAATTACGAAGATAAAAATATAAGCAAAAAAATGCAGGATCTTCGTTACAGCGCGCACAGTACAGTCAAAAAAGTAATTGAAGATACGGAAGAAAGAATGCAGTTTAATACTGCTGTAGCCAAGATAATGGAACATACCAATAATCTTTATTCGGTTTTGCCTGATTTGAACAAATTAAACGAAAACGAAGCGGCAATATTTGCCGAAGGCTGCGCGATATTGCCGGGACTTTTGTATTTTACTGCTCCTCATATTGCGGAAGAACTGAACTTTATTTTGGGAAACGAAAATCTTGTTCACGAAAACGGGCTTCCCGGATTTAAAGAAGAATATACAAAAAAATCAAATGTTACTTACGTAATTCAAATATCAGGTAAAATTCGCGGAAAAATAGACGTTCCAGCCGGCACGGATGAAGAAACCGTCAAAAAACTTGCTTTGGAAGTATCTGCCGTTCAGAAAAATACAGAAGGAAAGAGCATAAAAAAAATTATTGTAATTCCCGATAAACTTGTAAGTATTGTTGCAAAATAAGCATAGTCTTACATCTTCCGAAAATAAAAGGATCAGATTTTTATGAACAAAAAAGCCGTCATTGTTATTGCTTTGTCGATAATGTTTTTCTCGTTGTCGGCACAACAATTGCCGATAAAAAATTACTCCGTCGCAGACGGATTGCTGGAAGACTCGGTTTTTCAGATTTCTCAGGATGATAAAGGTTATATTTGGATTCAAACTGACAACGGAATTTCCAAGTTTGACGGAGAGAATTTTACTAATTATACGGAAAAAGACGGCTTAATTAAAAATATCTCAGTCTATTCTTTTTTTTCCAAAGGGAGTTTTTATTCTTTTTCCGATACGGAAATGAGTGTTATAAAAAATGATTCAATCAACTTGTTCGGAAAGGATTATTTTTCATCTTATTTCAATGACTCGATAGTTTCTTTGCAATTTATGTCCGTGGATGATGAAATTGCTGTTTACGGTTTGTCTCAGAATAAAATTTATGTTTATGATGATGCTGAAAATAAGTTTGATTTAAAACATGATTTGAAACCTCAAGTTATTTTGACCGAAGATAAAAACGCTTCTTTTTTGTATCCCAACGGCATGCTTATTTTAGACGGGAATAATATGAAATTTGTCCGTCTGGATACCGGTAAAATTTTTGATGTTGATTTGCCGGATTGGGATTTTAATAAGAAAAACGATTACAGCTTTTTTAAATACGTTCCTTCCGTGAAACCGACGAAATATCCTGATGAAAAGCTGGAAAATATCTTTTGCTATGAGTATAAACCCGACGGTTCGGCTTCTTTGCTCTACTTTGATGATTTAAGTAAGAAACCTGATGTTGTTTTTAAAGATAAATTTTATGTAAGTGTTTACAGCCTTGATAAATACAGAAATTACGGTATTTATTCTGACGGTGAAAATGCTTATTATACAGATTCTTTCGGTCATATTTTCAAAATAAATATACTTAACGGACGTAAAGAAAAATTCGACAGGATTGAAGGTTTATTGCCTTATGTCAGAATAAGATTTGTCTTAGAGCATGAGGGTTGGTTTTGGCTGGCAACCAATTGCGGAGTCTATAAATATAATCTTGAGACCAAAGAACTCAAACATATTACCATTGACGAGGGATTGAGCAGTAACCTTATTTCAGGTTTTTTTATCGATAGAGAAAATGATGTTTGGATTATTACCGATAATAACGGAGCTGATTTTCTGATTCCTTCCAAATTTGAGACTTACTCTGCTAAAGACGGCATGCCTTATTCCGAAACAACCGCTTCGACTCAAACTTCCGACGGAATAATTTGGACATCCACTTACGGGGGACTTTATAAAATCGAACCCGGGGAAAAACCGGTTTATTATAAATTGGATAACAATCTTCCCGAAAAAGATACTTGGGGTATTTTTGCCGACAGCAATGATATTATCTGGTTGAGTACGGTTGACGGCAGGATATTTAATTTTGACGGTAATAAATTTACCGATGTTACTCCCGAAAATTTTATCAAACAGATTTCAATTACCGTTTTTTTTGAATCTCGGTCGGGTGAAATATGGGTACCTTATTTTGACGGAATGTTAATTTATAAGGACCGTAAGTTCAGATACGAAAAATTTTCCGGCGGAGCATGGATTTATAAATTTAAATATGATCCGAAAGGTAAAAAAATCTGGGCTTCCGGAGGAAGCGAAGGACTTTTCGTATTTGATGAAAAAGGGCGTTTTTTAGATCAATTTGAAATAGACAAGGATCTTTTTGATTCGCAAATTGTTGATTTTATGTTCATGGATGATGAAACTATCTGGTGCGTTACTTACGGCTCCGGAATTGCCGTTTTCGATTCTAAACGAGATAAGTTTACCGAAATGATTCAAGAGCCTTTTGAAAATTCTCTTATCATGAAATCAGCAGTAAGAGATTCATTGGGAAATATTTGGTTCGGTACGGTTAATTCCATTTACAGGTATGACGGCAAAGATTTTATAAAATATACGGAGAACGAAGGATTGCCGGGAGGTTCATTCAGAACCATAGGAGCTTACAGAGACATGTCAGGAAATCTTTGGTTTAATTCCTCATTCGGCATAGTAAAAGTTGATCCTTATTCCTGCCTTGAAGATACAATTCCGCCTAAATTATCTTTTTCTTATGTTGAAATAAATAAGAATAAGTACTTGGATGTATCGAAAATTCCGGAATTAAGCTATAAAGACAGAAATTTTGTTTTCAGTTATAACGGTATAGATTTCAGAAATTCGAAAAATATTGAATATTCTTATTTCCTGGAAGGTTTCGATGAAAAACCTTCTGAATTTTCCAAGGATAAAAAAGTTGCTTATACAAATATCTTGCCCGGCAATTATACTTTTCATGTCAGAGCTAAAGATGCGGCAGGTAACGTAAGCAAAGAAATAAGCTGCAAAATAATTATAAACAAACCTTGGTTTATTCAACTTAAAGCTGTTGTTTTGTATGTTATTTTTCTATTTTCCGCAGTGTACTTGTATACCAGACTGAGAATTTACAATTATCAAAAAAACAGCGATAAACTTAATGCCGTTGTTGAAGAAAGAACTAAAGAATTAAAGTTGAAAAACAAACAAATACACGACAGCATGAATTATGCCCGTCGCATTCAACAGTCAATTCTTCCCGATGAAGAAGAAATGAAAGAATATTTCACGGATATGTTTCTTATTTATAAACCCATGTACATGATTTCCGGGGATTTTTACTGGTATTATCGAAATGAAGAATATGATTTTATTCTTTCGGCGGATTGTACTGGACACGGTATTTCCGGGGCAATGCTTGTTATGGTCGGAAAAATTCTTCTTATTAAATTGGTGGAAAATAAACATATTATCGAACCGGCTGAAATACTTAATATGCTTCATGAAGATTTCAAAGCTGTTCTCAGGCAGGATACGGATTTTGAATCAATTCGCGACAGTATAGAAATAAGTCTTTGCCGAATAAACAGAAATACTGATGTATTGACTTTTTCTGGTTCGAGAAGACCGGTTTACAGGTTTACCGAAGAAAACGGTAAAGGCGAACTGATAAAAATAAAAGGGGAAAGATTGTTTATCGGCGGTAAAAGAAAGAATGAATCTCGATTTACTCAAAAAGATATACAGTTGAAAAAAGGAGATATGCTTTATCTCTCTACAGACGGTTTTATCGATCAATCAAATCCGGAAAATAAAAAATTCGGATCAAGAAAATTTGAAAAATTATTGGAAGAATACGCTCCGAAGCCTCTTTCGGTACAAAAACGTTATCTTTGCCATGATCTTGAAGAACATATGCAAGACGAAAAACAAAGAGATGATATCACTGTTCTCGGCATCAGAGTTTAAGCCGAATAAAAAGGATTTCGATAAGCCTTTTTAATAAATCATGTTACGAAAAATTTTTCGTAAAGAACTTTTATAATCTCAAATATAAAGTTATGCTGTCTCGCTCTTCGGCAATCGTAAAATTTGTCGTAATTTGTCTTCTGTTTGGTCTTTATAAGAAGCCGGTACGAATTTAAAATTTGATTTATAGACAAAGATATAATTGCCGTAACCAAAGATTTTTTATTTGATTCAGGTTTGCTTATAAAACGAGTTAAAGACCATGCAAACGCAATTTCACGATGTGTTTTTTTCTTATTTTGGGATAAGTGAATAAGCGATTTAAAAACATGTTTAAAGAGGAAATTTGAGGTTTTAACTTTTTATTTTCAGGGGAAGCGTCAAAATCGATATAAACTTTCTTTTGGGCATATAAAAGAGCTTTATCTATAATGTTTCCCGGATGATTTAATGTCTTTATCAATTTAATGTTTAATTCTTTTCCTGTCAAAAAAGACGGACTTATTGCAAAAGGCAGACAGCATCTCGTGAGAAAGTTTGATGCCGCTAAAATTATCTTATCCGAAATCCTCGCAATTCCTTTATTTGCGGGAATTGAACGAATAAGAACAAGATCAACCGGATAATTTTTTATTTGATCGATGATTTTTTTTATTTTTTGGGGATATTTTTTTAGACAGTTTCCTGTCGCAACGACATAATCGCCTGACGCTTTGGGAAGAGCCGATGCAATCAGGTCTGTATAATTTCCCGGATTTTTGCGACTGATGATTTTAATGTCGTCATATTGAGAACGCAAATCAAAAAGAATCTTAAGAGAATTATCGCAACTTCCGTTATCAATAAAAATAATATCTGCTTTATATCCGAAATTTTCTGCCGAAAGGAAAAATTCTTCCGCTGTTTGTTTAAGCGTATTTTCTTCGTTTTGAACAGGAATAATAAAAGAAATTTCAGTTTTTTTCATAATTACTCGCAATTGTTTTTTTGTTAATAATATTAAATTAAAGGCAAAGATTACCGTTTACATGTCAATATTATTTTGAGGGTAAAGATTATTTGCTGCCATAAATGCGGATTATCGGCGAAATATTATTTCATGACTATATTCGGAACAGTTTAGCGACAGACAGATTTTTTGAAAAAAAAACTTCAGTTTTACATCAATTTATTGACAACAAAAATTCTCTATGGTTTATTGAACCTTTGTCGGAAATAAAATGCGCGATACCGGTATTTTTTCCGTAATTTTTAATATTGATTTAAATTAAAGGAGAATTATGTTTATAGATTTTGCTCGCATCAAAGTTAAAGCCGGACAGGGAGGAATGGGGTGTATCAGCTTCAGACGAGAAAAGTTTGTTCCCAAAGGCGGTCCCGACGGAGGAAACGGCGGTAAAGGAGGAGATATTATCGCTAAAGCCGACGAGAATATAAATACTTTGACGGTGTATCGTTTTAATAAATTGTTTAAAGCAGATAAAGGCAAAAACGGAAGCGGCAATAATAAATCGGGACATTCGGGAGAAAGTAAAATCTTATTTTTCCCGTTAGGCACGGAATTTTTTGATATTAAGGACGGTAAACATGAAAAAATAGGAGATCTTACCGAACATAATCAGGAATTATTTCTTGCCAAAGGGGGAGACGGCGGACACGGAAATGCTCATTTTGCCACATCTCAAAATAAAGCTCCGCGAAGAGCGGAAGACGGATGGCCCGGAGAAGAACGAGAATTGGAAGTTGTCCTTAAGCTGATGGCTGATGTCGGATTGGTCGGGTTCCCGAATGCCGGAAAATCAACTTTGCTGAGTTCTCTTTCGCATGCGGTACCTAAAATTGCGGATTATGAATTTACGACATTGGAACCTTCGCTGGGCGTAATAAACGTTTCCGATTATCAATCTTTCGTCATGGCGGATATTCCGGGAATAATAGAAGGAGCTCATGACGGCAAAGGTCTGGGAATACAATTCTTAAGACATATACAGAGGACAAGAGTTTTGTTGTTTCTGATTGATGTTGAATCAATCGATCCTTTCAAGGACTATCAAATTTTGAAGAAAGAAGTACATCTTTACGATCCTTATCTTGATCAAAAACCTCATTTGATTGCTTTAACGAAAATAGATAAAATACCCGAAGAAGACAGGCAAGAAATGTTAAATATGATAAAAACGGAATTTGAAACAAAGCTTCGAGAAAATATTACGGCTGTTTCTTCGGTTGCTGATTTGAATCTGAAAAAATTAAAGTTTGATCTTTTTGATTTGGTAAAAAAAGAAAATGAGAAATATTGCTGATATAAAAGATTGGGTCTCTCTTTTAAAAGCTCCCGAATTAAAGAACAGGCAAATAAGAGAATTGATAAAAATTTTCGGGAAACCTCAATCTTTTTTGAATCAAGGATTTGATATTTTTAAAAATTGCAGCTTTTTAACGGAAAGCCAAAAGAAAATATTGGCAGATATTCCCGTGCCGGAAGAATGGTCTCGCATAGAAAATCTTATAGATAAATTTGATATTCATTTCATTTCCTTTTTTGACGATGATTATCCTCCTCTTTTGAAAAATATCTATGAACCTCCTTTATTTCTTTTTTACAGAGGAAAATACGAAAGAAAATATTTTAAAAACTGTCTTGGAGTGGTCGGCACCAGAAAAGCGACTTCTTACGGTAAATCGGTAATCGATAAAATTTTGCCTGCCGTAATAAAATCAGGATTTACGGCGGTCAGCGGGTTGGCTTCGGGCATAGATTCGTTTGCTCATGAAACATGCGTCAAAAATAACAGGTATAATATCGCCGTTATGGGTACAGGATGCGAAAAAATTTATCCGGCAAAAAACAGATTCTTAGCAGAAAAAATTATTGAGAACGGTATTCTTTTTTCCGAATTTTTACCCGGTTCCGAAGTCGAACGTTGGAATTTCCCGACTCGAAATCGCATTATAAGCGGACTTTCCCGAGGGGTTTTGGTTGTGGAAGGAGGGATAAAAAGCGGAGCCTTGCTCACGGCAAGATTTGCGCTTGATCAAAACCGAGATCTTTTTGCCGCACCGGGAGATATTACAAGAAACCAATCTGCCGGTCCCAATTATCTTTTAAAACAGGGCGCGGTTCCCGTGTGCGAGCCGGAAGATATTTTGGAGCAATACGGTTTTAACAAAATTAATGAACAACAGGAATTATTTCCGGAATTAACCGGAAAGGAAGACCATATTTTCCAGATTTTACTGGAAAATAAACCTCAGATATGCATAGACGAAATTGTTGTCAAATCAGGTTTGAACATATCTGAAGTCTCTTCGGTTTTATTTATGCTTGAGATGAAAAACGTTATAAAATTCGTATCCGGCAACAAAGTTGCGCCGTTATTCTGATTAAAGAAACTGAGAATTAGAAATTATGTTAAAAAAAATAATTTTTATTTTTTTTCTTATCTCTTTGGGAAGTATATGTTTCGGCGAAGAAATACGACATGTCGTATTTTTGAGTTCTTATAATTTGAATCGTCCTGACGTAAGCAGAATTTATGATGCTTTTGAGACGATAATTAAATTATCCGAAAAGCCGGTTTACCCTGTTCCGATTTCTCTTAATGCCGATAAGGGCTGCAAATCTCATATTTATGTCGATACGGGAGATGCTTATCTTAATTTGATAAAATCTTATTCTCCGGCATTTATTGTTGCTGTCGGAAACGAAGCCGCCGAATTTTGTTTGCGTTGCAACGATGATCATTTTTCCCATATACCCGTACTTTTTGTCAATGTCAGTAAAATGGTTTATTCTTCTGACGATTTACCTGAAAATATTCGTTTTATTCCGTCTGACGTATGTGTTAAGCATCAGCTTAAACTTGCTGAAAGAGTTAATCCCGATTTGGGTAAAGTTTATGTGATTACCGATAATAAAACTAAAACCGGAAACGGTTACAGAGAAGAATTTTTTTGTAAATTAAATAATTTTGATTCAGAATATAAAATTGTCTTCTGGGATAATTTGGAACTTGAAGATTTCATTAAAAAACTTGGTAATCTGGAAAATAATGATGTGATTTTTATCGGCGGTTCAGTTGTTGATCAATACGGACATTTGCTTGATCTGAATGTTTTGACTGAAACAATTAATGAAAATACTTCTGCTTTGCAATATGTTTTTTGGGACTATCAGCTCACTCCTTACACTTTGGGAGGATTTGTCGTAAATTTCCAAAAGATCGGGATTTTTTTGGGTGAAGCGGTTATGGAATATTTATTGAACGGAGTTATGTATAATAAATATGAAAATGAAGAGGTTTCTTTTTCCGAATACATCTTTAACTTAAAAATTATCGAACAAATAGGCATAAATCAATCTCAGCTTCCCAAACCTTATAAAAAGTACAGTTCTCGTAATAATTTCATAAATGACGTTAATCTTTTATATTCATTAATAATCTTTTTGCTCCTTATTATTATTGTACTTTTAATTGCGAGAACAATAGAACCTTTTTACGTTGCAATCGAAAAAACTGTTTCTCTGAATAACGGAGCTTATATCTTTCTTGACAGGGCAAAAAGAGTTATCCGTTCTGATTTTTCCGACAAATATTTTGATTTCCTTTCCGGCGTTTTTGCCGGCTCGATGTTTTCGGAAGATAATTTTCCGAAAGATTTTGTTGAGAGCATTAACAGAATAATCAATAAAAAAGAAATGGATAAAACTGTTAATTTTGAATACAAAAATGATAAAGTATTTTATCTCGGACGAGTAACTTCTTATTTTAACAATAAAAATAAACCGGAATATTTTATTGCCCTGGAAAGGAACGATACGATAAATAAATTTACCGACGATTTGATTAATTTTAAAGAAGATTTAAATATTCTTTTTGAGATATTTTCCGGACCGGCTCTTAAGATCGATAAAACTTTTTATATCCGAAAAGCCAATAAAGCTTTCAGAAAACTGGTTGATTTGCCTGAGGTGGAAATAACCGGTAAACACGTATCTTATTTTATTGACTCTGTTGATAATTCTCCGGTTAACGACAATTTTTTAAAAAAATCCAAAAACCGAGACGTAAAATTTATTTCCGGCAATTTTATTGAAAGAACGGTTATTGATTTTGTTCCCGTATGCGGCTCTTATTTTATGTTATTCGGTAAAATAACGGAATCTTCTTTAAAGCAAATGTCATTTAAAAAAAAGAACAGATTTTTTTCTTTTTCCCTGCTGATGAGTAAAATATCAGATAATATTGAGAATATTGTTTCCGATATTTCTGAACTTAAAGCAATAGAAGAAGAAATCGAAAATAAAGAAGCAGTCGTTAAGTTGCTTAAAATTAAAAGATCAATAAAAAAGGAATTGGACAGCTTTAAAAATACCGGCGTATTTAATGAAAAAGCAATAATTAAGCAACAAAAATTAAATTTGAGCCGAAGCATAAAAAGAATTACCTCAAAAATAGAAAAAAATAATCCGAACTGTCCGGGTTTTAAAATTATATCTTCCGATGAATTTATTATTGAAACAGACAGAAAAATGTTCGGTATTTTAATTTGCGAATTATTGAAAAATGCGTTACAAGCTTCTTTGGAAAACAGGACTGAAAAACCGATAAATATCTATATTTTTGACGAAACGCTTGAGAAATCCCAAGAATTGTTCAGCCGTAAAATCGGGGCGGGAAAATACCTTAAAACAGAAATAATCGATTACGGGGCAGGTATTCCCGAAGAAAAATTAACCCGAATATTCGATCCTCTTTATTCAGCTTGGAAAGATAATAAGCATTCCGGAGTCGGCTTAACTTTCGTCAAACAAATCCTTGATTTGCTGTCAGTCAGTTTTGATGTTAAATCATGTCCGGGAGAAACAAGTTTTGCCTTGTATTTTCCGTATGAAAAAGTTAAGAAGATTTTTAAGGTTTACAGATCCCAAAAAGAGTTTATTTCCCAAAATAAAAATTTAAATAATACAAAATAAAAAGGAAATCGCATGAAAAAATATTATGAAGATGTTATTAAAGGTTTTTTTATCGGAGCGGCCAACATTATTCCCGGAGTTTCCGGGGGAACTTTTGCTTTGATTCTGGGAATTTACGAAAGACTTATTTCGGCAATAAGCTCAATAGATCTTAATTTATTAAAATTAATCAAAGAATTTTTTATCGGCAAGAATAAGAGCGTTTCATTTAAAAAAATTGCTGAAATCACAGATTTATGGTTTTTATGCCGAATAGGCGGCGGAGCTTTTATTTCCATTGTCTTTTTGTCTCGCATAATCGAATATTTTTTGCATTACAGGCACGAAACTGTTTATGCTTTTTTTCTCGGTTTGATAATTCCGTCTTTGCTTATTCCTTACCGAATGATAGGTAAAATCAGGACAAAAGAAGTTGTTGCTTTTGCGACAGCGGTTATTTTTTTACTGGTTATTTCAATTCAATTCGGACATTTAGCCGATGAAAAAGAAATTATGAAAGCTGAGGCGAAGGAGTTGCGTTCCGAAGAATATTTTAACCCTTTTCTGACTGCATCGTCGGGCGCTTTGGCAATTTCCGCAATGATTTTGCCGGGAATAAGCGGTTCTTTTATTTTACTTCTGACAAATCAATATGATGATGTTTTGGCTGCAATTAACTCGCATGATTTTATTTATCTGGGTTTTTTGACGGGCGGAATGCTTATCGGTTTGGTTGCTTTTACAAAGTTGTTAAAGTTTTTAATGACTCGTTTTCATTCGGAAACATTATCATTTTTGCTGGGATTAATGACGGCAAGCATTTATCCTTTATGGCCGTTTAAAAAAATCATGTTTGCCGGCGGCAAAACTTTCTACGGTTCGGAAAATATTTTGCCTGAATTTGATAAAACTCTTGCAATTGCTGCTATTGCCTTTATTTCAGGTTTTGTTCTTGTTATCGTTTTGGAAAAATTCGCATCAAAAAATTCGGGAGAAAAAGATGAACTTGTTTAAAAGCGGTAAGATAAAATTTTTTAATAAATTAAAGCCGGAATTTGAATTTTTGAAAGACGTAAAATTTCTTAAAGGATTGTCGACCGGAGAATTAAAACAATTCAGCAAATTATTGCACGAAAGAAAATTTAAAGAAAACGAAATTATTTTCAAAAAAGGTTATCCCCATGCGGTTTTATACATTGTGGGAAGCGGAGAATTAAAAGTGATTTTGGAAAGAGATGATTCCGCCGTTATAAATTTGGCTACCGTGAAAAAGTCTGACCACTTCGGAGAAATCGGACTGTTTACGGAATCCAATCGCACAGCAACAGTTATCGGTAAAACAGATTCTGTTTTATATGCCGTATCCAAGAGCGATTTTACGGATTTTATCAATATTTATCCTAAAATATCCATAAAGATTTTATATAATATAAGCAAATCTTTGTGCGATAAAATATCCAAAACCAATGATAAGTTGAAGTGATTATGTCTGAGAAAAAAATATTTAATCCCGTAAAACTGACGTTTTTTATTTTTATTTTTGCATTATCCGCTTTTTTGCTTTGGGTTTACGGTAAAATTATACCTTATATAATTTCCGGTTTTCTGTTTGCTTATATTCTGAATCCGGTGGTATCTTTTTTGGAAAGAAAAGGTTTTAAGAGAATTTCCGGTATTTTGCTTATTTATTTGTTGTTGGCGATTTTTATATTTTTGCTCTCTTTTTATTTTATTCCGATGCTGTTTAATCAAATACAAAATCTGGCATCTAATCTTTCCGATTTTTTTTCTGATGCCGATTGGCAGAATAAATTAAAGAAAATTCCTTTTCTTGAAAAAATCATGCCTTTGATCAGAAAAATGGAAAATCGTCTTGATTTTATCGATTTCGATTCTTATAGGCAAAATACGGTTGATTACATTTCAAACAGAGTGCAAAATTTACCTGCCGTTTTGATGAATTATTTGAGCAGTATCGTTAATATCATTTCATTTATCGTTACCATACCGGTTATCGGATTTTTCCTTTTGAAAGATAAATCCTCAATATCAAAATATATAATATCCGCCGTACCGAATCGTTATTTTGAGCTTGTCATAATTGTTTTTGAAAAAATTGACGAAATTTTAGGTTCGTATCTGAGAGCTTTGATGACAGAGATTATCATTGTTGCCGTATTGTCGGCAATAACTCTTTCCTTAATAGGAGTAAAATATTCTTTGATCATAGGACTGCTTGCCGGATTTGCCAATGCGATACCTTATTTCGGTCCTCTTCTCGGTTTGATATTTGCCGTTTTTTCGGTTTTATTTAGCGGGAAAAGTTTTATTGCCTTAGTTTGGGTTATTATCGGAATGCAATCCGTTCAGTTTATAGACAACAATATTATTTATCCTTTGGTGATGGGAAAAAACACGGAGATGCATCCTCTTGTTATTATGTTGACAGTTATGGCAGGCGGTTATGCTTTTGGACTTATCGGAATGTTTTTATCGGTTCCGGCGGTATTCCTGATAAAAGGAGTTGTGGCTGTTCTTTATAAAAATTTGAAAGAATTTGAAATCATATAACTTTTCCGGATGAAATAAATCAATGAATCCGGATAAATTAAATATGAATTTAAGGAGAAAAAATGGATAAGAGCAAAGAATATTTAAAAAAATGCGCAAAAGCAATAGAATTGCAGAATGACTGGCAACCTAAAAACGGAGACTGGTTTTACGGAACCAAAGAAGATTTTGACGACGATGATTTGCCTCAGGATTATTATCAGTTTTTTGACTGCGAGGATGATTATTATGCCGTTTTGCCTAAATATTACAATTTAAAAAAGAAAGAATTTGAAGATGAGACTGATTGTGTTTGGTTGCCGTCTTTGGAAGATATGCAGGGAATGTTGCTTTATGATACGCCGCTGGATGAAATCAAAGATTTTGCCGATTGGGTCGCCAAACTTACGATAAGCGAACAGGAGCGATTCCGAACTACTCATCAATTGTGGCTGGGATTTGTTATGTATAAAAATCATACTATGGTCTGGAACGGAAAAGACTGGGTATTTAAGCAACGTTAATTTTGATTTTTTATATGTCCGGGGAACCGGACTTTTTTTTATTTTGCAAGCGGAGAATTTTAAATGAAAGAATTTGACAGACTGACAGAAATAGTCAAAAAATTACGCAATCCGGAAAAAGGCTGTCCGTGGGATTTAAAGCAAACATCAAAATCGCTGATACCGAATTTTATTGAAGAATTGTATGAAGCGGTGGAAGAAATAGAAAAGGAAGATTATGAAAGTCTTGCCGAGGAACTGGGAGATTTAATGCTTCATATCGTTATGCAGGTTCGGATAGCGGAAGAAGAAAATCATTTCAGTATGGAAGATGTTTTAACCGGTATAAGCGAAAAATTGATTCGCAGACATCCTCATATTTTTTCTTCTCCCGATAATATTTCGGCGGATGAAGTTAAAAAAAATTGGGAACAAATAAAACAATCCGAGAAAAAAGAAATTCGTAAATCTTTGCTGGACGGCATACCTTTCTCCATGCCCGGTTTAATTGTTGCTCAAAGGATGCAGGAAAAAGCCGCTTCCGCAGGATTTGACTGGGACAGTCCGGAACTCGTATTTGACAAAATTGATGAAGAAATAACCGAAATAAAGGAAGCTGTTGCCAATAATAATCAAGACGAAATTGAAGAAGAAATCGGAGATTTATTATTTTCTGCCGTTAATCTTGCCAGAAAACTTAATGCTGACAGCGAAACAGCTCTTAGACGAGCAATTAAAAAATTTAAAGTCAGATTTAACAAAATAGAAGAATACCATCATCGCAACGGTGAAAATATTTACGAAAGCTCCTTGGAGAAATTGGATGAAATTTGGACCTCTGTCAAACGAGACGTATAAAAAAATACTCAGATTTTATCTTGTTATGGGAAGTATATTACTGATAATAATATTTATCCTTTATACGAATAATTATATGCAAAAAAGGCATTTGGAAGCTCAAACCGTTCCTTGTTTATACGGAGAATATGTTCATTTTAAAATAGAGAAAAAATCAGATTCCGGATTATGTGATTATGTCGAAGAAAATATTATCGGAAAAATAGATTATCCCGTAATCGTAACCGATGCCGAAGGCAAGCCTCTGAGTTGGAAAAATATCGGCGTTTTAAATAATACGGATTATAATTCTTTGCCTGAATCGGATCGTGAAATTATTCGTGAAAAATTATGCGAACTGAAAAGTAAAAACAATGAAGTTATTCTGACTCCGGTAAACGATAAATCAAAAATTATCGGTTATGTCTATTATCGGGAATCAGGAGATATTGAGTTATTTAAGATTGTACGCTATATTGAATTAACTGTTGTATTTATATTTATTCTTATTGCTTTCTACATATCTTCCCTCATTAAAAAAATTGAAAAAAACAATATTTTTATCAGTCTTGTTAAAGAAACTTCTCATCAATTGGGAACACCTATTGCCTCCCTGATTGCTTGGATTGAACTGCTGAGACTTAAAGAACCTGTACCCGAAACGGTAAAAGTTCTTGATTTTATGAAAACAGATGTTGAATTGTTGCAAAAAATTTCAAACCGCTTCGGTAAAATAGGTTCAAAAATAAAGTTAAAAGAAGAAGATTTACTTCAGGTTATAGAATCGGTAATTCTCTATTTTGATAATCGTTTGCCCAGGATGAACAATAAAATCAAAATTCATCTTATAAGTAAACTGAAAAACAATAAAATAATTATGGAGAAAGAACTGATCGCTTGGACTCTGGAGAATATTATAAAAAATGCCATTGATGCCATGGTTGAAAAAGGAGGAGATATAATTGTTTTGGTCTTTCAATCCAAAGATACCGTTTATATACATGTAAAAGACGAAGGGAAAGGTATTCCTAAATCAGAATTTCATAAAATATTTGAGCCGGGAGAAACAAGTAAAAAACGCGGTTGGGGATTGGGATTGAGTCTTGCCAAAAGAATTGCGGAAGACTATCATAAAGGTAAGATAAAGGTTTTGGAAAGCAACGCAGGGGAAGGAACAACCATAGAAATTGCCCTGCCTGTTCTTAAAAATATACCTGGAAGTGATAATTTGGATATTGAGGTTTGATCCTGTAAAATTTTAAATTTTAAACTTAAAAGGTTGTCTTAATCAAAAACTTCCGGGCAAAGACCGGATAATAATTATCAATTTGCGCTTGACATAAAAAATAATTTTTGGAATTATTATTTAACGGATCTTGTAATATTCTGATCGGAAAATAAAAATAACTAAACCCGATAAACTTAAATAAAGATCCGAAAAACTAAAATAAGGAGACTGGAATGAAAAGACTGAATTTAGTGTTATTGATTGTTACAACCGTTTTATTTTTAGCAAGTTGCGGAGGAGGATTAAAAAGTCCCGAAAAAATTTATACGCCCGGATGGTGGAGAGTTCAGGATAACAATGATTTTATTTATTCTTACGGAAAAGCTGAAAAAACCAGAGAAAATGCGTCATTTGATGCTGCGCGAAGCAATGCTTTTTTGGAAGCTTCCCAATATGTTGAAGCTCATGTACAGGGTTTGGTAAAAGATTTTATGCAAGAAACGGGAGGAAGCAATCCTCAAGTTACGGAGCTTACCTCAAAAGCAGTAAGAACCGTTACTGATGCTGATTTTTCCGGAGCTATGGTCTCAAACAGCGAAACTGTTATAATGCCTGACGGACGTTACAAAACATTTGTAAGAATAAGCATTCCTAAAGAAACCGTTAACAAAAATCTTGTAAACAACATTAAAAACGAAGAGGCTCTTTATAACGAGTTTAAGGCAAGCCAAGCTTTTAAAGAATTGGATGAAGCCGTAAACTGAAACATCAGAGTATCAATTTTTTATCCCCGAACCTTACGGTAAGGGGATTTTTTTATGAGCATTTTAAAAATTTTTTATCTTGTTAGCAGCAGGATTCAAATAATTTATGGCTTTATCGATATGATAAACTGTTAAATGTATAGTATTCGGGAGATTTTTCTTAGATATTTTTGCTGAAATCCTGCGATTGACGGGAAATTGTTTTGCCGTATTTTTCAATAATGCAGGTTCTTCATTTTTTATCTTTGCTCAGACAAAAAAATAAGGGACATATAAAATACGTCCCGTAAATTAAAAGGAGCCTTTAAGGCAATTTATTTTCTTACACGGAAATTACTTCCTCAACTTCCGGAATCTCTTCTTTAACAACTCTTTCTATTCCCGCTTTCAAAGTAAGCGTTGCCATCGGGCAACCGTTGCAAGAACCGGTCATTTTTACTTCCACGACATTATCTTCGCGAATGTTAACCAATTCCACGTCTCCTCCGTCAGCTTGAATAGACGGTCTTATTTTTTCCAATACTTCTTGGACTCTTTCTTTTGATATCATGATATCCTCCGATATGATCTTTAATTTTTAAACTTTGTAAAAATTAATGCTTTAGTCTTAAACGTCAAATATAATTTGAAAAATTTTTACAGGGAGCGTTTTAATATATCCAAAACGTCTTTTTCGTTAAGTTTTTTAAATTGTCCGACGGAACCGAACAAAGTTGTTTTTCTCGCAATATCCGGCAGCATTTCTTCATTAAACCCAACCTCTCGCAAAGTTTGCGGGATATCTAAAGATTTGAAAAATTCTCTTGTCTTTTTTATTGCTTTAAGAGCTGTATCCGTATCGTTTTTTCCCGATATATTCCAAACATTGCGTCCGTAATCGGCAAAAACTTTTGCATTTTTTTCATCCAGAACGTGTTCCATCCAATTTGGAGTTAAAATCGCCAGCCCCGTTCCGTGAGTTAAATCATTTACTGCGCTTAATTGATGTTCAATTTGGTGGGTTGCCCAATCTCCGGTTTTGCCCATTGATAAAAGACTGTTTAAACCGATGCTGCTTGCCCACATTAAATTTGCTCTTGCCTCGAAGTTTTCCGGGTATTTATAGGCTGTCGGACCGAATTTAAAACAGGTTTTCAGAACTGCTTCAATCATGCGATCCGTAACGTAAGCAGATCTTTCTTTACTGAAATACTGCTCAAAAAGATGACTGATGATGTCTGCTGTACCGGCTGCCGTTTGATGAGGAGGAACTGTTTGAGTTAAAGAGGGATCAAGGATAGAAAATACGGGATAAAGAAGATGCGAGCCGACTCCTCGTTTAACCCCGGCTTCCTCATTCGTTATAACGCTGTTACCGTTCATTTCTGAGCCAGAGGCTGCAAGAGTCAGAACCGAAGCAACCGGCAATGCTTTTTTTATCTTTGCTTTGTATTCGTAGAAATCCCAGACATTGCCGTCATAATAAAACCCTGCGGCTATTGCTTTAGCGCAATCTATAACGCTTCCTCCGCCGACTGCAAGAATAAAATCCGTTTTACTGCTTTTACAAAGTTCTATGCCTTTTTGTACGGATGATAAACGAGGGTTAGGTTTAATGCCGGAAAGCTTCGTATAATTTATCTCCGATTCTTTTAATTGCTCAATAACTGCATCGTAAAGACCGCTTTTTTTGATGCTTCCGCTTCCGCAGCAAAATAAAATGTTTGAGGAGTAACGTTTAATATTTTCGCCTAATTTATTGATTCCGCCTTTACCGAAAATTATTTTTGTTTTTACGTCATAAAAAAAATTATTCATAATTAAAATCCTTCAATGTTATTTATGTTTACTCGGTTGAATAAAAGATATGATCTTTTTTTATTTTTGATTATTTGCAAGTTAATGATCCGTAAAAGCGCGGTCAATTTAAATATTTGAATTGCTGAAAAAAAATGAGTCGGTCCCAAAAGTATCGGACAGCTTTTTTTGCTCTTTTCTCTAAAAATTATTGTTTTTCAGGCAGTAAAATTTACTCTTTCATATCGGGGAACATTAAGGAAACATTCCGCAAAATCAGGTAAAAAAAATACAATTTTTTATTTTAGGACAAAATATAATCCTAATATCAATTATTAAAAATAAATACTATAACGAAAAACTTGTTTTGTTTTCACCTTTTTTAAAAAAAATAATTTTTTTTGCTGATTTGAGACATAAATCGACCTTTTTTGGTACTTATTTATAAAGGGCTTTAAAATTTTCAACAAAAATAAATCCCGGGAGATCTTAAAATGAAAATTTTTTTTAATAAAAATAAATTTGACAAAATAAAATTTAAGAATAAACCTTGTAAATATAAATTTGTTTTTTAATGTCTCAAATAAAGTTAGCATGTTTTAGTAATTTTTTATGGGAATTAAATAAAATGAAAAGTCCTTTTAATAAAAAATTATTCTTTTGCAGTTTACTTTTAAAGTATAACTTAAATAATATCTTCATACTCAAAATACCCTTAGTCTCCGGACAATTATTATTTAATAAAAACAGACAAGCATTTTTTATCGGAAAATACGGCTTTACTTAACCGTATTTTAAGGATAAAAGTCAAAATGAACGGTATGCAGTTTAAACTTAAAATGATAACTTAAATAAAAATAAGGAGGAAATTTTGAGAAAAAAAGAAAATACTTTTAAAACCCGATTTATCCCGGTTTTAATTTTAACAATGATAATTTTAAGTTGTTCTAAAAGTAATCCCGCAGGAAATGATTCAGACGGCTATTGGCAACAATATTTGTTTGAAGATCCGTACAATAATTTTATATCTAACGGATTGGCTTCCGATAATAATTTTTATTGTACCGGTAAGAACGGAATATCAATATTTACAAGCTTTGATACAAAGCCGACAATAAACGATTTTTCTTATATTTCCGCCGGGTATGACAGTAAACCCGTAATATCCCCCAAACTTACCGCTTTCTCCCGCGAAAACAGCAAAACCGGTATAACGTTAGCTAATTATGAAACAAGGAAGGTAAAAGGTCTTTTCCCGGCGAGATTCGCAACTCAATTTGCCGGTTACCAATTTTCTTTACTGACAACTATGCAGGAGTTGGGAGCAATCAACAATCAAAACAGATTTATTACTGCCATAAAAGGCAGAGACAGTCTCGGGGTTCCGGAAACCTGCATAGTTTATGCCGACATTGATCTAAGTAACGATATGGAGCTGGCTGAGCTGGGTTATATGAAAGTTCCGTCTATGAAAGATCCGATGATTTCAATACAAGATATTGAAAGCTTCGGAGATAAATTCTATATTTCATACACCAGTGAGATGAGTCCGCGAAGTCATTATATAGAAATATCCGAAAATGGTAAAATCAGAGAATTTACAAATCATTTTGACGGTTCAATATGCATAATTACTTTTTTTAAATATCAAGGATATTTATGCGCGCAGAAGTCAGATGAGCAACTGATTTATACTTCTGACGGTGAAAATTGGCAACATATGGCGTATCTGACGCCGTTACTATCGGATTTTGAAGAAATAGAAGGATATTTATTTATTTATCTGGATGATAAAATATACTGTTTAGGAGATGATATTGCAAAGTTAAAACTATATCAAATTCCGACAGAGAATTTAGCGGGAAGAACAATCAGTTCAATTAACAAGTTCAATGATAAATTGGTTATTACCACCAGCAACGGAATTTTCTATAAATCATTCAATGAGATTATGGAAGATAAAGAATTACTGAGAAAAATAAACTGAACAGGAGGAAAAATGAAAAAGATTACTTTGGCTTTAACTGCATTGTTTATTTTATCCTTAATACATGCAGAAACATGGATTTATGATAAAAATCATCCTGAATATAATCAGCATGATTGGAGAGCTGATTATTGGGGATATGTCTATAATGGGAATGATGGGGAAGGAACAATATTTACGATGCATTCTCCTTTCTATGTGTTTGATGAAACCAATCTTGATTTCTTAGCCGAGGGACCTGAATCTGATTTTCAACCATCTGACGGGTGGGAATTATTATATGCAAATTTGGGAGACCGAGAAGCCGACTTTGGTGAAAATGAAGTAAAAGTTCTTTTATACAATAAAGAAAGAGGTATTATTAGATTTTTCTTTAGAAAATTGGAAACCGGTGATCACACTAGAGCGTATGCACAAATTCGGGCATCAAGTAATTCAGGTATATTGTCTACAATAACCGGAGAGGGGGAGCATATTTATGCTTTAGATCAGAGGATTAACGTAACAATACCCAAACAGTTGTAAAATATATTGAATATTATTCCAATAATTGGATGTATGCAGACTTTTATGTCGCTTATGATGATATTCAGCAAAGCGTTGATAACCTGCTTTATTTTAAGGCAAGAGCTACTGATGTTCAAAATGTCGACTTAGTTTTAGAAGGCAGAATCCTCAAAGAGCATTCTTCAGCAAGTCCCTCAATATTGGATGATGTTTTATCATTTGGAAATATGATTAGTGAATATGTCGGAAGCGGAAATAAGCTAAGAGATAATATTGCCGATATTCCGAATAAACTTACATCCGAAAGCGGATTAACAACTTTTATAGAGAAACTTGATTCGGGAATCGAGTGGTTAGAAACTAATGGTTTTACACGTGCTATCCCTTATGTTAATATGTCGGCCGGTCTATTAAAATTCTTCTCCGGAAACAGCTCGGGAATAAGCACAACAAGTACAACATTTAGAGGGGATATAACAGGAGAAATTACGACTGAATATTCATTATGTAATTTTACTCTGAATCAACCGGGAGCAACAAGCGGAAGAGTTGATCTGCCTTTATATAATGAAACTTTAGGTGTTGTACAAATAGCTAACTCACCTCAATTAGACAAAAGAACGGTTGGTTCAAGTAATAATGAGGATTACAGCTATCGGTTATCTGTTTTGCCCAATGATTTTCGTATTAATCCCCAATCGGGATTAAATGAAGAACCTTTAAATACTCAAATTGCATATTCATTTAAACTTCAAGGCAGATGGATCAGTAATCCGCCTATGCACTATTCTGCTTATTTAGAAGGAGATCTCGGTGAGTTTGATTTTGTTGAATGTTATAAAGTTACGAATAAAGACGGTTACCCTGTTTATCATTGTTTTACCAAATTTTTAGACTATGATGAAGCTCAAAACATGGTAATTAATACTGACTTTGCAAGAATAATTGATATCGGAGTTAAAATAAAAGCAGAATTTTTATATAATGATCCGGGAAAAGAACCTTTCATATACATTGGAGATTATAAACCGATTATAAATGATCAAGGAAACGGAAGTTATTATGATGTATTGCCCTGCCAAAGAATACAATCTTTTTCTGAAGACCTCACAATTTCCAATCAAACAATTACTATGGATACAAAAGTGATTGTTGAATATGGAGCAACGCTTAGACTTGAAAACTGTACATTGAATTATGGAGGAGATAATTACGGGTTTGACGTTAGAAGCGGTAAATTAGAATTAGTAAACTGCAATTATTATATTGGTAACGGATATATAAAAGCTATTGGTGAAAACAGTGAAGTTATTATTCAATCAAACAGCAATTTGATTATTAATACAGGGATTATTGAAGCAACGGATAAGGCAAAAGTGGAAGTAAATAATTCTCATGTTACACTTTTTAACAGTGTCCTGAAGCTTGGCGGGGCGAGTAACTTTATTCTAACAGATGATTCCGGATTTACAACCGTTGGGAACAGTGAAATTATCGGAAATACATCAGGATATTATTACGATACATCTTCCGGACAGTCAGGTTCCTGTTCTCCGGAATTCGGACACGAAATTTATATGCCGGGAGATCGTATTGATGTTATTAACAGCATATTCAATGTCTCAGAAGAATCGGTAATTCGTAAGGATGATGACGGAGAGCGATGGGATGGTATTTTCTTTAGTGATTGCAACAAAAATATCCCTGATTATGAGCGAGGCTCCAAGATTAAATCAGATATAAGCGGTATCAGCTATATCACAGTTGATAATAACAGTATGCTTAAAATAGAAGATGCGGAGATTACGGATATTCATCAGTTAAAAGTATTAAATAATTCTTATTTGAAATTTGATAATAATGATTATCATCATAATTCAAGCGGAATTTATGTTGAAGCAAGCGAGTATCAATCAAGCGGATCAACTGTCAGAAATAACGGTTCTAACGGCTTAACCGTTTATAACTCATTATATTTGAATTATGTCTCTCCCGGTGTGATTGCGGATAATCAAGGCTCGGGAATTGATTTAAGAAATTCATATTGCCATTTAGCAAATGCTCATATTAAAGACAATACTAATTGGGGTTATATAGATTTTAGTTCAGTCCCAAGTGAATTTTATCTTGATACCAGAATAGAAAATAACGGATATGCCGAAATAATTTCAATGGAAGATTGTTTCCCTGAATTTATGGTACTGGAGCAGGGTTTCCCTATACCGTCCGTTATAGACAGTTCGATATCCAATATTGCTTCGGATCTATATTTGTTGATGGCTTTAGGGGATATTAACAATCCTGTTGATTGCAGGAATTTACTGATAGATATCTCAAATGAAGATCGATTCTTTCCCGATTTTTCTTCATTTATTTTCTATCCTTTCGAAGATATTGATGCAGAATCAATATACATGAGCGGATTAAACCAATTATATCATAAAGAATATATTGATTCGTATAATAGTATGAAAGAAGTGATAAATTATTATCCCGAGTCAAAGTACGCTAAAAAAGCCCTCGGATTTCTGCCGTATATAAATAAAGCTGTCAACGGCAGTGAAGAATCTCTCATTGAATATATTGATACAATTTCCGATGATGCATTAGCGCAAGTTAAGCTTGAAGCTAAGGTCCTGATAAGAATTAATCAAAAACAATATGAAGAAGCAATATCGCTATATGATGCTATATTATCGGATCCTCCAAATGAAGTTAAGGAATTATTGGCTGAGCTTGATCAAGCTTATTGTTATTATAAATTATCTGAAAATAATCGTTCACTTCCCCAAATAAGTCGCAGAAAACCGACTTCGAAAGCTGAATATTATGAAATACACCAAGATATATATAATAAAATTATGGAAAAGACCGGTAATAATTTTAATGATTCAGTTCCTGAAGTTAAAAAAATAAGTTGTACAAACTGCCCCAATCCTTTCAATCCCGAAACTTCGATAAGTTTTTCTTTGCCCTCCGCCGGAAAAGTTAATTTAGCGGTTTACAACACAAAAGGTCAAAAAGTAAAAACTCTGACCGAAGATGTTTACGAAAAAGGATCGCATTCCGTAATCTGGAACGGCAAAGACGAAACCGGAAATGCGGTAAGTTCCGGCGTGTATTTTTATCGCCTCAATCTCGACGGTAAAACCGTCAAAACAAATAAATGTTTGTTGTTGAAGCAGAGAACCGGCGTTTAAATCCCCGGCAAAAGTCGGGGATTTTTTTATATGTTATTCTAACGCTGTTTTTATAATATCGGAAGCAGGCAGTTCATAACCGAATATTTTACATCTTATTTTTACTTTATATGTTGCAGGGATAAAAAATACAAATATACTTAATTATTTAAAAACAACATTTAACTATAGATTTTAACTGAAAAATAAATTAACTGCTCAGCAACGAAAAAAGGCTAAAATTCCCTTCCTGCGGAGGGGGTGCCGGCTTGCCGGCGGGGTGGTTTAAAAGCAGTATAATATTTATTTTAAATACTGCAATCTAACGATGTTTTTCATTCTTTGGTTCCGACAAAAGAACGAAACAAGAAAAACTCCCGATGGCATAAAAACATCTGAAATCTCTGCAATCATGCTTAATTTTTTTAACTCCCAACGCTCAACCGGTGAAAAATTCTTAACGCCTGATCTTGATATTTCCGAGACGGAGTTTTTATAATGTCGGAAGCAGGCAGTTCCTGACCGGATGTCTTATTTGCCGGGTACGGGTTACATTTCTTATATCGTGTAAATAACCTCAAAACCGGCAAAGTATCGGCAGTGTTTATGACTGCCCCGTCAATACTGTTTATTGTCGCCTCTCGCATATATTAATTATTTATTTTGCAAAAATCAATATGAAGATATTAAATTATCAAAAATGAGAACATAAAAAGAGAGCTGCCCTTTCGGACAGCTCTCTCCCTGATTGTCTTGAGTTTAAATTGCTTCTTATTTCATCAACAGAGCTTTTTTTACAAATGTTTGATCCGAAGTTCGCAATCTGTAAAAATACACTCCCGAAGAAACTTTGTTTCCGTTTTGATCATCTCCGTTCCATTGAACTTTATGTTCTCCGGAAGTATGATGACCTTTTGCCAAAACCTTAACTTCTTGCCCTTTTACATTATAAACAACTAATTCTATGTTGCCTTCTTTTTTAAGGTTGAATGAGAATAAGGTTGTCGGATTAAAAGGATTCGGGAAGTTTTGATCAAGTACGGTACGGAATAATTCCGGATTGTCGTCATTATCGCTATGGTTTCCGAGATCATCAATTGAGCGAGGATGAATACCGTAAGAATCAAACGAGAAGTCAACCAATCCGCTGATGAAACTAAAAGTCATGCCGACTGCAGGTTCGATAACAGGATCAACCGAATCAAGATAGAAAAATCCGTCGTCAATTTGTACATCGCCGCTTCCGTCATTAACTTTCCATTCGCCGTAATTGTTTTGGGTTTCGGTAACGGTTACGTTTTCAACTTTTACGAGGCAGGCTTCGTACTCTTCGTTATTTGCTTCATTTGTGTTAAGTATAATCGGTTCAGGCAATTCGTTTCCTGAAGATAAAACTTCAATTTCGATTGAAGCGTTTTCAGGATTTTTCAATTCGGTGAATCCGTAATATTCATCAACTTTTGCCGTGATGTTTATTTCGTCTCCCGTTTGCAAATCTGAATTTCCTGATTGATAAACATAGATTCCGCTCCAGGGTCCTCCTTCCGGCATGGCAAGATAAAAATTATCTGCTCCGTTTGAGAAACCGGTTGCAACGACAAGTCCGGTTGTCGTAACTGTTTGTCCCAAGTAAGGTGAATCTCCGCTTGCTTGATCTGTATATTGAATTTCGTGAATTGAGATTACCGCAGGCGCAAGATCCAGAGAGTAGGTTACTTCGGTCGTTACTTCCGAAAAGTTGCCGTTAAAGATCATTTCGCCCGTAAAAATCCATTCTCTCAAATTTTTCATATTATTTCGTTTATTGCGAGTTGCTTTTCTTGAAGCATCCGGGTCAGAGGGAGTAACTGACAGAGCAATGTTGTAAGAAGCTCCGGCTGAAACAGTGAGAGGAAGATTCAGGTCTCTTGCATTTATCGCAAAATCGTCGTTAGGCAGGGTAACGCTTTCCAAGATCAAATCTGAACCGCCGATATTTTGCAGAATCATATCGAGAACTGCTTCTTCTCCGATTTCAATCATTCCGAAATCAGCCGGTAAAGGAGAAACTGCCAAAGCGGCATCCGCAAATTGGAAATCATCGTCGCGGCGAGGTTCTATTTTGAAGTTTCCGTAAGAATATTGAACTGCTCCGGTGATAGCCGAAATCATGTCTCCGGTTTGCGGAACGTAAGAATAATCTGCATGGTCATCAACTATGCAAGTTCCCGAACCGTCGTTGATTTCCCATTCTCCGTAACCGAGAGAATCGTCGGTTACCGTAACGTTTTCAACTTTAATAAGCACGCTTTCGTATGCTTCGGTATTTACTGTTTCTGTTGTAATCAATACGGGTTGAGCCATCATATCAACGGGACTTACGGTAACATTGGACAAGTTTTGCAGAGTGGTTCTTCCGTAAATTTCGACAACAGTGGCATCGCATTCTACTAAATCACTTTCCGCAACTTCAAGGTCTGATTGAACCGCAATGCCTTTCCAAGCTCCTTCTTCCGGCATAGACATAAAGAAAAGTCCGTCAAACACTGCATAAACAAGACCGCTTGTGTGAACTCGGTTTCCGACTTCCGGAGAATCTCCGCTTGCGTCTTCGGTATATTGAATTTCATAAATTGTTTTATTTTCTGCTTCGGGAGCGGAAGAATTAGGCATTCCGGGGGTTCCGTTTTCTATAAAAGAAATCTGCCAATTGTCGGGATTAGCATTATCGGATGAAGGATCAATTAATTCCAAAGAAGGACCTTGTCCGTCTGCTTCACTCGGCCAGTCTCCGCCGTCTGCATAAGTTACATTATCTTGTTCAGAGCCTGAGGCATCGGAAAGAATAACGGTTTCTCCCGTATTGTTTAATCCTCCCGAAAATGAGCCTGCAACATTATCAAGCTCATAATAAGCCGATAAAGAATCAGCATTGTGAGCAACAACGATATATGAATCGGCATCTAAAACCGTACCTTCCGCAAAAGTGAAATTAACCGCATCCGAAATTGTCCAGCCTGATATATCAACGGCATCGGAAGAATTATTGTAAAGTTCCAAAAATTCAAAGAACTCATCATTCCCTATGCTTGCCGGGGGATTGTAAGCTATTTCGTTGATTACTATGCCGGACGGAATAACGTCTATATCCAAAGAATATGAAACGGGAACTTCTATATTTGCGTAATTACAATCAATAATAAGAGTTCCGTTAAATTCAAAGTCTCTTGTCTCTCTTCTTCTGTTTCTTGTTGCTGTTCTTTGAGGCGCTGAGGGAGTAACCGAAAGAGTCGCATTATAACTTTCTCCGGCAACAATCGTTAAAGGAAGATTTAAATCTCTTTCGTTAATTGCAAAGTCATCGCTCGGCAAGGTTATTGCTTCTATAATCAAATCTGAATTTCCGGTGTTGGCAAAAGTAAGATTTAAGCTTGCT